>Ga0207705_10000003_pt1 | contig 709270 bp, 721 predicted proteins | sample KBSC13metaG_FD_184314 | JGI IMG/M metagenome (GOLD analysis project Ga0207705, IMG submission 184314) | Corn rhizosphere microbial communities from Kellogg Biological Station, Michigan, USA - KBS C1-3 metaG (SPAdes) (version 2) | ecosystem: Host-associated > Plants > Roots > Rhizosphere >...
TGGGTCATGTCTTCGGCCCGAATTACGGCTACACCGCCTATAGCGCGCTGCCGCATCCGTATGTTGTCCGGTATCACCTCAATCCCGATTACCGCTACGTCTACAACGGCGGATACATCTACGTCGTTGACCCGACGAGCTATGCGATCACCAGGATCCTTCAGGCCTTCTGATCAAACGGGGAGCCGCGGGAAGGCGGCTCCCCCTCTTGTCCCGCCGTCAAGCGGCGTTCATTCTTAAACGGGTAGGGAGGGCATAATATGAAAAAGCTACTCACGGTTGCCGCTGTCTCGGCAATCGCTGCTGCGGCTCCTGCGGTAGCGAAGCCCGGCAACGGGCATGGGCACGGCTATGGTCATGGATTTGACTACGATTCGCCCGCTGAAGGCTACGGTCGCGACGGCTGCCCGCCCGGACTGGCGAAGAAGGCGGTCCCATGCATGCCGCCGGGCCAGGCGAAGAAGCTTTTCGGGGTCGGCCAACGGGTGCCTTACGAATACGGCGGCCTGATGAGCTACAATCGGCTGCCTTACAGCGTGCGCAGCCATTACGGGCGGCAGCTGAACCCCTATTCGCGCTACATTTACAACAACGGCTACCTGTATCGGGTCGATCCGCGCACGATGGTGGTAGAGCAGATCCTGAGCGCTCTCACCCGGCGTTACTGATTTCCACCGGGGTATTGCCGGTCGTCACGCCGAGCGCGTTTTCGTCGATGTTCGAAAGCGACTCGGGCGCGGAATTCAACAGCTCGTCCGCGTTGGCCAGCTGCTGATTCTGTTCGGGAGTGGGGGCGGTACCGCCGCTCCCACAGGAAGTGAGGAACGACAGGCACAAAAAAAGGCCGCACGCCAGAGCTGGCGCGCGGCCCTTCTTCATCGCGATGCGATTACTTGTTGCTGGAGGCGTTGTTGACCGCAGCAGTCGCATTCTCGACCGCGTTGCTGGCAACTGCGAGGTTGTTGCTCGCCTGATCCAGTGCGTTGCTGGCCGCATTCGTGGTGTCGTTGGTGGCGCCGTTCATGTCGGCGGTCGCCGCATTTTCCGTGCCCATATCATTGGCGGCGGTGTTGTTCGCGTTGTTCTTCGCGCAGGCGGCGAGGCCGAGCGCAAGGACCGCAACGGTCACTGCAATCTTCTTCATGATCGTTCGACTCCCTATCTTTTTGCCCCCTGGGGGCCGTGGGCTCGGCCTGCCGAAGAATCGCACAGGCCAGCGCGGGCCAATACAGGGGAGGAGGGGGTCGTGCAACGTAGCAGTAACAATCGTTAGGTTCGCGACCATTGCAGGCGATAGTTCGGGATCCCATTTGACGATATAAAGAATTCTTTATATGTCAGGTTCGACCATGGAAGCCCTTCCTCTTGCCGAGCTGTTTCAGGCCCTTGCCGATCCCTCGCGGATTCGGATCCTGGCGCTGCTGGGGCATATGGAGCTGTCGGTCGGGGAGCTGGCGCAATTGCTCGGCCAAAGCCAGCCGCGGGTGTCGCGACACGTCCGAATCCTTTCCGACGCCGGGATGGTGGAACGGCGCAAGGAGGGAAGCTGGGTCTTTCTTGCTTTGTCCGATACGCACCGCACCGGTCCATTGCTCGAGCTCATCGATCAATGGACGGATGAGGATGATCGGCTGACCTTCGAACGCGATTCGAAGCGCCTGGACGCGATCCGTGCGGACCGGGCTGAAGCGGCGGAGCGTTATTTCAGCGCGCACGCCGCCGTTTGGGATTCAATACGTTCGCTGCACGTTGCCGAAACCGAGGTGGAACGGGCGATCGAGCGGGCGCTCGGAAACGAGGATCTGGGGCGGCTGATCGACATCGGTACGGGCACGGGCCGGATGCTGGAGCTGTTCGGCCCGCGGGCGGCGGAGGCGATCGGAATCGACCGTTCGTCCGAAATGCTTCGGCTCGCCCGGGCGAAGCTGGAATCAGCGGGCATCCGCTCCAGCCTTCGGCAGGGCGACATGTATGCGCTGCCGCTCGCCGACGGCAGCGCCGACTGCGCGATCCTTCACCAGGTGCTTCATTATGCCCATGCTCCCGCCAATGCGATTGCCGAGGCGGCGCGGGTGCTTTCGCCGCGCGGCACTCTGCTGATCGTCGACTTCGCCGCTCATGACCGGGAGGAATTGCGGGCGCAGGATGCACACCTCCGGCTTGGGTTTTCGGACGATGTGATGGCCGGTTGGTTCACCGCTGCCGGGCTGAAGCTGGATCATGTCGAGCATCTCGAAGGCGGCGAACTGACCGTCACCTTGTGGCGCGGCGTCAAAGCTTCGGCCAAGCAGAAGAGGGCGGCATGAACGCGCTCGAGTCGCTCGGCCGTCACTTGCCGCTTTTCGCCGAAGCGCGCGGAGACATCGAAGTCAGCTTCGAATTCTTTCCTCCCAAGACGGAGAAGATGGAGCAGACGCTGTGGGAGTCGATCAAGACCCTGGAGCCGCTACACCCGCGCTTTGTCTCGGTCACCTATGGCGCCGGTGGCTCGACTCGCGAGCGGACCCACGCGACAGTCGAGCGGATCCTGAAGGAGACGTCGCTCACACCGGCGGCGCACCTGACCTGCGTCGGCGCCAGCCGCGACGAGGTCGATGCCGTTGCGCGCGACTATTGGGAACTCGGCGTGCGGCACATCGTCGCGCTTCGTGGCGATCCTGCCGAGCCGGGCACGAAGTTCCGGCCGCACCCGGATGGCTATCGGGATGCGGTTGGGCTCGTCAGTGGGCTGAAGCGCGTCGCCCCGTTCGAAATCTCGGTCGCTGCCTATCCGGAGATGCATCCGGATTCCGCGTCTCGGACTTTCGATATCGAAAATTTGAAGCGAAAGGTCGACGCAGGCGCGGACCGGGCCATCACTCAGTTCTTCTTTTCCGCCGATTGCTTCTTCCGCTTTCGCGATGAAGCTGCGGCAGCGGGGATCGACGCCGAAATCGTGCCGGGCATCCTGCCGGTTTCGAACGTGGCCACGACCCGCCGGTTCGCGCAAACTTGCGGTGCGTCAATACCGCAATGGCTGGACGATTTGTTCGAAGGGCTCGACGATTTGCCCTCCGCTCGCCAGCTGATCTCGGCGGCGGTGGCGGCCGAGCTGTGCGGCCAACTCTACGCCGGCGGAGTCCGCTGCTTCCACTTTTACACCTTGAACCGGGCGGAGCTCAGCTACGCCATCTGTCATCTCCTTGGAGTTCGCGCGAAATGATCCGTTCGACAGGCTCAGGACAGGCTGCCGCCGAAAAATTCCGTGCCGAAGCGGCAAAGCGCATCCTGATCACCGACGGCGGGTTCGGGACGGAGATCCAGCGCTGGAAGCTCGCCGAAACCGACTACGCGGGCCAGCTCGGTCTCGCCCGCGACCAGAAGGGCAACAACGACATCCTCGCGCTGACCAAGCCCGAAGTGCCGGCTTCGATTCACCGCGCCTATTTCGAGGCGGGATCGGATATCGCCTCGACCAACACCTTCTCGGCCAACCGGATCAGCCAGAGCGATTATGGCGCCGAGCATCTGGTCCGGGAGATTAACGTCGCAAGTGCCAAGCTGGCTCGGAGCGTCGCTGACGAATTCACGGCCAAAGACGGGCGGCCGCGGTTCGTCGCTGGATCTCTTGGTCCCACGAACAAGACGCTGTCGCTTTCCCCGGATGTCAACGATCCGGGCTATCGCGAGGTGGATTTCGACCAGTTGAAGGCCGTCTATCGCGAGCAGATCGAGGCGCTTGTCGAAGGTGGGATCGATTTCATCCTCGTTGAGACGATTTTCGATACGCTGAATGCCAAGGCGGCGATCATGGCGACGCTCGAAGCGGGGCAGGAGCTGCGCCGGGAGCTTCCGCTGCTTCTGTCGATGACGCTGACCGACCTCTCCGGCCGCAACCTCTCCGGACACACGGTCGAGGCGTTCTGGGCAACTGTGCGCCATTCCAAACCGCTGACCGTGGGCCTCAATTGCTCGTTCGGTGCGGCTCAGCTTCGGCCGCACCTCGCAGCGCTGTCGCGGATCGCGGACACGCTGATCATGGCCTACCCGAACGCCGGAATGCCCAACGAGCTGGGTGAATATGATGAAGCAGCGGCTGAAACCGCTGCGCAGATCGCTGAGTGGATCGACGAAGGGCTGATCAATGTCGTCGGAGGCTGCTGCGGGACGACTCCGGCGCATATCGCTGCGATTGCGGAGGCGGCGAACGGCAAACCGCCGCGGAAAATCGCCGCGCCGCAGCACCACACGCTCCTCGCCGGCCTCGAACCGATGGTGATCGCGGCGTGAGTGAAGCTGCAACCGCAGTCGCGGAACCGGAAGTCCAAAGCCCAGCCGGCGCCGGAGCGCGCTTCGTCAACATTGGCGAGCGCTGCAACGTCACCGGTTCGGCCCGCTTCAAGAAGCTGATCCTCGCTGGCGATTATGACGCAGCGGTCGAAGTCGCTCGCGACCAGGTCGAGAATGGCGCTCAGATACTCGACGTGAACGTGGACGAGGCGCTGCTCGATTCCGAAGCGGCGATGACGACGTTCCTCAAGCGCATCGCCGCCGAGCCCGATATCGCGCGCATCCCGGTGATGATCGACAGCTCGAAATGGAGCGTGATCGAGGCCGGTCTCAAGTGTGTCTCCGGCAAACCGATCGTGAATTCGATCAGCATGAAAGAGGGCGAGGGGCCGTTCCTCGAGCTCGCCCAAAAGTGCCGGGCCTACGGCGCCGCCGTCGTCGTGATGGCGTTCGACGAAGTCGGTCAGGCCGACACGGCCGAGCGCAAGGTCGAAATCTGCGACCGAGCCTATAAGCTGCTTGTCGCCGACGGCACCGACCCCAGCGATATCGTCTTCGATCCCAATATCTTCGCCGTCGCGACCGGAATCGAGGAGCATCGCCGCTACGCGCTCGATTTCATCGAGGCCGCGAAGGAAATTCGCGCCCGCTGCCCCGGAGCGCACATTTCGGGCGGCCTTTCCAACCTCAGCTTCTCGTTCCGAGGCAACGAGCCCGTGCGCCGGGCGATGCACAGCGTCTTCCTCTACTATGCAATCCCCGCCGGCATGGACATGGGCATCGTCAATGCGGGGCAGTTGGACGTCTACGACCAGATCGACCCTGAGCTTCGCGAAGCCTGCGAGGATGTGATCTTCGATCGCCGCGAGGATGCGACCGAGCGGCTGATCGAGCTTGCCGAGCGCTACAAGGGCACCGACGCCGCCGCAGAAAAGGCCGCCGCCGAATGGCGCTCGCTCCCGGTCGCGGAGCGCCTCTCCTACGCGCTTGTCAAAGGCATCGACGCCCACATCATCGAGGACACTGAAGAGGCGCGCCAGCAGTTCGATCGCCCGATCGAGGTGATCGAGGGACCGCTGATGGACGGAATGAACGTCGTGGGCGACCTGTTCGGATCGGGCAAGATGTTCCTTCCGCAAGTCGTGAAGTCCGCCCGAGTGATGAAGAAGGCGGTGGCCTATCTCTTCCCCTTCATCGAGAAGGAGAAGGAGGAGAAGGGGATCACGCAGGGCAAAGGCCGAGTGATCATGGCCACGGTGAAGGGCGACGTTCACGACATCGGCAAGAACATCGTCGGCGTGGTCCTTCAGTGCAACGGCTTCGAGGTGGTCGACCTCGGCGTGATGGTTCCGTGGCAGGACATCCTCAAGGCCGCGAACGACAATAATGCCGACATGATCGGGCTTTCGGGCCTGATTACGCCATCGCTCGACGAGATGGTGACGGTTGCCGGCGAAATGCAGCGCTCCGGCATGACGATGCCGCTCCTGATCGGCGGCGCGACGACAAGCAAGGCGCACACCGCGCTTCGCATCGACCCCGCCTACGAAGGCCCGGTGATCCACGTCCTCGACGCAAGCCGGGCGGTGGGCGTCGCCTCGTCGCTGGTCTCAGACACCCAGCGCGAGCCGCTGATCGCCAATACCGCCGAGGATTACGACAAGCTCCGCAAGTCACGCGAACGCAGTGGACAGAGCGAGCTTTCGAGTCTGGCGGAGGCGCGGGCAAACGCCTTCCCCTTCGATCCCTCGGGCCAGGCACCGGCGCCTAAATATCCAGGGCTCCACCACCTTGGCGAATGGCCGCTCGCCGACCTTCGCTCGACGATCGACTGGACACCCTTCTTCCGCGCCTGGGAACTCGCCGGGACCTATCCCGCGATCCTCGACGACCCCGTCGTCGGCGAAAGCGCGCGCAACCTGTTCAGTGACGCGAACAAGATGCTCGACCAGCTGATCGCCGAACGCTGGGTGACGCCCAAGGCCACCGTCGGCCTATTGCGCTGCAAGCGCGAGGGCGACGACATTTGCGTGCTCGCCGGCAACGACTGGACCCGGCTGCCGATGCTCCGCCAGCAGATGAAGAAGCGGGAAGGCCGGCCGAACATGTGCCTTGCCGACTTCATCAATCCCGAAGGCGAGGACTGGATCGGCGGCTTCGCCGTCGGCATCCACGGCCTTGAGCCGCATCTCGAAGCCTACAAGAAAGCGAACGACGATTATTCCGACATCCTTCTGAAGGCGCTCGCTGATCGCTTTGCCGAAAGCTTCGCCGAAGTCCTCCACGCGGAGGTCCGCAACCGGCTGTGGGGATATGCGGAGGAGCATCTCTCCAACGCCGAACTGATCCGCGAGAATTATCACGGGATCCGCCCAGCGCCCGGCTATCCGGCCTGCCCCGACCATAGCCTCAAGCCAATCCTGTTCGAAATGCTCGGCGGCAATCCGGGCGAGGTGGTGCTGACCGAAAATTTCGCGATGCTTCCGACCTCCGCCGTGTCCGGCTTCTACTTCGGGCACCGCGACAGTCAGTATTTCGGGGTCGCTCGGATCGGCCGCGATCAGCTTGAGGAGTACGCGACCCGCCGCGGCGTTTCCGTTGAGCAGGCCGCGCGCTGGCTTAGGCCAAATCTGGATTGACAGCTCGTCATGCTGAACGTGTTTCAGCATCCATGAACACGAACGCTGGAGTTCATGGATCCTGACTTTCGTCGGGATGACTGTAAGAGGGCCTATGCTTCGCCGCCTCCTGATCCTTCTCGCGCTTCTTCTTGCTCCCGCGCTGGCCCATGCCCGCGGTATCGAGCCGCAGCTTGTGGCCGAAGGGCCTGCGCCTCCGGGCGGGACCGTCGACCTTGCGATTGTCATGCATCCCGCTCCGGGCTGGCACGGCTATTGGCTCAATCCCGGTGATGCCGGCCTCCCGATGCAGATCGACTGGACTCTGCCCAAGGGCTTTGCGGTCGGTCCGCTTCGCTACCCGGTTCCGTCGCAGCTCAAGATCGCGGGGCTGATGAACTATGTATACGAAAGCGACTATGCGGTCCTGACGCAGCTCAAGGTGCCGGCCGACGCCAGCGGCACCATTCCGATACGCGCCGCGGCGCACTGGCTGGCCTGCACCGACCGTATCTGCGTTCCTGAGAGCGGCGAACTGTCGCTCGATGTTCCGGTTGGAACAGGGACTCCGAACCGCGCGGAGTTCGATCAATGGCGGCAGAAGCTGCCGCGACCGCTGGCGGCCCTCGCTCATTTCGAGATTTCCGGAAATGCTTTCCGCATCGCCATCCCGCTGCCCAGCGCCGTCAAGGTCGATCACCCGTACGTCTACCCGGAGACAGACGGCCCCATCGATTATGCCGGGGAGCAGCATTTCAGCCGAAGCGATGACCTTCTGATCGCCGAGCTTCCGCACAAGGACGGGCAGCCGCAGCAATTTTCCGGCGTGCTCGCGCTCGGCAATGGCAGCGGGCTGGAATTTCAGGCGGTGCCGGGGCCGGTGCCCGCAGCCGGGAGCCCGCTGGGGGCAAGCGGAAGCGCCAACCCCAATACCCTGCTGTGGGCCATCGTCGGCGCGATCGTCGGCGGAATTCTCCTCAACCTGATGCCGTGCGTGTTCCCGATTCTCGCGCTGAAGGCGCTACACCTTGCTCGAAGCGGCGGCGATGCGGCGCACGCTCGCCGCGAATCGCTTGCTTATGCGGCCGGCGCAATCGTCGGCACCGGCGCGCTTGGAGTGGCGTTGATCGCGCTGAAGGCCGGCGGTGGCGCTGTCGGCTGGGCCTTTCAGCTACAGGAACCAAGAACGGTCTTGTTGCTCCTGCTGCTGGCGACGGCGATCACCCTGAACCTGGCCGGGGCGTTTGAGCTGCCGACCATTGGAGGAAGTGCTCGCCCCGCCGGAAGCTTCGGAACGGGAGCGCTGGCGGCGTTTGTCGCCACGCCCTGCGCGGGCCCGTTTCTCGGAACCGCGCTTGGAACCGCGCTGGCCTTGCCGCTGGTCGCCGCTATCCCGGTTTTCGCTTCGCTCGGACTCGGGCTGGCGATCCCGTTCATCCTGATCGCCTTCATCCCGCCGCTTCGCAATCGGCTGCCCAAGCCTGGTGCGTGGATGAAGAGGCTGCAACGGTTCCTTGCAATCCCGATGGCGGCGAGCGCGGTCGCGGCACTGTGGCTGCTCTCCCGCGAATCAGGCCATGAGGGGCTCATCATCGGTGTTACCGCGACGATCCTTATCGCGATCGCTCTGGTGTTCGTTGGGATCAGCCAGCGCCGTGGCGGCCCGGTTCCAATCACCAGCCTCGTTCTCGTGGCGGTGGCTATCGTCGGAACGGTGGCGTTCGCCCCGGAAGCGCGCCCTGTTGCCGCCCCAAGCGACGGCGCCCCAAAATGGAGCGACGCCGCTGTCCAGGCCCAGCTGAAGCAGGGTCATCCGGTCTTCGTCTATTTCACCGCCGACTGGTGCCTTTCGTGCAAGGTGAACGAAGCCGATTCGATCAATCGTTCAGAAGTGCAGAGCGCGTTCAAGAAAGCAGGCGTCGCGGTCTTCGCCGGCGACTGGACGAACGGCGATCCGGTCATCACCCGGTTCCTTGAAAGCCAGGGCCGCGCCGGGGTCCCGCTTTACCTGTGGTACCCGCCCGGAAAGCCCCCCGAGCAGCTGCCGCAGGTGTTGACTCCAGCCATGCTCATTGAGCGGGCGCAGCGGAACGGCTAGGCCACGCCCCGCATGCTTCAGACCTCGACCATCCAGCCGCCAAGCATCGACGACATTCGCGCCGCGGCGAAGCGCATCGAGGGCTCGGTCGTCCGCACTCCGACTCTGATGAGCCGCACCTTGTCGGAAATTGTCGGCGCCGAGGTGTGGCTGAAGTTCGAAAACCTGCAGTTCACCGCCGCCTACAAGGAGCGCGGCGCGCTCAACAGGCTGCTCCAGCTGTCGGATGCGGAATGCGCGCGTGGGGTGATCACCGCGTCGGCGGGCAATCACGCGCAGGCGGTCGCCTATCATGCCAAGCGGCTCGGGATTCCGGCGACGATCGTGATGCCTTCGCCGACGCCGATGGTGAAGGTCACGCAGACCGAGGGCCACGGAGCGCATGTCATCCTCTACGGTCCCGTCTTCGACGACGCCTATGCGAAGGCCCGCGAGATGGAGGCCGAGAAAGGCCTGACCTTCGTCCATCCGTTCGACGATCCCGCGGTGATCGCCGGTCAGGGCACAATCGCTCTCGAAATGTTCGAAGACGCGCCGGACCTCGACATGCTGTGCGTTCCGGTCGGCGGAGGCGGGCTGCTGTCGGGGGTCGGAACGGCCGCCCGGGCGCTCAAGCCGGGAATCGAGCTGATCGGAGTCGAGACCGAGCTCTACCCGTCGATGAAGTCGGCGCTCGACGGGGGATCGGTGTTGACGGCCGGGGGCGATACGCTCGCCGAGGGCATTGCCGTCAAGGAACCGGGCCAGCTCACGTCGCGAATCCTGAAGGACCTCCGCGCCGAGATACTGCTCGTCGCCGAACGCGATATCGAGCGCGCGGTGGCGATGCTGGTCGCGATCGAAAAGACCGTGGTCGAGGGTGCTGGTGCTGCAGGCCTGGCTGCCATGCTCTCCTTTCCGGAGAAGTTCACCGGCCGCAAGGTCGGGACCGTGCTGTGCGGCGGCAACATCGACACGCACCTGTTGGCCTATGTGTTGGTCCGCGACCTCGCGCGGCAGGGTCGGATGGCGCGACTTCGAATCGCGGCGCAGGATCGCCCCGGCGCGCTCGCTTCGATCGCCGCCTGCTGCCAGACAGCGCAGGTCAACATCATCGAAATTTACCATAGCCGTATCTTCACCCGGCTTCCGGCGAAGGACACGATGATCGAGGTGGAGTGCGAGGCACGCGATCCGCAGGCGATCGACGGCCTCATCCAAATGCTTGAATCCAAAGGCTTCCACGTAGAGCGCGCGCCGGTCGACTGAGCCGCTTTCCGCGCAGCCGCGTCTCATTCCGGAACAGTCAGCCGCAAAACCGCTCTTTCGGGCGCGACCAACTCTTTTCAAGTGCGTTTACCAGTCGCATAAACACACTTGTAACCATGAGCGCACCGTTCCGCTTTCCCAAGTTCTTCGTCACCAACCCTTCGCCGTGCCCGTATCTTCCCGGCAAGGTGGAGCGGAAGGTGTTCACCGAGCTGAACGGACGCAACGCCAGCGAGCTCAACGAAGCGCTCGGCCGGATCGGTTTCCGCCGCAGCCAGTCAGTCGCCTATCGTCCGAGCTGCATCGATTGCAGCGCCTGCGTTTCCGTGCGCGTGCTCGCTTCCGAATTCGAGGCCAGCTCGACCCAGCGCAAGCTTCTGCGCCGCCACGCCGATCTCGAAGTTTCGGCCTGCAAGCCGTGGACGACGGAGGAGCAATATGCGCTACTTCGCCGCTACCTCGCGGCTCGTCATCCCGGTGGCGGAATGGCGGAGATGGACGAGAGCGACTTTGCCGACATGGTGGAGCAGACTCCCGTCCGAACTTACATCATCGAATATCGCGAGCCCTCGAAGAACGGCCGCCCCGGCAAGCTCGTCGGCGCCTGCCTCAGCGATTATCAGAACGACGGGCTATCGATGATCTACAGCTTCTTCGACGCCGGCCCGGAGGCGCGCAAGGGCCTCGGCACCTACATCATCCTCGACCACATCGTCCGCGCCGCGCGCGCGGGCCTGCCCTACGTGTATCTCGGCTATTGGGTCGAGGGGTCGAAACGCATGGATTACAAAACCAAGTTCCGCCCCCTGGAGCGGCTCGGCAGGGATGGCTGGCGGCGAATGGACGAGGCCGAGATGCAGGCGCCGGAGCCGCCGATGATGCTCCCGCTGCGCCGGGAGCGCCGCCGCTTCCTGATGGACGCCTGAAACCGCTCACCGAGTCGGCCCCTGTCCTACAGCCCCGCCTTGGGTCTAAGGGCGCCGCCATGGCCAATATCCGACGCACTCGCTTCATGATTTCGCCGCGGCTGACCTGCGCTCTCGCGCGCGCGCGCGTAGACACTGCCAACTTTGCCAACTTTCAGCCGGGGCTGCGACCATGACAGGCCCGGTTTCGATTCGCCGTCACGGCGATGTTGCGATCATTCTTGCGAACAACCCGCCGGTGAACGCCCTGTCCGCTGCGGTCCGGCGCGGCCTGGTCGAAGCAATCGAGACCGCGGAAGCAGACCAGGCGGTCAACGCGGTCGTGATCGCCTGCGAAGGCGACACCTTCTTCGCCGGAGCCGACATCAAGGAATTCGGGCAGCCCCCGATCGAGCCGCTGCTGCCGCAGGTCGTCGACCGCATCGAAGCATGCACCAAACCGGTGGTAGCTGCGATTCACGGCAATGCGCTCGGCGGCGGGCTCGAGATCGCGCTTGCGTGTCACTATCGCGTCGCGGCGCATGATTCGAAACTCGGGACGCCCGAGGTCAAGCTCGGGCTCATTCCCGGCTCGGGAGGGACCCAGCGGCTTCCGCGGGTTGCCGGAGTCGAACATGCTCTGGAAATGTGCGCTCTCGGCAATCCCATCGATGCTCATGCGGCCTTCGAATGCGGCCTTATCGACCGGCAGATCGAGGGCGAACTGATCCCGCACGCAGTCGGCTTCGCCGAGGAAGTGCGCGACATTCGCCCGCTGCCAAAATCGTCGGAACGGCAGGACAGGATCGAAGGTGCGGACCGTGCAGTCTTCGATCGCTTTCTCTCCGCCAACGCGAAGAAATTCCGTGGGTTCGACGCTCCGAAAGCCGCCGTCGAGGCGATCCGAATCGCAACCGAAAAGCCATATCCGGAAGGGCAAGCCGAAGCTCGCAGGCTGTTCGAGGAGCTCGTCGCCGGCGACCAATCAAAGGCGCAGCGCTACTTGTTCTTCGCGGAGCGGCAGGCGGCAAAGGTCGATGGCCTTCCAGCCGACACTCACCCGCGCCCGATCCACAAAGTCGGGATCGTCGGCGCCGGGACCATGGGCGGCGGGATCGCGATGAACTTTCTTTCCGCCAGCATTCCCGTCACTCTGGTTGAGGTCGGGCAGGAGGCGCTAGACCGCGGCCTGGCGACGATCCGGCGGAACTACGATTCCAGTGCGGCCAAGGGGAAGCTGACGAGCGATCAGGTCTCGCACGCGATGTCGCTGCTCGCCCCATCTGTCGATTTCGGCGCACTCGCGGATTGCGATCTCATCATCGAAGCCGTCTACGAGCAGATGGCCGTTAAGCTGGAGGTGTTCGAAAAGCTCGACCGCATCGCCAAGCCCGGAGCGATCCTCGCCAGCAACACCAGCTACCTCAGCATCGACGAAATCGCCGCCGCCACCTCGCGACCCGGCGACGTGCTCGGGCTCCACTTCTTCTCGCCGGCCAACGTGATGAAGCTGCTGGAGGTGGTGCGGGGGGCGAAGACCGCGCCGGACACTTTGCTCACGGCAATGGCGGTCGCTCGGCGGATCGGGAAGGTGCCGGTGGTTGCCGGAGTCTGCCATGGCTTCATTGGCAACCGTATGCTCCGTGCCCGGCAGAGCCAGGCGATCCAGCTGGTGCTGGAAGGCGCGACTCCTGAGCAGGTCGACCGGGTCCATACCGAGTTCGGAATGCCGATGGGCCCGTTCCAGATGCAGGACCTCGCCGGCGTCGACATCGGCTGGCACCGGGACCCGAACCGGATCGAAAGCTTGCGCGATGCGCTGTGCGCCGCTGGGCGGTTCGGACAGAAGAGCGGCGCTGGCTTTTACGATTATGACGAGAAGCGGAGGCCGAGTCCGTCACCCGTGACCCAGGAGATCATCGAGAAGTACGCCGCCGACCACGGGATGAAGCGCCGGAATATCTCCGACGAAGAGATTGTCGAGCGGACGCTCTATCCGATGATCAACGAGGGCGCGAAAATTCTCGAGGAGGGGATCGCCCAGCGCGCGTCCGATATCGATGTCGTCTGGGTCAACGGCTATGGCTGGCCGCGCTATCGCGGCGGGCCGATGTTCTGGGCGGACGGGGCCGGACTGGAGACGATCGTTGGCGGGCTAAAGCGACAGCAGGACAAACTCGGGCCGGACTTCAGTCTCTCAAAATTGCTGGTCGAGAAAGCGGAAAAAGGCGAGCGGCTTACCGGGTGACGGGCTTGTCTTCGAGCAGGCTCAGCATTGCCCCAGCCGCCGCCGCCACCGCGGCGCTGGTGAGGAAGGTCGCGCTCGATCCCTCCCGATCCCAGAGCATCCCGGCGGCGAGGCTCGCGAGCAACGCAGCGATCCCGCTAACGAACCAGAAGGCGCCGAAGCTGGTCGCGCGCAGCCGCTCGGGCGCGCTGTCGGCGATCATTCGGGAGAAGATGCCTTGCGTCAGGGCCATGTGCGCGCCCCAAAGCGCTACGCCGACGACCAGTCCGGCAAAGCTGGAGGTCTCGGCAAGCACGATGTTGCCTGCGACAAGCGTCCCAATTCCCACCAGCAGGATCGTTTTGGGGCTCATCCGGTCGCTGAGGCTGCCGGCAGGATATGCGAGCGCGACGTACGCCAGGTTGAAAATTGCCAGCGTGAGCGGCGACAGCGCTTCCGAGAGGCCGATCTCGATTCCTTTGAGGATCAGGAAACCTTCGGAAAAGCGGGCGAGCGTGAACAGGAAGCCGACGGCAATCAGCCGCTTTGTGTCGGGATCAAGCTCCCGCAACCCGGCAAAGAACGGCGCCTTCTTGGCCGAGCCCGAACGGTGCTCCGGCTCGCGAAGCGCCAGCCAGGTGAGGAGGAAGGATAAGGCGGCCGGAATGATCGCCACCCAAAACACCTTGCGAATGTCACTCAGGAATAGCGACATCAGTCCGATCGCGGCGAGCGGCGCCAGCAAGGCTCCGGCTGTGTCGAGCGCCTGCCTCAAGCCGAACGCTCGGCCGCGGATTTCCGGCGGAGTTTCGTCCGCGATCATTGCGTCGCGCGGGCTCCCCCGAAGGCCCTTGCCGATCCGGTCTGCGAAGCGGGCGCCAATCAGAGTGACCAAATTGCTGGCGAGCGGGAATAGCGGTTTCGATAGGGCGGCAAGGCCATATCCGCCCATCACCCAGGGCTTGCGCCGCTGGCTCCGGTCGGAAAGCCGGCCGGAAAACAGCTTTGCGAAATTCGACGTTGCTTCGGCAACGCCGTCGACCGCGCCGAGCGCGGTGACCGGCAGCCCCAGCACAATCGTGACGAATGCGGGCAGCAGCGAGTGATAGATCTCGCTCGACAGATCCATGAACAGGCTGACGAAGCCGAGCACCCAGACGGTGCGGGGGAGCGGAGGCCGTGGGCTCGTTGCCATCGAGCGTTCCTTGGGTGCGTGGCGGGCGCGCGGCAACCGAAATCTGATATGCATTTCGGCAAAGTTGCACCCTCGCAAAAATTTGTTAGCTTCGAACCATGCTAGGTAACATCAGCCCCGCCGGGCTTGCCGCCCGCTTCGCAAATCTGTCGCAAAAATGGGTTGCGGACGGACCGGCGGAACGGGCCGACCGGGCACGGCGCAAGATGCTTTCGGCGATTGCTGAGGCTGAGCCCGCGACTCTCAACCAGGTAGCGAAGTCGGTGGGTCGCGGTGCTCCCGCAGTCAGCCGTTCTGTCGATTCGCTGGTTCGCTCTGGCCTCGTCGAGCGGACTCAGGACCCGGACAACCGCCGCCGGCTGGCGCTTCGGCTGACCAAGGCCGGCCGGGACGAGCTGACGCACGCGCCGAAGGCTGGTGAGGGCCTGCGCATGAAGATCGAACGGCTTGCCCAGAGCGAGCTCCGGGCGGTGGAACGGGCAATCGAGATCCTAGAGCGATGAGCAGCTACACCGCCACAGTCCGCTGGAGCCGGAACGGGGCCGAAGGCTTTGCCAAGGGTCAGTACAGCCGCGCGCACGAATGGGCCTTCGACGGTGGCGCCGTCGTGCCTGCTTCGGCCAGTCCGCACGTTGTGCCTCTGCCTTGGTCCCATGAAAGCGGCGTCGATCCGGAAGAAGCATTCATCGCCTCGCTCTCGTCCTGCCACATGCTCTTCTTCCTCGATTTCGCCCGAAGACAGGGCTTGGTGATCGATTCCTACGTCGATGAAGCGGAGGGCGTTCTGGAGAAACGCGCCGACGGAAAGATGGCGATGACGCGAGTCACTCTGCGCCCACGAGTGAGCTGGGACGGCGCTACGCCGGGCGACGCGACCATCCACGATCTGCACCATCGCGCCCACGAAGCCTGCTTCATCGCCAACAGCGTCACGACCGATGTGCGGGTGGAGGCATGAAGCTCGGACGACTCAATCATGTCGGCGTCGCGACTCCGTCGATAGAGAAGAGCCTCGAACTCTACCGCACGATGTTCGGCGCCGAACCGCACAGCGAACCCTTCGATCTACCGGCACAGGGGGTTCGAGTCTGCTTCGTCGACACGCTCAATTCGCAGATCGAGCTGATCGAGCCGCTGGGGGAGAGTTCGCCAATCGCCAAGTTCCTCGAGAAGAATCCTGGCGGGGCGCAGCACCACGTTTGCTTCGAGGTGCCGGAAATCCACGCGGCCAAGGCGGAGTTCGAAGCAAGAGGAGCGAGAGTTCTGGGAGAGCCTCGCATCGGCGCTCACGGCACGCCCGTCTTCTTCGTCCACCCAAAGGACATGGGCGGAGTCCTCACCGAGATTATGGAAACGCCGAAAGCGGCCTAGCTTGAGCGGCGCTCGATTGTCGCGCCGACTGCCGAAAGCTTCTCCTCCAGCCGCTCATAGCCGCGATCGAGGTGATAGACGCGGAGCACTTCCGTCTCTCCCTCGGCGGCGAGACCGGCAAGAATCAGGCTCATGGACGCCCGGAGGTCCGTCGCCATCACCTCCGCGCCCGTGAGCTTCTCTACCCCGTGGACAATCGCCGAGCGGCCGTGGATGTCCACGTTCGCCCCCATCCGGCGGAGCTCCGGCACGTGCATGTAGCGGTTCTCGAAGATCGTTTCCTCGAGGAAGCTGTCGCCCTCCGCAAGCGCGAGCATGGCCATGAATTGCGCCTGCATGTCTGTCGGAAAGCCGGGGAAGGGTGCGGTCGAAAGCGCGAGAGGTTTGAGATCGCCGTCGGCGCTTACGCGGATTCCGTCGTCGACGAACTCGACCATCAGCCCTGCCTGCGCGAGCGCGTTGGTGATCGCCAGCATGTCGTTCGGCCGCGCCCCGACCAGTTCGATCGATCCGCCCGTTATTCCCGCCGCGCAGGCATAGCTGCCGGCTTCGATCCGGTCGGGCATCACTTCATATTTGGTGCCGTGTAGCCCCTCGACCCCATCGATGATCAGATGGGCCGAGCCGATGCCCTCGATCTTCGCGCCCATGGCGACGAGCAAGTTGCAGAGGTCGACGATCTCCGGTTCGCGCGCTGCATTGAAGAGCTGGGTACGCCCGTTCGCAAGGACCGCCGCCATCACAGCATTTTCGGTCGCCCCGACGGAGACGATGGGGAAACTGAAATCGCCGCCGGATAGACGGCCCTTCGGCGCGCTCGCCTTCACATAGCCGGCGGCGAGCTCGATATCGGCGCCCATGCATTCCAGCGCCTTCAAGTGCAGGTCGATCGGCCGGTCGCCGATCGCGCAGCCGCCCGGAAGCGAAACGGTGGCTTCGCCGGCGCGGGCGAGCATCGGCCCCAGTACCAGGACCGACGCGCGCATCTTGCGGACCATGTCGTAGGGCGCAGTGGTCGAGGCGATATCGTTCGCCTGAAGCGTCATCTTGCGGCCGAATTCGCCGCTGCGAATCCCGGCGACACTGGTCGAGACGCCCAGCTGGTTGAGGAGGTGGCCGAAACTGTCGACGTCCGCCAAGCGCGGGAGGTTGGCGAGCGTCAGCGGCTCATCCGTAAGAAGAGCGCAGGGAAGAAGAGTGAGAGCGGCGTTCTTCGCACCGCTGATCGGAATTTTGCCTTCGAGGCGCTTGCCGCCCTTGATCCAGATGCTGTCCACTGCGGTCGTTTAGCGGGTGTGAACGACTGTGCAAGCAGTCGTCATCCGGGACTTGAGCCGGGATCTCAGGACACCAAACTCGCGGCCAACCGCGCTGAGATCCCAGCTTGCGCTGGAACGACGCTGCTCAGGCCTTCTCGAGCGTACACTGCAGCGGGTGCTGGTTCTCACGGGCGAAGTCGATCACCTGCGCAACCTTCGTTTCGGCCACCTCGTAGGTGAAGACACCGCAGACTGCGACGCCCTGCTGGTGAACCTGAAGCATTACCCGCGTGGCGTCCTCCAAACCCATCGAGAAAAAGCGCTGAAGCACCAGCACGACGAACTCCATCGGCGTGTAGTCGTCATTGAGCATCAGGACTTTGTAATTCGAGGGCTTCTTCGTCTTGGGGCGAGTGCGCGTGGCAACGCCCGTCTCGATCTCTTCGAGCCCGTCGCCCCTTCCGGGTCCGGTCGCCATGGTGATTGAACGCCACTCCATATCCGCGCCTATAAATATGGCACGGTAAGAACCTGCTGCAAGGCAGCATGTGCCCCAGCGCGATAGAAAAAGGCGGCCGTTCCATTTTTGGAACGGCCGCCCGCGTATGCCTGACGGGGAGGGGAGGAGGAGTCAGGCAACGAGTTCGTTAAAGCGCTCGACATTGAGGCTGGCGCGGGTCGAGATCGGCTCGAATGCTTCGCCAGCGACCTTCACGAGCGATTCGGTCAGGGTTGCGCTCTCTTCGACAAAGCGATCGAAGGCGCTGCGGAAGAAATCGCTCTGAACCTGCAGGACATCGGCCGGAGTCTTCGCCTCAGCGAGGGCGCGGACCGTGTTCGCCGCCTGGTCGACAGTGTCGCGGCCCTTGGCGAGCACCTGCTGGCCGATCGACTGGGCGCCGCTGGTTGCGATCTTGCCCGATTCGACCAAGGCATCGACGTTGGCGCGAGTGATGTCGGCCAGCTCTTCGGCTGCCTTGCGCGAGCGCTTTGCGAGTTCTTCGCCTCGGCCGGTCGCATCAGCGAACAGCTTTTCGAATGCCTGGACACCTGGGAATGCGGTGAAACCAGTGAAATAGTTCGGTTCGGTCGCCATCTCTTCTTTCCTTTCAGTCCCGCTCAGTTCGGTTTCCACCGGAGCGGTCTCGATCTTCGTTTGCGCGCGGGCCTTGCCCTTGCGCTTGCCTGTTTCAGCCTTGAACTCTTCCGCCAGCGTCACCTCGACGGGTGCTTCGGCTGCGGCTTCCGCTTCGGCTACGACCGGTTCCAGAGCAGCTTCGTCGGTCTTGTTCGTTGTGGCAGTCACGCTGAACTCCTTTGTTGCAGTGCGATATATATGTTGCGTCGCACCATTTCAAGTATTTTTTTGTGCAGTGCAGCATAAGCTCGCTTGACGCCCTTCGGACAGCATCGCAAGAACGGCTATGGACCACTCGGTTGATCCCTCACTCGGCCGCGTCCGGCGCGGCCTTCTGATCGTGCTCTCCTCGCCATCCGGGGCGGGCAAATCGACTCTGTCCCGAATGCTTATGGCGGCTGACGACGACATCAGCATGTCGGTCTCGGCGACCACTCGGCCCAAGCGCCCCGGCGAGCAGGACGGCGTCGATTATCATTTTGTGGACGATCCGGAGTTCGACCGTCTGATCGACGCAGGAGAATTCGTCGAATGGGCGCCGGTGTTCGGCTATCGCTACGGAACCCCCAAAGCGCCGGTGAAGGCGGCGCTAAAAGACGGTCGCGACATCCTCTTCGATATCGACTGGCAGGGGACGCAGCAGCTGCACGCGGCGATGGGTGAGGACCTCGTGCGGATATTTCTGCTTCCCCCGTCAATGGGAGAACTCGAGCGGCGGCTTCAGGAGCGCGGGACCGACAGCGACCATGTGATTGCCGACAGGATGAGCCGGGCCGCAGCCGAGATCAGCCACTGGGCCGAATATGATTATGTGCTGGTCAACCGCGACGCGGAGCTATGCCTTGCGCAAATCCGGACGATTGTTGCGGCAGAACGGCTGAAGCGGGCGCGGCAGATCGGGCTGGTTGCATTCGTCCGCGACCTGGTTGGGGCCCAGCACTAGCCCGACAGCAGCTCCAGGAACCGGGCCGCGGCAAGAAAGTCACGCCGGCTGTTTTCTAGCCGTTCTTCGGCTTCCGCATCGGCGCCCCATTGCTCAAGCTGCCAACGTTCGTCGACGGTCACGGCATCCCACGCGATCTCGGCTGAAATTTCCCCCTCCAGAACCGCTAGAGCCGCCACCAGCGAGCCACCGATCGTGACCAGCGGAGACAGGCCCGCGAGCCGGAAGTCGTCCAGCACCGAGATTGCGTGGGAGAGTCGATCGACCGTTCCTTGCGGCTGATCGACGTGGAGGATCCCGCTGGTGACGCGAAAATCGACATCAAAGCGGCGGCGCGCCCAGCCAAGAAGTGCATCCCAGCTCTGCGCCTGCCGGTCGACCAGCGCGCTCGGGCTTTCGGCGCGGTAGCAGGCGAGATCGGCCTCGGCATATTTTGCGAGCCCGGCTGCGAAGCTGCTGGGGTTCGGCCGCACCCGGTCGATTGCCGCGTTGGCGAGTCCCGTCAGCGGCATCGATCGCGGGCCGATCTGCTCCCCGGCCGAATTCCACTCGCCGGCGATTGCTCGCGCCAGCGCCTCGGTCGGCGCCAGCAGCAGCTTGCGCATCGGCGTCTTTAGCGGTTTCCCATCGAGCCTAACCGCCCAGCCGCCCTCCTCGCGACCGGCCTCGGCGGCCTTCCAGATGCGCTTCACGACTTCTCCCGATCCCACTTCTTCTTGATGAAATGGGGCGACAAGAGCGCGTGCAGCGCTCCCACGATGGCGACCAGCGCGCCCAGCTGAGGCCAGCCTCCGGGCCGAATCAGGTCCGAATAGATTATCGCGGCGCCAAGCAGGCAGATCACCACCCCGCTCAACCGAACACCCGTGTAGATCAGGAGTCGCCGCCTTGCGGTATCGTCGTCGATCATTGGGCTCCCCTTCGAGCCTTGCTCCCGAAATGTTCGACAGCGTCGGCGATCTCTGCGAGACCCGCTCCACGAAGGCCCGCTCCCGTCGCCGTACGATCTTCAGCGGACTTGTGCTGGTTGAATTTCCGGGTGGCGCGAATCGCGTCGGGCATTACTTCAAATCCAACGATCGCTTTGGTCATTGCTTCGAAGCTCCCGGGTTCCATTTTTGCGCGGGTCCACGGCTGTTGCGGCGAGTAGCGCCCTTCCATTTCGGCGCTGAGATTATCGAGCAAAATCACTAGTTCATCGTCGGTCAGGGTACGGCCGATGCCCTCGATCTCGACCGTCTCATAGTGCCATGTCGGGACCTGATTTTCCGAAACATACCAGTTGGCGCTCTGGTACCCTTCGCGTCCGGCAATGCTCAGCAGCAGCCGGTTTTCACCCAGCTGAGCGGCCGCGCGATTGCGGCGAGCAACGTGAAATTGGATCGTTCCCGCAGTCGTGACGAGCACCGGTACGTGAACCACTGCGAGCCCGCTTTCGCCGCTGCTGAAGATGTGCGCGAAAGCGGCGGCGCGAACGAAATCGAGAATTTCGGAGCGGTCACTCCATTCAAAAGCCCGGTTCGGGTGCATCAGCGCCGGCTCCGCTGTCGGCGCTCGCCGCGCCGTGTGTCGCGCTTCGGTTTGGATGGGGATTTTGGCCGCTGCGGAGCCACGACGGCGGCCCGATTGCCGGCAGCGATTTCAAAGCCCAGGGTCTCCAGACTCTGCCGGAAATGCTCGGGCAGATCTGCTGTCACATCGATTGCACCGCCTGCAGGCGAATCGATCTTCAGCCGGCGTGCGTGCAGATGCAATTTGCGGCTGAGACCGCCGGTCAGGAACGCGTCCTGCCCGCCATATTTGCCGTCGCCGACAATGGGATGCCCGATTGCCGTCATATGCGCTCGAAGCTGGTGAGTGCGCCCGGTCAGCGGTTGAAGCTCGACCCACGCGGCACGGTTGCCGGCTCGGTCTATTACCCGCCACCGGGTTTTGGCCGGAAGGCCATGCTCCTCGTCGATATGCATTTTCTCGCCACCCGTGCCGGGCTGCTTGGCCAGCGGCGCGTCGATTAGTCCCTCGTCGGCCGAGGGGACGCCGACGACCAGCGCCCAGTAGACCTTGCGTGCAGTGCGGCCGGAAAACGCTTTCGAAAAGAAGCCCGCCGCGCGGGCCGAACGAGCCACAAGAATGGCACCAGAGGTATCCTTATCCAGCCTGTGCACCAGCTTGGGGCGTGCTCCGTCCCCCGCGAGTCCATCGAGTAGCCGGTCGAGATGATCGCGGGTCTTCGTTCCGCCCTGAGTTGCAAGGCCCGGCGGTTTGTTGAGTACGAAGGCATCCGGGCTTCCGAAAATCACCAGCGACCGAACGAACTCAATCTCGTCGGGCGTCAGCTGTTCCCGCTTCGGCTGGGCTCGTCGCGGCGCGGGTTCAGGCTGCGCATCGACCGGCGGAATCCGGATTTCCTGGCCGGTTTCAATCCGGTCGCCGGGACTCGCCCGCTTGCCGTTCAGGCGAAGCTGCCCGGTGCGCGCCCATTTGGCGACAACCGTGAAGCTAATCTCGGGCTTGTGGCGCTTGAACCAGCGATCGAGCCTGATGCCGTCGTCATCTTCGGATACCGTGAAGGTTTGGGCATCGGCCATGCCGCTCACTTAGCGATTGCTGCGAGGAATTCTAACCCGCCCTTGCGGCCCAGTAATCGAACGCCCGCTTTTGCAGATTCCTGACCAGCTTTGCCGCCTCCGGGCCGGTCCAAAGACCCTCATATTCGTGCTGAGTTCCTCCACCGCCGACCCACCACCCCTGCCCGGGAAGCCCGTCCGACTGACGCACAACCAGAACCGCGAGCTCCGGTTCGCCTTTCTCGGCCGCTTCGTCATCGATCACCGCAAGAACCTTGCAGAGCGCGCGCATCTTGGGCCGAGTGAACTCGTGCCCAAGGGCATTGAGAACCTCGGAATAGGTCACCGCTTCGCCCGCAGCCGCGGCCGATATCAGGATTTCGCGAACGCGCTCAGGTTCGGCAAGGAGACCGGCGCTCATCCGGGTGGCTGATCGGCGACCGGTGTAAGTTCGAACACTTCGATTTTCGCCCCGCTCGAGGGCCAGGGGATAACGAGCCGCCAGCGAAACGGCGCTATTCGCTCGAAAACGCCAGCCGTATCGCGTGAAGGATCCTGTCCGTACGCCAGGGGCTCCTTCTCATCGCCGAGCGCGAGGCTTCCGAGAAAGATCATTCGATTGGGATCGTCGTCCTCCCACAGTCCGCCTGCCGGGCGCCGGCTTCCGGTTTGCTTCACGATGGTCAGGCGGCCCTGATCGTCCACCTGCACGTAACAGAAGAACGGCTTGAACTGCTGAAACTCGGGAGTCTTGCGGTCAGTGGAGCCGAGGGTGTCCAGGCGGCAATTGTAGCTTCCGGGTGTCGGAGCCGGGAAGGGAAGCCCGGCCCGCGGCTTCAACAACACGTCTTCGTCAGCAATTTCCTTGGCGTGCTTCGGCTTCGCGTCGGCCAGTCCTTCATACCAGGCGAGGCCCAGCCGCTCGATCCGATCCTCGTCGGCTGCGCTTACAACTCCCTTCCACGCCGCGGACTTGGGCTCCGGCCCGACTATGACGGTCCGGGCCTGGTGCACCTTCGTCGGCGTCGTGCAGCCGCCGGCCAGCGCGATCAGGGCTACAATGCAGGCGAAAGCGTTCGATTTCACGGATAGCGTCCCAATATTTGTTCCTCAGGTGACAGCGTCTGGGTGTAGTTTCAACCAACGACCCGTTCACCACCGCTATTCAAACAGATGAAGAAAACCGGGAGTGAATGCGATTTCCAGACTGGTTGAACTTCATCTTCGGATTTACGTTCGGCAACGTAATGACCCACAGATTCGATCCATCCATCCTCCGTGAATATGACATTCGCGGAATTGTCGGAAAAACGCTCAACGAGGCTGACGCCTGCGCACTAGGAAGGGCTTATGCTTCGCTTGCCCGAGAAGAAAACGCACGGCGAATCGCGGTCGGCCGAGACGGACGGCTGAGCTCGCCGGGACTTGAGTCGGCACTCGTTGACGGGCTCACGCAAGGCGGCCTCGATGTGGTCCGAATAGGCGTCGGCCCAAGCCCGATGGTCTATTACGCCGCAGCAACTCTGGAGGTCCAAGGCGGAATCCAGATCACCGGTAGCCACAATCCGGCCGACTACAATGGCTTCAAGATGCTTCTTAACGGCCGATCGGTTTTCGGCGAAGAAATCCAGGCGCTCGGTCGCCGTGCGCTTTCGGGCGACTGGAGCCGCGGCGATGGGAAAGTCGAGCAGGCCGATATTCTCGGTGGCTACGTCGATCGGCTGGCCCAGGACTTTAGCGGCCGAGCGTACAGGATCGGATGGGATCCGGGGAATGGTGCTGCCGGACCAGCGCTCGAAAAGCTCGTCCAGCGGCTTCCGGGCGAACATTTCATCATTCACGCGCGAATCGACGGCACGTTTCCAGCGCATCATCCGGATCCTACGGTCGAGGCCAATCTTGCCGATCTGAAGACGCTGGTCCGCGAAAAGCAGCTCGACATGGGCTTCGCCTTCGACGGGGACGCCGATCGCATCGGTGCGGTCGACAGCACCGGAAGAGTGGTTTGGGGCGACCAGATTCTGATGATCCTCGCCAAGCCGGTGCTCGATGAATGCCCCGGGTCCACAATCATTTCGGATGTGAAGGCCAGCCAGACCCTGTTCGATCACATTGCCCAACTCGGCGGCAAACCGCTCATGTGGAAGACGGGCCACAGTCTCATCAAATCCAAGATGAAGGAGACCAGCGCTCCGCTCGCCGGCGAGATGAGCGGGCATATTTTCTTTAAACACCGCTGGTACGGCTTCGATGACGCTCTCTATGCCGCGGTGCGGCTGATCGAGGCGGTCAGTCAATCGGGCGAGAGCCTTTCCGAGCTTATGGACAAGATGCCCAAATCGACGGCAACTCCGGAGTTGCGGTTTCCGGTGGAGGAGAGCCGGAAATTCCAGGTTGTCGACGAGGTGCGCGAACGCCTGGCTGCCAGCGGAACCGAAGTTAATGCCACCGACGGCGTCCGCGTAACGACGCCGGACGGGTGGTGGCTCTTGCGTGCATCCAACACTCAGGATGTGCTCGTTGGTCGTGCGGAAGCCAAGGACGAAGCTGCGCTGAAACGTCTCGTGGCGATACTCGACGAGCAGCTTGCCAAGTCCGGCGTCGAACGCTCGGAAACGGTTCACTAGCCAAGCCGTTGACTTAAACGCGGCGCCCGGCCATTTCGCGCGCCTGCCTCGCTAGCCGGATCTGCCGGTGCGCTGCGCCCGTGGAGGGGTGGCCGAGTGGTTAAAGGCAGCAGACTGTAAATCTGCCCGTCTCTGACGTACGCTGGTTCGAATCCAGCCCCCTCCACCACAATGATTCGTTAGGGGCCCGATCGGCCGCTCGCATTGGCCTGACATTGCGGTTCAGTTGGGTTCGCGGAGAGCGATTGCCGCGGCGACTGTGGCGCGCCGCCAACAAAAAGCACGGCAACTTTGCGCTAAGTTAATAAATATTTGGCGGAATCCGCCATTTTGACATAGATTGCCGCTGACTCGGCGGGGGAACCGGGGCAAAATGGAGTCGAAAGGAGCTCGCGGTGCCGAATCCCGCGATCCGGAGCTATCCGGTGGATGATGACGAGCTGCTAGCGGACCGGGTAGCGAAGCTGACGCCTGGCCAGCTTGACTGCCTGCGTCTTGTCGATGCCCATCTTTCCTCAAAAGAAATTGCGGTCCAGCTCGGGATTTCACCGCACACGGTCGATCAGCGAATTCGCCTGGCGCTGCAGATCCTTGGAGTCGAGCGCCGCTCCCAGGCGGCGCGCCTGGTAGCGCAGCACTGCGGGACATATCAGCGGTTGATACATCAACCGCCGCACATTGAGGCAGAGGACGATTCGGACGAATCCGAAAGCGCGGTCAGTAAACAGATTCGGCACGCTGATCGCGCAGGGGAGACTCGGAGGGGCACGGGCTCCATTACCGAGCAGGAACCCGGATCCTTCTGGTCTTCCCTGCAACCGCCGTTCGCAACGAGGAGTCACCCCCGGAATGAGATGAGTGTCGGCCTCCGGCTGCTCTGGATCGTTACGATCGCAACGGGAGCGGCTTTCTCTGCCGGCATGTATCTCGCCGGGCTGGAAAGCCTCGCAAGACTCCTGAAGAGCTAGTTCCGGCCACCTCCATCAGACCGGCCAAGACCACTCCGGAGCGGGTGCTCCCGGGGAAGGAAAAGCTATGCGCAAACAAGCAATCTGGAATGCCGTCCACGAGGTCGGAATCCATACTCGTGCGGTTGAAGACCTGATCGAGTCCGCCCTGATCGAACTCGGCGAGCTTCAGTCGAAGCTCGTCCAGGTGAACAGCGTTGCGGGCGTCTCCTACTCGACTCTTCAGGAGTCGTTTGAGGGCGTCTCGGCGACGATCAACGAATTGGTGAAGGTGCGAGGGACGATGGCTCAGTGCCATGAGGTGTTCGTCGAGACCAAGGAGAAGATCCCGGGAGTCCGCACGACCTCTTGGGGGAACACCGATCCGTGTTGCGGAACGTCCTCCGAAACCGATCTTCGGATCGTAGCGTGAAGGGTTTGACCGGGCCACTGTCATGTGGTCCGGTCAGCCGGCCATGAACTCCTTCCTTCTCGTCATCCTGTTCTGGGTGCTGCTGATCGTCTCATGCGGCTATGCGCTTTGGCGCGGCCGAAAATACGAGCGATTGGCCGCACTCGTTTTCATCGGTGCGAGCTTGTTTAGCTTCTTCGGCGAATCTCCGGTGGACCACCGCTATGCCGGAATCGAGATCACCGACCTCATGGTTGATAACGGGGTTCTGGTGGCACTCGTCGTCATTGCTCTGGTTTCCGACCGGTTTTGGCCGCTCTGGGCCGCCGGGCTCCAGACGGTCGACAGCATGTCGCATCTGATGAAAGTGATCGACGCAGGAATGGTGCCGAAAGTGTACGGCGCGGCGGAGCGATTCTGGAGCTACCCGATACTTGTCGTCCTGCTCGTCGGCGCCTGGCGCAGCCATCGAAGGCCGCAGTGCGAGCCCCAACAGCAAGTGGTGGTTTGACTGGCTGAGAAGCTCGCCGCATTTGCGGCATGATGTCCCGAAAGCGCTCGCACCAGCCGCATGCAAACCTGAACCGCCCCCGCCTTTGGGGCCGGCACGCTATCGCTGCGGCGCTCGCGAATCCGAACCGAAAACTGGTGCGGGCGTGGGCCACCCGCGAGGCGGCGGACTGGTTTCCAGAGGGAACGCCGATCACAATCGCCGACGCGGCGGATCTCGGTCGGCTGATCCCGCGGGATGCGCCGCACCAGGGCGTGGTGGTCGAGGTCGAGCCGCTCGAGGATGTGTGGCTCGACGAGGTGCTCAGTTCGGCAGAAGAAGGCGCGATCCTCCTGGTCCTCGACCAGGTGACCGACCCCCACAACGTCGGCGCGATTCTTCGTTCCGCCGCCGCTTTTGGAGCCACCGCAATCGTTACTCAGGACCGGCACTCGCCGCCTGAAAGCGGAGCGCTGGCGAAGGCCGCATCGGGAGCGCTGGAAACGGTTCCGTGGGTGCGAGTGGTCAATTTGGCCCGGGCGCTTGATGAGATCGCCGAGGCCGGATTCTGGCGGATCGGGCTCGATGGGGAGGCGCATACCGAGATCGCCGATGCGCTTGGGCCGAAACGCGTTGCGCTGGTGCTAGGCGCCGAAGGAGCTGGGCTTCGGCCGAACACGCGCGAGCATTGCGACGCGTTGGCGCGCTTGCCGATCTCAAGCGCCATCGAAAGCCTGAATGTCTCCAACGCCGCTGCGGTCGCTCTTTACGCGGCAGCGATAGCGGGCAAGTAGGACCGATGGTCCGAACGAAAGAAAGTATCCGCTCAGCCGTCGATGCGCTCGCGGAACGCGAGCCCAATTTCGCGGCCGTCCTGGAGAAACACGGACATCCTGAACCGCGCAGCAGCCCGCCCGGCGCGACGACTCTCCTTCGAACGATCGTCGGGCAGCAGGTCAGCGTTGCCGCCGCCCGATCAATGTGGACCAAGCTGGAGTCGGCCTATGGCTCCCCGCCCGATCTCGAAAAGCTGCTGACCGCGAGCGATGACGAGCTTCGCCTCGCCGGAATTTCTCGGCAAAAGGCTGGTTACATTCGCAGTCTTGCCGAGCTCGTGACCTCGGGCGACCTCGACCTCGATGCGTTGCCGAAGGATGACGAGGAGGCGATCGCGCTTCTCACGAAGATCAAGGGCATCGGGCGCTGGTCCGCCGAAATCTATCTCCTTTTCGCGGAGGGACGGCCGGACATCTGGCCTGCCGGGGATCTCGCGGTTCAGGTCGAGATCGGCCGGCTCTTCGGGCTAGCGGAGAAACCGTCCGAGAAGCATATCCGCGAACTGGCGGAACATTGGCGCCCCTATCGAGGCGCGGCGGCGATCCTCGCCTGGCACAGCTACAATTCGTCGGTGCTGTAAAACTCCCAAATTTGCCGACTCGGGTTGAATTGGTTTTTAATTCCCGCGGCCGGAGTCGATCCGGCGGAATGGGGAGCCAGTTCAAATGAGTAATCGGATCGATTTACAGTTTCTTCTCGTTGCGGTGCTGCTTCTGCTTTGCGGCATTGGCCTTGGTCTCACGATGGGAATCCGTCAGGATTTCCAGCTGACCCCGGTACATGCCCATTTCAACCTTGCGGGCTGGGCCTCGCTTGCCCTGTTCGGGCTGGTTTACCGAGCCTACCCTGAACTCGCCGAACGCAAGCTGGCGAAGGTGCATTTCTGGCTTTCGGCTCCAGCGGCCGTGGTATTTCCGATCGGAATCGCGCTGTCACTCCTCTACGAATGGCCGTTCCTTGCGATCATTGGGTCCATTGTCTGGATTGCAGGCGCCGTCGTTTTCCTGGTGCAGATCCTGAGCCTCTTCAAGACGTCCGACGCCAGGGCAGCGGTCCCGGCTGAATGATCTGAATCGCTACTGCCGTACTCGCAGTTCGTATTCACGGGCTGCGAGGCGGCGGAACACGCGTGGCGCCATATCGAGCCGGAAAGGCGCCAGCTTCTCGCCGTTGGTTTGTTTGCCGACCAGATAGCTGGACGACGTCTGGCCGTCGCTCCCGTTGCCCCACCGGTAAAGCGCGTTGAAGCCGGCGAGTGGAACGAGCAGCGGACGCCCTTCCATCTCCAGCGGTACCAGTTGCGCGCGCGAAAGCGCGATCGCACTGTTGATCGAGAGCCGCTGAAGGGGGGCCAGGAGCGGCAGCCGATTCCCCAATCCGACAGGATTTTGGAAAAAGGCGCTTATCTGCTGGTCCTGCATCGGACCGGCGTTGAACAGCGCGCCCTCGACCAGGACATCGCGCGCTGGCGCGCTGCCGGAGTTGAACAAGGTCATCTCGAATTCGAGCAGCGCTTTCTCGCCATCGAGAACTATGCGGCCCGGCGTGAACTGGAGTTCGACCCATGGCCGCAGACGGGTGGCAACAATGCCAGACGGCTTCGTGGCGGGGGGGGCGGCCTGAGGTGGGGTTGGGGCAAGTGGACGAGCCGGTTCAGCCGCAGGGGCTTCGAATGCGGAAGCAACACCTGCCGCGGCGAGGTGGGTTCGCGGACGCTGCCACAGGAAGTACCAAGCAGCTGCGCCGGCGGCAGCGGCCGCCGCAAGCAGCCACAACAGAGAAGAGAACCAGCCGGATTGACCGCCGACCGGCGGATGCACTGCAAAGGCAGCAGGGGCGGTTAGCGGTGCGGAGTGCGGCTGCGGAAGCGCCGGACTTGTGATCGCGGGGGCCGAGTCCGACTCAGATTGCGGCCGGACGGAAGGAGTGGGAGCAGCAGCCTTGGGTGCCCGCTCCGACGTTTCCACGCGCGGAGAGTTCCTCGCGATCGGCGGGGGAGTTGCGGCAGTCGTACTTGGGGCTTGCAAGATGTTTGCGGGCCGCTGCGGCTTGGCGATCGGCTGGATCTCGACCGGTTGCTGCTGCGCCGGTTGAGTTACCTTGCCTCCCAAGCTGAAATTGCTGAGCTGCGGCGGTCCGATCGGATCCGCAGGCGGGGCGGCTGAGCCGGCCGGAGCAGGATCAGTTGGCGCACTTTGGGCGAGCACGGGGATGCTCGCCGAAGCCAGCGCCGATGCAATCGCGATCCGCCAGAGCGGCTGCATAATCCCCCAGAGTTTCAGTGACCTAGCGATTCCGCCGAGAGGCGCTCATGGCCTGCCCGGAGCATCTATTCAAGCACAGCTTACATTAACGGGCGTCGACCAGCACCAGTTCGGCGTCTTCCTGTGCCTCGATCGTCAGTATCTGCTCGCCGCTAATGGCGATGCCGTCGCGGGCAGCAGCTTCGGTGCCGTTCACTCGCACCGGAGCGCTCGAAACAAGGTAGAGGTGCCGCTCGGGCCCGGTCGAATATTCGATGGATTCCCCGCCCTGCACAGTCGCGCCGAGCACTTTGGCGTCGCTGTTGATCGTGAGCGCGCCATCGTCGGGATTGCCGCTCGCCAGAAGCTGGAATCTGCCTGCACGCGTGTCCTTCGGGAAGGGCATTGCGCCCCAGCTCGGCTGGGCGGCAGGCCTGTCCGTCTCGATCCAGATCTGGAAGAGCGTCGTCGGCTCATCCTCCAGATTATACTCGGCGTGCATGACGCCAGTTCCGGCGCTCATCACCTGAACGTCGCCTGCGCCGGTGCGGCCCTTGTGGCCCATCGAATCCTGATGCGTGATCGCCCCGGTGCGGACGTAGGTCACGATCTCCATGTCGCGATGAGGATGAGGGGGGAAGCCGGTGTGCGGAGCGATCTTGTCGTCATTCCACACCCTGATGGAGCCCCAGCCCATGCGGTTGGGGTCATAGTAGTCGGCAAAGGAAAAATGGTGGCGAGCATCAAGCCAGCCGTGATCGGCGTGGCCGAGGCTGTCGAATGGGCGGATATCGATCATCTTTCCCAAATGGCGCGTCGGCGAAGCGCTTCAAGTGTCAGAAGTGTGACTGTTCGGCCGCGATTTAGCTTAGCCCACGCGGTCAGCCAGTTTCACCACGCGCCCGGAGGATTCCCGCGTGAGCATGGCGGCAACGATCTTCGAAAGATCGGATTGCCGGAACGGCTTGGCCAGGCGTGGGACGGCAGCCCCGGGCCCCTCCGCGATCGTCGAGTAACCTGTGATCAGAAGCACCTGCATCGAAGGGGCAAGCGGTCGCGCTTGCTCGATGAGCTGCACCCCATTCATCCCCGGCATCAGGTAATCGGTGATCATCAGATCGGCCGGCTCTCCGGTTCGAAGGAGGCGCAAAGCCTCCGCACCCGAGCTTGCCTCGAGTACGCTGTATCCCAAGTCGGACAGCATCTCCGACGTACCGCTGCGTACCAGGTCCTCGTCATCGACGAGCAGTATTCGCGCGTCGCGGGGCGCGTTGACCGCCTGGAGATTCTCGACCTCCTCTGCGCTCGGTTGCTCGGCCGCTCTCGGGAGCCAAATCTCTGCGGTGGTTCCTTCGCCCGGGCGGCTGACGAGGTTGAGGGCGCCCCCAAGCTGTGCCGCAAGCCCGTGCACCATCGAAAGCCCGAGACCCGTTCCCTTTCCTAGGCCCTTCGTGGAAAAGAACGGTTCGACAGCTCTCGCGAGTGTTTGCTCGTCCATGCCCGTCCCGTTGTCCCGAACCGCAATTCGAACATAGTCTCCCGGTCTCAACGAGCCGACACCCTCAGACGAACCGGCATTCGCCTCTATGGACAGCGCTCCGCCGCGCGGCATCGCGTCACGCGCATTGATTGCCAGATTGAGGATAGCGAGCTCGAGCTGATTAGGATCGACCCGGGCAGGCGGAAGATCGGGTGCGTGGCTTATCTTGATTTCGATCGAGGGGCCCAGAGAGCGCCGGATCATGTCCGTCATCCCATCCAGCAGTTTTGCCACGTCGACTGACCGAACGTTCAGATCCTGCCTGCGAGCAAATGCAAGCAAACGCTGGACCAGAGTCGCAGCACGGCTGGCGGCTTGAAGCGCGGAATCGATCAGCCGGTGAGACGAGTCTCCCGGTTGCAATCGCCGGCGCAGCAAGTCGAGATTGCCGATGACGGGGGTAAGGAGGTTGTTGAAATCGTGGGCGACGCCCCCCGTCAGCTGGCCGAGTGTTTCGAGCTTTTGCGCCTCGTGGAGCTTGGCGAGGGCAAGTTCGTGCTCGCGGGTACGCTGTTCGACGCGCGCTTCGAGCGTCTCGTTCGCCATTTGCAGCTGCCGCTGGCTGTGCTGAAGCTCATGAAGGCGCTCGCGCGCGTCATATTGGCGACCGCGCGCGCGAAGAGCAGACCGCGCCAGGCTGACGAGCGTCGTCGGATGAAACGGGCGTTCCAGGAATGTGACATTTCCCAGCATTTCCAGGAGGCGCCCGGCGTCCGGATTGCGCTCGAGACCGCCCCCGCGGAAGGTCAGCAGCACGAACGGCAGGTCCGACCACTCGGGCTGCTCGTTGATCCAACCTGACAGGCCGCGCAAATCGCGTCCGAGAAGGGCCTCTTCCGTAACCAGAACGAACCCGACTTCCCGGTCCAGCTCTCTCACGAGGCAATCGAGATCGGGACAGATCACGCTCAGAATTCCGGCTTCGCGCAGCATGTCGGCCGCTATGTTGGCATCGCGACCGACAGGAGCGAGAATCAGCGCAAGGTCGGAACGATCTTGAACTTTCACGCCGATTCGAGATCCATCAACGCTTCACCCGTTCCGATCATTTCCGGCACCCCGCGAAGGACTCCTTGGAACTTCGTTAGCGTCGGTCCCACCGTGATCCCGCCTCTGCCGATTCGATATTCGCGGATCGTGTCCTCGTGAGCGCTGGTGCGCTTCTTTATTACCGAAATCGCACGCCGGACCCGACCCATCGCCTCGAAATAGCGCAGCAGGATCACGGTGTCTGCCAGATAGGTGACATCCACCGGGGCCTTCATATCACCCACCAAGCCGTGCTGCGCCACGGTCAAGAATGTGTTCGCCCCCTGCCGATTCAGGAATTGCAGCAGCTCGTGCATATGGAGAATGAGCTGTTTTTCCTCCGGCATTGCTGCCTGGTACCCATTGAGGCTGTCGATCACGACAGTCCGCGCATTATGTTCCTGTACGCAAGTGCGGACTCGTTGCGCGAATTCTCCCGGCGCGAGTTCCGCCGCGTCGACCTGCTCGACGATAAGCTTCCCGCTTTCGCGGAGCGGCGCGAGATCCAGGCCCAATCCCTTGGCGCGTTCGAACAGCAGACCAAGCTCCTCGTCGAAGATGAAGATCGCGGCCGATTCGCCGCGCTCGATCGCTTGCAGCGCAAAGCTCAAGGTCAGCAGAGATTTCCCGGTCCCTGCAGGCCCGAGGACCAGAGTGCTCGATCCGCGTTCGATCCCGCCGCCCAGAAGCGCATTCAGTTCAGGAGAGTTGCTGGGCAACGGGTCGCGACTGAATTCGCTCCGGTGTTCCGCTGAAACCAGCCGCGGGAACACGGTTACGCCGCCGGTTTCAATGATCATGTCGTGGAAGCCGCCACGATAGATTTGGCCGCGATATTTGATGACGCGAAGACGCCGCCGGTCGGAGCCGTAGTCAGGGGCGAGCTCTTCCAGACGGATTACTCCGTGTGCAACGCTATGGACCGTCTTGTCATGCGTTTCGCTGGTGAGATCGTCCAGCATCACCACGGTCGCCCCATTGCGTGCAAAATAATGCTTCAGCGCCAGCACTTGCCGGCGGTAGCGCAATGAGCTTTGCGCCAGCAGCCGGATTTCCGACAGGCTGTCGAGCACGATCCGCTGTGGCTTGTGTTGCTCGATCACCTCGAAAATGCGCTTGGTCGTCTCCCCAAGCTCAAGGTCCGACGAATAGAGCAGGCTCTGCTGCTGCTCCTCGTCGAGCAGGCTTTCCGGAGGGATCAGTTCATAAACGGAAAGCGGATCATCGAGCCTCCAGCCATGGGACGCGGCGCTCTCCCGAAGCTCATCCTCGGTTTCTGACAGCGTGATGTAGAGCCCCCGCTCACCGGCTGCTGCGCCAGCGAGCAGAAATTGGGTTGCTATAGTTGTCTTGCCGGTGCCCGGGCTTCCTTCGATTAGGTAGACGCGGCCCCGATGGAGCCCTCCAGCGAGAATGTCATCGAGCCCTTCTACGCCAGTCGCTGCCTTGCTTAGTATTTCTTCCATTCGTGCCCGCTGGTCCTGTGCGGCGAGCAGCCGCGGTTATCCGAGAGGAGCCAACGTTGACGAAGTGAAACGGTTGCACGGCTGCTTCCGGAATTGCGCGTTCAGCAGCGCGGCCGTTGTCCCATTCCAAAATGCCGCAGCGATGGTGCCCAGGAGAGGACTCGAACCTCCACGCCCTTGCGAGCGCCAGCACCTGAAGCTGGTGCGTCTACCAATTCCGCCACCTGGGCACGGAGCTCATCGATGAGTGGTAGGGCGCGCCATGTGGAGCGCTCCTTTCGCCTTGTCAACCGAGCCCGAAACGCTAGTGGCGAAGCCATGATCAATCGCGACAATCGCATCGTCACCGTCTTCGGCGGCGGCGGATTCATCGGCCGATACCTGTGCGAGGAGCTGTTCGAGCGCGAGCTTCGGGTTCGGGTCGCGTGCCGGAACCCACGCACGGCGCATTTCATTCAGCCGCTTGCCACAGTCGGCCAGTGGGGCCTGGAAAGGGCGGATGTGACGAACGTCGCTTCGGTTCGCCGGGCGGTGAAGGATGCGGGCGCGGTCATCAACCTAACCGGCGCCTTCGGCCGCGCGATGCGATCGGTGCATGTCGAGGGTGCGCGCAACGTCGCCGAGGCCGCCCGCGATGCCGGAGCGGCGTCGCTGGTCCACATTTCGGCGATCGGCGCCGATCCCGATGCCGAGGCAGTCTACGGCCGCACCAAGGGGGAGGGCGAGAAGGCGGTCCGCGATGCTTTTCCCGGTGCGACCATTATCCGCCCGTCGCTGGTCTTCGGACCGGAAGACGATCTGACGAACCGGCTCGCAGCGCTCTCCAGCCTGCCGGTTCTTCCGGTGATCGCATCAAAGCGGCAGTTCCAGCCGGTCTACGTGAAGGATCTCGCCAAGGCCATTGGCATCGCGGCGCTCGATCCAGCGACTTACGGCGGGCAAACGTTCGAGATCGGCGGCGCGCAGGCGATGTCGATGGAAGATATCTACCGGGTCTGCGCCCGTTCTGCTGGCCGCGAGCCCGAGCTTCTCGATATGCCGAACGCTGCTTCCGCCTTCCTCTCGTGGTTCGGCTTCCTTCCCGGGGCGCCGCTCAGCCGCGACCAGTGGAAGATGCTGCAGCGGGACAATATGCCGGCGAAGAAATCGAAAGGTCTTGAGGCGTTCGGGATCGAGCCGACGGCGCTGGGCTCGGTCGCGCCGCAGTGGCTGGTCCGCTTCCGCCCCGGCGGCCGCTGGGCGGCGCGCGCAGTCCAGCAGGGCGCGTAAGACGTGCCGGCAATCCTCGTCGCGATCATCCTCGGCATCGTCGAGGGTGTCACCGAATTCCTGCCCGTGTCTTCAACCGGGCATTTGATGCTTGCGACGGCGCTGCTGGGTGAAGATCCCGACAAATGGGCGGCCTTCAACGTCGTCATCCAGCTCGGCGCGATCCTGGCAATCGTGGTGCTCTATTGGCGCACCTTCTGGGCGGTTCTGGTCGGGCTCTTCGAACGGAATGCGATGTCGTGGCGTTTCCTGCGCAATGTCGTGATCGCCTTCCTTCCGGCGGGGGTGATCGGATTCCTGCTCATCAAGCAGATTGACCGGCTGCTGGGCGATCCGTTGATCGTGCCGGTGACCCTGATCCTCGGCGGCATCGCGATCCTAGTCATCGAGCGGCTGGTGAAGCGGACGCCGATCGTTGGCGTGGCCGAAATGCCTAGCAAGACAGCGGTTGGAATCGGCTTCGCTCAATGCGTGTCGATGATCCCGGGGGTCAGCCGATCTGCGGCGACGATCATGGGCGCGCTCTCGCTGGGCGTGGAGCGGCGCACCGCGGCCGAATTCAGCTTCTTCCTGGCGGTCCCGACGATGCTCGGCGCGACTACCCTCGAGTTCGTGAAGCACCGGCATGAGATCATGTCGGGAGCCGGTGTCGGTCTCGCTGCCGTAGCCGTCGGCTTCGTCGTCAGCTTCGTTGTTGCGATCGTCGTGGTGCGCGCCTTCGTCCACTATATTTCGAAGCACAATTTCGCGCCGTTCGCCTGGTATCGCATTGTGGTCGGCGTCGCGGCGCTGGTGTGGTTGCTGGAGCGCTGACGTCATCCTGACGAAGGTCAGGATCCGTGGACGCCGCCTAGGGATGTTCTCGTCAACCATCGTGTTCATGGATGCTGAAACAAGTTTCAGCATGACGGCTTCACTTACTTCGCGCACCCGCTAAAGCTGCGGCCCTTCCATGTGGCAGCTCTTCCAATTCCCGCTCTGTCCGTTTTCGCGCAAGGTCCGGCTCGTGCTCGGCGAGAAGGGTGTGGCACATGAGCTGGTGCGAGAAAATCCGTGGGACAAACGCGACGAATTCGTCGACCTGAACCCGGCCGGGGAGACGCCGGTGATGGTCGATACCGACGCGGGCGTCACCCTGATCGGATCGCAGCCTATCGTCGAATATTTCGATGAGACGGTCGACCGGATGCCGATGATCCACGGTAATGCGCAGTTCCGCGCCGAGATCCGGCGGCTGACCGAATGGTTCGACCAGAAGCTCTACCACGAGGCGGTCGAGCCGCTGATGCATGAGCGAATGAGGAAGCGCCTCGTCAGCCGCGAATCGCCCGATACCCGCGTGCTCCGCGAGGCGATGCGGGTCGCCAACAGCCATCTGGATTATGTCGATTATCTGCTCGATCACCGGCGTTGGCTTGCGGGGCCGGGGCTAAGCCTCGCCGATTTCACCGCGGCGGCGCATTTGAGTGTGATCGATTATCTCGGCGGGCTCGACTGGCGCGGGCACCAGCAGAGCAAGGACTGGTATTCGGTGATGAAATCGCGGCCCTGCTTCCGGCCGCTGCTCGGCGAGCGGATGGAGGTGATCGTTCCGCCGCAGCATTATGACCGGGTGGATTTTTAGCAGGAGCCGCCGAGCGGCCGCTCAGGTGTGAATGCCTAGCTGTTCTGCGAAATCGTACTGATTACTGACGCATTCGCCTCTAGCTAAATCAGCCTTTCCACGCTCATCATTTGCGTATTTCTGTTTATACGGATTGTTCGGGTCATTCAGCTCGGCCGCTTCATAATCATTATCCTTATCCTGCTGCCCAACAGCTGCGTGGCAACTGTCAACGAGCGCTCGCGCAGCCTTGTTAAATGCCGCGTCGTGAACCTTCGGGGGCTTCAGCTCACCTAGCGAGATGGACGCGCGGTCACACACCTCGCCCTCGCTTGCATCCAGATCTCCTGCCTCGTTTTTAAGGCCAAGCGCCTTAGCATCTGAGAAGACACCGCCGGAACAGGAGTTCATCGCCCTTTCTACTTTTGCGTAGAAGGCTAACGCCTCCTTGCGCTCACCAGCACTCAACTGGAACTTCGCGGCTGGAGTCGGTGCCGACGCAGGTGCAGCAGCGGTCTGCTTTTGCGGCTGTTTAGGTTCCTGTTGGGAGCAAGCCGTGACGCAAAATAATGCGGCCCCCAAAGAGAGCAGCCTAGGTTTCGCATCGGTTACACGCATTAGTACGCCTCGGTATTACTCGCCCGTTTCGGCGGTGTTGCAACGGGTCGCGAAATCCGCAAGCACTCCCTTGCGCGGATTGCGATACGAAAGGTGCAGCGCGAACTCACACCCGCACCGCGCTCACCAGATAATTCAGCCGCAAATCCTCGCTGAGGTGAAGCCCGCGCGTGGGCGACCAGGCGATGCCTTCGACATCGAGGCATTTGAGACCCGCGTCGCATAGCAGCTGCCTCATCCGCTCAGGCGCGATGAACTTGTCGAAATCGTGCGTGCCCTTGGGCACCGCGCCGAACGCCTCGGCGGCGCCGACCATCAGCAGCTTCGACAATGCTGTTTTGTTCGGGGTCGAGAGAATGAGCAGCCCGCCCGGCGCCAGCCGCGCCGCGATAGCGGCAAGGAAGCTCGCCGGGTCGGCGACGTGCTCGATCACCTCCATCGCGGTGACGAGATCGAACTGCCCTTCGATCTGCTCGACCGCCGCGGCGCGATAGTCGATCTTCAGCCCCTGGCCCGCGGCATGGGCGCGGGCGGCCTCGATCAGCTCGGGCGCTGCATCCACCGCTGTCACCTTGGCCCCGAGCCTCGCCAGCGGCTCCGCTAGCAGCCCCGCGCCGCAGCCGACGTCAAGCGCGGTTCTGCCCTCCAGCGCTTTCAGCGACGTCTCGTCCAGCGCCCAATGCTGGTCGACCTGATCGCGGATGTAGTTCAGCCGCACCGGGTTGAGCTTGTGAAGCATCGCTTCGGACCCGTCCGGATCCCACCAGTCGCCGGCATGGCTGGCGAACTGGCGGACTTCTTCCGGAACGATGCTTGTCTCAGACATGTCACACCCCTAACAGGGCGCCGCTTTCAACCCAAGGACACGCTCACTCCCAATGGCCCGAATCGTGATGAAATTCGGCGGCACGTCGATGGCGGGTATCGAGCGCATTCGCCACGTCGCTTTGCTGGTGAAGCGCGAGGCGGACCGCGGCAACCAGGTCGCCGTCGTCGTCTCGGCAATGGCGGGAGAAACCGACCGGCTGGTGCAGCTCTGCCGCGAGGCGGCGCCGCTCTACGACCCGCGCGAATATGACGTGGTCGTCGCCAGCGGCGAGCAGGTGACCTCCGGCTTGCTCGCGATCACGCTGCAAGGCATGGGCGCCAACGCCAAGTCCTATATGGGCTGGCAGCTCCCGATCCGGGCCAGCGGGCACAGCGCAGGGCTGATCGACCACATTGAGGTCGATGTCCTGGAACGTGTCTTCCAGCAGGGTGGGATCGCGGTCATTCCCGGCTTCCAGGGGGTGACCGAGGCGGGCGACGTCGCGACTCTCGGCCGCGGCGGGTCCGACACGTCGGCGGTGGCGCTGGCGGTGGCGGCCAAGGCCGACCGTTGCGACATTTACACCGATGTCGAGGGCGTGTTCACCACCGACCCCCGCATCGTCCCGCGCGCCCGCAAGCTCGAAGCCATCACCTACGAGGAAATGTTGGAGCTGGCTTCGGTCGGCGCCAAGGTGCTGCAGACCCGCTCGGTCGGGCTCGCGATGCGCTACAACATGCCGCTGCAGGTCCTCTCCTCGTTCGAGGACAAGCCCGGAACACTGATCGTCAGCGATACGCAAATCGAGGAATTCAATATGGAACGCCAGCTGATCACCGGCATCGCCCACGACAAGAATGAGGCGCTCGTCACGCTGACCGCCCTTCCGGACAAACCGGGGACGGTGGCGGCGATCTTCAGCCCGCTCGCCGACGCCAATATCAACGTCGACATGATCATCCAGATCGCGCCGCGGGCGGGCGAGGAGAGCGAGCTGACGTTCACCGTGCCCAAGGGATCGCTCGACCACGCGGTCGCGGAGCTGGAGAAGGTGAAGGGAGCGATCGGCTTCGGCACTATCAGTACAGACACCGAAGTGGTGAAGGTGAGCGCGGTCGGGATCGGCATGCGCTCGAACGCCGGGATCGCCGCGCAGATGTTCCAGACACTCGCCGAGCGCGGGATCAACATCCGGGCGATCTCGACCTCGGAGATCAAGGTCTCGGTGCTGATCCCGGAGGAATATACCGAGCTCGCGGTTCGTGTTCTGCACAACGCCTTCGGGCTCGATGCGGAAGTGGAATCGGGGGCTGCCGCGTGAGCGGAGAGGGCCTGATCTCAGACCCGCGTCCCGTGCATCCGGGCGCGGGCCACGCTCGCCTTCGAGAGCTGATGCACCGCGGCACGGAATTTCTCGGCTGCGAATGGGCGATCATGGGCGGCGCGATGAGCTGGATCAGCGAGCGCAATCTCGTCTCAGCAATCTCCAACGCCGGCGGTTTCGGGGTGATCGCCTGCGGGGCGATGGGCCCTGAGCTTCTCGACGCCGAAATCGCAGAAACGAAGAAGCGGACGCAGCGGTCGTTCGGGGTGAACCTCATCACCATGCATCCGCAGCTGAGCGAACTGATCGACGTCTGCGCGAAGCACCGCGTTGGGCATGTCGTGCTTGCGGGCGGACTTCCGCCGGCCGGCGCGATCGAGCGGATCAAGGCGAGCGGAGCCAAGCTGATGGCCTTCGCCCCGGCACTCGCCCTGGCGAAGAAGCTGATGCGCTCGAATGTCGACGCGCTGGTGATCGAAGGGATGGAGGCTGGCGGCCATATCGGCCCGGTCTCCACCTCGGTGCTGGCTCAGGAAATCTTGCCGCATGTCTCCGGCGAGATTCCAGTGTTCGTCGCCGGGGGCATCGGCCGCGGCGAAGCGATCGCCGCCTATCTCGAAATGGGCGCCGTCGGGGCCCAGCTCGGGACCCGCTTCGTCTGCGCGACCGAGTGCATCGCTCACGAGAATTTCAAGAAGGCTTTCATCCGCGGCTCGGCTCGCGACGCCATCCCTTCCGTCCAGATCGATCCGCGCCTTCCGGTCATTCCGGTGCGAGCGCTCAAGAACCGCGAGATGGAGAAGTTCGCCGCAAAACAGCGCGAAGTCGCCGACCTGCTCGACAAGGGCTCAATCGAAATGGCCGAAGCGCAGCTGCAGATAGAGCATTATTGGGCGGGTGCGCTGCGCCGCGCGGTGATCGACGGCGATGTCGAGACCGGATCGGTGATGGCCGGCCAGTCTGTCGGCATGGTGTCGCGCGAGGAGCCGGTTGCAGAAATCATCCGCGAGCTGGTCGATGAGGCCGCCGCGGCGCTGGAGAGCCGAGGCTAAAAAAATCAGCCCGGTGGCCGACAGGGATCGCGACCACCGGGCTGCCGAGCAAGGTTTAGCCAGGCTCAGAAGTTTCCGCGGATGCCGACCAGGAACAGACGGCCGGGATTGTAGTAGGTGAATGCCGCGTTACTGAACTGGAAGTGCGAGCGTTGTTTCGCATCGGTTATGTTCTGAACGTCGAAGGTCAGTTCCGGCATGTGATTGCCACCGATGAAGTTTCCGAGCTTCACCGAGCTTGCAAGGTCCCACTGGCCGTAGCTGTCGCTATAGAGCGCGGCGAGCGGAATACCGTTCTGGTTGAACCCGGAGGCGATGAAGCCCTTGTTCCAGGTTCGCGACAGCCGCACTGAAATGCCGTGGTTTTCGTAATAGCCGGTGACGTTGTAGGATCGCGGCGGCACCCCGGTCGCCACGGCTTGGGCGGAGCCAGAACCGCTCTGATCGACAAGAGTGTAATTGGCGTTGAAGCCGAAACCGTTCAATCCGAGATAGCGGCCGAGCAGGAAGTCAAGCGGCTGGACCCACGTGAGCTCAAGGCCGTTGATCGTGAGCTTGCCCGGCGCATTCACTTGTTGCTGCAGGACGACAGTCGCGGAGTCCGGTCCTCCGCGCTGGTTGATCGCGGTCTGTTGCGTGGGGCTCAACGTGTCGAACGTCACGCCATAAAAGGAGAGGGCCGAGAACGGAACAGTCGTGCTGCCGTTAACGGTGAAGCCGGTGATCGACTTACGGAACGCGGCAAAGCCGAGATAGCCTTCCTTGCCGGTGTAATATTCGAAGCCGAGGTCGATGTTGTCGGAAAGGTAGGGCTTCAGATCCGGGTTCCCAACGCTTCCCACGTCCGCCGACGGACTGCTGAAGTTAAGGCCGGGAAGCATGTTGGCGGGGTTCGGACGAGTCATGGTTCTCGACACGGCAGCCCGCACCACGGCATTGCGTCCGATGTGATAGGAGGCGCTCGCCGAAGGCAGCCAGTCTGTGTACGTGCGATCCTGAACCACGAAATTGGTGAGGTTCGGATAGCAGGCGCCGCTGTTTACGCCACCGGTCCCAGGGCATCCGCCGTTCGGCATCTGGGCGTTACGCGGATCGGGAATCGAGACATTCCCGCCAATTGCCTGCCAGGTCTTCACCCAGCGCACGCCGCCGTTGAATAGAAGTTCGTTGCCGCCGAGCATCCAGTCGCCGTTGATCTCAGCGAAGACCCCCCATGTTTTTTCGCGGGTTAGGCCACCCGCCGCACCAGTGTTGGTGCCGCCGCTCGTCGGTTCGGAGCTGTGGAACTGCGCGTAGTTAGAGGCCTTGCTGAAGCTGTTCCAGTCGACAGTGATGAAGCCATCCGGTCCGGGCTTCAGATAATTGGCGAGTTCGCTCACCGGGATCAGCGAACCTGCGTAGGTTACTGGGCCGGTCTGCCCGGCCGTGTATCCCGTTCCGAATCCCGGATACGTGGGATAGCCAGCGGGCGCCGCTCCAACTACGTCGAGTCCCTGGCAGGACGGTTGCGTGTTCGGCGAAGGAAGGAACACGCTTGGTTGGTCGCCGCAGACGGCGTTTTGCCATGCCTGACTGTTGTCGTAGCCGATGATCCAGCGCTGAATGACGTCGTAGGCGCTGCCGACATGCAGATTGAGATGCTGGTCGCCCCATGTCACGCTTCCGCGGACGCCTTTGGTGTAAGTCGAGCGACGCTCGTCCTGGATGTTCACTCGGCCGCCGGACCACCCGAAACTTGCCGGGTTGTTCAGGTCTACATTGCTGGTGATCGTAGGGAATGTGTTGCCGGTGTTGTCGTATGTCACCGTTAGACCGGAGTTTGCCGGCGTGATCACAAGCACCGACGGCGACTCGCGATGGAATTTGCTCCTGGTGTAATTGCCGTTGATGTCCAGCTTCAGGAGATCATTGAATTTATATTCCAGGCCCGGGTTGATACCCCAGTAATTGAGGTGCTCGATGAATGGCCTGTATTCCAGGAAGAACTGCGCGTTGTAAAACGTGCCGCCGGTAACGGTGCAGCCCTGCGAGCAGTCCGTCTTGTCGTAGGTGGTGTTGACCGGAATAGATGCGCCGTTGCGCCCGACCCAATTCATGTCGATGCGCTGCAGGTCGTTGACCGTGTGCGCGTACATCGAGTCCACGTAGGCGTGGAGCTTTTCGCCCCTGTATTCGAGACTGGCGATGCCGTTGACGCGATCTCTGGTTCCGAATTCATCCATCGGCCGCCCAAGCCGCGGGATAATTCCGTTGTCGATCTGCTGGATGTTCGCGCCTGGATTCAGCTGCAGCAGCAGGGCCTGATTGATGATCGTGCCGGGCGCGACTCCGGGTATGTTCGCGTTCGACGGAACGGTTCCCGGAATCGTCCAGTTGCCGCCGCCAGTGCTGTTGCAACCGGTTGTTGCTCCACACTGAGCCGCTGAAAGATTGGGATTGGTCCAACCAATCGTTTCGAATCCCGTGGTTCGGGTCTGATTGCGAACTCCGGCTGCGCCTACCAAAACCCCGAAATTGCCGAATGTATCGCTCGCGAGAATCGAGCCGCGATATCCCCACTTATTGGCGGTGCTTTGTTTGGTTGCCTGCAAAGTATAGGCGACATGCTGCCCGGGATGATCGAACGGGCGAGCGCTGCGCATATCGACATTGCCGGCCGCGCCACCTTCGAGCATCGCTGCCGTCGGCGATTTGTTCACCGTCAGCTTTGTAAAAAGTTCGCTCGGGAAGAGGTTGAGATCGACGGCGCGGTCGGTGCTCTGCGCGTCCGTACGGCCCGTGGAGCCGATCAGGATCGGCGCGCCGTTGAGCGTGACTTGCGTGAAATCGGGGCCGAGTCCCCGGATCGAAACCTCCAGCCCTTCACCAGTGATTTCGCGCTGAATCGTGATTCCAGGAATGCGGTTGAACGATTCCGCAATGTTGGTGTCGGGGAACTTGCCGATGTCCTCGGCGAAAATGGTGTCGGTGAAGCCGACTGAGCGCTTCTTGGCGACGGTCGAGCTCTGGAGACTCGCTCGGTAGCCTGTGACGACGATCTGCTGATCTGAGCCGGTCGCGTTCGGCGCCGGATTCGCGGATTCCTGCTTCTGGTCCGGAGTTTCCGGAGTTGCGGCCGTTGTGGAGGGGGCGGGCTGCTGATCCGCGGTTTGGGCCGCTGCCTGGTCCGTCCAAACAATTGTTGAAAGTGCCGCTGTCGCAAGTAGCGCCTGCCGGACGCAGCTCGCTCTTCCCCGGCCGGAATCATAACGGAACATTGGAATCTCCCCTCGTTTTCAGCGCCCCAAAACTTGGCTGAGCCGTGTGCCCGCGCCCAGTGGTAAACATTATTGAGGAACCAAGTCAACGGTGGAGATACCAGTGGTAAGACCTCTTGCGAGACAGCAGAATGACGCTACAACGGCGGGAAGGGGAGGCTCCGATTGAGCAGAATATCTCGCCGTACCGAGGGCCGGCTTTACCTCGCGGTGGTCCGCCGTCTGCAGGAGTCCATCGAATCCGGCGTCTATCCGGTCGGCGGTCGCCTGCCCTCCGAACGAGAATTGTCTGAAGAGCTCGGCGTTAGCAGGCCAGTGGTCAGAGAAGCGATCATCGTCCTCGAAAGCCGCGGCCTTGTGCAGACTCGGCACGGCGCCGGCGTCTTCATCCAGTCGCAGGTTCCCAGCGCCGCGATTACCACAGTCGACGGCGACGCCGGTCCATTCGAGGTCATTGAGGCGCGGCGGCTGCTTGAGGGCGAAATTGCAGCTCTTGCCGCCGCGCTCATAACGGAGCGTCAAATTACCGAACTGCAGCGGCTAATCGATCGCATCGGGGACACTCGCCTTGATGAAACGGCGCGGGAAAAGGCGGACCGCGCCTTTCACATTGCGCTGGCGCGAGTCACCGAAAACGACGTTTTGGCGGGGATCGTCGAGACGTTGTGGGACGTGCGCTATCAATCCGCCCTCTGTGAATACTTCTTTCGCCGCGCGCGCGAATCCGGGATCGAGCCACCTGTCGACGAACATCAGACAGTCCTGGATGCGCTCAAGGCCCGGGATGGCGAAGCTGCGAGGCTGGCAATGCGAGAGCATCTCGCTCGCGTTACTGAAAACCTTCTCATTGCGACGGAAGAGGATGTCCGGGAACGCGCGCGGCTCAGGGTAGAGGAGCGACGATTCGATTTTGCGCGCCGCGCCGGAGTCCAGGTTCGGGATTCCGGCGAACCTGCCGACGCCTGATTCCCAATTTCCTGACGTAGCGCCCTTCCGCACTTCGCCGAAGCTAACGTAGCGCTCGTGCTGAGGCCGCGCGGTGGGCGTGAGTTATGGCCACTGCGAGCGCGTCGGCTGCATCCGGTCCGGCGATCTTCGCTCCCGGTAGCAGCCGTTCCACCATAGCGTGCACCTGCACCTTCTCGGCCGATCCCGTCCCGACGATCGCTTTCTTCACCAGTCGCGCCGCATATTCTTCAACCGGGATTCCGGAGCGGGCGGCGATCATCAGTGCAACGCCGCGCGCCTGGCCCAGCTTCAGTGTCGATTGCGGGTTCTTGTTGACGAAGACTTCCTCGACTGCGGCGGCGTTGGGGCGGTGCTCTGCCAACAACGCTTCCAGCTGATCGGCAAGCCTCGCCAGCCGCTCCGCAAGCGGGGAGGATGCACTCGTTTTCAGCTCGCCGTTAGCCACGTGGGACAGGCGGTTGCCTTCCGCCCGGATCAATCCCCAGCCGGTGGTACCAAGTCCAGGATCGAGCCCAAGGATCGTCTGCAATACGCCCTCCCGTGGCTGGGATAGCACGCCTTGCTCCGCTGGCTAGGCGGGTGCGATCTCCCGGTACTTGTAATAGGGCCGGATTTGGGTGTTGAAGAACGTGCCCTTGGAGAACGCGCTTCGGAATTCCTCCACCTTCTCCAGCGGCACGTCGAAATAGATGTAGCGGCGGCCGGTGATGAAGGTCACCTCGAGCTCACGGCTTTCGGGTCGGTAGTGGAAGGCGCGGATCGCGGTCGACGGCATAAGCCATCAACGCATTGATCCGTCTAAGTTTTCCGTTTGCAGTTCAGGCGATCTTCGCCAGTTCCTCGTCGGAAATGCTCTCGTTGCCCCAGACGGTTTGAACGTCGTCGTCTTCCTCGAGCGTATCCATCAGCTTGACCAGCTGTTCGGCATCGTGGCCGCTCACCTCTACTTCTGTTTGCGGTTTCCACGCGAGCTTGGCGCCCTGCGCCTCGCCGAGATGCGCTTCGAGCGCCTTGGCGACGCCGTGCAAATCCTCGACGGTCGTCCAGATGCGGTGGCCGTCGTCATCGGACTCGACATCCTCAGCTCCGGCTTCAATCGCGGCTTCCAGTACCTTCTCCGCATCGCCGGCTGAGGCAGGATATTCGATCAGCCCAAGCCGCTCAAAGCCGTGGCTGACGCTCCCGCTCGCTCCGAGATTGCCGCCGTTCTTCGAAAAGGCGGTGCGCACGTTGGTGGCGGTGCGATTGCGGTTGTCGGTCAGCGCCTCGACGATGAGCGCCACCCCGCCCGGGCCGAATCCCTCGTAGCGAATCTCTTCGTAATTCTCCGCGTCTCCGCCCGAGGCCTTGTCGATCGCGCGCTGGATATTGTCCTTCGGCATCGATTGGGCACGCGCGGCGATCACCGCGGCTCGAAGCCGCGCGTTCGCCTCAGGGTCCGGCAGGCCCATCTTCGCAGCGACCGTGATTTCCCTGCTGAGCTTGGAGAACAGGGCAGAGCGCTTCTTATCCTGAGCGCCCTTCCGATACATAATGTTCTTGAATTTGCTGTGACCCGCCATCTGCCCCTCATGTACCCCGGCGAAGGCCGGGGTCCAGTCCTACAATCAAAAAGTCTGGGCTCCTGCCTTCGCAGGAGCACAGCGTTACTGCAGCCCGAGCGCCTGGCGATAGGTCTCCAGAATCGCGTCCTGCTCCTGCCGCGTATGCGTTTCCATCTTCCTCAGGCGCACGACCATCCGCATGATCTTCGGGTCATACCCGTTGGCCTTGGCCTCGGCGTAGACGTCGCGAACGTCGTCAGCGATCCCCTTCTTCTCCTCCTCGAGCCGCTCGATCCTTTCGATAAACAGCCGCAGTTGGTCCGCGGCGACGCTGCCGTCCGCCATTCTTTTCTCCATGTCTCGGGTTTGGCCGGGCTGTAGGCGAGCGCCGCGAAAGGCTCAAGCCGCTGCGGACGCGGCATGCTCCCGCGGGTTCCTTCGCGAAGAGAGGTGCAGCGCTGGGGATAGTAGCGATTGATCAACATAGTCTCTGAGTGCGTGGAACAGCCAAGCCGCTACGCAAGCACAGGAGAGACGCTGTAGGACTGCCTTTTCGTACGTCAGCCGCGCCCCGCTAGTCCGGGTAGCCGTGCGATAGCGCTAACACACGGGTTGAACCGTAACGATCTCGCACTATTGCGCGGGGTTCAGCAGAAGGAAGCGAAGTGAGCGAAACTCGGGTCCCCCGATTGCGAAAGGTGAAAATCCTGGCGACCCTTGGGCCGGCGAGCAGCAGTCCGGCGATGATCAAGAAGCTGATGCTTGCCGGGGCCGACGCGTTCCGGATCAACATGAGCCATGGAACGCACGCTCAGAAAACCAAGTTGGTCGAAGCGATCCGCGGCCTTGAAAAGGAGCTGAAGCGCCCGACCACGATCCTGTTCGATCTCCAGGGGCCGAAGCTGCGCGTCGGCAACTTCGAGGGCGGTTTCGCGGAGGTGAAGAAGGGCCAGCACTTCATCCTCGACCGCGACAGCAGTCTTGGCGATTCGCATCGTGTGGAGCTGCCGCACCCGGAGTTGTTCGAAAGCATCGGCAAGGGCGACCGGCTTCTGATCGACGACGGCAAGATCCGGCTGAAGGTCCTCGAATCCGACGAGCAAAGGATTGTCGCCGAAATCATGGTCGGCGGCCGGGTCTCCGACCACAAGGGCGTCAACGTCCCTGACATCGTCGTTCCGATCCCGGCGCTGACGGAGAAGGATCGCGAGGATCTCGTTTTCGCGCTGGAGCAGAAAACCGACTGGATCGCGCTGTCTTTCGTCCAGCGGCCCGAGGATGTCGCCGAGGCACGGGCTTTGATCGGCGACAAGGCATTGCTGATGGCCAAGATCGAAAAGCCGGCCGCGATCGACCGGCTGACCGACATCATCGCGCTTTCCGATGGCGTGATGGTCGCGCGCGGCGATCTGGGCGTCGAGCTTCCGCCCGAGGACGTGCCGCCGCTCCAGAACCGGATCGTCGCCACCGCCCGCCAGTTTGGCAAGCCGGTGGTGGTCGCGACCCAGATGCTGGAATCGATGATTACCTCGCCGACCCCGACTCGAGCGGAAGTTAGCGACGTCGCGACCGCGATCTACGAGGGCGCCGACGCGGTGATGCTGTCGGCGGAAAGCGCCAGCGGGCAGTATCCGCTGGAGGCGGTGACGATGATGGACCGGATCGCCACCAGCGTCGAGCGCGACCCCATCTATTCGTCCCGAATCCATTTCACCGAGACCAAGCTCGAGCCGACCACCGCGGATGCAATCGCGGGGTCAGCGCGGCAGATCGCGAGCACCGTCTCGGCAGTGGCGATGGGCTGCTACACCAGCTCTGGCTCGACGGCGCGGCGGATCGCTCGCGAGCGGCCGTCGGTACCGATCATGGCGATGAGCGCATCCATGACCAACACGCGGCGCATGGGGCTGATCTGGGGCGTTTACGCGGTCCACACCCGCGACGTCTCCAGCTTCGAGGAGATGGTTGAGAAGGGCAAAAGAATGGCGCTTCGGCACAAGCTCGCGGTCGGCGGCGACCGGCTGGTGCTGATGGCCGGAGTCCCCTTCGGCGTGTCAGGCTCGACCAACGTGATCCACGTCGTCCGCCTGGTCGGCGACGAGCTGGAGCGTTATTCGCCCGGTCATTGAGGCGCGAGCAGCGCCGGGATCCGGTCCGGGATTTCGCTTGCCCGGAACCCGACGGGCCCGATCTGCTTCAAAAGACACTCACCTGCTTCCCCATGAAGCAACACACCCCAGAGCAGAGCAGTCAGCGGCTCCGCCCCTCGTGCGAGGAGCGCGGCAACGATTCCGGCAAGGACATCGCCGCTTCCTGCAACGCCGAGTCCCGGAACACCGCCGCGCCATACCCAGGTTCGTTCGTCGGGCGAAACGATGAAGCTGGTGCTGCCCTTGGCGAGAACCACTGCTCCGAAATGGCGAGCCGCCCTGAGTGCCGCCGCGAGCCGATCCTGCTCGATTTCCGCTTCGTCGCAATCGAGCAATGACGCCATTTCCCCCGAATGCGGCAGCAATACCGGCGAAATTGCGGCTTCCCGGCACGAGTCAGCCGCTGTCCTAAGGACATGCAACGTTGCAGCGTCGAGCACTAGTGGACGACCAGTTTCGAGCAACGCACCGACGATCGATTCCAGCGAGTCGTTGCGCCGCATGCCGGGACCGGCGAGGATCGCGTCAACCTTCTCGCCGCGCCGCCGGATCACCTCGACGGCGCTTGAATCCATGCCGCCGTCTTCAGTTTCCTTTGATCCGATCGCCAGTAACTCAGGAATAAGAAGCGCGATGCCCGGGGCGACCGTCTCGGCGGTGACCAGCTGAACCTTCCCGGCGCCTGCCCGAAAGGCAGCACTGGCGCTGAGGATTGCTGAACCCGGGACATCCCTGCTCCCGGCACAAATCAAAAGTCGCCCATGCTCGTCCTTGTCGCTGTCCTTCCAGGGCGGCAGCGGGAAATTCCGAAGCTCGGCGCGATTGAGTTCACGCGGTTGGTTCATCGCGAGCCGGTCATCGCCTCCGGTTCGGCGGTGTTAACCGCGCCCTTTTCCTCCAGCGGCGCTCCGTGATTCCACAGCGCCAGTTTGGGGACGCACAGCCCCTTGGCGTCGGGATCGAAATCGTAGGCGCAGATGCCGCAGTTCAGCATCTCCGCCTGTCTGTCGATGCGCAGGATTTCCTGCTCGTCCAGCTCTTCGAGGATGTAGCGGAAGCAGAGCACCACCACCTGGTGGCAAACGACGACGACTCGCCGGTCGCAGTAATGGAGGTTGATCGTATTCAGCATCGACCGGAGCCGGAGGATCACGTCCGCCCAGCTCTCGCCCCCTGGCGGCCGGTGGTAGAATTTGCCGAGCATCTTCCGGTGCTCTGCCTCTTCGGGAAAACGAGCGCGGATACCTGCGGTCGTCAGCCGGTCGAAAATTCCGAACTCCCGCTCTCTCAGCCGTTCGTCGACGGTGGTGTGATTTGGACGACCGGCGAGCGCACCCGCTTCGCACATGATCTTCGCCGTCTGCCGCGCGCGGAGGTACGGCGAGGACAGCATGACTTCCGGCCGCTCGTCTTCGGGCATGGCCGCGAACCATTCGCCCGCCGCCTTCGCCTGCCGTTCCCCGAGTTCGGAGAGCGGCACGTCGACGTCTCGTACCGTGATCGCAATCTCGTGAAGCCCGGCTTCGTCGGCGGCATCGCGAGCGACGTTGCCCTGACTCTGCCCGTGCCGGACGAGCCAGAGCTTGGCGGGCCAGTTCTGCCGTTCACTCATGTCGGTGAGAAAGCCTGAACGCTCGAATATTTCCAGAGGGCTACTGCAGTTCTCTCAGCGGCTCGGCGTAGCGCATGAAGTCATCGAGCGCAGAGCTCAGCGGCCGAAGCAGCAATCCGCGATCGCTCGTCAGGCTGGTATTCACGGGCACGTCCCGTTCGGGAAGGATGATCCGCCGGCGGTCCAGCTTCGCACGATCCGCGATTTCGGCGGCCAGATCGTGCCAGCTGATCGGACCCTGGTTGGTGAGGTGCCAGATGCCTTTTTCTTCATCGAGGAGGAGGTCCAGCACCGTGTGAACCAGATCCGGGAGGTAAGTCGGCGAAACGACCCTGCTGCCGCTCGCCGCGATGCGGTCGCCTCTCTTCAACGCGGCCAGCGTGGTGAACAGGAAATTCTGCCGGTCCCAAGGGCCGAAGAAAGCGCTGGTGCGAACGATCAGCGTGTGCGCATCCATCGCAAGAAGGCGCTGTTCGGCTTCTGCCTTGCTTTGGCCGTAGGCATTCGCCGGGGCTGGACGGTCGGGCTCGACATAGGAGCGGCCCAACGAACCGTCGAACACAAGATCGGATGAGAAAGTGACGAGCGGAATGCCGTGAAGCTTGCACGCTCGGGCCAGCAGCTCGGGCCCGGCGACATTGATCCGGAAGCACTCCTCCGGCTCCATGTCCTCTAGCGGGATCGAGCCAGTGGCGTTGATGATTGCCCAAGGTTTGTATTTATCGAGCACCGCAAGGATCGAAGTCTCCTCGGTGATGTCGAGCTCCGATCGGTGGGTCAGCACGAACGCAAGGCCCCGATGCGCGCAAATTCGGGCGAAGGCCTGCCCCAAGGTTCCGGTCGCTCCGGCAATCAGCAGCGGTTGGCCCTTCGCTCCCAACCCGGCCGGCAGTGTGTCGAAGCGGCGCCTGGCGTAGGTTCGCCCGGGTCGTCGCCACCAGCCCGGCTGTTGAAGCACTGGATGATCGAGCTTCTCACCCGCGCCCAGCCGGGCGGCAGCCTTGGCGACTAACGTCGGCCGCGGCACCGGCGAGCGGACGTCGAATGCGCCGGCCTCGTGGATGCCATCGCGGCGGGTCAGCATCGACCGCCAGTCGACAACACCGAACAAGGCCCACAAGGTAACGGCGCGAATGTCTGCTCCGCGCGTGCGTTGACGCTCGGCGGCGGTCCACATCTCCTGCAGCCAGCGGACCTGCTCCTCGCGCGTGCAGCCGTGATGCACTTCCGTGATGGCAATCGGCAGTCGGTACCGGTCCCACAATTCCGCCAGCCGCTTTTCCGGGCCGATCTTTCTCCCGAGAGATGCAATTCGGACGGCCTCAACATCGACGTAGCTGTCGCGTCCGTTGGTCCCGATCGGCTCGCCTGGATAGCGGCCGGTGCGGTGGTCGAGGTAGCGTTCGCTGGTGAGATAATGATCGAATCCCAAAAGGTCCGGCACGGAAGACCCGTCGGCGAAGGAATCGATCCGGTCCTTCGCCACCCCGGCGCGAAGCAGCCAATCGTAAAACGGGTGTCCCGGCCGCACCCGGCCGGAAAGCAGGTCGAAAGTCAGCCAGCGGCGGTCATTTTCATGCTCCGCCTGATAGGCGAGCTTCCCGGTTGCGAACGTCTTGCCGACGTCCTCGGTCTGCAGCAGCTGTGCCTCAGGATTCACTTCTCGCACGGCACGCATTGCGGCAGCGATCCCGGTGCACTGGTTGACCAGCGCCTGCAACGTGAGATCGAAGCTTCGCTCGTGCGGATACCAGATGCCGTAGAGGAACGACATGCGCGCTGTCGTCAGCGGCTCGTTGATGGGCGTCCAGCAGTCGATCCACGGATATCGCCTGGCCACGGCACGCGCGTAGCCTGCAAAGAGCGTCGGGAATTCGGGATCGAGCAGCTGCGTGTAGCGCGGCCCCGATCCATGATGGAGCAGGCCGGCAATAACCCGGATCCCGTGCTCTTTCAGCCGGCGGAGGCGCTGGTCGTGCCAGGAGAAATCGAACTCACCCGGACTTTCGGGCGCAACCGTTTCCCACAGGATGGGGTAGCGCACAGCCCTGATCCCGAGCTCCGCCATCGCGTCGATATCGCTCAGCCGGGCGGAGTGCCCGGTCTCGACGACCTGGTTGCGGAATTCGTCACCGACGCGAACCAGCGAACATTCGACTCCGCCCCAAAGCTCGAGGGGCGCAGCGTTCATTCAGCCGCTACCGCTGTCCATTGCGGCTCCCCCAGGCCCATACTCCGGGACTGGCGAAGCTTCTCATCCATGCGCCGGAAGGTGGCGAGCGCCTGCCCCACGATCTGGTCCATATTGTAGTAGCGGTAGGTCGCGAGCCGTCCGACGAACGTCACGTTATCCGTGGCGTCGGCAAGTGCTTCGTACCGCTTGAACAGCTCCTGATTCTCCGCCCTCGGGATCGGATAGTAGGGATCGCCCTCGGCGGACGGATATTCGTAGGTGATCGTGGTCCGCGGATGCTCCTGTCCGGTCAGGTGCTTGTATTCGCTGATCCGGGTGTAGGGCACGTCCGGCGACGGGTAATTCACGACCGCCACCGGCTGATGCTGTGCCTCATCCAGCGTCTGGTGATCGAACTTGAGGCTTCGATATGGAAGCTTGCCGAAGCGGAAGTCGAAATATTCGTCGATCGGGCCAGTGTAGATCACGTGATCGGCAATCTCCAATGCCCGGTCCTTGATGTCGCGGAAATCGGTTCCAAGCCTTTTGTCGATCAGCGGATGATCGAGCATCTTCTCGAACATCGCCGTATAGCCGTTGAGCGGCATCGCCTGGAATTTATCGCCGAAGTAGCGGTCGTCGGTGTTCGTGCGGGTCGGAATCCTCGAGGTGACCTGCTTGTCCAGCTCGGACGGGTCGAGGCCCCATTGCTTGCGGGTGTAGCCCTGGAAGAAGAGCTCGTAGAGTTCGCGTCCGACGGCGTTGATGACAACGTCCTCCGACGTCTTGATGTCATCGACGGGTTCGGCTCGCGAGGCGAGATACTCGGCCGCTTCCTCGTCGGTCTTCAGGTCGAGCCCGAACAGCTCGTTCAGCGTGGTCCGGTTGATCGGGATCGGGACCAGCTTGTCGCGAACCACTGCCCGCACGCGATGCTCGTACGGGCGCCATTCGGTGAACTGCGACAGATAGTCGACGACCTGATCGCTGTTGGTGTGGAAGATGTGCGGACCGTACTTGTGGTAGAGAATGCCGTCCTCGTTCGGCTCGTCATAGGCGTTGCCGCCGACGTGAGGCCGCCGGTCGATCAGCAGGACGCGTGCGCCGTGCTGACTTGCGAGACGCTCAGCAAGAACGGAGCCGGCAAAACCGGCTCCAACGATTAGATAGTCATAGCGCCCACTGGCGCGCTGGAACCCGCTCATTCCGCGGCCACCAGGAGAGCAGAGGAGTCGGATCCGGTCCGCTCGCCGAGCTTATCGGCGATCAGCGCCTCCATCCGTCCCTGCGTGGTGCTCCAGCTGGTTGCGGAAAGAAGGAGGTCAGCCTCCGCGAGCCATTCGCCGTTTCTCGGAAGCTTCAGCATCCGCTCGCATTCGGCAACGAATGTCTCGGGATCTCCGGCGATGCCGACGCCTTCGAGATGCCCGTAATGGCGCACGACGTCGCGGACCGGTGTCGAAACGACAGGCTTCCCGCCGGCAAGATATTCCGGGGTTTTCGTCGGCGAGATGAACTGGGTGGATTCGTTCATCGCAAAGGGCATCAGCGCTACGTCCCACCCGGCCAGGTAAGCGGGAAGCTGCTCGTATTTCTTGCCGCCGAGATAGTGGATGTTCGGTCGCTTCGGCAGATCCTCTTCGGAGATCTTCACCACCGGGCCGATCATCACGAACGACCAGTCCGGACGAAGGTCGGCAATCTGGCCAAGCAGATCGGTATCGAATCGCTCGTCGATAACGCCGTAGAAGCCAAGCCGTGGCCTACGTATTTCCGCCTGGTCCTGCGGTTCAACCAGGGTGTTCCGAGCCTTTTCGAAATGCTTCCGATCGACCGATGACGGGAACAGGTGAACGCTGTCGTGGCGCCCTTTCTTCGCTTCGTAGAGGCTCGATCCGCCGGTGAAGACCAGATCGGAGCGGTCGATCAGCTCCTGCTCCAGCTCGAGCAGCTTCGGCGGAGCAAAGCGGAACTTGGAGAGCTCGTCCATTGCGTCAAAGACCGTGACGCTGACGTCGAGGTCGCGTGAGAACGGCAGCATCATCGGTGTGTAATACCAGGCGATCAGCGGACGGCTGAGGCCGGCGGAGTAAGCATCAAGAAGCCGCTTGAGGGCAGCGGTGCGATCGTCATCGATCATTCCGGCAGGCAAATGAGGGGTGACGATGCGGACGTTCGGATAATCGTCGGCGGAGCGCACTTTCAAAAGCGCGGTGCCGCCGTGGCCGAGCTCCATCGGCTCTTCCCAGAACACCACTGTCATGGATTCCGCGAAGCGGCTCATCAAATGCTGTGGACGCTGGAATACGAAATCCCACCGCAAGTGCGAAAAACAAAGCAAAGTAGGCCTGTCCGAATCCGGCACCGAGGGCTCGGCCGTCGACTCAACTGGGACCCCGACGCTGGTAAGCATTTTGCCTAAAACTCCTCTGCTTGTTGGAAACCCAACTGCTCAACGGGCCGAGAGCGATTGCGGTTCCGTAACCCTGATGTGTGTCAACAATTGGGCTTCTGTTGCACTGCAATATGTTGCGCCTCTGCAACGAGTTCAATTCACGCCTTGGACAGCCGCAATCTATACGGACTTACCCGTAGAACCGGCGGGGAAGGCGTGGAGAGGTATGACACGTAGGGTTAGCAGGTGCGGTATAGCGGCTCTCGGAGCGTGTTTCGCTCTCGCCGCCACGGCAGCGAAAGCCCAATCCTCTTCGCCAGCTCCGGACTATTCGAAGCCGGCCGCCTGGCTGTGCCTCCCTGGCCGCAGCGACGTTTGCTCGAGGCCGTTGCCGACCACCTCGCTCACCTCGAACGGCTACGGGTCCAATGGCCCGAGCGTCGTTGCAAAGGATCCGCCGGTCGACTGCTTCTACGTCTATCCGACCGTTTCACGCGACGACGCACCCAACAGCGATCTCTCGGTAAACGAGGAAGTGGGGATCACGCAGGCGCAGTTCGCCCGCTTTGCCTCGGTCTGCCGCACCTATGCTCCGATCTACCGCCAGATGACGGTCAGTTCGATCGCCACCTATGTGATCGGCAGTGATCTCCATCAGTCGGCCGAGCTTGCTTATTCGGATGTCCTCGCCGCGTGGCGAACCTATCTCGCCAAATATAATCAGGGCCGGCCATTCGTCCTGATCGGTCACAGCCAGGGATCGCTGATGCTTCAGCAGCTGATCGCGCGGGAGATCGACGGAAAGCCGATCGCCAGGCGCATGCTCCGCGCGATCATTCCGGGATACGATGTGCTCGTGCCGCAGGGGAGGCTGGTCGGCGGTACGTTCAAATCGATCCCGCTTTGCTCATCCGATGCCGAGACCGGCTGCGTAATGACTTGGACCAGCTATCGAGAAGGCAATGCCCCACCCGAAGGCGCGATGTTCGGCTGGGCGAACCAGCCGGGAATGACGGTCGGGTGCACGAATCCGGCGCGGCCCGGGTCCGGGGGATGGCAGCCGCTCGACAGCTATTGGTACACCCGGTCGGTGGCGGAGGTGCCGGGCGGCCCGATTCAATGGTCGACCGAGGGACCCCCGCCGACGCCTTATGTGCGTACCGAAGGGCTGGTGTCCGCCCGCTGCGTCAACAACGGCCAGCGCGGCTATCTCTCGATCCGCACGAATTACAGGCCGGGTGAAAAATGGACCAACCGCGTAGGCGGCGAAGTGGGGCTGTTCGGCTTCTTCCTTCCCGGCTGGGGAATGCACTTGTCCGATGTCGAAGAGGCGCAGGGGGATCTTGTCAGGGAAATCCAGACGCTCAGTCCCTGATCCAGAACAATTGTTCAACGCTTGTATCGAGCGCCTTCGCCAGCTTCAGGGCCAGAATCGTTGACGGGGTGAAGACGCCATTCTCAACCGTGTTCACCGTCTTCCTGCTGACACCTACGAGTTCTGCGAGGCCGGCTTGAGTCAATCCTGCGCGTTCACGCTCGCTCTTGATTCTGTTCTCCAGGGCCTGGGTCACCGTGCGCCGCGGAGTTCCACGAGCCCGAAGGTGACCATGGCTGAAACGATCCCGGCCGTCGCGATCAATTGTCCGAAGTCGCCGACGTCAATTGAGCCGGATAAGCGATAGACAAGGTCCAGGCCCAGAGAGGCAATGATCGCACCCCAAAAGCCCAGGGTGCAGCTCAGTCGCCGGTTCTCCCGCACCCCCTCGTCCTCGAGCAGCCGGACCACCTCGCTGTTCGGCCGCAACCAGCGTTTGACGGGCAGGAGGTTAAACGCGCTTCCGGCCGCCAGTCCAAACCATAGCCCCTGCACAAAGTCGCCGCCCCAGCTGTTTGCGACGAGGGTCATTACGACAACAGTGAGCGCGGCAAGAAACAGGAAGCCGAACGCTCGCCATTGGCTCTTGCGTTCCGCGATTTCGACGGCGGTCATCATTTCGCTCCATCCGTGTAACTCATAGGTTACATGTAACCTTTACGTTACATATGTCAAGCGCGTTCTTTACGGCTGCGCCTCCGGCTGGCTAGAGCAGCGGGATGGCTGAGCGGCCCCTCGATCGTCCTTATCGCGGCGGCTTCGCCGGCCGCGAGCATCGCTTCGCGCTGACGGTCTATTATGAGGACACCGACGCCGCCGGGATCGTATATTATGCCAATTATCTCAAATTCATGGAGCGTGCCCGCTCCGACATGCTTCGAGCCGCGGGCATGGACCAGCGGGCGGAGATGGAGCGGAGCGGTAGCGTCTATGCGGTGACCGACGTCTCGATCCGTTACCGGCAGCCGGCGCGGCTCGGGGATGAGCTCGTCATCGTCAGCACCGTCGAAGTCGTGCGGGCTGCTTCGGTGGTGATTCAGCAGCGAGTCATGCGGGGCGGGGAAGAGATCACGAATGCATCCGTTACAGTTGCCTTCCTTTCCTCCGATCTTCGGCCGCAACGCCAGCCCCGCGATTGGATCGAGCGCATCGGCGCCTTTGCAGCGGATCGGAATGGCGATGCTTAGGCTCCTTCTGCTGACGGGCGTGGCCCTCGCTTCGGCGGCGCAGGCGCAGACCGCCTCGCCGCCCAATCCGAACTCTGCCACTGCCACCGTTATCGCAATCCCGGTTCTTGCGACCTCAAGGAGCGTCGAGACTCCCTCCGGCAGCACCTGGGCTGTCGCCAATCAGATGACCGACGTGATCGCGGATGACCTGAGGAGCACCACCAGGTTCATCGTCCCCGACGTGAAGAACCTGCGGATTCCGTCCTTCCCGGAAGTCACCGCGCCGACCTATTCCGAGTGGAGCGGAGTGGGCGCCAGGGCGCTGCTCACCGGGTTCGTGGATGCGCGCCCGGATGGGCGGCTGATGATCGGCTGTTACGTCTATGACGTCCGCGAGCAGCGCGAACTCGCTCGCGCAGGATTCCTGGTGGCACCGGCAGACTGGCGCAGAGCGGCCCACAAGTGCGCGGATGTCGCTTACTCCGGAGTGACCGGCAGCGGAGCGATGTTCGACAGCCGGGTGGCCTATGTCGCGCAGAGCGGGCCGGCATCGGCTCCGGTAAAGCGGATCGCTGTGATGGATCTGGACGGTACCAACCTCACCTATGTCACGACCGGGAACACGCTCGCGATCACGCCGCGCTGGTCCCCCAAGACTCGCCGGCTCGCCTACACCAGCTTCGAAGGGGGTGAGCCGCACGTGGTGGTTGTGGATCTGGCCAGCGACAAGGAGCAGTCTTTGCTCCCGGGCGGGACCAGCTTTGCGCCGGCTTTCGCTCCGGACGGGCAGAGCCTCGCGCTTTCGGTCAGCGTCAACGGCAATACCGATATCTACGCGGTCAATTCTAATGGCAGCGGCCTTCGACGGCTGACCACGTCACCGGCGATCGACACCGAAGCGGAATTCTCGCCGGACGGGAAGCAGATCGTCTTTTCAAGCGACCGGTCGGGATCGCAGCAGCTTTATGTGATGAATGCCGATGGTACGGGCCAGCGGCGGATCAGTTTCGGGCCCGGAGAATATGGCGCTCCCGCCTGGAGCGAGGACGGCAAGCGCATCGCCTTCACCAATATCAACGGCGGCTCGATGCGGATCGGCACGATGAACGTCGATGGCGCGGACCAGGACATCCTGACCTCCGGGCCGTACGACAGCCAGCCGACCTGGGGCCCTAGCAGCGACCATGTGATGTTCGAGCGCAAGAACTTTGCCACCGGGCACACCTCGCTCTTCATCACCGCGGTAGATCGCCCCGATCCGCATCCCGTTGCGACTCCGCAGGACGGGTCCGACCCGTCCTGGATCGGTAGGGAGCAGTAAGATGCGGAAACTCCTCCTGATCGCTATCACGATGTTGTCGTTGGGCGACACCGGTACTGCCGATGCCCAGATCTGGCCGCTTCGGCGCTATGGCTCGGCTCCGGCCAAGGGAGCTACGGCGATTCCTGCAAATCCGCAGGCAAGCCTGGTCGCGACCGCCGGCACGGACACCATCTATTTCGCTCGACGCGGGATTACCCTCGATCCCCGGATGATCCCTACGCTTTCGGCTGAGGCGCGGTGGCTGATCGCCAATCCGACCATGACGGCGCGGATCGAAGGATATGCGGATCAGCAGGACACGCGATCCTACGCGGTGGCTATCGGGGAGGAGAGGGCGGCCGCGGTTCGAGATTTCCTGGTGTTGCACGGTGTTGCGCCGGACAGGCTGAAGGTCGTGAGCTGGGGCAAGGAACACCCCGGAGCTGTTCCGCTCGCAACCGGCGCGCCGGTCGGCGCGCGCGTGGTAACAGTGGTCAGTGACTCAGGCGGCCCACCGCTGCTGGGTCGTCGATAGCCAGGCGCGTGCCTGGCGCTGGGCTTCGGCGATTTCGCGGGCGGTCATTTCGATCGAGATCTCGGCCCGGCATTGCTGGCCCTGGGTCGATCCGGAAAGGGCCGCGAGGTTGAACCATTTGTGGGCTTCGACAAGATCCACCGGAACTCCACCGCGCCCCGTGGAATAATCGATCCCGAGCTCGAGCAGCGCGTCGACGTCGCCGCGTTCAGCGTCGGCGATCCGGCTGCGGATCAGGAATTCCTGCGCCTTCTGACTGATTGCCATGTCCCATTCCCCTTTTGCGTTGCGCTGAATTCAGCAGCGGAATGCGAAGAAATGGTTAACGCGGCGGTTATCTTGTTTTCGGCGGCTCCACGAGGCGGTTGTCGATGAGGCGAGTTCCGCCGATTGTCGCTGCCGCGATCAGCCTCATCCGGCCGGTGGGAGACTGGATGGGCTCAAGCGTCGCTGAGTCCACCAGGGCAACATAATCGACGACCGAAAAGCCGGCGTCGTAGAGAGCATGGCGCACCTCCTCCAACGCCTGATCGACGGTCTCACCGCCGGTAATCCCCGCTGCGGTGCGTTCGAGCACTCGAGGAAGCATCGTCGCTCGGGCGCGGTCATCCCTGCTCAGGTACGCATTACGTGAAGAGAGGGCGAGCCCGTCCGAATCACGAACCGTAGGAAGGCCGACGATTTCCACATCCAGATTGAGATCGAGCACCATGCGCCTGATCACCGCCAGCTGCTGGAAATCCTTCTCTCCGAAAATGGCGACCTCGGGCCGCACTGCATTGAACAGCTTGGCGACCACCGTCGCGACTCCGTCGAAATGCCCCGGTCGGGACTCGCCTTCCCAGCGGCTGGCGAGCGCCCCGGCGATGATCTTGGTGTCGAAGCCGGGCGGATACATCTGCTCCGCGGTCGGCATCCACAGCAGATCGCACCCAGCCTCTTCGAGCGCGCGCGCGTCCTCTTCTTCCCGTCGCGGGTAGCGGTCCAGGTCCTCGTTTGCGCCGAACTGGAGCGGATTGACGAAGATCGTGGCGACGACCCGATCCGCCTGCCGCTTCGCCTCTTCCGCCAGCGCCAGGTGGCCGGCGTGAAGCGCGCCCATCGTGGGGACGAGGGCGATTCGCTGTCCGCCGGCGCGAAGCGCGAACAGCGCACTTTTCAGCTGGCCGATGTCACGGATCGTTTGCACCGCCGATTCGCCTCCGGTAAACTGTTCACGGGGCCGCGCTTCTCGGCGCGGCGGGGTTTCGGATCAAGAGCGTAGCCGGGGGTTTTCAGGCATGGGTCAGCCGCATTTCATTGTCTTCGCCAACGAAAAGGGCGGCACCGGCAAATCGACGACCGCGGTGCATACGGCGATTGCGCTTGCGGCGAGCGGCCACCGCGTTGGAGCACTCGATCTCGACAGCCGCCAACGGACCACGACCCGCTATCTGGAGAATCGCGACGCGACGATGCGGCGGCTGGACACGGCTCTGCCGCAGGCGCGCTTCGAGGTTCTGGAGGAGGGCGGTTCGCTCGACGAGGCAATCGAACGGCTCTCGGCCGACACTGACGTGATCGTCATCGATACGCCTGGCCGCGACGATCCGGTGGCGCGGGCGGCGATCCTGAAGGCCGACACGCTCGTCACTCCGATGAACGACAGCTTCGTCGATCTCGACCTGATCGGTCAGGTTCACCCCGAGAATTTCAAGGTGACGAAGCCCAGCTTCTATGCCGAACTGATCTGGAACAGCCGAACGCAGCGCGCGAAGGTCACCGGCAAGAGCGTCGACTGGGTGGTGCTCCGCAATCGCCTCCAACATATCGAATCGCACAACCTGCGCCGCGTCGGCGCTGCGCTGGACGAGCTCGCCAAGCGCGTCGGCTTCCGCGTCATCCCGGGTCTTGGCGAGCGCGTGATCTACCGCGAGCTGTTCCCCAAGGGACTGACCCTTCTCGACCTCAAGCACCTGGGCGAAGTCGGCATCGGCCACGTTGCCGCGCGGCAGGAGCTTCGCGAGATGATTGCCGGCCTCGATATTCCCGGCGCCGACTCACAACAGAAGATTGCGGCCGCCGGGTGAGCCGGGATCCGCGGATCGACGATTACATCGCCAAGGCGCAGCCGTTCGCGCGCCAGATATTGAGCCACGTCCGCGACCGCGTTCACGCGGTGCTCCCGGAGGTTCAGGAAGACATCAAGTGGCGCATGCCGGCCTACCTGGTTGGCGGCAAGCTCGCCCTCATCACTGCTGCGTTCAAAGAGCACACGGCCCTCAATTTCTGGCGCGGCCAGGAGCTGGAATCGCGCCACGACACGGTCGGGGCGATGGGACAGTTCGGCAAGATCAGGTCACTTGAAGAGCTACCGCCCAATGCCGAGCTGGACCGGCTGATCCGCGAAGCCGCGCAATTGGCTGAGGCGGGCCCTTCGCCTCGCAAGCTCAAGCACGAGCCTCGCCCCGCGGCCGAGATTCACCCGGAATTCGCCGCCGCGCTCGACACCGCACCGGCGGCGAAGACAACGTTCGACGCGTTTCCGCCCGGACAGCGCCGCGAATATGTCGACTGGATTGCCGAGGCGAAGCAGGATGCCACCCGCCAGAAGCGGATCGCGACGGCGATTGAATGGCTCGGCGAGGGCAAGCGGCGAAACTGGAAATATGAGAAGTAGTGCTCCTGCGAAGGCAGGAGCCCAGCCTTTTTCTTGGGCTGGACCCCTGCATTCGCAGGGGAACTAGCGCTCCTTCACATATCGCCCCGGCGCGTCCTCGATCGGCGTGAGCTTGCCCTTGCCGGGGATCCGCGCGCCGCCGGCTTTGACCGTCTCCGGCGCCTGTTGCTTCAGCCATTCCAGCCAGTCCGGCCACCAGCTACCCTTGTGTTCGGCTGCCCCTTCGATGAACGCCTCCAGCGTCCCGCAGGCGCGGTCGTTGGTCCAGTAGCAATATTTGTTGGCCGCCGGCGGGTTCACCACCCCCGCGATGTGGCCGGATCCAGCGAGCACGAACCGCTTCGGCCCGGCGAAATGGTCCATGATCTTCCAGACGCTCTCGGGTGGCGCGATGTGATCTTCGCGCCCCGCTTGGATGTAGGACGGCGTCTTCACCCGGCCGATGTCGATCGGAGTGCCGGCGACGGACAGTTCGCCGGATTCGACCAGCTTGTTCGCCTCATAGAGGTCGGCGATGTAGGCGCGGTGCCACGCCGCCGGCAGGTTGGTGGTGTCGGAATTCCAGTGGAGCAGGTCGAAGGGCGGGGGCTCCTCGCCCAGCAGGTAATTGTTGACGACGTAATTCCAGATGAGATCGCGCCCGCGCAGCAGGTTGAACGTGGCGGCCATGTAGCGGCCGTCCAGATAGCCTTTGTCGGCGGTCAGCCGGTCGAGCAGCCCCTGAACCTCGGGCCCGGTGAAGAGCTTGAGGTCGCCTGCGAGAGTGAAGTCCACTTGCGCCGTCAGGAACGTGGCTGACTTGACCTTCTTCGCCTGCTTCTTTGAATCGAGAAAGGCGAGGGTGGTGGCGAGCGTCGTGCCGGCTACGCAATAGCCGATCGCATGGACGGCCTCGACGCCGAGAACGTCGCGCACGGTGTCGATCGCGTCGATCTGCCCCTTGAGCACGTAATCGTCGAGCGTGGCGCCGGCGATACTCTCGTCGGCCGATTTCCAGCTGACCATGAACAGCGACACGCCATTGTCGACGCACCATTTGACGAAGCTTTTTTCGGGCGTGAGGTCGAGGATATAATAGCGGTTGATCCACGGCGGGAAGATCACGACCGGCGTCTCCAGCACCTCTTCGGTCGTGGGCGTGTACTGGATCAGCTGGTAGAGCGGCGTTTCCTTGATGACCTTGCCGGGCGTCGTGGCGAGATTCCTGCCGACTTCGAAGACGCCCGGCTTGGTTTGGGTAAGCTGGCCTGCCGCGATGTCCTTCAGCATGTTGGCGAGGCCCTTGAGCAAATTCTCGCCGCGGCTTTCGATCGTCTTCTTCAGCACTTGCGGATTGGTGAGCGCGAAGTTCGACGGGCTCATTGCGTCGACGAAGCTCCGGGTTGCGAACCTGAGCTTCGATCGGCTTTCCTCATCCAGCCCCTCAATCTGGTCCACGGAGCCGAGCAATTTGTCCGAAAGCGCGAGGTAGGTCTGGCGGATTTGGTCGAAGAGCGGATTCTCGCGCCATTCGGGTGCGGCGAAGCGCCTGTCCTTCTTCTCGGCCGCCTTGCCGGTATCGAGGCCGAGCATGTTGCTCCACGCCTCGAGACCTTTCGCCCAGGCTTCCGCTCCGGCGCTTCCCAGGGTCGCCGGTTCCGACCCGGCATGGTCGAAACTGAAGGCAGGGAAGGTCCACGCCGCGAACGGCTGGCCTTTCTTCAGATTGTCCGCCCAGGCCTCCATCAGCATCTGCTGGGCTCGGCCCATCACCCAGGTCCAATGCTGCCAATCCTCGAGCGTTGGAATTGGGGCTTCGGTCTGTTCTGCCATTCGATCTATGTAAGCGGTCGAAGCCATGAACCCAACCGCGCTCGTCCTGCTCGACTATTTCGGAATCGCGGTGTTCGCGGTTTCGGGCGCTTTGCTGGCGGCGGAAAAGAAGCAGACGCTTGTAACCTTCGTCTTTTTTGCGGTGGTGACCGGCGTCGGCGGCGGCACATTGCGCGATCTTTTGATCGGTGCGCCGGTCTTCTGGGTTCACACCAATGCGACGCTGCTGATCTGCATCGCCGCCGCGCTGCTGGTGTGGATTTCAAGCCGCCGCTGGTTCGCCGGAAAAGCGCTTCTCTGGTTCGACGCCGCGGGCTTGGCCGCCTACGCGACCTACGGTGCGGCCAAGGCGCTGGGCTTCGGGGTCGCGCCTGTTCCCGCTTTCGCAATGGGCGTGCTGAGCGCCTGTGCCGGCGGAATCATCCGCGATGTGCTGGCTGGCGAACCGTCCATCCTCATGCGCCCGGAGCTGTACGTAACCGCAGCAGCGCTCGCCTCAGGCCTGTTCGTTGGACTCACTTTTGTAGGCCTGGAAGCGGTCCCTGCGGCGGTGATTGCGATCGTCGCGGGCTTCGTACTGCGTGGCACCGCAATCGCGCGCGGCTGGTCGTTGCCGGCTTACGACGACTGAGTCTCTCGCGACTGCAGCACTAGCGGCAGCCCGCCCTTCGGCCGCAGGGTCACCATCCCCGACGTTTCGACCCTCCAGCCATCGACCGGCAGGAATCGCCACTTGGCGAGCCAGACCGCGAGGATCGTCAGCGCCTCCGCCATCGCGAAGCGCGCGCCGACGCAAGTCCGGGGGCCGGCTCCGAACGGGATATACTGGAAGCGGTGCCACTGCTTGCGCGCATTCCCGAGGAACCGCGCGTGGTCGAAGCGGTCCGGTTCCTCCCACAGCTTGATGTGCCGGTGGATCAGCCACGGCCAGATGGAGACGATATCACCTGGCGCGATTTCGATATCGCCGAGCTGGTCGGCCCCGATTGCCTCGCGGTCGAATCTGGGCGCCGGCGGATAGAGCCGCATCGTCTCCTCGACGATCGCGCGGAGCAGCGGCAGCCGTTCCGGCAGCTTGGAATCGATCCCATCACTCACCGCTTGCGCGGCTTCGGCTGCGGCCTGCTCCTGAAGTTCGGGCAGGGAGCTCAGGATGAAAAGGGTCCAGCTGATCGCGTTCGCGGTTGTTTCGTGCCCGGCGAGGTAGAAAGTGATCGCATTGTCGACCGCCAGATCCAGCGCCTGTTTGCGCGGGAATTGCTCCATCAGCGCTCGCGCGATACCGGCGACGAAGTCGTCAGGCGCCCCGGGCTCCAGCCGCTCGCCGACAACCTTGCCGACCGTCCGGCGAAGATATTGCTGGCCTGCGCGGCCGCGCCACCCGCGCGGAGTCACCGGCACGAGCGGGAGGCCGAGAATGACCTGGATGCGCGCCTCCGTCACCGCCTCCAGCGCGCGCGAAATGTGCCGCATCGCCTCGGGGCTGGTCAGGCGGGAATCGCCGCTGAACAGCGCCTGCGAAATCACCTGCATGGTCGCCGCGGTGGCCGAAGCGGCCATGTCGCGCCGGCCCGGCTGCCACTCGTCGGCCGCCGATTGCGCGACCTTGCCGAAGACCGGCACCAGCGCATCGACCGCGGGCGGGGTGAAACTGGCTGAGACGATCTTCCGCTGCCTCCGCCACAGCTCTCCGTCCGAGCTCAGCAGGCCCTGGCCGATCGTTGGCTCGAGGATCTGCTTCACCAGCCTTGGCTTCCCGTAATTGGCCGCGTTATCGAGCGCGACGTGCTGCACGGCATCCGGGTGAAGGGGGATGTGCACTGTGTGGCCGAACACGTTCCGCTTGATGTGCCATTCGCTGAACGCCCGCTCCGACCATCCGTAAACGGCGGTTTTCGCTCGCTCGCCGAAAAAGCCGCGCCAGGGTGCGACCGGACCGGCGCCGCGCGGAGGGAAGGGTGGAATGAAGGCGTTCACAGCAACCGGAAGGTGGGGCTCACTCGGCGGCGAGTAAAGTCTCCGCTCCGCCCAGGTCCACCGACACCAGCCGGCTGACGCCCTTCTCGATCATCGTCACCCCATAGAGCCGGTGCATCCGGCTCATCGTCACGGCATTGTGGGTGACGATCAGGTAGCGGGTGTCCGTCTCCCGCGTCATCCGGTCGAGGAGCTCGCAGAAGCGCTCGACATTCGCGTCGTCGAGCGGGGCGTCGACCTCGTCGAGCACGCAGATCGGGGCCGGGTTGGTGAGGAAGAGGCCGCAGATCAGCGCGATCGCCGTCAGCGCCTGCTCGCCCCCGGAAAGCAGGGTCAGCGACTGAAGGCGCTTGCCCGGCGGCTGCGCCATGATTTCCAGCCCCGCCTCGAGTGGATCGTCGCTCTCGACCAGCTCCAGATGGGCCTGACCGCCTTCGAACAATGTCGTGAACAGGCTCCGGAAATGCTCGTTCACCTTCTCGAAGGCGTCGAGAAGCCGAACCCGGCCTTCGCGGTTGAGGCTCCCGATCGATCCGCGAAGACGATGGATCGCTTCCTTCAATTCCTCGGCATCGGCGGCGCCGCGTTCGCGGTCGGCGTCGATTTCGGCCAGCTCCTGCTCGGCGACGAGGTTGACGGGCCCCAGCCGGTCGCGGTCGGCGGTCAGTTTTTCGAGGAGCGATGATTCGGCTTCCGAATCGGTCACCTCCGCGGGGTCGAAGCCCATCTTCTCGGGCAGCCGCTGCGGAACACATTCGAAGCGTTCGAGGCAGATGCGCGCATATTCCGCCTGCCGTGACTCTTGCGCTTCCGCCCGGGCCTGCGCTCCGGCGCGCTGCTCGCGAGCGGAGGCCGAGGCTTCGGATGCGCTGTTCGCCTCGGCCACGTGCGAAGCCAGCGCTCTTTCGGCTTCGCGCTCGGCTTCATCCGCGGCGGAAATCGCCGCTTCGCTTCCCGCGCTTTGCTGCTCGAGCGAGCGGATCTCGGCGTCGAGCGGCTCGGGCTCCTTCTCAAGTTCGAGCCGTTCCTGGCGAAGCTGCTCGAGCCGCTGGCCCGCTTCCCCAATGCGCTTCTCGGCATCGCTGAGGCGCCGCCGCCATTCGGCATCCTCGCGCCTAGCCGCCGAGTGGCGCTCGCGCGCAGCTGAGGTCTCGCGCGCCGAGGTCGCTGCTTCGGCCCGCTTGTCGGCAACAGCTGTCCCAGCCTCCGTCGCGCGTCCGCGCGCCTGTTCGACCTCGCTCTCCAGTGCCTCCGGGTTTGGAAGCGCGGCCAGCGCCGCCTCCGCCAGTGCAACCGCATCCGCTGCCGCCGAAACCACCGGCTCCAGATCGGAAATTCGCTCCTGCAGCGACAAGCGCTGCGCCTGCAGACGGTCGAGCGCGGCGCTTGCCTGGTCGCCGGCACGCTCCGCCTCGCGGATTTCGCGTTCGGCTGTCGCCGCATCGGCGCGCGCCTTCTCTGCCTCTTGCCGGAGCCGGTCGACATCGGCTGCGGCGGCGGCGCGGGCCTCCTCCGCCGCTGAAACCGTTGCCTCCAAATCCGGAAGCTGGCGCGAAAGCTCGTTCAAGCGGTTGGCGCGGATCAGCCGCTCGGCGGCTGCGGCGCCTGCGCCTTCGGCGACAAAACCATCCCACCGCCGCATCCGGCCGGAGCGGGTGACCAGCCGTTGCCCCACCGCAAGCGATTGGCCCGTGTCCTCGTCGGCGACCCCGACCTGCCGCAACCGCCGAAGCAGCTCGGCTGGCGCGCGAACATGATCGGCGAGGCTCTCCAGCCCCGGTCCCAGCGCCGGATCCTGCGCTTGCGGGTCGCTGCCTTCCCACCGCCGCGCACCCTCGCCGCCGACATCGGCATCGGCATCCTCGCCCAGCGCCGCCGCAAGTGCCTGCTCGTAGCCGGGGTCCACGTTCAGTTTCGAAAGCACCGAGCTTCCGCCGCCCTGCAATGCACGGGCAAGCGCCTGTTGCTCGGCTTTGACTGCGGCCAGCGCCGCCCGCGCCGTTGCAAGCGCGCTTTCAGCCTCGTCGCGGCGTTCAGCGGCTAAGCCACGGCCTTCTTCGGCAGCGCTCAGCCGGGTCTCGGCATCGGCTCTCGCGCCTTGCGCCGCTTTAACACGCTCCGCCGCCGCGTCTCTTTGTGCCGAATATTCGGAACCCGAGCCGAGCGCGTCGAGATCGGCGCGAAGCTTCGCCCGTTCGCCCTCAATCCGGGCCAGGTGGGCGCGTGCCGATTCGAGCGCCGCCTCCGCAACCCGCCGCTCGGCCCGCATCGCCGCTTGCCGGGCGAGGAGATCGGCAAGCGTCGCCTCGGCATCGCGCGATGCCGTTTCCAGCGCGGTAAGTTCGGCTGCCACGCGCGCGGCATGGCCTTCGCTATCGGCCAGCCGCTGCTCGATCGCCTCGCGCTCCAGCTGAAGCATCTCGATCGCGGCTTTAGCGTCGGCTTTAAGCGCCCGCTCACGCTCGATCTCCGTCGAGGTCGACAGCTCGAGCCGCTCCAGCTCGACTAGCCTTCGCGCGACTGTGTCGCGGCGCGCGCGGGCGGTTGCGAGGCTGTGGGCGATTTCGCTGCCCCGCTCGCGCGCTTCCTGAACGGCTTTGCGGCGTTCGGCTAGCACCGCCTCGGCCTGGCGCTGGGCGGTGCGCGCATCCTCCACCTGCTGCTGAAGCCGCGCGACTTCCTGCTCGGCGGCTGCGGCCTCCTTTCGGGCTTCGTCGGCGGCTTTCTCGGCCTCGGCCCAGCGCGCGTGCACCAGCCGCGCCTCGACGGATCGAATCTTCTCGGTCAGCTGCCGGTACCGTTCGGCAGCGCGCGCCTGCCGCCGCAACGACGCGGCGCGGGCCTCCTGTTCAGTCAGCAAGTCGGCGAGACGCGCGAGATTGGCTTCGGCAGCGCGCAGCTTCTGCTCGGCATCCTTCCGGCGTGCGTGAAGACCGGAGATCCCCGCCGCCTCTTCGAGCAACAGGCGCCGCTCGGTCGGCTTGGCGGCGATGATGGCGCTGATCTTCCCCTGGCTAACGAGGGCAGGGGAGTGGGCACCCGTCGCCGCGTCTGCGAACAGAAGCGCCACATCCTTCGCCCGCACGTCGCGGCCATCGATCCGGTAAGCGGAACCGGCGCCGCGCTCGATCCGGCGCGAAACCTCGCTCTCGCCCGGCCCCCCGTCCTCGCCCACATCGCGTTCGAGGAGGATCGAAACTTCGGCGAAATCGCGGGCCGGGCGCATTGCCGTTCCAGCGAAGATCACGTCTTCCATGCCTTCGCCGCGAAGCGATTTCGGGCTGCCTTCGCCCATCACCCAGCGGATCGCTTCGAGAAGGTTCGATTTACCGCAGCCGTTCGGCCCGACCACTCCGGTCAACCCCGGCTCGACTCGCAATTCCGTCGGCTCGACGAAGCTCTTGAACCCGGTGAGCTTCAGCCGCCGGATCTTCACCGATGCGATCCCCGGCTACGCATTCAGCCGCCCAGAGCCTTTTTGAGGTCCGGCTCCAGCTCTTCCCAGGTCGCGGCGTCGTTGACCTTGCCGTCGATCAGGAACGTCGGGGTGTGATTCACGCCCGAAGCCTCGGCCGCCTTGGTCATGTCGAGCAGCTTCTGAAGCCCTGCTGGATCGGCGAGGCACTTCTTCGCCTTTTCGGCTCCGACGCCGAACCGTGCGGCCATTGGCCCCATCCCGGCGATTTCGGCGTAGCGGACGATCTGCTGCTGGGTGCTCATGTTCCCGAGCGCCGCCTTGTCGGCGTCGCTCATATCCTCGAGCTTCTTCTGCCACTGCGGCTGCGCGTCATAGACGTATCTGGACATCGCGAAGAAGTTTGCCGGTCCCGAACAACGGGCGAGAAGGCTGATCGAAATGTCCGGGCCGTTGATGAGCAGGTTGCGGAATTCGTAGCTCACCCGGCCGGTGCGGACATATTTCTGGACGAGCGGAGCAAATCCCGTTTCTTCGAAATGGCGGCAGTGCGGGCAGGCGAGCGATCCATATTCGATCAGCTTCACCTTCGCATCGGGGTTGCCCATCCGGAAGCCGCCTTCCGGAGTGACCGCGACGGTTCTCGACCAGTCCCGAACCGCGGCGGCCTTGGTCACCGGCCGCGCGGCGACCGCCGTCGCCGGCAGCAGCATAGCCGCAGCGAGGCAGATCGCTGTCCTCATCCGTTGACCGCCGAATCGAGCTGCGGCTTCAGCTTGTCCCAAGTGCCCACGTCCTGAAGGAATTTGCCGTTCAGCACGAAAGACGGGGTGCCTTTGAAGTCGGGATAATCGTTCTGCACGTCGCTGGCGACCTGGACGAAGTGGTCTGTCATCTTCTGGTCGGCGAGGCACTGCTGGCTCTTCGCATGCGGAACGCCGCGGGCCGCCGCCCAATCGGGCAGTCCGGCGAGGTCGGCCATCGCGATCACCGGTTGGTTGCCTGGCAGCTGCTGGATCTGCGCCAGCTTGTCCTGCGGGGCCGTTTCGATCTTGCCCATCCAGGCCTCCTGGTCCTTGTAGAGCGCCAGCGCCAGCGGGAAGAACCCTTTGATGCCATTACACGAAGCGATCAGCTCGGCGGCGATGTCGACCGGCCCGTGGATCGGATACGGACGGAATTCCCAGCTAACTTTCCCCGATTTCACATAATCACTCATCAGGGTCGGGATGCCCTCGTCGTCGAACTTCTTGCAGTAGGGGCAGCCGAGCGACGCGATCTCGATCAGCTTCACCTTGGCGTTGGGATTGCCCATCATGTAGCCGTCGGTGGTCTGGTTGACGACGTCGGTCCAGCTTCCGCCCGGCGGAGGCGCGGCCTGCGTGATCGTGACCTTATCGTCGGACGCGGCAGCGGCCGCATTGCCCTGGCCATTGCTCTTGTTGCAGCCGGCGAGCGCGATGACGGCGACCGCAGCGGTAAGGAAGTGAATGCGCTTCATTTAGCTTTGCCCTCTTTAGACATCCGAATCTGCTCCCTTTGGCCGCCTTTATCCCCGATGAACAAGTGCCGCGTCGAGCGCCGGCTTCAACGTATCCCATGTGGTCGCGTCGTCTGCCACTTTGCCGTCGATCAGGAAGGTCGGCGTTCCGGGAATATCGTATTTGTCGGTCCCGTCGGCGTTCATTTGTACGAGCCGGTCGACCTCGGCCGTGTTGGTAAGGCAGCGCGTGCTCTGTGTCGCGGGAAGGTCGTGGGTCGCGGCCCATTGCTGGAGCCCGACCGCTCTTGCACGGGCGAGGAACTGCTGAGCTTCCGGCAGCGCATCGAGCTGATCGTCGAGCTTCGAGGGAAGAGCCTCAACCTTGGCGATCCAGTTCGGCTGATCCTTGTAAAGCGCGTCGGTCAGCTGGAAGAAATCTTTCGGGCCATCGCAGCGGGCGATCAGGGCGGCGGCGATGTCGTACGGATCGCGCACATAATTGCGGAACTCGTAGCTCACCTTTCCCGGCTTCACGTAATCAGCGATCAGGTTTGGCGTGCCTTCGTCGTTGAACGCCTTGCAGTGCGGGCAGGTCAGCGAACCGTATTCGACGAGGTGAACCGGCGCTGCAGGATTTCCCATCAGGAAGCCGCCCTCAGGCGTCGGGCGGATCTGTCGCGTCCAATCCTGCTTTGCCGCCGTTGCCGCCGCCGAATTGCGGTCCGAGCTTGGGGGCGAGTCTGCTGCCCTTGAGTGGCACCCGCCGGTGCTCATCGCGATCGCTGTGCCTGCGAGCACAAAGGCCGTCGGCTTCATCTAGGGCTTCACCGGACCCGCCGGCATGGGATCGTCGCCGGGGTCGATCTCGGGAGGTCCCGACGTCGCCGCAATCCGGGATGCCAGGGATTCGAGGCACGCGCGAAGCTCAGGATCGGCGATTTCGCGCAGGCCTTCGCCCAATTCCTTCGGAACGGGCCGCAGTTGTGGCCGCAATGTCTCCTTCGGTTCGGAAAGCGGCGCTCCTTGCTGAAACGAGACCTTTGCGACTGCGGGATAGCCGAAGAAGCGGTTCACGCGCTCGACGATCAAAGGCGACAGGTGCTGCATCACCGGCGCATGGGCGCCTTGAACGACCAGCGTCAGGACTCCACCGGACTTCTTGCCCGCTGGAAACCGGATGGATTCGGGCGACGAAACCTTTGCGTAGCGCTCGCCGACGATTTCGCCCCATCGGCTGACGATCGACGACTGGATGAAGCCGAAGCGGCGGAAGGCGACGCCCCCGACATTCCCGACCAGTTCCCCGGCTGCGCGAGCGCGGCCCTGACGGGGCGCATCCGAGTCATTTTTGCCGCGTTGAGCCTTCACCATTTGGGCTTGAGCATGCCATAGCAGCCCAATGCGCGCCAACGCCGCCGAGCGGCTGCTCCAACATTATGTGGATAACTTCCGCTCGCTTCCGTGGCGGTCGCCACCCGGAGCGGCGCCGCCCGATCCATATCGCGTGTGGTTGAGCGAAGTGATGCTCCAGCAGACCACGGTGGCGGCCGTCGCGCCGCGCTTTGAGCGGTTCATTCGCCGCTGGCCGACGGTTCAGGATTTGGCCGGGGCCACGGACGAGGAGGTCCTCTCCGAATGGGCGGGGCTGGGTTACTATGCGCGCGCTCGAAACCTGATTGCCTGCGCTCGCGAAGTCGCTGCTCGCGGCGGCTTTCCTGATACGGAGCCCGAGCTTCGCAAGCTGCCGGGGATCGGCGAATACACGGCGGCAGCAATCGCCGCGATTGCGTTCGGCAAGCGGGCGGTGGTGATCGATGCCAATGTTGAGCGGGTAGCGGCGCGGCTCACCGCGCTCGAACGGCCGAGCAAAGCAGAGCTACGAATTGCCGTCGACGCGATCACGCCGGAAACCAACGCAGGTGACTTCGCGCAGGCGATGATGGATCTCGGCGCGACCGTGTGCCGCCCGCGACAGCCGTTGTGCGGCGAATGTCCGCTGAGTTCGGACTGCAAGGCTTTTGCGAGCGGTCAGCCCGAGCGGTTTCCCGGCCCGAAACTGCGCGTCCCCAGGCCGGTCCGCCACGGCGTTGCCTATTGGATTGAGCGGGACGGTGCCGTGTGGCTGGTCCGGCGCCCCGCTCGCGGCCTCCTCGGCGGAATGGCCTCCCTCCCGGGACCGAAGTGGGGAGGGCACGCGGCTACGGCTGCAGGCCCGGCGCTCGCCTCTGTGCGACACGTCTTCACGCATTTTGAGCTTCGGCTGACGATCATCGCGGGCGCTGGCCCGATCGGCGAAGGCTGGTGGCAGCCGATCGCGTCGATTGCCGACGCCGGGCTTCCGACCCTTTACCGGCGGGCCGTGGATGCGGTGCTCGAAGCCAACGGAGAGCGACGACGTGCGGCCTGATGCTTTCTTCTCCGGCCCGGGTCTCGACCGCGCCGATGCGCTGCGATCTGATCCGGACGCGATTGCGAAGCTTGCCAGCAGCGAATCGGCGCGCTGCCTGGTCTGGCGCGACGGTCTTCCCGCCATCGGCGCCGATGGCCTGCTGGAATGGGGACCGGCGGACGACCCGCAGCTGTTCCTCGGTTTCGAAGGCGAGGCTCCCCGTTTCAGCGCGGTGCCCGAAAGGGTCGAGGGCGCTGCAGCCGCGTTTCAGATCATGGGCTCGCTTGCGGATAGCGAGGCTCCGCTGTTCGCCGCTGCAGTGTCACTCGGCCGCTGGCACGGCATCCACCCGCATTGCGCCCGCTGCGGCTCGCGAACCGACATCATTCGCGGCGGCTGGTCGCGGCATTGCCCGGTCTGCCAGGCCGAACATTACCCTCGCGTCGATCCTGTCGTCATGATGCTGGTGGAGCACGGTGACACGGTCCTGCTCGGCAGGCAACCGCACTACCCGCCGCGCCGCTATTCGGCGCTTGCCGGGTTTCTGGAAGTCGGAGAGACGATCGAGGACGCGGTTCGGCGCGAGCTTCGCGAGGAAGCCGGGATCGAAGTCGAGCGGATCGATTATGTCACCAGCCAGCCCTGGCCGTTCCCGTCATCGCTGATGATTGGCTGCACGGCCCGGGCGCTCACCACCGAACTCACCATCGACGCCAACGAGCTGGACGATGCGCGCTGGTTCTCACGGGCGGAGGTGGAAGCGGCGCTTGCTGGCCGCGAGGATTCGGCTTTCCAGCCGCCACCTCGCTTCGCCATTGCGCGAACGCTTCTTGAGCACTGGGCGGAGCGTCTTGAACAAGGCGGCACTGCCCCGTAAAGGATCGCGCAAATTCATTCACGGCGGCCGCCGCAGGGGACTCAATGGACGATCGTTTCAACACCATCGCTGGCTGGGTGCTGTTTGCCGGAATCGTGGCGCTTGGCGGCTCGATCATTGCCGGCGAAGCCTTCAAATCTGAACGGCCGGAGAAGATGGGCTATCCCATCGCCGGCGTTGTGGAAGAAGGCGCCGCCGAGGCCGAGAAGCCGATCGAATTCTATCTCGCCAGCGCCGATCCCACGAAGGGTGCGCAGACCTTCCAGAAATGCCAGGCCTGCCACAATGCCGACAAGGGAGGCGCCAACCAGATCGGCCCGAACCTGTGGGGAATCGTGGGTGCGCCGATTGCGAAGGACCGTAACGGCTTCGCATTCTCCGACGCGCTGTCGAAGATCGGCGGCAATTGGGATTGGGACAAGCTTAGCAAGTGGCTGACCAGCCCGAAGGCCTTCGCCCCCGGCACCAAGATGACTTTCGCCGGACTTAGCGATCCGCAGGAGCGTGCGAACGTCATCGCGTTCCTGAACAAGCAGAGCGACAGTCCGCTGCCGATGCCGGCGCCGCCGGCAGCGCCGAAGGGAAGCCCGACTGCAGGCGGTGGTGCCGGCCAACCCGCGGCCGCCGCCAACGGTGCGGTTCCGGGCGAGAAGGCGGCCAAGCAGCCGGTCCCGACCGAACAGCAGGCGGCGACTGCAAACAAGGTCGCCGGCCCGGCCGCTCCCAACAGCGGGAAATAAGCTGACTGTGCTCCTGCGGAGGCAGGAGCCCAGGCTTTTTCTTTTGTAGGACTGGGTTCCTGCGTTCGGAGGAAAACATTACTCCGGCGGAGCGGTCTGCTGCCGCGGCGGCTCCGGATGTTGCTCGTAGAAGCGGGTCACATAATCCCACGCTTCCTCAGCATCCTCGCTCCAATGGATAAGATCGAGGTCGTGCGGTGCGACCACGCCTTCCTCGACCATCGCTTCGAAATTAACGACGCGGTTCCAGTAATCGCGCCCGAACAGAAGGATCGGCAGCGGCCGGACCTTGCCAGTCTGAACGAGCGTGAGGAGTTCGAACATCTCGTCGAACGTCCCATAGCCGCCGGGGAACACGGCGACTGCCCGCGCGCGGATCAGGAAATGCATCTTGCGAAGCGCGAAATAGTGGAACTGGAAACTCAGATCCGGCGTGACGTAGCGGTTCGGAAGCTGCTCATGCGGAAGCACAATGTTGAGACCGATGGTCTCCTTACCTTCCTCCCACGCGCCGCGGTTGGCGCCTTCCATGATCGATGGCCCGCCGCCGGAACAGACGACGAAATGCCGCATCCCGTCGCCGTTCGATTCGTGCCGGCTCGCCAGCCGGGCCAGCTCGCGCGCAACTTCGTAATAGCGAGATTTGGCTTTCAATCGCTCGGCGATCCTGCGCTGCTGGTCATTCGTCGCGGCGGCGATCAGCGCGTCGGCGACTGCGGGCTCGGGAATTCGCGCGGATCCGTAAAAGACGAAGGTGGACGCGATCTTCGCTTCCTGGAGAAACAACTCCGGCTTGAGCAGCTCCAGCTGGAAACGGACGGGCCGGAGGTCCTCCCGAAGAAGGAAATCCATGTCCTGGAAAGCGAGCTTGTAGGCGTCGCTCTCGGTCTGCGGGACAGACGGCACCTGCCGGGCGTTTTGCGCCTCGGTCTTGGAACTCGGAAAAATGCGCTTGGGAGGGATCGTGTCAGCCATATCGCGGCGGCTCTAGCGGAGCCGGATTACAAGCCCAAGTCGGAAGGGCGCTGGTTGGGTGAGCCCCGCAAAAAATCGGTGAGGATCCGGGCAGCCGAGGCGCGAAAGTTCACAAAGTTCGTGAGCCCACGCGTGCGTGCACGCGCGCCCGCGCGAAAAGCGCCCGGCGATGACGGGCGGCGCGAGGCGAATCTTCGGTGATCTTCGCTGTAACGGCGAGAGTTTGAGTACTGCTCTAACCGATGAGCGACGGAGGGAAGCGGAACGGCGCATCCGCAAGGGTGAACCACAATGCGCCCGCTGTAGGACAGCAAAATCTTCGTCGACAGCTGTGTCCGCTTTCGACCCATTGCGGACGTTGGCGCTTATCGAGGATCGCTTAAGCCAGAACGACCGTCCGACGAACGGCACTCTTTCACGAATTGGCTAACGGCAGGCGACTTGGCGACGCTGTTGCGTCAACGTCGGATTTTTCGGGAAGGCCCTTGGCTCCCAGGCAGAATCAGCTTGCGCGTGCGCTACAAATGTAGCACGAGCTACAAATGTAGCGCATCGACTCCATTGTCGGACTTTGGATCGCCGGAGCCAGGCGACGGCCGACTCAGCTCGAGAATAACCAAGGAGAGCAATAATGAACCCTATTCTCGTAATGCTCAAAGGTGCTGGTCTGACGTTGCGGGAAGTAGGGAGGGTCTTACCATGCATCGATCACAGGGCAGCATTTGCCTTCTGCTTCATCATCTGCGGGTTCAGCCGCGCCGGTGCAACCGACCGGGTGGCCATCGCGCCCGCCCCGCGATGGCATATGTCTTCCGTTTATGACGAAGCGCACCACGAGGTGCTGATCTACGGCGGATTTACCTTGCACGGAAAAGTGGAGCAAGCACAGGGTGATCTGTGGGCGTGGAACGGAGCAGGCTGGCATTTCGTCGGTGATACCGGCCTACCCAAGGTTGTTGCGCTCATGGCCTTTGATTCAAAGCGCGATCGCATCCTCATGTTCGGCGGCGCGGGCGACAGTGGTAGCACCGATGGCAAGCTCAACGTGCTGGAGAACGCCCGCTGGCGCACCCTGACTGACGATCCCACGATGAGCCGGCTCGCGGGCGATTTCGTGTATGACAGTAAGCGCGATCGTGTGGTGATGTTTGGCGGCCGCAACGGCCAGGTCAATTTCGCCGACACGTGGGAATATGACGGAAAGAACTGGATCCAGACCTGGATGGCGGGCCCGTCGCTTCGCAGCGCCGCCATATCCGCCTATGATTCCGATCGAGGCGTTACCGTCCTTTATGGCGGCTTCCGTCCGCTCGCTGGCTTGGGTGACACGTGGGAATGGGATGGCAAGACCTGGAGGATGGTCAGCAATTCCGGCCCCGGTCCCCGCGCCTGGCCCGGCCTCGCTTATGACAGCAGACGCCACCGGACGATCCTATTCGGCGGCGAGAATGAAAAAGGGATCATTTTCCACGACACATGGTCATGGAATGGGAAAAAATGGACGCGCATTGCGACCGCGGGGCCGCCGGCCAGAATACAGTTCGCCATGGAATATGATTCCGCGCGCGATCGGATCGTCCTATTCGGCGGCCAAGGCGAGCATGGTCCCCTGAATGACGTCTGGCAATTCGATGGCACAAAATGGGAAACACGGAGACCCTGAATGATTGTTGTGCCGTCGTCTAAAGTTGGCGGCATCGCTAATGTCCGCTTTCCACCCAAACCTGCCGCGACCACATCGCAGCTATTGGGTTTTGAGCCAGGCTGCGCTGCATAGCAGGATGAGTTCTCGCCTCGCATTGGGTTGAGCCAAATGCGCCTCGACGGCCGGTCGATCCTCCGCCGGCAAATGACGGATGATCTCCGAAACGCTGCGATACTGACCGGATTTGGCCAAATCAAAAGCTCGATCGATCGCCCCACTCGCCATCGTCGCTTTCTAGCCCAGCAGCCGGCCGAGGCGAAGCCTCCGCTTTCCCACCGCCGTTTCAGCCGGTCGTCGCAACCCACGCTGCAAAACGTTCGGCGGGCGTTTCGAAGCCCAGCGGGACTTGCCGCGCCTGTCCCCTTACTGACGGATGCATATTCGCGCCGTTCATCCTTCTCATGCGATTTTCCATTGATGGGGGGAACGAGACGGTCGCGCGCCGATGGGACCGTGACCTTTAAGGAGAATGAGCATGCGTAGATTGATCCTTCTCGCAGCGATGGCGGCGACAATCGTCCCCACCACTGCAATTGCGCAACAGCGCGACTGGCACCACGACCGCACCGACGTGAGGCACGATCGGCGCGACATCCGGCAGGACCGGCGTGATTTGCGTCGCGACCGTCGCGATTACCGTCAGGACCGTCATCACTTCCGCTCTGCCTATGTCGCGCCATATCGTAACTGGAGCTACCGGCCCGTGACCATTGGATATCGGCTTCAGCCCGCCTTCTATGGCTCGCGCTACTACATCTCCGATTACGGAATGTATCATCTGCGCGCGCCTGGCCGTTGGCAGCGTTGGGTCCGCTATGGTGACGACCTGCTGCTGGTGAACGTCCGCACCGGCCGCGTGCTGGAAGTCGTCCATTATCGAAACTGGTAAGAAAGCTCAGTGGGGGAGACTCTGCGGTAATGCGGGTCTTCCCTGCTGACCGTGTCCGGTTTCCGCCCAAAGCCTACAGAGGAGCTGACGAACGAAACCGGCGGCGCCCCCGACTATTGGCCAGCGACAAGATCATCCCATTCGGAGCAGCATTTAAGAGTCTGTAAACACACGGCGTTTAATGAGAACTTAACAGTGCCGGGGTGGGAAGTTGAGTTCATCAGCACAGACGGACAAGCGGCGGCACCTTCGCCGGAAGGTGCTGATCCCTGCGCGGTTGAAGCAGGACGCCGGCTGGTTCGACATCTGCATCCGCGACATATCGGCGAAAGGCCTTCTCGTTCAGGGCGCATCGCCGCCGCGGCGCGGATCCTATGTCGAGATCCGCAGAGGCGCGCATGTCATCGTCGCGAAAGTCGCCTGGGCGAAGGATCAGCAGTTCGGGCTGACCACCCAGGACATCGTACCCGTTGACGCTTTGATCCACCGGCCGGATGCTGGCGGATTCGGCCGTTCCCAGACGCCGTCGAACGATGCTCAGCCGGAAAGGCGGGCGGCGCCGAGGGTTTCGAGTGAGCAGGCTGCGGCGCGCAGCCGCCATATATCGACGATGATTCAATATGGTTTCGCGATCATGTTTGCGCTCGCGTGCGCGGTGGCGCTCGGAGAGTTCGTCCAGGATTCACTTCACCGGAGCTTGGGGACAGTGACCACGGCGCTGGCAGGAAAATGAGTCGGCGTTTGCGACTAATTAGGAGAAGGGATTCTAGGTTGGGTTTGCCGGCTTCCACCCGGACGGGGGCGACGGCCGTCGCAGTGGTGGGAGCGGCGCAGAATGTGGGGACGTGGAGCGGTGCTTAGATTTTCCTTCTTTGGCCGAGGCGGATCGCCTTCACCGGACGCGACGGATGGCGCCGCGCCGGCACCGGACGCTCGACGTTATGCGCGATCGGAAACGGCTATCCCTGCCGCGCTTCACTTCGGTCAGAACAATAGTCCCGTTGTGATCGGCAATCTCTCGCCTGCGGGCGCGATGCTGGAAGCTTCCTCGCTGCCTTCCGAAGGCGACCGTGTGCATCTGGTGCGCGGGGAATTGTGCGTCCAGGGAAGGATCATTTGGCGCTCGGCTGATTGTTGCGGCCTGGAATTTTCAGGCGAGATCGATCTCTCGAAATGGCTTGCTCCGGCCTCCCACGCCGGCCAGTCGCGGGTGGACGAAATCATCGCGATGCTGAAGACCGGCGCTGCGCCTGAAGATCCGCCGGAGGCCGCGGCAGGCGCCGCTCCGAAATCATCCACCATCGAGGATGATCTCGGCCTTCTTCGGGCATTGCTGAAGAACCTCAAGGACGACCTGTCTCGCTCTTCCGAGACCGTCGATCTCCACTCTTCAAAGCTCCCGCATCTCGATCAGGCGATGGCGATACTCTCCGACCCGAAGCTCCTTCGGCAGTCGAAATATCAGCTGGTCGACGAGCTTGGCGGCGTGTTGCAGCTCCTCGTCGAACTGGAGGACGAGCTCGCCCACACCACGGATACGGTGGCGCGCCACGGCTACAAGCTGCAGCACCTCGATCTAGCCATGCAGATGCTCACCGAATTGGGCAGCGAATTGATTACCGGCAGTGAAGACAGTTTGTCGGCCAGCCCGCGCCTGCAAAATTTGCGCGGCGTCTGCGAGAACGCACTCAAGCCCGAGGCGAAGAAGCCCAGCTAGCGGTCGCACCTCGTCGCGGAACCCTCGTGGACGGCAGCGAGAAGTGCTGTCATCGAACAGCTATCCCGCGCCGCGCAGTTTGAATGCCTTGCAGATGATCCCTTCAGAGCGGCGACACTCGCGGAAACCCAGCGCCTCATAAAAAGCAAGGGCAGGCATATTTCGCTCGCCGATGTATGCCTCGATCGCCGGTAATCCGGCTTGCTGGGCCGCGCTTAAAGTTGTTGTGAACAGCCGTGATCCGATGCCATTGCGAGCAGCCGTGGGTCGTATGTGGGTACCGATGATTCCCCATCCGACGGGCGTGTCGTACGGATTTCCTTCATGCGCCCGCTTGAGCGACTGGAATCCCAATATTTTGCGGTCAATCTCAACTGCCAGGACGCAGTGCAGCCGATCCGGGTGCTGGATGTAATGCGAGAGAACGAAAGCCGGATCGCCAGCTGTGCTCCGTTTTCCGGCGGCGATGAGTTCTTGCAGAAGGTGGCTCAATGCCTCGGCGTCGGACGCGCTGGCGTCGCGGATCTCCACTAGCTCAATAAACCCGCGCCTTGGGCTTGATGTATTCGACATCGTCTGTGAGCGTGAAGTCGTGCACGGGCCGATAGTTGATCTTCACCTCGCCGCCCTTGCCGCCCCAGCCGTCGAACCAGGCGATAGTGTGCTTCATCCAATTCTTGTCGTCGCGCTTGGGATAATCCTCGTGCATGTGCGCGCCGCGGCTCTCCTTGCGGTTGACGGCGCAATGCATCGTCACCACCGCCTGGGCGATGAGGTTGTCGAGCTCCAGAGTCTCGACGAGATCGCTGTTCCAGATGAGGCTCCGGTCGGTGACGCCGATGTCCGTCATCTTCTTGTAAACGGCGTCGATCTTCTGCTCTCCCTCCGCCAGCGTGCGCTCGGTCCGGAAGACGGCAGCATCGGCCTGCATCGTGCGCTGCATCTCCTCGCGGAGCCGCGCGGTCGGGCTGCCGCCGTCAGCGTAGCGGAAATGGTCGAGCCGCTCGAGCGCGAAGTCGGCGCTATCCTTCGCCAGCGGCTGCTGGAGAGCGCCCGGTTTCAGGATCGCTCCTAGGCGTTGTCCGGCCGCGCGGCCGAACACCACGAGGTCAATCAGGCTGTTCGAGCCGAGGCGGTTGGCGCCGTGGACAGAGACGCAGGCGGCCTCGCCGACCGCGAACAGCCCCGGCACCACCGCATCGGGATCGCCGTCGCGTGGGGACACGACCTCCCCGTGATAATTGGTCGGGATTCCACCCATCGTATAGTGGACCGTAGGCGCCACCGGGATCGGCTGGCGCGTGAGGTCGATGCCCGCGAAGGTCTTCGCCGTCTCGGTGATGCCTGGAAGCCGCTCGTGCAGGATCTTGGGATCGATATGGTCGAGATGAAGGAAGATGTGGTCCTTGTGCTCGCCGACACCACGGCCTTCGCGGATTTCCATCGCTTCGGCGCGGGAGACGACGTCGCGGCTGGCGAGATCCTTGGCGGACGGCGCATAGCGCTCCATGAACCGCTCGCCCTCGGAATTGGTGAGGTACCCGCCTTCGCCGCGCGCCCCTTCGGTGATGAGCACGCCGACGCCGTAAACACCGGTCGGGTGGAACTGCACGAACTCCATGTCCTGCAGCGGCAAGCCGGCGCGAAGCACCATGGCATTGCCGTCACCGGTGCAGGTGTGGGCCGAGGTTGCGGTGAAGTAGATCCGGCCGTAGCCGCCGGTCGCCAGAACCACCGCCTGCGCGCGGAAGCGATGGATCGATCCGTCGTCCAGGCACAGCGCGATCAGTCCTCGGCAGGCGCCGTCTTCCATGATCAGGTCGATGGCGAAATATTCGATGAAGAAATCCGCGTCATGCTTCAGGCTTTGGCTGTAGAGCGTGTGAAGCATTGCGTGGCCGGTGCGGTCGGCGGCGGCTGCGGTGCGCTGCGCAGCCGGGCCTCCGCCCATGTTCTGGGTCATTCCGCCGAAGGCGCGCTGGTAGATTCGCCCGTCCGGAGTCCGGCTGAACGGCATCCCCATATGCTCGAGCTCGATCACCGCCGCCGGAGCCTCGCGGGTGAGGTATTCGATCGAATCCTGGTCGCCGAGCCAGTCGGAGCCCTTGACCGTGTCGTACATGTGCCAGGTCCAGTGGTCCGGACCCATGTTGCCGAGGGCCGCGGCGATCCCCCCCTGCGCAGCGACAGTATGGCTTCGGGTCGGGAACACCTTGGTGACGCAGGCGGTCTTCAGCCCCTGCTCGGCCGCGCCCATCGTCGCGCGGAGACCGGCTCCGCCGGCCCCGACGACGACGACGTCGTAAGTATGGTCGATAATCTTGTAGGCGCTGGTCACGAGGCGGCTCCGAATGCGATCCGGCCAAGGGCGAACAGGCAGAGCGACGCGCCCGCCACCGCGAGGAAGAGTATGAGCGTGTTCCAGGCCCAGCGATTGCCTTCACCGCTCACGTAATCGTCGACGACGACTTTCAGGCCGTCGACCGCGTGCCAGAAGGCGACGATCACGAAGAGCGCCATCGGAACCGCTCCACCGGCCCCGTGAAGCCATTCGGTTACGGTCTCGAGGTCGAGCTTGGGAAGAAAGAGGAGGGAAGCGAGGAACCACGTGCCGAGCAGAAGCAGCGCCACGCTCGAAAGCCGCTCCGCGATCCAGTCTTCGCCGCCGCGCCGGGCGGAGCCGATTCCCTCGACCTTGCCGAGCTCGGTTGCGCTATCGCCAAGACTCATTTGAACGCTCCCAGGAAATAGGCCCAAAGCAGGACCGTACAGAGGACCGAACCGACGATCGTCAGGATCGCGGACAACTTGTTCGCCTTAAGCTCGAAACCCATCCCGGTGTCGGTCACGAGGTGGCGAATCCCGGAGAAGAGGTGCTGGAAAAAGGCCCAGGTGAGGCCGATCAGGACGACCAATCCGATCCAGTGCGAAGCCACCTTTGTGAACGTCGCATAGGATGCGGATCCGCCGGAAATGGCGAGAAGCCACCAGGTGAGCACGGCCAGGCCGACCACCGAAAGACCCACGCCGGTGATCCTGTGAAGGATCGAAACCAGCATATGCGGCCCCCATCGCCAGATCGTCAGATGGGGCGAAATCGGTCTGTCCCGGACTGCTGCCATCGCCGCATTTTCCCTTTCGCTGCTGGACCGGAGCTCAAGCCGGCGCTGGTCCGCTTAGGACCGTGAGGATGAGCCTGCAAGATTCGCGGGCAAGATGCGTCGCCCTAACCCAGTCTTAACCATTGCTGGGGCAATGCGGGTTCAACGAAGAGCGGAGTTTGGGGAATGAACAGCGATATTGGTCATCTGCAGAAGCTGACGAACGAGCAGGTGAATGCTCGCCTGGCGGCCTACAATTCGGACGGCTCGCTCGATCGCGACATGAAGCTGCTCCGCGAAAAGGCCGGAGAGATCATCGACGCAGAGGTCAGCGCCCATTTCGGTCCCGAGCGCGCTGCCAAGCACGCCTCCAACTATTCCGGCTCGGCCAATGCTGCCTGGGTCCAGGGGATCGCCGATTATGGCCGCCGGATTTACGCGGACGGCACGTCCGTTCCTGCCTACGTCGCGGAACGCGCGAGAGCGGGAAGCTCCATTATCGCTCGAATGATCGAAGAGATCGGCGAGGATTCCGAAATCCTTGGGCAGTGCATCAACGCTTTCTACCGTCTTTCTGAATTCGAAACCGAAATCGTGCTCGCTCAGGTTGCACATCTCGAATCGTTCAATTCCGCGGACAGCCGCGGCCGCCAGAGTGAGCAGTTCGAGCGCCGCTTCGCAGAGCTTGTGCACGGTAGCACCGAGCAATCGCGAACCCTGACCGAGCGCACTCGCGCAACCGCTTCCGCGGCTCGCGGCATGCTCGGCAAGACCAGCGAAGTTGCCGCCGCCGCCGAGCAATCGGCCGTCGCGATGCGCGAAGCCGCGCAGACCGCCGCCGGCCTGATCCGAGCGATCGAAGACGCGCGCTCCGAAGTTGAGGTTGCCGCTGACGTCGCGACTCGCGCCGGAAGCCAGGCCGAACAGGCGGTGCAGGTCAGCCAGGCGCTGTCGGCCCACGTCGAAGCGATCGAATCGATCCTCGGCCTGATCCGGGACATCGCCGGCCAGACCAACCTTCTTGCGCTCAACGCCACCATCGAGGCGGCGCGAGCCGGCGATGCCGGTCGCGGGTTCGCGGTGGTTGCGCAGGAGGTGAAGAGCCTCGCTTCGCAGACCGCGCGCGCAACCGACGATATCACCACCAAGATCACCGCGATCCAGCAGGCGACTCGCCAGACCGTCGACGCCAACAGCTCGATCCAGTCGACCGTCGAGGAAGTGCAGACCTCCGCCGACCGAATCCGGCAGGCAATGGAGTTGCAGGCGCAAACGGTGACGATGATCACCGCGGCCGTCGACGAAACCGCGCTTGCAGCCGACTCGATGAGTTCGACGATCACTGCAATCCGCAGCGACACCGAAACCGTCGCCAAGGACATCGACGAAGTCGAGAAGGGCTTCGGCCGCTTCACCGAACAGATGTCGGAGTTCAAGTCCACGACGAAGGAATTCGTTTCGGGGATCGCCGCCTAAGGCTTTCCGGGGGCCGTGAGCGCGGGTAAATCCCGCGCTCATGAACATCCTCATCACCGGAGCCAGCCGCGGGATCGGCGCGGCGACCTACCAGCTTCTCAAATCGCGCGGCCACACGGTGGTCGGTCATTCCAGCCGAGGTTCGGACGAGCTTGTTGCCGGCGACCTGATGGACCCGGCTGCTCCCCGGAAGATCTGGGAGGCGGCGCTCGATCGCCTCGACGGCAGAATCGAAGTTCTCATCAACAACGCGGGAATTTTCGAAGGCGTCGCCGAGGGAGCATGCGACGACGAGTGGCACGCGAGTTGGGATCGAACGCTCCGGGTCAACCTCGAGTCCGCCGCCGACTTTTGCCGCCTGGCGGTGAATCACTATCGGGAGCGAGCCCATGGTGGCCGGATCGTCAACGTCGCCAGCCGGGCCGCCTGGCGGGGAGATAGCCCGCAGCACTGGCACTACGCCGCGTCCAAGGGCGCGATCGTCGCGATGACCAAGACGATCGCTCGTGCCTACGCGGCCGAGGGCATCTACGCCTTCGCCGTCTCGCCCGGCTTCACTGTTTCCGACATGGCGGCGGATTACCTTCAGAGCCGGGGCGGCGCCGGAATCGTCGCCGATATCCCCCTGGGCCGCGTCGCGAGCGCGGACGAGGTCGCCGAGACCATCCGCTGGCTCGCCACCGAGGCTCCGCCGTCGGCAACGGGAACCAACGTCGACGTCAACGGCGCCAGCTATGTTCGCTAGGGCCGGCCTGGCTGCACTGGCCGCTGCCGCGCAGATCATCACCATCCCGCTTGGCAAGCCTCCGCCGCACATTCCCGAGCCCATCGCGCCAATCGAAACCGCCGGGCCGGAGTTCGCCGCCTCCTGCCGCGATTGGGACGATTACGCGAAGCCCGCACCCCCCGTCCGGATCTTCGCCAATACCTATTATGTCGGAACCTGCGGCATCTCCTCAATCCTGATCACGGGCAGCGCGGGCGATATCCTCATCGACGGTGGAACGGAGGAGGATGCCAATCTCATCGCCGCAAACATCCGCAAGCTTGGGTTCCGGCTTGGCGACGTCAGGATCCTGCTGAACAGTCATGAGCATTTCGATCATGTCGGCGGTCTTGCGCGGCTGCAGCAGCTGACGGGCGCGAAAATCTATGCATCCCCCGCGGCAGCCGAGGTGATTGAGTCGGGAGTTCCCGGACCGGGCGATCCGCAACGGGATACAGGGAAGCGTTTTCCTGCCGCCCTGGTGGACGCGATCATCTCCGACGGCCAGATGGTGCGGCTCGGCAATCTGACCGTGATTGCCGCCACGACTCCGGGCCACACGCCGGGCGCGGTCACCTGGCATTGGGGCAGTTGCGACGGGGGCGTGTGCCGCCAGATCGTCTACGCCGACAGCCTGACCCCGATCAGCAGCGACTCCTACCGGTTCAGCGATCACCCCGCCTATCTCCGCGCCTTTCGCGCAAGCATCGCGAAAGTCGCGGCGCTGGATTGCGATATCCTGCTGACTCCGCACCCCTCCGCGAGCGACATGGTGAAGCGCTTCGGCGCCGGAAAGCCGCTGCTCGATCCGGACGGCTGCCGCAAATATGCCGCTGGTCTCTCAAAGCAATTGGACGAGCGGCTGGCGAAGGAAGCCGCGGCCAAGTGAGCCACCGCGTCACGATCGCCTGCTCCCGCGAGCGGGCGGAGAACTTGCCTGACGCAGAGGACCTGTTCCTGGCGACATCCCCGTTGCCGGTAATCGTCGCCGACGAACCTGATCCGAGCCGGCCCGACGACTGGCTGCTGCACGTCTATTTCGATCGCGAACCGTCGCCTTCCGATCTGGAATCGCTGGCGGCACTCGGCCGCGGCGAACCGCGAATCGAGCAGCTTCCCGAGTCCGATTGGGTGACCATGAGCCAGTCGGGCTTGCAGCCGATCCGCGCCGGCCGCTTCTTCGTCCACACGCCGATGTATCGATCGCACCCGCCGGGGCTGATTGCTTTCGAGATCGATGCTGGCCTTGCCTTCGGAACCGGCCAGCATGCGACCACTGCCGGCTGCCTCGAGGCGCTCGACAAGCTGGAGCGGGTAGGGGCGGCGTTTTCCAACATCGCCGACATCGGCACCGGCACAGGGCTGCTCGCCTTCGCGGTGCTGGCTTTGTGGCCGGAGGCAAAGTGCATCGCCACCGACATCGACTCCAAGGCGGTCGAGGTCGCGCGCGACAATGCGGCGATCAACGGCGTGAAGCTCGGCCATGGGGCGGGGGAGCTGCTGCTGGCGGAGGCCGACGGGATGGCGTCGCCATTGCTCAGCGCGCGCGCGCCCTTCGATCTGATCATCGCCAATATTCTCGCCCCTCCGTTGATTGAGCTGGCTGCCGATTTTGCGAACGCTCTCACCCAAGGGGGAACGGTGATTCTGGCGGGCCTGCTCGACACGCAGGCCGACACCGTCATCCGCGCTTATGAGGAGCGCGGCCTGACGCTCCGCGACCGCGGCTTCGGCGAGTGGCCGGTGCTGGTCTGCGAACGGCCTGCTTAGCCCCCAAATCCGCTTGCCCGCCCAAACGGCGGCTGCAACACCTGCGTAATGAAACATGTGATGCTGTTCGCCGCCGCGGCGATGCTCCCTTCCGCCGCGCCCGCAGCGGTTACACACCATGCGAAGGCGCACGCGACTCATCCGCCGCGAACTGAGGCGGGCGCCAAGAAATCGACTGAGGAAGACCCCAAAGCCTTCTTTAAACCCAGCGAGGTCCGCTCGACCGGCACTGTCACCGTCGGAGGTCAGCCGATCGCCTATGACGCGGTCGCCGGAACGCTCGTCGTCCACGACAAGGACTGGGAAGACACTGACCAGGCCGAAGCCGATGCCGACAAGTCGGACAAAGACAAGAATACGCCCAAGCCCGAAGCGTCGATGTTCTACACCGCCTACTTCAAGCAGGGCGCACCCGCAGCCGGACGGCCGATCACCTTCCTGTTCAACGGCGGTCCGGGTTCATCGACCGTCTGGCTGCACATGGGCGCTTTCGGCCCCGTGCGGATCGTTACCGCCGATACAACGCACACGCCGGGCGCGCCTTACTCGACCGTCAACAATGACGAGAGCCTGCTCGATGCCTCCGACCTTGTTTTCGTCGACGCGCCGGGCACCGGCTACTCGCGCATCGCCGGAAAGGACAAGGAGAAGGCCTTCTACGGGGTCGACCAGGACCTCCACGCCTTCACCGATTTCATCAAGCAGTTCCTGACCAAGTACAACCGCTGGAATTCGCCGAAATATCTGTTCGGCGAGAGCTATGGGACGATGCGGGCCGCGGGCCTTACGCTCGCGCTTCAGAATGAAGACATCGACCTCAACGGCGTCATGCTGCTGTCAGACATCCTGAACTGGGATTTCATGCCGGATGATCCGCAGCTCAATCCCGGAATCGACATGCCTTATATCGTGTCGCTGCCAACCTATGCGGCCACCGCCTGGTATTTCCACAAGGTGCCGAACGCTCCGGCCGATCTGCAGGCATGGCTCAACCAGGTCCAGGCCTTCGCGACCGGCGACTATGCCCACGCGCTGATGCAGGGGAACCAGCTTCCGGATGCCGAGCGCCAGCGGATCGCCGAGCAGTTGTCCGCTTTCACCGGGCTTCCGGTCCAGTATCTCCTCAAGTCCAACCTGCGGATCGAATATGGCGCCTTCCAGAAGGAGCTGTTCGGCAACGAGGAGCTGACGACCGGAACGCTCGACACACGCTTCGTCGGCGCGACGCTCGATCCCCTAAGCAAGGTCGCCAGCTACGATCCGCAGAGCTCGGCGACCAGCGCGGCCTATGTGACGGCGTGGGAGGATTATTCGCGCAACCGGCTCAATTACCGCCCGGACATCCAGTACAAGCCGGAAATCGATATCTATTCCAAGTGGGATTACAAGCATCAGCCGCCCGGCGCCGACAAGCCACTGATCATGCTCCCCAACGTGCTCCCCGACCTCGCCACCGCGATGAAGCAGAACCCGACGATGAAGGTGATGGTCAACGGCGGCTATTTCGACGTCTCAACGCCTTACTTCGAAGGCTGGCAGGAGATGCACCATCTGCCCATCCCGCCGGCGCTGCAGGCGAACATCGAATATCATTACTACCAGTCAGGGCACATGGTGTACGTCCACCAGCCGACTTTGGTTGAGCTTCACGATAACGTCGCCGATTTCATCCGGCGGACGGAGGGGGTGCGGTAGCCCGGGGAAAGGGTATTAGCTTGCGGTGTTCGCGTCCGCTCTGAATCCTCGGGCCACCCAACGCGCGACAACGAAGATGCCGAGAAGTAGACCGGTAACGAGAACATCCAGCACAAACGCGATGCCGAGCGCCCGCGCCCAATAGGCTGCTGGAGTTATGTGCTCCTCCTGGAAAATCGTCTGATCGGCACCGTGTTGATGTATGCACTTTAACCCGTCGGGGTGCGTCGGCAGATTCAGCTCTTGGTCGACACACATAGACACGACGGGATGCTCAATTTGGTTCCACGTCGCTTGGTCGTCGATCTCCATCCAAACCGCCATGGCCGGCACGAAGATTGCTGTGATGACGATCCATAGACGAAACCAGCCCCGCCGCCGCATGAACACCTCCCAAGGGAAGAAGGCGCAACATTCAACCGCGAAGTCAAGAAGTGCGTGAGCTAGCCTAAGCCTCCGCCACGATCTTCGCCCACTCGTCTTCGCCGATCACGCGGATGCCGAGCTCTTCGGCTTTTTTGAGCTTCGAACCGGCGCCCGGACCCGCCACCACCAGGTCGGTCTTGACGCTCACCGAGCCCGCCGCCCGCGCGCCGAGGCGCTCGGCCTGCGCTTTGGCTTCGTCGCGGCTCATCGTTTCGAGGCTGCCGGTGAAGACGATCGTTTTGCCGCTCCACTCGGTCTGCCTGGCGTCGCTGACGAACGGTTGCGGCGAGACTTCGGACAGCAGGTCGTCGAGCACTTCGCGGTTATGCGGCTCGTGGAAGAAATCGTGCACCGCCTCGGCGACCACCGGTCCGACTCCCTGAACCGACGACAGCTCGGCCTCCCCGCCTTCCAATAGCGCGACCCGTCGCAGCTCCTCGATCGTACCGAAGCATTTCAGGAGGTCGCGGGCGGTGACGATCCCGACATGGCGGATGCCGAGGCCGAACAGGAATCGCGGCCCATCCGGTTGGCGCTTCGCCTCGATCGCCGCGACGAGGTTATCGACCGATTTCTCTTTCCAGCCCTCACGGCCGAGCAGCTCTTCGCGGTGCGTATGCAGGCGGAAGATGTCGGTGGGCGAATTGAGCCAGCCCAGCTCGACGAATTCGGCAATGCTCTTCTCGCCAAGCCCTTCGATATCGAGTGCGCCGCGCGACACGAAATGTTTCAGCCGCTCGAAACGTTGTGCAGGGCAAATCAAGCCGCCGGTGCAGCGGACGTCGACCTCACCTTCCTCGGCGACCGCCTCGCTTCCGCATTCGGGACAATGGTCGGGGAAGACGTACGCCTCGCGTGGCTCGTCGCGGGTGAGGTTCTCAAGGACCTGCGGGATCACGTCGCCGGCGCGCTGGATCAGCACCCGGTCGCCGGGCCGAAGCCCCAGCCGGGCGATCTCGTCGCGATTGTGGAGCGTGACATTGGCGACGATCACCCCGCCGACTCCCACCGGAGTCAGCCGCCCGACAGGCGTCAGCTTGCCGGTCCGCCCCACCTGGATGTCGATGGCTTCCAGAGTCGTCTCGGCCTTCTCCGCCGGGAACTTGTGCGCCAGCGCCCAGCGAGGCGCGCGCGCAACCTGGCCCAGACGCTCCTGCCAATCGAGCCGGTCGACCTTGTAGACGACGCCATCAATGTCGAACGGGAGGTCGGCGCGTTCCTTCTCGATGGTGCGATATTGCGCGAGCATCGCTTCGACGCTGCCGCAGCGCACGAGCAGATCGGAGACCCGGAAGCCGAACCCCTCGATCCGCTTCATCGCGTCATATTGAGTCTCCGCCAGCGGCGCGCTCACCTCGCCCCAGCCCCAGGCGAAAAAGCGCAGCGGCCGGGCGGCGGTGACGCTCGGGTCCTTCTGTCGAAGCGATCCGGCGGCGGCGTTTCGCGGGTTGGCGAAAATCTTGCCGCCGCTCGCCTCCTGCCGCTCGTTCAGAGCCTCGAAATCGGCCTTGGACATGTACACTTCGCCGCGAATTTCGCAGATCGCCGGAGCGCCCGCGATCTGCTGCGGCACATCGGCGATCGTCCGCACATTCGCGGTCACATCCTCGCCGACCGCTCCGTCGCCCCGCGTCGCGGCAAGCACCAGCTGGCCATTCTCGTAACGCAGCGAACAGCTGAGCCCGTCGATTTTCGGCTCCGCTGTCATCGCCACCGGCTCGTCCGCAGGAAGCGCCAGGAACCGCTTCACGCGCCCGACGAAATCCTCAACCTCCTCGGCGGAGAAGGCATTGTCGAGGCTGAGCATCGGACGCGAATGCGCGACCTTCGCCAGTCCGGCACTTGTGGCCACCGCGCCCAGCCGCTTCGAGGGCGAATCCGCCCGCACCAGCTCCGGAAAGCGCGCCTCTAGTTCCCGGTTCTCGCGCACCAGCGCGTCATATTCGGCGTCGGAAATCTCCGGCGCGTCCTGGTCGTGGTACAGCTTGTCGTGGTGCGCGATGAGCTTGGCCAGCCGCATCAGGCGGTTGGCAGCTTGGGCCTCGCTGATCGTCTCAGCCATTCGGCTTCAATATCTCGTCGAGGAAATTGTTGAACGCGGTCCAGCTTCGCCGGTCGGCAGCCGGGCTGTACTTCACCGCCGGGTTGTTGAACGCATCGGCTCCCGGGTTGGTGAAGGCGTGGACCGTGTGGCCATAAGTATCGATCTGCCAATCGGCGCCCGCCTCGGTCAGTTCCTTCCCAAGCGCGACCACCTTTTCCGGCGGGACGGACGGGTCATCCCAGCCATGGAAGGCGATCACTTTCGCCTTGATCGGCTGCGGCTGCAGGCCGGGCGGATCGAACAGCCCGTGGAAGCTCGCCGCGCCCAGAATGTCGGCGCCGCTGCGGGCGAGATCGAGCGAGCACATCCCGCCGAAGCAATAACCGCTGGCGATAATTCGATCGCTGACCACTTCCTGTTGCTGCCGAGCGACCTCGAGGATCGACTGCAGGAGCCGCCGCATGCGCTCGCGGTCGCTGCGCAGGCCCTTCATCAATTCGAATGCCTGCTCCCGCGGGCAGCCGCGATAGCGCTTGCCGTAGAAATCGGCGATCATCACGCTGAGGCCACGATCCGCGAGCCGGTGCGCGAACCCGCGCTCAAGATCGGCGATCCCGGCGACGGTCGGGAACATCAGGATGGCTGGGTAGGGCGCTCCATCCGGGTAGATGAGCAGGCTCTCCATCTCCTCGCCCTCGAACTCATGGGCGACTGGTCTCTCGTTCATTCCATGTCCTTTGCGATCTGCGCCATCTTCGAAACGCTGTTCATGTTTCGAGCAGTGCCTTTTTCCGCTCCCCGAATCTTCAGTTTCGAATTCGCCATTCCCGACGGATAGGCGATGTAGAACTCGCGCGCGCCGAGTGCGACCCGCTCGTCATTCAGATTTTTCGCACTCGACAAGGAGTCCTTCAGTGGCGGGTCATTGAGGAAGATGGCCACAACCCGGTTGCCCTCGAACTCGCCCTCGAACGGGTTTCCTGCCGCCACCGCGGCCATCTCATTCGCAGTCCGGAGGAGCACCGGCACTTCAGCACCCATATGTTTGCTCAAGCGGCGCTCCAGCATTTCTCGAAGAGGCTCTTCGCGCTCGCTGCTGGTGAAGATCAGATTTCCGCTCGCGATGAAGGTGCGGGGAGAGCCAAGTCCGAGTTCCTCGCCGATGGCCTTGAGGTCGCTCATCACCAGCTTTCGGCCGCCGACGTTGATCGCCCGAAGCATGGCGACGTAAGCGGTCACGCTGCCTCCAATAGCCTTGCCGCCTGGGCGCGCGCTTCGTCGGTGACTGCCGCGCCGGAAAGCATTCGGGCGATTTCCTCGCGCCGCTCATCGGCGGTCAAACGCCTGACCACGGTTCGAGTGACTCCGCCATCGCTGGATTTATCGATCCGGTAGTGATGCGCTGCCCGAGCCGCCACCTGCGGCGAGTGGGTGACGACCAGCACCTGGCTCTGCAGCGCAAGACGCGCCAGCCGCTCGCCGATGGCGCTCGCCACTGCGCCGCCGACTCCGCGATCGATCTCGTCGAAGATCATCGTCGCAGCGCTTCCCGCTTCGGCGAGCGCCACCTTGAGTGCGAGAATGAAGCGGGAGAGTTCGCCTCCGGAAGCAATTTTGGTCAGCGGCCCGAACGGAGCGCCGGGATTGGTCGAAACTTCGAATTCGATGCGGTCGGTGCCGGCTGGGCCCGGTTCCGCTTCCGTGATTGCCGTGCGGAAGCGTGCGGCATCCAGCTTTAGCGGCACCAGTTCCGATTCTACCGCCTTATCCAGCTTTGCCGCAGCCTCCTGTCGGCGCCTGCTCACGTCGGCGGCGATTTCCCCGTAGTGCAGCCGCGCCTGCTGGAGCTCGGCGTCCAGCGCTTCGATCCGTTCGCCCCCGGCCTCGATCTCGGCCAATTGTGCCCGCAGCTGCTCACCCAGCTCAGCGAGCGCGTCCGGCTCGACCCGGTGCTTGCGGGCGAGCCCGCGAATGTCGAACAGCCGCGACTCCACCGCCTCCAGCCGCGCCGGGTCATAGGCCAGAGCCTCCGCCGCTCGCTCGATCTTGTCCTCGGCGTCGTGTGCCTCGATCAGCGCCCGGTCGAGAGCTGCCAGCGCTTCGGCCAGCAGCGGGTGGTCGGCCGCGCCGCGCTCGATCCTTCGCGCCGCCTGCCGAAGCTGGGCGAGCGCGCCTTCCGATCCGCCGAGCAGCTCGTCCAGGCCCTGCAGGAGTTCGCCGGCCTTTGCGCCGGCCTGGATCGCCGACCGCTCCTCGGCAAGCTTGCTTTCCTCCCCCGCCTCGGGCGCGAGCGCCTCGATCTCGCCGACCGCGTGCGCGAGCCATTCGCGGTCGCGCTCCGCTTCCGCAGCCTGGGCGCGCGCCTGCGCCAGTGATTGCTCGATCTCCGTGACTTTGGTCCACGCCGCCGCAAGCGGCGCAAGATCGATTCCCCCGAACGTGTCGAGAAGTTCCCGATGGCCGCGGGGATTGAGAAGACCACGGTCGTCGTGCTGGCCGTGAATCTCGATTGCCAGCGCCGCGACATCGCGAAGCGTTCCCGCCGAAACCGGCGCCGAACCCACGAAGGCGCGGCTTCCTCCGTCATTCTTGAGCGTGCGGCGCAGCAACAGCGGCTCGCCCGGTTCACTCTCCACCCCCTGCTCGTCCAGAACGGCCCGGGCGGGGTGCCTCGCATCAATCTCGATCTCGGCCGTGACGGAAGCGTTATCCTCGCCCTGCCGAACGAGGCCCGTGTCCGCGCGAGCCCCAAGCGCCAGTCCCAAGGAATCGAGGAGGATGGATTTGCCCGCGCCGGTCTCGCCGGTGAGCACGTTGAGACCCCGGTCGAACTCGAGTTCGAGCCGGTCGATCAGCACGATGTTTCGGATCGCGAGCTGCCTCAGCATAGGCCGCCCGCGCTCGGGATCACCCCCGCTTTGCGGCGGCGCGCGGCCGGTAGGTGGCAACGAGCTTGTACGCCCGCTTGTACCAGTCGCTGTTCGGATAATTGTGACCGAGCACCGCGGCGGCCTTTTCCGCTTCGGTCGGAATTCCGAGCGCGAGATAAGTCTCGACCAGCCGCTCCAGGGCTTCGGGCGTCTGGGCGCTGGTCTGGTAATTGTCGACCACCTTGTGGAACCTCAGGTTCGCCGCCAGCCAGCTGCCTGACCGCTCATAGAAGCGGCCGATGTCCATTTCCTTGCCGGCCAGGTGATCGGTGAGGACGTCGATCTTGAGCCGCGCATCGGTTGCGTAGCGCGTATCGGGATAAAGCCGGACCAGCTCGTTGAAAGCATCCAGCGCCTGCTGGGTCACCGCCTGGTCGCGGGTGACGTCCTGCATCTGCTTGTAATAACTCATCCCGATCAGATAGCGGGCGTAGGCCGCATCCTTGTTGCCCGGGTGGATGGTCAGGAATCGCTGCGCGGAATCGACCGCATCGCTGTATTTGCCGGCGACATAGTAGCTGAACGCGCTCATCAGCTGCGCCCGCCGCGCCCAGATGGAATAGGGATGCTGCCGCTCGACTTCGTCGAACAGCTTCGCGGCCATCTCGTAATCGCCTTCGTCCAGCTTCTGCTTGGCGAGCGCGTAAAGCGTGTTCACGTCGCGCGCGACATAGCCGGTATCGGATTTGGCATGCCTGCCGGCGCAGCCAGCCACCGGAATCATCATTGCGGAAACCGCTACAACGGCCGCGACACGGATCATCTTCTGCATTGAAACCTCATTAGCGTTGCCCGACGCGCAGGCAAGCCATCGCTGCCGCTTCAAAGACGAACCTTTGCTGAACGGCCATTCATGCCGGCTGAGCCTCGGATTCCCCGCCGCCCTGGTTCTTGACGAAGCTTTGCGGGGTGACCCCCAGCCAGACCAGCACCGGCGTCGAAATATAGATGGACGAATAGGTGCCGATGAACACGCCGAGGAAGATCGCGACGGCAAGGCCGAAGATCACGCGCGGCCCGACCAGCATCAGCACTCCAAGCGCGATCAGCACGGTAAGCGAGGTAACCACCGTCCGCGCCAACGTTTCGTTGAGCGACAGGTTGAGCAGCGGCAGGATCGACATCTTGCGATATTTGCGCAGGTTCTCGCGGATCCGGTCGTAGATCACGACCGTGTCGTTCAGCGAATAGCTGACGATGGTCAGGATCGCGGCGACGACATTCAAATCGACCTGCATTCTTGTGAAGGCGAAAAAGCCCAGCGTCATCGACACGTCGTGCGCCACGGTAAGCAGCGCGCCGACCCCGAACTGCCATTCGAACCGGAACCAGATGTAGATGGCGATTCCCAGCATCGCGAGAAGGATGGCCTTCGCCCCATCCTCGGCCAGCTCCTCGCTGACCTTGCCCGAAACCGAATCGACCGATTCGATCTTCGCCTTGGGATAGTTGGCCGTGATCATTTGCTCGACCCGCTCGGTCGCGGCATTGGCCGCGGCCACGCCTCCGGGGGGCTTTGGAAGGCGTATTTCATAGCCCTGGCTTCCAAACGGCTGCACACCCGCTTCGCCGAGATGAAGTCCGTCGACCCGGCTGCGCAGCTGGCCGGAATCGACCGGCTGCGAGAACGAAACGCGGATCATCTGGCCGCCGACGAAATCGACGCCGAGGTTCAGCCCCTGGTAGACGGTATAGAAGATCGAAGCGCTGGTCGCGATGATCGACAGGATCAGCGCGATGTTGCGCCACCGCATGAAGTCGATGTTGGTGTTCTCGGGAACGAGCTTCAGGAGCTTCATTGGGTCAGCCTCAAATGTACAGCGCGCGCGGCCGCTTGTGCCGGATCCACAGCGCCACCAGCATTCGGGTGAAGTAAACGGCGGTGAAGACCGAGGTAACGACGCCGATCAGAAGGACAATGGCGAATCCCCGTACCGGTCCCGTTCCGAAATACCCCATGATCGCTGCCGAAATGACGTGCGTGATGTTGGCATCGAAGATTGCCCTGAACGCTTCGTGATAGCCGGTTTCGACCGCGTCGATCAGCTTTCGCCCACGCCTTTGCTCTTCGCGTATTCGCTCGTTGATCAGCACGTTGGCGTCCACGGCGGCGCCGATCGTTAGGATGAATCCGGCAATGCCGGGCAAGGTGAGGGTTGCGTTGAACACCGCCATGATCCCCAGGATCAGGAAGGCGTTCACGATCAGCGCGATCGTCGCATAAACTCCGAACCGCCCGTAGGTGACCAGCATGAAGATGATCACGCACAGGATGGCGATTCCGCTGGCAATGGCGCCCTTGTGAATCGAATCCTTGCCGAGCTCGGGGCCGATGCTTCGTTCCTCGATCGGAACCAGCTTCATCGGCAGCTTGCCTGAGGAGAGCGAAATGGCGAGGTCGTGCGCGCTCTGCACAGTGAAATTGCCGGTGATCTCGCCGCTTCCGCCCAGGATCGGGCTCTCGATATTCGGGGCCGAGAGCACCTTGTTATCGAGAATGATGGCGAAGGGCTTGCCGACGTTGTCCTGAGTCACGTGCGCGAATTTCTTGGCGCCGCTGGTGTTGAAGGTGAAGTCGATGCTCGGGCGGCCGTTCTGGTCGAAGCCCTGCGTCGCCTTGGTCAGCTCGTCACCCGAAACAAGAACACGCCGCTTGACGGCAATCGTCGGCGCACCCTGCGGATTGCCCGGATAAGGCAGGATCTCGTCGCCCGGCGGCGCATGGCCCTGAGCGACCTGCGCCGGATCGGCATTGAGGTCGACCATCTTGAATTCGAGCCGGGCCGTCTGACCGATCAGCGCCTTCAGCTCTTCCGGATTTTCGACGCCCGGCACTTCGACCAGGATTCGGTCGCCGCCCTCGGTCTGAATGGTGATTTCCTTGGTTCCACCCGGATCGATGCGGCGGCTGACGACGTCGCGGGCGACGCTCATCGCGTCCTTCAGCGCCTGCTGCGTACCGCCCGGGGTGGGAGTCAGGACCACCTGGTTCGTATTGACGACTCCGACATCCCAGTCGCGGTTACCGCTCAGCCCGACCGGCTGCGTGGCCGAACGCATCCGCTCGACGGCGGCGTCGACCTGATGCGGATCGGTCACGGTGAATGTCAGCCGTCCGCCGTTGGTCGAGATGTCGCCGATCTGGATCGCGGGATCCTTGGCCATCTCGGTCGCGACCGTGTCCTCCATCCCCTGGATGCGTTTCGCGGTGAGGTCGTTGACGTCGGCCTGGTACAGCAGGTGACTTCCGCCCGCGAGATCGAGCCCGAGATTGATCGTCGAATGCGGGAGGAAGGACGGCCAATATTGCCTCTCCTGCTGGGGCAGAACCTGCAGCAGGCTAGGAATCGAGAAAAGCACCCCGACCGCGACCAGCGCCCAGATCCAGAACACCTTCCAGCGGGGGAAATCGAGCATTCCGTGCATGGCTTAGTCGTTCGCCGGCTTGGCACCGCCAGGCGAGCGCACCTGAGACAGCATCGACTTCACGACGCGGTGACGCTGGCCGGATGCGAACTCGACCTCAACCTCATTTTCGGCGACTTTGGTCACCTTGCCGATGTGCCCACCGCCGGTCACCACCTCGTCACCCTTTTTCACCGCCGCGATCGAATCCCGCTGCTGCTTCTGCTGCTTCTGCTGCGGCCTGATCAGCAGCAGGTAGAAGATCCCGAAGATGAGGATCCATGGGGCGATGCCGATCAGGATGTCGGCTCCGCCCCCGGTGGTTGTGGCTTGTGCGAGTATCGGTGTGGTGGACATTGTGCCGACGAGAACTTCCGTTTGGCGAGGATGGTCGGGGCGACTGGATTCGAACCAGCGACCTCCACACCCCCAGTGTGATGCGCTACCAGGCTGCGCTACGCCCCGACTGCGCCGCCCATCAAGACGGCGACGCGCATCTAGGCAGGCGGCAAAGCGAAGGCAAGTCGGGGCGGGATGAAGCGAAGTCGGCGAAAAGGGAAGGGGCGCCTGACCGGCAGGATTGTCGGGGCTCTGCTCGCGCTCCCCGCGCTGTACCTGCTGGCTGCGCTGGCCGGATCTTTAATCCCTGTGAACCGCAGCTGGACCGAACCCGTCGACGGCACGACAATCTATATCGCCGACAATGGAATTCACGCCGACTTGGTCCTTCCCGCGAAGGCGCAGGGGCTCGCCTGGCGCCCGCTGTTTCCAGGGAGCGATTTCGCGGCGCCCGATCCGAACGCACAATGGATCGCGTTCGGCGCCGGCGAGCGGCACGTCTATCTGGACACACCCGCTTGGCGCGACATCACGCTATCGACGATCTGGCATGCGCTGACGGGCGGCGATCGGGTGATGCACGTCGAATGGATCAGCGATCCAAGCTACTCGGCCCGCGAGATCCGGCTTCGGCCGGAGGAATACCGGAGGTTGTGGGCCGCAATTCGCGCCGAAATGGTGCTCGATTCGAATGGCCGACCGATGCGGATCGACCATGCCGGCTACGGCCCGTCAGACGCTTTCTACCGCGCGCGTGGCAAGGCCAGCGCGGTCGCCACCTGCAACACCTGGGCCGCCCACCGCCTCCGCCTCGCCGGCGTCAAGACAAGCCTCTGGCCGCCGTTCGTCGAAGGGCTGGTCTGGCGCTATCGGAAGGTCAGTCAGCTGCCGGGTTGAGCCAGCCCCGCCCGGCTCCGGTACAATTGCTCGAACTGGCGCAGGTCGGCGAGCGGGATATCGGAAACCGCGGCGAAGCGCAGGCCATCCTCGCTCCATTCGGCGAGGGCGAAACCGTCCTCGACCTCGGTTCGATTGCGCGAGTTGCCCCTCCACACGAACAGGTTCACCGTGTGCAGGCGGCGGTGATAGACCAGCGCAGCCACCGTCTTGCCGCCGATCGAATCCAGCCTTCCTCCTGCGAGCGGGAATCCCTGGTCAGCCAGCTCGGGGACCGGCGGCGCGAAGTCGATTTTCCCGTTGAACCATGGTTTCACGATGTGCTCGTTGGTGGTCTGCACATCCGTCAGGTGTCCCGGTTGGAGCGAGCGGACGTGGCTCGAGATCAACTGCTGATCGAGCAACGACTGCTGCGACGGGCTAGTTAGCAACAGAAGGGCGGCCGAGGCGGCAATCGCTCCGGTGGCTGCGGGAGCTAGCCACGAGCCGACGCGCCGCGCTGACCACTGGCGCCTGGCGGAGAGTTCGGGCAGCGCCTCGATCCGCCGCTTCAGGCTTTCCGGAGCTTGATGTGCGATGCCCGGTTTCGACACGAGCGTCCGGATCGCTTGCTGACGTTCGAACTCCTCGCGGCAGCCCTCGCATCGCGCAACGTGCGCCTCCGCCAACGCGCTGTTCACCGCGTCCAGCTCGCCGTCGACCAGGCTGGTGATCAGTGGGATCTGTTCGATGCAGGCGGCCATTAGTTGGCGCTCCTCGATTGCTCGTCGACGCTACCCCTCGCAGGCAACAGAGCGCTTGCAAGGATCGCCCGCCCACGCGCCAGCCGCGACATCACCGTTCCGATCGGCGCTCCGGTTACCTCCGCGATTTCGGCGTAAGAGAGATCTTCCATGTCGCGCAGCACCACCACCTCTCGAAAGGGTTCCGGGATCGCCTCGATTGCGCTTCGAACCCGCCCGATCTCGTCCTGCTGGATCGCCTGTTGCTCCGGATCGGGATTCGGATCGCGGACATTGCTGAGTTCCTTCGAATCCTCGTCCGAAAACCCGCTCTCGTGAACCGTCAGGCCAGCCATGGATTTCGGGGCGGACACAGCGGTCCGGCAACAGTTTCGGACGATCGCCAGCAGCCACGCCTTGGCGGAATCGCCTCGAAATCCGGAAAACCCGCGATAGGCGCGGACGATCGCGTCCTGCACCACATCCTCGCTAAGCGTTGCGTCGCGGGTGAAGAAGCGCGCCAGATTATAGGCGGCATCCAGGTGCGGAAGGACCTGCTTTCGAAACTCGTCCGACGCCGTTTCAGCCGGCTCGGACCAGCGGCGCCGCGCAAAAGTTCGGGAGGAGAAATCTCGCACTGCGCCGCTGCCCCTGCCTCACCCTTTCACGATGACAATGCCGGTCATGTGCGGGTGGATCGAGCAAAAATAGTGGAATTCTCCAGCCTTGGCGAATGTGAAGGAGAAATGCTCGCCAGTATCGAGCACCTTCGATCGGAAGGCGCCGTTGGTGGCGACCACCGTGTGCGGGATGTCGTCGTCGTTGGTCCAGGTCACCGTCGTCCCGGGCTTCACCGTGATTGTCGCCGGCGAAAACGTGAAATTGGCGATGTGCACGGCGGTGGGGGCAGCCGGAGGGCTCGCGTAAACCGCGGGAATAGAGAAGGCCAGCCCGAACGCAACGACAGCGGGGGCGGCAACTCGCAAAAAACTGTTCATCGGAATTCCAGTCAGCTGCTGAGGGTGGAGTCGATCAGCGCGATTCGGTCGCGCCCGGTGACAAGCATCGCGTCGGTGATCCCGAGCATCGATCGAAGCTGGTCGGGCGGGACTTTGAGCGGCCCGGGCGCCGGCGCTGTCCCTGGCGCGGGTTGCGGGAAAGCCGTGGATCGCGCCGTATGAAAGTGGATCCGGCCTTCGACCTTCTGCGTGATCTGATGGATGTGGCCGTTGAGCACCGTCACCGATCCGAAGCGGGCGAGAAGCTTCAGCGCTTCCGCCGAATCGTCGGTGCCCCAGCCCCAGTCGGGGTAAAGAGTCCATAGCGGAATGTGCGCGAACACCACGATCGGGGTGGATGATGAACGACCCGCAAGATCGGCCTTGAGCCATTTGAGCTGCTCAGGGCCGAGATTGCCCATTCCGCCGGGCTTCAGGTCGGCGACGTTGACCAGCGCGACGAAATGCACCCCGGCATGATCGAAGCTGTACCAGCGGCGGCCGTCCTTCTGCCCGAAGCGCTTGAAGAAGCCGGTACCGGGATTTTCGTCCAGCATGTCGTGCTCGCCCGGGATGAAGAAGACCGGAAGGCCGGTCTCCTTCAGCATCTGGTCGGCGTCATCGAACTCGTCGTCCCGCGACAGTTGCGAAACGTCGCCGGTGTGGATGATGAAGTCAGGCTGCACGGAGAGCGCCTTCACCTTCGCGATCGCCTCGCGGAAGGTTGCGCGGGCGTCGGCATTGGGCGGTTTGTTGAAGCCGATGTGGCTGTCGCTCACCTGCACAAACGTGAGGGATTTGGCGGCGCGGCGAGGCGTTGCTGCAAGGGCGCCGTCGAGCGCGACCGAGCTCGCGATGCCGCCTTCGAAGGCGAATAGCGCGCCCGATCCCGCCCAGGCCATGCATTTCAAAAAGTCGCGGCGGTCATTGTCGTGATCGTCAAGCATCGAAGAGCCCTTTTTCACCCGTTCGATGTCAGGACTCTGCGGGTCCGGATTTTATTCCCCGCAGATTTTGGCGGGTTCCCGCCGCACCGCACCAAATCCACAAAAAATTTGCTTCATATCGAATTTACCGGCTTGCGCTTCATGATGGATGAGGCACTATAGCTGGTAGAAATCAGGGGAAACGCTCTCAACTTCTAGTGTTTTGCGTCGGAATCTGCTATTCCGGCGGAGGACGAGTTCGTCCCCGATTTCCACAGCTTCCCGGCTCGCCGAGGCGGCCCGGAAAGCGCACTAAAGACGATCAGGCTGTTTAGTTTGCGAGTCGAACGAATAGGGAACAAAAGGGCCTGCGTAAGGGTCCAGCAGACGGGGAAAGCGTGATGGATTTTTCAACTGGCAGCGAAGTTCCCACTGAGGATGCGGTCACCGTGACGGCCCCATCGAAGAAGAAGGTCAAGGATCCGGCGCACGCAGTGAAGACCGATTCTTCGCGCGATTCGCTGCTGACCGAATTCGGCAAGGACACGCTTCGCGACCGCTATCTGCTTCCCGGCGAATCTTATCAGGATCTCTTCGCCCGGGTGGCCGCCGCTTACGCCGACGACGCCGACCATGCGCAGCGGGTCTACGACTATATTTCGAAGCTGTGGTTCATGCCGGCGACACCGGTCCTGTCGAACGGCGGCACCGGCCGCGGGCTTCCGATCAGCTGCTATTTGAACAGCGTGTCCGACAGCCTGGAAGGGATCGTCGGCACCTGGAACGAGAATGTGTGGCTCGCCAGCCGTGGCGGCGGCATCGGCACCTATTGGGGCCATGTCCGCGGTATCGGCGAGCCGGTCGGCCTCAACGGCAAGACCAGCGGGATCATCCCGTTCGTCCGGGTGATGGACAGCCTGACGCTGGCGATTTCGCAGGGTTCGCTCCGGCGCGGATCGGCCGCTTGCTATCTCGACATCTCACACCCGGAGATCGAGGAGTTTCTCGAAATCCGCAAACCTTCGGGCGACTTCAACCGCAAGGCGCTCAACCTTCACCACGGCGTGCTTGTAACCGACGAGTTCATGGAGGCGGTTCGCGAGGGGCGCGAGTTCGAGCTTCGCTCGCCCAAGGACCAGACGGTGCGCGGCAAGGTCGACGCCCGCGCCCTGTTCCAGAAGCTGGTCGAAACCCGCCTTGCGACCGGCGAACCCTACATCATCTTCATCGACCAGGTGAACCGGTCGATGCCCAAGCATCACCGCGACCTGGGGCTGAAGGTCACCACCTCCAACCTCTGCTCGGAAATCACGCTTCCGACCGGGCGCGATCATCTCGGCGCCGACCGCACCGCAGTCTGCTGCCTCTCGTCGCTCAACCTTGAAACCTGGGACGAGTGGAACGGCGACAAGGTCTTCATCGAGGATGTGATGCGCTTCCTCGACAACGTCCTCTCCGACTATATCGCCCGGGCGCCTGACGAGATGGCGCGGGCCAAGTATAGCGCGGAGCGCGAACGGTCCGTCGGCCTCGGCGTGATGGGCTTCCACTCCTTCCTTCAGGCGCGGGGAATCCCGTTCGAAGGCGCAATGGCCAAGTCGTGGAACATGCGCATCTTCAAGCATATCCGCGCGCAGGTCGACGAAGCCTCGATGATGCTCGCCAACGAGCGCGGCCCGTGCCCGGACGCCGCCGACATGGGCGTGATGGAACGCTTCAGCTGCAAGATGGCGATCGCTCCGACTGCTTCGATCTCGATCATCTGCGGCGGCACCTCCGCCTGCATCGAGCCGATCCCGGCCAACGTCTACACGCACAAGACCCTGTCGGGCTCGTTCGTGGTCAAGAACCCGCACCTGCAGAAGCTGCTCGAAGCCAAGGCCAAGGACAGTGACAAGGTGTGGAACTCGATCCTCGAACAGGGCGGATCGGTCGCTCACCTCGACTTCCTGACCCAGGAAGAAAAGGACGTGTTCAAGACCAGTTTCGAGATCGATCAGCGCTGGCTTTTGGAGCTCGCCGCCGACCGCACGCCGTACATCGACCAGGCGCAGTCGCTGAACCTCTTCATCCCGGCAGACGTCGACAAGTGGGACCTGCTGATGCTCCACTTCCGCGCCTGGGAGCTCGGCATCAAGTCGCTCTATTACCTGCGCTCAAAGTCGGTTCAGCGCGCCGGTTTCGCCGGCGGGGTGGAAGCCGACAACACGCCCGAGCTCAAGGAGATCAAGCTCGCCCCGACGACTGACTACGATGAGTGTTTGGCGTGTCAGTGACGCGTCCCAATTCAACCTCCCCCCTTGTGGGGGAGGCAGGTGGGGGGCTGCCGGCGTCTGCCGGCCAAGAGAGTCTTTGTTCGCCCCCACCCAACCCTCCCCACAAGGGGGAGGGCTTAAAGCGGTTTGCCCTCCGTCCCGATGCAATCAGGCGCGCCCGCCGCCTGCGCCGCAACATGACCGACGCCGAGCGGGTCCTTTGGCGAGCGCTGCGTGAGTCGCTCCCGGTCTATCACTGGCGCAAGCAGGTTCCGCTCGGCCCCTATTTCGCGGATTTTGCCAGCCATTCCGCCAAGCTCATCATAGAAGTCGATGGCGGCCAACACGCGACGGAAACGGCTTACGACGCGAAGCGCACCGCCTTCCTTCACGGACAAGGCTTTCGAGTCTTACGTTTCTGGAACAATGATATCCTGAGCAACATCGACGGGGTGTTGCGGATGGTTGCTCAAGCCCTTCCAGCCGATGCGAGCGCCACATGACCCTGCGCTCGATCATCGAAGTCGCGGTGGCGGTGCTGCTGATCCTCGGCGGCCTGATCGGCTACCGGCGCGGCGGCAACCAGGGTGCGGTGCTGTCGTTCATCATCGCCGCGATCATCCTGATCCACGGGCTCGGCCTAATGCACTACCGCCCGTCGCCGGCGGGGATTCAGCGATGAGCGCGGTCTTCTCTCCAGGGGAGGGGGCAGTCCGGAGCCGGAAAGGGGTAGGTGGGCTCCCCCGCCGGTTCCGGGCTCGCTTGGCGGCGGCGGCGCTGCCGCTGCTCCTCGCCGCCTGCGCAGCGACCGAAACTCCGCAGTCCGTCCAGCCCGATGCGCCCGGCTTCCTCCTCGGCGTCTGGCACGGCTTCATCTTCCCGGTCGCGTGGCTCATCTCGCTCTTCAGCGACAAGGTCGCGATCTACGCGGTGCCCAACAACGGCGGCTGGTACGATTTCGGCTATCTCATCGGGATCATGGTGTTCGGGGTCGGCGCCAAGGGTGGCCACAGCGTCGTGGTGCACAAAAGATGAGCGGCACTTTCATCCCGCTCGGGCTCGCCGTGATGGCGCTCGGTCTAGTGGTGCTTCTGCGCCCGGCCTGGATCCGCTCACTTCTCGGAGCATCGCCCAGCGAAGCCGCGACTTATGCGCTGCGCATCGCCGGAATGATGGTCACCGCCTTCGGCCTGATCCTCGCCGGCTTCGCAATCGCCTACCGCCTCAGCGCACCTGCGGGAGCCGCGCAATGAGCACCGGGGCGATGATCCTCATCGCGATCACGGCGGTGCTCGTCCTCGATGTGGTCATCGCCATCTGGATGCGCGAACGCGCCAATCGCATTGAAAGCGGCGAACTGAAGTCCACCAATACTGATCCGGCGAGCTCGCGCCGCGCCGCCAATCTCATACTCATCAACGCGCCGATCATTTGGATCGTCACTGCCCTGATCTGCTTTGGTGTGATTCCCACAGGGATCGACACGATCAAATTCTAGTGGAGTAACTAAAATGCCCCTCCTCGAAGCCCGCAAGCAGTACAAGCCGTTCGAATACCCCTGGGCGTTCGAATATTGGAAACGCCAGCAGCAGATCCACTGGATGCCGGAGGAAGTGCCGCTGGGCGAGGATTGCCGCGACTGGGCGCAGAAGCTCACAGATCACGAGCGCAACCTGCTGACCCAGATCTTCCGCTTCTTCACCCAGGCGGATGTCGAGGTGCAGGATTGCTACCACGAGAAATACGGCCGCGTGTTCAAGCCGACCGAGATCAAGATGATGCTGACCGCGTTTTCGAACATGGAGACGGTGCACATCGCCGCTTACTCGCACCTCCTCGACACCATCGGCATGCCGGAGAGCGAGTACAGCGCCTTCCTCCAGTACAAGGAGATGAAGGACAAGCACGAATATATGCAGGATTTCGGCGTCGATACCGACGAGGATATCGCCCGCACCCTCGCCATGTTCGGCGGCTTCACCGAGGGCATGCAATTGTTCGCCAGCTTCGCGATGCTGATGAACTTCCCGCGCTTCAACAAGATGAAGGGTATGGGCCAGATCATCAGCTGGTCGGTCCGCGACGAGAGCCTTCATTGCGAAGGAATCATCAAGCTCTTCCACGCCTTCGTGAAGGAACGCGGCTGCCTCACCAAGGCGGTGAAGGACGACATCATGGATTGCTGCCAGAAGACGGTTCGGCTGGAAGATGCGTTCATCGATCTCGCGTTCGAACAGGGCCCGGTCGAAGGCATGACCGCCAAGTCGATCAAGAAATATATCCGCTACATCGCCGACTGGCGGCTTGGGCAGCTCGGATTCCAGCCGATCTACATGGTCGACGAACACCCGCTCCCCTGGCTCGCCCCGCTCCTCAACGGAGTCGAGCACGCCAACTTCTTCGAGACCCGAGCGACCGAATATTCAAAGGCCGCGACCAAGGGGAACTGGAACGAGGTCTGGGACAATTTCGACCGCCGCCAGAAGGCGAAGGCCGCCGCGAACGACGGCGCCGAGGCTTCAGCCGAGGAGGCTGCGGCCAAGGACGAGGGCGGCGATATGTTCAGCCATGCCGGGGTTGCTGCGGAGTAATGTATGAGCTTGCTGACTGATCACCCAATCAATGGGGTGATCAACAATCTGTTAGCCTTGCCTGACGATCCACGTATCGAAGGACGGCGGCCAGCTCTCACGCCCGAATTCCAAGCAGGGATTGGGAGGGCATTCACCTTCGCCCGACTGATTCGCGACTTGCTTGAAAAATCCGCGCCCGAAGAAGTAAGCTACAATGGTCTAAACTCACTGCAGGCAAATCTTCAGCAGGTATACGGGGAACTGGGCGCGTACGCGTCGAGTGGCAATTTGGCCAACCTCAACAACGTCCTGACCAATCTCGATTCGGCTGCAAGTACCTTCGTTTGGACCTTTTACAACCGACCGGTCCGTGGCGCCAAACCGCAGTTCGAAAGTGTCCAGAGTGTCCGCACAGCAGCCGAGAAGGCGGTCGTCGGCCTTGAGAAGAATGTAGCCGAGTTCAATGAGTCACTCGCCGCGACCAGTGCTCAACTGCAGGGGCAAAGCGATCGCATTGAACAGCTGTCGAATACCCTCGAAGAGGTCCGTAACAACTCATCGGCAGCGGTCGCGTCGATCCAACAACAATTTAGCGAAAACCAAAGTGCCTTTCGTAATGAACTGGATACTTTGAAAAACGGTTTCCAGGCGGAGCGCGAAAGCTTAGTCCAGAATTTTTCTAGTGCAGCCGAAGCGGCGATCGCAAACCTGAATGCGCGCAAAGACGAAGCTGCAAAGATCGTGCAAGTCGTCGGCAATATAGGGGTGACAGGCAACTACCAGGCACTGGCTAACAACGAGAATGCGGCGGCTGACAGATGGCGCCGAATCACTCTGAGCTTTTTCACCGTCGGCATTTTGCTGGTTTCGATTGTGCTCCTTCACCATCTTTTTGGAAATGAAACGTCCGGGCTCGACTCGCTGGTCGTTAGGTTTGCATTGGCGGCGGTCGTCACGCTGCCGGCCCTGTACTCTGCGAGCGAATCCTCACGTCATAGACGCGTGGCCGAACAGGCCCGGCGGACGGAGCTTCAGCTGGCCTCGTTGAGTCCGTTCTTGGCTACCTTGCCATCGGATAAAAGGAACGAAATTCTTGAACAACTCGCGCCAACTTATTTTGCAGGTGCGCCAGAGCCGAATTCGGATTCCATTCCGAAGGAAGAGAGATTCGATCTTGCCAAAATTCTAGGAGAAATCGGCAACATCATATCGCGCGCCAAAGCCTAGCCGACCAACCGATACGTCCCTCGATCATCGACAAACTCCAGCACACCTGAATCGCGCAACTGCTGAAGCTCGCGGCTGAGCGTCCTGTGCGGCGTGGCGCCTTCTGATCTCGTCTCGCTGACGATCCGGTCGAGCTCGGCATCAATCAGCTCCTGCCGAGTGAAGACCGGATCGCCTGTGCTGTCCACATGCCGCCGCACCGCTTCTTCGACGACTTCCGACCAATCTCTACCCGCCATCTTGGATCTCCCGTTCGGCAATGGCAGAGTATCCAAATGGCGAACGACAGCAAGCGTGTGACTTTCGTCTGCAATACGTGTGGCTCTGACCTCGTCACCCGCGACGCTTGGGCCGAGTGGGATGTCGAAGATCAGGATTGGGTACTGGGCGCCGCCTTCGATTACGCCTTCTGCCACAGATGCGAAGAAGAAACTCGGCTCGTAGAAGTTGAACTAACCCCAGCATCTCTCTGACCCGTCATTCCGGACTTGATCCGGAATCCGCCTTGGCTTCTATTGCGTTCGCCGAATTGAGCTTCGGTTGGGGGGAATCAGTGATTCAGCTTATCGGCTTTCTCGTGTCGCTGTACATGTTCGTGCGCGGGCTCGATATCTTGTCGCAAACAGATGAGCGAGGGGCAGGCGGGTCTAGGACCCTTGCGACGGTCGCGGGTTGGATCGCCGTCCTTGGCGGGGGAATCTTTTTCGTCTTGTTCATCGTGCAGGGCAATTCCATGCCGAGCGCACCACAGTTGTGAAACCGTTCCCCTGCGTAGGCAGGGGTCCAGACGCGCTGCGGAGCAGCGCTTCAACACTACGCCGAACCAGGCTCCTGCCTTCGCAGGAGCACAGACTCTTCGCGCCTTCGCGCCTTCGCGTGAAATAGTCCTGTCCTACAGCCCCCGATGCCGCATATGTGATTCGACTCTTTCCAACCGAAGGAGCCACACATGCCCCGTTCCCGCCGCCGCGGTCCCGACATGAGCCTCGAGGAATTCGACGCCTGGGCCAACGCGCAGAAGAAGTTCAAGGAAACCGCCGAGGCCGCCGACGAGCAGGGCGGTCCCAGGCTGTCCCTGGTTCCGGTGCCTGAGCAGGGCGAATCCTGGCCGACGGACCTCCTTCCCGTAGCGAGCGACACCGAAACGCAGCCCACTCCCTTCGACGGGGTCGAGCTGCCCGCCAGCCGCAACCGGCTCGCAGGCTGGAGCGCCGAGCGCCAGCGGCTGTTCCTCGGCATCCTCGCGGAAACCGGTTCGGTTCATCTCGCAAGCAGCGCGGCGCGCCTGACCGCGCGTTCGGCGTACCAGCTGCGCGCCCGGTCGCCCGCCTTCGCCCGCGCCTGGAACGCCGCCGAGCAGATCGCCGTTGGCCGTCTCTCCGCGCTCGCCTTCGATCGGGCGATCCACGGGCGCGTGGAGCAGGTCTATCAGGGTGGCGATTTGGTCGCTGAAAAACGGGTGCCCAACGACAAGCTTCTGATGTGGCTCCTTGCCCGGCTCGATCCCAGGCGCTTCGCTCTCCCGTGGGAGCAGCGGGGCGATTCCGATCCGCAGGCGGAGGCGCTCGCCGCCTTTCCGGCGCTCCTCGATGCGGTCGCCGACGCCGTCTCATGACGCTCTGTCACTGCGAAGATTAGGGAAGATTGGCGTTGGGACTCAGCAACGATTGCCCTTCCGCGCCTCTTGCCCTTTACTCTGCGCATGACCGACATTGCCGCAATCATCGCCGACCGATCCAGCCGCTGGATGCAGGCGTGGGTCGAGCAGGACCGCGCCACGCTCGAAGACTCGCTCGCTCCCGATTTCGCTTTGGTCGTCTCCGCCAACCCCACCCAGCCGATGGTGCGTGATCGCTGGCTTGCGACCTGCGACGTCTACCGCTGCTCGTCCTTCGCCTATCGCGACGTTTCCGTCCGGGAGCTGGCGCCGGGCCTCGCGGTCATGTCCTCGATCGCCGACCAGAAGGCGTCGCTGAACGGGGTCGACCGCTCCGGCTCCTTCTTCCTCACCGATCTCTGGCGGTTGGAGAGCGGCGGGCAATGGCGAGTGTGCGCCCGCTACTCTTCCCATCCCGAGCCCTCCGGCGCATCGGCCAGGGCGGTCGGCGAGCTCGGCCGCTGACGATCGTGCGCGCATTAGGCGCTCACCCGCTTCTGTGCTACAAGCCCTTATCGCACGGAGACTATTCGTAAGCTCGTGCGGCTGAGAGACCTGACGCGCTCCCGCTTACTTGCAAGGGAGCCTCACATGGACCTCAACTATCTTTATCATCGCCGCGGCATCGCTACCTACATGGCGCGCCATGCGCCCTGCAGAAGCGTCCGCGATGTGCATCGGGCCTTCGCTCGCGCCTACGAAGCGCGGATCGCCCGGTTCAGCTCCGATCAGCCTCTGGAAGCTGCATGAAGCAGCCGATGTCGCGGAAACAGGCCGCCGATGGCTTGCGCGAGCAGGCGGCCTCGTGCCGCCGCCTCGCCAAGCGCGCGCGCACTCGCGACGGCGAACAAGCGCTCAGGGGCGCAGCCGAACAATTCGATACCGATGCCCGCCGCATCGATCCGATGAGCGAGCGCCGATGACGCCCGAACCCAGTCGAGGAAACAGCATGAACGAGAATGATAACCGGATCGATGATTCTGAGCTCGAACGTCTGGGCATCCGGCGGGTGGAGCGGGAAGTCTATCAGCGGGGCGAATATATCTACAGCAACCTGCGCGATGCGCTTGCCGCCGCAAATCGGGAGATGAAATCATGAGCCGCGAACTGTTCCTCTCGCTCAATGAGGGTGAGGTTGTCGCCAAATGCCTTGCGGCGGATGTCGGAATCTCCGCGATCGAAGGCCTGCCCGCCGGCGGCACGCGTCTCGTCTGCATGAGCGTCTACGGCGCCGAGACGATGCGCAGGAAGCTCAAGGGTCAACTGATCGTCGGAGCTGTCGCCCGGCAGGCCCAGCGGCCGAGGACTCCGCTCTGGTAGGTAAGCTCTGCGGCCGGGCATCCCGTCGCTTCGCTCTTGATCCGCAAGCCCTCCGTCCTAGGTCGGACACTTCCGTCGACCACCCGACACAAGGAGGACATATGCCTGCCGAACCGTTGCGCATGGACCTGACGAAGATCGCGCCGGACGCCTACCGGCACTTCCTGCAGCTCGAGGAGGTGATCGGCCGCCACGTCGACCGGAAGCTTCTCCACCTCATCAAGCTGCGCGCGTCGCAGATCAACGGCTGCGCTTTCTGCATCGCCATGCATACCGACGAGGCGCTGCGCGACGGGGAGAGCACGGAGCGGCTGACTTTGCTCGATGCGTGGGAGGAATCCTCACTCTATTCCGAGAAGGAGCGCGCGGCGCTCGCCTGGGCCGAGGACGTGACCCTGATCGCCGAAAGCGGCGCGTCGAAGGAAAGCTTCGAGGCGCTGAAGGCGCATTTCAGCGAGGAGGAGATCGGCTGGCTGACCTTCGCGATCGTCCAGATCAACGGCTGGAACCGGATCGCGATCAGCAGCCGGGCGCAATATAACCGCAAGATGTTCGAGAATGCCGGCCAGCCGAATGCAGCGCCGGAGAAAGCGCCCGAACCGGCCTAGTCAGCCTGTTGACATCGCCGGCCGAGGAAAAACGAGCGGCGCTTTTGCAAATTCCCCTGTCCTACATTCGTCTAACTGGCGCATGATGCCGCTGGGGACGCAGCGGCGGCGAACCTGAACGGAATAGGAGAATTTGGCGCACAATCGCGTGACTTTAGTGAACGTAAGCACGAGCAACGGGCAAAAGCGGAGTTTCTCGAAAGCGAGCCGGGGCGGGCCGCGTTGACCGTGATCGCACAACGGCGCAGAAATCATCGAAAAGAGGGGATTTCGAATGATTGTTCGCGCGTTTTCGGTGATTTTGGCGTCGGCTTTCGCGCTTATCGAACCCGCAGCGGCGGCAACGTCCTATCTCCGGCGGGCGCCGATCGAACGCTACATGATGGCGAGCTCGGCCGAGGAGATCGCGCTGGCCAGGAGTGCGGCGCCGCGGTCGATTTCCTCCAATGCCGAGATTCTCGTCCTCGGCCCCGCTGGCTTCGCCACGGCCGTCAAAGGGACGAACGGCTTCGTGTGCCTGGTCGAGCGCGGATGGGATGCCGAATTCGTCAATCCCAACTTCTGGAACCCGAACGTCCGCGGGCCGGATTGTCTCAATCCTGCCGCCGCCCGAAGCGTTCTTCCCCATCTTCTTGAGCGGACGAAATGGGCGCTCGCCGGCCTTTCGATCGACCAGATGCGCGAGCGCACAAAGGCCGAGATTGCAGCGAAGAGCTATCTGCTACCGGAGCCAGGCGCGATGGCGTTCATGCAATCGAAGCAGCAGGACCTGGCCGATCAGGGAACGCACCACTGGCGTCCGCATCTGATGTTCTTCGTGGCCGCTTCTGATGGCGACATGGGCGCCAACCTTCCCGGCTCTCCCGTGCTTCATCCTTACGCGATCGCTCCGGACCTGATTTCGACCTTCCTTGTCCCGGTCGACACCTGGTCGGATGGCACCTCCGCCGCGATGTAGCTATTGGCAGAAAGGGGGTTACCAATGATCGCTCGAACATCCGCGTTTCTTTTGATCGGTCTTGCGACGCTCTCCGGCTGTTCGCAACTCGGGCACGACTCAGGCACCATCGATGAGGTGCGCAAGGCTGCGCTTGGGGTCGTCGCCGCCTACAATGCACAGGACGCTCATGCAGCGGCCGCCTATGACGCGCCGGATTATGTCGGCATCTATCACGGCTCGCCCAACACGGTCGGGCCGGCGGCGGACGAAGCGGCGATGAAGTCGCAGGCGGCGGCTGGCCATGTCGACTGGCAGCTTGGGGACGGCAAGGTGACGGTTTCCAAGGCCGGCGATCTCGGCATCTACGAGGCGCCCTACACCTTCACCGTCACCAATCCGGACAAGAGCGTCACCAGGGAAACCGGCAACTGGGTCGCCATTTTTCGCCGGCAGGACGATGGAACCCTGAAATTGTGGCGGTCGATCGCCAGCGATACGCCGTCGCCGAAGCCCTCCGGAGCAGCCTGACTATTTGTAGATCGCGCTAATTCCGATCGAGATTGCGTCGATCGCGAGCGCGAACAGGACGATCCCGCCGATCGCGAGGGCGATTTCCATCTCGCGCGAGTTCCAGTCGATCTTGCCGAGAATTCCTGGCAGCGGCCTGTTCTCCGGCACCGGATCGCGGCGGATTCGGGACCCCGGCGGCGGAGCCGACGCGCGCCGGATCTTCGAGGGCGGCGGCGCCACCCCCTCCAGCTCAACGGTCTGTTTTCTAGGCGTCCAGTCTTTTCCCACGGCCAAAAACCTACCGAATGATGGTAACGAATGCGTTACTTCAGGCCCGCCGCTTTTCTCGCGCAGCGGCGAACAGTTCGGCCTCGTTCTTGCGGCGCGCCCGCTCCTTGACCTCCAGGGTCATGTCGGCCGGCTCCGTGTTGCAGCGGGCGTGAGTAAGGCACAGATTGTCGAGCGACACCGGCTCGCCTTCGGCCTGCGGTCCGATGGTTTCGATCTTCGGCGCCCGCTCATGGCCTCGCGGCAGGTCGAAGCGCAGCGGTCGGCGGCAGCGGCGGCAGGTCTCGCCGTCGCGCTTCCTTATCGCCTCCACTTGGCTGGCGTGCTCCCTGTCTTTGCGAAAGCTCCAGGGGCTCAGATATCGGGCGAGGATCGAACGGCTCATGGGCTCTGCATAACGCAGAGCTCTGATGAAACGGTTACGAAAATCGATGGGCTGCGTCCGATTTGCCATTGCCCGGCAATTGAATAAGGGAGCGGCTCGCGCGGGCGCACCGCAACCGGAGAATCACCAATGGCCGATCAATTTGACGTCGTCGTTCTTGGCTCGGGCCCCGGCGGCTATGTCGCCGCGATCCGCGCCGCGCAGCTGGGGCTGAAGACGGCGATCGTCGAGCGTGAGAGCCTGGGCGGCATCTGCCTCAACTGGGGCTGCATCCCGACCAAGGCCCTCCTGCGGTCTGCCGAGGTCTTCCATCTGGTGAAGCATGCCGATTCCTACGGCCTCTCCGCCGCGCAATTCGGTTTCGATTTGCAGAAGGTCGTGCAGCGCAGCCGGGCCGTCGCCAAGCAGCTCAATCAGGGCGTCACGCACCTGATGAAGAAGAACAAGATCACCGTCGTGATGGGCGAGGGCAAGCTCACCGGCAAGGGCAAGCTGACGGTCGCAGGCGCGGATGGGAAAGCCACTGAGCTCCAGGCCAAGCATATCATCGTCGCGACCGGTACCCGCGCCCGCGAGCTTCCGTTCGCCAAGTCCGACCGAAAACGAATCTGGACCTACCGCACCGCAATGACTCCGCCGGAAATGCCCAAGGAACTGCTCGTCATCGGCTCGGGCGCGATCGGGATCGAGTTCGCGAGCTTCTACGCGGAGCTCGGTTCGAAAGTGACCGTGGTGGAAATGCTCGACCGCATCGTGCCGGTCGAGGACTCGGAAGTCTCCGAAGCACTCGCGAAGTCACTGACCAAGCAGGGGCTGACCATCCATACCAAGGCGGGGGTGGAGAGCCTCAAGGCGGATGGCAACGGAGTCACTGCCGTGATCAAGACCAGCGACGGCAAGTCGGCCGAGCACAAATTCAGCCACGCGATCGTCGCCGTCGGGATCGTCCCGAACACCGAGAATATCGGTCTCGAGCAGCTCGGCGTGGAGACCAACCGCGGCCATATCGTCACCGACATGCACTGCCGAACCAATGTCCCCGGCATCTGGGCGATCGGCGACGTCACCGCTCCGCCCTGGCTTGCGCACAAGGCGAGCCACGAAGGCGTCACCGCGGCCGAAGCGATCGCGAAGGAGCTGGGCAACAAGGACGCACACCCGCACGCCACCGATCCCAAGAACATCCCGGGCTGCACATACTGCCGGCCGCAAGTCGCCTCGGTGGGGCTCACCGAAGCCGCGGCCAGGGAGAAGGGCTACGAGGTGAAGGTCGGCAAATTCCCCTTCATCGGCAACGGCAAGGCGATCGCGCTCGGCGAAACCGATGGTTTCGTGAAAACGGTATTCGACGCGAAGACTGGTGAATTGCTCGGTGCGCACATGATCGGCGCCGAGGTCACCGAGCTGATCCAGGGCTATACGATCGGCAAGACCGCCGAGCTGGTCGAAACCGACTTCATCAACACCGTCTTCCCGCACCCGACGCTCAGCGAAATGATGCACGAGAGCGTGCTCGCCGCGTTCGGGCGAGTGATCCATATTTGACCCCATCCTGGGAAACTCGCCGGACCCTGTCGGCGCTTGTCGCGGGAGCGGCGGTTGCCTTTGCAATTGTCGGATTCGCGCGCCACGTCTTCTGGCCCGGCGTGCCCATGTACGACACGCTCGCACAATATCGACAGGTGCTCGGCGGCCCGGTCGACGACTGGCACCCGCCGGTGATGGTCCGGCTGTGGCAGCTGCTCCGCCCGCTCCGCCCCGGTACCGCGCCGATGTTCGTGCTCCAGGTCAGCTTGTACGCGCTCGGCTTCGGGCTGCTGGTTGCAACGCTGGTTCGAATCGGCCGCTGGCTGGCGGCGCTGTTCGTCACAGCTCTGGCGCTGTCGCCGCTGCTGCTCGGATGGCAGATGGCCATCCTCAAGGATTCTCAGATGCTGGGTGCATTGCTGGCGGGGGTTGGGCTGCTGGCCTGGTTTCGGCTGAGCAACAGGGCGGTCCCATGGGCGGCAACCGCCGCGGCAGTGATCCTTATCGGCTACGCGACCCTGCTCCGCGGCAACGCCGTGTTCGCGACTGTCCCGCTGGCGGTGCTCCTGTTGCCGACCGACCAGAAACCGCTGCCTTCGGCTGTCGTTGCTCTGGCCGCGACGGCGGCGATCCTCGCGCTTAGCCCCACCGTCAATCACGCAGTCTTCCGGGCCGAACCGAGCGGGATCGAGCGAGTCCAGCCGGTGTTCGATCTCGCCGCGATCGCGCAAGCCACGCCCAAGTCTCCGTCGCCATTTACACGGTCCGAGCGCGCGCAGATCGCCGCCCGTCATTGCGTGAAAGCCTATTTCTGGGATCCTCTCGGCGATCCGGACAGCTGCGACAGCGCCACTGAACGGCTGCGCGATCAGCCGGCGCGGCAGCTGTACCTCGACCTCGCGCGGGCGGTGGTGCGCCACCCAATGGCCTACATCGCCCATCGGCTGGCGCATTGGAATTCCACCGAGCGCTGGCTCGTGCGACCGGGGCTTCAGGACGCTGAACCGCCAGTCGATGCCGAGAGCAACGACCTCGGCCTGGTCGGATCCGACAGCGATTTCGCGTACACGTGGCAGCAGTGGGCGGATGACGAGATGGCGACGCCGCTCGGCTGGCCGATCGTCTGGACGGTTCTCACGCTCCTGCTTCTGCCGATTGCATGGCGTCGGCGAGAGGATCCTGCCGCGGGCGTTGCACTTGCGCTGCTCGCCTCGGCGATCACCCTCGAAGCCAGCTTTCTCGTGATCAGCATCGCGTCCGATCTGCGCTACCATCTGTGGCCGATGACAGCTTCCGCCCTGGCACTCATCCTGCTCTCCAACGGCATTCGCTGGATAAGGTTGGAGCGCGCGGTCGGCGCAGCCGCCATTGCCGCCGTGATCATCGGCGGAGTGTTTGCCAGAGCATCGCTGCCACCGGCCCCGGACAGCTACGAGGGAATGTTGCAGGCGCAGGGGAATTGGCTTTGAGTCTGTCCTACAGCAAGGCGAGTGTGCGATGCGGGCAACCATGCGGATTTCCGGCAGTTTGAAGTTTCGAATGTGCAGCTTCAATTTCAGCGCGGACTCGCGCGTGCGCACGCGTAGGCTTGCGAACATTGTGAACTTTCGCGCCTCATGAGCGCGGCGAAGCACGATAATTCGACGCTGTGGATCGCGTTCGGCGCGAACATGGCGATCGCGGTGTCGAAATTCGTCGCTGCGGCGATCACCGGCTCGTCGGCGATGCTCACCGAGGGCGTCCACAGCGTCGTCGATTCGGTCAACGAACTGCTGCTGGTCTACGGCCGCAAGCGCTCGCGTAAGCCGCCAGACGTCTATCACCCCTTCGGCTATGGCCGCGAAGTCTACTTTTGGAGCTTCGTCGTCGCCGTGCTCGTGTTCGCGCTCGGCGCCGGAGTGTCCGTCTATGAAGGCGTCCTGCACATCCTGAGCCCGGAAGAGCCGGTCTCGCCGCTGGTGGCTTATGCGGTCCTGCTGATCGCGTTCCTGATGGAGGGCTGGTCCACCATTGCCGCTGCGCGCGATTTCCACCGCGCGAAAGGCGACCTCAGCTGGCTGGAAGCGATTCGGAAATCCAAGGACCCGCCGACCTTCATCGTATTGCTTGAGAACGTCGCTGCGATGGCCGGGATCATCGCCGCTGCAGTCGGGGTGTTTCTCACGACCGCTACGAAGGATCCCTTTTACGATGGAGCCGCATCGGTGGTGATCGGGCTGATCCTGGGGTTCACCGCCCTGGTGCTGGCGGTCGAATCCAAGGGTCTGCTGATCGGCGAGGCGGCCGACCCCCGCCTGGTCGCCGACATTCGCGAGCTTGTTTGCAGCAAGCAGGGCGTGGTCGAGGCCGGGGAGGTGCTGACGGTCCACTCCGCGCCGGACGTGATCACAGCAATGGTCAGCGTCGATTTCGACGACGGCATCAGCGCGGGCGATGTGGAGCGGATCGTGTGCGAGATCGAGCAGGACGCCTCGGAGCGCTGGCCGCAGATCGCGCGCCTCTACATCCGCCCCAGGCAGCGCCGATTCTTGCGCGAACTTGCCGACCCGGAGGAGTGATGGGAACGGCCGCGGGCGACCGCGTGTTGACCAAGAAAAAGGAGAGGATCGAGTTGCGTATCTTGCTGCTTGGAGCCGTACTTGTGCTTGCGGCCTGCAGCCGCGGTGGCGGCGGCGATCAAAATCTGGGCGCGGCGAGCGGCAATTCGCTGACCTCGGCCCAGATCGATGCCGCCCTCGGCCCAGCGAACCAGCAGGACTTCTCAGCAAATGACATGAACGGAGAGGTCAACGCGACCGAGCCGGGGAGCGAGGCTGGAAATGTGCGGCCGGAAGGCGAGCGGGAATCCCGCTCCACCCAATTGAATGCTGAAACGAATACGACCTCGCGCTAGTGAGCGGGCATGGCCCAATCGATGCACGACGTTTCGGACCCGCGAAACGCCTCGATCCTGATCAACGTCAACGGCGAGCTGAAGCCGCGCAACGAAGCGGTGGTCTCGGTGTTCGACAGCGGCTTCATGCTCGGCGACGGCGTTTGGGAGGGGCTGCGCGTTCATCGCGGCAAGGCAGCGTTCCTGGATCGGCATCTCGACCGACTGTTCGAGGGTGCAAAGGCCCTTGCGATGGATATCGGCATTTCCCGGGAGGAGCTGAGCAAGCGCCTCTACGAGACACTCGACGCCAACGGTATGACCGAAGGTGTCCACGTTCGGCTGATGGTCACCCGCGGTGTTCGCTCCACACCGTACCAGGATCCGCGCGTGATCGTCTCGGGCGCGACGATCGTCATCATCCCGGAGTATAAGGAGCCGGCTCCGGCGGTTTATGAGCGGGGGCTCAAGCTCTTCACCGTCCACGTCCGCCGAGGCGATCCGGCGGTGCAGGACCAGAAGATCAACTCGCACTCGAAGCTCAACTGCATCCTCGCCTCGATCCAGGCGACCCAGGCGGGCGCGGATGAGGCGCTAATGCTCGACCCGCATGGCTTCGTCGCCACCTGCAACTCCACGCACTTTTTCATCGTCCGCAAGGGTGAGGTGTGGACGTCCAGCGGCAAATATTGCCTTGGCGGGATCACACGCCAGGTGACGCTGGAGATCGCTCGCGAGGCTGGCATTCCCGCGATTGAAAAGGACTTCTCGCTGACCGACGTCTACGGCGCCGACGAGGCGTTCGTCACCGGCACTTTCGCCGGGATTGTCCCGGTTCGCGAGATCGACGGCCGCAAGCTCATCTGCCGCGGGCCAATGGTCGAGCGGCTGCAGAAGCTCTACGCCCAGCGCGTCGAGCGCGATGTCCAGGAGCAGCAGCGCCCGTGACCCTGCGAATCGCGATGTGGTCGGGGCCGCGAAACCTCTCCACCGCGATGATGCGCAGCTTTGGTAGCCGGTCCGATACCCTTGTCTCCGACGAGCCCTTCTACGGCTGCTTCCTCAAGACCGCTGGCGCCGATCACCCGATGCGGGAGGAAGTGATTGCTGCGATGGACTGCAATTGGGGAAGCGTGATGGAGACGCTTCGCGGCGAGCCGCCCGACAGGTCACCCGTCTGGTATCAGAAGCATATGTGGCATCATATGACCGGACCGATCGGCTACGATCACTTTGCCGGCTTTACCCACGCCTTCCTGATCCGCGAGCCGGAGCGGATGATCGCGTCCTACCTTCGCAAGCGTGACAGCGCGGAATTCGATGGGTTCGGGCTGGACCGGCAAGCGGAATTTTTCGAGCGGGAGGCGGACCGGCTCGGCCATGCGCCGCCGGTGGTCGACGCGAATGACGTGCTGTCCAGTCCCGAGGGCGTGCTGTCGAAGCTGTGCACGGCGCTTGGGATAGCTTGGGATCCGGCGATGCTGAGCTGGGCTTCCGGGCGGCGGGAGACGGACGGACCGTGGGCGCCGCACTGGTACGGCGTGGTCGAGAAGAGCACCGGCTTCGAACCACCCGAGACGCAGCCGGTCGATCTACCGCCGGAAGCGCGCGCGCTCGCCGACCGTTGCCGCCCGTATTACGAGCGGCTGGCCGCCCACCGGATTAGCGGCTGCGCTCCCGCAAACTGAAGCACGAGTTGGCAGTGAACGGCCGCCTCGTCATCAGGAGGCGGTTCGATCCCCCGCAGGCGTTGCTCTCGAACGCGGCAGCCGGTCGAGCTCCCGTTGGAGGGCGTCGATCGCATGGGCGAGCCGGGCGCCGATCAACGCCGGAGTATCGGACGAGTCGAGCAGCTCCAGCGCCAGGCGCATGTGCAGCATCGCCGCGCTCCAATGGTCGCGTTGTTCGAACGGCATCTAAAGCTCCAAACCCCGCGAAATTGTCGCGATGTCAGGTGCTTAATGCGGTCGCGCCGGGAAGGTCAGGTGGCAGACTGGGCCTGTGCCGGAACGACACGAGGTCCATTCTGGCTGCTTTTCCGCTTGTTAGAAGAGTTCAGCCCTGCCGAGCTCGAACGGCCAAGCTGCCCCGGAGCTTAGCCTTGTCTCGCCTTGAAGCGGCGGTTCGTCTTGTTGATGACGTAGGTACGGCCGCGGCGGCGGATGACCCGGCAGTCGCGGTGGCGCGACTTCAACGACTTTAGCGAATTGCGAATCTTCATGGCCGGGCGCCTGCTCGTTCTCTTGGATCTAATTGTGGGAGGTTGTTAAACCGGCGGCTCCCCTATGGGGAGAGCGGCCGCAAGTCAAGGCGGGACAGCCGCGGGCACTTCCCTTCAGCTGCGCCGTTATCGCGCAGTGGCGCTCGACATCCTCCTGTTCGGGATCGGCATCATCCTTGCGGCAATGACGCTCGCCGATGTGTTCGAGACTGTCGTGGTTCCCGGCGGCAGCAGGGCTTCGCTTCGCGTCGCGAAGCGGCTGGTATGGACACTCCTGCCGTTGTGGAAGGCAATGCGCGGCAAACGCCACGGTTTGTCGGGTGCCTTCGCGCCGCTTGTGCTGGTCCTTTCCTTCGTAGTCTGGATGTTGCTGCTCGCCCTGGGATTCGGTCTGATGGCCTACGCGATGCGCGCGCACTTCCAGCCGCCGCTACGGAGCATTCCCGATGCGGTCTATATGGTCGGAAGCTCGATCGTGACCATCGGCGTGAGCGAGGAGAACGCGCTCGGCTTCGGTCGCTGGATCGTGCTTGCCGCCGGCTTCTGCGGTTTGGCGGTCATGACCATGGCGGTCACCTATCTGCTCGAAGTCCAGAGCAGCGTTTCCAAGCGCGACATCGGGATCATCAAGCTCAACACCTCAGCGGGTGAGCCGCCTTCGGCACTCACCCTGCTCCAGCGTTTCGAAGCGATCGGAAACAGGGACGAACTCATCAACGTGTTGCGCGACAGCCGAGACTGGTGCGCCACCGTTCGCCAGAGCCATACGAACCATCCGTCGCTCATATATTTTCAGTCGGTGGGCACCGGCAGCGGTTGGCCTGCAGCGCTCGGGGCGATGCTCGATCTCGCGCTTCTCAGCGAATATTGCCTCGATCAACCATCGCTTCGGGGAGCCGCAACCCTACTGCGTGACGAAGGAACGCGCATGGCCCGCGAGCTTGCCAAGGTGATCAGCCTCAAGCCGTGCGAGGTTGGTTCCGACGAGCCGGAGCTCAGGCAGGCGGCAGAGCAGCTACGCTCAAACGGTTATCTCATTCGGAACTGCGACTTCAGCGTCATCTCCCAGCAGCGCACCCAATATCGTAGCTGCGTCGACGCGCTTGCTAATCATCTCGGAAAGCCGACCGCAATGCTGGTTCGGCAGGACTAGCTTCGCTCGGCGAGCTTCCGCTCCCATTGGAGGGCATGGGTGACGATCGTGTCGATATTCGCGAAGCGCGGCTGCCAGTTGAGCGTCCACAGCAGGCGGCGGTTGGAAGCGACCAGCTCGGGCGGATCGCCTGCCCGGCGCGGCTTCATCTCGCGCGGAATGGCGCGACCGTTCATCCGGTCCACCCCGTCCAGCACTTCCAGCACGGAAAGACCCTTGCCGTAGCCGCAGTTCAGCGTGAGGTTCTCGTGCTCGTACTCGATCAAATGCTGAAGAGCCAAAACGTGAGCAGCGGCCAGGTCGCTGACGTGGATGTAGTCGCGGATGCAGGTACCGTCCGGGGTCGGATAATCATCGCCGAAGACGTCGACATGATCGCGTTTTCCGACCGCCGCCTCGACCGCAACCTTGATCAGGTGTGTCGAACCCCTGCCGATCTGCCCCGTGCGTCCTTCCGGATCGGCGCCGGACACGTTGAAATAGCGGAGCGCTCCGTAATTCAGATCATGCGCCGCTGAGGCGTCGGCGAGCATCCGCTCGGTCATCAGCTTCGATGCGCCGTAAGGATTGATCGGAAGCTTCGCGTCCTCCTCATCGATCGGCACCCGCTCCGGAGCGCCGTAGACCGCGGCCGTCGAAGAGAAGAGGATGTGCTTCACGCCGGAGGCGACGGCAGCGGAGATCAAGGAGTGCGAGCCGATGGTGTTGTTGCGATAATATTCGAGCGGTTTCTCGACCGATTCCGGAACGACGATCGAACCGGCGAAGTGCATGATCGCGCCGATTGACTGCTCGCCGAAGACGCGCTCCAGCAGGGCTCGGTCGGCGATGGAGCCTTCGTAAAACGGCACTTCTTCCGGCATGACTTCACGCGTGCCGTTGGAAAGATCGTCGATGACTGCGACTGGCCAGCCACCATCGCGAAGGGCGAGGACGGCATGGCTTCCGATATAGCCGGCTCCGCCGGTTACGAGCACTGGGATTTTGGACATGGGCCGCTGGCTAGCGGAGACGCAAAGCCTCCGCTAGCCTGCACGAACCGGGAGGAGCGCCATGAAGCGGTTGATCATACTGGGTGCGGCCACTTTGCTGGCCGGTTCGGCACTCGCGCAGGGGCAGAACCAGACCGAGCAACCGGCGATCATATTCAGCAAAGGACACTTCCAGGGCCCCAGCCTGACCATCTACGGCCCGTGGCAGCACATCACGCCCGAGTTCACGGCCAAGAGCATCCAGATTCCGCAAGGTCAAAGCTGGGAATTGTGCAGCGGAAACACCTTCACCGGCTGCAAGCAGTTCGATCAATCGGTCACCGCAATGGTGATGACGGTCCGCTCGGCGCGGCCCGTTGCATCTGCAATCGTTTCGGAGCCGGCGGGGCAAACGGCAGCCGGCCCAGCCGATGCGGCCAAGTTACCTGACCGGTCGCTCAAGGGGCTTTCGAGCGAATTTTTCGTAGCCCCGCGTCGCGGCGGGGCGCGAATCGCCGTTCAGCCGGGAACGGCGGAAGCCATGCGGCAAGCTGCCAGCGATTTCTGCCGGTCGAAGGGATGGCGGGTCTCGCCCTATGCTCGCCTTCAGAAGGCGGGGGCAGCCTTTTACCTCGCCGACGTGCTCTGCGCTGACAGCGAGAGCTGAAGTTAAAGCGGACTCCTTGAGTCTACCACTTGAGGCCGCGACGGCCCGTTGCCTTGAGAACGGGGCGGCTGTCCTCCTTGTCTGAAGCGAAATCGGCGGCTCCGCTGGGCGCGTTCGATTCCTTGTTGCGGGACAGGAAAGCGCGGACCGCGTCGCCTGAGACGGCGCGGCCGAACAGCCAGCCCTGAGCTTCGGAGCAGCCTACCTCTTTGAGAGCCTCCCGAATCTGTTCCGATTCGACGCCTTCCGCGGTGAGCGGGACCTGCAGCGAATGGCCGAGACTGGCGATGGTACCGACGATCGCTGCCGTCTGATCGCTTTTCACCATGGTGTTGATGAAGCTTTTGTCGATCTTGATGCGGTCGATCGGAAGCGTCCGGACCTGCGCAAGCGAAGCGTAGCCGGTTCCGAAGTCGTCGAGCGAGATGCTCATCCCGAGGTTCTTCAGGCTGGTAATCGTCGCTATGACCTGATCCCGGTCCTCGAGCAGTGAGCCTTCGGTGATTTCGACCTCAAGCCGGCCGGCCGGGAAGCCGGTCTGGGTCAGCAGCTTGGCGATCTGCTCGGCGAGCCGCAGGTCGCGGAACTGGACGGGTGAAATGTTGATCGCGAGCTTTAGCCGGTGCGGCCAGTTGCGTGCCTCCTGGAGGGATTGCTCGAGGATCGAGAAGGTGAGTGGAGAGATCAAACCGGTTCTCTCGGCCACCTCGATAAACTCTTCCGCTTCCAGGAGCCCGCGGGGCGAATTCCAGCGAGCCAGGGCTTCGAACCCGACGACCTCGCGGGTCTCCAGGTCGATCAGCGGCTGGAAGAAGGGCACGAATTCGCCATTCTCGAGCGCCCTCCGAAATTCCTCCTCCTGCCGAAGCCTGTGGGCGAGTTCGCGTTCGGTCTTGGCGTCGAACCATGCAAATCCGTTCCGTCCTGCCTTTTTCGCCCCGTACAGGGCGACGTCCGCGTGGCGCATCAGCAATTCGCCGCTGGAGCAGCGCTGGATCGGTGCAAGGCCGATCGAGCCGGAGGCGTGCGCCTGAACATTATCCACTTCCAGCGGAGTCCTCAGGCTCTCCAGCACCGATTCCGCAATCGCCTGCGCCTTCGATTCCGACACATCGGTCATCAATAGGGCGAACTCGTCGCCACCGATCCGCGCGCAGCAGGAATCGGGCGGGGCAAAGCCGGTCAGGCGCTCTGCCACCGAGCGCAGCAGCTCGTCCCCCACGAAGTGCCCGTGCAGATCGTTCACACGCTTGAAATGATCGAGGTCGAGCAGGAGCAGGACACCGGTTTCCCGAGCTTCGACAGCCTCGGCGATGATGCGCATGAGCTCGCGCCTGTTGCAAAGACCGGTAATGGGATCAGTGTTGGCATTCCGGTGCGCAGCGGATTCCGCGGCTTCGTAGGCATCCAAAGCCTCACGCAGGTCTCTTGCGCGGCGCCATCCGAAAAGAATGATCGCGATATTCAGGATGAAGGCGACTCTCAGCACACTGGAGGAATAGGGCAGGGAACGGCCCGTGGCAGCGACCGGGAGCAATTGGCTGCCCAGACCAACGAACAGAAGCATCGCCGCGACGGTAGCGCAGCTGGTGATGATGTGACTGCTCGCCAGCTTCACAGCCTTGTTTTTCAATCGAGCCACGCGTTGCCCACCTTCCGAATGAGGCCCGCCATTGCACGCAAGGAGTTAAAAGACGGCAAAGACTAACCTTCGTCAGCAGCGTCGTTTGCGTCAGCGGAACTGCGGCCTTATCAGCGGCGGCATTCCTTCTTCGGGGTATCCAAGAGGTTCGATGACACTCATCATTTCGAGCGCGTTCGACGCGGGTAACATCAAGGTGGTCCGGCAGGACGGCGACAGCGCCGACCTTGAGATCGTCAAGGATCACATGTCGGACTTCTACCAGTGGTTCTATTTCCGCGTGGCGGGCGGGAGGGGACGCGAGGTGACGCTGCGCATCACCAACTGCGCCGGATCGGCCTATCCGCTCGGCTGGCCGGATTATCGGGCGTGCGTCTCCTACGATCGCGAGGAATGGGTTCGGTGCGAAGGCACAAGCTATTCCGACGGCGTTCTCACCATCCGCTTCACTCCGGCCGAAGACATCGCGTGGGTGGCCTATTTTGCCCCCTACTCGATGGAGAGGCACCACGACCTCGTCACGTCAGTCGCGTCGCTTCCGGGAGTCGCCTATTCCTCGCTCGGCAAAAGCCTGGACGGGCAGGACCTCGATTGCGTCGCATTCGGCCAAGGCGATCTCAACGTTTGGCTCTATGCGCGTCAGCACCCCGGCGAGAGCATGGCGGAATGGTGGATGGAAGGCGCTCTGGAAAAGCTCACCGATCCGGAGGACCCGACCACGCGTGTGCTCCGCAGGGAGTGCACCTTCCGGATCGTTCCGAACATGAATCCTGACGGATCGCGCCGCGGACACCTTCGAACCAACGCTGTCGGAGTGAATCTCAACCGCGAATGGCATGCCCCCGCGACCGAAAAGAGCCCGGAAGTGCTGTGCGTGCGGAATGCCATGGACGAGAACCCGCCCGACTTTGCGATGGATGTGCATGGCGACGAAGCCATTCCGGCGAACTTCCTCGCAGGATTCGAAGGCATTCCCTCCATCACCGACCGACAAGTGAACCTTTTCAAGCTGTTCAGCGACACGCTCGAGCGGATTTCGCCCGATTTCCAGACCCGGCAGGGCTACGAAATCTCCGCCCCAGGTCAGGCGAATATGTCCATGTCGACCACGCAGCTGGCCGAGCGCTACGGTTGCGTGTCGATGACTCTCGAGATGCCGTTCAAGGACAATTTCGATCTGCCCGATCCGGTGTACGGCTGGTCGCCCGAGCGATCGAAACACCTCGCCCATTCCTGCCTCGAATCGCTTCGGCTGATCCTGCCGGAGCTCAAAGCCGCCAAGAAAGCTCGCTGATGCCGCTCCTCGTTCTACTTCGTCACGGTCAGTCGCAATGGAATCTTGAAAACCGCTTCACCGGCTGGTGGGATGTCAGCTTGTCGGAGCAGGGGATTGAGGAGGCGGTCGCCGCGGGCGCCCTCATGAAGGAGCGGGGTCTCGACTTCGACATCTGTTTCACCAGCCTGCTGACGCGGGCGATCAAGACGCTGGATCTAGCGCTCGAATCGATGGGCCGGCTGTGGCTCCCGGTCCGCAAGAACTGGCGGCTGAACGAGCGCCACTATGGAGGGCTAACCGGGCTCAACAAGCAGGAGATGCGCGAGAAGGTCGGCGACGAGCAGGTCAAGATATGGCGGCGCTCGTTCGATGTTCCGCCGCCGCCGCTCGAGCGGAGAAGCCAGTGGGACGTCAGCACTGACCGCCGCTACGCCGGCATCGACGTGCCCGAGACCGAGAGCCTGAAGGACACGATCGAGCGGGTGTTGCCCTATTGGGAAGAGGCGATCGCCCCGGCGCTCCGCAGTGGCGAACGGGTGCTGATCGCGGCGCACGGAAACTCGATTCGAGCACTGGTGAAGCATCTGTCGAATATCGGCGACGACGACATTGTCGGAGTCGAGATTCCGACCGGGCAGCCGCTGGTTTATGAGCTTGCCGACGACCTCACCGTGCTGGACAGCTATTATCTGAGCGAACGCTAAGGCGGCCTGGTTGCTCCGCCGGCTCGGGTAGTGACTACCGCGCCGATGTGTTATCGGGGCGCAATGCTCCAGGTTCGGGCATTTGGCGCTCTGGCGCTGATTTCATCCGCGGCGGCAGTTGCCGAGCCCCCAGCCGCACCCACAAACGCAAGCTCGACCGAGGCAAACAAACCCGCCGCAAGCTGCAGGGCGACCGCGCCGGATACGATCGTCGTTTGCGGAGAGCGAAGCAGCAGCCGGTACCGGATCGACCCAACGATGAGGCGATTCTTTCGAGAGAAGGGTGAGACGGAGGATCCGACTCCGCGCTCAGGCCAGATGGCGAACGTCGAAGCATCCGCCGCCACGTTTAGCCCGGGCACTCCCGGTGCGCCTGGGGGAGCGATCCCGGTGATGGAACCTGTGATCCGGGTCGCGACGGCGGTCGTCAAGGCGGTCAAGGGAGAAGACTGGCGCGAGGCGTTCAGCAACGGCCCGAGCGACTATGATCTCTACAAGGACGCCAAGGCGAAGGAGGAATCGGCGGCGCACTAGCCGCTGACGGCTGAATCAGGCGGCTTTCACCCGGTACATTTCCTTGTCGGCGCGATCGATCACCGATTGCGGATCGTCGCCGGGCACGATCGTTCCCACGCCCACCGCGACACTGAGCGGGAGGCAATGGCCCTCGAAGCAGAATTGCGAGTGCGTGACTGTCTCAACGATCCGCAGCGCCATTTCCCATGCGCCCTGTTCGTCTGCCCGCTCCAGCAGCACGCCGAATTCGTCACCGCCGAGCCGCGCGACGAAGTCGGATTTCCGAACCGTCGAGATCAGCATTTCGGAAACTTCGATCAGCGCCTGATCGCCCGCCTTGTGCCCGAACTGGTCGTTGATTCTTTTGAGGCCGTCCAGGTCGACGAACAGCATCGCCGCAGGATCGCCGTATCGTTCGACCGAGGCAATCATGCTTTCCAGTCGCGCGAGAAAGCTCCTGCGATTGGGAAGGCCGATCAGCGGATCGCAGTGAGCGAGCTGGTCGAGCTGGCGAACGCGTTCTTCGAGGGCGAGTACCTGGCTCCGCAGGCGCTTGATCTCCGCGACCAGCGCCTCCGCGTCCGACAAGCTAACTATTTGATCGTCCATCAACTCGGCCCCCGATCAGGACGCGTGACATAGCCCGATTTGAAATCCTGGAAAATGCCAACCATCAGTGGCGTTGCGACATGGGACACATCTTCCTAAACGACTGCGCTTCGAAGAGTTCATCCGGAGCACGTGACGTTGGCTGAGCCCCAGGTCGGGATTATCATGGGCAGCAAGTCCGACTGGGAGACGATGCGCCATGCCGCCGAGATGCTGGACACGCTCGGCGTCTCCTACGAGGCGAAGGTGGTTTCCGCGCACAGGACACCGAAGCGGCTTTATGACTATGCGCATGGGGCCAAAGGCAGAGGACTGAAGGTGATCATCGCTGGCGCCGGCGGCGCCGCGCACCTTCCGGGAATGGCTGCATCGATGACGAACCTGCCGGTGCTTGGAGTGCCGGTCGAGAGTCAGTCGCTGAAGGGCATGGATAGCCTACTGTCGATAGTGCAGATGCCGGCCGGCGTGCCAGTGGGGACGCTTGCGATCGGCAAGGCGGGGGCGATCAACGCCGCTCTGCTTGCCGCTTCGATCCTCGCCACCTGCGACAGTGCGCTCGGCGAGCGGCTGGAGCGACACCGGTCCGAGCAGACAGCTTCGGTGGCTGAATCACCCGAATGACGATCCCGCCAGGTTCGACGATCGGTATTCTAGGGGGCGGACAGCTCGGCAAGATGCTGGCTGTCGCTGCGGCCCAGCTCGGCTACCGCTGCCACGTCTTCGCTCCGGAAGCCGACCCGCCCGCCGTAGGGGTCAGCGCAGAGTTTACCCGCGGCGATTACCTCCATGCCGAAGCGCTTCGCCGCTTCGCCGCCGCCTGCGACATCGTCACCTACGAGTTCGAGAATATCGCGACCGGCGCCCTCGGCGCGATCGCCGACAGTCTTCGGCCCTCGCTGCGTTCGCTCGAGATCGGGCAGGAGCGCGGGCTCGAAAAGGAGTTCATCGAGAAGACGGGGGCGAGGGCCGGTCCGTGGATGCGGGTCGATAGTGAGGCCGATGCCCTGGAGGCGGAGGAGCGGCTCGGGACCCCGCTGGTGCTGAAAACGCGTCGCTACGGCTACGACGGCAAGGGGCAGGCTTGGGCGCTCGAACCGGGTTCAGCGCTGACAGCCTGGGAGCAAATCCGGCGCGAACCGGCAGTCGCCGAGGCGCGGGTCGATTTCGACTGCGAATTTTCCGTAATCCTAGCCCGCTCGGCCGATGGAAGCACGGCAGTCTGGGACCTGCCGCTCAACGAGCATGACGGCGGAATCCTGAGACGTTCGACGGTTCCCGCGGGGCAATCCGTCGAGCGTCACGCAGCGGAGGCCATTCGAGTTGCCACCGACGTCGCCGAGGCGCTGGGCCATATCGGCGTGCTGACGGTGGAATTCTTCGCCACGGTGGAAGGGCCACTGGTGAACGAGATTGCGCCGCGCGTACACAACAGCGGTCACTGGACGATCGAGGGGGCGGTCACTTCGCAATTCGAGCAACATATCCGGGCGATCTGCGGGCTCCCGCTTGGGCTCACGAGCCGCACGGGCCCGTCGACGATGGAAAACCTGCTCGGGGAGGAAGTGAAGGCCTGGCCGCAGCTGGTGGCCGAGCCGGGAGCGCACGTGCATCTCTACGGCAAGGGTGAGCCGCGCCCGGGCCGGAAGATGGGCCACGTCACGCGAGTGACGCTCTAGCCGATCATCGGCTCGACCGAATTCCAATTCCGGCGGGTGCCGGTGCGCAGGCGCGTAAGGCTGATGAGCGCGGCAATAGCCGCCGCGATCGCCGCAGCGAACAGGAGCTCCGGCCCTACCCTGACGCCGAACAGGTGAAAGGCCGCCGCCACGGCCACCGCGCCCGAGGTCTGGCCGAGAAGACGCGCGGTTGCCAGCATTCCGCCGGCGGCTCCTGAACGGTGGCGCGGGGCTGAAACAATCATGGTGCGGTTGTTTGGCGATTGGAAGAAGCCGAACCCGGCTCCGCACACAGCCATCCGCCAGGCAATCTGCAGCGTGTCCGGATGGCTTCCCAGACGCGACAGCAGGAAAAGGCCGACCGCCATCACGCCGAGACCGATGCCGCCAAGCAATCCGGCTGGATATCGATCCGCCATTCGTCCGGCGAAAGGCGCCACAACGCCGAGCGCAAGCGGCCAGGGAGTCATAAGGAAGCCCGTCTCGAGGACAGTCCGCCCGAGCACCGATTCGAACAGGAACGGGAGCGTCACGTAGGCCAGCATCTGCGCCGCGAATGAGACGATCGAGGTAGCGATGGACATCGAAAAGATCGGAATCTTGAGGAGGTCGAGCGGGATCAGCGGCGCAGGTTCCGACCACTCGCGCCAGACAAGCAGCGCACCGGCGGCAATCCCCGCCGCGATCACTGCGAGGATGACCGGCGCCTCCGTGCGCGCATATTCGTCCGCGCCATACACGACGAGCCCCATCATCAAGGCGCTGAGGACGGCCGAGAACCAGTCGAACCCCTCGCTCTCGCCACGCGCACTTGGAAGGCAACGCATTCCGATGGCCACCGCGGCAACCCCAAGCGGCAGGTTGATCAGGAACAGCCACGGCCAGCGAGCGACGCTAAGAATGATGGCTGCGAGGGTCGGCCCCGCGGCGGCCGAAGCCGACAGGATCATCGCATTGTAACCCATGCCGCGCCCCAGCCTGTTGGCCGGCCAGGTCAGCCGCACCAGCGCCGCGTTCATGCTCATGATTCCTGCGGCTCCAACACCCTGGAAGATGCGGGCGCCGATCAGGGCCACCAGGCTGCGCGACATGGCGGATCCGAGCGACCCCAGAGTGAACAGCACCAGGGCTGGTATGTAGATGCGGCGATAACCGATCCGATCGCCGAGAGCGGCGAACGGCAGCAGCAGGATCGTGATCGTCAACTGATAGGCGTTGATTACCCACACCGAAGTTGCCGGTGAGGCGCCAAGCTCGCGACCGATGATCGGCACGGCGACATTCATGATCGTGCCGTCCAGCACCGCCATGGTCAGCGCGAGCCAGATGGCCGCCGCCGACCAGTAGCGCCGCGGCACCGGCAGGCCATCCTGCTTTTGAAGCTGCTCAGGACTCGGCTGGACGTTCACGGGGAACGTAAGTCGCGGGTGCCGCTGGCGTTCCAGTTAAATTACTTTGGCTGCATTTCCTGCACCGGAATCCCGAGCTTCTCCAGCTGCGGCTTCGCCTTGGCGGCGTCGCCGACCACTACCCAGACGAAGCCGTCCGGATTCACCACGCCGCGAAGGGCGGCATCCAGCTGCGCCTTCGTCAGCCCCTCATACTGGCGCTGCAAGAGCTCGTAATAATTGTCCGGCCGGTTCAGCAGCGCCTGAGTCTCCATCGCGCTCAACACCGATTCCCCCGTTTCGAATTCGCCCGGGAGAGCATCCGTCAGGTTGGTGATCGTCCGCTTGAGTTCTTCGTCGGTGACCGGCTTGGTCGTCAGAAAGTCGCGCATGTCGGAGCGGATCGCCGCGATGGCGTCGCCGGTGCGGTCCGCCTGCACCGGAGCGCTGACCACATAAGGGGCGATCTTCTGATGGAGCGAGACTCCGCCGCTGACGCCGTAGGACCAGCCTTTGGTTTCGCGCACGTCCATGTTCATGCGCGAAAGGAAGCTTCCGCCGAGCACGTCGTTCGCCGCGGTGATCGCAGCCATAGGCCCTTCCGGATTGATCGGCGTGATCTCGCCGCCGGCGATGACCGACTGCGGCGATCCGGGCCGATCGATGAGGATGATCTGTTCCTTCTGCTGCGCTGGAGCCGCCGGAAACTGCTTCTCCTCCTTTGGCACGGACGGTGCTGTCCAGTGACCGAAGCGCTGATCGAGCATCGGCAGCAGTTCCGCCAACGGCCGGTCCGAGACCACGAACAGTCGGGCATTGTCCGGACGCAGCCAGTGCTGCTGGAATCCGACGATATCGGCGCGTGTGAATCCCTTTACCGCCGCCGGATCGCCGGCGGCCGTCGTTCCATAGGGGTAGTCCGCGCCGTAAAGCAGCGGCGGAAGCGCGCGAGCGGCGATTCCGTCCGGATCCTTCTGCTGCTCGGCGATTCCCGTCAGCACCTGCGCACGCACCCGCTCGATATCGTTGGAATCGAATGTCGGGCGTTCGGCAATGTCGGCCATCAGATCGAGCGAAGGAGCGAGGTTTGTGGAGAGGGCAGAGAGGCTGATTGCGCTCCGGTCCGCTCCGCCGTCCGCTGAGATTGCCGCACCCAGCCGCTCTTCCCGCTCCGCGATCTGCTGCGAGGTGAGGCCGGCAGCGCCTTCGTCGAGCAGGCTCATCGTCAAATTCTGCAGTCCGCGCTGGTTGGGAGCGTCGGCGGAGTAGCCGGCGTCGAACCACAGATCGACGCGCGTGACCGGCACGGCGGTCCTCTGCGCGTATTCGACCTTCAATCCGTTGGACAAGGTGGCGTGCTCGATCGTCGGGAAGTGCAGCAGCTCGGGCTGGCCGATCGGCGGGATCGCCCGTTTGACGACCGGAATCTTGAGGTCGGCACTTTTTCCCGACGGCTTGTAGGTGGATTCCTGGTACGGCGGCCGATCGCCCGGTTCGACCTTGATCTCGACCGCGGGACGCGTGATCCACTTCTGCATCGCGGCCTTGATGTCGGCCGGAGTCATCGACGCATAGGCATCGAGCGACTTCTTGTAGTAATCGGAATCTCCGGCAAGCAGCTGCCCTTCGGCGAGGGCAACGGCTTTTCCGTCCTGGCCGCCGACTTTCTCAAGACCGTGGATGCGGCCGCTGACCTCGTCGGTAGCCGCGCGCTGGACCTCATCGGCCGTGGGTCCGTTGGCGATGAAGTCGGCGAGGATTTCGCCGATGCGTTTGTCGACCAGCGCCGGATCGACGCCGGGCTTCACGGACGCATCGATTTCAAACAAGCTGATCCGCTGGAACGGCTGCAGGTTCGCGCTGACGGACACCGCGAGCTTCTCATCGCGCACCAGGATCTGGTCGAGCCGCGAGCTAGCAAGGCCTCCAAGGATGGACGAACCGAGGTCGAGCGCCGCTAGATCGCGAATGTCGGTCATTCCCGGAACCGCCCAGTCGCGCTGCAGCTGCACGGCCGCCACGCGATCCTTCATCACGACCGTCTTGGGTTCGGCGAGGGTCGGCACGTCTGCCGCCGCAGGCACGTTGACCGGACCTCTGGCAATGGGCCCGAAATATTTCTCGACCAGCGGCCGTGCCTCGGCCGGAGTCACGTCTCCCGCCAGCACAAGCACCGCATTGTTGGGTCCATAGTGGTTGATGAACCACTCCTTCACATCGGCAAGAGTCGCCTTGTCGAGATCCGGGATCGAGCCGATTGTCGGATGGTGGTACGGGTGCCCCGGCGGGAAGAGGTCGGCCAGCAGCTCGTACTGGACCAGGCCGCCCGGCTGGTTGTCGTCCTGCCTTTTCTCATTTTCGACAACCGCCCGCTGCGCATCGAGCCTTTTCTGGTTCAGCGATCCGAGCAGATAGCCCATGCGATCACTCTCCATGAACAGCGCCCGTTCAAGCCCCGCCTTCGGCACCGTCTCGAAATAATTGGTGCGGTCGAACCAGGTGGTGCCGTTGTAATCGGTGGCGCCGAGCTGCTGCAGATATTTGAAATAATCGCCCGGCAGATTGTCCGATCCGGTGAACATCAGATGCTCGAACAAATGCGCGTAGCCGTCCTTCCCCGGCGGCTCATCCTTCGATCCGACATTGTACCAGGCGCTGACCGCGACCACCGGCGCCTTGTGATCCTCGTGGACGATCACCGTCAGGCCGTTCGCGAGATGGAATTCGGTATGCGGGATGTTGACGTCCTGAACCAGCGCACTGAGCGGCGCAGCTTGCGGCTCTGGAGGTGCCGCAGGTGCAACGGCCGCTGTAGCCGTCTGCGGCGGCAGAGGAGCGACAGCCGTTTGGGGCGCCGTCGCGCACGCCGCCAACGCAGACGCGCTTGCGAGCAAAAGGGTCAGTCGCGGCAGATTTTGCATGCTGATTTCTCCGGATTCCGCAGAAGCTTAGTAGCGCGCTGGCCCCGCGCAACCGTTGCCCTCCACACGTTGGGAGTTTTCGACGGGAGGCGGTTCAGCCGACCACTCGTCCGACGCATTCTCCAAAGCCGATGCGGACGGCGCCTTCGGCTTCGCACCATGCCCTCAGCGTGATCTCGTCACCATCATCAAGGAAGCTTCGGGTTTCCCCGTTCGGGAGCTGGATCGGCTGCTTGCCGCCGCGGCCGATCTCGAGGAGCGAGCCGAGGCCGCCGTCGCTGTCGGTCGAGAGGGTCCCGGTCCCGATCAGGTCGCCGGGCTGGAGGTTACAGCCGTTCGATGCGTGGTGAGTGACGATCTGTGCCGCGTTCCAGTACATTGCCGCTGCCGCATTACCGCGCGAAAGCGCATGCGGCGGGATGCCGCGCTGACGCATCTGAGCTGTCGACAGCGTCGCCTCCAGCTGGATGGAATAGGCATGACCGCCGCTTAGATAGGCGAGCGGCTCGGGATCGCCGTGCGGCCTCGGCGGCATGGGCCGGCGGAACGGCTCCAGCGCTTCGGCAGTAATTACCCACGGGCTGACGCTGGTCAGGAAATTCTTGGCCAGGAACGGCCCCAGCGGCTGATATTCCCACGCCTGAAGATCGCGCGCCGACCAATCGTTCAGGAGACACCAGCCCGCGATATGATCCTCTGCGTGATCGATGGGGATCGGCTGGCCGAGTTCGTTGCCGCGCCCGATCCACAGCCCAAGCTCCAGCTCGTAATCGAGGCGGCGGCTGGGCCCGTACTCCGGCGCGTCGGCGTCCGGTGGTTTGCGCTGGCCCGATGGGCGGACGACAGGCTCTCCCGAAACGCGCACCGAACTTGCGCGTCCGTGATAGCCGATCGGTAAATATTTGTAGTTGGGAAGCAGCGGATTGTCGGGCCGGAACTGGCTGCCGACATTCGTCGCGTGGTGAATGCCGACGTAGAAATCCGTGTAGTCCCCGATCACGCAGGGCAAATGCATTTCGGCTTCCGACTGGCCGATCAGGTTCGGTTCGATATCAGCACGGTAGCATTCGTCCGTCAGTAGCTCGCAAAGGCGCTGCCGCAACGTCCGGTGATCCGCCGAAGGTCTCGACAGCCAGGCATTGAGCACCGGCATCGACAGGTCCATCGCCCAATCTGGGTCGAGCAGTTCCGCAATGCCGTCGAGGTCAAGAATGTAGTGCCCGATCGCCACTCCTGGGCGGCGATCCACGACACTGGTCGAGAAGATCCCGAGCGGCAGGTTCTGGACCGGGAAGTCGCTACCGGGTTCTGAACCTTCGACCCAGCTGACCAACGCCGGATCGTGCGTCTGGTCGGTCACGGCAGCTTCGCCTTGGGAAAGCCTTGCCACGACCGGTCGTAATCCGCCTGCGCGCGTTCCAGAGCGAAGCGGGTCGGGCGGTAGGGCCAGCAGGTTTCGACCATGAAGGCCATCGTGCCCTCGATCTTCGCGGGCTTGAGTTCCGCGTCGCTGGCCTTGCGCCAGCTTTCCACGTCGGGTCCGTGACCGCTCATCAGATTGTGCAGGCTGAGACCGCCCGGGCGGAATCCCTCCGCTTTCGCATCATAGGCGCCGTAGATCAGCCCCATCGCCTCGCTCATCACGTTGCGGTGGAACCAGGGCGGCCGGAACGTGTCTTCCGCCACCATCCAGCGCGGCGGGAAAATCACGAAGTCGGCGTTGGCTCTTCCAGCAATCGCGCTGGGGCTGGTCAGAACGGTGAAGATGGATGGGTCCGGGTGATCAAAGCTGACGGTGCCCATCGTGTTGAACCGCGCCAGCTCGTAGCGCCACGGGACGTAATTGCCGTGCCATGCCACCACGTCCAGCGGTGAGCGATCGAGCTCGGTCGTCCAAAGATGACCGAGATACTTCTGGACGAACTGCGTCGGCTCATCGCTGTCCTCGAACGCGGCCACCGGCGTTTCGAAATCGCGCGTATTGGCGAGGCCGTTACTGCCGATCGGACCCAGTTCGGGAAGGCGAAACGGAAGCCCGTAATTCTCCGCCACATAGCCGCGGGCTTCGTCGCCCATCAAGTTCACCCGGAACTTCATGCCGCGCGGGACGAGCGCGACCCAGCCCGGCTCGGCCTCCAACAGTCCCAGCTCGGTCTCGATCCTCAGACCGCCGAGCTGCGGGATGACCAGCATCTCCCCGTCGGCGTTGCTGAAGACTCGTCGCTCCATGCTTCTCGTCGCGCAGTAGAGATGAACTGCGCAGCCTTCGAGCGCCTCCGGCTCGCGTGCGTGGAGCATCGTCACCAGGCCGTCGATAAAGTCCGTATCTTCAGCGAGATCGCTGAGCGCATCCCAGCGCAGCCGATTGGGCGCGAGCGGCGCGCTGTCGGGTGGCGCCGCAAACAACGTCGCGCCGTCGTACCGCTCGAACGGGCGGTGATCGGCGGTCGGCCGGATGCGATAGAGCCAGCTTCGCCTGTTCTCGTGCCGCGATGCGGTGAAGGCGGTGCCGGAGAGTTGCTCGGTGTAGAGCCCGAATGCCGGACGTTGCGGCGAATTGCGCCCTTTGGGGAGCGCGCCTTCGATGGCTTCGCTTTCGAAGTGGCTGCCGAACCCGGTCATGTAACGGAGCGTGTCGCTCATGCGCGCGGGTTACCGCCACGAGCGCACAAACTCAAACGGGCGCAGCTCGGGGGGAGCTGCGCCCGTCGCACGCGGGACTCGCCTACCGCGCGCGTGAGATTGGGACGGGCGGCAGAGGGAACCGCCCATCCCGAATCAAGTCTGGTTGATGTTTACATTGACGGTGCTGGGAACCACCGAGTTGCTGCGGCCGAAGCCCAGCTGCGCCCGGAATACCCAGAGGAGCACCAGAACGACGATGATCAGGATCACGACGGCGATCACTCCGCCGCCGCCACCGCCTCCCCCCGTTTCCACAACAGTGGTCCGTTCGGTTTCGGCGTCACGATCAGGGTCCGTCACAAGAGCCTCCTGCCCTGTTTGAGTTGCGTAACGAACGAACGCTGATCCAGCCGGTTCCGCGGCAGTTTTCGGAACAATCCCGCCTTCACGCGTTCTGATGGGGAATGACGGGGACACTGCGCCTATTGGTTCTGCCAGTCGCGCTCGCAGCGGGTCTTTCGGCCTGTGAGCGAACGACCGAGTCGCAGACCGAACAGGCGGGTCCAGCGAATGCCAGTCAAAGCGGCATGGTCGCCTCGAAGGATGCATTGCAGCCCAAAAATGAGGCGCAGCCCGTTACGGAGGCGAATGGCAAAGCCCCCGCTGCGCCAGCGCCCGCCACGCAACAAGCCGGCGCCCGGCCGTCGCCGTCCGACTTCATCGCCCGTTATGCAGCACTTCTGCAGGCTCACAACTTCGGTGAAGCCTACAAGCTGCTCGATCCCTCGATGGGCGTGACGGAGCAGCAGTTCGAAAAGCGCCTTTCAGGCTACAAGACGATCAAGGCAGATGTCGGCAACGTCGGGCCGGTCGAGGGCGCTGCCGGCTCGCTCTACGATACGGTTCAACTCACCCTGACGGGCCAGAAGACGGAGGGCACACCCTACAAAGTCACGGGTCCGGTGACGCTGCGCCGGGTCAATGATGTGCCGGGGTCCACACCCGAGCAGCGGCAATGGCACATCTACAAGATGGATCTCAGTTCAAACACGAAGACACAGCAACCGTAGGAGGACAGACATGAGCCGTTTCGATGACATCCGTGAGCATATGCAGGTGATCGACGCCGAAGGCGCGCCGGTCGGCAAGGTCGATCATGTCGAAGGCGACCGGATCAAGCTCACCCGGGACAGCAGCAGCGCCGGTGTGGGCAGCCATGAGGGTCACCACCACTTCATCCCCAAGGGTCTGGTCGCGGAGGTTGAGGGCGACACGGTTCGGCTGTCTGCCAGGGCTGACGCTCTGGAATCGATCTTCGAGACCGAAGAGGGCGGCGAAAGCGCCTGAGCCTTATTGGTCGGCGGAGTTCGCCGTCTGGTTGGAGTCGGCCTGGTTGGTGGACGCGGACTGATCCGATGATCCGACGAAATCGGCGGCCGCCCACAGGATTCCGGCCGCCCACAACAGCGCCATCCAGCGGCTCTTGAACACGGAGCTGGTGCGCATCGGGATCATGCGCGCCAGTCTCTCCCGCCACGGTTAAGATCGGGTTGCGGGAACCCGCGGCTCGATTTGCGCGCTCCTCCCCATCTGCTAACTCCTCCGCCGAAGGGGAGAGACTATGACCGTTGCCGATGCGACACCCGACTATGAAGTCGGGTCGAAAGACGACCGCGCGTTCCTTGGCCATCCGAAGGGACTAGGCTTCCTCGGCTTCACCGAAGCCTGCGAGCGCTTTTCCTACTATTCGATGCAGACGCTGCTGATCCTGTACATGGTCAATTACCTGCTGGTGCCCGAGCGGATGGGGCGCGTGGTCGGTCTCGATTGGCTGCAGGCGCACGTTTATCACGGCCTCGCCGGCCAGCCGCTCGCATCGGCCATCTTCGGAACGTACACTGCGCTCGTTTATCTGACCCCAATCGCGGGCGGGATCATCGCGGACAAGTGGCTCGGGCGCCACGTGACGTTGCTGGTGGGCGGGGTCTTGATGGCCATCGGCCACTTCTTGATGGCGATCCAATCGGCCTTCGTTTTCGCGCTCTTGTTCCTCCTGCTTGGCGTCGGCGCGTTCAAGGGGAACATCGCGACTCAGGTCGGCGCACTGTACGGGCCCAACGACCTTAGGCGTGCGATGGGGTTCCAGATCTTCTACATCTTCATCAACGTCAGCGTGATCGCAGCCCCGCTCATTTCGGGAACTCTGGGTCAAAGTGCCAGATTCGGGTGGGATTATGGGTTCGGGTGCGCAGGCGTTGTGATGGTGCTTGGCATTATCATCTACCTTGCGGGACGCCGTTACCTCCCGAGAGAACGCGAGCAACACCTGGCCGATGTCTTCGGGGACGGAAGCGTGGCTGAGACCGAGCCAAGAGCGAAACAACCGCTAAGCCGCGACGATTGGATGTGCGTTGTTTACTTGGCGGTCCTAATTCCGGTCCTCGCGGTAGCCCTTCTGACTAACCAGGAAATCTTCAACGCCTACCTTACCTGGGGCGATCAACAATTCGACCTGACGCTGCTCAACCACAAGAGCAGCTGGCTAATAACGGTCGACGCAACGGTAAGCTTCGCAATGCTCGTCGCGGTGGCCGCGTTCTGGAAGTGGTGGGGGACGAAGCATCGTGAGCCCGATGAAATATCGAAGATGATCATCGGCAGCGTCTTCACGATTGCCGGCGGGCTTGCCCTCTTCATGGCCGCGCTGACTCAACCAGCCGGAGGCAAGATCAGCCTCGCGTGGCCGATGGTGTTTGAACTCTGCAACAGCATCGGCTTTGCTCACGTGCTGCCGATCAGCCTTGCCCTATTCTCGAAGATTGCGCCGAAGCAGATCGCTTCGACGGTCATCGGGCTGTACTATCTGGCCTTCTTCGCGGCGAACGCTGTCGTCGGCTATGTCGGCGGTCTGTACTCTTCACTCCCGACGACCACCTTCTGGCTGATCCACGTCGCCAGCGCCGCCATCGGCCTGATCGCCTTCGTAGTCTTCAAGGCAGTTCTGGGACGCAGGATGGTGGACACGCCGGAAGATCAGGCGGCGGCTTTGAGTTAGGCAACATTCGCCGTCGCCCGCACGTTTGAGCGGCGATGATGGATGTTGCGACGGAAGGATTGCAGCACGCGCTCGAGGCCGAACGGCGCGCCGAGCCGAAGAGCAACGCCCGCGCCGCGTGGGAGGCGCTGTTCAAGGAGGCGCGTGGCTGCACCCGCTGCGATCTCTATCGCAACGCGACGCAGACCGTGTTCGGCGAAGGGCCGCTCGACCCCAGGCTGATGTTCGTCGGCGAGCAACCTGGCGATGCGGAGGATTTGGAAGGGCGTCCGTTCGTCGGTCCTGCGGGCCAATTGCTCGACTCAATGCTTGAGGAGGCGGGTGTCGACCGCTCGCAGACGTACGTCACCAATGCCGTCAAGCATTTCAAGTTCGAACCCCGCGGTAAGCGGCGAATTCATAGCAAGCCCGACGCCGGCGAGATCAAGGCATGCAATTTCTGGCTTCAGCACGAGCTTGAGCTGGTGCGCGCGCCGGTCACCGTCGCTCTCGGCGCGACGGCTGCTCGCGCGCTTCTCGGGAAAGCGGTGACGGTCAGCAGGTTGCGTGGCTCCCCCGTTCCCTTCAGCAACGGCTCCGAATGCTGGATTACCGTCCACCCGAGCTCCTTGCTCAGGATGCCCGAGCCGGAACGCCGGCATGCCGAACGCGCGCGCTTCATTGAGGAAATGAAGCAGATCTGGGCACGCGCGGCGAAGCTCGCGAACCGCTGAAACCAGCCGAAACTACTAACTTTCGCTCGCTTGACTCGCTTGCGGTTTCGGAGCCTCTTTCACCCGGGCGGCGAAGGGGAGCGCCGTCCGAACGGGGAGGGTGCGATGGCGACGACTGCGGAAACGAAAACTCCGACGCACCTGTGGGTCGTGGGCGGTCTTTCGCTCCTGTGGAACGCGCTTGGCTGCCTTGACTATTTCATGACGGAGACCGCCAATCGGACCTACCTCGCGAGGATGCCCGCGGACCAGATTGCGTATATGCACTCATTGCCCACGTGGCTTACTGGCGCATGGGCGATCGGCGTTTGGGGTGGCCTCGCGGGCTCGATTCTCCTGCTGATGCGCAGCCGTTACTCGGTCACGCTATTTGCGCTGTCCTTCATCGGGGCGGTGGTCGGGCTTGGCTACCAGGTGTTCCTGACGACCATGCCGGTCAGCATGAGGGCGGGCCTGATGGGGATCATGCCGTGGGTGATCGTCATCGTCTCCGGCTTCCTGCTTTGGTACAGCTGGACGGAGAAGGACAAGGGCGACCTGCGCTAGCGGAGGTTAGGTGAGCTAAGCTCGCCGGCCGCCGAAGCGAGTCCGGCTCATCTTCCCATAGCGGCCTTTGCGCGTGCCCGGCTTGCCCTCGGTCGAATGGCCGACGCGCGGCGCCACACGCTCGGGATCGGGGATTCCGAGATCGTCTTCCTCGAGCCTGCGGATCTCGTCGCGCAGCCGCGCGGCTTCCTCGAACTCCAGGTCCGCGGCAGCCTTGCGCATCCGTTCCTCCAGGTCAGCGATATAGGCCTTGAGGTTATGGCCGATGAGGTGCGGCCGTTCCTCGTCGCCCGTGTCGACGGTGATGCCCTCGCGCGCGGTCACATGCGCCATTACGTCGTGGATGTTGCGCTTGATGCTTTCGGGCGTGATCCCGTGTTCCTGGTTGTAGGCGAGCTGCTTCTCACGCCGGCGGTTCGTTTCCGCGAGCGCCCGCTCGATCGAGCCGGTGATGGTGTCGGCGTAGAGGATCACTCGCCCGTCCACGTTGCGTGCGGCGCGGCCGATGGTCTGGATCAGTGACGTCTCCGACCTTAAAAATCCTTCCTTGTCGGCGTCCAGTATGGCGACGAGTCCGCATTCGGGAATATCGAGCCCCTCGCGCAGCAGGTTGATGCCCACCAGCACATCGTAGACCCCGAGGCGGAGTTCGCGGATCAGCTCGATCCGCTCCAGAGTTTCGACGTCCGAATGCATGTAGCGGACCTTCAGCCCCGCCTCGTGCAGATACTCGGTCAAATCCTCGGCCATGCGCTTGGTCAGCGTCGTGACAAGAGTCCGATAGCCCTTGCGCGCCGTCTCTTTCGCTTCGTGGATGAGGTCGTCGACCTGGTCCTCGACCGGCTTGATCTCGACCGGCGGGTCGATCAGGCCGGTCGGGCGGATCACCTGCTCGGAGAAAACTCCGCCGGTCTCGTTCATTTCCCATGGGCCCGGAGTGGCCGAGACGAACGTGGTCTGCGGCCGCATCGCGTCCCACTCGTTGAAGCGCAGCGGCCGGTTGTCGATGCAGCTCGGCAACCGGAATCCGTACTCGGCCAAGGTAATTTTCCGTCGATGGTCGCCGCGCGCCATCGCGCCGATCTGCGGCACCGTCTGGTGGCTTTCGTCGATGAACAGCAGCGCGTTGTCGGGAAGATATTCGAACAGGGTCGGCGGCGGCTCGCCGGGCAGGCGGCCGGTCAGGAAGCGGCTGTAATTCTCAATGCCCGCGCAACTCCCAGTTGCGGCGATCATCTCCAGGTCGAAGTTCGTGCGTTGCTCGAGCCGTTGCGCCTCCAGCAGCCGCCCCTCCGCCGTCAGTTCCTTCAGCCGCTCGGCGAGCTCATGCTTGATCGCCTCCATCGCCTGCTTGAGCGTCGGTCCCGGAGTCACATAGTGCGAATTCGCATAGACGCGGATCCGGTCGAGGCTGGCGGCCCTCTTGCCGGTCAGCGGATCGAACTCGACGATCTCCTCGATCTGGTCTCCGAAGAAGGAAACACGCCAGGCGGTGTCCTCATAGTGCGACGGGAAGATTTCGAGAGTGTCGCCCTTCACCCGGAAATTGCCGCGCGCGAATGCCTGATCGTTGCGGCGGTATTGGAGCGCGACAAGCTTGCGGATCACTTCGCGCTGATCCTCAACTCCGCCCTTCTTCAGATCGAAGGTCATCGCCGAATAGGTTTCCACCGACCCGATACCGTAGAGGCAGGAGACGGAGGCGACGATGATCACGTCATCGCGTTCCAGCAGCGCTCGAGTTGCGGAGTGGCGCATCCGGTCGATCGCCTCGTTCACGCTCGACTCCTTCTCGATATAGGTGTCGGTGCGCGGGACGTAGGCCTCGGGCTGGTAGTAATCGTAGTAGCTGACGAAATATTCGACGGCATTGTCCGGGAAGAAGCTCTTGAACTCGCCGTAGAGCTGCGCCGCCAGGATCTTGTTGGGGGCGATCACCAGCGCCGGCCGCTGCAAAGTCTCGATGACTTTCGCCATCGTGAAGGTCTTGCCGGAGCCGGTGACGCCCAGCAGCACCTGACTCCGCTCGCCTTCCGCCGCGGCTTCCGTCAGTTCCTTGATCGCCTGCGGCTGGTCGCCTGCGGGATCGTAATCGGAAAGGATCTTGAACGCCTTCCCGCCCTCGGCCTTCTCCGGCCGAACGGGTTTGTGCGGAACGAACGCCTCTCCGGTTTCGGGTTCGGCAAGGCTGGTGCGGATTTGGATTGCCATCGACGCCGATATGGGACCTACGGCCGCTCCGGGCAATTCGCTACCGAGACCAATGTGGGTTCGACCCAATCCTTCGTTAGGACGAAGGCTCAGGGATACTCTCATGCTAGGCCGCTTTGCGCGTCACCATCAACTCGCCTGCGACTCGCGCGTCCCCGGGCCGGCCGAAGAAATAGCCTTGGGCCTGGTCGCACCCCATCGAGCGCAGGAGGAGCGCCTGCGGTTCGGTTTCCACGCCTTCCGCAACCGTCGCGAGCCTCAGGCTCCTCGCAAGCGACAGGACGGCGAGAACGATTGCGACTGCCTCCCCCCCATCCGTGATCTTGTCGACGAAGGACTTGTCCATCTTGACCGTGTCGACGCGGAGATCGCGAAGATGCGACAGGGAGGAATAGCCTGTTCCGAAGTCGTCCAGTGAAATCTGCACCCCCGCGGATTTGAGCACGGCGATGGCGCGCGCGACATATTCGCTGCTCCGGCCGAGGAACACATGCTCCGTCACTTCGACTGCGAAGTATGACGCGGGAAGTTTGTATTCGCCCAGAACGTCGAGGAACTTCTCGGCGTAATCGTCGCGCAGGAACTCGGTTGGCGCAGCGTTGATGGCGACGCGGCCAATGTTCAGGCCCTGTTTCACCCAATTGGAAACATCGGCCGCGACTTGCCGGTGCATGAGCGTCGCTAGCCCCGTAGCGATCTCATAATCCGCGAAGGCTTCTTCAAGGACGTTGGCAGACTGGAATCGCCCTGCATGTGCACAGCGGAGCAAAGCCTCGAAACCGATAACCTCGCCTGACCCGAGGTGCACAACCGGCTGGTAGAATGGAACGACGTTTCGACCGCTCGCTGCGGCCCTGGCAATGCTGAGATGCGATGCGGAACGGCGCATTTCACGCAGGATCAACTCGTCGAACAGCTTGGTCCCACCGCGACCGGAGTGCTTCAGCGCATAAAGTGCGGTGTCGGCGGCGTTGAACAGATCCCCGGCGCATTGCGCGTCGCGCGGGAAGATCGCAGCGCCGATACTCGCACCGCTGGAAACCAGTCTTTGCGATGTACGCACCGGTACCTTGATGCAATCGGCAAGCCTGTTCGCGACCGAAAGAATGTCCGCCTCGGCGCACCCATCCTCCACCACGACCGCGAATTCGTCGCCGCCAATCCGGGCGACGAAGGAATGTTCGTCGAGGGCGCCCCTGAGCCGATCGGAAACATGCCGAAGAAGCTCGTCGCCCACGCTGTGACCCAGGCTGTCGTTGATATGTTTGAAATGGTCGAGATCGATGAGCAGGAGCGCGACCGACGTTCCGCGCTCCATGGCGGTTAAGATTGCCGCCTGAAGTCTGCACTGGAAGGCGCCCCGGTTGGGTAACTTGGTCAACGAGTCGTGCTCGCTCGCCCATCTCAGCCGCACCGCCTCTTCGCGTTCCGCGCGGCGGGCCTCCACGCGGCGAAACCATAACATGCCGAGGATCAGGGCCATCCATAGCGCAGCAACTGCACCGTAGAACTGCCCATCGCTGATGACCTGCCGATGGAAGGTGACGCTGTCGATCCTGATCCGGTATTCGCCAGGTTTGCCGTCGATCCCGAATTGCATTTCGAATTGAACGACGTTCCGGAAATCGGGGTGCGCGAGTTGAGGCGGAATCTTGAGCCGCTGCTTCCACCAGTCTGCGACCTCGAAGTTGGTCAGCGGCACGTCCATATGCAAGCGGCCTCGCGACAACGGCAGATCCACGGAGTTGTATTTGTACGTCTGCGGGTCGCCCGGCTTGCTGTAGGCGGGGTCGCTGTTCTTGAGTTCGAGACGCATCAGGCCGCCCGGACCACTCACCTCCATTTGCATCCTGAAGGACTTGAAAAGGGAAAGATCGACCCCTTTCGAGGCTCCGTCGCCGAGCAGGAAGCCTACCCCGCAAAATGGCTGCTCGATGGAGTTGGTGATCCTGCAAGTCCAGGTCAGCGACCGGTTGGGATCCGCGGTCACGGTCGATGTGCCACCCTCAGCCGCATCGTTGAATTGATATTCGCCGAGCTTGTCTGCTGCGGTTGCCGGCGAGACGACAATGTCCCGCGAGAGGAGCTCGTCTTTGAAATAGATGAGTTGAGCCGTGATCAGCAGCGCTGCAAGGATCACGAATTCGAACCTGGTGCAGCTTTTCAAAACAGAGCGCCCGGCTTCGCCAGCGCGGATCAATGGATTGGTCACTCGCAAAGCCCTCCGAGACGCCCAGAAGCTGTGCCGGGGACGTTTAAGGAAGGGTGGGAAGTCGGTCCGATTTGGATCGAACGGCCGAAATGGGACGAACTCGGCGGCGCGTCGGGTGACTTAAGAGAGCCGCAGAGAGGCGAAGTGCGAACATTTCGGCGCAAATCGCGCGGCCCAAGCGTAGTTACGGCGTGATTGAGGCATCGCAGACACGAATCCGGGCAGGAATGATGTATCGGATCGTCTTTTGCCTTGGTGGGGCGCTGGCGCTCGCAGCATGCAACCGGGGACCCCAAGTCAACCTGAAGAACGCCAGTGGGCAGCAGGTCGCCCAAGCGGTCAGCAAGTCAGCGGTCGGATCGGGCCAGTATGTGATCCAGCCCGGCGAGTGGATCACAAGGACGAGCATCGTCGAGCGAAGCTATCCCGGCATGAACCCTGCATTTCAGCAGCAGATGCAGCGCGCGATGGCGGCGCAACAGCCGAATGCATTGAAACGCTGCGTGACACCGGACGAAGCAAGGAAGCCGAACGAGGATTTCTTTGCCGGCCGGGATGGCTCCTGCCTCTTCGCCCATTTCACGATGGGAAAGGGCAGGATCGATGTGCAGATGGTCTGCCAGCAACCGCGTGGCACGCAGACCAGCAACATCAGAGGCACTTACTCGCCCACCAGCTACTCGATGGAGATCTCCACCTTGATGTCCGGGGGCGAGCGGTCCGGCGCACTGACGAAGATGCATGTGGAGGCAAGGCGGATCGGCGATTGTGCTGCGAAGGGAAGCTAAAGCTGTTCCAGGCGTTCTGCGCGCCATGGAGACGGCAGTTCTGATCAATCGCGGCGGCGGATCGCTAGGCGAGCGCGGCTCGGTGCAGCGATCCGACATCACCGATGCGCTGCGCGAGGCCGGCATCGAAGCGGAGCCGCAGTATCTGGAAGGCTCTGAAATTCGCGAAGCCGCGAAGGCCGCGGTTACCGCGGGAGCCAGAGTGGTCGTCGCGGGCGGCGGAGACGGAACGATCAGCTGTGTCGCAGGCGTGCTCGCCGGCACCGACACCGCGCTTGGCGTGCTCCCCCTTGGAACACTCAACCACTTTGCCGGCGATCTGTGCATTCCCACGGATCTCAAACGGGCCGCCGCGTTGATTGCCGCCGGCAAGTCACGAACGGTCGATGTTGCCGAAGTGAACGGGCGCACCTTCATCAACAATAGCGCGATCGGCCTCTACCCCCTGATGGTGCTCGACCGCGAAGCGCAGCAGGCGAAGCTCGGCCGAAGCAAGCGTTTCGCCATGGCGGTCGCTGCGGCCCGGACGCTTGCCCGCTTTTCCAGCCGCCGCTTGACGCTCACGGTCAACGATCGGAGCGCGCAGGTGGATACGCCCCTCCTGTTCGTCGGCAACAATGCCTACACGATTGAACTTCCGGATGCCGGTAAGCGGGAGGCGCTCGATCGAGGCGAATTGTTTGTCCTCGTTCTTCGCCGAAAGTCGAGGTTCGGGTTTTGCGTCGCCTCATTGCGCGCTTTGTTCGGCCAAACCCGCAAGGATGACGTGGTCAGGCTGGAGCATGTCGAGCGCCTCCGCGTGGATAGTCTTCACTCAGCGCTGGCGGTGTCGCTCGACGGCGAAACCGTTCGTCTCAAACCTCCGCTCGATTACCGCATCCGAAAAGCGGCGCTGAAGGTGATTGCACCGTGAAATATGTGACGATACCGTAACGACCTCGCCTGCAATTTTTCGGCAGTCGGAACACAGGCCGGGGACTTTCGTTGTCGGTCCGAAATCACGTGAAAGGGAGAGAATATGAGGCGGATTTTATTCACGTTGGCGGCTACGGCTGCGCTTTCGGCGTGCGCGTCCACGCCAGCCACCCATGTATGCCCCGATGGGACCACGATTCCGGCAGCGACGCCATGTCCGCCGCCGCCGCCTCCGCCGCCGCCGCCCACCACGGTGACGTGCCCGGATGGTACGGTCGTGAACGCCGGCACTCCGTGCCCGACGCCGCCGCCTCCACCGCCACCGCCGCCTCCTCCGCCGCCGGCGAAATCAGGCGAACGCGGCTGATTTGAAAATGAGGGGCGGCGTTTCGGCGTCGCCCCTTTTCTTTGCCTTGTTGAGGAGCAGCGACGGCAGCTCGTCGTGCGGTCTGCCTTACAGGAACGATTGGCTCCAATCCTTCGTTGTCCGGCCGAAACCACTCAGAGAGGACAATGAGGAAAGTTGCCCTTGTTTTCGCTGCCGCCGCCCTTTCGGCCTGCGCGCAAAATCCATTCTTGTCGTCGGCGCCGGCAACCTCGCCATTCGACATGTCATCGCCGCTGTACGGCCCCAACTTCCTGCACATCGCCACCAGTTCGAATCTTTGGGAAGTTCAGTCCAGCCGGTTGGCGCTCCAGGTTTCGGCAGATCCCGCGGTCCGCAACTTCGCCGAAATGATCATCGCGGACCACACGCTATTGGCAGGCAGCATGGCGGCAGCAGGCAAGGCCGCGGGCGCATTGCCGCCGCCACCGGAAGCGCTGATGCCGATGGACCAGGCCAAGATCGATCAACTCAGAGCTACGCCGGCAACGTCGTTCGACTCGGCTTACCGCGATATGCAGATCGCCGCTCACCAGCAGGCAATCACCCTCTTCCAGACGTACGCCGCCCAAGGCGATAACCCGATTTTGCGATCGATGGCTTCGCGGGCGCTTCCGATGCTTCAGAAGCATCTTGCGGCGGCTGAGGCGCTCCCGGTCGGACCGGCGGCACCACTACCGTTGCCGCCCCCGCCGACAACCACTCGTGGCGAGCGCGGATAGCTGAAAGCACGTTACGGACGGAGAACATTTTGCGCCGGTCTGTGTGACACCTGCGCCACGAAGGGGCGGCACCGCCACTTACAACGTTTCCCAATGCGGATTCGCCTGCTAGCGGCCCTGAAATGGATTTCTTGCACGCGCTTTCCGGATTTATTGTCGGCCTACTGGTCGGGGTAACCGGCGTTGGCGGCGGCTCTCTCATGGCGCCGATTCTGATCCTGCTCTTCGGTGTGGCGCCGACCACGGCTGTCGGGACCGATCTGTTGTTTGCCGGGGTCACGAAGACCGTCGGCGCTGGAATTCACCACGCGAACCGGAGCACTGACTGGATGGTCGTGCGGCGGCTTGCGCTGGGCAGCCTCCCCGGCGCCATAGTCACGGTGATCGCTTTGCAGTGGCTCCATTGGACGACGGTGAGACAAGGCTGGCTCCCGATGACGCTTGGAGTTGTGCTGATCATCACCGCGATCGCGACGCTCGCTCGTCCGCTGCTTCACCGCTATATTCTGAGCCGGGGCAGCGATGAAAAGCGAATGCGCTGGCAACTGCCTCTGACAATTCTTTCCGGAGTGATTCTCGGCGTGCTGGTTACGCTTACCTCCGTCGGCGCGGGTTCTTTGGGGGTAACGCTGCTCGTGCTGCTCTATCCCGTACGGCTTTCAACCAAGCAGATCGTCGGAACCGACATTCTCCACGCTGTGCCGCTGGTCTTCGTCGCCGGCTTTGGACATTGGCTTATCGGCAGTGTCGACGGGAAATTGCTCGTCAACCTGCTCATCGGGTCGATCCCCGGAATCATCATTGGATCGCTGCTTGTGCAGCGGATCAGCGAGAGGGCAGCGCGCATCGCTCTGTCGGTGATCCTCGCGTTCGCAGGTGGGCGCCTGATCGTCGCCTGATGGCTGGGACCCCGGCCGAAAGTTCTTCGAAAGTCAGCGGCGCAGCTAGCGAAAGCGGACCGAAAAACCGGTGTAGAGTTCGAGATCCGGAGTGTTGCTGTTCAATCCGAAATTCGCCCCCGCGTCCAGCTGCAGGTCGTTGTTGACGAGGTAGGAAGCGGCGATGTCGGCCGTTGCCTGGCGCTGCGTTCCCGTCGGGTCCCAGTTCCATTGCCCCCACAGCTCGCCGGAGACGCCCAGCCTGGATGTGGCTTGCCATCCGACCCCGATTACCTGCGTCATCGCCAGGTGGTGCCCGTTCCCGGTGCCGTCGGCCAGCCAGTCGAGCTCCGGCCCAAGGATCACGCTGATCGGGGAATTGGGAATCGAATAGTCGATCGGAACCGCAATTCCTGCCTCCCATCGACGATTGCCGATCGGTCGCGCGGCGGTCGGGATTTTCATCGCGGGATCGATCGCAACCTGGACTCCGTTACCGCTGGTCAGGCGATATTTGGATCGGACGGTGAGGTCGCCGAAACCGGAGTCGGACTCGCTCAGTCCGCCGCCACGCATTCGCAGACGGTTGTACGGCGGAATGTCGAGCTCCACATTCCAGCGGCCGCTAAGCCCATATTTGAAAGCGGTCGAGCCTAGCGAAAGCGCATCGGTGGTCACACCTCCGGAGTCATCGTGAGCCCAGTCCGCCAGCCCAGTTTCGATCTGCACCATGCCCGCCGGAACGGTGCACGTCGGGTTGGCCTTGCCGGGTCTGTCGGCGCAAATCGGTGGCGCATCAGCCGCAGCAGCCCTGGTTGCCGCGAGTGCCAGTCCGATCAGAAGCGCCCCCGCTTTCATGCGCGGGATGTGACATTGCGTCACGCTTCGCGCAATCGGCCACTCGCCGAGTATGGTTGTGCGCTGGTAGAAGACGCATGGGGGGCCGCCGCGCTTCCGCGTCTTTGGGGATAGGGAGGAACGATGATCGGAAAGGCAATTCTCGCGGGCCTGGCGTTGTTTTTGGCCGCGCCGGCAATGGCGCAGCCCGCACAACCGCAGGTGGTGAAGCTGTGGCCCAATGGCGCACCGGGATCTGAGGCTCACCGCGGGGAAGCGGAGCGGGCCCAGGATTACTGGGTCAAGAACATTCACGACCCAACGCTGACCGCTTTCCCCGCCGATCCGAAACACAACAATGGCTCGGCGATCGTGGTCCTGCCCGGCGGCGCTCACAGCGAGATCGTCTGGACGACCGAAGGCATCAATGTCGCCAAGGCGCTCAATCGGGCCGGAATCAATGCCTTTGTCGTGAAATACCGCCTCGCAAGGGAGCCGGGCAGCACCTACTCGGTCGAGCGCGACGAGACCGCGGATGTCCGCCGCGCGATGCAATGGGTCCGCGCCCATGCCGCGGATTACAATATCGATCCGCATCGGATCGGTCTGATGGGCTTTTCAGCCGGTGGCGAGCTGGTGGGAATGCTGGCGGATTATGGAATGACCGGCGCCGCGCCGGGCGGCGATGCTCTCGACAGGATCAGCCCGCGTCCGGATTTCCAGGTTCTGGTCTTCCCGGGGCCCGGAGCCGTTCGCGGCCCGGTTCGGCCGGATGCGCCTCCGGCCTTTCTCGTCGCCGGTTCACGCGACGAATGCTGCGGGCCTCCGACGGTCGCGCTTTACCAGCTGCTGGTCAAAGCCGGCATTTCCGCCGAACTGCACATGTATGCGGACAGCGGGCACGCCTTCAATCTGGACGAATCCAACCGGATCTCGATCCTTCACTGGCCGGACCGGCTCTACGACTGGATGGCGGACAGCGGCTTCATGGATGACCGGAGCCGCGCCGCGCCCGCCAAATAGCTTATTTCCAGTGTAGCGTTGCCGGGAATTCGTGAGTCTCGGACCCGGTGGCGATAATCACCGTCAGCGGCTGGTCTGCCTTGCGGTCAAATACAGCCTTCGGAAGGTCGAACACGTAATAGCCGCCCCAGGCCTGCTTGGGCCCGACCGCCAGAGGCACGAGCAACTGGTCGAGTGCATTCATAAAATCTGCGCCGGGAAGGTCTTGGTCCGCCGTCGTGCTCGCAAGTTCCCCACTATTGGCGCTGGATCCCGTCGTCGGCATGGGGCCTGACGAAGGCGTACCTCCCGCCGCAGCGGAATCCTGCGCCATGGAAGCCAGCAGTTCGCTATTTTGCAAGTTGACGGCTTTCGCCTGGCGCTGTGCGCGTTCGATGACATTCCGCCCCTTGTCGAACTTCTCGAACGGCGTCGGCTGCAGCACCGTTCCGTCCGCGAGGCGCAGCTTCACCTGATCCGGGCCGAAGTCGAACGTCTTGGGTCCATAGTTGAACACCAGGACCCGGACTGTTCCGCGATCCTTCACTTCATTGCCTGGGGAGATCAGGCGAATGAGAACGTCGCTGCTGATCTCGTCGGCCGCCTGCACCCCCGCATGACCCCTCAGCAGCTTGCCGCCGTTCGGTTGCGAGAGGACCACTCGATAGCTTGCCGCCAGTGCCGGGCTGGCAAGCCCCAACGCCGCAACGCAAATCAACAGACGCTTCATCGAATTTCCCCCGAAATTGGACTTCCGAAAATAGCGAAGCTTTCGCATATGCAAAGCGATTTCACCTGAACAGTGACAGCGGCACTGCGTCGCCCATCGCCTGATAGCCTTTTACCGAAGGGTGCAGGCCATCGCCAAGATCGTAATCGGAGCGCAAATAGGTCGGCCGCCTGGGATCGCGCATCAGTTTGTCGAAATCGACGACCGCATCGAAATGTCCGGGTGTTCGAATCCAGGCGTTGATCGCCTGACGGTCGGCTTCGTTAGCGGCGTCCGGATGATAATAGCCGGAACTCGCGTACGGCATGATCGTCGCGCCGATTGCCTTGATTCCGTGATCGTGCGCGCGGGCGATCATTTGGGCGTAACCGGCGATGATGTTCCGGACGAGTGCCTGGTGATCGGCCGCTGAAATCGGATGCTCGCGTGTCGAGGTGCCGAGGTCGTTCACGCCTTCCAGAACGATCAGATACTTAACGCCGGGGCGGTCGATCACATCCCGGTCGAAGCGTGCGACCGCATTTGGCCCCAGTCCGTCGAGCAGGATCCGATTGCCGCCAATCCCGAGGTTGAGCACGCCTATGTTTCGATGGGCCGCGACTAATCGCTGCGCCAGGACGTCGGTCCACCGTTCGTTGCTATCGGTCGGAACTCCGTGGCCATCGGTGATCGAATCCCCGACCACTGCAACGGCGGAGGCTTGCGGGGCCTCTGCGGCATCGATTTCGGTCAGGAAATACCAGTGCTCGATCTTGGTTGCGCCAGCGAGCTCCGCGTCCGCCACATGATCGCCGGAGATCAGGTAACTGGTTGCTCGCGATCCGGGATGGCCAGTCTGCCCCGCCGGCTGCTCCGGGAAATGCATGGAAATTGCAAGAGTGGCCAGCGGCGCCAGTGGCATGGCAATGGGATCGGAGAGATATTCCGCTCCCGCTGGAACCACGATGTCGCTTTGCCCGGAGAAGGTGACGGCGCGATCGCTTGCCGGATCAACTCGCGACGAATTGGTCGCGGTCGCCCGTGCAACGTGGACAGAGTCGATGCGCAAAGGAGCGGTCCCGAACACGTTCGACACGCGGATTCTGAATGCCGATCCGCCAATGCTGGCCCGCACCAGCTGCCGAAGCGTCGCGTTGTCCAGCGAATGGGCGGGAAGAGCGTTGTTTGGCTCCGGCACTTGTTGTGGTGTGGACCAGGTTCCAACCCAGTGCGGTCGGGCAGCGGCCACGCCGCCGCTTGTCATCAGCGCGGTCGCGACAATAAGCGCGAACGTGCGCTGCAATCGATGATTGCTGAAAGCCATCGGGCTATCCTGCCAGCCCGACGGCTATCTGCCAACGGCCAAGCTACTCTTCGCGAGTGTCTTCGCTTTCTGGCGCAGCAATCGCCGCAGCCTCGTTCATCTGTCGATCCGGTTGCGGGCGCACGAGCGGGTGCGGCTTGCGCGTTCTTGAGATCTGCCGCAGCCGGTCGAGCGGCATTTTCTTTCCCATTCTAGGCTGCGGCCGGTTGTTCGCCGTGATCCGGCAGGTCGCTCGCGTTCCAGAATGACTGTTCGATTGCCGGGATGCTCGGCTCAAATTCCGGAGCCGGTTCCGGCTTCACGACCCCCTTGCCCCGGTTTGCGATCGCGCTCAGCCGTTGGGCAAAAGCCGTATCTTCGGCCGATTGCGGCTCGCTCTTCGTGCTCAAAAACTTCATCAGCGGTGCTCCGTCCAATAGCCACCGCCACGCCGAGGCCGCGATTACTCCGACAAAAGTTGACGAAATGCTCAATAACCAAAGATAACCTGCCCGATACGTGCAAAGTCGGGTGGCCGCCGTTAGTCAGACGCAATGCGCTTCCCGAAGGTCTTCGCTGCCGCCATTCTGCTGTCGTCGGTTCCCGTCGCGGCAGCGCCTTTTCAGTCGGCCAAAACGCTCGATGGCAGTGAGTTCAGCGCCAAGGGCGATGTCATGATCGTGCATTATTGGGCGACCTGGTGCGCACCCTGCCGTGTTGAAATGCCCGTGCTGGACGCCTTCTATCGCAAGCATCGCGAGCAGGGGCTGGCGATGCTGGCCGTGTCCATCGATGACAGCGCCTCTACTGCGAAACTCAAGCAGATGACCAGCCACTTTGTCTTTGCGGTCGCGAAGGTCGACGACGTGAAAATTCCGCGCCGGGACATCCCCGCGGCGATTCCCGAGACCCGGGTGTACGACCGCGCCGGCCGCCTCGTCTTCCAGAGCAAGGCGGATGGGAAGACTACGGTCGATGCCGCAACGCTCGAGCGCGTCGTCGACCCGCTCCTCGCCCGCTAATTCCCTTCCCGTTCGTGCCGAGCGAAGTCGAGACACCAGCGCCCCTCGACGTCGCCCGGCGCGAACGGGAGGGTCTAAACTAAAGGTGGAAGAGCAACCCGGCCGATAGCTTCACCTTCGGCACCAGCTGGTAGCCGTTGACCCGCGTGTAGAGCGGAAGCTCGACGAAACCGAACGCGACCGCGCGGCTGCTGATCTTGGCGGAAAGTCCGGGCCCAATGTTGACCTGCTCACCGCCGCTGTTCGGCCGATCGGAATTCACGCCGCTGTCGCGCCACGTCTTTCGAAAGTTCAGTTGAAGCTGCGGAGTGACATTGCGCCAGCGCGTGTAATTAAGGGCCGCCGAAGTTTGCACGAACGCACCGGGCCTGTAGCCATCGCGGCTCGTTAGCGGGAGCTGGCCGGTCGCTTGCAGGAAATAGCCGAGATCCGGTGCCAGCGCGGCAAGATGATAGGCGCCGAGCACCGCCTGGACGGTGCCGGTCCCCGGCTGGAGACCGCGATCGACCTCCTCGCCCTGCTCGGGTCCGCTATCGAACGTCTCGTGGAAACGCCCGGTCGGGAGCACCAGCCCGGCCTCGAGGCCGGTCACAGTGCCGGGAGTCGAAAGCCCCTGCCAGCGGCCGACCACGCGCAAATCGCCGATCCCGCGGGTATCCGAATGGCTGGGCTGGGTCGCATCCTCTCCGATAGTGAGATGCGGCCGGGTCAGCACCGGCAGCTGCACATTCAAACCCCAATCGCTCGCGAACTGGTGATCGAGCGTGAAGGTGACGCTGTGATTGTAGGTGTGAAGCTCGATCTCGCGATCGGTCGGGAAGTGGATCGCGCTGCGGTCGATCTTGCTGGTGCCGCTCCTGAGCGTCGTCTGTGGCACATAGTCGTAGCGGATCGAGAAGGTCGTGCCCGGCTGCGCGGCAAGACCCTGGCTGAGCCAGTCGGCCGTCAAGGTGCAGCCGCAGCTGGCGCAGGCTTCGGCCGGCGACGACACTCCAAGCGAAAAGGCGGTGGCGAACCCCGCAAGCAGGGCCGCCCTGGTCAAGGAATTCATCGGTTCAATACCCCTTTGCCCGCTCAAGCGGGCGCGATCTCAAAAGGATGCGGCGGTTCAGGCGGGGATTGGGGGTCCGGTCGAGAAAGGACGCTCAAAACGCGAGCGTCGGGCCAGCGGCGCGAGAAAAGCCGCGCCCAGGATAGCGAAAACGAGAAGAGGCAGCGGGAGCAAAGGCGCGGAGTCGCCGCTGGCAAAGGGAATCGCGGCCGCGACCGCGTACGGGCACTGCTGGTGATGCGCTTGGCTGGAGCCGTGATCGTGGCCCATTCCGGCCATTGCCGGCATGGCGGTGGCGGGCGCGGTCCACTCGCCGTCGGGACAAAGCATGAGCGACAGGCGGCCATGCTCCAGCGACGGCATGTATCCGGCGGAGGCAATGATCCTCACCGCCAGCAGCAACGCCAGCAGTGTTGCCCAAACCAGCTTCATTAGAGATCGTGCTGTGCCCATCCGCAGCATTGGATGCCCGATAGGATCGTTAGGTTCACGTGTCAGCGCAATTTACGGCGACTCAGCGTGTGAATCGCCATAAATCAGCCGTTCACCGCCGCAGCCGCAATGGATTGAAGCGCCGGAGCACCGGCAACAGTTCGAGAAGGTTTGTTGATGAAGATCCTGGCTACTGCAGTCGCGCTGGGCGCGAGCATTTTGTCCACTCAGGCTTTTGCGCAGGCGCAGACTCCGCCGGCTGCGGCGCCGGCGCCGTCCGCTCAAGCTCCGGCCAACGCGGGCGGTCGCGGCGGCTGGAACCAGGGTCCGCAGACTCGCGATCAGGCGAAGCAGCGCGCGGACATGATGTTCCAGCGGGTGGACCTCAATCACGACGGCACCTTCACTCGCGAGGAAGCCGATCAGATCCTCGACCAGATGAGCTCAGGTGACGATTCCAGCCGCGCCGACCGCATGGAGCAGATGTTCAATCGGCTGTTCGGGAGCGCCAAGTCGATCACCCAGGCCCAATTCGAAGCGCAGATGCTTGCCCGCTTCGATGCCGCCGACCTCAATCACGACGGCACGGTCACTCCCGAGGAGCGCCAGCAGGCGATGGCCGCCTTGCGCGCAAAAGCTCAGGGCAAATAGCTTCGGCCGGAGCCGCTACAGCACGTAGCGGCTGAGGTCGGCGTTTTTGGCGATCCCTGCGAGCTGCTCCTCGACAAAGGCAGCATCGACGGTCAGCGTTTCGCCGGTGTGATCCTCGGCGGCGAAACTGACGTCCTCCAGAAGCTTTTCCATCACCGTCTGGAGCCGTCGCGCACCGATATTCTCGACTGAATCGTTTACTTCCGCAGCGATCCGCGCCAGCGCCGCGATCCCATCCTCGGCGAAGGTGATCGTCACACCTTCGGTGCCCAGCAGCGCCTTGTACTGGTCGGTCAGGCTCGCGCGGGTCTGCGAAAGTATCCGCACGAAATCCTCCTCCGTCAGCGCTTTCAGCTCCACCCGGATCGGCAGCCGCCCCTGAAGTTCGGGGAGAAGGTCGGCCGGCTTGGCGATGTGGAACGCGCCTGAAGCGATGAACAGGATGTGGTCGGTCTTGAGCGGCCCGTATTTGGTCGCGACAGTCGTCCCCTCGATCAGCGGCAGGAGGTCGCGCTGGACGCCCTCGCGGCTGACCGATCCGCCGCGGACGTCGCTGGCCGCCACCTTGTCGATCTCGTCGATGAAAACAATGCCGTTGGCTTCAGCATCCTGAAGCGCGCAGCGGTTGATGTCGTCAGGATCGATGCGCTTGTCGGCCTCTTCCTCGGTCAGGCGAGCGAAAGCCTCCGGCACCTTGAGCTTGCGCTTCTTGACCGGTCCCTGGCCGAACGCCTTGCCCATCATCTCGGTCAGGTTGAGCACGCCGACCTGGCCCATGCCGGGCACCTCGAACGGCATGTTCGGTGCTTCCTGCACCTCGATCTCGACCTCTGCCGTGTTGAGGCTGCCGTCCTCGAACCGCTGGCGGAAGCTGGCGCGGGTTGCCGTGCTGGAGCTCTTGCCGGTCAGCGCATCGAGGAGCCGCTCCATCGCCGCTTCCTCGGCCGCCTCGCGAACCTTTTCGCGCCTACGCTCGCGCTCGAGCCGGACCGACTCCTCGACCAGGTCGCGGGCGATCTGCTCGACGTCGCGGCCGACGTAGCCGACCTCGGTGAACTTGGTTGCCTCGACCTTGATGAACGGTGCATCGGCAAGCTTCGCCAGGCGCCGGCTGATCTCGGTCTTTCCGCAGCCGGTCGGGCCGATCATCAGGATGTTCTTGGGCGTGACCTCGTCGCGAAGCTCAGGGTCGAGTTGCTGCCGCCGCCAGCGATTGCGGAGAGCGACCGCGACTGCCTTCTTTGCATCGTCCTGCCCGACGATATGCTCATCGAGCGCAGCGACGATCGCCTTCGGAGTGAGCTTGTCCGTGATCGAGCTTTGGGAGTGGGTGTCCACGATTGGAGATTGGTAGTTCATTGCGTGACCTATGTGGAGGGCGTGGCGGGCACTTCAAGCAGCGTCATTCTCCCACTGTCTCAATCACCAGCTGGTCGTTGGTGAAGACGCACACTTCGGCGGCGATTTGCATCGCCCGCCGCGCAAGTTTCTCGGGATCGTCTTCGTAATCGGCGAGCGCCCGGGCCGCCGCCAGCGCATAGTTGCCGCCCGATCCGATCGCCGCGATCCCGCCTTCGGGCTCAAGAACATCGCCGTTGCCGGTGAGGATCAGCATCACATCCTTGTCGGCGACGATCATCATCGCTTCGAGGTGGCGCAGGTAACGGTCCATCCGCCAGTCCTTGGCCATCTCGACGGCGGCGCGAAGCAGCTGCCCGTTATATTGTTCGAGCTTGCTCTCCAGCCGCTCGAAGAGAGTGAAAGCATCCGCCGTCGCCCCGGCAAAGCCGCCGATGACCTCGCCATCTTCGCCCAGCCGCCGGACCTTGCGCGCATTGGGCTTGATCACCGTGTTGCCGAGCGACACCTGCCCGTCACCCGCGATGACGGTCTTGTTGCCCTTCTTGACCCCGAGGATCGTCGTTCCGTGATATTGTTCCATCGCGGCCATGTGGGGAGGCGCCATGGGTGACTTCAAGCGCGGCCGGCGAACATGAAGGCTGCTGCACCGATCAGGCAGAGGAATGCGCCCGCATAGCGCCAGCTGACCGGCTCCTTAAGGACGACTGTCGCGAACACGGCGAATACCGCCAAGGTGACCACCTCCTGGATGATCTTGAGCTGCCCGCCGCTGAAACCGTGGGTGTAGCCCCAGCGGTTTGCCGGGACCGCGAAGCAATATTCGACACCGGCGAGACCCCAGCCGATCAGGATCGCTGCCCACAAGGGCATGTGCGGAAACTTCAGGTTCCCGTACCAGGCGGTGATCATGAAGGTGTTGGAGACGATGAGGAGCAGAACCGTCAGCATTGGCGGCGCCTATCCCTGCTCCCCGTTCGCCGCAACCGGGTGCTCTCGTGCGAGTCTTTCGAAGCGCTTGTCCGGGACCAGCCACATCGCGGAAACTCCGAAATAGATCGCGACCGAGATCCACGGCGAAACGAGGAAGGCAACGATGACGGCTGTGAGATATAACGCGATGCTCACCCATTCCTTGAACTTCGCGCCCACAGCCTGCGCGATTGTCGATTGCTGGCCCTCCGACTTGATCAGCGCAACTTCGAGCAGCTGATAGGCGAACCCGGCGAGCAGCAATGCGACCCCGAATGCCGCGACGGGCAGGGCCGTTACGCCCGCTTCGCCGATCCAGCGGATCACGAACGGAAAAAGGCTGAGCCAGAACAGAAGGAACAGGTTCGCCCAGAGCACGCGCCCGTCCACCCGACGAGCCGACTGCAGCATGTGATGGTGATTGTTCCAGTAGATGCCGACGTTGATGAAGGAGAGGACATAGGCCCCGAACAAGGTGGCTTCGGGCTTAAGCGATATCCACCCGGTTCCGCGCGGGGTCGGCAGCTCCAGCACCATGATCGTGATAATGATCGCGATCACGCCGTCGGTGAAGGCGCACAGCCGGTCCGGTTTCATTGCGTTGCGCCCGTCATTGCGAGGAGCCTAGGCGACGAAGCAATCCAGATACAACAGAACAAGCGGCTGGATTGCTTCGCTGCGCTCGCAATGACGTCAGGGGGAGCGAGTCTTGTTCAGGTCCACCGCCGCCTGAGCTCGAACCCATTTGATCAGTTCGTCCAGTTGGATCGCCTGTTCCGTAGCAATTAGTTTGTCGGTGTCTGGAAGTTGGTCTTCACCGGCGTTCTGAGCAGCTCCGCCGGTGGAAGCGGGTAGGCTGGGCACTGGCGCTCTTCCGCCATCGCCGGAATCGGCTGCGGCGGCCGTGTAGTGGAGCAAGCGCTGAGCGTCAGCGCGAGCAGCGGCAATGCGTGTTTCGAATTCATTTGCGGTCCTTTCGTTGATTGCGGCCTGCTCGGCCTTCACCTGCGCGGCATTGGCGGCGTCGGCGGCTCGCGCCTGGGCCGCGGCGGCGCGGTAGCCGGCGACGGTCTGATCGAATGCGGCTTTGGTTTGGGCGAGCTGCTGCTCGCGAATGCCTGCTTCAGACTTCCAGTGGTTGCGGTCGTGAACGAGGAGAGCGAGCGCAAAAGCTGCGAACAGCAAGACTCCCGCCTTCATGGCCGCGGCGATGGAGATATTGGGGATCGGGATCATTTCTGGTCACCATCCGCTTCGAGCGAAACGCCGTTGCGGCTGGCGCTGCCTTTGAAACGCCCGACAGGCCCGCCGACGAGAAGCCCGATCGTCACCGACATCATCCCGATGATGTAGCCGGCGAGGGTGCCGCCGAAGATGACCACGATCGTGTGCTCCTGGCCTCGGCTCCAGTTGCCCCACATCAGCAGGCACACCATCAGCACCGAGCAGGTGCCGCAGAAGATCCCGGCCGCGGCGGCGAGCCAGCCATAGATCAGCCGCTGGCCTTCGGCGAAGCTCTGCGGCGGTGGAAGATGGGTCATTGTTGGATTCCTCCGAAGCGGAAGTTGACTCGGTTGACGATGCTGCGGGGATTCATCGATCACCAATGCGGTTCGCCAGCCATCCGTAGAGGAAAGCCTCGTTTGCCGGACGCAGCTCAGCGAGGCGGATGTAGCGCTCCCCCTGCAGCGCCTCGAGCGCGCGCAGAAGCACGGTCTCGCCGCTTGCCAATCCACGGACCTTCAGAAAAGTGTCGAGGGCGGCGAGGGTCGCCTGGCCGATGCGCCCGTCTGGCACCAGGTCGGGATAATCCTTGCCGTTGCGGTTGAGCGCCGTCAGCGCCCGCTGGAGGAAGGTGACCGCGACCGCCGGGCCCATGTTCACGCCGGTGTCGAACAGTTCGGCCGCGACTGAAGGCGAACGTTTGGCGACTTCATCGAAGCGCGGGCGAAGCCAGTAGAGCCGTGTGTAGATCTCCGCCGCTTCGTCGCGCGGGAGGCTCTGCATCGGCCCGGCGTAGCCTTGCGCTCGAGCGACAGCCTCGGTGATGCCGAAGTTGGTTGGGCCGCCTTTGTCGGCGGGATTGTTCACATAGCCGCCTTCGCGTTCGAGCAGCGCGTCGATCAGCTGGTCGATGTCCATCATTCAGTCCTCCCGGTTTCCGAGTCGGACTAAAATGAACCAGAAAGGTTAGTGTAGGAAAATGAAAGCTGCTGGCGCCGGTTAAATCTGCGCCAGAACGCGCTCGGTAAGCGCAGCGCAATCCGCGCCCGCGAACGGGAAGCTCCCTGTCAGCGCACCTTTGACTTCAGGAGCCAGCGCCTGCTGCAGCTTGCGCCGTGCTCTAAGCAGCCGGGTCTTCACGGTTGCAGTGGGGATCGCCAGCGCCTCGGCGGTTTCCTCGATGCTGAGGCCTTCGACTTCGCGAAGCACGAACACCGACCGGAAGATGTCCGGAAGGTCGGCAACCGCCCGCTCGATCAGCAACCGCAATTGCTCACGGGCCACACTCGCGTCCGGTGCGGGTACCGCCGACGCCTGCGCCAGGCGTTCCCGATAAGTCTCAATCAACGCCACGCCATCACTCTCCAATCGGATGCGCCGTCGCCGCTGGGCCCGCATCCGGCCAAGCGCCTCGTTCACGGCGATGCGCGTAAGCCAGGTGCTGAGGGAGGACCGCCCCTCGAAATTATCAATTGCGGCGAAGGCGTTGAGATACGTCGCCTGAACCGCTTCCTCCGCTTCGTTCCGGTCTTTCAGGATGCTCCAGGCGGTCCGGAACAAGCGCTGGTTGTTGGTCGAGATCAGATGCCGCAGAGCCTCCCGGTCTCGCGTTCCGCAAAGCCGCGCCAGCGCCATATCGTCGAGCGCGGCGTAATCCACCTTCGGCTGTGCCGTCATGGCGCCACCTTTAGCTCACCCTTCATGCCGGGATGATATTTGCACACGAACGGGAAAGTGCCGGTTCGAGTCAGCCGCAGCGCCGCCTTCTTGCCGGCGGCAATGTCGAGATCGAACACGCCTTTGTCGGTCGCGCTGTGCTGAAACATGTCGCGGTTGTCCCAGATAATCGTGTCGCCCTTGTGCAGCTGCCCCGGCACGGGTCCGAACTTCATTTTATCGATCACGATCGTATAGGTGTGCGGAGCCGCTGCTGCCGGGTTCGAGACCGGCAGCAGCGCCCACGCAACGGCGATCAGGGGGAAGCGCCGCAGCATTTGCCTACTTCAGCTTCGCCGCCAACTCTTCGGCGTGCTTCTGATGTTCCTGGAACAGTGTCAGGCCCGTCTGCAGCAGCGACTTGAGTTCGGCGTTCTTGGCGGACGGGATTAAAGTGTCTTTCAGCGCGCCATTCACCGTTTTGTGATAGGCGACCTCGTTGTTCACATAAGCTTTGTCGAAGGCTCCGCCCTTGAGTTTGGACAGCGTCTTCAGCTCGGCCGCCGCGCCTTTGCTCAGCGCCTCGCTGGTCGGATTGTCCGCGGGCGTCACGTGCAGTTTCTTCACGAGCGCCAGCGCCTTGTCGTTGACCGCGGTGTGATCGCGCACCATTTCGCTGGCGAACGAGCGTACGGCCGCATTGTGCGATTTGGCGAGCGCCTGCTTCGCCGCGGCAATGTCAATGTTACCCGCGGTGTAGGCGATGTGGGCGATCTGCGCGTCGTTCGGTGCATCGGCTGCCACTACCGGTGCGGCCATGGCGACGAGACCTGCGAAAACGATGGGTGCGAAAATACGATTCATCCGATTCCTCCCGATTGCGGCGAGCCGGTCTGCCCGCCTGCTTTCGATTGGATGGATGAGACCGAATAAAGGTTCCCGGCCTAGTTGGACGCCACCTGCGCGCCGGAATCGAACATCTGCTGCATCGCCACGGAGTCCCAACCGTACGGATCGGGCCGGAACACGACCCCGTTGCCCTTCGGCTCGACGGTCAAATAAGTGATGAAGACGGGGACAGGCTGCGGCGGATCGAAAATCTGCTCGCGGGGCGTGCTTGCCTGCGGAACCCCGCCGAATACCCAGTCCGCGAAGCGCTTGTAGTCCGACAGACGAATGCAGCCGTTGCTGAGGTGCCGGTCGCTCTTCGCGAACAGCTCCTTTTCCGGGGAATCGTGGAGATAGATGCCGTAATCGTTGGGAATTTCGAACTTCATCTTGCCCATCGAATTCCAGGGGCCGGGAAGCTGCCGGACCAGGATCTTCGGCTGCTCCTTGCCCGACGCGATCGCTCTCCAGTTGACCGTCTTCGGATCCACCGGCTGGCCGTTCCCGCTCCAGTCGGACAGGACTTCGTAGTGGAAATTCTTGAGGTAGGAGAGGCCCTGCTGCTCGATTCTGGTGGCGGTCAGCTTGCGGATGAGCTCGGGCGGCACGTTCCAGTAGGGATTCACCTTCGCGTCGCGCAGGATCACCGCCATGATCGGCGTTTGAGTTTTCGCGGTGCCGACGATGACCGGCATGCTGTCGACGATCCGGTCGTGATCGACCAGATAGGCGTTTGCCCCACCGGCATCGACGATGATGTAGCGGCCGAAAGTGCCCGTCATGGGCAGCCGGTAAGCGCGCTCGACATTAATGGCGCCGCGCTGCTCGTAATAATGGGCGCCGCGATTGAGGGACGCGATCGTCGCCCGCCCCGCGATTCCGTCGGCCGGACTGAGCCCGTGAACCTGCTGATAGGCGGTCACGACGCTTTTCAGCTGCTGGTCGTAGCTTCCGCTGGGATAAAGGCCCAGGCGAGTGCGAAGCAGCTCGACCCGCTTGCCAGTCATTCCCGGCTTCAACGTCGAACCGGCAGGGACGTTGATCTGCGGCAGCCGCCCCCAGGTGGACTCATACTGCTGAAGATCCTGCCCGAGCTCAGCGAAGATCGGGTTGGGCCGACTTCGCGGCCCAAAGTTGAAGCTGAATAGCCGCGCAAGCCAGTTCTGCGGGCGCTGGTGCCGATGCGCGATGTTGCTCAGCTGCGGATCGACATAGACGAAATCTATGCCCTGCTTGATGTTGCGCGGAACGGCGATCGGCTCGTCACCGAGCGGGCCGACGCTCGCGGCCGATACGGGCACTGCCAAGGCAAGGCCGATGGCGCCGGCAATATGAAATAGCTTCATCTTTTGAATTTACCCTGCCGCTCTCGCGGGGCTCCAAGAAAACAACTGTGGGCTCAACGCGGCAATCATGCCTTTGTTCGAGTGTCAGTGTCCTGAACTCATCGTTTAGGAAAATGCAAGCTGAGCCGAACCGACGGGCCTTTCAGCCGAAGCGTCTGGAATGGCTCGATTCGATGGCCGCGGCGGGGTTGCGCGATCTGTTGCATCGGCTCACATTTCGGTGATGGCGAAGGAGCATCTTGAGTCGCCTGCGGCGGCGCGACCGTGGACAAGAATAGAAGATTATATCCGGCCTCTGCAGCGGCGCTCCTTGCATCGGCTCGCTGCTCTCAAGCCCCGGACGCAACCTGAAAAGCCGGCGCTTCTCCTGACCACATTGCCGTTCGTGGCACTCCTCGGGGCGATGATTCTGCTGACCGCCGCAATCGTCGTTATCGCCTGGCCGCCGTCCCAACCGCAACTTGCGGCGCCGGTCCCGGTGAAGGTGCCGGAGCTGGGGACTGCACCCAAAGGCTGGTTTCAGGAAGCGCAGAAGCAGTTTCATTAAAATCGGCGGGGCTGAGCCCCTGAACAGCTCAAGAATCGGACCTTTCGCGGCTCCGCGCGTTTCTTAGATGCGGATCACAAGTTCAGGAGGTGAAAGATGGCCCAAACCGCCAGCGACGTGCTCGTTCAGACGCTGATCGACTGGGGTGTCGAAGTCGTGTTCGGAATTCCCGGCGACGGAGTGAACGGAGTCATCGAAGCATTCCGCGAACGGCAGGACAAGATTCGGTTCATCCAGGTGCGGCACGAGGAAGTCGCCGCTTTCGCCGCCTGCGGTTACGCCAAATGGACCGGCAAGCTCGGCGTTTGCGTCGCCACTTCCGGGCCGGGTGGAATCCACCTCCTCAACGGAATCTACGACGCCAAGCTCGACAAGCAGCCGGTGCTCGCGATCACCGGGATGCAGCACCACGACCTGCTCGACACCTTCACTCAGCAAGACGTGGACCTCGACAAATTGTTCATGGACCCTTGCGTCTATTCGACCCGGGTGATGGGACCGTCGCACATGGAGCCGGTCGTCGAGCAGGCGTGCCGGATGGCGCTCGGCTACCGCCAGCCTACACACATCACCATCCCGATCGACATCCAGTCGATGCCGGTGGACAAGGCGCATCGGTCGGAGCGCAACATCCCGCATCACACATCGGACCTGATGGCCTATGGCGGCCAGCTTCCCGATCGCGACCAGCTTCAGCGCGCCGCCGACATCCTCAATGAGGCGAAGAAGCCGTTCATCCTTGCCGGCAGGGGCGCAATCCACGCCACCGACGAGCTTCTCGCAATGGCCGAAAAGCTGAAGGCGCCGGTCGGAATGCCGCTGCTCGGCAAAGGCGCGATCCCTGACCAGAGCCCCTATGCGACCGGCGGAGTCGGTCTTCTCGGCACCAAGGCGTCGCAGCAGGCGATGGAGAGCTGCGACACGATCCTGATCGTCGGCTCGACCTTCCCCTACATCGAGTTCTATCCCAAGCCCGACAAGTCGCGCGGCATTCAGATCGACATCGATCCCAAGCTGATCGGGATCCGCTACCCGGTCGAGGCGGGCCTGGTCGGCGACAGCAAACGAGTGCTGGCCGAGCTGTTGCCCCTGATCCGCGACAAGGATGACGACAGCTTCCTGAAATCGACGCAGAAAACCATGGCGGACTGGCGCGAGCTGATGACCGAGCGAGGGACCCGGCGCGACACGCCGATGAAGCCCCAGGTCGTTACCCACGAGCTCAACAAGCTGCTCCGCGACGATGCCATTGTCATCACCGATAGCGGCACGATCACCACCTGGACGGCGCGGCACATCGATATGCGCGGCGACATGATGTTCAGCTGCTCCGGCACGCTCGCGACGATGGCCTGCGGTCTTGGCTATGCGATCGCTGCGGCGGTTGCCTACCCGGACCGTCAGGTCGTCGCGGTGATCGGCGATGGCGGTCTCGCCATGCTGATGGGCGACCTCGTAACGTTGCGGAAATACAATCTCGACGCGAAGATCATCGTCATCAAGAACGACGTGCTTGGTCAGATCAAGTGGGAGCAGATGGTGTTCTTGGGTAACCCGGAATATGTCTGCGACCTCGAACCGATCGACTTCAGCCTGGTCGCCAAGGGCTGCGGCCTCGAAGCGGTCCGGATCGAGGATGCCGCGCGCTGCGGTGACGAGTTGCACCAGGCGATGCAGAAGAAGGGGCCGGTGCTGATCGAGGCGGTGGTCGATCCCAACGAGCCACCGATGCCGCCGGCTGTCGGGGCGAAGGACGCGCTGCATCTTGCCGAGGCGCTCGCGAAGGGGACGCCGCACGCCGGAAAGATCGCGCTCACCATTGCTTCCGACGTGGTGCGCGAGCTCGTCTGATGAATATCGGCGGGCGAGCCGAAGCGCTCGCCCCGTCCGGGCGGATTGCCTTTGAACAGCCGAGGGTCTCCGCCGAGGCGGTGCGCGCGCTTCGCACAGACCTGAAGCGCTCGCTGTCCTGCGATGTCGATTTCAGCACCGGCGCCCGGGCGATGTTCGCCGCCGATGCCTCCAATTATCGCCAGGTGCCGATCTGCGTCGTCACTCCGAATTCGCGCGACGAAGTGATCGAGACGGTTCGCATTTGCCGCGAGCACGAGGCGCCGATCCTGCCGCGCGGCGGCGGCACCAGCCTTGCCGGGCAAACCTGCAACGTGGCGGTCGTCATCGATTTCTCGCGCCATTTGAATCGCATCAGCGAGATCGATCCCGGGGCTCGGCTGGCGCGGGTCGAGCCGGGCTGCATTCTGGATTCATTGCGGGAGGAAGCGAAGAAGCACGGCCTCACCTTCGGACCGGACCCGGCTACGCACGACCACAACACTCTGGGTGGAATGATCGGCAACGACAGTTGCGGAGTCCATTCGGTAACCGCCGGGCGAACCGCGGATAACGTCCAGCGGCTGACAGTACTCACTTACGATGGCCAGGTTCTGGATGTCGGGCCCACTGCGAAACCGCAGCTGGACATAATCACCGCCGAGAATAGCCGGCGCGGTGAAATCTACCGGCGAATGGCTCAGCTGGGCGAGCGCTATGCACCGGAAATCCAGGCCCGGTATCCCAACATCCCGCGGCGGGTCTCGGGCTTCGAGAATCTCGACGAATTCCTGCCGGGGCGAGACTTCAACGTCGCTCGGGCTCTCACCGGGACCGAAGGCACCTGCGTCCTCATTCTCGACGGCTTGCTCGATCTCGTCCCGCATCCACCGTTCCGGGCTTTGGCCCTGTTCGGCTTCAAGGACGTGTTCACCGCGGCGGATGCCATCCCCGACATCCTGAAGCACCACCCTGCCGGCCTCGAAGGCTTTGACGACAAGCTGTTCAAGGCGGTGAAGCGGGCCGGATCGGGCCACGGCGGCCTCGATTTGCTGCCTGAAGGCCGGGGCTGGCTGATCGTCGAGATGGCTGGCGAGACCGAGCAAGAGGCGAAGGAGAAGGCCGAACGGCTCGCTCGGGCGGTTCACGCTACGCACCGGATCGTCACCGACCCATCCGAACAGCAGCGCGTGTGGAAAGCGCGGGAATCCTCGCTTGGCGCGACCGCCTTCGTCCAGGGCCAGCCGGCGAACTGGCCGGGCTGGGAGGATAGCGCCGTGCCGCCGGACAAGCTGGGCGATTATCTTCGCGACCTGCAAAAGTTGCTCGACCGATACAATTACACCATGATCTATTACGGCCATTTCGGCGACGGGCTGACCCACGGGCGGGTCGATTTCGACTTCCATACCGAGGCCGGAATCGACAAATACCGCCGCTTCATGCGCGAGGCCGCGATTCTTGTGCACCGTTACGGCGGGTCGCTCTCGGGTGAGCATGGCGACGGCCAGGCGCGCGCCGAGCTTCTGGAGATCATGTACGGCCCGGTGCTGGTCGACTGCTTTCGCGAGTTCAAGGCGATCTGGGATCCTTCGGGGAAGATGAACCCGGGCAAGGCGATCGCGCCATTCCCGCTGGATTCCAACCTCCGCCTCGGCCCATCCTATCAGCCGCCGACGCTCGATACCTACTTCAAATTCCCCGGCGATGGCGGTTCCTTCGCCCATGCGACGATCCGCTGCGTCGGGGTCGGCAAATGCCGCCGCAAGAGCGTCGGCGAGGAGGTGATGTGCCCGAGCTACCTCGCCACCGGCGAGGAGAAACACTGCACGCGCGGGCGCGCGCATCTGCTTCACGAAATGGTCCGCGGCGAAGTCATAACCGACGGCTGGAGAAGCAAGGAGGTCGAGGAGGCGCTGTCGCTGTGCCTTGCCTGCAAGGGCTGCAAGGGCGATTGTCCCGTCTCAGTCGACGTCGCCACGTACAAGGCCGAGTTCCGCGCCCATCATTATGCCGGGCGGCTGCGTTCGCGCGCGGCTTATTCGATGGGGCTGATCGACAGATGGGCGCCGCTCGGCGGGCGCATGCCTGCCGTCGCCAATTTGCTGACCCAGCGGCAACCCTTCGCGGCCGCGGCCAAGTGGATCGGCGGAATAGACGCTCGAAGCCCAATGCCGAAATTCGCGCGCCGCACCTTCCGCCGCGCCTTCCACACGCGAAAGGGCGGCGAGCGGGTGCTGCTGTGGCCGGACACGTTCAACAACCACTTCCGTCCCGAAACACTGAACGCCGCTGTTGACGTGTTGGAGCGGGGTGGCTTCGAGGTTGTCGTCCCCGAGCGCCGCCTCTGCTGCGGCCGGGCCCTTTACGACTGGGGGTTCCTGAAGCGCGCGAAGAAGCTGCTCGAAGATGTCCTCGATTGTTTGGCGGAGGAAATTTCCGCTGGAACCCCGCTGGTGGTCCTGGAGCCCGCCTGCGCCTCGGTATTCAAGGACGAACTCACCAACATGTTCGCCGGGCGTGAAGACGCTGCGGAGCTATCGAAGCAGACCTACTGTTTCGCCGATTTCGTCGCCGCTCACCGAGACCGCTTCCCGGAGCCACGCCGGGGAGGGCGCGCTCTTGTCCAGGTCCATTGCCACCAGCACGCCATCTTCGGCTTCGATTCCGGAAAGGCGCTGCTCGACTGGCTCGAAGTCGATGCGGAACGCCCACCGCAAGGGTGCTGCGGAATGGCCGGCGCGTTCGGAATGGCGAAAGAGACGTACGAGACCGGCCAAGCCATCGGCGAGCGCATGCTGCTACCGCGCGTCCGCAATCTCGATGCCGAAACTTTGGTGCTGGCGGACGGCTTCAGTTGCCGCGAGCAGATCGAATTCCACGGCGGCCAGCGTACGCTCCACCTCGCGCAATTGCTGGCTCAACGTCTCCCTGCGGGGAGATGAGCGGTCAGGCGGCCTCGAAATCTTCCTCGGTCATCACCGGCCCGCTGTCCTGGCCCTTGGCCGAGACGTCGCGGTCGACGAATTCGATAATGGCGATCGGCGATGCGTCGGAAATCCGGATCCCCGCCTTGATCACTCGCGTGTAGCCGCCGTTGCGGTTGGCGTAGCGTGGCCCGATCACCTCGAACAGCTTGCGCTCCTGCGCTTCGTCCATGATCCGCGCATGGGCGAGGCGGCGGTTGGAAAGACCGCCCTTCTTCGCCAGAGTCACCAGCTTCTCGACATAGGGGCGAAGCTCCTTCGCCTTGGCAACCGTGGTGGTGATCTGCTCGTGCTTGATCAGCGAAGCCGCCATGTTGCGGAACATGGCCTGCCGATGGCTGCTGGTGCGCTGAAGTTTCCGTCCCGCGACGCGATGACGCATGTCTCTTCTCCGTTCGTCAGGGCTCCGTATCAGGTAAGCCCGGCCAGGCGACTTTTTTCTCGGGACCGCCCCATTCAACCCGTTCAACGAAAACGGCGGGTCCAGCCCGCCGCTCGCGCCGCTCCTCAAGCGGAAGCGGCCGCCAAAGTCAAGCTGTTGGTCTGCCGCCGCTATTTCAGAGCGGCAACCTGCGTCGCCTGTGTGTCGCGGCCGTAAATATCGTCAATGTAGCTCAACTGTCCGTTGTGCACTTGTGCCGTCAAGTAAGTGACATAGATCGGCACCGGGCTCGGCAGCGGCACCTGCTGCTCGGCAGCGGTCGTGTCGGGCTCGGATCCATCCATCAGCCACTGCTCCAGCCGCTGCGCATCCTCCAAGCGGATGCAGCCGTGGCTGATTGTCCTGTCGTCGCTCGCGAACACGCCTTTCACCGGCGTATCGTGGAGATAGATGTCATACTGGTTGGGGAAGCCGAACTTCACGCGTCCCATGGAATTGCGCGGCCCCGGCAGCTCACGAACGCGCACTTTGAGGCTTCCGTCGGCAACCGCGTGCCAATCGATGCTCGCCGGATCGAGTATCGAGTTGTCGCTCTCGTCTGCGGGCATCACCTGATAGCCCTGCTGCTTGAGGTAGCCGAGGCCTTGCTCCAGCACATTCTTCGCGATCAGCGATCGGATGAGTTCGTCGCTCACATGCCAATAGGGGTTAACCGTCGCGTAGTAGACGGTGCTCGCCAGCATCGGCGTTTGCGTGCTCTCTCCGGGCTTGCCCACCGCAACACGCATCGAGTCGACGATCCGGCCGTCCTGGATCATGTAAAGCCGGGCAGCGGCGGCATCCACCATCACATATTTGTGCTGCAGCGGCATTTCCCGGGCGCGGTCGAGGCTGGTCAGAACCCGCGGATCGAGCGAGCCGCCCGACTGCATCTGGTTCCAGGCCGCGTCCCGAAGCTGCGCATAGAGCGGGTTCACTTCGGCGACCGACTGCGCATAGGTCGAAAGAATCGGGGCCGCAGCCGTCCGCTGCAGGATCTCCATAGCGCCCTGGTGTCGGGGCTTCACCCAATAATCGGCGTAAGTCATTCCGGGGGTCGGACGCTGGAGAGCCTGGACATATTCGATCCAGGCGGTCGAAAGCAGCCGGTCGGCAGCATTCAGGGCGGCCGGATCGCCGCCCTGGGCGCCGGCAATCATGGCCTGGGCCTGTGCCGCGATTTCCGCGCCCTGCGGGAATCCGTCCAGGGAGGCTCGTTCCAGGATTGCGATCAGGTCGTTGGCCGCGACGCTATTCGGGCCGTCGGCAAGCCACAGCGGTGCGCCGCCGCGACTGGCGTAGAATGCGTCGACCGCCTGGGCGGCCGCCGGCGCCAGCTGGATCGCCGCGCCGGAAATTTGCGGATCCGATGCAGCCAAAGCAGGCGCAGCAAGACCCATTAGCGCGGCAAAGGCCGCGCCGCTCAGTAACCGGGTTAACACGTTCAGAAACCTTCAAAACTGTTTTGCCCACTAAACGCCGAGAGGGGCCGCAAGGTTCAAAATAGATGTTGACTTTCGCAGAGCGTAGCTGGGCCAAGCTACTGAAGGTGGCCGACTCGGACGGAGCTTGACTCGCACTCGCGCACCCGGGAATTGCGGCAAGGTTTGGGGTAGGGGAAATCCAATGAACTTGAATAGAAGCAAGGTGCTGCCGCTCTTGGGCTTCCTGTTGTTGCCCGCCGCCACGGCCTTCGCCCAAACTCCGAGCGACCCCACCGGTTTTGCTTCCTCGGTTGAGGTTCAGGCGCAGGTCGAGAAGATGCGCACGTCGTTGAAGCCGGGGCAGGGATTCCTCTGGCAGCCGCTGGTGCGCGGCGGCGATGCCGTCGCGGCGCTCGAATATTGGACGAAGCCCGCCAAGCCCGCCGTTCACCCGAAGCAGGCCGAGTATGTGATCGTCATCGCAGGCTCCGGAACGATGGTGTCGGGCGGCCGGATGCTGGATCCGTCCACCACCAACCCCGATCTGATCGAAGGCAGCGGCATAGAAGGCGGCACAACACGCAAGCTGCATCCTGGCGATGTTTTCCTGATCCCCGCCGGAACCCCGCACTGGTTTGGAATCGATTCCGATCGGCTCGTCCTGCTCGGCACAAAGATCCCGCAGGTGGCGAAATGACCACCGAACCGGCACAAGCTCACGCTCCGTCCGTCGCCCCCGATCGGACGACTCAGGGCAAGGAGCACTACGAAGTGCTCGACGGCCTGCGCGGAACGGCCGCGATCATGGTTGTCCTCTTCCACATCATGGGCATGCCGGTCGCCTGGGCGGACGACGGGCAATTGTTGCACCACGCCGCGATGGCCGTCGATTTCTTCTTCGGCCTGTCCGGTTTCGTCGTCGCTTATGCCTATGACGACCGCTGGGGCAGGATGTCCGTCGGGCGTTTCTTTGCCGTTCGCCTGATCCGCCTGCATCCACTCGTTCTGCTTGGGGCCTTGCTGGGCCTGATCAGCTTCCTGATCGACCCATTCGCCGTCAATCAGCGGCTCGTTCCATTACCGGTGGTTTTGCGGGATTTCGCGCTCGCGTGCCTTTTACTTCCCTACGCGGCGCTTCCCAACCGATGGACCGACACCCACAGCCTGAACAGCCCATCATGGTCGCTGCTCCAGGAATATATCGCCAATATTGCCTATGCCCTCGTTCTCCGACGGCTTGGAACGCGCGTGCTGGGGCTAGTGGTCGCGCTGGCCGCACTCACTTTGCTGTGGGTGCTTTGGCAGACGAATCACATCGACGTCGGGTCGGATTGGACCACCGTCTGGATGGGGCCGGCGAGAATGGCATTCTCATTCACGATGGGCCTGTTGCTCTATCGGCTGCGCGACGGGCTGCCGAAGCTTCGCCTCGGCTGGATACCGCTCAGCGCGATCCTGGTGGTCGTGTTTGCCTCCCCGATGGTTCCGGACTCACTGCCGCACGGCAACGGAATCTTCGAGGCGGCCGCTGTCATCTTACTGTTTCCCGCGATCATCCTCTGCGGCGCCCATTCCGACATCGGACAGATCGAAATGGCTTTGTGCAAGTTCGCGGGCCGGATCTCCTATCCGCTTTACATCCTGCATTACCCGTTCCTGCTGATCTACATGAGCTACGCGCTGTTCCGGAAGCCCTCCGCGACCTCAATTCATCTCGCCGCGCTCGGGTCCTTCCTGCTGGTGATCGCGGTCAGTGTGCTGGCGCTCAAATTCTACGACGAGCCGATCCGGCGGTGGCTTCGAAGCCGATCGGCCCGGCCGTCGCCCCGGCTGGCCATATCGGGCTAGTCTCGAGCGCAAAAAGAAGGGCCACTCTTTCGAGCGGCCCTTCAAAGGCGGATTCCCGCTTTTGCGGGAATGGCGAAATGTGGGTCTTAGCCCAGCATCTCCTGTTCCAATTTCTTCGCCATCTCTTCGATGTTCTCAGGCGGCCAACCCGGGATATCCATTCCCAGGCGAAGCCCCATCGAAGCCAGCACTTCCTTGATCTCGTTCAGGGACTTGCGGCCGAAGTTCGGCGTACGAAGCATCTCGGCCTCGGTCTTCTGGACCAGGTCGCCGATGTAGATGATGTTGTCGTTCTTGAGGCAGTTGGCCGAACGCACCGAAAGCTCGAGCTCGTCCACCTTCTTGAGCAGGTAGCGGTTGAGCTGGTTGGTGTCGGCGGGAACCTCGGCAGCCGTGACCGGCTGGCCGATCATCGTCGGCGCGGCCGTCCGGACCTGGCCCTCGTCGAAGTGGACGAACAGCTGCAGCTGGTCCTGAAGGATACGCGCGGAATAGCCGAGCGCGTCCTCCGGAGTGACGGTCCCGTCGGTCTCGATCGTCAGAGTGAGCTTGTCGTAATCCAGCTCCTGCCCGACACGGGTATTCTCGACCTTGTAGGCGACCTGCCGGACCGGCGAGTAGAGCGCGTCCACCGGGATCAGGCCGATCGGAGCGTCGGCCGGGCGGTTGGCCGCGGCCGGCACGTAGCCTTTGCCGATGTCAACAGTCAGCTCCATGTTGAGGGTCGCGCCCTCGTCCAGGTGGCAGATCACGAGATCCGGATTGGTGACCTCCATGTCGCCGCTGGTGACGATCATCCCGGCGGTAACTTCCGCAGGTCCGGTCGCGCTGAGCTGCAGACGGCGGGGGCCTTCGCCCTCCATCTTGAGCGCGATCTGCTTCACGTTGAGGACGATGTCCGTGACATCCTCGCGGACACCGGCGAGGCTGGAGAACTCGTGCAGCACGCCTTCGATCTTGATCGAGGTGACTGCCGCGCCCTGAAGCGACGAAAGCAGCACACGCCGAAGCGAGTTGCCCAAAGTCATTCCGAAACCGCGCTCCAGCGGTTCGGCGACGAAGACGGCGCGGCGGCGCTGATCGCTTCCACCAACCTTCTTTTCCAGCGAGTTCGGCTTCTTCAGTTCCTGCCAGTTCTTTGCGTTGACGGCCATGTTCATCCCTTGGCAGTTGGGGGTCGAAACCCCTGATTTCAAATCTTCCCATTCCCCCGGCGCAGGCCGGGGCCCGGCAAACAAACTCAGACTCGGCGGCGCTTTGACGGCCGGACCCCGTTGTGCGGGATCGGCGTGACGTCGCGGATCGAGGTGATCGTGAAGCCCACCGCCTGGAGCGCACGAAGCGCGCTCTCGCGGCCCGAGCCGGGGCCTTTCACTTCGACCTCCAACGTGCGGACGCCATGTTCGGCGGCCTTGCGTCCGGCATCCTCGGCGGCGACCTGGGCCGCATAGGGAGTCGACTTGCGGCTGCCCTTGAAGCCCATCATCCCAGCCGAGCTCCACGCGATTGCGTTGCCCTGCGCGTCGGTGATGGTGATCATCGTGTTATTGAAGCTGGCGTTCACATGCGCGACACCGGCGGTGATGTTCTTGCGTTCCCTTCTGCGGATACGCTGTGCTGCTTGGGCCATGAAATCCGTTCCTAATCCAGAAATCCGTTCATCCTGAGGAGCCGCGAAGCGACATCTCGAAGGATCGGCTTATTTCTTTTTGCCTGCGATCGGACGCGCCTTGCCCTTGCGGGTGCGGGCGTTGGTGTGGGTGCGCTGGCCGCGGACCGGAAGTCCCTTGCGGTGGCGGAGCCCACGGTAGCAGGCGAGATCCATCAGCCGTTTGATGTTCATCGCGGTTTCGCGGCGAAGGTCGCCCTCGACGCTGTGATCGCGGTCGATCGCTTCGCGGATCTGAACGACCTCCTGGTCGGTCAGGTCCTGGACCCGGCGCTCTGGCGCGATGCCGAGCTTCGCGATGATGTCCTTGGCCGTCGTGCGGCCGATTCCGTGGATATAAGTGAGCGCTACTTCAACGCGCTTGTTCGAAGGTATGTTGACCCCGGCAATACGTGCCATTCTTTATCCTTTTTCAGCTCCACAGGAGTCGAGATTGGCGAGGGGGAAAGCCCACGCGATTTCGACGCCTATCTCCTCGCTAGGTTGGCCCCTCCAAACGAAAAACCGACGCACGCACGAATGCGCCGCCGGAGAACCGGTTGAACGGGATAGGGGCGAAATAGGATTCGGCAGGTACGAAGTCAAGGCCGCGGCTTGACCGCGCCTCTCCGGAATGCGTTGACGCCGCAATGCGCGAAAAGACCATCCACCGAATCTTCGACGTTAGTGTCGCCTTGAAAGGGTTTCACGCGCTCATCGAGATATTGGGAGGTCTCGCCCTCTACCTTGTTAGCACCGAGACCATCGTCGGCGTCATCAATCGCTACAGCCAGGACGAGTTTCTGGAGGACCCGCACGACTTTGTCGCCACTCACCTCCTGAAATTTGCTGAAGGTTTTTCGGTCGAGAAGCACGATTTTTACGCCTTTTACCTGCTGAGCCATGGATTCGTAAAACTCGTTGTCGTTGCCGGCCTGCTGAGGGAGAAGCTCTGGGCCTATCCCGCCAGCTTCGTGGTGTTCGGCGCCTTCATTGCCTACCAGCTCTACCGCTACAGCTATACGCACGATGTCTCGCTGATCCTGCTCAGCATCTTCGACCTGTTCGTGATCGCTCTCGCTGTGCACGAATACCGTCTCGTTAAGCACCACCTCCCGACGCACTGAATTGCGATAGTGGCGGAGCACCGATAGAGGCCGGAAAGGATGGAGCGGCTTACTTCGGATCAGCCTTTGCCCGCGCACCTGCGCGGAAGCATTCTTGCGCTCGGCAATTTCGACGGCTTCCACCTGGGCCACCAGGCGGTGGTGAACCGGGCGATCCAGCGGGGCTTCCACGAGCGGCGGCGGGTGATCGTCGCCACCTTCGACCCGCACCCGGTTCGCTTCTTCAACCCCGACCTGCCGCATTTCTATCTGACGACGCTCGACCAGCGTGAGCGGCTGTTTGCGCACGCTGGCGCCGACGCGATGCTGGTGTTCCGTTTCGATGCGGAACTCGCATCGACGGCGGCGGAGGACTTTGTCAGCAGCATGCTGGCAAAGCAGCTTGGGGTGGCGGGCGTGATTACCGGCGCCGATTTCACGTTCGGACGCGGCCGCGGCGGCAATATCGAGCTGCTGCGCGAACTTGGGGCGAACCATGACATACAGGCCGAGACCGTGGCGCCAGTCGTGCTGGATGGTGCGCCGGTGTCGTCAAGCCGGATCCGCCACGCGCTGGCTGCCGGCGACCCGGCAACGGCGATGCATCTGCTTACGCGCCCCTTCGCTGTGGAGGGCATCGTCGAGCATGGCGATGCCCGTGGCCGGACGCTTGGGTATCCAACCGCCAACCTGAGGCTCGGGCATTACCAGCGGCCGCAATATGGGATTTACGCCGTGCGGGTTCGTATCGAAGGCGACGAGCGGGATCATCCGGGCGTCGCCAGCTTCGGTATCCGGCCGACGTTTGAGCCGCCCGAGGAGTTGCTCGAAGCGCACCTCTTCGATTTCGAAGGGGACCTCTATGGCCGCCGGATCGAAGTCGATCTCATTGCTTATCTGCGGCCCGAGGCGAAGTTCGACAATGTCGATGCGCTGATCGAGCAAATTCGGGCAGACGAGGTTGAGGCACGGCGGTTGCTAGTGCTCGCGTAGATCCGTGTAGTGCTTTTGTCATACTATTGACCCTCACCGAGACCGGCGCGCATAGTCATCGCACGGGGGTATGGGCCGGCTCGGCTACTCATCTGGCAAGATGCGCACGCACATGAACAAGCCTTTCTCACAATCTACGGCGGTCCGCTTGCGCAGCGGCGCGGGCGACAATCAGGTTGGCACCGCGACGTCCGTGCCTGCCGGCTCCGCCGAGCCATCGAGCGTGTGGAATGCGAAGCGTCTGACCCGACTCCAGATTGCCGGCCTGATCTTCCTCTGCTGGACCGCCTACGGTCTCTTCGTGACCGTGCCGGAGATGCTAGCGAACCCGGTTTGGGGTGGAATTCTCCTCGACAAGCTCTTCGATAGCTGGACCTGGGCGTTGCTTACTCCGGGGCTCATTCTGATCGACCGCAGATTTGCCGCGAGACAAACGATCGGCATTCGTTTGGTGTTGCTGTTCCTCGTATTGAGCGTGCCGATCGTGTTGGTGCACACCCTCATTACCGCCGTGTTCCTCTATCCATTTCCGATGGTATGGTGGAGCCCGTTCAGGAGCCCGGACTACACTGTCTTCTATTTCCTCGGGGGCCTGGGGGTTTACGGCGCTGTCGTCGGGATAATGCAGGCGCTGCGCTTCTATAACAATTACATGACCGGCCAGCTGCAGCTCGAGCGCGTGCAGAAAAGCTTGGTGGAGTCGCGGCTAATCGCTTTGCGTTTGCACCTGGAGCCGCATTTCCTGTTCAACGCGCTCAATGCAATCACGTCGGAGGTGGGCGAAAATCCCAAGCTGGCACGCGAAATGATCGGTGATCTGGGTGCGCTTCTGCGCCGGTCTCTCGATTGCAAGGAGAGGGCCGAGATCACGCTGGCACAGGAATTGGAGGTCCTCGAACATTATCTCGCTATCCAAAAGGTCCGGTTCGGCGATCGCATAGCTTTTGCCGTTGATGTCGATCCGGAGACACTCGCAATCCGCGTTCCATCCATGCTGCTGCAGCCGCTCGTGGAGAATTCCATTCGCCACGGACTCGAGGGCCGCACTTCGGGTGGGACGGTTCGGATTTCCGGAATTCGCACTGACGGCGAATTGAGACTTGAAGTGACTGACGACGGGGTGGGTCTGCCGCGAGGATGGGAACCAGCGACGGCGACCGGACACGGACTTCGGGTTACTCGCGAGCGCCTCTCAGCGCTCTACCCGGAATTGGGAGAAGCATGTTTCGACATAAGAGGCGGCAAAACCGGGGGAACTGAGGTTTTTATCCGGATTCCGCTCCAGGGGGAGATTCGGGATGGCGCCGCCTTCTGAAACCTTCCGAGTCCTGATCGTCGACGACGAGGCGCCGGCGCGCAAGCGGCTTTCGGACCTGTTGAAGAAGGATCGTGATTTTCGCCAAATCCGCGAGGCGCCGAACGGAGTGGTGGCCGTTTCCGAGATTCAGGAGCATCGGCCAGACGTCGTCTTTCTGGATGTGCAAATGCCCGGAATCGACGGCTTCGGAGTTGTCGGCGCGCTCGGTGTGGAGAACATGCCCCTCACCGTCTTTGTCACTGGTTACGACCGGTTTGCCGTACAGGCCTTCGATACAGAAGCGATCGATTACCTGCTCAAGCCATTCACCGACTCCCGATACGAGCGCACGATAGCGCGCGTCAAAGCGCGCCTGCTCAAGCTGCGTGAAGGCGACGGAACCGATCGAAACGGATTCGGGCCGGAGATTCTTCGCCTCGCTGCAAGGCGCTTCAAGCCGGGAGAAATTTGGGAGTGGATTGCCGTTCGAAACAGGGACAGCACTCGCCTGTTGATGACCGAGGAGATCGAATGGATCGAAGCGGCTGGCGTCTACGTCAACCTCCACGCAGCCTCCGGAGAATATCTGTACCGCGCAAGCCTCGCGGCCGTCGCTGACCATCTTGATCCGTTTCGTTTCGTTCGCATCCATCGATCGAGCATCGTCAACATCAGATCCGTCACGTCGCTGGAGAGGCGATCGCACGGCGAATTCGAGGTGGTGCTGAAAAGCGGCGCACAGCTGATGCTCAGCCGCAGCTATCGGACGCACGTGGAATCGGTTCTCGGCCAGTCGCTCTGAGGCGGCGGGGAATCAGCTGCCGCGCAGCGTTTGCATCACCCGCGCTCTTATCCGCCCATAATTCTCTTTTAACGGACCAAGGATGCCATGCTTTTCCGCCGGTAGATGGGCGAGCGGGTGCCCGTCGGGCCGGAACACGTAATGATCAAAGAATGCTCGCCAGGCTTTGCGCTCCTGGAGTGGGCGCTCGGCGATCGCGATCATCGCCAGCATCATGGACGTGTAGGGCGCATCCGGCCCGGAAGGAAAGGCATCCCACCAATAGTTGACGAGCATATTGAGGTCGCGCGTCGCTTCCACCTGATGCCACCAGAGCTTCGGCAGGAAGAGCGCGTCACCGGGTTCGAGCTCAGCCACCACTGCCTGGTCTCGGACGGCTTCGAAGCGTGGATAGCGCGAGTCCCCGCGTTCGCTGCCGACCGCAAGGCCGACTGGCGGGCCTGCCATCGTGAAGTCGATCGGGCCTGGATAAAGGGCGCGAATGGTTTCCGGCTTGTAGAGCGTGAAGCGGCGACTTCCTGCGACGACGCAGGCGACGTTCTCGAATGTATCGTAATGGGCGCTTACGAAGGAGGCGTTTCCAAGCCATAGCCGCGGCTGGACGTGCTCAGGAATGATGGCCAGTCGATTGTCGTCGCTGAACCCGCGCACGTGATCGTCCGCCGGGATGGATCCGAAATAGAGCGATGAAACTTCCGGATCGCGGGCGGCTGCCGCCATTCTTGCCAGCGCATCCGAAAGCGGCATGTCCACGCGGTCGAAGTTGAACCCGGAGAAATCGTCGGAATAATAATAGCGCCCGCTTATTGATGGGCTTCCGACAAATGCCTGCGAAGGAAGGCCTGAATCGCGCGAAGCCAGATAGGCGGCCAGCGTCTCCCACGATTCAGCTGCCGCCTTGGTCGCCGGCCAGTCGCTGCATATGCCTCGAAGAATGACAGGCTCACATTTTGCTGCGATGCCATTAAAGTCCTCGGCGTCGCTGAGCGAACGGGCATCGGTCTCTTCGACGCATTGTGACATCGCTAGAAGGACGAACCTGTTCCGAGCCGTTCGTTGCGGCGGTTCGCGAGAACCGGAACCTGCCGAAGCGAACCGGCTATTGTGTAGGCGAGCAGCAAATATCCCTTTCGAAACAGCGCCAGCGCATCGGAATCGCCGAGCTCGGCAATCGAGTCCAGGCTAACGGTGTAGAGGCCGTCGAGCTGGAGCTTTTTGCCGTCGTCAAACTTCAGCGCCACATCGATGGGTTCAATCAGCCGCAGGCCAACGAGCGTTTCGATGAAGCGCTCCGTTTCCTCGTTTCCGGTGACGAGCAATCCAAGAGCGCGCTGGATCCGTCGCATTGCGTCGGTCGGTTCGCCGTTATCGTCGAACAGCGGCTCCCCTTCGCTTTCGCTGATCTGCGGATGATCGCGGTCGACCGCGATATTCTCGCCGGAAATGAAGAAGCCCTGCCGCTCGAGGTCCAGAGGACGGAAAGCGCGAGCTGCCCCGGGATCGTCACTCACCAGATTTTCTCCCGGCTCGAACCCGAAAAGCGCGCCTATATAGAAGCGCCCGTTTTCCGGATTCTTCGCCAGAAAGATTGGGCAGCATGCTGCCGCCGCTGTGAATTCGGAAACAACGATCGGGACGAAATGCGGCGCAGGCTCCGATCGTGGGCGAAGGCGCAAGTTCCGGTGCGCCTCGGTATTCACCACTTCAAGATTTGCCATCGATTACCTGCCCCGCACCTGCTCTGACACCCTATCCCATACCTCTGCCGAGTCCGCTGCGTTCCCGCCATCTGTGGCGAAAATGTCGCACTAAAACTCAGACAACATTCCTTCTGATAGCGCTATCATGTTTTGTATTGATAGCGCTATCATTGAGCGATATCGTTCCAAATAGGGTCACGAGACTCATTGGGGAGCATCACCATAACAAGTTCTGCGCGTGTCAGCAGATCGGGCCCGGTTGGCCATAGCGTTCCCCAGTGAAACTGTGATTCGACTGTAATTCACGGCCCGGGCCGCCTTCAGAGCGGCTCCGAAACAGGGAGGGGCTAAATGTCATCAGGAGCTACTGGTACTCACGCACGTGAAGGGCGTAACAGCGTTCGATCGCGCCGGCTGATGCTGGCGGCGACGCCAAGCTTGCTGGCGCTTGTCGTTGCGACTCCGGCTTACGCGCATTCGACGAAGCATCACGCCAAGGCCGAGCCGCAACTGGCAATGGCTGATACGGCTGCAAGCACCTCCACCGCGAGCGATGCGGCCGCTGCCACCAGCAGTGCTGCTGCCGCTCAGGCTGCAACGCCGACGCCTGCCGCTCCCGCGACAGCGTCCGACCAGAACAACCAGGCGCAGGCGATTGTCGTCACCGGCATTCGCGGATCGCTCCAGCGCGATATCAACATCAAGCGCAATGCGACCGGCGTTGTCGACGCGATCTCGGCCGAAGATATCGGTAAGTTCCCGGATCCGAACGTCGCCTCGGCCATGCAGCGCATTCCTGGCGTCACCATTCAGCGCGCCGGGGTCCGGGGCGACGCGAATGGCGTCACCGTTCGCGGCTTCGGCGGCGACTTCAACGATACGCTGATCGATGGACGTCACGTTTCGACTGCAACTGGCGGCCGTGGTGTCGACTTCACGACGATCGGTGCCGACTTCATCGGCCAGGTGGATGTTCTGAAGACGCCGGACGTGGAGCTTTCGACCAGCGCGATCGGTGCGACCATCAACATCCTGCTGCCCAAGCCATTTGATAGTCCGGGCTTTAAAATCGCTGCTTTTGCCGGCGGAACGATGCAGTCGCGCGACAAGAAGATCACGCCGAAGCTTGGTTTCCTGATCAGCGACACTTTCGCCGATGACACGATGGGAATCCTCGCGGACGCGACCTACACCCGAGAGGATACGAAGACGAACCACGTCTTTATTCCAGGGTGGATCGGTGGGCATTTCGCGCCATGCCAGAGCGGCCCCATCAACCTGACCTGCGTCCCGACCACTGATACCACACAGCCGGCGAGTGACCTCAAGGGTGGTCCGGCGATCTGGTTTCCGCAGCAGATCGGTGCGGACCAGCAGGATACGCACGACGAGCGTATCGATGGGCGGATCGCCTATCAGTGGCGCCCGAGCGATTCCGTGCTGCTGACTTTGGACGACAATTTTTCGAGGCAGACCCTGAAATCAACAGACTACGGCTACGCGGCGTGGTTCAACGGTGACGACTTGCGCAACGTGACCTACGACTCCAACGGGTCGGTGACGAATTTCAACCAGTTCGGCACGCCGATGGATTTCAACGCCAACGTTTCCAAGACGGTCAACGAGCGGAACGCATTCGGCGCAAATCTGAAGTGGAGTGCCACCGAGAACCTGAAGTTCGAAGCTGACGGCTCGATTGCGCGCGCGGAGCAGAACCCCGGTCGTGACGGCTATCAAGATAGCATGGACATCGGTTACGGTGGCTATAACAATGTGGTCTATCCCAACAACTGGCCCGTCGTCGCCCTTCAAGGGAAAAACGTTCCTGGGACAGCCACCGCGGATTGCGCCGCCTTGGGTGGGCAATTCGCGAGTTCCGGCGGATGTGTGACTACGGTTTTGGGCGCGCCGACTGGTGTCCAAATCCTCGGATCCAGCAGCAGTAATCTGCCCGTCATTCACGATGTGGGGCCGGCCAATGCTGTCGGGCAGTTCCTGAATGTCAACGATATCGGTTCCCACGTGATCGTGCGCATCGATAACTACAACACGGACCTTGTCCGACAGGCGAAATTGGCGGGTCATTGGGAATCAGACAATTTCAACCTGACCCTTGGCGGCCAGTATGTGGATGATAAGTTCCACCAGGATAGCACGAGCACCTTCTCATCGGGCGTGTTCTCCGCTTTCTCTGGTTACGGCACCCCATCTGGCCGAACGGGTGGATTGTATCCGCTGCCGGCGGGTGCCTTCGATGGAACGATCAGCACCTCGGGTTTCATCCCGGGCTATGACAACAGTGCCTTGGCACCCGGCTTCCTCGTTTACGATCCTTATGCAATCTACGCTGCGCTCGAGGCGGCGGGTCATAATACCAAGCCGGGATGTTGCGGTGGTTCAGGACTACCCAATTTCGATTACGCCGTTGATCCGGGCACCATTCTCGATGTCGAGGAAAAGACGCTTTCGTTCTTCATGAAGGCGAACTTCACCACCGACATTGCCGGCATGCCGTTCCACTTCGCCGCCGGTCTTCGGGACGAAAATACGCACCTGAACGTGTCCGCAATCGGGCGCGCGATCACCGGTCTGGTGAATCCTGCCGGCGACCCCACGTTGCTTAATCCCACCCTTTCTCCGACCCCGGTGACGATCACCGGCAAATCCTTCTATAGTTATCTGCTGCCCAGCATGGATATGAAGCTGAATATCACTCCTGATTTCGATATTCGGCTCGACGCCTCACGGACTTTGACACGCCCGCAACTCGGAAACCTGAAGCCGACCGTGAACTTCGGATCTCTGCGAAGGGGTTCACTGTCGGGATCGGGCGGCAACCCGGACCTGAAGCCGTACCTATCGGATAACTTCGATGCGGCGGCGGAATGGTATTACGCACCGAACTCCTATGTGGCGATCGATGGCTTCTATAAGCACCTCACCAACTTCATTGTTGGCGGTGTGCACCAGGAGACCTTCCCCGGAGTTATCGATCCGTTCACCGGTCAGTTGGCTGTTTTTAACGTGACCGGTCAGGTTAACGGACCGGACGCCGACGTCCGGGGCCTGGAGCTTGCGTGGCAGCATACATTTGGAAATACGGGCTTCGGTTTCCAGGCCAACGCGACACTGGTGGACACCAATCGCAAGTTCCCGACCGGAGACATCTCGGGCAGCGCGTTTGCGATCACCGGTCTGGCTAACTCGGCGAACCTGGTGGCCTTCTACGACAAGCACGGGTTCCAGTTCCGCGTCGCGGCGAACTATCGCGGCTCGTATCTGCTAGGGCTCGGGCAAGGGCAGGGCGGCACATTCGGCGCCGAACCAGTCTACGTCGACAAGCAGACCACCGTCGACGTCTCGACGAGCTACGACTTCACGCCGCAGTTCACGGTTTTCGGCGAGGTAACCAACCTCACGAACGCCAACTACAGCACACATGGCCGGTTCACGGATCAGCCGCTGGACATTTACAACTACGGACGCCGCTACACCGCGGGAATCCGGTTCCACATGTCCCGCGCTTCTGCTCCGCCGCCGCCGCCTCCGCCTGCTCCGCCGCCGCCGCCTCCGGCTCCGGCGATGCAGACCTGCCCGGATGGCTCGGTGGTTCAGGCTACGGCATCGTGCCCGGTTCCTCCGCCTCCGCCGCCGCCTCCACCGGCTCCGGCGAAGCCCGAGCGCGGCTGATAGGAATGCGCCCGGCTGCACGAAACGTGTGGCCGGGCACTTCCTCCGACATTAGAGTCTCCCCCTGCCGGGGATGTCTACCTGATTGACATCCCCGGCTTTTTCTTGCTTGCGATAGATTATGGCAAAGCCGGTCAAGAAGATCGTCATCGTCGGCGGAGGGACTGCCGGTTGGCTCACCGCTGCGATCATTGCCGCTAAGCACAAGGCGCGCATTCCATCCGGCTTCAGCGTCACGCTGGTCGAATCCCCGAATGTGCCGATTATCGGCGTCGGCGAAGGGACATGGCCGACTTTGCGATCGACGCTCTCTCGCATTGGCGTTTCCGAAACGGAATTGTTCCGCGAATGCGATGCTGCCTTCAAGCAGGGCGCGCGCTTCGCCCGGTGGACCACGGGTGACCCAGACGAGGGCTATTACCACCCGCTGATGCTCCCACAGGGATTCGGCCAGCTGAACCTCGTCCCCCACTGGCTTGCTAGAGGTAAGTCAGTCAGCTTCTGCGATGCGGTCACTCCGCAAGGCAAGTTGTGTGAGGCGGGGCTCGGCCCCAAGACGATCACCACGCCGGAATATCAGGCGCACGCCAATTACGCCTATCATCTCGATGCCGGGAAATTCGCGCCGTTCATGCAGCGCTATTGCTGCGAGAATCTCGGGGTTCGGCACGTTCTCGCCGATGTGCAGGAAGTGAACCTTGCCGAGAATGGCGACATCCGCAGCGTCACGACCGAACAGGCCGGGGAGATCGAGGGCGACCTGTTCGTGGATTGCAGCGGGTTCCGGTCGCTCCTGCTCGGGAAAGCGCTTGGCGTTTCTTTCAAATCGTGCCGGGATGTGCTTTTCTGCGATACCGCAATCGCGTTTCAGGTGCCGTACGACGATTCATCGGCTCCGGTCGCCAGCCATACGATTTCGACAGCGCAGTCGTCGGGCTGGATCTGGGACATCGGATTGCCGACGCGCCGAGGCGTCGGTCATGTCTATTCCAGCAGCCACATTTCGGACGAGGAGGCGGAGCGGGAGCTCCGCGCTTATGTCGGCCCTGCTGCGGACGGCCTGAACGTCCGCAAGATTCCCGTCCATGGCGGCCATCGCGAGACGTTCTGGAAGAACAATTGCGTTGCTGTCGGACTTGCGGCGGGCTTCGTCGAACCGCTGGAGTCCTCAGCGATCGTTCTGGTGGAGCTGTCGGCAAAGGTCATTGCCGAGCAGATGCCGGTGTGCCGCGAGGTGATGGACGTGATCGCTCACCGTTTCAACGAGACCACCCATTACCGCTGGGGCCGCATCATCGATTTCCTGAAGCTCCACTATGCAATCACCAAGCGCACGGACACGGAGTTCTGGCGCGACAATGCAGACCCGAAGTCCATACCGGATCGCTTGCAGCACCTTCTCGAACTGTGGCGCTACCAATCACCCTGGTTTCACGATGAGTTCGACCGCGTCGAGGAAGTGTTTCCGGCCGCCAGTTACCAGTATGTCCTCTACGGGATGGATTACCCGACAGAGGTTGAGCCCGCTGCGCTAACCGAGGAATCGAAGACAGCCGACCGGGCGCTCCGTGAGAACGCGGTCCAGACGGAGCGTCTCCGCTCGGCGCTCCCGCGCCATCGCGATCTCCTTCGCAAAATCGCGGAACACGGGCTTCAGCCGGTCTGAACTGCTGCCGCTACTGGAGCTGGTAGATGGCGGTTCCGTGAGCGGGAAGGGTGACCTGAACGGTCGAGCCGCGAGGTGAGACCGCGCCCGACCACAGCTCGACCGCGGAATGCCTGCCCGGAATGCCCGCGTCGCTCCACTTCGCGGCCAGGTTGGCCGGCTGATCGCTGGTGTTGAAGAAGGCGACATAGTGGGTCGGGTGGCTGCGAGTGCCGGCGCTCGCCTCCCACACCCTGATGGTCTCGTAGCCCGAAGGCAGGTTCGCCACCGGATGGCTTTCCCACGCCTTCTGATTGACCGCAATCACGCGAGCATTCGTGATGAGTGATCGCGTGAACGGGTCGAGCTCGGTGAGGTTCGCGCCCAGAATGAGCGGCGAACGCGCAATCGACCAAAGCGTGAATTGCGTCCGTTCCTCGTCGTGAGTGAGACGCGAGTCGCGCGGATCACCCATTCCCGGGTGAGGACGAAGCGAGCCAAACGGAAGCATGTCGGCATCAGGCCACGAGCCGGGCCGCACGTAGCGATTCCACCTCGCCAAATTGTCGAACGCGGTCTCGACCCCGCTTGGATAGCCGTCGGGAGTGTGGTTGCCGAATTGCCACCCATCCCAGATGTCGTTCGAGATGCGCCACATCTGCGCATATTGCGCGATTTCCTTCGCATGCTCCAATTGCGTCGGCCCCGGCGAAAGGCTGAGTACGATGGGTCGGCCGGTTTTCTTGATCGCTGACGCGATCTGCCGGATTTCCGACGCTTTGTACGGGTGATCCGCGATGCAATCGACCTTGAGGAAATCGACGCCCCATTTCGCATAGAGCCGCATCATCGAGTCATAGTAGGCTTGGCCGGCTGCGTTATCGCGAACGCCCCAATTTCCATCATCCCAGCCGCAAGCGTCCGATGTGTCGGCCGCGTCCGTCGCATGAAAGCTGCTGTCGGCAATCGGCGTATTGCGTTCGACGGCTCCGCGCGGAATTCCGCGCACGATGTGGAAGCCGAATTTCAGACCGAGGCTGTGCACCCAGTCGGCCAAAGGCTTGAATCCAGCACCATCGGCTGCGGACGGGAAGCGGTCCAGGGCCGGCACCAGCAGACCTTTCGAATCGATCTGAAAATCCTTGGCTACGCGATCCTTGCCGTTCGGGTTGGCCATATACCAGCCCTCATCCACGACCGCATATTTCCAGCCGTACTTCTTGATCGAGGCGAGGACGCGCGTGTTGGCTCGATAGTCGGCTTCGTCGATCGTCAGACCGTAAGCATCCCAGCTGTTCCAACCCATCGGTGGAGTCGGCGCGAGTTGTGGTTTGGCCGCTGCCGACACTGCTGCAGTCCCGGCGACGCAGAGCAGCGCGGCCAACAACAATCTGGTCCGCTTCATAACAGAATCCCCTCCCAATCAGTGCACCGCCCATTGCATAGCCAAGGTCAATTTGTCACACAATTTACTCATACAATACCGATTCACTAGTGAGTGTCCTTGTGTCGCCGACAGGCGCGCGTTCGGGAGGGGTAGCTAACAATGAGAAGACGGGAATTTTGCAAGCTGATGGGAAGTGCAGGCGCGGCCGCCGCCCTGCCTTTCAATTTCCAAAAGGCGTTGGCTCAGGGAATTGCCGAACCTGCCGGCTTCAACCAGCTGACCCAAACCTATGCGCAATTGTGCGCGACACCCGAGTTGGAGCGGGTGTTCTACGCGCTGCGCGGTAACGCGGTCGTTCCTGAAAAACTCGATGAGGCGACTTGGAAAGAGCCGGGCTGGGGGTTGCCGGATAAACCGCCAATGCCGACCGGATGGTGGAACGGCGTCCCCCTGCAAGCGCCGGTTCCTGGTCTGGCGGGACAAGGGCCGTTCCAGCCGACTTGGGAGTCGCTCGGCCAATATGAATGCCCGGAATGGTACCAGGATGCGAAGTTCGGGATCTGGAACCACTGGAGCCCGCAGTGCGTGCCCGAGGACGGCGACTGGCTGGCGCGCAACATCTACGTGGATGACCAGCCCCAGCACCGAGATTTCATCCAGCATTACGGACACCCGTCGAAGTTTGGCTACAAAGACCTCTGCGCCCAGTGGACGTTGCTCAACTGGCAACCCGATGAGCTCATGGACCTGTACAGCAGCGCGGGCGCCAAGATCTTCGTCGCGCTCGCAAACCACCACGACGGTTTCGACGCGTGGAATTCCAGGCATCAGCCTTGGAACGCCGCGAACGTCGGCCCTCATCGTGACGTGATCGGCACTTGGTCAAAGGCGGCTCGCGACCGTGGGATGAAGTTCGGAGTGACGGTGCATCAGGCGCGCAACTGGTGGTGGTTTCAGCCGGCGCATGGCGCCGACCGCACAGGGCCTTACGCCGGCGTCCCGTATGACGGCCGCCTCACGCTCGCCGACGGGAAGAATCAATGGTGGGAAGGTCTCGATCCGCAGATGCTTTACGGGCCGAAGCACCCGGCCGACGCTCTGCCCGATCCGTCCTACGTGAAGAATTTCTATGACCGCACGCGCGATCTCATCGATCAGCACGATCCTGACCTGCTCTATTTCGACGACTCGCTGCTTCCGCTCGGCTGGGCGGGAATGTCCATCGGCGCTTACTTCTATAACAACCGCCTCGCTCGCCATGGAGCCGTCGATGCCGTTCTCAACGTCAAGGATGTCCCGCCAAACCTTCGCAAGGCGGTCGTTGCGGACATCGAACGCGGCCTCAGCAGCGAAATCCTCCCCAATCCATGGCAATCGGAGACCTGCATCGGCCAGTGGCACTATCGCGAAAGCCTGTTCGAAGAACCGGGCGAATATGGGGGCTATCTCCACCCGGCCGACGCGATCCACTGGATGGCGGATACGGTGAGCAAGAACGGCACCTTCATTCTCAACATTCCTGGAAGGCCGGACGGTACCATCGATTCAAAGGAGCGGCGCATCATTGAGGAGATCGGCGCCTGGATGAAGATCAATGGGGAAGCGATTTACGCAACGCGTCCATGGAACATCTATGGCGAGGGTCCGACGGCCATCAAGCAAGGCTCGTTCCAGGGCGAGAGTATCAAGCGCATGACCCCGCGCGACATTCGCTACACCCGCAACAAGGCGGGTACGGTCGTCTACGCGATTGCGCTCGGCTGGCCCGAGGAAGAAATGCGTCTGACGTCGCTCGGGACCGGAGCCGCCACAAAGCCCGGGAAAGTCGCGCACGTCGAATTGCTTGGCAGCGGAGCGCGCCTCGTGTGGAGGCAGGATGCTTCGGGGCTCCATGTCCGCCTGCCGCGTGGCCGGCCGAAAACCGACTATGCGGCCGCGCTGAAAATCCATTTAGCCTGATTAAGACGAAGCTTGGGAGGGAATTGCGTAATGAAAAAATGGGTTGCTGCGTGGCTGCTGGCCACGGGTTCGGTTGCTGCTGCAGCGGCTCCAGCTGCGCATAAGGGCGGTGCACCGGCATATCTCAACACGGCGCTTTCGCCGGAGGCCCGAGCGGCCGATCTCGTTCATCGGATGACTCCGGAAGAAAAGGCGTCGCAGCTCGTCAATCACGCTCGCGCAATTCCGCGCCTCGGAGTTCCGGCCTACGACTGGTGGAGCGAAGCGCTCCACGGAGTTGCCACCAAAGGTGCGACCGAATTTCCTGAGCCGGTGGGGCTCGCAGCGACCTTTGATCCCGACGGCATTCACCAGATGGCCCAGGACATCGGCATCGAAGGGCGAATCAAGCACGACCAGGTGATGGCGAAGAACGGGCATTCGAGCACGATGGAGGGCCTCGACTTCTGGGCTCCCAACATCAACATCTTCCGCGATCCGCGCTGGGGCCGGGGGCAGGAAACCTACGGCGAGGATCCTTTCCTGACCGGGCGGATGGCGGTTGCTTACGTCACCGGAATGCAGGGCAACGATCCGCATTACTACCGCGCCATCGCGACCCCCAAACACTATGCGGTGCACAGCGGGCCGGAGCCGACGCGTCACTTCGCCGACGTGGATGTCAGCAAGCATGACATCGAGGATACCTACCTGCCGGCGTTCCGCGCCGCGGTGACCGAAGGCAAGGCTGGGTCCGTCATGTGCGCCTACAACGCCATCAACGGCGAGCCCGCCTGCGCGAATGAATTCCTGCTTCAACACACGCTTCGGGGCGCCTGGAAATTCGGTGGCTACGTCGTGTCAGACTGCAGCGCCGTTCGCGACATTTACGAGAACCATCGCTACCGCCCCACCCAGTCGGAAGCGTCAACCATCTCGCTCGAGCGCGGGATGGACAATGAGTGCATCACTTTCGGCGAGGTTCAGGGACACGACGACTACCAGCCGTACGTCGACGCGATGAAGGAGGGCATCCTGCCGCTGAGCGCGGTTGATACAGCCCTGATTCGCCTCTTCACGGCGCGGATGAAGCTCGGGATGTTCGATCCGCCGTCGATGGTTCCTTACGAGCATATCAATCCAGCCGAGCTCGACAGTCCCGCGCACCGGCAGCTGGCGTTGCAGCTGGCGCAGGAATCGATGGTGCTTCTCAAGAATGACGGCACGCTCCCCCTTACGCATGCGAAGCGAATCGCGGTGGTCGGCCCGCTCGCCGACCAGACCGACGTGCTGCTCGGCAATTACAACGGACAGCCAACGCATACCGTGAGCGTGATAAAGGGGATGAAGGCCGCGTTCCCGGATGCGCAAATCACCTATGTTCCCGGGACCGAGTTCCTGTCCAAGACCGGCGAACCGATTCCCGTTTCCGCACTCACGACCGCGAGTGGTCAGCCGGGCCTGCAGGCCGAATACAGGATCGGCAACGGACCGGATCCGAAAGCGCCAGCGGCTGAGACCCGAATCGAGCCAGGCGTAAATGTCACCGCCGCATCGCTCCCCGCCGCTATGAAAGACAAGCAGCTCAGCGTTCGCTGGACCGGATTTCTTACTGCCCCGGAAACAGGCGATTACCGTGTGGGTATCGATACCAATGGCTTTGGCGGCGTCATGCTGAACGGAGTGCCCGTCGCCCACACTTACGGGGGTATCGACCTCGGCCGGGTTCACCTTGAAAAGGGGCAGCCGGCGAAGATCGAGGTGAGTTACGATTTCAAACCGGATCCGGATCCACGCGCTCGACTTATCTGGCGCAAGATCGAGGAGAGGCCGGACCCCGCGGCTTTGGAAGCCGCACGCGACGCCGACGTCGTGGTCGCAGTCGTCGGTATTACCAGCCAGCTCGAGGGCGAGGAAATGCCGGTCAGCGAGCCGGGATTCCAGGGCGGCGATCGCACCAGTCTCGATATTCCAGCGCCGGAAGAGGCGCTGGTTCAAAGCGTCGCCTCGGCCGGAAAACCGCTTGTGGTTGTGCTGATGAACGGGAGCGCGCTTGCAGCACGATGGGAGAAGGAGCACGCCAACGCGATCCTGGAATCCTGGTATTCAGGCGAGGAGGGCGGCGCGGCGATCGCCAACACGCTCAGGGGCCTGAATAACCCGGGCGGCCGCCTGCCGGTGACCTTCTACACCGACGTGCACCAGCTGCCGAACTTCGAGGATTATTCGATGAAGGGGCGGACCTACCGCTACTTCACCGGAACGCCGCTCTGGCCCTTCGGATATGGCCTTAGCTACACGAGCTTCGGATACGGAAACCTCGACCTTCCCAAAGCTCCGGTTCGCGCTGGCGAGCCCCTCCACGCATCGGTCAACGTGACCAACACCGGGCGCGTAGCCGGTGACGAGGTGGTCCAGCTCTACCTTAGCTTCCCGAATGTCGCCGGAGCGCCGATCCGGGCACTTCGCGGATTCCGTCGCGTTCATCTGGCGCCGGGTCAGACGCAGGCGGTCGCATTCGACCTGAAGCCGAGGGACCTCAGCATGGTCGACGATCGCGGCAACCGGATCATTCCCGCGGGAAAATATACGGTCTCGATCGGCGGAGGTCAGCCGGGATCGGGCCTGCCGACAATTGCCGGTGACTTTGCCGTGGCCGGGCAGGCGAAGCTGCCAGAATGAGCGATCCGGCCTCGCTGGATCGCAGGGGCTTTCTCTCGGCATCCGCCGGTGTAGCGGCGGCAGCTGCGGTGCTGCCGTCCGGGCTCGCCGCGCAGCCTGTCGATATTCCGGCCGACATCCCGGCGACGGTCGAGCAGATTCCCTCCGGGTTTGTGATGCGGCGGGGGCCGGAGACGGTCAGAGTGACGGTGTGCGCGGCGGACGTAATCCACGTTATTGCCGGTCCGGGAAATCCGACCGGAGCGTCCCCGCAAACGCCTTGGTTCGTAGAGCCTGAGACAAGAGGGGAAGCCGATTTTGCGCAGACGGCGCAGAAGGCGACCCTCCGCACTTCGAAAGTCACGGTCGAGGCGGACTTGAAGCGGGGGCTGCTGCGATTTCTCGGCCCGGACGGCAAACCGCTGCTTCAGGAATCCGACCGCGTCCAACGGCGTTACTGGCCGCATCAGGCCAATGGCGAGTCGCTCTACCGTGTCGATCAGCGCTTCTTCCCCGATGCACTGGAGGGCATTTACGGCCTCGGTCAGCACCAGGAGGGCGTTCTCGATCAACGTGGGACGGTGATCGAGCTGGCGCAGGCCAACACCAATATCGCGATCCCATTCTTCGTCTCGACGATGGGCTACGGACTGCTGTGGAACACCGCGTCCAAATCCTGGTTCGACAATCGCTTCCCGAGCGAGCTGAAGCTGACCGCCGAAGCCGCCGACGCGATCGATTACTACGTCTTCTATGGTCCTTCGATCGACCGGCTGATCCAGATCTACCGCAAGATGACAGGCGAAGCGCCACTGTTTGGCCGCTGGGCTTACGGCTTTATCCAGTCGAAGGACCGCTATCGCTCGGCCAAGCAATTGCTCGATATCGCTGCGGAATATCGCGACCAGCACGTGCCGCTCGACATGATCGTCCAGGATTGGTTCTGGTGGAGGCGTCAGGGCGATCCGCAATATTCCGCTGAGTATCTCGCGCCTTGGCCGGATGTGCCTGCTGCACTCGCCAAACTGCACTCCGAAAATGTTCACGCGATGATCTCTGTCTGGGCCAAGATGGATCCTCAGTCCGAGAACTACGCCGCGATGAAGCAGCTCGGCCTGTTGGTACCAGAGACCGACATTTACGACGCGACCAATCCCGCCGCTCGCGACTATTATTGGAAGCATCTGATGGGGGTGAAGTTCGCGGAAGGCTGGGACGGCTTCTGGCTCGACAGCAGCGAACCGGAAATCTGGAACGGGCAGAGCGATGCGTCGCTGGACGCCAAGAGGCTGCATATCGGCAACGGCGCGCGCTACACCAACATCTTCCCGCTGATGCACTCCGGCGGAGTGCACGACCACTGGCGTGAGACGACGGACCGCAAGCGTGTCTTCATCCTCACCCGCTCCGGCTTCCTTGGGCAGCAGAGGAATGCAGGCGTCGTGTGGTCAGGAGACGTGATCGGAAGCTGGATGACCTTCCGCCGTCAGATCACCGCGGGCCTGAATTACCAGATGTCGGGGCTGCCCTACTGGACGACCGATATCGCGGGCTACGGCTGGCCCTATGAGCGCGACACGCGGGATCCTGAATACCAGGAGCTCTACACGCGATGGTTTCAGTATGGCGTCTTCTGCCCGATCCTTCGGACCCACGGCCACCGCTCCAACGATACCAACGAGCTGTTCAGCTACGGCCCAGTCACACCGATCCTGATCGATTACGAGAAGCTGCGATACCGGCTTCTGCCCTATATTTATTCGCTTGCCTGGCGGGTTACGAATGACGGCTACACCATGCAGCGCGCGCTGCCGATGGACTGGCCCGCCGACCAGCGGGTGCGCGACATCGGCGATCAATTCATGTTCGGCCCCGCTTTCCTCGTCGCGCCGGTGACGGAACCGGGTGCGACCGAGCGCAGCGTCTATTTGCCGGAAGCGAGGGGCTGGTACGATTTCTGGACCGGACAGAAGCTCGACGGCGGAAAGACGGTGCTGGCGCCCGCCAGCCTTGACCGTCTCCCTCTCTATGTCAGGGCCGGCTCGATCGTGCCGCTGGGGCCGGTGGTGGAGAACGCGGATTCGCAGGCCACCGAACTTGAGGTGCGGGTCTACCCCGGTGCGGACGCGGATTTCGACTATTATTCGGATGCCGCCGACTCGTACGATTACGAGAAGGGGCAGCATCGCGTTATCCAGATCCACTGGGACGACGCCGCGCGAACTCTGACGCTCGGGAAGGCGCAGGGCCGCTATCCGGGGATGCCAAAGAGCCTGCACATCCGGCTCGTGGTCGTGACCGAAAACCACGGCGGCGGCAGTCAAATGGCCGTGTCGAGGGGCGGGGAAGCGCTTTATACAGGAAGCGAACTTCGCATCCGCCCGGGATATTAGGCGCTTGCAGCCTTCGCATGTGCGAAATAGGGACGCGAACGTGAAAAGCGCAATTACTCAGACAAGCCCACGATGAAGGCGGTGGTCTGCGAAGAGCCGTTCGATCTGCGGGTTGTGGATCGAGCCGCTCCTGAACCCAACGAGGGCGAAGTGCTCGTTCAAATTCAGCGGGTCGGTCTGTGCGGCACGGATTATCATATCTTCGCCGGGCGCCACCCGTTCCTGGCCTACCCCCGGGTCATCGGCCACGAGCTGTCCGGGACAGTCGCTGCGGCTGCCGCAAGTTCCCGCTTCCGCGAAGGCCAGCTGGTTGCGATCAATCCGTACCTGTCCTGTGGAACCTGTATCGCTTGCCGCAAAGGAAAGCCGAACGCGTGCGTGAACATCCAGGTGCTGGGGGTCCACACGGACGGCGGCATGTGTGAGCTGCTGAAGGTCCCGGAGAGCGCGTTGATCGACGCGACCGGCCTCACGCCCGATCAGGCGGCGATGCTCGAATTCCTGGCCGTCGGCGCACACGCAGTTGCGAGGTCGAAGATCGCGCGCGGCGAGCGAGCGCTCGTTGTAGGCGCCGGCCCGATCGGGATCGGCACGGCGTTGTTTGCCAAACTGGAAGGCGCCGAAGTCACGCTCGTCGATAGGCGGGAGGCGCGCCTCATATTCGCGCGTGACGAACTCGGATTCGAAAGCATCATCACTGCCGGTGACGACACCGCAGAAGTGCTCGCCAGCCAAACCAGCGGCGACATGTTCGATGTCGTTTTCGAAGCGACGGGTTCGCTTCAATCGATGGGCCAGAGCCTGGCTTATGTCGCTGCCGGAGGAACCCTGGTGTTCGTAGGCGTGGCGCCGGGGGAGGTGGTCTTCTCAGACCCCGAATTTCACAAGCGCGAGACTACCCTCGTCGCCAGCCGCAACGCGCTGGCGTCCGACTTCGAAAGAGTCATGGCGGCGATGAAGGACGGCCTAGTGCCGACTGCAACGTTGCATACCCACAGCTTTCCTGCCGACGAGACGCCAACGCGTTTGCCCGAGCTTATCGACAATGCAGATCACGTGGTGAAGGCGATCGCCCGCTTCTGAGCCGAGGCTGCGTATCTCCAAATCGAAGAATGCTGGTGAGCCCAGCTGGATTCGAACCAGCGACCTACTGATTAAAAGTCAGTTGCTCTACCGACTGAGCTATGGGCCCGACCAGCGACGCAGCCGTTAGCCCCGCGGGCGCTTGCGGGCAAGGCGATGCGCGAGATGGCGGACATTCAGGCTGCCGCGCACTCGCCAGAAGGGTGAGACGGAAACCAGCGGCTGGAGCACGAAACCGCGCCTCTCAAGCTGAGGGTGCGGAACGGTGAGCCCAGGCGAGCGCCAGTCGCCGCCGCTCCAAAGCACGATGTCGAGGTCCAGCACGCGCGGGCCCCAACGGCGGCCCCGGCGGCGGCCGAACTCGCGCTCGATCTGCTTCAGGCGTGACAGCATCGAGGGGGGCTCCAGGCTACTCTCGACCAGCGCCACCGCATTGGCGAAATCCCGACCCGCAGCGCCGTGGGCCGGATTAAGGAGAATGGGGGAAGAATCGAATAGGCCAAAATCCTGGTCCAGCCGAGCGATCGCCGCCTCCACCACCTGCGGCGGGCGGCCATAGCGGCCGTGCGCGCGATTCGAGCCGAGGGCGATGGCGTAGAGGTGGCTTTGAGACAAGTTACCGTTCGTCCTGAGCGGAGGGCGTAGCGCGCAGTCGAAGGGCGTTAGCGCGAGCGTAGAAGAAAATGAACGCCCTTCGACTTCGCTCAGGACCAACGGTAAGTGAAGGGGTGAGCTTTTCCACCCCCGCAGCCCTCTCCCCGATCCCGCAGGCGGAGGCGCCGCGCGATTGCCCATTGTGCCCGCGGCTGGTGCGCTATCGGGAGCAGCTCCGAAGCGAGCATCCCGACTGGTGGAACGCGCCGGTGCCGGTTTTCGGAGAGGCGGATGCATGGCTGGCGATCGTGGGTCTCGCTCCGGGACGGAAGGGCGCTAACCGCACCGGGCGGCCGTTCACCGGCGATGCCTCCGGGGAGATCTTCTATTCGACATTGCTGAAGTTCGGTTTGGCGGAGGGCAAATATCGCGGCGAGGCCAACGACGGGCTGACGCTCAGGGGAGTGGTTGTCCTCAACACTGTCAAATGCCTGCCCCCCGGCAACAAGCCGACGCCGGAGGAGGTTAGGACGTGCAGTGCCTATCTGGACGCGGCTTTGGCAAATTTGCCAAACGTGAAGGTGCTGATCGCCCTAGGGCAGATCGCGCATGCCGCCGCCGCGCGGCCACTCGGTCTAAGGCCGAAGTTCGCGCACGGCGCCGAAGCGGTGGCACCGGACGGGCGCGTGCTCCTGACCAGCTATCACTGCTCGCGCCAGAATACGAATACGGGCAAGCTCACGCGGCAGATGTTCGAGCGCGTGTTCGTGAGAGCGCTCGCAATCCGGCGCTAATCTACTTCACCCATTGCGCGAGCCAGTCGGCGATGCCCTGCGGAGTCATGCTTCGGGCGTCGGCGAGGGCGATGACGCTCTTTCCATTGACCAACTGGTCCGTTTTCGGATCGACGACAAACACCGCTGGCACTCCCGCGACTTTCTTGAAACCGTAATGGGCGGTGATGTCCGTGTTCTTGTCGAAGCGGCCGGAGTCGACCTTCACCACCTCATAATGCTGCTGGATGAAGGGGCGCATTTCCGGCTGCTCCATCACTCCTGCGAGCACTCGGCAATCAAGGCACCAGTTGCCGCCGTAATCGATCAGTAGAAGCTTGTGGGAAGCCCTGGCTTTTGCCCGGCCGGCGGCAACCGCGGAATCGGCATTGGCGTGCTCGTCATACGGCAGCGGAAGCGGAGCGAGCGCATTGATCGTCTGCGCATGCAATTTCGGCGCGGTTGCTGCCGGCGCCTTCCCGGAACATGCTCCGGCGAGGACCGCGAGAGCTACGACAGCTGCGAACTTCATCACTGATCTCCTTATATTCCAGCCTCATAGGTCCTGAACCAACCGGCCGTAAAGTTCGGGCCGGCGGTCGCGGAAGAAGCCGAAGGCCGCGCGATGCTTCCTAGCTGCTGCGAGATCGAGTGTTGCCACGAGCACGCCCGTTTCCTCGCGCCCGAACTCGGCGAGGATGTCGCCGCGCTCGTCGCAGATGAAGCTCATCCCGTAGAAATTCTGCCCGTCCTCAGTGCCGATACGATTGGCCGCGACGACCGGGATCACGTTCGAAACGGCATGCCCGATCATCGCTCGCCGCCATAGCCGAGCTGTGTCGAGGCTGGGGTCGTGAGGCTCCGATCCGATCGCCGTCGGGTAGAAGAGGGCATCGGCACCCATGAGAGTCATCGCGCGGGCCGTTTCCGGGTACCACTGGTCCCAGCACACTCCGACACCGAGCGTGGATTCGTGCGGACCTGGCCAAACCTTGAAGCCGGTGTTGCCGGGGCGGAAGTAGAACTTCTCCTCATAGCCTGGGCCATCCGGAATGTGGCTCTTCCGGTAAACGCCCGCGACCTTCCCGTCTGGCCCGACCATCGCCAGGCTGTTGTAATGGTGCGGCCCGTCCGCCTCGAAAAAGCTGGTCGGGATCCAGATGCCGAGCTCCTTCGCCAGCTCCTGCATCGCCAGCACCGAGGGATGCTCGCCTGACGGCCGAGCGTTGGCAAACAGACTCTCGTCCTCGATCCGGCAAAAGTAGGGTCCCTCGAACAGCTCGGGTGGGAGCACGACCTGGGCGCCTTTGCCCGCAGCCTCGCGCACGAGGTCGCTCACGGCAACAATGTTCTGCGCCATGTCGCCGCCGAGGGCGAGTTGCAGGGCTGCGACTGTGATTTTGCTCATGCCGGGACCTGTTGAGAAATGCAGTGGAAGCTGCCGCCGCCGGTGAGGATGTGGTCCGCGCGAAGCCCGATTGCAACGCGGTCGGGGAACAACGCCTGTATCGCCTCCACCGCGCCAGCGTCGTTCGCAGCGCCATATTGCGGTACCACAACCGCGGCGTTGCCGATGTAGAAGTTCATGTAGCTGGCGGGGATGATGTCGCCGTCCTCGCTCGTGAGCAGGCCCGGCGAGGGCAGCGCGACGATGTCGAGCGCCGCATTTCCCAGTCGCTCGGCGGCGTCGCGGTAAACACCTTCGTTCGGATCGTCTGGTGCCGCAGAAGGGATTGCTACCCGGCCAGGCGCAACAAAGCGGGCGAGATTGTCGACGTGGCCGTCGGTATGGTCATTGAGCAACCCTTCGCCGAGCCAGACGACACGCTCGAAACCGAGATCGCGCTTCAGAAGCGCCTCGACTTCGCTCTTGCTTAAGCCCGGGTTGCGGTTGGGGTTGAGCAGGCATTGCTCGGTAGTGACGGCAGTACCCGACCCATCGTGATCGATGGCTCCGCCTTCCAAAATCCAATCGGCCTGGGCGTAAGGAAAACCCGTGTGCCCAGCCAACCGCTGACCGATCGTGCCGTCGCCCTCCAGCTCGTATTTCCCGCCCCATCCGTTGAACCGGAACCCCTGGGCTCTGCGCTGGGCAGCTGAGCCCATGACAATCGGCCCCGTATCGCGCAGCCAGATGTCGCCGAATGGCTCGATGATGACTCTGGCGAATGGGCAGAGCGCGCGTGCAGCGGCAGCGGAATCGGCGTGGCTTGCAACGAGCCAGACGTCTTCGCCCTTGCCGCCCGCGTAAACCGCTTCGGCGAACGCAGCGACCTCGCGCTGAGCAGGTTCGAGGTCGGAGAGCCAGAGCTCGGGATCCGACGGAAAGCCGATCCAGGCGGCCTGATGCGGTGCCCACTCGGGAGGGGGAGAGGTTGGCATCGCTGGCGCCTAGCAACGCCTATTGTTCTCGCCAAGCTAAGCACTTGAACCGTGCTCGACTTCGTGCTCCCATCTCGGCTGCTCGGGAAGGGGGGCTTTCCAGGTGTTACGGTACCCGTTGTTTGCAGCTTTGCTGCTCGTCCAGACTACTGCCTGTCTCTCGGCCACGCTCGAGGAAGACGCAAAGGCGTTCGGTACTCGGGAAACCGTGCAGTCGATGGACATCTCTCCCAGCGGGAAGTTGCTTTTGGCTGTGGTTTCCGGCGCCGGAAGAACCTCGGTTCTCAAAATCATGGATGCAGCGACCAAGGAGGCCCATCCGATCATCATGTCCAGCGGAGACCCGGAGTCCATCGATTGGTGCAGGTTCGCGTCCGACACTCAGCTGGTCTGCAGCTATGGCGGCTATGCAAAGGTTGACAACGATGTCGCGGGTTTCTCCCGGCTCGTGACTCTCGGAATAGACGGGAAGAACGTAAAGCAACTCGGCCAACCTGAGCGTGCCAGCGACCTCGGCATTCACCAGTTCGACGGCGACATTCTCGACTGGTTGCCGGATCAGCCGGGTTCGGTGCTGATGCAGCGCAATTACGTCCAGCAGGCCAATGTCACTGGCATTGGCGATGCGGTCGAGGGCCAAGAGGGCCTGGGCGTCGATCGGATCGACCTTTCGAGCATGAAAGTGACTCCGGTCGAAGCAGCTCAGAAGGACGCGGATTCCTATTTGACCGATGGTCGAGGAAACGTTCGGATCGAGGTGATCGCAAGGGCTATCGGCGACGCCCTCACGGGCGATTACAAGGTCAAGTATCGCCGCGCGGGTTCGAAGAAATGGGAGGACTTCCCGGGCGGCGGCACCCCTCTTGCCGTGGAAGGTAGCAGCGACTCCGCCCTTGTATTGGCAAGCAATGGAGGTCGCGACGCGCTCTATCGGGTCAAGTTGGATGGAAGCGGTGCGCGCACGCTGGTGGCCGCCAACGACAAGGTCGACATCGATGATGTCGTCCGGCTCGGCCACGGCCAGCGAGTGATCGGATACACCTACGTCGATGACCGCCGGAGAACGGTCTACTTCGACAACGAAATCAAAAGTCTCGCAGCCGCTCTCGGGAAAGCGATTCCGCAGTTCCCCGAGATCGCATTCGTCAATGCCAGCGCCGACGGGTCAAAGTTGTTGATGCTGGCATACAGCGACAGCGACCCCGGCAGCTTTTACCTGTTCGACAAGACCACCAAGCATTTGGATGAGCTCGCTCCCGTCCGAGTCCCCTTGATCAGCAGGCAGCTCGCCACCGTTCAGCCTATTTCTTACCCCGCTGCGGATGGCGTCAGCATTCCAGCCTATCTGACCCTTCCACCCGGAAGCACGGGCAAGGACCTGCCCGCGATCGTGCTCCCGCACGGCGGTCCGGAGGCGCGCGACGAAGGGACGTTCGACTGGCTCGCGCAATTTCTTGCGGCTCGGGGCTATGCAGTCATCCAGCCGAATTTCCGTGGATCTGGGGGCTATGGCGACGCGTGGCTGGCGAAAAACGGATACCAGGGATGGCGCACCTCGATCGGAGATATCACCGCCGCCGCGAAATATCTTGTCTCGAAAGGAATTGCGGACCCGAACCGGCTTGCGATCGTCGGTTGGTCCTACGGCGGCTATGCTGCCTTGTTGTCCGCGGCCGAACAGCCAGCACTGTACAAGGCCGTCGTGGCCATCGCTCCTGTCACTGACCTCAATCTGCTCAAGAGCGAGTCGAACGACTTCACCGACAGCGCGATTGTGAAGAATTTTGTTGGCTCCGGACCGGATACAATCCAGGGCTCGCCCTTGCGGCGGGCGGCGGAAATCAAGGCTCCGGTCCTCCTCTTCCACGGCGACCTCGACGGAACCGTCAACGTCGCCCACAGCGATAAAATGGTGGCCGCGCTGAAGAGCGCCGGGGATCAGGCGGAACTGGTTCGCTTCCATGGGCTCGATCATCAGCTGGACGACACCGACGCGCGCACGCAGATGCTGACGAGGATCGGCACGTTCCTCGACAGCTCGATCGGCCATTAACTCCTACTTATTGCTTGCGTCGCGCTCCGCCGGCTGCAAATGACGAGCGAGATGGAGGGGATGCGATGAAGCGAGCTTTGTTTGCGGCGGGAACTGCAATCGCGCTGCTGAGCGCGGGGGTTGCCGAGGCGGCGATAACGGCGAGTGGGACGGTCGATACGCGCGCCGCGGGGGTTCGCATCGCGCCGGAAATTTACGGGCAATTTTCCGAAGAACTCGGCCACGGCATCGACGGCGGGATCTGGGTCGGACCCAACTCGCCGATCCCCAACGTCGACGGCTATCGCAAGGATGTTCTCGAAGCGCTGCAGCGGCTCCACGTGCCGGTCATTCGCTGGCCGGGCGGTTGCTATGCCGACACCTACCACTGGCGCAACGGAATCGGTCCGCGCGACAAGCGGCCGGTCACCATCAACTACAGCTGGGGAGGGGTCGAGCAGCACAACGAGTTCGGGACCGCGGAATTCTTCAATTTCGCCGAGCTGATCGGCGCGAAAACGTACCTCAGCATCAATATCGGCAGCGGAACGCCGGCCGAAGCCCGCGACTGGATCGAATATATCAGCTCGCCGAGCCATTCGACCTTGGCGGATGAGCGGCGAGCGAACGGCCGCGACAAGCCCTGGATCGTGGATTACGTCGGTCTTGGAAATGAAATGTGGGGCTGCGGCGGCAACCAGACCGCTGAGGAAGCGGCGGCGCTTGAGCGCCGCTTCGCCACATTTCTCAAGATCGGCCCCAAGCTGATCGCCGCGGGCGCCAGCGATCGCCAATACCATTGGACCGAGGTGCTAATGCAGCCCGACGGGCACCCGCCATATGATGGCGTCTCCGTCCACTATTACACGCTCCCGACTGGTGACTGGGCTCACAAAGGGTCGGCAATCGGATTCCCGGAGAGCGAGTGGGCCTCAACTCTGGTGCGCACGCGCGCGATCGAGGAGATGATCGAGCAGCACTCGGCGATCATGGACAAGACGGATCCGCAGAAGAAGATGTTCCTAGCTGTGGACGAGTGGGGCACCTGGTACGATCCCGCGCCTGGCTCCAATCCCGCGTTCCTGGTGCAGGAAAACACCCTTCGTGACGCAATCGTTGCGGCTACCAACTTCCACATTTTCCAGCGTCACGCGGACCGCGTCAGGTTCGCTGCAATCGCTCAGACGGTGAACGTCCTTCAGGCGATGATCGAAACCGACGGCCCGAAGATGGCGCTTACGCCGACCTATTATGCCTTCCTGATGTACCGGCCGTTCCAGGGGGCCACGGCTCTTCCGGTGAACGTCACCACTCCGGATTATGGCTTGGGTACCGACAAGGTGCCGGCCATCGACGTTACCGCGGCACGGGGGACCGACGGGGCGATCTACGTCGGCTTGATCAATTCCGATCCGCATCAGAATGCCGATGTCGCCCTCGCGCTCGATGGCGCGAAAGCCGGTGCGGTTTCCGGTCAGCTTCTGACTGGAGCAAACATGGACTCGCGCAATGACTTCGGAAAGCCCGAAGGCGTTCATCCGGTACCTTTCACCGGCGCGCGCTGGAGAGGCGGCAAGCTGCAGGTCCACATGCCCAGCAAATCGGTGGTGGTGCTGAAGCTCCAGTGAAAGAAAAGGGCGGCCAAACGGCCGCCCTTTTCCGCATTCGACCTCGCGTGAAAATTACCGCGAGTAGAATTCGATCACGAGGTTCGGCTCCATCCGCACCGGATAGGGTACCTCGTCGAGAGTCGGAACGCGCGTAAAGGTCACCTTCGAGGTGCCATCCGGAACCACATAGTCAGGAACGTCGCGCTCTGCGAGGCTCTGCGCCTCGATCACCAGCGCCATTTCCTGCGCCTTCGGGCCGAGCTCGATCACGTCGCCGACATTCACCCGGCGCGAGGCGATGTTGCACTTCACGCCGTTGACCCGGATGTGGCCGTGGCTGACCAGCTGGCGCGCCGCCCAGATCGTGGGCGCAAACTTGGCGCGGTAGACCAGCATGTCGAGTCGGCGCTCGAGCAGGCCGATGAGGTTCTGCGACGCGTCGCCCTTCATCGCGCTGGCCTCGGTGTAGGTGCGCTTGAACTGCTTTTCGGTGATGTCGCCGTAATAGCCCTTCAGCTTCTGCTTGGCGCGAAGCTGGATTCCGTAGTCGCTGAGCTTGCCCTTGCGCCGCTGGCCGTGCTGGCCGGGGCCATATTCGCGGCGGTTGACCGGGCTCTTGGGACGTCCGAAGACGTTTTCGCCCATGCGGCGGTCGAGCTTGTATTTGGCGCTGGTGCGCTTCGTCACATCATTTCTCCAATTGCGTTTTCTACTGCCCGGAGCCGCGCTGCTTTTCCTGAGAGGAGGGCAGGGCCACCGCTTCACCGGGAATGCGGGGCCAATTGCGAGCGGGCCACCTAGTGAAATGGGCACCGAAGGTCAAGTTTGCGTAGTCGCGCGGGAGCGGCGATAGGGCCGCATGACCGAGATACTCGAACCTCAAGATTGCACGACCATGGCCGAAGTCCGCGCCGGGGTCGACGATGTGGATCGCAAGATCGTCGCGCTGCTCGCCCGCCGCTTCGGCTATATGGATGCGGCGGCGCGCATCAAGCCGGACCGGTCTGTGGTCAGAGACGAAGCGCGCAAGGCCGAGGTCATCGAAAAGGTGATGACCTCCGCCCGTGAGCATAGGCTCGATCCCGACCTGCTGGCTCGCCTGTACGACCAGCTGATCGAGGCCTGCATCGCCTACGAATTCGAGGAGTTCGATCGGCTTCGCGCCTAACGCTGGCGCGGTGGGCCCATGAGCGCCCGGATTACGCCGCGGACCGCCTTCACCTCGCGCGATGACCATCCGGTCTTCGTGAAGATCGTTCGGAGCGTGTTCTTCGTCGCCTGCGTGCGCGACGGCGGATGGAAATAGCCTTTTTCCCCCAGCGACTCCTCGAGCTGCCCGATCAAGCCCTCAACCTCGCCATGCGGGGCGGGCGGCTCCAGCTCCTTCGCCGTAGGCACGGCAAGCTCACTTCGCCCCTCGGCTGAGCTCGGGACATGCTTCGACCATTCGTAAGCGAGCAGGATCACCGCCTGCGCGAGATTGAGCGAGCCAAATTCCGGATTGATTGGAACGGTGACGATTGAATTCGCCAGCGCCACCTCCTCGGTTTCGAGGCCCGACCGTTCGGCCCCGAAAAGTATCGCAGAGCGCTCGGGCGAGCCAGCGATCTGGTCCGCCATCTCTTCCGGAGTCAGCACCGGCATCACCAGGTCGCGCCGGCGAACGGTCGAGGCATAGACTGCGGGGCAATCGGCGATGGCGTCCTGCACCGTGTCGAAGACCTTCGCCCGTTCAAGCACCACATCAGCGCCGCTTGCGGCGGGACCCGCATCGGGATTGGGCCAGCCATCGCGCGGCGCCACCAGCCGCATTTCGGTGAGGCCAAAATTGAGCATCGCCCGCGCAGCTTTCCCGATATTCTGCCCCAACTGCGGGCGGACGAGGACGATGACGGGTTTGTGCGCGCCCTTCGATATGCGACCTTCGGCTTCGCTCCGGCCGCTACTCAGGACGAGCGGGTTGGGAGTCGAGTTCATTCCCGCTCATCCTGAGTAGGCGCCGAAGGCGGCGTATCGAAGGACGAGCGCACGAACAATTTGCGCGAGAGGAGCCGCAACCCTTCGTAATCGCCGCGGATCAACGCTTCTTTTTTGGCCCGCGACCAGCCCTTGACCTGGCGCTCTGCAGCAAACGCCTGCTCGCGATCCGGAAATTCCTGGTTCCAGACGAGCGTAACCGGCCGACGGTTTTGGGTGTAACCCGGTAACGATCCGGTTTGATGTGCGCCAAGTCGTGCGTGGAGATCGTCGGTGTGACCGACATAATAGCTGCCGTCGGAGCACCGGAGCATGTAGGCGTAGAAACTCATTATGGTCCTTCGATACGCGACTTCGATGCGCTGCGCTTCCTCAGTCGCTACTCAGGATGAGCGGCAAAGGTAAACCGGTCAGGGTTGTTCCCCGACCGCCCCCGCGATCTCCGCGAAATCGCCTGGCTCGCTGAAGTCCTTGTAGACGCTTGCGAAGCGGATGTAGGCGACGTGGTCGAGCGCCTTGAGGCCGTCCATCACCGCCTCGCCGATCTGGGTCGTCGTCACTTCCTCACCCCGCGTTTCCAGCTGGCGCTGAATTGACGAGATGAGGCGGTCGACCCTGTCCGATGCGATGTCTCGCTTCCGGCAGGCAATTGATATCGATCGCGAAAGCTTGTCTCGATCGAACGGTTCGCGCTTGCCATCCTTCTTCACGACCGTGACTTCGCGCAGCTGCACCCGCTCGAAGGTGGTGAACCGAGCTCCGCACGCCTCGCACTGCCGACGGCGCCGGATCGCAGCGCCGTCCTCGCTCGGGCGGCTGTCTTTGACCTGGCTGTTTTCGTGCGCGCAGAACGGACAGCGCATAGGCTCTCGCTAATCCTGATAGATCGGGAAGTGCGCGCACAGCGCCCGTACGCGCTCGTTGACCTGCCGCTCCACGTCGCCGTTACCTTCCGGACCGTTCTTGGCTAGCCCGTCGAGGACATCCGCCACCATGTCGCCGATGTCACGGAACTCGGCCTCGCCGAAGCCGCGGGTGGTGCCGGCCGGCGAGCCGACCCGGATCCCGCTGGTCTTCACCGGGGGCAACGGATCGAAGGGCACGCCGTTCTTGTTGCAGGTGATTCCTGCGCGTTCGAGGCTCTCGTCGGCGTCTTTGCCTGTGAGGCCAAGCGGTCGAAGGTCGACAAGCGCCAAGTGCGTATCCGTGCCGCCCGCAACCAGATCGGCGCCGCGCTCCTTCAGCCGGTTCGCGAGAGTCTTGGCATTGGCGATCACCGCCTTGGCGTAGCTCTTGAAATCGGGCCGTAGCGCCTCACCGAATGCCACCGCTTTTGCCGCGATCACATGCATCAGCGGACCGCCCTGGAGCCCGGGGAACACCGCCGAATTGATCTTCTTGGCAATGGCTTCATCATCAGTCAGCACCATGCCGCCACGGGGACCGCGGAGTGTCTTATGCGTGGTTGTCGTCACCACATGCGCGTGGCCGAACGGCGAGGGATGCTCGCCCGCCGCCACCAGCCCCGCGAAATGGGCCATGTCGACCATCAGGTAAGCGCCGACCTCGTCGCAGATGGCCCGGAACCGCGCGAAATCGAGGTGGCGCGGATAGGCCGACCCGCCGCAGATGATGAGCTTCGGCTTGTGCTCCTTCGCCAGCCGCTCGACTTCGTCGAAATCGACGAGGTGATCGTCGGGCCGGACGCCGTACTGGATCGCGTTGAACCATTTGCCCGACTGAGCCGGAGGAGCGCCGTGGGTCAGGTGACCGCCCGCGGCGAGGCTCATCCCCATGATCGTGTCGCTGGGCTGCAGCAGCGCCAGCATCACCGCGCCGTTCGCCTGCGCGCCCGAATGCGGTTGGACATTCGCGAAGCCGCATCCGAACAGCTTCTTCGCCCGCTCGATCGCGAGAGTCTCGACCGAGTCCGAAGGCGCGCAGCCCTGGTAATAACGCCGGCCCGGATAGCCCTCCGCATATTTGTTGGTGAGCACCGATCCCTGCGCCTCGAGAACCGCCTTGCTGACGATATTTTCGGACGCGATCAGCTCGATCTGGGTCTGCTCACGGGTCAGCTCGGCCTTGATCGCTTCCGCTACGGCGGGATCGGCATCGGCCAGATCTTCGGTGAAGAAGCCGCGAGGCTGGACGTCGTTGAGGTTCGCTGCGCTGGCCATCAGTCGCTTTCCTGGAGAAGTTGGGAGAGTTGGTCGACCCGCCGCTGGTGGCGTCCACCGGCGAAGTCCGTGTCGAGAAATTCGGTGACGCAGGCTTTCGCCATGTCGCTTCCGATCAGCCGCCCGCCGAAGGCGATGACATTGGCATCGTTGTGCTCGCGTGCAAGCCGCGCCGACAGCGGATCATCGACTCGGGCGCATCGGCACTCTGGATTGCGGTTCACCGCGATCGAAATGCCGATCCCCGAGCCGCAGACCGCCACTCCACGCTCAGCTTCGCCCGAGGCGACGGCTCGCGCCAGCCGGGCGCCATATTCGGGATAGTCGACGCTTTCTGTACTGTTGGTGCCGAGGTCGATCACCACATGGCCCGAGTCCCGAAGCCATGCGGCGAGCTCGTCCTTCAGGGCGAATCCGGCATGGTCGGAGGCAACGGCGATGCGCATGCGCGCTGCCTAGGCGAATGGTCGGGGATTCGCCAGTGCGGCCGCAAATTGAGGGACAGATGTCCGCGACCGCTGTAGGGGGCGCTTCCATGTCGCTGCTGATGAAGATGGCGGTTCGCGGGGAGAAGCTGGTCTACCGCATCGGCGGATTGCCCGTCGCGCTGCGCTCATCCGATGGCGATCGCACCTGCGATACGATCAGGCGCGCTTACGCGCACGCCTATTGGCGCCCCGCACGGTGGGATGGATATCTGGAAATCGCCGCGGCTTGGCTCTTGTGGCCGATCGTCGCCTTCATCGGCCCGCTGTGGTTCACCGCGAAAAATGGACAGGCGATCCGGCGCCGCCACAAACGCGGGCTCCTCCGCCAGTTCCTCGATCAGGTGCGGCTGTTCTTCACGGCCGGCGTGGTCGCGCCGTGGTATTACATCTTCGAGCTGGCGAAGGATCCGAGTTCCGAGCGCGCAGAGCTGTTCGTGCAGCGATCGGGGACCAAGGCCGGAATTTATCCCTTGCTTCGGCGCGGAGTGACGACGGAGCTCAACAACAAGAAGATTTTCGCCGACTATTGCGCGGAGAAGGGCGTGCCGTGTGTGCCTTACCTTCTCTTTCTGGATGGCAGCGATCCCGGCGAGGCGAAGCTCCCCGATTGCGACTTGTTCGTGAAGCCTGGTGGCGGGCGTGGAGGCCGAGGCGCCGAGCGATGGGATCTTGTGCGGCCGGGAATATTCAGCGGTCCAGACGTTGAGAAGCTGGGTGCAAACGAACTTCTCGGCCGCCTCAACGAGCGGGCAAAGCACCGGCCGCTGCTCGTTCAGCGGCGGATCAATGCCAATCCCGAAGTTGCCGACCTTACCGCCGGTGCGCTGCCGACCGTCCGGGTCACCACATGCCTTAACGAGCAGGGGGAGCCGGAGGTGGTGGGGGCAGTGTTCCGAATGGCCATCGGGTCCAACCGCACGGTCGACAATCTCCACGCCGGCGGAATCGCGGCCGGGGTGGATCTTGAGAAAGGAATGCTGTCGGCCGCCAGCAACCTCGGCATGGATTCGCGCCTCGGCTGGCTGGACCGCCACCCGGACACAGGTGCCGAGATCGTCGGACGCGCACTCCCGCAGTGGGAGGAGACCAAGGCGCTCGCCATCCAGGCGCACCGTGCCTTCGACGACCGTGTGATCGTCGGTTGGGACATCGGTGTCACAGAGCAGGGCCCGCTGGTGGTGGAGGGGAACAGCAGCCCCGATCTCGACATCGTCCAGCGCTTCGGCCAACCTGCATGCGCGACCCGCTTGGGCTGGCTCCTCGGATGGCACCTCAAGCAGCGCGGCTTCGTGCCGAACGCGAAGTCGTCAAGTTCGCGGGTGGATGCCGAAAAGGAGCCCAGCGCGCCTTGATCGGCGGGTGAAGCGGTCGCCCAAACTTTCATCGAGATAATAGGTCACCATCATCGACGCGCGCTCGCCATCCGCTTCGCTTGCGTTCGCGGCGCTGTGCCAGCTCTTGGTGCGGGCAACCGGAAAGGCGTAGCCGCTGGCGGGCAGAAACTGCATCTGCACCGTCTGCTCAGCCGCCTCCCCATTCTTACCGGCGTGAAAGATGGTCCCGAGGTGCCGCTGAGACTCGTCAGGGGGTAAGTAGAACTGGACGGTGATGGCCTTGGTCGGGGCGTCGGCATGGATGCCGATACGGTATCCGGGCTGGTCCCGCAGCAGGATCGGTACCGGATAGAGGCCAATACGCTCCACCGGTTTTTGGAACCTCTCCTCCAGCACAGCCCGAAACTTCCGCTTGAACGCGTTTTGCAGATCTCGGGAACAAAGGGCCCGAGCCACCGGCATCCACACGCGCCGTTGTTCGTCGGGTAAGCGCCACAGCAGCTCGGGGTAGAGATACATCCTCAGCCGCGTGCTGCTTCCGTCGGCCCGCATCGCGTCCTTGTGCGCCAGCTCGTGATAATGCTGCCGATCCGGCATTGCGGCCAGCAGCGCGGAATAACTGGCCGGATCGAGCACATGCTCCATGGTGATGTGGTCGAACGGCTCGTGCCGGAGCGCGCTTCTATCGACGGCGGCCACGAAAGCGGCTTCCACGGAAGTCTCGATCAGCGATTGACGATGGACGATTTGGTCCATGGACGCTCAGGCGGCGAGCTTGATTTCGTCGCGGCTCCAGATTTCGACCAGCGCGCCGGTGAGCTCATCCATCATTTCGGGCGTGTGGCACGGCCCGGGAGTGAAGCGGAGCCTCTCCCTTCCGCGCGGGACGGTTGGGAAATTGATCGGCTGGACGTAGATTCCATACTCGGCGAGCAGGATATCGCTGATGCGCTTCGCCTTGACCGGGCACCCGACGAGGAGCGGGACGATGTGAGTCGAGCTCGGCATTAGGGGGAGGCCAGCGGCGTCGAACTTTTCCTTCAGCATTGCCGCTGAAGCCTGCTGCGCCTCACGCTCGGCATTGGAAGCCTTCAGGTGGCGAACACTCGCGAGCGCGCCCGCAACCAGCACCGGTGAGAGCGAGGTGGTGAAGATGAAGCCCGGCGCATAGCTCCGGATACAGTCGGCGATGGTCTTGCTCGTGGCGATATAGCCGCCCATCACCCCGAACGCCTTGGCCAGGGTTCCCTCGATGATGGTCAAGCGATGGGCGACGCCCTCGCGCTCGGAAATGCCGCCGCCGTGCGCGCCGTACATGCCGACGGCGTGAACCTCATCGAGGTAGGTCAGCGCGTGATATTTGTCGGCGAGATCGCAGATCGCCGCGATCGGAGCGATATCGGCATCCATCGAATAGACGCTCTCGAAGGCGATCAGCTTGGGCGTCGCTGGATCGGTATCGAGCAGCAGCTGTTCGAGATGCTCCAGGTCATTGTGCCGGAAAATGCGCTTCTCGCAGCCCGAGCTCTTGATGCCCGCGATCATCGACGCGTGGTTGAGCTCATCCGAAAAAATGATGCAGCCGGGGAGCAGCTTGCCCAGTGTGGAGAGCGCCGCCTCGTTGGAGACGTAGCCGGACGTGAACAGAAGCGCCGCTTCCTTGCCGTGCAATCCGGCAAGCTCGGCCTCAAGCTCGATATGATAATGGGTGTTGCCGCTGATGTTGCGGGTACCGCCCGAACCGGCGCCGGTTTCGTGAAGCGCCGTCTCCATCGCCTCGATCACGGCCGGGTGCTGGCCCATGCCGAGATAGTCGTTCGAGCACCACACGGTGACCGGCTTCGGACCGTTCCCGCCGAAGCAGTGCGCGTTGGGGTAGGCGCCCTTGTTGCGCAGGATGTCGATGAAGACGCGATAGCGTCCTTCGCTATGAAGCCGGTCGATCGCCGACTTGAAGATGCTGTCGTAATCCATGCTCGCCCGGAGCGCCTTTAACTCTCCGGCCCAGCCATTTCCACCCCGTGGAGTCACTTATAACGCCCTCACCTCGCCGAGGCCGTAGCGGGCGAGTGCGCTGAGCAAGCTGTGCCGGGGCTGGCCGCCGGTGAACACGGCGATTCCACCGGGATAGTTCTCGGGCCACCGCTGTTCGCGGGTTAAGTATTGGATTCGCCGTGCTATTCCCGCGCCGCCATCGACCCAATTCCTTCCAGGGAACACCGCTTGCAGTTCGTCGCGCAGCAGCGGGAAATGGGTGCAGGCGAGCACGACCGTGTCGATGTCGGCGCCTTGCTGTTGGTCAAATAACGGCGCGGCTGCACTTCGGACCTCGTCGACGGAAACCGATTCACCGGCCAATTTGCGCTCGGCAAGTTCGACGAGCTCGGGGGAGCCATGTCGAAGGACGGTGCAGTGCGCCGCGAATCGTTGCGCGAGATCGTCGACATAGGGCTGGCGGATCGTCGCCTCGGTGCCAAGAACGCCGATGACTCCACTCCTCGTCATTTCGGCCGCGGGCTTGATGGCGGGCACCGTGCCGACCACCGGAAGGTCAAGCGCCGCGCGGACGTGCTCTAGCGCGATCGTGCAAGCGGTATTGCAGGCAATCACCACGAGCCGCGGCTGGAATCGCTCGGCGAAACGGCCGAGCAGCGCCGGCACCCGCGATGCAATCTCGGCTTCGCTCTTCGTCCCGTAGGGGTAACCTGCACTGTCGGCGGCGTAGACGATCGGCGCTGTCGGAAGCAGCGCCCGCGTAGGCTCCAGCACCGAAAGTCCGCCGACTCCGGAGTCGAAGAAAAGGATAGGCGCGTTCGGACTCATCGATTGTGCATTTGACGGACGGCATTCTCCCCTGCAACTCTTGGGCAAACGAGGGGCGCGTGAATACTCAACTGCTTCTTCCATTCCTGCTCGGTTACGTCCTCGGCTCGATTCCATTCGGGCTTATCCTCACTCGCCTCGCCGGGAAGGGGGACATCCGCAAGGTGGGCTCGGGAAATATTGGTGCCACAAACGTGCTCAGGGCAGGGGGGCGAGCGCTCGCCGCAGCGACGCTCATCCTCGATGCCCTCAAGGCTACCGCAGCGGTGGTAATCGCGCAGCAGCTCTGGCCCGGCCTGGAGTGGTCGATGGCTGCAATCGTCGCGGCTGCGGGTGCGCTGGTCGGGCACCTCTATCCCGTCTGGCTAAGGTTTCGCGGCGGCAAGGGGGTCGCGACATTCCTCGGGCTCCTGATCCCGCTCCTGCCGATCGTCGCCGTGATCTACGCAGCCGTTTGGATCGCAGCGCTTCTGATCGTTCGCATTTCCTCCGTCGCCGGAATGCTTGCGGCGGTTAGCGCTCCGATCGCGACGCTGGCGCTAGGCGGAGCCTATTTCCCCGTCGTGCTCGCTTTCGCGATCCTCGTCGTCTGGCGCCACCACGCAAATCTCGCGCGCCTGTGGGCCGGGACTGAGCCAAAGATCGGCCGTTCCAAATCGTGAGTGACCTGATCGACAGGATAAGGCTGATCCGCTCGCCCTCGATCGGCCCGGTTACCTATCGCCAGCTGATTGCCCGCTTCGGCTCGGCCGAGACGGCGCTCGCCGCCATCCCGGATCTCGCGCGACGCGGCGGGGGCAAGATTCCCGCTCTGTTCAGCCGCGACCAGGCGGAGCGCGAGATCGCAACGGTCGAGAAGTTCGGCGGCCGCTACCTGGTACTTGGTCAGGGATTGTACCCGGCGCTGCTTGCCGAACTGGACGATGCGCCCCCGGTCCTAATCGCGAAGGGCAATCTCAATCTTTTCGACCAGCCAGCAGTCGCCATTGTGGGCGCCCGCAACGCCTCGGCTGCCGCGTGCCGGTTCGCGCGCGGCCTTGCCCACGATCTTGGCCAACAGGAATTGGTCGTCGTCTCCGGCCTCGCTCGCGGGATCGATAGCGCGGCGCATGACGGCGCTCTCGAAAGCGGCACGATTGGGGTCGTCGCCGGTGGGATCGACGTCTTCTACCCGCCCGAAAACGAGGCGCGGCAGAAGGCAATGTTCGAGCGCGGGCTCGTTCTTGCGGAAATGCCGCCAGGCACCGAGCCGCGAGCCCGCCACTTCCCGTATCGCAACCGCATCATCGCCGGGATCAGTCTGGGCACGATCGTCGTCGAAGCGGCGCCCCGGTCGGGATCGCTCATTACCGCGCGGCTGGCAGCCGAAGCTGGGCGCGAGGTGATGGCGATCCCCGGATCTCCTCTCGATCCGCGAGCGCAAGGCTGCAATCAACTGATCCGCGACGGAGCGACTCTCGTGCAGAATGCTGCCGATGTCGTCGAAGCAATCGAGCCAGCAAGGCCGCGGGTGGCGTCGCCGAGGTCATCGTACGAGCAACCTCCTCCCGAAATGGATGGAGAGGCACTCGATGCTGTCGAGGCCTTGCTCGGACCCTCGCCGGTTCCGGTCGACGAGATCATCCGCCTGTCCGGCGCATCAAGCGGAGCAGTGCAGATGGCGCTTCTCGAGCTCGACCTCGCCGGGCGACTGGACCGGCACGCAGGAGCAAGGGTTAGTTTGCGGGGGTGAGAAATGGAATCCGGCCGATCGAGATTTGAAGTCGGTTTATTGCTGAGTGAAAGCTCTGCTTTGGCGATTCGGAACTGGTGGCGAGTAGCCATTGCACTCGTTGTCATGTGCGCGGTCGGGGTGCTGATCGATCTGAATGCCCACGGCGGATCCTGGAACATGTTGTACAGCTTGGTCGCCATTGCTTTTCAAGTTTGGCTGACGGACGCTCTGCTCAAGCAGACAGGGGCGGACGGTTCAGGCGTGCGCTCATCGGCAATTGGAGTCCGCGTCAGCTTTGTAACGCAGCTTGGAATTGTATTCGGGCTGCTGCTCTTTGTAGTGCCGGGGGTGATCGCGTTCGTGCGATGGTCGATGGCGCTCCCGATCGCACTATCAAAGGGCACAGGTGTAATCGAATCGATCAAGGAGAGTTGGGCACGAAGTGAGGGTCATTTCTGGCCAATACTCGTACTGCTCATGCTGATCTATGTGCCGGCCTTCGGAGGTGCAATTGGGTTGGGAATTGTTGTCGAATCGGCGATGCCGCTGACTGCGGACATCGTCACGAATTTGCTAATGGTGATTGGGTTGATACTTGGATGGCACGTCGCAGTGGCCATCTTCCTGGCGGGAGAACCGCGAACTGAAGCCCTTCGAGAAGTGTTCGCCTAATGCGTTCGGGTTGACTGCGAGATTCCGCGACCCCCATCTCATACGCGTATGCGTGAGGAAGAAATTTGAAGCTCGTCGTCGTCGAATCGCCGGCCAAGGCGAAAACCATCGAAAAATATCTGGGGCCGGGGCATCGCGTCCTCGCCTCCTTCGGCCACGTCCGCGATCTTCCGGCGAAGGACGGCTCGGTCGATCCCGATCGCGACTTCGCGATGGAATGGCAGGTTTCGGCCGACCGCTCCAAGCAGGTGCGAGCGATCACCGACGAGGCGAAAAAAGCGGACACGCTGATCCTCGCGACCGACCCGGATCGCGAAGGGGAGGCGATCAGCTGGCATCTCGCCGAGGTGCTCAGGAACAAGAACGCGCTGCCTCCGAAGGTTGAGCGGGTCGCGTTCAATGCCATCACCAAATCTGCCGTCACCGAGGCGATGGCGAAGCCGCGCGAGCTCGATGAAGACCTGATCGATGCTTACCGCGCCCGCCGCGCCCTCGACTATCTCGTCGGCTTTACCCTCTCACCGATCCTCTGGCGCAAGCTACCTGGCGCAAAATCCGCGGGGCGCGTGCAGTCCGTCGCGCTTCGGCTCATTGTCGATCGCGAGCGGGAGATCGAGACGTTCCGGCCGCAGGAATATTGGTCGGTCACGGCGAGCTTCGAAGCGGACGGGCAGGGCTTCACCGCGCGGCTCGTGGAGTTCGAAGGCAAGAAGATCGAGCGTCTGACGATCGGCAACCAGGGTGATGCCGACCGCGCCAAGGCTGCGGTCGAAGCGGGCCGCTTCACCGTCTCCTCGGTCGAGACTAAGCCGTTCGCCCGGAACCCGCCGCCGCCGTTCACGACCTCGACGCTTCAGCAGGAGGCGGCGCGCAAGCTCGGCTTCGCCGCGAGCCACACGATGCGGGTGGCGCAGTCGCTCTACGAGGACGGGCTGATCACCTACATGCGAACCGACGGCGTCGACATGGCGCCGGAGGCGGTGAGCGCGGCCCGCCGCGCAATCGCCGATCGCTACGACGCCGGCTACGTTCCCGATCGGCCGCGGCAGTATACAACGAAAGCCAAGAACGCGCAGGAAGCGCACGAGGCGATCCGTCCGACCGAATTCTCCCAACGCCGCGCCGCGTCGGGCGACCACGCGCGGCTGTATGAGCTGATCTACAATCGCGCGCTCGCGAGCCAGATGGCTTCGGCACGGCTGGAGCGGACCACGGTCGAACTCTCCGACGGCACCGGCAAGGCGGTGCTTCGCGCCACCGGACAAGTCGTCCTCTTCCCCGGCTATCTCGCACTTTACGAGGAAGGCCGCGACGAGAAGGCCGACGACGAAGAGGGTGCGCGCATGCCGCCGCTTCGCGAGGGCGACGCGCCAGCCAAGACCGGACTCGAAGCAACCCAGCATTTCACCCAGCCCCCCCCGCGCTATTCGGAAGCCAGTCTCGTTAAACGGCTGGAGGAGCTGGGGATCGGCCGGCCGTCGACCTACGCGTCGATCCTTCAGACGCTGAAGGACCGAGAATATGTGCGCGTCGAAAAGGCGCGCTTCATCCCCGAGGAGAGCGGCCGGCTGGTGACCGCGTTCCTCGAACGCTTCTTCGAGAAATATGTCAGCTACGATTACACCGCCGAACTCGAGGAGGAGCTCGACGACGTGTCCGGCGGGCGTCTCGACTGGCAGAAACTGCTCGACGCTTTCTGGCGCGATTTCAAGCCGAAGGCCGGCGAGGTCATGGACCAGAAGCCGTCCGAGATCACCGCGGCGATCGATGAATTCCTCGCGCCCTGGCTCTACCCACCGCGCGCCGACGGCTCCGATCCGCGCCTGTGCCCGCAATGCGGCAATGGGCGTCTCTCGCTTCGCGGCGGCAAGTTCGGCGCGTTCATCGCCTGCTCCAACTATCCCGAATGCAAATACACGCAGCGGTTCGGCCAGGCGGGGGCCGAAGGTCAGGCGAATGAGGGACCGCAGGAGCTGGGGAACGGGATCGAGCTCAAGACCGGGCGTTTCGGTCCATATCTCGAGCGCGACGGCAAACGCGCCTCAATCCCGAAGGACGTCGGAACCGACGGTGTGACCCCGCAACTCGCCGAGCAGCTGCTGTCGCTTCCTCGCGAGATCGGGCCGCATCCGGAAACCGGGAAGCCGATCACAGCGTCGATCGGGCGGTACGGGCCCTATCTCGCTCACGACGGCAAATATGCGAAGCTTGGCTCGACCGCCGAGGTGTTCGAGACGGGGATGAACGCTGCGGTCTCCAAGCTCGCCGATGCAGCGGCGGGGGGAAGCCGGGAACGCGGCGCCGCTCGCGAACCAATCGCCGTCCTTGGCAAGCACCCGGCGAGCGGCGGTGACATCAAGGTGATGGCCGGCCGCTACGGGCCCTACGTCACCGACGGGAGCACCAATGCGACGCTCCCCAAGGCGATGGAGCCGAAAGCCATCACCCTGGACGAGGCCGTCCGGCTGATCGACGAGCGCGCCGCCAAAGGACCGCCGGCCAAGAAGAAGCGCAAGGGCGGCCGATCCAAGAAGTGAGCGGGTCCGGCCTATTGGCCCAGACGGTCCTGCAGTCCCTTGATCAAGGCCGCTTCGCGTTCATCGATCGCCCGCACCTTGGCTGAAGCCGCGTCGATCGCCTTCAGATCGGCGGCGGCAATTCCGCCCAGCTTCTGGATTCGCTCGGCGCCAAGCGAATCGAGATCGGCAGCCGCTCGAGTCACCGGCGCTCTCGCAGCGATCGCCGCCGAAAGTGCCTGCTGGGCAACAATCCACCCCTCGCTTTGCGGGGCGCCCGCCGCAGCGACGGCCTTCTCGGCGGCCGCGGCCATCGGTTGGAAGCCGGATTCGCCGGCCTCCGCCTGGCCCACCAGCGCATTCAGCTGGTCGACAAGCCCTGCGGTCGGCGTTGTTGAAAGCACCGGGTCGGGCACCGGGATCCGGGGATCGATCGCCTCAGCCGGCCGCGGGTAGAGCGACGGCGCGTTCACCGGCGAGTGCGCGCAACCGGCGATGGCGGCACAGGCCAGGGCGAGAAGGGGACGACGCACCGGCGCTTAGTAGGAAGGGGCGACGCGCGCCGCAATCGCTTCTCGCAAGGCTTGCCTCTCCCCGGTGCTGCCCCTATGTCGCCGCTTCCGCCGGACAGGCGATGCGCGCCCGTAGCTCAGCTGGATAGAGCACCAGACTACGAATCTGGGGGCCGGAGGTTCGAATCCTTCCGGGCGCGCCATATTCCGGGCCACCTCACCGCATTTACTCCGCGCCGAATATCCCGCAGCATTCGGATTGTGGCGTCAGAAGACAACCAGCAAGCGCAGGCCCGGTCGGTGCGGTTCGACCGTCGCGCTTTCCTCGAAGGAGCGGCGTGGCTTGGCATTGCTGCTGGCTTCGGTGGCATCGGTTCCTGCCCAGCTCTCGCGATGCGGCGAGGCTCGGCTGCGGCCCTCTTGCCCGACGGTTCCGAGTTCGCGTTCTGGGAGCAGCCGCTCACCTTCACCAAGACCTATTATGTCGACAATGGCGCGGCGGCCGCAGACGACGCCGGACCTGGGGACAGGGAACGGCCTTTCCGCACGATCGGCAGGGCCGCCTCGATCCTCCAGCCGGGCGAGCGAGTGGTCATCGCCGGCGGAATTTATCGCGAGTGCGTTCGGCCAACCCGCGGAGGGACCGGTCCTTCGCAAATGATCAGCTATGAAGCCGCGCCGGGAGCGAAGGTGTACATTCGGGGTTCTGAAGTCCTCGAGAACGGCTGGACCGAGGCGGCGATCCCGCCCCGGCCGGGCAGCGCAGCCGCCGGCGCAGGCGTCACGATCTGGCGCCACGATCTTCCCGAAGCGCTGTTTCCCGACGCCTACAACCCATTCGCGTTGCCCAGCATCATGGGTTCGTGGGAATGGCTCGATCCGTCCAAGGTGGACATGGGTCCGTATCTCCGCCGTCGTGGACTTGTGTTCGCGGACGGCAAGCCGCTGGAGCCGATGGAGCAGCTTTCCGAACTTGCGATGCCGAACCTCCCTCCTGCACCGGATTTCACCCACCCCCCGGCGCCTCAAAACGGCCTTCCGGGCAGACGGCGGGGCGGTCCCATCATGCAGGAGATCGGAGGCTCGCCGACCGCGCGGTTCTGGACCGACTATTCCGGCACCGCGATTTATGTGCGCCTGCCGTCGGGAACGCCGGCCGATCACCTGATGGAAGTCACCACCCGCCAGCACGCTTTCATCCCCGCTCACAGCGGCATCGGCTTTATCCGGGTGAAGGGACTTACCTTCCAGCATGTCGGCAACGCCTATCCATTCCCGCAGTTCGGGATGGTCTCGCTCGCGGGCGGCGACCACTGGATTCTTGAAGACAATGTGCTTGAATGGGCCAACGGAATAGGCCTCGATATCGGCTTTGACGGCGACAGCGTCCGCGCCCCCCATCCCGGGGCCGCGATCGTCGTTCGCGGCAACCAGATCCGCTACTGCGGCGTCGAAGGCATCGGCGGGATGGGGACCACCGACACGCTGATCGAAGACAATCTCATCGAATGGTGCGGATGGGCAGATGCGGAGCGCGGATGGGAAGCCGCCGCAACCAAATTCCACCGAGCGAAGAACATGCTCTACCGCCGCAACGTCATCCGGCACATCCGCCATGGCAATGGCGCGTGGTGGGACGTCGGCAACAGCAATTGCCGCGTCACCCAGAACATCTTTGCCGACATTCAGACCGTCTCGGCCGCAGTCCATTTCGAAATGACTACGGATCAGAATGCGATCGACAACAACATCATCTGGGATGTGCGCAACGCGGAACCGGGCACGCCGGGGCAGCGCGGCTGTGCGGGGTCGGGCATTTTCGACAATGCCACCAGCAACCTCATCATCGCGCAAAACTTGATTGGCCGCTGCGACAATGCCGGCATCTTCACCATCGTTCGCCCCGACCGGGGTCGCCCGGCCGCGGAGGGCAACCTGGTCAGCAACAATATCTTCGCCAGCTGCAAGGCCGGAATCGTCTTCCTCAGCGCCAACAACAAGGCCGACGGGAACGTCTATGTGGCTATGCCCTCTGCGTTCCAGGGATTCGTAGACGCGAGTTCAGTACCCGCGAATGATCCGGACCCGTGGCGGCGAGTCCAATATATGGGTCTTGCAAACTGGCGCTCGACCCACGGCTGGGACCGGAACTCGATAGAGGCTACGGCGGAGATTCATTTCGACCCGGAGACCCTGCAACTACGGATTGTCACCGCACGGGCCCTGCCGAAATCGGGTGCGGTGCCCTGGATGGAAACCGACCTGCTGGGTACGTCAACCGGCACGGCAAGAATCGCCGGTCCGCTTGCTGGCTTAAGAGCCAAGCATCTCCGGACTGTCGATCCTCGGCAGCTTTCGTAGCCGCCAGGCGAAAACCTCGTCGCGCGGGCCGCCCTCTTTTAATTTTCATTAACGCGGACTTCCTATTCCCTTGGGAATGAACGCTACGGATGTGGTTCAGAACCGGAGCTCGCACAGGGAGCACGTGTTTCTCACGGCAACGCTCGACGTTGCCGGCACATCGCTGCCGGTCGTTCTCCGCAACCTGTCCCGCGAAGGGGCTTTGGTCACCGGCAAAAACCTTCCCGAACCGGGCGATTCCGTTCTGTTTCATCGCCAGGGGCTTTCCGCTCCCGCCAGAGTCGCGTGGTCGCACCAGGGGCTTGCCGGGATCAATTTCGATCTGCCGCTCTATCCCAAGGAATTGCTCCGCCACATTCCGCCGGTGGAAAACCGGCCAGCGCTCCAGATCAAGCGGAGGCCCGGACTGAGGCCGCAACCGCTCACTCCGGCAGAGCGGGCGATGGTGGAGCGGTGGGCAGCGGAATCCCCGTTCGCGCTCGGGGACTAGGCGGCTGAGCCCTGCGTCCGGTGCAGCCAATCGATCAGAACCGGTAATCCGATGACGTTATTGAAAGCTATTCCGTAACAGTCCGACCCGCCCCACCGGACCACGCCCTGTTGAGGCGGAAGACCCGTAAGGCTCACAGTCACATCCGCGCCGACCGTCAGTGCGTTGTGGATCTCCGCGGCGATGCCGCCCTGCGAGATATTGAGGATATGCGCGCGGTGAACCACTGCGCCCTCGCGAACGAAGCCAATGCAGTGTGTTTCGATGCGCGGCATCCGCGGACGCCGGCCCTCGCTGCCGGCGGTTAGAAGATCGACCACATCAATGGGCGATCCAAACTCGATCCCGGAGTCGCTCCCGCGAAGCCAGCTTACGCGGCCCGGCACCGGATTGCCTTCCTTGATTTCGATCATCAACTCCTGGCCGACTTCGAGCGAGCAATAGGCGCGAATGAGCGCTCCTCCCGCCGAGATGTTCTTCACCAGGCAAAGTTCGCGGGTGCCTTCGATAAAGATCGAGCCGACTCGAAAGATTGTCAGGTGGCGCTCGCTCGACCGGCGGCTCTCCACGGGCGGCGGGTCACTGGAGATGGAGTAGAGAGTGGTCTCGACCGGCATCTCCTTCACGCTCCTCGCTCCACTCCTCTTGTACGGGACCGGCCGCATCGTTCGCTGCGACCGGTCCTCGGCACGCGACGCAATCATGTTTCCGCCGCCACGGGTTACCATCTGGTTGCAGATGGTTCCGATTTGCCATGTCGGATTCGCTTTGAAGCTGTCGCGCTCAAGCGTAGAAGGTTAAAGAGGAGGGGCTTATGATACGCAATGCCCTGATTGCTTTGGCTACCTTGGCAGCGCCGGCGCCGGTCATCGCCCAAACCATGTCGCTCGACACATATGCGCAGAGACCGCTCATCGACCGCAGCACGCAACGCGAGGATGTGCGGCTAAGGACCGAAGCAAATCAGCGGATGACCGTGCCGGTCAAGCTTTCAGGCAAAGGTCCGTGGCAGTTCATCGTCGATACTGGCGCCAACCGCACCTCCATCTCCAGCAGCCTTGCAGCATCGCTTGGCCTTGCGCCAGGCGGAGCAACCCAGATTCACACCGTCACCGGCGTCAAGACCGTCCAGACGGCAACGGTCCCCGACCTGCAGCTTAGCGACAACAACATCCACAATCTTCGTGCACCGCTTCTGGATGCCACCAATATCGGCGCGGACGGCATGCTTGGAGTCGATTCCCTGCAATCGCAACAGGTGGTGTTCGATTTTTCGAAGAACACCATGTCCATCGTTCCGGCGGTCCGCAAAGAGGTGACCGAGAACAATGGAGCCATCGTCATTTATGGCCGGCTCCTCAATGGGCGGCTGATCGTCACTCATGCCGATGCCGACGGTAACGACATCACCGTGATCCTGGATACCGGCTCGGAGGTCTGTGTCGGCAATGACGCGATGCGCCAGCGCATGCAAAAGCACGGGCAGCTGACGGATGCGGGTTATGTCGAGTTGCAATCGGTCACCGGAGAAAAACTTCCCGGTCAATATACGTTCGTGAAAAAGCTCGCGTTCGGCGGTGTCGACCTCAACGGTGTCGCGGTGGTATTCGCGAATGCCCACACCTTCCACGATCTGGGTCTCGACGACCGGCCGGCTCTGCTCCTCGGAATGAACGCGATGCGAGCGTTCAAGAAGGTTTCGATCGATTTCGCGCACCAGAAATTCAGGGTCATTCTCCCGCAGGACGGAAGCCTCGCCCCGGTGCTGGTGGCGGCGCGCTAGCCCAGCCCGGCAGGATCGATACCGAATCGCCGCAAGCGCGCGGCGAGACCCGCCGCAATCTCCTCCAATCCGTCGCGGGTGCGCGCTTCGCATCGAGCGGTGAGCTTCGGCTCGGTGCCGGAAGCCCGCAGCAGCCACCAGCCGCCCTGTTCGCTGACCCGAAGTCCGTCCGTCGAGTTCACCGGCAGTCCATTCGAACGGACCTCCATTTCCATTGCGTGCAACACCTCTTCCTTGCGTTCGTCGGGGCAGGGAAGGCGGATTTCGGGGGTAGCGAAGGTGATCGGCAGCCCGCGCCGGAACTCGGCCACGCTCAGCCCCGAGCGGACCAGGGCGCGCAGGCAGCGCAGGGCGTTGTAAATCCCGTCGTCGGCGTCGTGCCAACGATCGCCGAAGAAGATGTGACCGCTCATCTCGCCGGCCAAGGGCGCCCCTTCGCGAAGCATCGCCTCGCGCACCCGCACATAGCCGGACGCGCTCATCACCGCCCGCCCGCCGGCCGCTTCGATCCCGCTGAACAGGACATCGCTGGACTTCACATCGCCGATCACCGTTGCACCCGGCTGCTCGTCGAGCAGGTCGCGGGCCAACAGGAGGAGCAGCTGGTCCGCCGAGAGGATCGCGCCATCGCTGTCGACCACTCCGACGCGATCGCCGTCGCCGTCAAACGCGAAGCCGAGGTCCAGCCCCTGCTCCACGACTGTCCGTGACAGGTCGGCGAGAGTCTCCGGCACGGACGGATCCGGGTGATGGTTCGGAAACCTGCCGTCGATTTCGGTGAACAGCGTCTGCTGTCGTCCCGGCAACCGCTCGAGCAGCGCTTGCACGATTGCTCCCGTCGCTCCGTTACCGCTGTCCCAGGCAGCGTTGGCAAGCGGCAAGCCGTCGACTTCGGCGAACACCGCGTCGAGATAGTCGGCGGTGAGGTCCACGACTTCGACTCCGCCCCTGCCGCGCTCCGCCGCCTCGATGTCCCAGAGCGCCGCCAGCGCTTGTCCGTAAACCGGGTTCCCTCCAAGCATCAGCTTGAACCCGTTCTGATCCGGCGGGAGGTGCGATCCCGTCACCATGACGCCGCCATCCAGCCGAAGCCGGTGAACCGTGAAGGAGACCAGCGGAGTCGGCCCAACTGGCATCCGGGATACCTGCGCGCCGCCTCGAACCAATCCATCCACCAGTGCGGTTTCGAGCTCCGGGGAGCTCAGCCGTCCATCGCGCGAAACGGCGATCCGGCTGAGCCCGCGCGCCTGCGCCATTGCGGCGAAGACGAGGCCAACGCCAAACGCATCATCCGCGGTCAGTGTCTCGCCCACAGTCCCGCGCAGATCGTAGGACTTGCGAAGCTTGGGGTTGATTCGGGTTTGGGTCGCGAGGGTCATTCGGCCGCGATCGGCTCCGGCTGCACCTGCAATGTCTGCATCGCCGTTCGGTAGCCATCCAGCGTCCCGACGTCGAAATAGCTTTCGCCCGCGGGCACGCCAACAGCCTCTCCGCCTTGCGCCAGCCACGCGTTGATAAGCGTGCCGACATATTCGTCCGGCTCGGTCCGGCTGATCCAGAAGTCGCGGAGATCATGAAACACCCGCCCCGGCATCTTAAACGCACCCCAGATCCAGTTCGATCGCGCGTGCGGCGACTTCACCTGGATTTCCAGGACTCGCCCTTGCCCGTCTGTCACCACCGCATCGAAAAATTGCGGCTGGTCCACCGGGAAGAGCAGGAACGACAATGTATCATCCGGCAGCTCCGAAAGTCCGTCCTCAGGAAACCAGATGGTGTCCGGCAAGCCGATCATCACCGGCTCGTCATTTGGCACCACGGTGCGTGCCCGGAAGATCGCGTCGCACAGTCCAACCGCCTCCGGCTGGACGACGTAAGCGATCTCCGCCGAGGCCACGCGCCCGGTGCCGTAATATTCGACGATGTCGGATTTGCCGGGCGAGATCACGAAGCAGATCTTGTCGGCGCCGGCCCGGATCATGCGATCGACCAGATATTCGCTGACCGCCTTGGGCCGCTCCGTCCGCTCGTGAATGCGCCCGCCCACGGGCAGCAGTTCCTTTGAGAAAGCGAGCGGCTGGATTCGGGTCCCATTGCCGGCGGCCGGAATTACGCCCCACATGCGTGCGCCTCCGCCGGTTCATGCTCCGCCGGAGCGCTGCCCCCAATGAGTTCGATCAGCTGCCTCGCCCGGTGAAGCGAAGTATGCTCGTCCAGCACGCGCTCGCGCGCTCGCCTGCCGATCGCGCGAAGCCCCTCGTCCGGCCGATCGAGAGCAGCGACCACGTCCTCGCTGCTCCGTGCAATCAAAATTTCCTCTCCGGGTCCAAAGAAGGCGCCGAGCCCGGCCCAATCGTCGCTGACGATCGCCGCTCCGCACGCCGCCGCTTCGAACAGCCGGCCCGACGGGCACCAGCCCATTCGCGCCATGTCGGCCCGGGTGACGTTGAGCGTCAGGCGCGACGAGCTGAAGAAGCTCGGGTGGTGCGCGGGCGGGATATGCTCCAGCTTGCGCACATTCTCCGGCCACTCGATATCGCCGGGATAGGCGCTGCCGCCGACCAGGAAAGCGCGCTCGGGCCGTTGCCGCGCCGGCTCGATCAGCAGCCGCTCGACCCCGTCCTGCCGGTCGGTGGCATAGGTGCCGAGATAGGAAAGGTCGGCCGCATACCAATCCTCGTGCGGGGCCGGCCGGTGCCAATAGTGATCGACGTGGCCGTAGAGGGGTGCGGCGCGGCGGGCGCCGAGAAGCGACCGAAGTTGCCTCAGAGCCTGCCCGCCGGTGTAGCTCAGCACCAGATCGAAGTCCCCGAGGCCCTGCTCGGGAAGGTAGCCCACCTGTTCCCCCTGTTCGAGGCGGGCGAGCGTTACCGGCGTGTCGAGGTCGTAGAAGAGCCTCTCCCCGGATGCGTGATCCAGCACCACGGCCGATGCCGCGCGTCCGTCCGGGCAATAGGAGGTGACGATCGCCACGTCCGCCGAGCCGACCTCGCGACGCGCTCTCCCGGCGACATCCTCCCAATCCGAATAGAGAACCAGTTCCGCCCCGTCCCACATTTCCCAGAGGTCGCGGTTGGTGGCGTACCAGGGCACCTCCTTCTCGAAGAAGACTATGGTGTGACCAAGGCTGGTCAGCGCCTTCATCAGCCCGCGCCACAATGTCGCGTGGCCGTTCCCCCACGATGAGCTGATCGTCAGGCCGAAGACGACGAACTTCATTTGGCGGCCGACGGCATGACTTCACCGAGCCTGAAACTGCCGGTCCGCAACGCCGTACTCCCAAATCTTCTTCTACTTGCAAATCGAACCGAGCCCGAACCGAATGGTTCCAAAGGCTTCACACGCCGTTCTCCCACCGTCGGACGGCGCGGTCGTATTGTTCGCGTTCGCTATCAATGCGCCCTTTCGCTGAAGCGAGCTCGTCAGCCTGTTTCTGCCGGAGCTGGCGCCGCTTGCGGTCGAGCCGCTCCTGCTCCTCGTCAATCTGGCGAAGCTGCTTCGCTTGCCTGCTTTGCAGCACCTCCAGCGCATCTTCCGCCTTGTTCAGCTTCGCCCGGCTGGGTTTCGGTCCGCGCGGCGCTTTCACCGGCTCTGCTTCCGGAGCCGGCCTGGTTTGCCGCTTCGCCCGCTTCGAGGACGCAGTCCGCTCAAGCGCTGCAAGCTGTTCGGCATCGCTTCCGCGCAGCACCTTGATCACCTCGCCGGGATGATCGAGCGGCGCCTTCGTCAGCGCTGCGTCGGTGACCTGATGCGCCGATCCTTGCCCGAAGAGGTTGGTCTTTGCGCCCCATGCCTCCAGCGCCGCCTTCTGGCTCGGCGCGGCGACATAGGCGTCGTGGAAGCCGACCGGCGTGCAATAGACCTTGAGCTTCTGCTTTCGCTTCGCCGCCATGCGGGCTGAACGCGGTTCGCGCGGATCGTCTCCACGGGAAAGGCAATCGCCTATCCGGGTTGCAGGCTCCGAAAGTTCACAAAGTTCACGAGCCTACGCGTACGCGCGCGTGAGACTTCACCCGCGCTCCTCGTCGGTAACCGGCTCCCCGCTTGCCGTTTCGCCAAGCCGGCCGTCGAGATAATCGATCGGCTCGACCTTGCATTCCTCGGCTGGAATGTCCGTGAAGCCCGCCATCAGCTGGGGAAGCTCGTTGCGCGCTTCGCGTGAATCGCCGGTTGCGGCGGCCAGCGCCTTTGCGGAGGGCGAGCCGAATTGGGCGGGATCGAGCCGCGCGAGCAGCCAGGTCAGCATGGAATCCGACGGCATGCGCCGCTCCATCACCAGAGCGCCGTCCTTGTAAAAGCGCTCGACGCGCCCGTTGAGCGCGCGGTCGAAAGCGATCGCGGAGAGGCGCGTGGCGGCAAGCCGAAGGGCCGCATCCCAGGCGCGGGCGAAGCTCTCCGCGCCAGCCTTGGCGCGCAGGCGATAGACGGAGCTCGACGAGACGCCGACGAGGGCGCAGGCCTCGCCGACATGGCCGGTCAGCGTCAGATGCTCGATGAACTGGCGCTGCCGCTCCGCAGTCCAGCCGGCGTTGCGCTTGCGCGTGGGTGCGGTTTCGAATTCGGGAGGTTGGGCTGCCGCAGCTGGCGGGGGAACGATATCCGCGTCATCGCGGACGACCTTGAGGTTGCGGGACATGGGACGACTCCTTTGGATAAACGGAGTCGCGGTGGATGAACCAAATCGGTGCGTGTAGGAAAGCTCATCTGCTCACGCGGCGCTTGGGTTCTTCTTGACGGCGGCAACCATTACGGGGTTCAGGCGCTCCGCCGTTGCGAGATCGGAAGCGGCTCGATCCCCATCGCCCAAGTCCCGGTAAGCGAGGGAGCGGAAGTAATAAGCCACCGCATCTTTCGGCCTCAACCGAATCACTGCGCTGAAATCAGCGATTGCATCCGCATAGTCGCCGGTGCGTCCGTAGCACATGCCGCGACGGAAGAAGGCTATCGCATCCTTGGGATTCATCCCGATCGCAACGCTGTAATCACGAATCGCCTGGGCTCTGTCGTGCAGCAGCCATTCGTACGCGTAGGCACGATCTTCGAATGCGTCCGCGTCATGGGGATTCAGCGCAATGAGTCGACTGTAGTCCGCTATTGCGTTCTGTGCGGAGCGCTCCGCCAGATATGCGTTTGCACGATTTTGCAGCAGCGGGCTGGAGTTCGGCGTAATTCGTAAAGCTTCGCTGTAGTCGGCAATGGCGCCTGGCATGTCGTGCGCTGCCACGCGGGCGCTGCCGCGGGCCCAATATGCGTCGGCAAGAGCGATGCCCTTACTGGATTGCAGTCTCCTGACCAGATGATTGCAGGCGTCTAGCCTCTCGCGGGGCGGGATAGCGGCCTTCACGTCCGAGCATTTGTATTCGGACCGACTTTGCCACGCGTCCAAACCGATCGACACAATGAAGTAGGCGCAGACCGCCGCTAAGCCGATGTGCAACACAAGGCCGAACCGGAATAGGCCCGGATTTTCGGCTCTCAAAGTGGCGCTGCCGTATCTCGACGGCAGTCTGCCCGTCCGGACTGCGTAAACAGGTATAAAGATGAGGAAAAGGAAGAACCCGATGACGAGCGCCGCGCCGAAAACCCCTTCAATCATCGAAGTTGTCATAAACCCAACCTGACCGAGTGCGCGAAAGTCCGCAACAGGTGGATTAAACTCCGCTCTCATCGCGATTGGCGAACGACGGCGTCTTTTTTTCCCGTTCCGAAACAACCGTGTGGGACGACCGGGAAGTGCGTTTTCCCTAGTGTCATGCTAAACATTAGCGATGCTTGCACAGAAGACCCGCTACGCCCTCCGCTCGCTGCTTTTTCTTGTCGAGGAGGGGGATGACTCGCCGGTGCAGCTGGCGCGGATTGCCGAGACGCAGCAGATCCCGCCCAAATATCTCGAGCTGATCATGCTCGATCTCAAGAAGGCGGGGCTGGTCACCAGCATCCGCGGGCCGAAGGGCGGCTACACTCTGGCGCGCGATCCCGCTTCGATCTCCTTCGGGGAGATCGTGCGGATCATGGAAGGCCCGATCGCCCTCGTCCCCTGCGCGAGCGTCAATTTCTACGCCCGCTGCGGCGACTGCCATGACGAAGCGACCTGCGCGATCCGCCGCGCCTTCGCCATCGTGCGCGATCAGAGCTCCGCGATTCTGGAAGGCATTTCGCTGACTGAAGCCGCCGGGTGGGAGAAGCAGCCAGCGGCGGCGAAACGTGCGGATTCGGAGCCGGAATGATCTAAACACCTATTGTCGACTAGAGAACTAGAGAATAGGAATGGCCGCATCGCACAGGGGATATGGTCATGTCAGGAATTTCGCGCAGGCTTTTGCTTTCGTTCACCGCGGCCGCAGTTGCCGTCGGTCCGCTCGCCACAACCGCAGCAAGCGCCGCGCCGCTGCAGATTCTCAACGTCTCGTACGATCCGACTCGCGAACTGTACCAGGACATCAACGCCGCCTTCGCCAAGCGGTGGCTTGCGGCGACGAAGCAGCCGGTGACGATCCGGCAAAGCCATGGCGGATCGGGTAAACAGGCCCGGGCAGTCATCGACGGGCTGCAGGCGGACGTGGTCACTCTCGCACTCGCCTACGATATCGACGAGATCGCGAGCCGCGGCCTGATCGCGAAGGACTGGCAAAAGCGGCTGCCGGAAAACAGCACGCCCTATTATTCGACAATCGTGTTCCTGGTGCGGAAGGGCAATCCCAAGCACATTCGCGATTGGGACGATCTTATCCGTCCCGACGTAAAGGTGATTACGCCGAACCCGAAGACCAGCGGCGGAGCGCGCTGGAACTACCTCGCTGCCTGGGGCTACGCCCGTTCCCACTACGGATCGATCCCGAAGGCGCGCGAATATATGGTGCGGCTGTTCCGCAACGTGCCGGTGATGGACTCCGGGGCTCGCGGGTCGACCACTACGTTCGTCGAACGCGGCCAGGGCGACGTCCTGCTGGCGTGGGAGAATGAGGCGTTCCTCGCCACCAATGAGCTGGGCAAGGGCAAGTTCGAAATCGTCGTGCCGTCGATCTCGGTTCGCGCCGAACCGCCGGTCGCTCTTGTCGACAAGAATGTCGACCGGCACGGCACTCGCACTCTCGCCGATGCCTACCTCAAATTCCTTTACACGCCGGAGGCGCAGGAGATCATCGCCCGCAATTACTACCGGCCTCGCGATCCCGCCGTTGCCGCGAAATACAAATCGCGCTTTGCGAACGTGAAATTGTTCACGATCGACGGCAATTTCGGCGGCTGGGCGCAGGCGCAGGCCAACCATTTCGCCGACGGCGCGCTCTTCGACCAGATCTTCGAAGACGCGAAGCGCTGATCCGACTCTAGCCCATCAGGAGAATATAGCATGCGAACCCTGCTTTTCGCGGGCATCTCCACGCTTGCGCTCGCTTCGCCGGCTTTCGCCCAGCAGGCCGGCGACACCCCGATCGATTCGCAAATGCCGAACAATCAGGAGGCGCACGCGCAGGCGCCAGTCCCCACGGGCGATGCCGTGACCGACCGGTTGAACGCGCTGGAGGCCCGGATCCAGGCGCTGGAGGCGCGCAACAGCCAGCTTCAGCAGCAGATCGATTTGGACGAGAGCCAGCTCCAGTCGACCGAGAACCGCGCGGCGAAAGCGGTCCAGTTCGGCTGGGTTCCGAGTTTCTCGGACCCCAGCGGCAATTTCACGTTCAAGCCCCGCGGAGTCATCGACGTCGACGCCGGCGTCTTCCACTCGGCCGAGGGCGGATACGTGTACAACGACGGGACCGCGTTCCGCCGGGCTCGCCTCGGGTTCGACGGCACCGCCGACAAGTGGTTCAACTATCGCGTTGAGGTGGATTTCGCAGGCGACGCGGTGAACCTTACCGACGCCTACCTCCAGTACACGAAGATTCCGCACACCGTGCTGACCGTCGGTCAGCACAAGGCGCCGTTCGGGCTCGAGTCCAACAATAGCGACAATTACAACATCTTCATCGAGCGCGGCATGTTCACCAACGCGTTCGGCAATGCGGGCGCTGAACGGCGCATCGGGGTTTCGGCGGGCTATTCGCCGAAAGACAATGTGAACATTGCCGCCGGCGCCTTCGGGGACAATGAGACGATCAACCGCGGAAGCGGCGCTGCTCCCGGCGAAAGCTGGGGAGTCAACGGTCGGGCGACGTGGGAGCCTGTGTTCGACACCGGCAAGATCATCCACTTGGGCCTTTCCGGCTTCTATCGATCGCACCTGAAGTCCGGCGACGTGCCCGACGCGGTCCGGCTCAACGACAAGCCGAATATCCGGATCGACGGCGGCAACATCGCCGACAGCGGAGTCATCACCGGCGTGACCTCGATGACCTATGGTGGCGCCGAGGCGGCTGGCGTGCTGGGGCCTCTGACGGTCGCAGGGGAGGCCGGTCGGCTCTGGCTGAACCGTCCTGAGCTGGGTAACCGGCACTTCACTGGCTACTACGGATATGCCGCCTACACGCTGACCGGGGAAACGCGCGGCTTCAAAGGCGGCAATTTCGACCGCACGCGCCCGTTCCACGAGCTGGGGAAGGATGGTCTCGGGGCGTTCGAGATCGCGGCCCGCTACGATCATCTCGATCTGTCGGACACTCCAATCGCAAAGAATGCCGGGAACCAGGCCTCCAGCGTGACTGCCGGCCTCAACTGGTACTTCAATCCCTTCGCCAAGCTGATGTTCAACTGGGTTCACTTCTGGGGAAACAATACGCCGCTCGATCCGGTCGGCGACAAGACCAAGGGAGACGCTTTTGCAGCACGCCTTCACCTGGACTTCTGACCGGACGGTGCCGGGCGCCAGGCCCCGAAGTTTTCGGCTCCCTGGCTTCGGCCTGACGCTCGGCATCACCCTCTTCTGGCTGTCGTTCATCGTGCTCATCCCCCTGTCCACCGTACTGGCGCGAAGCTGGTCCGGTGGATGGGTGCATTTCCTTGAGGCGGCTGGTTCGGCCCGGGCGCTGGCCGCCTACCGGCTGAGCTTCGGAGTCGCGTTGCTGGCTGCAGCCGCGAACTGCCTATTCGGCCTCATCGTCGCCTGGGTGCTGGTGCGCTACGATTTCCCGGCCAAGCGGCTGTTCAGCGCTGTGATCGACCTGCCGTTCGCCCTTCCGACCGCCGTGGCGGGGATCGCGCTTACTGCGCTTTATGCCGACACCGGACTTCTGGGCCGTCCGCTGGCGAAGCTCGGGATTCCGGTCGCCTACACGCCGCTCGGGGTCTTCATCGCGCTGCTGTTCATCGGGCTGCCGTTCGTCGTTCGAACGCTCGAACCGGTGATCGCCGAGCTTTCGCGCGAGCAGGAGGAGGCGGCGCTGACGCTCGGCGCGTCCCGATTGCAGACCTTCCGGCGGATCGTGCTGCCGACTCTCGCACCGGCGCTGGCGACCGGGTTCGCCCTCGCCTTCGCCCGCGGGGCCGGCGAATATGGATCGGTGATCTTTATCGCCGGCAACATGCCCTTCCATTCGGAAATCGCGCCGCTGCTGATCGTCACCCGGCTGGAGGAATATGATTATTCCGGAGCGGCGGCGATAGCGACGGTGATGCTTGGCGTTTCCTTCGTGATGCTCCTGGTGCTGAACTTGCTGCAGCGCTGGCGAGCCCGGAGGATCGGCTGATGCGCGCCGCCGCCCTGAGGGCGCCGCTCGGCACTCGTGCCGTTCTGATGCTGGTCGCCCTGACGTATGTCGGCGTGATGCTCCTGCTGCCGCTTGGCGCCGTCCTGTTCGAAGCGTTGCGTAAGGGGATCGGCCTCTGGTGGGCCGCGATCAGCGATCCCGACGCGCGCTCCGCGATCCGGCTGACCCTGATCGTCGCCGCCATCTCTGTGCCGCTCAACACCGTTTTCGGGGTCGCGGCGGCCTGGGCGATCTCCAAATACAACTTTGCGGGCAAGGGCCTGCTGGTGGCGCTTATCGAGCTGCCCTTCTCGGTCTCCCCGGTGGTCTCCGGCCTGGTGTTCGTGATGCTGTTCGGCGCCAACGGCTGGTTCGGTCCCTGGCTCGAGGATCAAGACATCCAGATCGTCTTCGCATTGCCGGGGCTGGTGCTCGCAACGGTGTTCGTCACCTTCCCCTATGTCGCCCGCCAACTGATCCCCTTGATGACGGTTCAGGGCCGCGCCGAGGAGGAGGCCGCGCTGACGCTCGGCGCCTCCGGCTGGCGGACCTTCTTGCGAGTTACCCTGCCCAATATCCGCTTTGGACTGCTCTATGGCGTGCTGCTGTGCAACGCGCGCGCCATGGGAGAGTTTGGAGCAGTCAGCGTCGTTTCCGGTCACATTCGCGGCGAAACCAATACGATGCCGCTCCACGTCGAGGTGCTTTACAATGACTACAACTTTGTCGCCGCTTTCTCCGTCGCCTCCCTCCTTGCTCTTCTCGCCCTCGTCACCCTCGCGCTCAAGAGCGCGCTCGAGTGGCGATACCGGGCGGAGCTCGAAGCCCGCCGCTGAGATGGGCATCAAAATCGAGCGCGTTTCGAAGCGCTTTTCCGATTACCCGGCGCTCGACGGGGTGTCGCTTGAGATCGCGGGTGGCGAGTTCGTCGCGCTTCTCGGCCCTTCGGGGTCCGGCAAAACGACGCTTCTCAGGATCCTCGCGGGCCTGGAAATTCCGGAGAGCGGCCGTGTGTTCTTCGGCGACCGCGACGTGACGGACACGCCGGCGGCGAAGCGCGGCATCGGCTTTGTATTCCAGCACTACGCGCTCTTCGGCCACATGACCGTCGCGCAGAATATCGCGTTCGGGTTAAGCGTGATGCCGCGGCGGCAGCGCCCGTCAACGAGCGAGATCAAGCGGCGCGTCGAGCATCTGCTCGGGCTGGTGCAGCTGCCCGGCCTGGGCGAGCGGTATCCGAGCCAGCTTTCGGGCGGCCAGCGGCAGCGGGTGGCGTTGGCGCGCGCGCTGGCCCGCGAGCCCGAGATCCTGCTTCTCGACGAACCTTTCGGGGCGCTGGATGCCAAGGTCCGCCGGGAGCTCCGCGGGGCCCTTCGAACGATTCACGAAGAACTCGGCGTCACCTCGGTGTTCGTCACTCACGATCAGGAGGAAGCGTTCGCGCTCGCCGATCGCGTGGCAATCCTCAATGCGGGCAGGATCGAGCAGTTCGCGACCGCCGGCGCCATCAAAGTCCACCCCGCAACTGACTTTGTCCGGGAGTTCATCACGGAATGAGGGTTGGGAAGATCGGCCTTCGCACACCCTAAGTTCCGCAGCGGTCCAACGCCTCTTTCAATCTTCCTGATCGGCGAGCGGCGGCGGCTGCAGCCAGCTAGCGATCCAGCTCGGCAGGAGCATGGCGCAGGCCTGAACCCCGAAACCGAGATTGATCCAGTCGTACGGCTTCGGGTGCCAAAGCCCCGGCACATCTTCGCTTGCCATATAAAAACAGCCGAGCATTGCGAAGCCGGCAAGCAGAATGCCGGAGATGGCATAAGCGCGCGCCTTCAGCATCAGCTCACGCTCATCCAAGGGATCGCGCGCGGTCGCTACGAAGCGGGGGCCGAAGACCCGAAGGAAAGAGGCGGCCAGATAGGCGCCGTAGAAGAGCAGCCAGCCCATGAAGAATTTGGCGGTGGGTCTCGAGGTTATTGAAGCCATAAACACGTAGCCGACAATCAACGCGGCCAACACGAACAAAGGTATCCACCTCAAGCTGCGGGGCTGCACCTTCCTGAACAGGATCTTGTCGATACCGGTCGCGTAGACGAGATCGTCCATCTTCTTGAGCAGGGTCATGGCTGTTCTCCCGCCGCGGCGGCGCGGCGCAATGTGTCGGCGACGGATTCGAAGCGCTGAAAGGAAAAGAGGAGCTCGACGGGCACGCCGAAATAGGCGGCGATCTTCATCGCCAGCTCCAGGCTCGGCTTGTAATCGCCGCGCTCGAGATAGCCGATCGTCTGGTTGTTTACGCCGACGGCTTCCGCGAGCTCGCGCCGGGAGACGCCGCGCTCGGCCCTAAAGAGGGCAATTCGGTTGTAGAGATTGGACACAATTCCATCGCTTCAGGATCATGATGCATTGTGTTTACACAACAAATCGTTCCCTAGTCAAGATGGGCAGCTTTGGCTGCCTATTTCCTCCGCGGTTTGGCCGGCTTCGGAACGACGATGAGCTCGGGCTGTTCGGGCGCACCGCGCGCAACCGAGAGCGTAGACAGCAGCCGGTCGCGCTCGGCCTCGGTCGCGGTGAGGCGGCCGCGGAGGCTGGCGAGCTCTTCGTCGAGGGCACGGGCCCTGAGCGCCTGGAGATCGAGGCCGACCTGGTGCGTCGCCCAGCCGATATTCTCTTCCTGATCGGGCCTGTAGTGGGAGCCATCGGGCTTGGAGCCGAGCAGCACGAAGCCGGCGAGGCCGCGCTGGTCGAGCATCGGCGCCGCCACTTGGCCGGGGAGGCTGCTGTGGGCGCGCGCCAGCTCGATCGGCCGGCGCTCTCCCCGCATCAGCGCGAAAGCGCGGTCGTCGTCGGAATAGCGGCTGTCCGCGCCAGCAAGAGCTCCGGCTTCAAGGCAGAAATCACCAATATCGGGGCGAAGGAATAGAGCCGCGTCCGCTCCCTGGCTGAACCGCCGAAGCTCGTCGGCGAAGGCGGCGCAAAGAGCAGTCTGGCTGGTGAACTGGCCGGCGCTGGAGACGAAGCGCTTCAGTTGAGCCTCGGCGACATGCCAGCTGTGGAAGAACAGCCGTTCGATGTGATGTTCGAACCACTGGTGAAGGTGGTGGAAGGACAGGAACAGCAGAACCGCCGTCGCGGCGGCGACGATTGTGCTCGCCTCGGCGCCTTGCTCCGGGATCAGGCTCTTGGTCGCGAATTCGGCGAGCCCGAAGGTGGCGAGAAGGGTGAAGGTGACGGCGCCGTAGACGAGGGTCCGGTTGATGGCGAAGCCGATGTCAATCACCCGATGCTTCAGGATCGCGTAGGCGAACAGAAACGCGCCGACGATCCGGAATAGAGCTGAGCTGTCGGTGACCCAGTGCGGGTAGACATTGCCGGGTGCGCTCCGAACGATTTCGAATAGGATGTTGCCCAAGACCATCATCACCGTGACGGCGACCAGCAGTATGAAGAAGCGGTGGGCTTCCTGAATGGCTGCCCGCCGCCAACCCAACCCGAGCAGCGCCACCGTCAGAAGCTCCGCAAGCAGCCCGCCAGAGGCCGAATAGCGGATCTGGGCCAAGACTTCCGGGAAAGGCGAAGAGAACGGAGGAAAGAAGCCGTCCAACAACCAAATGATGATGGAACTGCCGAGGCTCACACCGACCATCCACCGAGCTGCAGCGCTCACGCGAATTTCCGATTCCTGGAGCTTCGCAATCGCAAATGCCGGCATCAGGTTAGCGAGCGGGCCAATCAGTAGATTGAATACCGGCATGGCCGCTGGTGGAAATGGGAAGGCCGCATGAGCGATGATTCCGGTGCCGAGGAAAAAGCAGCTTCGGCGGCTGCCTGCACGCCAGAGAATGACGAGACCCACCACGCACACGAGCATTCGAGCCACATCGTCGAGGACTGCTTGAACGGTGTTCCGGCCGATGATCGCCCGCGGATCGTGCAGGATGTAAGCGTAGACGAGCTCTCCCAGGTTCGTGCCGAGCGAGGCCACAATCGCGACCCCCGCGAGCACTAGCCACGCCGGGTTCGGCTGCCACCGGTTCTGTTGCGCAGCAATATTTATGCCGTTCACTTCCTCCGCCCCCCGCCGCCGAATTGGTAAGCCGCGGGTTTGAGAGAGTAGCGGGAAGCGCGAGCAGATCAATCGACGGCTTCGGCCAACTCCGATGCATCGATGATACGGGGGCCGAAGCTCCACTGCGTCACGTGATTCATCACTGGGCGTTCCGGACGGCCGCCAATGTCAATCAACTCTTGAGCGAGCCTGGACATCGGTTCGAACGTGTCGATCTGTTTCGCGTGCTCGACCGTATCCCAGAGGCTGACGTTGGTAAGGGTCAGGGTCTGCGCGTCCGCGCCGGCATAATAGGCAAACAGGCCGGGCATTGCTTCGATCCCCGAACGAAGCACCTTTTCGGACTCCTGCATCTTATCGCTGATCAGCGCGAAATTATCGGGATCGCAGCGGACGAGTGCAACGCGAACAACAAGCGGAGTGGAGGGCATTGTGGTCTCCTGAGTGCATTCGGCGTCACTGCCATAACAGCTGGAGTCCATCCGTCGAGGCTCGCTCCGTTACGGCCGCCTTGCCTCTGCGCGCGCTCTGCCCCATCACCCGCCCGCATGAACGCCGCCGAGATCGCAAGCCTGCTCTGTTCGCGCCTGTGCCATGACCTGATGTCGCCGGTCGGGGCGCTGAACAACGGAATCGAGCTGCTCGCCGACGAGCAGGACCCGGACATGCGGGTGAGATGCATGGAATTGCTCGCGGAAAGCGCCCGGACATCGGCCAACAAGCTCAAATTCTTCCGGCTCGCATTTGGCGCCGCCGGCGGGTTCGGTGATGCGATCGATGTCGGTGAAGCGAGATCAGCGCTTGAGGGCCTGTTCGGGAGCGACGGCCGCACCGAGATCGGCTGGATGGTTCCGGGCGGCAAGCTTCCCAAGGCCGCGGCCAAGCTGCTTCTCAACCTGGCGCTGATCGGCGGCGATGCTCTGGTCCGCGGCGGCCGGCTCGACGTCGGGGCCGAGCAGGGGCCGGACGGGATCGAGATCGCCATCCGCGCGGAAGGGCCACGAGTCGTGCTGGACGCCGGGGTTAAAGCGATGCTTCTCGACGGCGCCAGCGAGGCGATCGAGCCGCGGACCGCGGGCGCGTGGCTCGCCCATACGCTCGCCGGCGAGGCAGGCGGCTCTATCCAGCTATCGCAGGACGAGAGCGTCCTGATCATCGGTGCACAACTTCCGCTTCAGACCCTTTGACAAACTCAGGGCAGGGATAACGCAGCGTTAACTCCTCCCGCGCATAAGGCCGTTAATTCGGACTGGGGAATTGCGCGCCGATGGACGATCTTATTGCCGATTTCGTTGCGGAAAGCCGCGAGATGCTCGAAGCTCTCGGCGGCGAGATCGTCGCGTGGGAAGCCAATCCCGACGACCGCTCGCGGCTCGATTCGATCTTCCGCTTCGTCCACACCGTCAAAGGCAATTGCGGCTTCTTCGACTTCCCGCGGCTCGAGGCGCTGAGCCACGCGGCCGAGGACGCCCTCGCCGACGTTCGCGCCGGCCGCCGGCAGGCCGACGGACCGCTGGTCAGTGCGGTTCTGGCGATCATCGACCGCATCGGCGAGATGATCGGAGCGATCGAGGCCGGCGAAGGCATTCCCGACGGCGACGACAGTTCGCTGTTCGCAGCGCTGGAGCCGGGCGCGGAAATGACTGCCGCTCCGGTTGCGGCGGCAGTGGTGGAAGGCGCGGGGCGAAGCGCTGCTCCAAGGACCATCCGCCTCTCTGTCGAGCTTCTCGACCGGGTGATGAGCACGGTTTCCGACATGGTGCTCGCCCGCAACGAGCTGGCACGGCGGCTTCGCGAATCATCGACCGAAGTGTCGGTGGATGGCGCGTTCGAGCGGCTCTCCTCGATCATCGCGGAAATGCGCGACGCGATCACGCGCACCCGCATGCAGCGGATCGAGAATCTGTTCGTGGCGCTGCCGCGGATGGTGCGCGATCTTTCCGCCGAACTGGGCAAGCAGGTGCTGGTCGATATCGAAGGCGGCGACGTCGAACTCGATCGCGAGATGATCGAAATGATCCGCGATCCGCTGACCCACATCATCCGCAACGCGGTCGACCACGGGATCGAGAAACCGGCGGACCGCCTGAAGGCCGGCAAGCGCGAAATCGGCCTTCTGTCGGTGTCGGCTCGCCAGTCGGGCAACCAGATCCTGATCGACATCCATGACGACGGCCGCGGGATCGACGGCAAGAAACTGGTCGAAAAGGCGATCTCCAGCGGTACGTTGGACAAGGCGGGCGCTGCGCAACTTAGCCCGCGCGAACAGCTGGCGCTGATCTTCGAGGCGGGGCTTTCGACCGCGAGCGAAGTCACCGCAATCTCCGGCCGCGGAGTGGGAATGGACGTGGTCCGTTCCAACGTCGAGCGGATCGGCGGAATCGTCGAGGTGGACAGCAAGCTCGGCGAGGGAACGCGCATGACGCTTCGCGTTCCGCTCACCCTCACGATCATCCCGGCCCTCACCGTCTCGATCGGATCGCACCATTTCGCAATTCCGCGCTCGGCGATCGAGGAGATTGTCCGGGCCAACGGCGACTCCGTGACGTTCGACAGCCTGGGCGGCGCCGGTATCGCGACCATCCGCGGGCGGCGCGTCCCGGAAGTCGCGCTCGCCGACATTTTGGGCCTCGAAAGCCAGGTTCGCCCAGAAGAGCGGAACTTCGTCGTGCTCCGGCCGGCTGGCGGCGATCTCTATGCGCTGGCGGTCGACCGAATCCACGATCACGAGGAACTGGTGGTGAAGCCAGCGGCTCCGGCAGTGATGGCGACCGGGCTCTATGCCGGGACGACGCTTGCCGACGACGGAAGCCCCATCCTGCTGTTCGATCCGGCAGGGCTTGCTCAGGTCGGCGGAGTGAAGCTCGAAACGCACGAGCGCGCGGCCCGGGTCGCGGAGGGCCCCGCGGTCGACAAGGCGCAAACGATCCAGGTGCTTCTGTTCCGCGGGCTCGATGGCGCGCGTCGCGCGCTTCGCCTCGCGGTCGTCGACCGGATCGAGGAAGTCCCGGCGAAATCGATCCGCAAGGCAGCCGGCCAGCTGCGGGTCCAGCTCGGCGATTCGATCCTGCCGCTCGCCGGCGTCAACGCCGACCTGCCGAAGGACGAGAAGGTCCGGGTCTTCCGCCTCAACGACGGGACTCACGAAATCGGCTACGCATTCCGCGAGGTCATCGATCTCTCGGCGCTGGAGCGAGACGTGATCCTCAGCGACAATGGCGGCGAAGTCAGCGGTGTGACTCTGATCGACGGCGAGCCCGCCGAACTGGTCGATGCCCACTGGCTGTTCGCCAACCATGTCGGCCTGAGCGCGCGCAGCGGTTCGCGCAAGCTGGTGTGCAAGCTGCCGACCGCGGACTCATGGATGCAGAACATGCTTCGGCCGATCGTCGAGGCGGCCGGTTATCGGGTGGTCGGCGACGAATATGAGGGTCAGCCGGACCTGGTGATCGCCTCGCAAGGCGAGAAGGTCAAAACGGACCCGTCGGGGCGCCAGATCGTCCTTCGTCCAGAGCGCGAGGGTGACGATCAGGAAACCATCTACCGCTATGATCGCGCGGGGCTTCTGATGGCCCTGAAAGCCGCTGGCGTGGGAGGCGGAAAATGAACGAGCTGCTGTTGATCGTCAGCATCGGTGAGCAGCGCGTGGCTCTGCCCGCCGCCGCCGTCGAATCGGTGGTCGAACTCGACACGCTGATACCGGTACCGAGGGCTCCGCCGCATGTCGCCGGTCTTTCGGCGCTTCGAAGCCGGGTGCTGACCGTGATCGACTGCCTGCGGTCGCTGGAGCTAGGAGTCAGCGATTGCTCGGAAGGCATTCGAGAGGCTGCGGTCGTCGAGCTGGACGGACACCATTACGCGCTGATCGTCGACGTGGTCGAGGACGTGGTCGAGGCCATTTCCGATCCCTCGCCGGTCAGAGCCGCGATGGAGGCAGGGTGGGAGCGCGCGTCGATCGGCATGGTGGAAACCGAAACCGGGCCGATTTTGCTGGTCGATGTGGCGGCGTTGATTTCCGGAGCGGAAGCCCGTGCGGCTTAAGCTCTTCGTTACTCTTATTGTTTAAACACTGTGGCAATTCAGCGGGAAGCGCAAAGCATGAAGAGCTGTTTGATCGTCGATGACTCCAAGGTGATCCGCAAGGTTGCGCGGCACATCCTCGAGACCCTCGACTTCGAGGTCGAGGAAGCCGGTGACGGCCAGGAAGCGCTTTCGCGTTGCGAGAGCAAGATGCCTGACGTCGTCCTGCTCGACTGGAACATGCCGGTGATGAGCGGGATGGAGTTTCTCCGCATGCTCCGCCAGCGCGGCCACAGCGATCAGCCGAAGGTCGTCTTCTGCACAACCGAGAATGACATGGCGCACATCCGCGCAGCTCTCGAAGCAGGCGCAGACGAGTATGTGATGAAGCCCTTCGACCGGGAAACTCTTCACGTAAAGCTTCAGCTCGTCGGCGTCGCCTGAGGGCGGTAGAGATGGAGCGGGGCCTCGCCAGATCGCGGGACCGCCAGGAGCCCCGGATCCCGCCACGGCGGCGGATCCGGCTGATGATCGTCGACGATTCGATGGTCGCCCGGGCAGTCCTCTCGCGCATGATCGAAAGCGACGCGGATTTCGAAATCGCCGCTGTCGCCGGCACTGCCGAGGACGCGATCGATGCGCTCCAGGCCGTACGGGTAGATACGATCCTCCTGGATCTGGAAATGCCCGGCGCTGGCGGGCTCAAGCTCATTCCGGACATCATCAAAGCCGCCGGCGGAGCGCGGGTGATGATCGTTTCCTCGCTTGCCGACGAAGGCGCCGAACATACGGTGCGCGCGCTTGCCCAAGGCGCCGCGGACGCGATGCCGAAGCCTGGAACCGGGCGTTTCAACGGCCGCTTCGCCGAGGTAATGCTCTCCAAGCTGAAGGCGCTCGGAAGAGCCGACGACCAACCGCCGCTTCCCGAGCCGATCAAGCTCCAGGGCTTTGCCCCTCTTCGGGCGATGCCCGCCGAACAGATCGGGCTGCTTGCCATCGGCGCCTCGACGGGTGGTATTCACGCGCTCTCCACCTTTTTCCAGGCGCTTCCGCCGCGGATCGGAGCGCCCATCCTGGTCACGCAGCATTTGCCGGCACCGTTCATGCCGGTGTTTGCCCGGCAGCTGGGAGTCGCGGCCCGCCGCGAGACGCTCGTGGCTGAAGACGGTATGGCTCTGGCACCCGACAGGATCCTGGTCGCGCCCGGCGACGCCCACCTGGCGGTCGAAGCCGTCAGCGGCGGCCATGTCGCAAATTTGCTGGATCACCCGGTTTCGAGCGGCTGCATGCCGTCGGTGGACCCGATGTTTGCCTCAGCCGGCGAAACGTTCGGGGCGACCGCACTCGGCGTGATCCTGACCGGGATGGGCAAGGACGGGCTCGAGGGTGCGGCGACGCTCGTCGCCAACGGCGGCTCGATTCTGGCGCAGGACGAGGATAGCTGCGCGGTCTGGGGGATGCCGCGCGCGGTCATCGAGGCGGGGCTCGCCAGCGCCGTGATGCCGCCGGAGAAGATCGCCCGCCGAGTTGCGTCGCGAGCGGGAGATGCACCGTGCAAGTAAGCGACAGCTCGAGCCGAATCCTTGCCGGCCTGCTTGAGGCGCGCACCGGACAGCAGCTGACGATGAATCGCCGCTGGCGCATCGAAACAGCGCTTGCCGGGCTGCTCCGAGAGCGGGGAATCGGAACGCTGGACGAGCTGATCACCATCCTGGTGATGGGAAAGGAGCCGGGGCTGTCGAATGCAGTGGTTGAAGCGCTTCTCAACAACGAGACCTATTTCTTCCGCGACCGCCAGCCGTTCGACCTGCTTGCGCGCCACGCGCTTCCGATCCTTGCGGACAAGCGGCGGCCAAACCGCAGGCTGAAACTGTGGTCCGCCGGCTGCTCGACAGGGCAGGAAGTTTATTCGCTGGCGATGCTGTTCGCGGAGAATCCGGCCGCGTGGCATGGCTGGACGATCGATATCACGGGAACCGACGTCTCCTCGGTCGTGGTCGATCGGGCGCGCGCGGGCGTCTACACGCAATTCGAAGTGCAGCGCGGGCTGGGGATCCAGCAGACCATCCGCTGGTTCGAGGAAATCGACGACGGCTGGCGCGCCGTCGATGAGATCCGCAAGCACATCCGCTTCCAGGTCCACAGCGTTCTCGAAGCGCCGCCGCATCCCGGCGGCTTCGATATTGTCCTATGCCGCAACGTCCTCCTCTATTTCACCGAGGAAAAGCGGCGGATGGCATTCGACCGAATCGCCTCTGCCCTGGCTCCTGACGGGTGGCTGATGCTCGGCGCCGGCGAGACGGTGATCGGGCAAACCGAGAAGTTCGGCGCCGATGTCGAAGCGCGCGGTCTCTATCGCCTGAAGGACGGCGACGCAGTCACGGAAAAGCGGGCCGGACCGGATCGGCGGGCCGCCGGGGCTTGACGGCTTAGACTTGACCCGGGCGCGCACTCGTGCGCGATTACAGCAATGGAAGTTATCGAGCGGCCATCGCCCAATTTCGACGAGCGGGCGTTGCCGGTTTCGATGATCGTTCTTCATTACACCGGAATGCCCGATGCCGAGGGCGCGCTCGCGCGGCTGACGTCGCGGGAGGCCAAGGTCTCTGCGCATTACCTCATTGACGAAGACGGCAATGTGTACCGGCTGGTCGAGGAATCGAAACGGGCTTGGCACGCGGGCAAATCGCGCTGGCGCGGGGTCGCCGACGTGAATTCGGCGAGCGTGGGCATCGAGATCGTCAATCCCGGCCATGAATTCGGCTACCGGCCCTTTCCCGACGAGCAGATCGCGGCGCTGATCCCGCTGGTCGCCGACATCAAGGACCGGCACGGGATCAGCCGAGGCAACATCGTCGGCCATTCCGATGTCGCTCCGGCGCGCAAGGAGGATCCCGGCGAGCTTTTCCCCTGGCACGCGCTCGCGAAGCGAAGGCTGGCGCTTCCGAGCCCAACCCGGGAGCTAGTCGACCCCTTCTGGACCGACGCCGGTTTCCTTCTGGCGCTGGAGCGGTTCGGCTACGATGTCACGGATTCGCAGAAAGCGGTGATCGCCTTTCAGCGCCGCTTTCGCCCCGACCGGATCGACGGGATCATCGACGGCGAATGCCGGGCGAAATTGCTGTCGCTGCTTCTGCCCAAGCCGCAGTGAGGTTCGATTATGTCCATTGACCAAAGAACCAAGCGCGAGCTCACCGACGCGCGGAAGAACATCATTGCCCAATTGGACAAACTGGAGTTTCGGGTATCGGGAAACGCTGGAGCATGGCGGCTACGAGGACCGCGAGACGCTGGCGACGTTTATGATGAACTGCGAACCGAGCTACGCGAGATTAACCAGCTCCTCGGGAACGAAGAAGGGGAGGAAAGCGAGGCGGAGATCAGTGACTTCGTATCCCCAAGTCAAATCACGGATTATTCAAAGGTAGCGCCTAGCATAAATGCGAAGCTGTGGGCGGCCCTAATGCTCTTGATGTTGGTCGTCTCCCTTCTGTTCGGTGTCGCTCACGCTCTCGCCGACTCGTAACAGCGTAGAATTTCACCTATATCCCCTCACGCCAGAGGGTCGGGCGGCCGCGGCTCGCGCAAGCGAGACGAGGAAAGTCCGGGCTCCACGGAATAGCGGTGCCGGGTAACGCCCGGCGGTTCCGGCTTTGGCCGGGATCAGGGACAGTGCCACAGAAAGCATACCGCCCGGCTTCGGACGGGTAAGGGCGAAAGGGTGCGGCAAGAGCGCACCGCGTCTCCGGCAACGGCGGCGGCACGGTAAACCCCACCGGGTGCAAGACCGAATAGGGGCGCCACATGGGTTCATTCCGGCCCGGCGCCCGGGTTGGTTGCTTGAGGGGCGGGGCGACCCGTCTCCTAGAGGAATGGCCGCCGCTTCCGTTCGCGGAAGTACAGAACCCGGCTTACAGGCCCTCTGGCATTCACTGGCGCTTCATTCGAAGCGCCCCTACTTGGACGGCAATGGCGAAGTTTCAGCGATCGAACGACTGGGGATTCCCGCGCTGGCGCGGCTACGGCAAGGGCCGTGGCACAGCAGCGCGCGTGCGCCTGTGCGATCGCATCGGCTGCAACGAGCCGGGCGACTGCCCCGCGCCCAAGGCTCCCAACAGCAAGGAGCGGTGGTATTTCTGCGAAGCGCACGCTGCCGAGTACAACAAGAACTGGAATTATTTCGCCGGGCTCAGCCCCGAAGAAGCTGCACGGCGGGCGGCAGATGAGCAGCGCGGCGCCAACGGCTACCGCCAATCCGCGCAGTGGCAATGGGGCGGCCCCGGCGACGGCACTCGAAGCCGCGATGAGATGCGCGCGCTCGATGCGCTGGAACTGGAGGCGGACGCCGACTTCAAGGCGGTCAAGGCCGCGCACCGGCGGCTGGTCAAGGAAACCCACCCTGACGCCAATCCAGGCGACGAGGAAGCGGCCAAGCGCTTCAAGCAGGTGCAGGCGGCCTACGACGTGCTGAAGAAAGCGGAGGAGCGCCGCGCGGAAAAGCAGGATTAGGCGCAGCCTTCGTCATTCCCGCGAAAGCGGGAACCCAGCTGAACAAAAAATCATCTGAGCGCTTCGAACCCTGATTTCATTGGGATGCTGCTCGAACATGCCAGCACCTTGACCCCCGTAATCGCTCGTGAAGCCGCGCACGAGGCCCTGCCGATGTTGGTGGATTCTATTGAGCAGACTGGAGATCACGCCTGTGTAGAGCGTGCCGTTGCGTTTCGATGCCAAGATGTAAACGCAGGGCTGGGGATCAGGCCGCATTTTGTTTTCTTGGCTGGGTTCCCGCTTTCGCGGGAATGACGAGTTCCGTTTGCTTGTCTGCCTAAGCCGCCGCGGCGTATCGCTCCGCTGTCTGCTTCACCAGCGCGATCATGCTCGGCACGCCCTGGGTGCGGTTGGCGCTGAGGTGCTTCGACAGCTCGAACGGCGCGAGCGCTTGCGTGACGTCCATCCGCGCCACTTCCGCCGCCGGCCTGTCCTGGACCGCCGACAGAACCAGTGCGACGATGCCTTTCGTGATCGCCGCGTTGCTGTCGGCGAGGAAGTGCAGGCGCTCGCCGTCGGGCGAGGCCGGATAGACCCACACGTCCGCGGAGCAGCCGCGGACCTTGGTCGCGTCGGTCTTTAGGGCATCGGGCATCGGCTCCAGCTTGCGGCCCAGATCGATCAGCAGCCGGTAGCGATCCTCACGGTCGAGAAGCTCATATTCGTCCAGTATTTCGCTGAGCGCAGGCAGGGACATCAGCGGTTGCGGAGATCCTCGATCTCTTTCGCGAGGCTGTTTTCCTTCTCGATCGCGATCCGCTCCAGGACCTTCACCCGCTCCTTGAGTTGGACAACCTCGTCGTGCAGCCGGATTGTCTCGGCCTTCAGCTTTGGATCGGCGCCTTCCTGGTTGAAGACGATCGGGTGCCGCGGCCCCTTGAAGCTCGCCTTGATGATCGACGCGATCATCACGATCGCGACGATGAGGATGATCGTCAGGTCACCGCCATGCATTATTGCACCTTGTCTCCGCTCTCGATCCGCTCCTGGTCGCGAAGCGCCTCGATCTGCGCCGCAGTCTGCGCCCCGCGATCCGTGACGATCCTTTCCAGCACCTTCATCCGCTCCTGCAATTGCTCCACCTGCTGGCGCAAGCGAACGTTCTCAGCCTCAACCTGGGGCGCCGGCGCATTGTCCCTGTGCCGTCTCGATCCGACCTGGATGCCCATCTTGTGCCGGACGATCGTGAACGCGAACATCAGGATCATGACCGCGAGAATGAATTCGAAGGGATTCACTGGACCTTGTCCCCGCTTTCGATCCGATCCTTGTCGCGAAGTGCCTCGATCTGTGCAGCGGTTTGGGCGCCGCTATCGGTGACGATTTGCTCGAGGACCCGCAGTCTTTGTTCGAACCGCTCCATGTGCTGCGCATATTGGGCGCTCTTCTCCGCCGCGAGTTCACTTTGGGCCGTTATTTGCTTTTCCTTCACGCGCAGCCACATCTTGAACGGCGCGATCGAGATCGCGGCGAGAGGAATCAAAACCCAGACGGTCGCCGGATCATCGAGAAAATACATGGCCGTCTCCTAGTCGCCTGATTTGCGCGCCGCTGCGGCCGGTTTCAACAGCGGTCGTTCCCGAAGCGCCTCGATTTGCGCTGCGGTCTCGGCTCCGGCGTCGGTCACAATCTGCTCCAGCACACGCACCCGCTGCTCAAGGTCGGCATTGCTCGCAGCATATTGCGCTGCCTTTTCGGCTGCCAGCGAGGTTTCCGATTCCAGCTGCTTCTCCTTCCAGGCGAAGAAGCGGCGAAAGATATAGGCGAGAAAGAGCATGCCGCCGCCGGCCACGATCAACAGCCCGATAAGATCGGTGGGTTCCATCAGGCATTGCCTCCCTTGTCGATCTTCAGCGACTCGATCTCGCGGGCCAGTTGCGACGGCTGATCGGTGACGATCCGCTCTACCGTCTGAAGCCTGTCCTTGATCGCACCGATCTCCGCTCGAAGCTGCGCGTTTTCCGTCGTCAGAAGTCGAATGCGTTCCTGCGACTCGCGGTCATTCTTGGGGTGGATGGGCATCCCCCAGCCGTTCTGCAGGGGATAGCCATTCTTGATCCGAAGCCAGGTGTGGAGGAGCGATCCGCCAACGCCCAGCGCGACGATAACAGCAATGAACGGCACCAGTCCGGCGACGAGCCTGATGATCTGAAGAACGTCGGGGTTCATCTTTTCCTCCTCTTACCGCAGCTGCTCGATCTCGCGGGCGAGCGAGCGGTTTTCGGTCGTCACATAATGTTCAATGTCGGCGAGCCTGCGGTCGATCTCGCGGAAGCGCGAATGGATGTCGCGGGCAGTGCGGGAGGGCGAGGTCCGGACACCCTGCCAGAAGCGCTGCTGCTCCGCATCCACCTCATAAAACTGTTCCGGCTTCTTGGGAGCGATCCAGGCCGTGACAAAGTAGATCATGACCGCGAGGGGCCCCAGAAACGCGAGCAAAATGAAGAAGCCAAGCCGGACCAGTGTGGGATCGACTCCGGTATAGTCCGCGATCCCGGCGCACACGCCCGCGATCTTGCCGTTCCTCTTGTCGAGGTAGAACTTGGTCCGGCTCGGAGGCTGAATGCTCATGCTCTTTCTCCGCTGCGAGCGCGAGTCCGCGGGAGGTCGGGGATCGAAGACGTGGAGTCGGGGAGGCATGCCTGTTTCCACCCCGGATTCTCGTCATTCATGATGCGCTCTATGGTGCACAGCCGGTCGTCCAGACGCCGCGCCATGTCGTAGAGATCATCGAGGAGCCTTTCGTCCTCGCCGGTGAGGGTCTTCGCCTGCTTCCACTGGGTAACGTAATGAAAGATGATCCACGGCAATCCGATGAACAATATGCCGACGATGACGATCGGCAGGAACACGTCGTCCATTACCTACTCCCCTTTGCCGCCATGGCGGCCTTCATTGCCTCAAGCTCGGCATCGACCTTCTCGGACGACTTCAGTTCGGCGATTTCCTCTTCGAGGCTCTTGGGGCCGGTCATTCCCAGCGCGTCGGCGCGCCCCTCGGCGAAGTCGGCCCGGCGCTCCAGCACATCGAACTTGCTGAACGCGTCCTCGGTTCGATTGCCGTTCAGCAGCTCGCGGGCGCGAGCGCGGGTGATTGCGCTTTCCATCCGGTGGGAGATGGCGTTCTGGCGGGCGCGAGCCTCGCGCAGCTTGCCCTGGAGCCGGGCGATGTCGGCCTCATAGCCTTTCAAGGTCTCATCAATCGCAGCGATTTCCTGTCGCAGACCGCCGGCCATATCCGCTGCCTTCTGCCGCTCGATCAGCGCCGCCTTGGCGAGGTCCTCGCGCCCCTTGCTGAGCGCGAGTTCAGCCTTTTCGGTCCAGCTCGATTGCAAATCCTCAAGCCGGCCGAGCGTACGGCGCATGTCTTTGCCGTCGGCGATCGCCTTGGCCGCGGTGGCGCGCACCTCGACGAGAGTTTCCTCCATCTCGAGGATGATCATCCGGATCATCCGGGCCGGGTCTTCCGCCCGGTCCAGCATCTCCGTCATGTTAGCCGCGAAGATATCGCGAGCTCGGGAAAATATACTCATTGCAAACTCCGCAATGCATTCAGGGCCCTGTGCGCTTTAACAAAGCAACAGCCATGCCAGAATTCCAGATATACCGTAAAAGTGCGAAATGGCTCCAAAAATCGCTGATTTCCGAGCGAAATATCTTGCCAAATCATGGTATTCGTCACCAACTGTCGGCGTATGGAGCGGGCGGAAACATTCGTCGGGCAAAGCAACGCGGTCCTCGATGCGATCGAGCGGGCGAGCCGTGCAGCCGCGCTCAACCGGCCCGTACTGGTAATCGGGGAGCGCGGCACCGGCAAGGAACTGGTTGCCGAGCGCCTCCACCATTTGTCGCCGCGCTGGGCCGGGCCGCTGGTGACAATGAACTGCGCGGCGCTCCCGGAGAATCTGATCGAGGCCGAGCTGTTCGGCCACGAAGCCGGCAGCTTCACCGGCGCGGCAAAGACGCGCCACGGTCGGTTCGAAGAGGCCGACGGCGGCACCCTGTTCCTGGACGAGCTTGCGACGCTCTCCTCGCCTGCGCAGGACCGGCTCCTGCGCGCGGTCGAATATGGCGAGATCACCCGCATCGGCGCGTCGAGGCCGGTCAGCGTCGATGTCCGCATAGTTGCGGCCACCAACGAGCATCTGCCGACCCTTGTAGAGCAGGGGCGCTTCCGGGCCGATCTTCTCGACCGGCTGTCGTTCGAAGTGATCACCTTGCCTCCGCTGCGTTCGCGGCAGGGTGACGTGCCGCTGCTCGCCGAGCATTTCGGACGACGCATGGCGGCCGAGCTGGAATGGCCCAACTGGCCCGGGTTCAGCCCGCGCGCGATGGCGGAGCTCGAAGCCTACGGTTGGCCCGGCAACGTGCGTGAATTGCGCAACGTGGTCGAGCGCGCCGTTTACCGTTGGGAGGACCCGGAGCGGCCGGTGGACGAAATCCAGTTCGACCCCTTCCACTCGCCCTGGGCGCCATCCAAGACGCCGATTGCTGCAGTTGCCGCGACCGCTCCGGCCGAAACCGAACAAGTCGCGGGTGAACCAGCTGCTCAACCGCCAGCCGCCGTTCCGTCGGTTTCCACGAACGATTTCCGCGAAGCTGTCACCGCTTATGAACGCGCGCTCCTCGAGGATGCGCTCGCCCGCAACCGCTTCAACCAGCGCGCCACCGCCTCGGCGATCGGGCTCAGCTACGATCAGCTCCGCCACGCCCTGAAGCGCCACAAGCTGCTCGACGCCGGAGCAAGCTAGTCCGCCGCGCATCGGTTGACTTGCAACATCGCCGTCCTAGTTGCGTTGCCAGTGTATCCCATCCAACCGAGAGAGAGGAGCTAGTCGATGGCTTTCGAGCTTCCGCCGCTGCCGTACCCGAGAGACGCGCTGCAACCGCACATGTCGTCGGAAACATTGGATTATCACTACGGCAAGCATCACAAGGCCTATGTCGACAAGACCAACGGCATGCTTTCGGAGAAAGGTCTTGAAGGCGCTTCGCTGATCGAGGTGATTCGCGCAGGCAAGGACAAGGGCGACAAGGGCCTGTTCAACAACTCGGCCCAGATCTGGAACCACAGCTTCTTCTGGCAATGCCTCGCTCCGCAAGGCTCGACCGCTCCGTCGGGCAAGCTGAAGGAGATGATCGACAACGACTTTGGCGGTCTCGAGGCACTGCTGGGCGCGCTACAGACGGAGAGCGCCAACCACTTCGCCAGCGGCTGGGGATGGCTCATCCTTAACAACGGCAAGCTGGAGGTGACCTCGCTCCACGATGCGGACACGCCAGTGGTGCACGGGATGACTCCGCTGCTGACGCTCGATGTGTGGGAGCACGCCTATTACATCGATTACAAGAACGCTCGCCCGGACTATCTGAAGAGCGTTCTCGCCAACATCATCAACTGGGATTTCGTCGCCCAGAACCTGGATGGGAACGGGGCCGAACGGGCGAACCAGAAGTAACGAGGCGCCGAGCGCAAGCGAGAGTTCGAAGCAATCCAGTGCGATACTGGATTGCTCGGCCGCCGATCACATCCGGCGTCGTCGCTTTTTTCCCTAGCAACTACGGGAACCGCTGCTTCATCGACATGCGACGCTTACGCGCGCTTATTGCCGTGCACCCAATCTCTCACCCACCAGACCAACGCAATGAAAAACCAAACGATCGGTGAAGCAAATGCGTATAAGGCATTGTTGAAGACGTAGGACAAAACAAACCCAGTCAGCAAAACAATCATAGCGATGATCAGCTGCTTGCGCCTTCTGCTAAGTGACTCCCACACCAGCATTATTGTTTGAGCCTATACCCCGTCCGGAAGATCCAGGTGATCGCCCACAGGCAAATGGCGATGATCCCGGCCATTACGGCGACGCTCGCCCACACCGGCACGTCCTCCACCGAATAGAAGGTCCAGCGGAAACCGCTGATCAGGTAGACGACCGGGTTGAACAGGGTGACGGTCCGGAACGGCTCGGGGATCACTTTGACCGAGTAAAAGGCGCCGCCGAGAAAGGTCAGCGGCGTGATCACCAGCATCGGGATGATCTGCAGCTGCTCGAAATTCTTGGCCCAGATGCCGATGACAAAACCGAACATGCAGAATGCGGTGCAGATGGCGATCAGGAACACCAGCATCAGCACCGGATGATCGACGTGCACGGGCACGAAAATGGTGGCCGTCGCCAGAGTCACCAGCGCCAGGACCAAGGACTTGCTGACCGCAGCGCCGACATAGGCGAGTACGGCTTCAAAGCTTGAGATCGGCGCCGACAGAAGCTCGTAAATCGTTCCGGTGAACTTCGGGAAGAAGATGCCGAAGCTCGCGTTGAAGATCGAGTTCATGAACACGGCGAGAAGGGTGAGGCCGGGGACAATGAAGCTTCCGAAGCTCACGCCCTGCATCGCGGACATGCGCGAACCCAGCGCCGAGCCGAACACGATGAAATAGAGGACTGTGGTGATCACCGGAGTGATCAGACTCTGCCACAGGGTGCGGCGCGCCCTGGCCATTTCGAAGGTGTAGATGGCGGCGATCCCGTGCCCGTTCATTGTGCCGCCTCCGCCATGTTGCCATCGCCGTGAACAAGCTCGACGAAAATGTCCTCGAGGCTCGATTGATGCGTCGAGAGATCCTTGTATTGCAGGCCGAGGTCAGTGACCCGGCGCATCAGCGACGCGATCCCGGTGCGCTCCGCCTTGCTGTCGAATTCGTAGCTGAGGATGTGGCCGTCGTTCTGCAGCTTCACATTCCATTCGGAAAGCTCCGCCGGGACGGCGGCGACGGGATCGGCGAGAACGATGTCGAGCCGCTTCTTGCCCATCTTGGCCATCAACGCATTCTTCTCGTCGATCGCAATCAGCTCACCCCGGCTGATCACGCCGACGCGGTCGGCCATTTCCTCGGCTTCCTCGATGTAGTGGGTAGTGAGGATGATCGTGGTGCCATCGGCGCGAAGCTTGCGGACGATTTCCCACATATCGCGGCGAAGCTCGACATCGACGCCCGCCGTCGGCTCGTCGAGAAAGAGGATCGAGGGCTCATGGCTCAGCGCCTTGGCGATCATCACGCGGCGCTTCATTCCGCCCGAAAGCTGCATCATGATCGACTTGCGCTTGTCCCACAGCGACAGGCGCTTCAACAGGTCTTCGATCTTGGCCGGATCCTTGCGCTTGCCGAACAATCCGCGCGAGAAGCTGACGGTATTCCAGACGGTTTCGAAGGCGTCGGTCGTCAATTCCTGCGGCACAAGCCCGATCCGCTCGCGCGCGTAGCGAAAGTGCGATTGCCAGTTATGCACATCGATAAGAACTTCGCCTCCGCTCGCGGTGACGATTCCGCAGACGATGTTGATGAGCGTCGTCTTGCCCGCGCCATTCGGCCCCAGGAGCGCGAAAATCTCGCCGCGGTTGATGTCGAGATCGACCGTCTTCAGCGCCTGGACGCCGGTCCCGTAAACCTTGTGCAGTCGGCGGATCGAGAGGATCGGCTCACTCAACGGGAGTCTCCTCGATCGCTTCCGCTTTCTTTTCCGGATCGAGCCCGTGCCGAAGCAGCATCGGCATGTTGGCAGCACCAAACAGGATCGAAACCACGGTCACCCCCCACACCTTCAGCGTCAGCCAGGTATCAAAGCTCAGGAAGTTACGCATCAACTCGTTGGCGCCGGCGAGAGCCAGGAAGAAGATCGCCCAGTTGCGGCTGAGCTTCAGCCAACCTTCTTCTGTTAGACCGGGAAATATTGGTCCGAACAGCCATTTCAAGACTGCTCTGCGTCTTAAGACGCCGGCAAGGATGACAACCGCAAATAACAGGTAGATGGCGGTCGGCTTCATCTGGATGAATTTCGGGTCGCCGAGGTAGAGGCTGATGCCACCGAAGCCGAGGATCAGAATCGCGGAAACCCACAGCATCGGCGACACGCGCTTGATCACCGTGAGCGCGACAATGAAGGCGATGACGATGGCCGCCATGAAGGCGCCGGTTGCGACCAGGGCGCCATGAGTCCCGCCGCCGGCGAGCTTGTCGGCGACGAAGAACACGATGATCGGCCCGTAGTCGACCGCCATCGTCCAGCCGGTGCTCAGCTTTGGTTGCTGGTTCATTCGGGCGGCAGTCCCGCGATTGCTCGAGCGACTGCGCGCGGATCAAAGGGGCGGAGATCGTCCACGCCCTCGCCGACTCCGATGGCGTGGATCGGAAGCCCGAATTTCTCGGCGACCGCTACGAGGATGCCGCCGCGGGCAGTGCCGTCGAGCTTGGTCATGATGAGCCCGGTGACATTGGCCACCTCGCGAAACACCTCCACCTGCGAGATCGCGTTCTGCCCCGTCGTAGCATCGAGAACGAGAAGCACGTCGTGCGGCGATTCCGGATTGAGCCGGCCGAGCACGCGTCGGATCTTCGCCAGCTCGTCCATCAGGTGCCGCTTGTTCTGCAGCCGCCCTGCCGTGTCGACGACCAGCACGTCGATGCCTTGCGCGGTCGCCTGCTTGACCCCGTCGAACACCAGGCCGGCGGCGTCAGCGCCTTCCTTGCCCGAGATCACCGGCGCATCAATCCGATCGCCCCAGATCTGGAGCTGCTCGATCGCGGCGGCGCGGAATGTGTCGCCCGCGCACAGCAGCACCCCGTAATCCTGCTCCTTCAGCCAATGGCCGAGCTTGCCGATGGTTGTCGTCTTGCCTGAGCCGTTGACTCCGATCACCAGGATCACGTGCGGGCGAGGAAACCCCCAGACCTCCAGCGGCTTGGCCACCGGCGCGAGGATCTTCTCGATCTCCTCCGCCAGGATCGTGCGGAGGCCGCGTTCGTCGAGCCGCTCGAACGTTTGCCGCGCAATAGCCTCGCGAATCCGGTGCGCCGCTTCCGGCCCGATATCGGAGGCGATCAGCGCTTCCTCGATATCGTCGAGGGTCGAAGTGTCGAGCGACGCCCGGCTGGTGAGGCCGGTGAGGTTGTCGGCGACACGCTCCGCCGTCTTGGCAAAGCCGCCGCGCAGCCGGTCGAGCCAGCTCACGCCCAGGCTCCGATCAGTTGATCGCTGTCGCGGTGCGTGATCCGGACCTGACCGGTGTCGCCGCGCTTTGATCCTTCAACCGCTACCGGCGCGAAAGCGTCGGTGTGACCCCTGCTCTCGTTTTCAATGAGCGCCGGCTGGGTCGAGCCGATCAGGCTGTCTAGCCATTTCCTTCGCCGCCTTTCCGCCGCCTCGCGCATCCGAGCCGCGCGGGCTTTCACGATCTCCCGGTCCAGCTGCGGCATCCGCGCCGCCGGAGTGTTCGGGCGCGGCGAGAAGGGGAAGACGTGAGCGGCGACGATGTCGCAATCGTCGAGCAGCTTCAGCGAATTCAACGCCATTTGTTCAGTTTCAGTTGGAAATCCTGCAATCAAATCGGCGCCGATGGTTGCATCCGGCCGCACCGCCTTGATCCACTCGACGGTCGCGACCGCCTGCATCCGGCTGTGGCGGCGCTTCATCCGCTTCAGGATCATGTCGTCGCCGGCCTGAAGCGAGAGGTGGAAATGCGGCATCAGCCGAGCCTCTCCCGCGATCAGCTCGAACAATGCGTCATCGATCTCGATGCTGTCGAGCGAGGACAGACGCAGCCGCTGGAGCCGAGGCTCCGCAACGAGCAGGCGCTGGCACAATTTGCCCACACCACCTTCGTAGTCAGTGATGTCGACGCCGGTCAGAACAATCTCTTTCGCGCCGCGGTCGATCTCCTGCGCCACTGCATCGCGGATCGCCTCGAACGGGAGCGACACGCTCGGCCCCCGCGCCTGCCAGATCGAGCAGAAGGTGCAGCGGTGGTCGCAGCCGTTCTGAACCGCGACGAAGCTTCGCACCCGCGCGTGCGCGCCGGCTGGGACGATCGGCATTGCGTCGCCGTCGTCACCCCGGCCTTGAGCCGGGGTCTGCCTGTTTTTTGGTTCGGAAGAAAAGGCGGATGCCGGGTCAAGCCCGGCATGACGAATCGGGACGAACGGGTTTAGGAGCTTCTCCGCATTCCCAACCACGCGCGCCACTTCGGCCATCGCCATGAAGCTCGCCCGGTCGAGCTCGGCGGCGCAGCCGGTGACCAGGATCCGCGCATCGGGCCGCCGCCGGTGCGCGCGCCGGATCGCCTGCCGGGTCTGCCGAACCGCCTCGTTGGTGACGGCGCAGCTGTTGACGACGATCCAGTCCTCGCCCTTCGGAGCGGCCCGAGCGATCGTCTCGGCTTCCGCGAAATTCAGCCGGCAGCCGAGCGAAATGGTCTCGATGCTCACCGGAGCGCCTCAAGATTGAGGTCGCCCTCGAACACATGCGTCGCCGTTCCGCGCATCCGCACCGGGCCGCCCGGTTGCCAGGAAATCGTAAGGGTCCCACCCGGCATGTGAACAGCAACCGGACTGGTCGCCCGTTTGGTCGCGATTGCCGCGACTCCGGTGGCGCAAGCCCCTGTCCCGCAGGCGAGGGTCAGGCCGGCGCCGCGTTCCCAGGAGCGCATGTGGATTCCGTCGTCGCGCACCGCAGCCACATGGACGTTGATTCGCTCCGGGAAAGCGGGATCATTCTCGATGCTGGGTCCATAAGTCTTGAGGTCCACCGTGTCGGGATCATCGACGAAGAAGACGACGTGCGGATTGCCGACATTCACCGCGAATCCGTGCTTCAATTCGCCCCAGGCGAGCGGAAGCGACGTTGTGTCCATCGGGTAGGCGATCGGGATATCCGCCCAGCCGAAACGCGGCTCCACGAGAGTCACCTCGACTTCGCTTCCGGCCGAAGCGCCCTCAATGACCCCGCCGGACGTCTCGATTATCTTCGCGCGGGTCAACGCGACGACGCAGCGCGACGCATTGCCGCACGATTCGACCTCGCCGCCATCGTGGTTCCAGATACGCATCGAAACATCGGCCTTGTCCGACCTGCCGATCAGGATCAGCTGGTCGCAGCCGATCCCGCGATGCCGGTCGGCTATGGCGCGCGCCAGTTCGGCGGTGATCGTCACCGGCTGCTCGCGCCCATCGACAATCACGAAATCGTTGCCGAGGCCATGCATCTTGTGGAAGTGGAGTGCCATCGCTCGGCGGGGCACTTAAGGACGCGCCCGAGCCAAGTCTACAGCAGCAAGGGTTACGCCAATGCCGAGAGCAGCAAACGAAGTCATGCAATCCATCCTGTTCTCGACCGTTCTCGACGCTGTCGAGGCGTTGAAGGGCGTTGCCAAGGGTGTACCCAATAACCTCCTCCGCGAAATCCAGCGGATTCACCCCAATACAACCTTCGAGGATATGCCGCCCGAGCTCCAGCAGGCGATCGCCACGAGCGTCCGTGCCGCGTTCACCCGGCTGCTGAAAGAGGGCTACTCGGTCAATCCCAGCGGAAGCGCTCCGCCCCGTCCGCCGGTCACCCGCCATGGCGGACCGGGGGGTGGCGGGCCTCGGCAGGGCAGGGGACCGGGGCGCGGCCCTCGTCCAGGCGGTGGCCGGCCTGGCGGTGGAGGAAAGCCGGGCGGAAAGCCGCCGCGTAAACCGCAGTCCTGAGGCGCATTTTCCAGTTTCCCAGTCTGGCGCGGTTCATGTGCGGCCTCTAGGCTGGCCCCAATGAGAGAGCGGGGTAGTCGACGATCGGTCGCTCGGCTGTTGAGCGCTGCGGCTGCCGGCGCGCTTTCGACCGCCGCGATTGCCCAGCAGGCCATTCCGACAGCGCAGCAGCAGCCCCCGTCATCGGCGGATATCGATCCCTCGGCTCCGCTCGCTCCGATGCCTGATATCGGAGTCGATTGGCCGACGATCGGGAAGGAGGCGCCACAGCAGCAAATTCCGGGTGCTCCACCAAGCCCGATTGTCGAGGCAGAAACGGACCGCAGCTACACGGTCAGCCTGGAGGGCTTGGATCACATCGGAAATTCCGCCGAAGTGATCGCCCAATTCCAGCAGCAGTCGGCGCTGTATCAGGACCGGAAGAAACGCGCGAACGCCGCACAAATCCAGCGTCGGGCGCAGGCTGACGCCGACGTCCTCGGTCAAATCCTGCGCTCGCACGGTTATTACGATGCCGATGTCGAGCCGACCATTCAGCCGCAAGGACAGGCGCTGCTGGTCACGCTGACGGCCGATCCTGGGTCGCAATATGAATTCCAGTCGGTGGAACTGCCCGGCCTCGCCGCCGCCGGACGGGAGGCGGACAAGCTCCGGCAGGCTTTCGCTGTGAAGGCGGGCGATCCCGTTGTCGCCGAAGATGTGATCGCCGCCGGGATCGCACTCAAGATCGCTCTGGGCCGCCTTGGCTTTGCCCTGGCGAAGGTCGGCGACCAGCAGATCACCGTCGATCACCAGACCCACCTGGCCACTCTCACATTACCGGTCGAGCCGGGCCCCGTCGCTCATTTCGGTACGATCAGGGTCACTGGGAAGCCGCCGTTCGACGCTCGGCATGTCCAGGAGATCGCCCGCTTCAAACCGGGCGATACGTTCCGTCAGGACAAGGTGGACGATCTTCGCCGCGCGCTGATCGCGACCGGTCTTCTGGCGGCAGCCGAAATCACGGTCGTTCCAGAGGCAAGTGGGCAAGCGGTCGATCTCGTGGTGGACATGCGTCCGGCACCGCCGCGAACGGTGGCGGGCGAGCTTGGCTACGGAACGGGGGAGGGGGTCAGCCTTCAGGGCAGTTGGGAACATCGCAACCTGTTCCCGCCCGAAGGCGCGCTGACTCTCCGGGGAATCGCCGGCACGCGCGAGCAGCTCGCCGGGGTCCAATTCCGCCGCAACAATTTCAAGAAGCGCGATCAGGTGCTCAACCTGCAGTTGGTCGCCAGCCACACGAAATACGACGCCTACACCGCCAAGACCATCGACTTCGCCGCCGACTTCGAGCGGCAGAGCAACATCATCTGGCTGAAGAAATGGACGTGGAGCGTCGGTACGGAGCTTCTGGCGACGGACGAGCGCGGAATCTTCCACGATCCGACCCAGAAGCAAACCAAAACCTTCCTGATCGCCGCGCTCCCGCTCAGCCTCGCCTATGACGGCAGCAACGATCTCCTGAACCCGACCAAGGGGTACCGCATCTCGGCGCGTGTCAGCCCAGAATATTCGCTGCACGGCGGCTCGTTCGGCTATTCGCGCGCGCAGCTCGACGCCAGCGTCTATCAGCCGGTCTCGTCGAGCACGATATTGGCCGGCCGGATCCGCCTCGGCACCATCTTCGGCGCCTCGGCCCTCGATATCGCCCCGTCGCGGCGCTTCTATTCCGGCGGCGGCGGATCGGTCAGGGGCTACGGCTACCAACGGATCGGGCCGCATGACACGCAGGGCGATCCGATCGGCGGCCGAAGCCTCGCGGAATTCGGGCTGGAGGCTCGGTTCCGCTTCGGCAACCTTGGCGTGGTTCCATTCCTCGACGGCGGCTCGCTGACCGAAAAAGCCGCGCCGGACCTGCGCCATTGGCAGCTCGGGACCGGCGTGGGCTTCCGCTATTATTCGAATTTCGGACCGATCCGCGTCGACATCGGGACGCCGCTCAACCGCAGGCCGGGCGATGGCCGGATTGCGGTCGCAGTGTCGCTCGGGCAGGCTTTCTGATGCCCGAAGCAGTCGCGACTGCGGATTGGCCGCCGCCTCCGCCAGTCCGGCCGAAGCGCAACTGGTGGCGGCGGCTTCTCTATGAGCTGGCCACCCTCTTGCTGGGGATTGCGTTCCTGCTGGCGATCGCGCTGGCGATTCTCGACACCGCCCCGGGCCATCGCTGGATCGCCGACCAGATTGGGAAACTGGAAACCGCCTCGGGGCTGAAGATCCGGATCGGCCGCATCGAAGGCTCGCTGTTCGGCCAATCGAAGCTCCGCAACGTTGCAGTCCTCGACGAGCACGGGATTTTCCTTACGTCTCCCGAAATCGATCTCGATTGGGCGCCGGGCGCATGGCTCTATCACAAGCTTGACATCAACCGGGTGCATGCCGACCGAGCGACGTTGATCCGGCTTCCGAAGCTCAAGCCGAGCCCGAGCAAAGGGGGCCCGATCCTCCCCAGCTTCGACATCCACGTCGGCGAACTATCGATCGATCGCCTCGACGTCGGGCCTCAGGTTTCCGGCACGCCGCGATCGGGACGGCTTCGAGGCAGCGCCGACGTTCGGTCGGGCCGAGCGATCGTGAATCTCTCGGGGGCGGTCGACGGCTCCGACCAGCTCCTGGTCAAGCTGGACGCCGAACCCGACGGCAACCGCTTCGATCTCGAAACCCGGGCGCAATCGCGCGCCGACGGGGTGCTCCCTGCAATCCTTGGCATGAAGCGCTCGCTCAGTCTGCTGATCACCGGCAACGGGACTTGGGCGAAGTGGCGCGGACTGGCCGCACTGAACGTGTCCAGCCGGCACGCGGGACGGCTGGCTCTCAGCGCGGACAATGGCCGGTTTGGCCTCTCCGGCGTGCTCGGGCCTTCGCAATTTCTGACGGGTCGGCTGCAGCACCTGACTGCGCCGGTTATCAAGGTTCGGGGCACAGCAACGCTCAAGGATCGAATCCTCGACGGACAGCTGATCCTCGGCTCCGCCGCGCTTCGCGCCGTCGCCAGCGGAGCAATCGACCTTGGCCGAAACCGTTACCGGCGTCTCAGTGTCGGGGTCGATCTGCTCCAGCCCAAGGCGCTGTTCGACAATATGACTGGCCAGAAAGTTCGGCTTGTGTGGACTCTGGATGGGCCGTTCGCGAGCGCCGATTACGCTTACCGGCTGACCTCGCCGAACGTCGCCTTCGATCAAACAGGCTTCGTCGACGTGGTGGCGGATGGGCGCGGGCGGCTGTCGCCCTGGCCGATGCGGGTGCCGCTCCACCTTCAGGCGCGCGCGATCAACGGCGTCGGCGACACAGCGAGCGCGATCCTCGGGCACGCCAGCCTCGACGGCATGCTGGAGGTGACTCCGAAGCTGATCCGCGGCGAGGACCTGCAGCTCAAGAGCGACAAACTGAGCGGCAAGCTCTCGCTTTTGGTCGATCTCGAAACCGGAAATTTCCAACTTCTGCTGTCCGGCGGCCTCAAGCGCTATTTCATCGAGGGGCTGGGGATCGTCGATGTCCTCACCGATCTCAAGGTGGTGCCCGGCCCCGGCGGTCACGGCTCCATCGTGACCGGGACGAGCAAGGCCTGGGTCCGGCGGCTCGATAACAGCTTCTTCGCCAGCCTGACCGGCGGTTTGCCGCGGATAGAGACGAACCTCACGCGAACTCCGGACGGGGTGCTGCACCTCACCGGCCTGCAGCTCTATTCGCCCAAGCTTCGGCTGGCGGGCGAAGGAGTCCGCAACGCGAACGGTACCTTCCACATCGTTGCAGCGGGTAAGCAGGCCAAATATGGCCCGCTTCGGCTCGTGCTCGATGGCGACATCGCACGGCCGAAGGTGGATCTGCTGCTCGCCCGCCCGAACACCAGCCTCGGGCTCAGCAACGTCCACTTGGCTCTGAATCCCGTTGCTGCGGGGTACGACTATAAGGCTGCGGGAGGCTCCAAGCTCGGCGACTTCACCAGCAACGGCCAAATCCAGTTGCCGCGCGTCGGCCCGACGATCATCGCCGTTTCGGCCCTGAAGGTTGCCGACACGACCGCGACCGGAACGCTGGCTCCGCTTGCCGGGGGCATCGCCGGCAATCTCAACCTCTCCGGCGGCGGGTTGAATGGGACCATCGGTTTCGCACCGGTCGCGGGGGAGCAGCGGATCGATCTGCACCTGGCGGCGGCAAATGCGACATTCCCGGGAGCGCTCGCAGTCCGCTCCGGCAGGCTCGACGGCAGTATCGCGCTCGGCGATACGCAAACCACCGTCAACGGCGTCGTCAATGCGCGCGGCGTCCAAGTCTCGGGAATGGCGCTCGACCGGATCGAGGCCAATGCGAACCTCGTCAACGGATCAGGTCAGGTGCGCGCTCTGCTCGCCGGTCGGCGCGGCGCGTCGTTCCAGTTCAATGCCGTCGCCAACGTGGCTCCCGAGCAAATCGCAGTTGGGGGGCGCGGCAGCGTCGAGCGCCAGCCGCTGGTGCTTGAACAGCCGGCGGTGCTGACCGCAGCTGGAGACGGCTGGGCCCTTGCGCCGACGCGCATCGCATTCGGCGGCGGGCATGCCGTGGTGTCAGGCAACAGCGGTTCGGCGCCGTCGGTTCACGCACAGCTTGAGGCGATGCCGCTTCAACTGCTGAACATCGTCTCGCCCGATCTCGATCTGGGCGGCCTTGCCAGCGGCAGTTTCGATTATGCGTGGAAGGGCGCTCGCTCGGGCCGGATGAACCTCACGGTTCGCGGACTCAGCCGCTCCGGGTTGGTGCTGGCGTCGCAGCCGATCGACGTCGGGATTGCAGCGGTGCTGACGGGCGACAAGGCGGGAATGCGTGCCGTCGCCGTTGCCGGCGGCCAGACCATCGGCCGCGCCCAGGCCCTTTTCTCGCCGCTCCCTTCCGGCCCGGTGGTCGAGGCGCTGATGAACGCGCCGCTCTTCGCCCAGCTTCGCTACGCCGGCCCCGCCGACACGCTGTGGCGCCTCTCCGGGATCGAGGTTTTCGACCTCACCGGCCCCGCCGCGATCGGCGCCGATATTCACGGAACGCTTGCCAATCCTTCGATCGGCGGATCGCTCCGCACTCAGAATGCGCGGATCGAAAGCCCGGTGACCGGCACGGTCATCCAGCAGCTTGGCGTTGACGGCTGGTTCGAAGGGCCGCACCTGGTGTTCAGCCGGATTGCCGGGACGACGCCCGGCAACGGCTCCATCACCGGCTCGGGGACCATCACCTTCAGCGGCGGCCGCACGGCGATGGACCTCAACTTCAACGCTGCGAACGCGCTGCTTCTCAATCGCGACGATGTTTCGGCACGGGGCACCGGGACGCTCAAGGTCCAGTCGAGCGGAACCGGCGGCACCATTTCCGGCGATCTTCACCTGAACGGCGGCCGCTTCACGCTGGGCAAGGCCACCGCCGCCGCAGCAATCCCGCAGCTCAACGTGAAGGAAGTCGGGCTCGATCAGGCCGACGTGATCCAGCCCGAACAGCTTCACCCGTGGAAGCTCGATGTGAAGGTCGCGGGCGGCAATTTGCAGGTCACCGGCCTTGGCATCGACAGCATCTGGACGACCAATCTCCAGGTCGGCGGCTATGCCGACTCGCCGGCATTCACTGGCCGCGCCAGCCTCGTTCGCGGCGATTACGAATTCGCCGGCAAGAGCTTCCGGCTCGATCGCGGGACCATCCGTTTCCGCGGCGAAAGTCCGCCCGATCCGCTGCTCGACATCCATGCTTCCGCTGACGTGCAGGGGTTGAGCGCGAGCGTGACCGTCACCGGCACCGGCCTCAAGCCCGACATCCAGTTCTCAAGCAATCCGGCGCTCCCGCAGGACGAGTTGCTGTCGCGGCTGCTGTTCGGGACGTCGATCACCAACCTCTCGGCGCCCGAGGCGCTTCAGTTGGCGGCGGCGGTGGCGGCGCTCCAGTCGGGGCAGCCCAATCTCAATCCGATCAACGCGCTCCGAAGCGCCATCGGGCTCGATCGGCTGAGAATCGTCCCCGCCGACATCTCGACCGGTCAGAAAACGGCCGTCGCAGCGGGCAAATATATCGGCCGCAAGTTCTATGTCGAAGTGATCACCGACGGCCACCAATATTCCGCGACCAATGTCGAATATCAGATCACCCGCTGGCTGTCGGTGCTGTCGACCGTCTCGACCATCGGCCGGGCGAGCGCGAACGTGCGGGTGAGCAAGGATTACTGAGCGCGGTCGCTCCGCATTCGCGTGAATATTTCACACGGCACCTGCTCCAGCTTGCTCGCCAGCGATCGAGCCAGCACAGGATATCCGAGAATTCGGGGCGGGGGAAATCACTGGAATGGTCAATAGCGGGGACACTGCTTTCGTCATCATAGCAGGTGCGCTGGTGCTATTCATGACTCTGCCTGGGCTCGCCTTGTTCTACGGCGGGCTGGTTCGGTCGCGCAATTTCCTGTCCGTGCTTCTGCAATGCTTCGCGATCGCGGCTATGGTTTCGCTGCTCTGGTTCTTCGTCGGATACTCGCTCGTATTCGGTAGCGGAGGTCCTTGGCTCGGCGACCTCTCCAACATCGCACTCGCGCACCTCGCTACGGTTCGCGTCGGCCTGACGATCCCGGAGAGCGCGTTCGCCATGTATCAGATGACGTTCGCGATCATCACCCCGGCGCTGATCATCGGAGCCTTTGCGGAGCGGGTCCGCTTCGGCTGGGTCATGCTCTTTTCTGCGCTTTGGCTGATGGTCGTTTACCTCCCGACTTCGCACTCGATCTGGGGCGGCGGGTGGATGGCGAAAATGGGCGTTCGGGATTTCGCCGGAGGCATAGTCGTTCACACCACAGCGGGTGTTTCCGCCCTGGTGCTTGCGCTGATGATCGGGCCGCGACGGGGTTTTCCAAATCACGCTTTGCTCCCTCATTCACCGGCAATGACCATGATCGGTGCCGGAATGTTGTGGGTCGGCTGGTTCGGATTCAACGGCGGATCGGCACTGGCAGCTGACGCGACGGCCGGCGCAGCGATCCTGGCAACGCATTTGGCTGCTTCCACTGCGGCTTGTGTCTGGATTGCACTCGAGTGGCTTACGTTTCGTAAGGCCACCTCGGTCGGCATCGCCACCGGCGCGGTGGCGGGCCTCGCGACGATCACGCCTGCTGCGGGTTTTGTAAATCCGCTGGCGGCCGTGATCATCGGGGGAGCAGGAGCGGGCCTCTGCTTCTGGGCAGTCATCGCCACCAAGCAGAGGTTCAAGATTGACGATTCCCTCGATGTCTTCGCGGTCCATGGGGTCGGCGGCATGACGGGGTCTTTGCTGCTCGCGATCTTTTCGCCGCAAGGAGCAATGGGTCGTACGCTTGGCGAGCAAGCGATCGGCGTTGCCGTGGTCGCGCTATGGGCGGCGATCGCCAGCTTCGTTCTGGCTAAGATCGCTGCCCTGGCGATCCCGATGCGGGTCGATGCAGAGGCTGAGCAAAATGGATTGGACCTCAGTTATCACGGTGAGCGAGCTTACGAGCTGGATTGACGGGGTCTCAGCTTGGTTTGTGAAGCAAGCGGCTGCCGGATGATCCGACACTCGCCACTGGACGGCTTCACCGCTACCTTCCCATTGAAGATTTGAACGGGAAGGGGAGCCCATTTGAAGAACTGGAACGTCCGCAAGACCATCGTCCCGCGCGAGGAGATGGCGCCCGAGCACCGGCTGAACCCGACTTTGTCGTGGCCGCACCTGATCGCACTCGGCGTCGGCGCGATCGTCGGCACGGGGATCCTGACCTTGACCGGAGTGGGCGCGGATCGCGCGGGGCCGGCGATGCTGGTCAGCTTCGTCATCGCCGGAATCATCTGTGCCTGCGCCGCGCTGTGCTACGCCGAAATGTCGACCAGCATTCCGGTGTCTGGGAGCGCCTACACCTACTCCTACTCGGTGCTGGGCGAGGGCTTCGCCTGGATTGTCGGATGGAGCCTGATCCTTGAATATTCGCTGGTCGTTTCGACCGTGGCCGTCGGTTGGGCCGGTTATGCCAATGACGCGCTCCGCCACATCGGGCTTGGCCTTCCCGATTTCCTCACGCACGGACCAACGCTCGCCGGAGCACAATGCGGGGCGGCCGCCCAGCAGGCCTCGGTCGGCGTCAATGTGCTTGCCGTTCTCATCATCGGCGTGGTTGCTGCACTCCTCAGTTTCGGGACTCGCGAAAGTGCCCGCGTCAACATCGTGCTGGTACTACTGAAGCTCGCGACCTTGTCGCTGTTCGTCATCGTCGCGCTTCCGCACTTTCACATGTCGAACCTTCACCCGTTCGCGCCGCACGGCATTTTCGCGACACCCGGAGCGTGCGGGAGACCGTACGGGATTATGCCCGCGGCGGCGATCATGTTCTTCGCTTTCTATGGGTTCGACGCGATCTCGACCGCAGCGGAAGAGACCAGAAACCCGGGCCGCGATCTCGCCATCGGGATCGTCGGATCGATGGTGGCCTGCACCCTCATCTACATCATCGTCGGTGCTGCCGCGGTCGGCGCAGTCCACTATACGGTCTTCGCCAATAGCCCGGAGCCGTTGTCGCTGATCCTGCGCCAGGCGGGCCAGGGCAACGTCGCGACCATTGTCTCGACCGGTGCCGTTATCGCGCTTCCGACCGTGCTTCTTGCCTTCCTCTACGGCCAGAGCCGGATCTTCATGGTGATGGCCCGCGACGGCTTTTTCCCGAAGGCTTTGGCGGCCGTCTGGGCGAAGCGCGGGACGCCGGTGCGGATCACCATCGTCACCGCGGTCGTGGTCGCGACCATCGCTGCCGTGACTCCGATCGACGTCATCGCGTCGCTCGCCAACGCCGGAACGCTGTGCGCATTTGTATCGGTTGGGCTTTGTGTGATCGCCCGGCGCCTGCGCGAGCCTGACGCAGAGCGGCCGTTCCGAACGCCGCTGATCTGGATTGTCGCGCCGCTGACGATCCTGGGCTGCATCTATCTGTTCACGAACCTGTCGTGGCTGACGATCGAGTTCTTCGTCGCCTGGAATGTGATCGGCTTGATTGTCTACTTCATCTACGGCTCGCCGCGGGCCGAGCGGGCGCGGTCAAAGACTACCTAATGCCGAAAAGAAAAGGGGCGTGGTGACTGGCACCACGCCCCGCATTTTCCCCCCGGTAGGGAAGGGTCTTAGCTCGAATAGTACATGTCGAATTCGACCGGGCTCGGGGTGGTCTCCCAGCGGAGAACCTCTTCCCACTTGAGCTCGGCGTAGGCGTCGATCTGGTCGTCGCTGAAGACGTCGCCGCGGGTCAGGAACTCGCGGTCGTTCTGCAGGCTCACCAGCGCCTCGCGCAGGCTTCCGCACACTGTCGGGACGTTCACCAGCTCCTGCGGCGGCAGGTCGTACAGGTTCTTGTCCATCGGATCGCCCGGATGGATACGGTTCTGGATGCCGTCGAGGCCGGCCATCAGCAGTGCCGAGTAGGCGAGGTACGGATTGGCCATCGCATCCGGGAAACGGAACTCGACGCGCTTCGCCTTCTCGCCCGCGCCGTAGGGGATACGGCAGGAGGCCGAGCGGTTGCGGCTGGAGTAAGCGAGCAGCACCGGCGCTTCGAAGCCCGGCACCAGCCGCTTGTAGCTGTTGGTGGTCGGGTTGGTGAAGGCGTTCAGAGCCCGCGCGTGTTTGATCACGCCGCCGATGAAGTAGAGCGCCAACTCGCTGAGGCCGGCATAGCCGTTGCCGGCGAACAGCGGCTTGCCGCCCTTCCAGATCGACATGTGCGTGTGCATGCCGCTGCCGTTATCCTTGGCGATGGGCTTGGGCATGAAGGTCGCGGTCTTGCCATATGCGTTGGCGACCATGTGCACGACGTACTTGTAGATCTGCATGCGGTCGGCGGTTTCGACCAGGCCGCCGTAGGTGAGGCCCAGCTCGTGCTGCGCAGCCGCAACCTCGTGGTGATGCTTGTCGCACGGCAGGCCCATCTCCAGCATCGTCGAAACCATCTCGCCGCGGATGTCCTGGGCGCTGTCGACAGGGGCAACCGGGAAATAGCCGCCCTTGGCGCGCGGGCGGTGGCCGAGGTTGCCGTCGTCATATTCGCGGTTGGTGTTGGTCGGCAGCTCGATATCGTCGATGCGGTAGCCGCTCGCGTTATACGTATCCTCGAAGCGGACATCGTCGAACATGAAGAATTCGGCTTCCGGTCCGACGAAAACGGTGTCGCCGATTCCGCTCGCCTTGAGGTAAGCCTCGGCACGGTGCGCAGTCGAGCGCGGATCGCGGCTGTAGAGCTCTCCGGTCGAAGGCTCGACGACGTCGCAGAACAGGACCATCATCGGCGTTGCGCTGAACGGATCGGTGTAGGCCGCGTTCAGGTCCGGCTTCAGGATCATGTCGGACTCGTTGATCGCCTTCCAGCCCGCGATCGAGCTTCCGTCGAACATCAGACCGTCGACGAGATTGTCCTCGTCGATAACTCCGCTGGCCATCGTCAGATGCTGCCACTTGCCCTTGGGATCGGTGAAGCGGAGGTCCACCCAATCGATCTCTTCCTCCTTGATGCGCTTCAGAATGTCATTCGCTTCGGCCATTGTGTCGTCCCCGCTCATGATCCCGGACAGCCGGGACATCAGTTGAAATCCTTGTGAGAATCGGCGTGCCGGACCGGGTCCGGATTCGCGCCGGGCAGCTATTTAGTGCAGTGCACAATGAATCCAGTCGCGGGTTAATATTTCACCGGAACCGCCCTCGTTTCAAAACCGATTTGAGCGCGGGAAGCCGATCGGCGGCATCCGCCCGGCAGCACCGCGCGCAGCTCGCCACGGCGCCAGATCGGATTCGGTGCGGACGCGTCCGCTTTCGCCGCCCAATGCCCAGCTGAGCCCGTCCTCGAGCCTGAGGGCGATTGCATCCGACATCCCGCCGTCACGGTAGCGCTGCAACATCACACCTTGGCCGCGCGCGAGCTCGGGAAGCTCACTGAGCGCAAACACCAGCAGCTTCCGATTATCTCCGATCACGGCGATCGCGTCCGCACCAGCCGGGATTGGCCGACTGACGGCGACTTTGGCCCCGGCGCGGAGGTTCACCAGCTGCTTGCCTTTGCGAGTCTCCGCGAGTGTCGCTTCGCCGGTGGCGATGAACCCGCGTCCGTCGGACGAGGCGACCAGCAGCCGCATGTCCGGCCGAACCACCAGCAGGTTGACGATCTCCACCTCCGGCTCGAGATCGATCTGCAGCCGCACCGGCTCGCCGAATCCGCGCCCACCCGGCAGCTTGTCGCCGCCGAGCGTGTAGACTCGCCCGTTGTCGGCGAAGAGAGCGAGCTTGTCGGTGGTCTGCGCGTGGAAATGGATGAACGGTCCGTCGCCCTCGCGCCACTTCAGCTCCTTGATCTCCTCCAGAGCGACATGTCCCTTCATTGCCCGGATCCAGCCGCGCTGCGAAAGGATGACCGTGATCGGCTCCTTCTCGATCATCGCCGACCAGTCGATCTCGCGCGTCGGCGCGACTTCCTCGATTCGCGTCCGGCGCTCGTCCCCGAACTTCGTCTTCACCTCGGCGAGGTCGCGCTTGAGCCGTGTGCGTTGGCGAGCCGGGCTTTCGATCAGCTTCTGAAGCTCTTCCCGCTCCTTCGTCAGCGCGTCGCGCTCGCGGCCGATCTCCATCTCTTCAAGCCGCCGCAACGACCTGAGGCGCATATTCAGGATCGCTTCGGCCTGCCGATCGGTGAGCGAGAACTCGGCCATCAGGATCGGCTTCGGCTCATCCTCGCTTCGGATGATCGCGATCACCCGGTCGAGGTTGAGGAACGCCTTGAGGAAGCCTTCGAGAAGCTCCAGCCGGTCGTCGATCTTGCCGATCCGAACCGTCGCCCGCCGCACCATCACCTGGAACTGGAAATCCAGCCAGGCGAGCAGCGCTTCCCTGAGGCTCATCACCAGCGGAGTCCGCGACGCGTCCAGCACGTTAAGATTGAGCGGGAATCGCACCTCGAGGTCGGTCAGGCGATAGAGGCTCTCGAGCAGCAGGTCCGCATCGACCGTCCGGCTCCTCGGCTCCAGGATCAGCCGGACCTCCTCGGCGCTTTCGTCCTTCACGTCCGCGAGGATCGGCAGCCTCTTGTCGGCGATCAGTTGCGCAATCTGCTCGATCAGCTTGCCCTTCTGAACGCCGTACGGGATCTCGCTGACCAGAAGATGCCAGCCGCCGCCTTTCTCGCGCTCGACCTCGGCCTTGGCGCGAAGCCGGAACGCGCCGCGCCCGCTCGCATAGGCCGTGGCGATGCTTTCGCGGCTGTCGACCAGCACTCCGCCCGTCGGGAAGTCCGGGCCGCCGACGAAATCCATCAGCGCCGAATCCTCGGCTTTGGGATTGTCGATGAGCTGCATCGCGGCGTCGATCAGCTCGCCGACATTATGCGGCGGGATCGAGGTTGCCATGCCCACCGCGATCCCGCTGGCGCCGTTGGCGAGCAGATTGGGGAACAGCCCGGGAAAGACCTCCGGCTCTTCCTCTTCGCCATTATAGGTGGGTTTGAAATCGACGGTGCCCTCGTCGAGCCCGGCCATCAGCTGCATCGCGACCGCGGTCAGCCGCGCTTCGGTGTAGCGGTAGGCGGCGGCGTTATCGCCGTCGATGTTGCCGAAATTGCCCTGCCCGTCGACCAGCGGGTAGCGGAGCGCAAAATCCTGCGCGAGGCGGACCATCGCATCATAGACGGACGCATCGCCGTGCGGGTGATATTTGCCGATGACATCGCCGACTACCCGGGCCGACTTCTTGTAGGCGCCCGTAGCATCGAGCCGAAGCAGTCGCATCGCCCACAGAAGCCGCCGATGGACCGGCTTCAGCCCATCGCGGACGTCGGGGAGGGACCGGGCGGTGATCGTGGAAAGGGCGTAGACAAGATAGCGCTCGGAAAGAGCGGCGTCGAACGGGACTTCGATTTCCTGGTTTTCGGCTTCGGCTTGCATCGAGAGACCGTAGCAACCCTGTCCCGAGCTAGTCGAGGGGCCTGTCCCAAACGCGTCGAGAGGGGAACGGCAAAGCCGGCACGTAAACCCTCCTTATCGAAAGTTCACTGGGTGGTGTGGGACGGCGGGTGTAAACCGCCTTCGGATCCGGGGGATATCTCTTTGCCAGCGTACCGGCTTTATCACGTCGACGGCTCGGGTCATTTCTCGACAGCCGAATGGATCGAGGCAGCCGACGACGCTCTCGCGATCAAGGCGGCCAGTGCTCGCGCCCGCTCACGCACTTGCGAAGTCTGGCACGGCAGCCGGCTGGTCGGGCGAGTTGGGCCGGGCGGGAAAGCCCCTCAGTCAGGCCGGTCCTCGCCGAAATAGCGCTGGCCTCGCGCCTTCATAGCGCCGTGGAGCAGCCGTTCCGATGTCTCCTCGGCCGCGCGCGCCGTCAGCCGGACGTTGACCGCGTCCGGGCCTTTCACGACCACGATGCCGTCGTCTGCGTCGACCTCGCTCGGTTCGTCGTAAACACTATGGTCCGTCATGCGGCCAAAACGGCTGATTTGTATGAGAATATCCTCTGCACATCGCAGGGACAAAACGATTAATTGCTGCGCAGCCGTTGTGATTTGGGGGCGAGTGATCGGCCCGGGCGTGTTCCACATAAGAAATGGGGGCCGGCATCGCTGCCAGCCCCCACTGCGCCGAGCGAAGGATCTGCCAAATTTCCCGTCTCAGGTCCCAGGGGAACCTTATCCAAGAATTTCGGCTCACCAGCTCAGGCGTCGCCTCCCATCTGATTGCCTCCTCCGGGGGAGGAACCCGATAGCCCTACCGCGGTGCACTGGTCCGAAGACCCGCTTCCGTTTCGATCCACCGGGCCTGGCCAAGCCAGAGCCATCCGATGTTCCGCGGCCCTTCTTGGGATGGCCTCGTTTCGCGTTTCGCTTCGCTCACCAAAGATCCAAAGACCTCCGGGAGCCGCGTCCCGCGACCGAAAGACCATCTCTTCCGGCGCCTCTTCCCGGCTGGCCCCGGAAAGCCCCGAGGGGAACTTTCCAATTGCCTGCCGGCGGAGATCGGGTTTTAGGCCACCTGCCGCATCTTTATTCCGTTTCCGGCTTTCCGATGAGGCCGGGACCGCCGTCCCGATCACCCATGCACAATGCGCTTCTCGCCCGAGTCGGGGAAGCGAAATAATTGGGTGCAAGCCTGTGGATTATGTGGATATCGGGCAAAAGCCGCGGAACCTTTTCGAACCGGCTGCAACGGCTGTTACCGAAGGTGAGTAACGGCAGATTACTCCATCCCCGGATAGCGGTGGAACGCCGGCAATTCGTGCATCCGCTCCATCCACCCGATCCGCTCCGCCGACTGCACCTGGATCTGCGGCGGAAGCGCGTCGGGATCATCGAGGGTCGCGGTTTGCACATCCACTTTCCCAGGCAACCCGACATCGTTCGTGTAGAACAGGCCGGTCCCACATTTTGGGCAGAATTGCCGCCTCCCATTCTCAGACGAGGCATATTCCTTGGTCTCGCCCTCGACCTTCAGCTGGTCCTTTTCCACCAGCGCCCAGGAGACCATCGGCGCTCCCGATTGCTTGCGGCAATCGCTGCAGTGGCAGATCGCGCGCCACACCGTCTGCTCGGGCATTTCGTAGCGGACCGCGCCACAATGGCAGCCACCCTTCGGCATCCTATGTCCTCCTTTTGTTCTTGATGAACTCAGTGGCAGATCGAGCCCGATTCGGCCAGAAGATTCCGGAGAAACAGCTTTCGCTTGGTTGCCGTTCCGTTCTCCTCCGCCTACTTCCATCAAGTGCCTGAATCGCCCGCCATTGCCCCTGAACCCGGCTATCTGCAGGGCCTGAATCCGCCGCAGCGCGAGGCGGTGCTGACCACCGAAGGCCCGGTGCTGGTGCTCGCCGGAGCGGGCACCGGGAAGACGGCGGCGCTGACCGCCCGGCTCGCCCACCTGATTGCCAGCCGCAAGGCGTGGCCGAGCCAGATCCTCGCTGTTACCTTCACCAACAAGGCGGCCCGCGAAATGCGCGAGCGGGTGGGGGCGCTCTCCGGCGGAGCTCTGGAAGGGATGCCGTGGCTCGGTACCTTCCACTCGGTCGCGGCCCGGATGCTCCGCGCGCATGCCGAACTCGCAGGTCTCAAGAGCAACTTTACCATCCTCGATACGGACGACCAGCTCCGGGTCTTGAAGCAGCTCATTCAGGCCTCGGGGCTCGACGAGAAGCGCTGGCCCGCCCGCCAGCTGGCCGGAATGATCGACCGCTGGAAGAATCGCGGTTGGACTCCGGCGCAGGTTGATGCGGGGGAGGCGGAGGCGTTCGGGCCGGGCAGGGGGCGCGAACTCTATGCCGCTTATCAGGAGCGGCTGAAGACGCTCAACGCCTGCGACTTCGGCGATCTTCTGATTCACATGCTGAGCATTTTCCGAACGCAGCCGGACGTGCTCGCCACGTATCGCGAGCGCTTCAAATACATCCTCGTCGACGAATATCAGGACACCAACTCCAGCCAGTACGAATGGCTGAAGCTTCTCGCCGAGCCCCGCCGCAACCTCTGCTGCGTCGGCGACGACGATCAGTCGATCTATTCCTGGCGCGGTGCCGAGGTCGCCAACATCCTGAAGTTCGAGAAGGACTTTCCCGGAGCCAAGGTGATCCGGCTCGAACAGAATTACCGCTCGACCAGTCACATTCTCGCCGCCGCCGATGGGCTGATCGCCAACAACGCCGGCCGGCTCGGCAAGACATTGTGGACCGAGGCCGGCGACGGCGAGAAGGTCCGCGTGATCGGAGTCTGGGACGGGCCCGAGGAAGCTCGCCGGATCGGCGACGAGATCGAAGGGATGCAGGCGAGGGGCCGTCCGCTCAGCGACATCGCCATCCTCGTCCGCGCCCAGTTCCAGACGCGCGAGTTCGAGGAGCGGTTCATCGCCATCGGTCTCTCGTACCAGATCATCGGCGGCTTCCGCTTCTATGAGCGCGCCGAGATCCGCGACGCGCTCGCTTACCTCCGCCTGATCCACCAGCCGGCCGACGATCTCGCGTTCGAGCGGATCGTCAACACGCCCAAGCGCGGCCTCGGCGACAAGGCGATCGCCACCATCCACGCCGCCGCCCGGGCGCAGCAGCAGCCTTTGCTCGTCGCCGCCGCATCGATGCTCGACTCCGACGAGCTCCAGCCCCGGGCGCGAAACTCGCTCGCCCGATTCATCGCCGATGTCGCGCGATGGCGGAAAATGGCGGGCGAAATCCCGCACGCCGAGCTGGCGCGAACCGTCCTCGAGGAGTCCGGCTACACGGCGATGCTCCAGGCCGAGCGGACCGCCGAAGCCTCCGGCCGGCTCGACAACCTCGCCGAACTCGCGCGGGCGATGGAGGAATATGAGAATCTCAGCGCCTTCCTCGAGCACGTCAGCCTGGTGATGGACAATGACGAGGATCGGTCGCGCGACAAGGTCACCATCATGACCATCCACGCCGCCAAGGGGCTGGAGTTCGACACGGTCTACTTGCCCGGCTGGGAGGAGGGGATCTTTCCGTCGCAGCGCTCACTGGACGAGGGCGGGCTCGCCAGCCTCGAGGAAGAACGCCGCCTCGCCTATGTCGCGATCACCCGCGCCCGCCGCCGGGCGACCGTGATCCACGCCGCCAACCGCCGAATCTACGGCCAGTGGACGAGCTCGATCCCAAGCCGCTTCGTCGCCGAGCTTCCCAAGGCGCACATCGACGAGGAAACCACCATGACCGGCGGCGAGAGCCTGTGGCGCGCGCAATGGTCGGAACGCGCCGATCCCTTCGCGCATCTGGGTCCAGCGCAGTCGATGCGGGCGAGCACCCGCGGCCCGGGCTGGCAACGGGCCTCGCGGGGCAAGTTCAATCCCGAACCGCAGCGGGTGATAGAAGCCCGCGCCAGCGCCGTCAGCCTCGGCAACCAGGGCCGAACGGACCTGTCGCTCGGCCAGCGCGTCTTCCACCAGAAATTCGGCCACGGAACGATCGTCGCTCAGGAAGGCAACAAGCTCGAGATCGAGTTCGAGCATGCGGGTATAAAGAAGGTGCTGGATAGCTTCGTCAGCGCCGGGTGAGACCGCCCGTTCGGCGAAATTGCTTTCCTATCGTGGCGCGAATAGGCATCTTCGGGCCGTGGTGAAAGGCTCTCGCTCCTCCTGCCGTATATTCACAGTGAACCTGAACGAAATAGGAGAATTTGGCGCCACATCGCGTGACTTTAATGAACTTAAGCGAACGGCAGAGAGCTCGGATCGGACGTCGCGGCGGAACGGTCACACAGGTCACCGCGTTGGAAGTGATCCGCGGGATTTGCGTTTTCTGATTGGAACTCCGTTGTTGGATGAGGGTCGCCCCGGCGGGGATCAGGTTATCAGCGCCGAGCTGTACGAGCAGCTCGTCAATTCCATCGTGGACTATGCGGTGTTCATGCTCGATTCCGAGGGCCGCATCACGACCTGGAATCCTGGCGCGGAGCGGACGAAGGGGTACAAGGCCAACGAGATCATCGGCCAGCATTTCTCCCGCTTTTACACGCCTGAAGACCTGAAGGCGGGCATCCCTGCCAAGGCGCTGAAGGCGGCTCGCGAGGAAGGGCGGTTCACCGCCGAAGGCTGGCGGGTCCGCAAGGACGGCAGCCGGTTTTGGGCCATGGTGGTGATCGATCCAATCATCGAGAATGGCGAGGTGATCGGCTTCGCCAAGGTTACGCGCGACCTGACCGAGCGGCGCGAAGCGCAGCTCGAGCTGGAGCGATCGCAACAGGCGCTGTTCCAATCGCAGAAAATGGAAGCGGTCGGCCAGCTCACCGGCGGTCTCGCGCACGATTTCAACAATCTCCTGACCGGGATCACTGGCAGCCTGGATTTGATGAAAAGCCGGCTCGCACAAGGCCGGATCAACGACCTGGAGCGCTATATCACCGCCGCCCAGGGCGCGGCTTCACGCGCCGCAACCCTGACCCACCGCCTGCTCGCCTTTGCCCGCCGCCAGACGCTTGAGCCGAAGCCGGTGAATGCAAACAAGCTCATCTCCGGCATTGAGGAGCTGGTCAGGCGCACCGTCGGGCCGGAGGTCCAGATCGAAACCGTTCTCGCGGCCGGCTTGTGGACCTGCTTTTGCGATCCCAACCAGCTCGAAAATGCGATCCTCAACCTCTGCATCAACGGCCGCGATGCAATGCCAGCAGGTGGCCGCATCACCATCGAGACCGCCAATACCTGGGTTGACGAAACGACCGGCGCCGAGCGCGAAATGGAGCCGGGCCAATATGTCGCTATCTGCGTCACCGACAACGGCGAGGGAATGACGCCCGAAGTGATTTCCCGGGCGTTCGACCCCTTCTTCACCACCAAGCCGGCCGGGAAGGGGACCGGGTTAGGGCTTTCGATGATCTACGGTTTCGCCCGCCAGTCGAATGGGCAGGCGCGGATCTACTCAGAAGTGGGGGAGGGGACGACCGTAAAAATCTACCTTCCGCGTCACATGGGAAAAGCCGCAGGCGAGGAAGATCAGGAAGCCAAGGTGCCGCTGCCGCGCGCGGAAGCCGGAGAGACTGTGCTGGTCGTCGACGACGAACCGACGGTCCGAATGCTGATCGGCGATACGCTCAATGAGCTCGGATATACCGGCATCGAGGCGGCAGACGCGGCCTCGGGGCTCAAGGTGCTAGAATCCGATGCCAAGATCGACCTCCTGATCACCGATGTCGGCCTGCCCGGCGGGATGAACGGCAAGGACATGGCGGAACAGGCGCGCGCAAAGCGGCCCGACCTCAAGGTTCTCTTCATCACCGGTTATGCGCAGAACGCCGCAATTTCGAACGGCAAGTTGGATCCGGGCATGCATGTGCTCAGCAAGCCGTTTGCGATGGAAAAGCTCGCCTCCCGAATCCGGCAGATCATCGAGGAGGCGTGAGCCCTGCCTTGAGAGGGCAGCCCTCCGTTCATTGACTGTGAACCGTTTGGCCCCCATATGCGCGGGCAACGGCGCTCCACGCAGCGTGAATAGGCAGTATGCCTCAAGCTTCGCGCCGGTTTTTCAAAGAGCTTCCCATTTCACGCGGGTCGTTCAGGCCCAAGGTCCGTTTGCGAAGACGCAAGCGGCCATTGAAGCGAGTCCAATTACAAATGTCATTCGAAACTCTCGGGCTGTCGCAGCCCGTGCTTCGCGCGCTTGCAGCGAAGCAATATTCCAGCCCGACTCCGATCCAGACGCAGGCCATCCCGCAGCTTCTGCGCGGCCGCGACCTGCTCGGGATCGCCCAGACGGGCACCGGCAAGACGGCCGCTTTCATGCTCCCGTCGATCGACCGTCTAGCTGCGGCCAACCGAGTGCCGAGACCATCATCCTGCCGCATGTTGATCCTGGCGCCGACGCGCGAGCTTGCGACGCAGATCGCCGACAGCGCCCAAGCCTACAGCCGCTTCTCCCGCCTGTCGGTGACGACCGCGTTCGGTGGAGTCCCCATCGGAAAGCAAAGGCGCGCGCTTGAGCGCGGAGTCGATGTTCTCGTCGCCACGCCAGGACGCCTCATCGATCTCGTCGAGCAGCGCTACCTGACTCTTCGCGAGGTCGAGATCCTCGTCCTCGACGAGGCCGACCAGATGCTCGATCTTGGATTCATCCATGCGCTTAAAGCCATCGTCCAATGGCTCCCGGCCAAGCGTCAGACGCTGTTCTTCTCGGCGACCATGCCGAAGACCATCCGCGAGCTTGCCGACAAATTCCTCAGCGATCCCGCCGAAGTCCGGATCACGCCTGCAGCGACAACCGTCAAGCGGGTGAGCCAGCATGTCAGCTTCGTCCGCCAGAATGAAAAGCAGGCATTGCTCACGATCATGCTTCGGCTCGGCTTTTCCGACCGCGGCAACATGGACCGGGTGCTCGTCTTCACGCGCACCAAGCATGGGGCCGACAAGGTGGTGAAGCTGCTCGCAGGAAGCGGCATCGCCTCTGCGGCAATCCACGGCAACAAGAGCCAGCCGCAGCGGGAAAAGGCGCTTGCCGCCTTCCGCTCCGGTGAGGTTCCGATCCTGGTCGCGACCGATATCGCCGCGCGCGGGATCGACGTGTCGGGCGTCAGCCACGTCATCAACTTCGAGCTGCCGAACGTCGCGGAGCAATATGTCCATCGGATCGGGCGGACGGCTCGCGCCGGCGCCACCGGCGTCGCGATCGCCTACTGCGCGGAAGACGAGCGGGCATACCTACGCGACATCGAGAAGCTGACGCGGCAGAAGATCGAGGTCGCGCCGCTACCGGCAGACTTCCTTGCCGAAGCCGAGCGGATCAACAGGAGCCGGGTGGCTCCGGCAGCAACGCCAAGGCACGAGCGCCGCCTGCAGCAGCATCGCGATCATCGCGCAAAGGCTGCTCCGCCGCGTGGCCGTAACAGGCGCCGCCGTTCCGCGATTGCCAGTCGCTGATTAGAAACGAAGGGCGGCCGCGAAACGGCCGCCCTTCAACATGTCTAGGACTGTTTGGTCGCAGTCCATTTGATCGTGCTTCCGGAAAGCTCGTTGTGCCCGACGGCATTCAGCTTCCCGTCGGAGCCGAGCGTGAAGGTCGTCTCTCCGACCACCTTGCCGCCACGCTTGCGGGTCACCTTGTATGCGTTGTCGCCATCCTTGGAGACTGCCGCGGTCGTTCCGGCGATATCGCCTTTGATCGGCACGTCGCCGCCACCGATCGTCGCATCGAATGAGGTGCCGTCAGGCGAGCTCGAATGATACGTGTTGCCGTTGACGTTGATCGTGAAAGTCAGCGCCGCATCGTTGAAGTTCGAAAGTTTGGTCGGCTTCCACTGACCGGAAATTGCGTGCGCTCCGGCCGGCGCGGCGCCTGCGCGGGTTTCGCTGAATTCTCCCGTGCCCGGAGTGCCCGGGGTGGAGCTATCGGTGAATTTGCCGGTCAGCGTGTTACCGTCGGCGGAAACGGTCATGGTCGTGACGCTGACCTGTTTGCCGCCCTTCTTCGCGGTTTCCGTGACGGTGTGAGGATCGACCACCTTCACAGAATCGCTGTCGGCATACGGCAGGCTCACCGGATGGAAGGCGCCGTCGGCTGGAACCGAGTAGGCCGGAGTGCAGGACTTGCACGAGAAGGTGCCGTTCTGAAGCAGCATCTCGTCCGGCTTCTGATCAAACTGGACGCTGTTGATATCCGCCTTCCAGGTGCCGTTGATGTCGGTCGCTGCGGCGGCACTATTCGATGCGGCTTCGTTACCGCCGGCGGCCGGTTGCTTATTGCAAGCCGACAGAGCCAGCAGTGAAGCTGCGGCCATTCCCGCCATAATCGCTTTGCGCATTTCCCGTCCCCTTGTTCGCTCAGCCCCGCCAGGATTGACGGTAGTCTGAAGCCGGCGGCGCCGCCACGCGAGCCCACCCATCACAGGGTGGCGGGGTCGTCAGAGGCAGGAGCTAATCACGCGAGGGTTCCGGACGCAAGGGCCTTCGATAAACGCAAATTTAACAACACGATATTCACGTTGGTGGGGATTGCGCCGCAAATTCCCTTTGCTACCTTTGCGGACAAGGGGAGCGTTCTGATGTTCGGACTGTTGGTGGCCGCGGCCGCCGTTGCCGCCAATCCAGATGTGGCTCTCGGCCGCTGGATGACCGAGACGAAGCATGGGGTCGTGGAGATTGACCGCTGCGGGCACTCGATTTGCGGAAAAATCCTGAGCTCTGACGGAATCCACGGCAATCCCGAGTTGCTCGATCTTCACAATAGCAACCCACAGCTTCGAAACCGCAAGCTCCTGGGGCTTCAGATACTCGGCGGATTCACGGCCTCGGGCGGCGCCTGGACCGGCGGCACCATCTACAATGCGGAGGACGGCGGCACCTACAAAGCCACCGTCACACCGATCGATGCCGATCACCTGAAAGTTCGCGGCTGCATTTTCTGGCCGCTCTGCAAATCGCAAGTCTGGACCCGCGTACACTGAGTTGGGTCGAAGAAGGGGGAAATTTCGATGGCCAACATGACGAATCGCCTGTTGAGCGCGGCGGGCGCGGCGGCTTTGACGATTGGGCTGAGCGCGCCGGCACATGCGGCAGCCTTCTACCTGCAAGAGCAATCTGCACGAGGCGCCGGTCGGGCATTCTCAGGCGAGGGCGCCGACACCGGCTCGGCTTCGCTGTGGTGGAACCCTGCGGCGATCGGCGGCCTTCATGGCGGCGACGTCTCGCTCAATATCAGCGAAATCATGCCGCGCGCCGATGTGGTGGACAAAGGGACGATCATAGTCCGCCCGGGGCAGGCGCCTGCCCCAGTCGGCGGGACCGCAACAGCACACAATCCGATCAGCAACGGTACGCTTCCATCGGGTGCGGTCGCCTATGGCTTCGGCCAGTTTGCGGTCGGGCTCGCGGTGACTTCGCCGTTCAGCTTCGAAACCAAATATGCGCCGGACAGCTGGGCGAGATACACGGCCGGCAAGACGAAGCTCACGACAATCGATCTGCAGCCTTCGGTAGCGGTTGCCATCACTCCGATGATCGTCGTCGGAGTCGCCGCCAATGCCGAACATGTGAGCGCCACGCTTGGCAATTCGCTCCCGAACCTGTCGCCATTGCTTCCGGACGGGCAGCAGACCCTCACCGGCAAGGGTTGGGACTGGGGATGGAGCGTCGGCGGCCGAGTTCGGTCCGGCCCGGCAGTCTTCGGGCTCAGCTACAAGTCCAGCATCAAACACAAGCTCAACGGGCATGTCGTGACCTCCGGCCTGCTCGGACCTCTGGCGCCGTTCAACAGCACCATTGCGACCAACGCCACATTCAAAACCCCGTGGCAGGCGATCGGCAGCGTTCGCGTTCAGGTGATGCCGCAGCTCATTCTGGATGGGCAGATCGCCCGCATCGGCTGGGGAGAGTTCAGCGCCATCGATCTCGGCGCGCCGATCAATGCTGCCATCCCCGAGAATTATCGCAACACCTGGAGCGTCGCGGGCGGCCTCGACTACAAGGTCGCGCCGATGTGGACCTTGCGGGCCGGCGTGCAGCACGACCAGACTCCGACGCGAAGCGGGTTCCGCGATGCACGGGTACCGGATTCAGACCGGTGGGATTTCGCGGTCGGCGCGAGCGTTTCACCCGCGCCTAACTTCAGCGTCGATGCTGCGGCGATGTATATCGATTTCGCCGATGCCAGCATTGATCGGCCGACTGCCGCATTCGCCGGCACCCCGGTGCAAACTCCGATTCTGGTCAACGGCGAACTTCAGAGCGCGCATGCCCTGGTTCTGTCCGTCGGGGCGAGACTCAACTTCCCCTGAGGAGCACGCAGGGCGGCGGTTATTCCGCCGCCCAGGCGGTGGCCTTCTCGACGATGGTGAGTTCGCGGAGCAGGTCGTCGACGCTCTTCGTCAGCTCCGGCAGGAACGAGATCTGATGACGGGCGCCGCGATAGGATTCGACCATCAGCAACGCCTCGATCAGGATCGGAACCACCAAGGCTTCTGGGTCGTCGAGCTGCGGTAAGCCCTGCAGCTTTTCCAGCGCCTTGCGACGCGCACCCTCCGGATTGGTTAGCGCTTCCGTACGCCCGATCATCCACCCCACGACCACTCTCCTTGCTTGGTCGAAGCATAGGGCGGGGGCGACTCTCCGGGGAAGCTCCGCCTGTCGCTCGAAGGGAGCGGCTCGGCGTTACTGCCGTAAACGCGTCTCATTAGTGCGCCGATTCCGTCTGTCTCTCCGAAGCAGGCGCTTCGGTTTCGTTCACCAATTCGTCGAACAGGGATCGATAGTGGATCATCGCCTGGCGAAGGTCTTCGGTGCTGGCATTTCCCTGCGCATGCCGGAGAGCAATGTCGTGCCCGGCGCGGTAGTTTCTCACGACCTCCGGGTGATCGACCGAGATGTCGCCGGCCCGTTGTTCGAAGTCGCTGACTGGGTAGCCGCGCGCCGTCATGACTTCACCCAGAAGCCCGTCAGCATCCGCCACCGCTCGCGCGGGATCGTCCACGAAGCGCGCCTGCACGTCCTTCCAACGATCGATGAATTTCATGCGCGCGGCCGGTTCGAGCGGCCGGATATCGAGCTTGGAAACCCGCTTTTCGCGCTTCGCGAGTTCGGCTTCGGCCTTGGACCGTCCGCCTTCGTAGGCGATCGCATGGTCATATTCCGGCCCGAAGCGGTCGCGCAGATGCGCGGACCGGTGGCGCCTGGACCAGATCAGGCCGGCGATAACGACTATCGCGACGATCACCACTACCGCGATGACAATCAGTGAGGTCTGGTTCATGTGAGTTGCTCCTGCTGCCGCAAGATGCGGATCAGGAGGTAACGAACGGCCGTGGAGGCGGGGTGCAAAGCTCGGTGATTACCGGGCCGATTTTTGTGCCGTGCGCGTTAACCTAACCTGCGTCAACAATTGAATTAAATTGCCGATAGATACTCCGAATTAACCCCTTCCGTTAGATAAGCGGCGAATGCAGTCTGCGTCAGAGCGTCACGGGCGGCCGACCCGAACGCGCCGGACCGATGCGCCAGGAGCAAAGCCGCACCTGGCCACGGCCGACGATACCGCCCTGCTGTCCGCTCTTCCGATCGCTGCTGGAATCATCGGGCTTCGTGATGGAAAAGCGGAAATTCTGGCTCAAAACCAGCGTTTCTCCGACACTCTCGGAAGGAACCGCGACGAGTCATGGACCGACGGCAAGTGGCTGGAGGAGGGACCAGTCGCGGAGCTCTTCCACAAATACTTTGCCGATCCGCTAAGTTCCGGTGAGCTCGACGTCCGCGACGGCGACGGTGTCGCGGCGCGGTTCCTGCGGATCAAGCTGGCGCCGCTGCCCAAGGGCGAAGGCGCGATCGCGCGCTGCCTCATGAGTGTCGTCGATCGTACTGTCGAAGTTCAGGCAGAGCGGACCCTCCGAGCCGAAATGCTTCGGGACAGCCTCACCGGACTTCCGAACCGATTGGCTTTCACGGAAGAGATCGAGAGATTCGAAGGCGGCGAAAAAGAGACTGAACATGCCGTGCTCGTCGTCGACATGCTGCGGTTTTCCCGAATCAACGAAAGCATGGGAAGCCTTGCCGGGGACGAGCTTCTGATCACCTTCGCCCGACGGCTGATGTCAGGCCTTCGCGCGGGCGACATCCTGGCGCGAACAGGCGGGAACGAATTTGGAATCCTGGTGGCGCTTCGGCGGGGTATCGAGGACGCCCTGACCGCCGCCGAGCGAATCCAGGAGGTGATGTCTTCCCCCTTCACCATCTCGGACCTTGAAATCCGGGTCGAGTGCGCGATCGGTGTGGCGCTGATGCAGCCCTGGCAGGATTCGGAAGAGCTGTTCCGCAACGCGCAGTTCGCAGTCAAACAGGCCAAGCAGAGCGGCAAGCCGGAAATTTACGAGCCACAGGTCGCGAGCCTCGCTCGCCGGCGCTTCTCGATCGAGACGGAACTCCGGCGGGCGCTCGAAAAGGACGAGCTCAAGCTGTTCTACCAGCCGCTGATCGATCTCAAGTCGGGTGAAGTCGCCGGCTTCGAAGCACTGGCGCGTTGGACCCATGAGGATCGAGGCGAAATTTCACCCGCCGAGTTCATTCCGGTCGCGGAAGAATCCGGTCTCATTCTTCAGCTCGGCCGCTGGGCGATGGACAAAGCTGCCCAGACGCTGGCGGATTGGGACCGCAAGGCCGGCGAGAAGCTTCCGCTTTATGTCGGCGTCAATCTGTCCGCGATCCAGATCGCCCGGGACGATATCGCCGGCGTCGTTTCCAGCGCATTGAAATCTGCGGGCCTCACCGGCGAACGCCTTTCGCTGGAACTGACCGAAAGCGCCATCCTCCAGGACCCAGCCCGTGCAACGCGGGTGTTCGATGCCTTGAAATCACTGGATGCGACGGTCGCGATGGACGATTTCGGCACCGGCTATTCCAATCTCGCTTACCTGCAACGATTGCCGATCGACGTGCTGAAAATCGACAAGAGCTTCGTATCGGGAATGATGGTCGATCCGGACGCGGTCGCTATCGTCCGCGCGGTTTTGAGTCTCGCCGAAGCCCTCGGCATGTCGACGACCGCGGAAGGCATCGAGACGGTCGAGCTAGCGACCACCCTCGCCACACTTGGTTGCGCGAGCGGGCAGGGCTTCTACTTCGCCAAACCGCTGGAAGCGCAGGCGGCACTCGACTATTGGAAATCGCGCCATCGCGAGGCAAATGGGGCCCATTCACCTAACTAAAGTTAGCAGTGATGTTGCGTTGCAGCGAAAAATCGCCTTTGGGGCGTCGCCATGTCCATTTCCGCACAAGAGCACCCGCGACGCCTAGCTGACTACAGCGCCGATCACCGAATGCTGATCCTCGCCGCGATGGCGACCGTCGCCGGTACAGGCGGCGCATTCAGCGCCTGGGCGCTTCTGAAGCTGATCGCCCTCGCCACAAATCTGTTCTGGTACGGCAATCTCTCTTTCGGCCCGGCGCTGATTGCCGCTCGAGCACCGCTCCTGGTGCTGATCGTGCCCACCGTTGGCGGATTGGCCGTCGGGCTCATGGCCCGCTTTGGATCAGACAAGATCCGCGGCCACGGAATTCCCGAGGCGATCGAGACGATCCTGTTCGGAGACAGCAAGCTGTCGCTAAAGGTGGCAATACTGAAGCCGATCTCTTCCGCGATATCGATCGGCAGCGGCGGTCCGTTCGGCGCAGAGGGGCCGATCATCATGACGGGAGGCGCGATCGGTTCGTTGTTCGCGCAGCTGTTCCGGCTGAGCGCCGCCGAACGCAAGACATTGCTCGTGGCGGGCGCGACCGCAGGCATGACGGGAATCTTCGGCACCCCGTTCGCGTCGATCATGCTCGCGGTCGAGCTTCTGCTCTTCGAATGGAAGCCGCGCAGCTTCGTGCCGGTGGTGACGGCGGTTCTGGTCGCCTTGGCCTGGCGTCCATTGCTCGTAGGATCCGGCCCGCTCTTCCCGTTTGCCGCGCCAACGCCCGCGGGTATCGAACCGGTTGCGATTTCGGCCGGGATTGGGCTCGCCACCGGCTTATTGGCGGCGCTTCTCTCGTTCGTGCTCTACCGGCTTGAGGATGGCTTCCACAAGCTTCCGATCCACTGGATGTGGTGGCCGGCGATTGGTGCGGTCGTCGTCGGGATCGGCGGCATCTTCGACATCAGGGTGCTCGGAGCCGGCTACGGAAGCATTCAGGACCTCGTGAACGGCGATCTGGTCGTGAAAGCGGTAATTCTTTTGCTCGTCGTGAAAGCGATCGTCTGGCTGGTGGCGCTTGGATCAGGCACGTCCGGCGGCATTCTCGCGCCTTTGCTGATTTTGGGCGGCTGCGCGGGTTTCCTCATGGGCCAGTATTTGCCGGGCGACCCGGGGTTCTGGGCAATGATCGGAATGGCGGGGGTGATGAGCGGGACGATGCGCGCGCCGATGACCGGCGCCTTATTCGCCGCGGAGCTGACCAATCATCTTTCTGCGCTGCCGGAAACGATAGCTGCGGGCACAGCGGCCCACGCGATTAGCGTTCTCGTGATGAAGCGATCTATCCTGACTGAGAAGATTGCCCGCCGCGGTCGCCATATCCTCCGCGAATACACCGTGGACGCCCTCGAATTCCAGCTGGCCGGCCAGTTGATGACTCCTGATCCGACCACGCTTCTTGGCTCCATGTCCGTTCCCGACGTGCTCCGCTTCTTCGCGGACGAGGCGCAGCACCGTTCGTACCCGGTCGTTGACGGCGGTGGGCGGCTGTTGGGGCTGGTCTCCCGCACCGACGCTCTCAAGTGGCAGGTTCAAAATCTGCATGAGGGTGTGCTTGCAGATATTCTGTCCGACGCTTCCACAAAGTTTGCTTACCCCGAGATGCCTTGCGGTGAAGTCGCCGACATGATGGTTGAAACTGGTGTCGGGCGAGTTCCGATCCTTGATCCCGAGAGTCGGCGCGTTGTCGGAATCATCTCAAGGCAGGACCTGCTCAAAGTCCGCTCTGCGCAACGGCGGGGGGAGAAGATCCGGCCGGGCATGGTTCAGCGAGCGCGCCGCCGCTAATCCACTCGGCTTTCTCGCCGCTTCAGCAGCGGCTACAGCCGTTGCAATGGCCGACCTTAGACCACAGCCTTCAACCGATGCCCGCTTGACCCGCGCGATGCGAGAGGATCGCACGCTTCGGGTTAGGGCGCTCGGCGGCACTCGCGGCTCTCTTTCCGATTTCTATCACCAGATGCTGCGATTCACCTGGCCGCAGCTGATGGTGTTTTTCATGATCGGGTTCATGGGGCTGAACCTGCTGTTCGCGTGCCTCTATTCGCTTGATCCTGATGGAATTTCCAGGAGTGCAGATCCGGTTCAGGCATCCCCATTCTGGCGTGAGTTCTTCTTCAGCGTCCACACGGTCGCGACGATCGGGTACGGCAATGTCTATCCGGTTTCCCTCTATATCAACATTCTGGTCGTGATTGAGATTACGCTCGGGGTTCTCTTTTTCGCACTGGCGACTGGCATCGCGTTCGCCCGCTTTTCCCGGCCGACCGCTCGCGTCCTGTTTTCGAATGTGGCTGTGATTACGGAATTAGGGGGAGTGCCGACGCTGATGTTCCGCGCCGCAAACCAGCGCCACAATTTCATCTTCGAGGCCCACGCAAACGTCTCGGTACTGATGGACGAAACCGTGGACGGGCAGGCGATGCGGCGATTTACCGACCTTCAGCTGGTCCGCAGCTCGACCCCGGTGTTCGCGCTTACGTGGACCGTGATGCACCGGATCGACGAGGGCAGTCCGTTAATGCCGTGGCTTGCGGGAAAGTGCATCCCGCAGGATGCGGAAATTATCGTCGTTCTCTCCGGGACGGACGGACGGACCGGGCAGACGATGTATTCGCGCTGGGCCTATTCGCAGTGCGATCTGCGATGGGACAGCCGCTTCGTCGATATCTTGGGTGAGGCGGGAGATGGCAGCAGGACCATCGATTACGACCGCTTCCACGACGTGACTCCGATCACAGCGGCTCAGCCGGCAAGCAGCTCCGAATAGCGCCCCGGGCGGCGCGTCTTGAGCCCTGCCTTCAGCGTGGCATCGATGCTCCTGAGCAACGCCGGGGACCGCACATCCGGAGGATGGACGCCGATTCTCAGAACCGGGATTGTCAGGTGCCGCAACGCCGCCGCTGCGGCCAGAGAGGAGAGCAGGCGCGCTCGAGTCCTGCTCGCCCAGGTGATGACCGGACTGCGCGTAAGCGTTTCCCCAGACCGAGGCGACCACACCCGCCAGTGATCTTCGGCCAGATCAATCTCCGCTTCGCGAAGCGCTTGGAGCGCTCCGTCACCATAAAGCCATGCGGGGGCTACGAAACCGTCGATCCTCCGGCCGATCACATCCTCGAGCAGAGCCCGCCCCTCGGAAATCCTGTGGCCAGCTTCCTCCTGACTTAATCCAAGGAACTCTCCCTCGCCAGCCGTCATGCGGCTGGCGCGCAGCCGATCCATTGCACGTTCGTGCCGAGCTTCGTCGCGGTGGAAATAGCCGTGCAGGAAGATTTCAATTCCACTGTCTGCCCAGCGGCGAAGGCGGGTCGCGAATGGCGACCCCGGAACTATCGGAGACTCATGCCAGTGGTTGGGCACGACCAGCATCGCGATCCGATTTCCGACGGATCCTTCAAGCCGCTCCACAAGCGCATCGACCTCTGCCTCGAAGCGGGGCGAGACATCATGAATGGACGCGAGCAGGAGGCGCGGTAGTTGTGCTGTGGACATTTTGCACCAAATAGCAGCCGCGCCGTCCAATGCGAGCAGGATTGCCAAGCTTTAATGGACGGTTCATTTGGCATTCAGCGGCCGTAGGGGGTACGCCACCGCAATGAGGATCGTCGACGTTTGCGCCTTCTACACCCCGCTCGGCGGCGGTGTGCGCACCTATGTCGAATCCAAATTTCGTGCTGCTCCGGCCATGGGCCACGAGCAGATCGTCATCGCTCCCGGCGAACGTCACGACGTGAGGAAAGTCGGTCCGGGAGCGATCCTGGTGACGATTCCGGGACCGGCGTTGGCGGTCGATCGCCGCTATCATTACTTCAACGACGAGGCGATGCTTCATCGCGAACTCGATCGCTGGAACCCCGACCACGTCGAAGCCACATCGCCGTGGGCGAGCGCATCCATGGTCAGCCGCTGGCAGGGAACAGCGACGCGTTCACTTGTCATGCATAGCGACCCCCTGTCGGCTTTCGCATACCGCTGGCTTGGTGGCATTCTGAGCCGCCGAATGATCGATCGCATCTGCAATCCCTTCTGGAACCACCTGCGCGCGCTCGATCGGGGATTCGACCTTGTCGTCGCCCCCAGCCGGCAACTGGCAGATCGCCTTCGCGCGGGAGGCGTTCGAAAAGCAGTCTCTGTTCCGTTCGGAGTCGAGCATGGTCGCTTCGATCCCGATTTGCGGGACGAGAAGCTTCGAAAGGAGCTGCTCGCCGGTCTCGGATTGCCGGAGTCGGGAATATTGCTGCTCGGGATTGGCCGCTTCTCCTCTGAAAAGCGATGGGAGATGGTAATCAGGGCGGTTGCCGAGGCCGCACGGAAGCAGCCGGTGGGACTGCTCCTCGTTGGCGACGGTCCACGGCGCCAGACACTCGACCTCGCCTGCGCCCGCTTTCCCAATATCGAATTGCTGATGCCGGTGACCAATCGAGACGAGCTCGCGCGTCTGCTGGCGAGTGCCGATGCTCTGGTGCATGGTTGCGAGGCGGAGACATTCGGATTGACGATCAGCGAGGCTCGGGCGAGCGGCGTTCCAGTCATCGTTCCGAACCGCGGCGGGGCCAGCGAACAGTTAAGCCCCGGCGCCGGCCTGGCCTATCGGGCCGGAAGCGAACGTTCGTTGACTCGGGCGATCCACGCATTCGTCCAGCGCGATCCCGCTGAACAGCGGCGCAAGGCGGTCCAATCCAGCCACGTGCGCACAATGGACGAGCACTTTGCCGAACTCTTCAGTTCATATTCTGCGCTAGCTCCTCGGCGCGTACCGATCACCGCGATCGATGCGGCAATGGCGCCAGCGGCTGCCTCCGCCCTTTACTGATAATCCGCGGTGATGGTGATGGTGCCGGAGTAGGTGCCGTCGGCCGTCGTCGAATTTAGCGTAATCGAACCCCCAACCGAGAAGTTGGTGCCGGGCGCTCCTGAATTCGTAAGGGTGATGGTGCTGGGAGCGGACAGCGTCATCACAAGCGTTTTTGTCGGATCGGCCTGATTGGTGAGCGTCACATTCGGTGCGGAAATCGCGACCACATTGGATTTGCTTCCCGAAACATTGAACTGGGCCGCCATCGGCGCACCCGTGCAGATCAGATTCGCGCCGCATGAGAAGGCGCCTGTCCGGCTTATCGACACCGTGGCATTAGTCCAGGTGCCGGGTCCGAGGGTGATGGTGCCGAGGTCCAGGCCCTGCAGCGAAGTCAGCGTCAACGGTTTTACGACATTTGCCTGCGCGCTGGCGGTGATGGTGGCGGCCTCAGCGGGGGCGCACAGGAGCATTGCCGCGGCAACCGCGGGCACTATTGCAGCCTTGAATACCCATTTCCCCACTTCTGCCCTCACCGAGCGAGACGCCATTTTGGTAACCCCAAGGTTCACCAAACTTTCGGATAGCAGCGGGGCTTTGAAAGACGGTTAACGCGCCGGTCACGCTGTTATCGGCGGCTGTCGATAACCGTCTGCACGAGTTGCTCGAAGCCTTCCCCCGTCGGGAACCCCGCCTCCGCCCACCGGTCTTCGATCAGGCGCAACGTGCGAGCGACCTCGGGGCCCTGAGGAACGCCGCGTTCGATAAGTGCGCCGCCGCCGATTGGAAGGCGAGGGATGGACCATTGGAAAACGCTTGCAGCCTCTTCCGGCTTGCCGGCGAGGAGAAGGCGATCGACCGCGCATTCTGTTCCAAATCGATAGGCCAGAGTTTGCGAGTTGCTTCCGAGACTCCGCTCGGCCGCGCAAGCGAGCCGCTTGCGCGCCAGCTTCGAAAGCTTGAGGCGAACCGCGAGACGCTCCGCCAGATCGGCGTCGTCCGGAATCAGCGCAGCCAGCCGACGTAGCGGGTCCCCTTTTATTCCCGCGGACTTCTCGGCGGCGATCAGCTGCTCGAGCTGCCGAAGCGCCTCCATCTGGATCTCTGGAAGAACTGGCTTCAGGATTGAGTGGCCAACCATTAACTGAACGGTCGCGGCCGGATCTTCGACTGCCAGCAACTTCATAAGCTCATCAGCGATTCTCTCCCGCGACAGCGCCATCAGGTCATTGGCGCGTTCGCCACAGGCCTTTAGTGCCGAAGGGTCGGGTGGGCCTCGTCCGAACCGCGCGTGGAAGCGGAAGAAGCGCAAGATTCGCAGATGATCCTCGGCGATCCGCTGCAGCGGATTGCCGATGAATCGCACGCGAAGAGCCGCCAAGTCATCGAGTCCGCCGAAATAGTCGAAGATTTCGCCCGTAACCGGGTCGGCCATCAACGCGTTGATGGTGAAGTCCCGGCGCGCCGCGTCTTCACGCCAGTCATCGGTATATTCGATGATGGCCCGCCGCCCATCCGTGGACACGTCGCGGCGCAGACTGGTCACTTCGAATGGCTGGCCGCTGCTGACAGCCGTCACGGTTCCGTGTTCTATCCCGGTGGGAACCGCCTTGAGCTGCGCATTCTTCAGTCGCTCGATAACCTCGTCCGGGCGGATCTTCGTCGCGAGGTCGATGTCATTGACCGGCAGCCCCAGCAGCTCGTCGCGGACAGCGCCGCCTACGTAGCGCGTAAGTCCTTCACCGGCTCCAAGGGCGTCGATAACTGCCGCCACACCGAGCCGGCGTCGCCATTGAGCTGCATTCAGCCTTTCCAATTTAGCCGTCGCGCCAGGTTGACCAGGATCGCCGCCGTCGCCCCCCAAATCCGCTTACCTCCCCACTCAATCACCCAATAGTGACGCTCGCGGCCGCCGAAAACCGCCTTCTCGAGCCGCTGGTTGCCGGGATCGAGGAGATGAGCGAGCGGGGCTTCGAACCAGCCGGCGACCTCTGCCTCCTGCGCCTGCAGCGGAATGTCCGGCGGGATTACACCGATAACCGGCGTGATCACATATCCGCTGACGGTCCGGTACTCGTCCAACGTGCCGACCACCTCCACAACCGAGGGATCGAGCGCAAGCTCTTCGAAGCTCTCGCGCAGGGCTGCGTCGACCGGAGTTTCCCCAGGATCTGCTCGGCCGCCCGGGAACGCGATCTGCCCTGCGTGGGTCCGCATTCGTTCATGCCGTTCCGTGAGGATTACGCCGGCCCGCGTTCCGTCGGTGATTGCGATCAGGACGGCAGCTGGAATTTCAGCCTGCGCGCGCAGCTCTGGAAAATCTCCGGTGAGCGGAGGCTGTTGTCCCGGCGAGCGGAGTGCGGATCGAAGTCGTTCGGAAAGGCTGAGCTTCACGAGCGCGTCTATGCGTGTATCTTCGCCGGAATGACAGAGAAGCGGACTGCAATCGTTACGGGAGGCGGAAAGAGGATCGGAGAGCATCTCGTTCACGTGCTGCTTGATCAAGGCTGGACTGTCGTCGCCCACGTCCGCCGCGAGGAGGACGAGGTGGCGCCGGGGGCTGTCAAGGCTGTGGCCGAGTTGTCTCGGATTGATTGCGCTGATCGGATCTTCGCTGCGTGCGTCAAGCTTCCTCCGATCCGGCTGCTGGTCAACAATGCGGCCCGTTTTGCATGGGACGATCTCAACGACTTCGATGCCGGCGAGTTCGACTCTCACATGCACGTCAACGTTCGAGCGCCCGTGCTCCTGACTCAAGGCCTGGCAGCGCGGTACGCCGGCGGACCGGCGCTGATCGTCAACATACTCGATTCGAAGCTCGCCGCGCCGAACGCCGATTTCTTGAGTTACACCCTGTCAAAACAGGCGCTTGCCGGCTTTACCGAAATTGCTGCGCGCGCGCTGGCGCCGCGGGGAATTCGGGTAAATGCGATCGCGCCGGCGCTGATGCTCAAGTCGCCCGGCCAGAGCGAAGAAAACTTTCGAAGCATGCACGGTCGCAATCCTCTCGGGAGTGGCGTTGATCCCGCTCATCTGGTTCCGGCTCTGGATTTCCTGATTGCCAGTCCAGCGGTTACGGGCGAGGTGATCGTGATCGATGGTGGGCAGCGCTTTGAGCCGCCGCACCGCGACGTGCAATTTCTGGAGTAGAAATGATCGAAGAGCCCCGATTGGACGGTCTGGTCCCGGATAGCTTGCGGCCCAAATGTGCCAAAATCCTGCTGGAGAATCTGGAGGTACAGGCCGATATCGGTTTCCATCATTTCGAAGTGGGCGCCCCTCAACGCCTTCTCGTTACGGTCGAGGTTTGGCTGGAAGATGCTGAGCCGCCATTCGAGGATTCGCCAGAAGGCGCCTGGGATTATGACTATGTCCGTCAGCAAGCGATCGAACTTGCCTCGGCGCGGCGGTACAACCTCCAGGAAACCTTCGCGCGATGCCTGTATGACCGGCTCGCGGCAATGCGGGGCGTAAAAGCGTTGCGAATCGCAACTTCAAAGCCCGACATCTATGCCGACGCCGAGCGAGTCGGAGTGCAAATCGCCTCGTTCTGCGGGCATTTTCCCGAGAAGTGACTAATCTGCTTCCGGTGCAGGAACAAATTTCGTTGCATGGTAATTGAGCCGTGGATAAGGAGGCGCGCTTGCGGTCCATGATATTTTGATACATGGGCGGCTGTTCCAGGCCGAGGGGCGAGGAGGGGACCCGGCCCGAACCTGGAAATCACGGCCTCATTGAGGAGTATTTCGGGTTTAATGTCTTACGCCCAAAGGAAACAGCTGAGCGGTAATCGGACGCTGGCAATCGTTATTGCCGCCGTCCTCCAGTTCGTGCTCGGATATGCGCTGGTCACCGGCCTCGCAGCCAGTTTTGTCAAGAAAGAGGTTCAGAACCTCAAAACGTTTAACGTTGAGCAGCCCCCGCCACCGCCGGAGAAGCCGCCGCCACCGCCGAAGGATATGCCGAAGGTGCCGCCGCCGCCGGTGACTCCGCCGTCGATCGTGCAGCCGCCGCCACTGGCGCCGCCGCCGATCCAGACGGTGGTCACTCCGGTGATCCCGCCGCCGTTGCCCGCTCCGAGGCCGCCGGCGCCACCACCGCCGCCGGTGCACACTGTGCAGCATGCTCAAAGTGCAACTGGGGATCTGCAGGGCTTGTTCACCTCGGACGATTATCCGGAAGCCGCGGCGGAAGCCAACGTTACCGGAACAACCACTGTGAGTTACGTGATCGGGACAAGCGGGCGTGTGACTAGCTGCAGCGTAATCAGCTCGTCAGGCAATCGCTCGCTCGATCAGGCGACTTGCCGAGTGATTCAGAGTCGCGGAAGATTCACGCCTGCGCGCGACAGCAATGGCAATCCGACTACAGACACCAAAACGCAAACGATCACATGGCGTCTGCAGGGTTAATAATTTAATCGATTTCACCAGAGGAAAGTAACCAATATGCCCACCAACGCACCAGCCGGGGCCAGCAATTTCGGAATTATGGCGGCCCTGAACAACGGCGGTATCATTACCTGGTCCGTGTTCATCATTCTCGTCGGTATGTCGCTCTTCTCCTTCTACATCCTTTTCACGAAGCTGATGCAGCAGCAGAAGATCATCAGCCAGGGCCGCATGGTTCGTTCCAGCTTCTGGAATGCACCGAACCTTCGCGAAGCCTCGACCAAGCTTGACCAGCGCAGCGCCTATCGCGCGATCGTTGACGACGCGCTTCTGGCGCAGGAGCAGCATGGCAAGCTCACCGATCCGATCGACCAGCATGACTGGATGGCGAACAGCCTCGCTCGCAGCCAGGGTGCGATCGGCGCCCGGCTCGGCGAAGGCCTCGCCTTCCTCGCCACCGTCGGTTCGACCGCGCCGTTCGTCGGTCTGTTCGGCACCGTCGTCGGCATCTACAACGCCCTGATCAAGCTGGGTTCGGCCGGCGGTTCTCCGGGCATCGAGCAGGTGGCCGGCCCGGTCGGTGAAGCGCTCGTCATGACCGCGCTCGGTCTCGTCGTCGCCGTTCCGGCGGTGTTGGCGTATAACTGGCTCGTTCGCCGCAACAAGTCGATCACGGAAGATTTGGCTGCTTTCACCAACGACTTGCACGGGTATCTGATGTCCGGCGGCGCGGTGAAGCCGCAGTTCGTCCAGGGCAGCGCCAAAACGAGTGCGGCAACCGGTCGCGCCACCGGCACCACCCAACGTCCGGGCGAACCGCTCCGGACGGGAATGACGTCGACCGGCGCGGAGTCCACCCGCACCACCACGACGACCAAGTAAGCATCGGGGATTAGGGACCGGAGCCGCTTTGGCTCCGGCCCCGGCTCCGCAGCCATGAAGGCGCACGAACAATGGCAGTAAGCGTAGGACCAGCCGAAGGCGAAGGCGAGGAAATGTCCGACATCAACGTCGTTCCTTTGACCGACGTTATGCTGGTTATGCTGATCATCTTCATTCTTACCGTCCCGGTCGTCACGCAGCACGTGCCGGTGGTTCTTCCCAAGGTCGCTTACCAGCCGACGCAGGACAAACCCGAAAACGTCCAGCTTTCGGTCAGGGGCGGTCCTGGAGGAACGTGTCAGGTCTATTGGGACATGACGCAGGTGACGAGTCAGCAACTGCTCGACAGGGCAGTCGCCAAGTTGAAAGACGAGATCAACAAGGTCGGAGGGATCCAGAACATCACTGAGGACAATATGCCCGAGGCGCATATCCGCGGGGACGTCAACACGCCTTACAAGTGCATCGGCGGTACGATCGTCACGATGCAGAGGGCCGGATTCCAGAAGATCGGGTTCATTTCCAATCCGCCGCCCCTGACCGGCGTGAAAGAGTAGGAGTTCCCCGAAATGTCGATGCAGACAACCGGCGACAACACGCAGGGCGAGCCGATGGTGGACATGAACGTCACGCCATTGATCGACGTCATGCTGGTGCTCCTGATCATGTTCATCATCACGATCCCGCCGCAGACTCATGCGGTGAAGCTCGATCTGCCGGTGAACCAGCCGAACAATCCGCCCCCGATCCAGCCGACCTTCAATACGGTCGTTGTTACCCCGTCGGATCAGATCCTCTGGAACGGGTCGCCCGTCACCGAGGAGCAGCTGCGGCAGTATCTCGATACCACGCAGCAGATGGATCCGGTCCCTGAACTCCATCTCCAGCCCGATCCCCAGGCTCGCTACGAGCTGGTGGACAGGGTACTGGCGATCGCCAAAAAGGCGAACGTCGAGAAAATGGGCTTCGTCGGAAACGAATATTACCAGAACGTATTCTGAGTACGGTTGTTGCTTTCTCTGGGAAGGGCGGTCCGAGTGGCCGCCCTTTTTGTTGCGGCTCGCTCAGATATGATATACAATATCCTACAAGGGAGGTGGCCATGATCCTTGCTAAGCGTGAACCGCGACCCTTGATCGAAACGAATACCACGCCACTGATCGATGTGATGCTCGTGCTTCTCGTCATGTTCATCATCACGATCCCCGCTCAAACCCATTCGGTGAAGCTGGACCTGCCACAGGGCGCGCCACCGGTGCAGGTGAACCGAGCATCGAACGAGCTCGCAATCACCGCGGGAAATCAGCTCGTGTGGAATGGGCAGTCGATTTCTGAGCAGGTCCTTGCCGAGGAGCTGGTCGCGACCGCTAGAATGACTCCCCAACCGGAATTGCACCTGCGGCCGGACGCCAATGCGCGCTACGAACTGGTGGATAAGGTCTTGGCGACTGCGAAGCGCGCGAGGGTCACGCGGTTGGGCTTTGTCGGCAACGAGCGATATCAGAACTTCTGAAGCGCAACCCACTGGCGCGGCGATTGAGGCCGTGCCATTGCTCCCGGCGCGATGAGCACGTCCAGAGATTTCGCGGTCATCATACTCGCCGCCGGGCAGGGCACGCGCATGCGCTCGGACACGCACAAGGTGCTCCATCCGATCGCCGGCAGACCGCTGCTCCTCCATCTGCTGGATAGCGTGGACAAGCTCGGCGCCGCCCGACGGGTCGTTGTTGTCGGAAAAGGGCGAGATCAGGTCGAAAAGGCGCTGGACGGCAAGGAAATCGCTATCGCTCATCAGGCCGAGCAGAAGGGCACCGCACACGCTGTTGCTCAGGCAAAAGATGCTCTTGCCGGATATGAGGGGCCGGTCCTTATCCTTTACGGCGATACGCCTTTCGTGCGGGCGAGCACTCTGGATCGGATGCTAGAGCGGCTGGATGGTGAGGCAGGTCCCGGCGTTGTCGTCCTCGCGTCGCGGCCAGACGATCCGCTTAAATACGGGCGCATCATCCTTGGCGAGGGCGACCACATCGCGAAGATGGTCGAATATAAGGACGCGACGGACGAGGAGCGTGCAGTCCGGCTGTGCAATTCCGGAATGATGGCGGTTCGAGCGCCGGACTTGTTCCGCTGGCTCGACAGGGTCGGCAACGATAACGCCGCGGGCGAATATTACCTGCCTGACATCGTCAACATTGCCGCCGCCGAAGGGCGTGAGGCGGTGGTGATCGAGGGGGACCCGTACGAGACGGCGGGCGTCAACAGCCGGGCGGAGCTGGCCCATCTGGAGCTGGAGTGGCAGCGGCGCCATCGCGAACAGGCGCTGGAGCAAGGTGCGACCCTGATCGACCCGGAGAGCGTCTGGTTCGCTTATGACACAAAGCTCGGGCGTGACGTTACGGTCGAGCCGCATGTTGTGTTCGGCCCTGGTGTCGAGGTTGCCGACGGAGCGACGATCAAGGCGTTCAGCCATATCGAGGGCGCCATCATCGGCGCACGCGCAGTGATCGGCCCCTTCGCCCGAATTCGCCCGGGGACGCGGCTTGCCGAAGGAACCAAGGTCGGCAATTTCGTCGAGTTGAAAAAGGCAGAGGTCGCGCGCGGCGCCAAGGTCAACCATCTCTCCTACATTGGCGACAGCCAGGTGGGCGAGGCGGCGAATATCGGGGCGGGGACAATCACCTGCAATTACGATGGCTTCCGCAAGTATGGGACGGTGATCGGCGCCGGTGCCTTCATCGGATCCAATACCGCGCTGGTAGCGCCTGTAACGGTGGGCGACGGCGCAGTCGTGGGCGCCGGGTCCGTGATCACCCGCGATGTGGAACCGGACAGTCTCGCCTTGGAGCGAAGCGAACAGAAAGGCGTCGCCGGTTGGGCGCGGCGGTTTCGCGAAAGAATGACTCGAAAAGCGGCCGAATAGATGTGTGGAATCGTTGGAATCGTGGGCAATACGCCGGTCGCGCAGCGGCTGTTCGAAGGCCTGCAGAGGCTCGAATACCGGGGGTATGACTCCGCGGGGATTTGCACCATCGAAGACGGCCGGCTCGAGCGTCGACGCGCGGAAGGAAAACTGCAGAACCTGGGCCGGGAGCTTTCCGAGCACCCACTCGGCGGCTCAATCGGGATTGCGCACACGCGCTGGGCAACTCACGGCGCCCCGACTGTCGGGAATGCTCACCCGCACATCGCCGGTGGCGTCGCTCTGGTCCACAACGGAATCATCGAGAATTTCAAGCCACTTCGCGATGAGCTGATCGCCGACGGCCACACTTTTCAAAGCGAAACCGACAGCGAGGTCGTCGCACATCTCGTAGCCCGCGAGCTGCAACGCGGCTCCTCCCCGGACAAGGCTGTAGCTACGATATTGCCGCGGCTAATCGGCGCGTTCGCAATCGCGTTCCTATTCGGGGATTATCCCGACCTGATCATCGGAGCTCGAATGGGTGCACCGCTGACGGTCGGCTATGGCGATGGCGAGAATTACCTTGGCTCCGACGCGCTCGCACTCGCCCCCTGGACTCAGCGAATCGCCTATCTTGAAGAAGGCGACTGGGCCGTCGTCCGCCGCGAGGGAATCGCCATTTTCGATCGCCAGAACCGACCGGTCGAACGCCAGGTGGTGCAGTCCGGCGCATCCTCCGCACCGATCGAAAAGGGCAATTACCGGCATTACATGCAGAAGGAGATTTTCGAGCAGCCGGTCGTGGTTGCCGACAGTCTCAGCAGCTACATCCGCCCGTTCGAGGGGAAGATCGCGCTGCCGGATTTTGACTTCGATCTCGGCTCCGTCGAGCGACTGACGATCGTCGCCTGCGGCACGAGCTATTATGCCGGACTGGTCGCGAAATATTGGATCGAACAGTTCGCAAGAGTGCCCGTCGACATCGATGTTGCGTCTGAATTCCGGTACCGCGATCCCGTGCTTCCGCCTGGCGGACTGGCGCTGTTCATCAGCCAGTCGGGCGAGACCGCAGACACGCTGGCGGCGCTCCGTCACGCCCGTTCGCAGGGTCAACGGATTGCAGTCGTCGTCAACGTGCCCACGAGTTCCATGGCGCGTGAGGCGGACCTGCTGCTTCCTACGCACGCCGGCCCGGAGATTGGGGTCGCTTCGACCAAAGCCTTTACATGTCAGCTAGCGGTGCTGGCTGCCCTCGCCGCCAACCTGGCGCGCGCCAAGGGGAGGATCGATGAAAGCGAGGAGAAGGAGATCGTCGCGCACCTTCAGGAAACGCCGGGCGCGCTGAACGCAGCTCTGGCGCACGACGATCAGATTGCGGATATGGCACACCTCGTCGCTCCGGCCCGCGACGTGCTCTATCTCGGCCGCGGCCCTTACTATCCGATGGCGCTGGAAGGTGCGCTCAAGCTCAAGGAAATCAGCTACATCCATGCTGAGGGTTATGCCGCTGGCGAGATGAAGCACGGCCCGATCGCTCTCATCGACGAAGCAGTTCCGGTCATCGTCCTCGCCCCCTCGGGTCCCCTGTTCGAAAAAACCGTCAGCAACATGCAGGAGGTACGGGCGCGCGGCGGCCGGATCGTTCTGATCAGCGATTCCGAAGGCATTGCCGAGGCTGGAGAGGGGTGTATCGCCACCATCGAGATGCCCAAGGTCCACCCGCTGATCGCGCCGATCGTTTATGCCGTTCCGGTGCAGTTACTCGCCTATCACGCGGCGGTGCTGAAGGGCACCGATGTCGATCAGCCGCGCAACCTCGCCAAGAGCGTGACGGTGGAATGAGGTGAGGGCGGCGGCGCTCAGGAACGCTGGCGAAGTCGGTTACGCCCGCGGAGTCGCGTCCATCCGCCGAATTTTCAGAACGAGCGAAATGGCGCTCATCGTGCTGGCGATCGGCGTCGGCCTCGCCGCCGGAATTTTCACGCTGCTGCTCCACCGTTCGGCGCATGGGCTGCAGAACATTCTCTACGGCCTCACCGACGAAAGCCTGAGCGCGGCGTCGAATCTTTCGCCATTATCGCTGCTTGCCCTGCCGGCCGGTGGCGCGCTTCTGGGATTTGGCACACGCGAAGCAATGCGGCGCTGGCGATCCCCGGTGGACGTCGTCGAAGCGAACGCGCTTCACGGCGGCGTCATTCCGCTGCGCGATTCAGTTCTGGTGTGCTTGCAGACCATCATCTCTAACGGAGCGGGCGCTTCGGTCGGGCTTGAGGCCGCTTACGGCCAGGCCGGCGGCGGGTTCGCCTCGGTCATCGGCGGTTGGCTTCGGCTGCGACGCGCGGACATGCGCATTATCGTCGGAGCGGGTGCTGGGGCGGCAATCGGCGCGGCATTCAGCGCGCCGCTCGCAGGCGCCTTCTACGCCTTCGAGATTGTGATCGGCGCCTACACGCCGGCTGCCATCGCGCCGGTTGCTGCGGCCTGTCTCACCGCTGTCCTGTTTGCACGGCTGATGGGGCTCGAGGCCTACCTGATCGCGCTCCCGGGAGCGAAGGCGATCACGACAGCAGATTACCTGGTTTACGCAGTCCTTGGCGTCGCCTGCGCGGTTGTCGGAATTGCGATCATGCGGGCTGTGACCTGGCTCGAGTACCATGTCCGCAAATCCTTCGTTCCGGAGCACATTCGGCCTTTGATCGGCGGCTTGCTGATGGTGCCGCTGGCGTGGATCACGCCCCAGGCGCTTTCATCGGGGCACGGCGCGCTGCACATGGATCTTGGCGCAGAAGTCGCCCTTCGTTTCCTGCTGATGATCTTTCTTGTGAAAATCGCCGCGTCGACCGTTTCGCTCGGTTTCGGCTTCCGCGGTGGTCTGTTCTTCGCATCCTTGTTCATCGGCACTTTGGCGGGTCAGTTGTTCGCCGGCGCCATCGCTCGGATGCCCTGGCTTCCGGTTGTCGTCGATCCCTCCGACGCCGCGCTGATCGGCATGGCTGCTATGGGTGTCGCGATCGTCGGAGGGCCGATGACGATGTCGATGCTGGTTCTCGAAACGACGCACGATTTCGCGCTGACCAGTGTCGCGGTCACCGCCGGGCTGGTTGCGAGCACCGTAGTCCGCGATACCTTCGGCTTCTCCTTCTCGACGTGGCGAATGCACTCGCGCGGGCAGAACATTCGAAGCGCCCGCGACATTGGCTGGGTGCGGTCGCTCACCGTCGGAAAGATGATGCAAAGAGGGGCCGATACCGCGCCCTCAAGCATGAGCGTCGAGGAGTTCCGGCGGCGTTTTCCACTCGGCTCGACAGAACGGGTTGTGCTGGTTGATTCGACCGACCAGTATTTTGGCATCGTCGAAACCCCCAAGGCATTCGACTCGGCGACGAAAGCCGATGCCGAGGTTGGCTCGCTCGCCATTATGCGCGACGTCGCGTTGCACCCCGCGCAGGACGTCCGCACGGTGATGAAGATCTTCGACGCGAGCGAGGCCGACGACCTCGCGGTGCTTGACGATGAAGGGCACGTGCTCGGAACCCTCTCCGAACGTTTCGTCCATCGCCGCTACACCGATGAGGTGGAGAAGGCCCAGCGGGACCTATTCGGTGAGTGATTCCGACTCCTCGGAACCGACTGTTGCCGTCCGGCGGCTGGGGTTATTGGTGGCGATTGTCGCAGTCATCGCAGCACTCGTCGGCGCATTTCTCAGCAGGTCGCTTGCGCCTGCGCCGACGGCAAACGGGCAGGCGCAACAAAGACGACCGATCGTTCAGATCGTTCGTCAGCAGCCGGGCTTGCCGAGCCTGGCCGACACGATCGATCATCTGTGTCCATCGATGGCGGAAATCGTCCCGGCAGGCGCAACCCCAACTCCCGCGCCTGTCGCGGCAACATCATCGTCGAAGCGATCAGGCAGCAAATCTTCACCGCCGGTTGTTGTCGAGGCTCCGGCCTTCGCAATTTCTGCCGACGGATGGTTGGTCACCTCGACCCCATTGCCGGCTGCCGATCAGTATGAGGCGGTGTTCGGCGATGGGACGAGGCTCGGAATCACCGAAATCCGGACCGACCCGGTCTCCGGAATCAGCGTCGCAAAGGCCGACACAACGACTTTGAGTCCGGTGACCGTCGAAGATCAAAGCTTTCCGCGGGTCGGCGACTTCGGTCTCGCCCTGCAAACACCTAGCGGCAATGGATGCAGCGCCGACATCGCCATGATCGGAAGCGATTTCCTCGCCGATGGCGGCGGACCAATCAGCTACGTCCGGCTTCAGTCCGGCGGCCCGGCCCTTCCGTCCGGGACTGCATTCGTCTCCGGCGACGGGCGAGTGATCGGTTTGGCGACCAGTCAGGGGAATGGGACGGATACGCTGATCCCGTCTCCGATCGCCGCCACGATTGTCGACGAGCTGATCCGCAACAGCCCATCACCGACCATCGCTTTCGGCTTCCGCGCCACAGACTTCACACCGGGGCTTTCGGCGAGGCTCGGCGACACCCGGTCGCGTGGAACTGGGGTGGCCTTGGTGCGGCCCAAATCCGGAGCAGCCAAGGCGGGGCTGCGGGCCGGAGACGTGATCGTGGCGGTCGACGACTCGCCAATTTCGAGCGCTTCCGAGCTCGGGAGGGCGCTCGATGCCGACGACAAGAATGCCTCGCTCACGGTAGTACGGGGAGGGCAGCGACTGACGCTGAACGTCGCCCGCGACTAGCCATTCGGTAAAAATACTGGAAATTTCAAGTAGTTGATGTATATTACCTGCCGAGCGGAGAAGAGCGGTGGGTTTCCCTCAACGACTGCAGTCGGCCGATTTCGGCGACAGCGAGAATGAGATCGCCAGTTACTGGCGCGACGGTTACGCCATTGTGCGGGGCCTCTTCAGTGCCACAGAAATCGAACAGTTCGCGGCGGCCGCTGACCAGCTGTATGCCGAAGGCGTCGAGCACGGCCGAAGCTTCCGTCACGGCAATCTGTTCTACAATGTCGCTTCGGATTCCAACGGTGAACCGCTGGTCCGAATGGCGCAGTGGCCCTCCTATCATCAGCCGGTCCTGAACGGTGTTCGCCTCGATTCCCGCATTGCGCGGCTTCTGGAGCCGCTAATCGGGCATAATCTCAAACAGATCATCAACCAGGTGCACTGGAAAGCCCCGGGATCGCTCGGAGACTTCGCCTGGCACCAGGACAGCCGATCGCGTCGTCCGGCATCCGCCTACCGGAACCTTGCAGATTCCTATGTGCAGACCGGTCTGGCAATCGATCCGCACACGCCCGAATCCGGTTGCATGCGGTTCATTCCCGGCAGCCACCTGCGAGGCGATCTCGGAATGGACTGCTCGAGAAAATCGCTTGGCGCCGCGATGACGAGCAAGGCTCTCGAAGACGTGGGTCTAACCGAGGCTGACGCGGTCGACCTGATACTGGAGCCTGGCGATTTCGCTCTGTGGAGTCCCTACCTGGTCCACGGATCGGGAACCAACCGGTCGAACCACCGGCGGCGTTTTTATATCAACGGCTATGTGCGGGCTGCAGATTGCGATCGCGGCGAGTGGGCATTCCGCGAAGGAAAGCCGGTGCCGTTCGGACCTCGACCGGCGCTCGTGCACTATGAGGAACTCTACGACCATCCCGAGCCGCATTACGTAGACTGAGATCGCTCACCTGTTGTTGAGCGCCATCGCTGACTCTATCTCGCCTGGATGACTCAGGCGAAACGCCTCCAATGATCGATCTTGCAATCGTCGGGGGCGGGGCAGCGGGAATAGCGGCCGCTCGCGAGGCGAAGGCCCGCGGGTTATCGACAATGATCCTCGAGGCGTCAGACCGAATCGGCGGCCGAGCGTACAGCCTTCGTTGGAGAGATAGCGTACTGGATCTCGGCGCTACCTGGCTCCATTCCGCCGAGCGCAATCCGCTGGTGCCGATCGCGGAGCAGCTGGGGGTGCCTCTCGATCGTTCGCAGACCCGATGGCGCGAACAGTTCAATGATCTGGGGATTTCGAAATCGGAGCAAGCGGAGTCGCGTGCCGCGATCCAGGAATTCACCGAACGCCTCACGATCAATCCGCCATCGACCGACAAGGCTAGCGACGCGCTGATGCCGAACGCCGAGTGGAACGGCGCCCTCGAGGCGCTCTCGAATTTCCTGAACGGCACCGGCCTCGAGAACGTCTCCGCAGCCGATTTCAGCGCTTATTGGAATTCGTCGGGCGACCAGAACTGGCGGATTCCGACGGGCATTGGATCGTTTGTGGAGTTGGTTGCGGGCGGTCTCGATATCCAGCTCAACTGCGCGATCCGAAAAATTGAGTTCCTGACCGACGGCGTCCGACTGCTCTCCGACGGCGGGCACGTTGACGCAAAGCGCGCAATCGTCGCCGTGCCGACCAGCATCCTCGCCTTGGGCGCGATCGACTTTCCGTCAGCGGCCGATCCGTGGTTGAATGCTGCGTCACAGGCACCGCTCGGGCATGTCGAAAAGTTGTTCTTCAAAATGCCAAATCCCGAGGCCTTTCCCGTGGGCGCGCACCTGCTCGGTAATCCGCGACATGCCGACACGGGAAGCTACATGCTCCGCCCGCTCGCGATGCCGGTAATCGAAGGCTTCTTCGCGGGCGACTGGTTGAAGGACCTGACCGAAGGCGAGATCGCTGCAAGAGCGCGCGAGGAACTCGGCCATCTTCTCGGTTCAGATTTCGCTCGCGCCCTCGAGCCGATCGCTTATTCCGATTGGCAGCGACACGCTTTCATTTGTGGTTCGTACAGTTATGCCCGCCCGGGGCAACACGGCACCCGCGCTCTTCTGGCAGAGCCCGTCAACGAACGCCTCGCCTTGGCCGGCGAAGCTTGCTCGGAAAATGACTACGCCACCGTCCATGGCGCCTGGGCGAGCGGCAAGGCTGCTGTTGAGCAGCTTTTTGGAGAGCGCAGATGAAGGCAAGAGGCGGCTGTCATTGCGGTGCTGTCAGGTTCGAGTCGGAGTTGGCCGATCCGCCGGTGCCCGCACTCGACTGCAACTGTTCGATCTGTTCGATGACCGGCTTTCTCCACATCATGGTGCCACACGACCGGTTCGAGCTGCTGAGCGGCCGCGACGCTCTGGTCGGCTACCGGTTCGGAACGGGGGCCGCCGAACATCTCTTTTGCGGCCGTTGCGGCGTGAAGAGCTTCTATCAACCACGCTCCCATCCGGATTGCTGGAGCGTCAACGCGAACTGCCTGGATGAACCGGTTGAGCTTGAGGTCGAGACGTTTGACGGCAAGAATTGGAAGCAAGCGAAAGCACGGCTCGACGGCGAAGAGAGCGCCGGATAGGGGCTGCCAATGCATCGCCCACTCCGGCTTAGTGTCGATCGAGCCGCGCTCCAGCACAACTGGCGCTGGCTTCGGGACCACGCGGGTGTAGCCGCCGGCGCGGCAATCAAGGCGGACGGTTACGGCCTGGGCGCGAGGAACGCGCTCAGTGCGCTGTACGAACCTGGGTGCCGCGACTTCTTCGTTTCAACGTGGGCGGAAGCCGAGGAGCTGGATCAAGTTCCGGGCGATGCGGCAATCGTGGTGCTCCACGGCGTGGGACCTGCGGACATCGAAGCCGCTCTCATTTCATCTGCCCGACCAGTGCTCAACAGCATCGAGCAGGTGGCGCGTTGGAAGGAGATCGCGCCCGAGCGGCCGTGCGACGTGATGATCGATACGGGAATGAACCGGCTGGGGCTCCGACCGGAGGAGGCTGACGCTCTGGACGGGTTGAAGATCGACACCCTGCACAGCCATCTCGCGTGCGCCGACGAAGACTCGTCGATGAATCCGCGCCAGCTGGACCGCTTTCACGAAGTCGCGGCCGAGATCTCGGCGAGCCGGTATGCCATCGCGAATTCCGCCGGGATTTGCCTGGGGCGCGAATTCAGCTTCGATCTCGTCCGTCCAGGTCTGTCGCTCTACGGCGGCATCCCCCGGCGTGAGGCTGAAGGCCACATCCGGCAGGTGGCGCGGGTGGAGGCGGAGATCGTGCAGCGACGCACCATCCGCGTCGGCGAGACTTGTGGCTATGGCGCAACGTTTATTGCGGCCGCCGACACCGAGGCTGCAATTATCAACATCGGCTATGCCGACGGCTATCTGCGCGGCTTCTCTTCGCGGGGAAGTGCTTTCGCCGGCGAGTTCACCTTGCCAGTGCTCGGGCGAGTGTCGATGGATTTGATTGCGCTCGGCTGCGATGCCGCTCCGGAGCTTAGGGAAGGCGACTGGGTCGAGCTGGACTACGATCTTCCCACCGCTGCGGAGGCTTCCGGCCTCAGCCAGTACGAGTTGCTCACGACTCTGGGGTCGCGGTTCGAGCGGACTTGGGCATAGGAGTCTTGGGCTTGTAGCGGCAGAGGTCCGCGACAACGCACCTCCAGCATTCGGGCGTCCTCGCCTTGCAAACGTAGCGCCCGTGCAAAATCAGCCAGTGGTGAGCGTCTCGGCGAAACGGCTGGGGCACAATCTTCTCCAGCTTCGCTTCGACTTCTTCGGGCGTCTTGCCCGGAGCAAGCCCTGTCCGGTTGCAGACGCGGAAGACATGCGTGTCGACTGCGAACGTCTCCTCCCCGAACGCGGTGTTCAGGACGACGTTTGCAGTCTTGCGCCCGACGCCGGGCAGCGTCTGGAGCTCGTCGCGAGTGCGCGGAACCTGGCCACCGAAGTCACGGATCAGCGCCTCCGACAAGGCGATCACGTTCTTCGCCTTGGTGTTGAACAGCCCGATCGTCTTGATCCGCGCGCGGAGGGCCTCTTCGCCGAGTTCGATCATCTGTTGCGGCGTCGATATTTTTGCGAACAGCGGTCGGCATGCCAGGTTGACGCTGGCGTCGGTGGCCTGCGCCGAGAGCACCACCGCGACCAGCAAGGTATAGGGATTGGAGAATTCCAGCTCTGTGGTCGGCGAAGGATTGTCCTCGGCCAGCCGCCGGAAGAATTCGAAAACCTGTTCCTTATTCACGACGCGGAGATGACGTCGCGCATTGAGTAAAGGCCTGCAGGCTTGCGGATCAGGAACTTCGCGGCGGCGATGGCTCCCCGGGCGAAGATCATCCGGTTTTCGGCGCGGTGCGCCAGGACCAGCCGCTCGTCCGGCCCGGCGAAGAGTACGTCATGATCGCCGGCGACGGTTCCGCCCCGAAGCGAGGCGAAGCCAATGGAGCCGATCTCGCGCTTTAGCCCCGTGCCGTCGCGCCCGCGCTCGGCTCGCATTGGAATACCGCGACCCCGAACCGCCGCCTCACCCAATGCAAGTGCGGTTCCGGACGGAGCATCCGCTTTGTGCCGGTGATGCATTTCGAGGATTTCAATATCCCATTCGGCGCCAAGGGCTTGCGCCGCTCGCTCGACCAATTCGGAAAGGACGGCAATTCCGAGTGAAGTGTTTGCCGCGCGCAGCACGGCTATGTGGCGAGCTGCGTCTGCGATTTGCCCGTCCGCGCTTTCGTCCAGCCCAGTCGTGCCGATCAGGATCGGAACGCCTGCCGCAACTCCTCTCTGCAAGCCGGATTGCAAGGCGGCCGGCGAAGAGAAATCCACCAACACGTCGCCGCGATCATTGTCGATTTGGACCGCGGGATCTTCGGCTGCGGCAGCAGTGATAGCTCTTCCCATCCGCCCGTTCGGCGCGACTAGTGCAATCCGGATTGGCTTTTCGTCGGTTGCCATTGGCGCGTCATGGCGAAAGGTGGAGCGCCGCGCAATGCACGGCGCCCCCGCGCTACATCAGTGCGCCCAGACCATTTCCTGGAGCAGTTCGTCACTTGTGATATGGCGATAGGTCGCCCTGGCGCCGCTCGCCGCCATCGCTTTGCGGTCCGTCGTTGCAAGGTAGGTATTCATTTCCTTGTCGCGCGCCATCTGCTCAGCGGCCGTCGGTACATGGTCGAACACCGTAATTAAGTAGAGATCCGCCTCGTCCTTGCGCGGATTGTTGTTCGACAGGATGTAATAGCCTTTGATCCAGCCTTTCGATTTCGCGTACTCGTTCTGCTTGCGGAAATCGCCTGCGAGGAAATCGGCATAATCGGCAAAATGACCGTCGTCGATTTTGACCGAAGTGACGTCCCAATAATCCCCCGGATTGAGCGGCAGTTCTTGAGCGACAGTGGGAGCGGCCATAGCCATTGTCACCGCGCCAAGCGCGGCTAGCATCAGTTTTTGCATTTTCGGTTACCCCATTGACGGCGGCCCTCCGGCCGTCGTTTCCATGGGAACGGCGTCGCCCAGCTGGACGGAGACGCCAGCAGATGCGGCGTCGTTCCTGCATCTGTTCAAGCACTTTCGTGCGGTTAACGCAAATTAAACGGCGAGCCGGTGCCTCAGGGCGACAGCGGCCGCCGGGGCTCGGACCTTCGCCCCGTTGATCATGAAGATGTAGCAGTCCCGTCCATCGGCTGCCCATCGCCGTGCCCGCTCCGCGAATCCATCCAGAGCTTCATCTGCATAGCCGGTTGGGATCTCCTCGCGCATTCGCTGCAGCCGCGCGTATGCAAAATCGGCGGTTTCCACATCGATGGTCGGGTATTCGTCAGAATCCTCGAGAACGACGGCGATGTTGCGATCCCGGCAGAGCTGGAAGAACTTCTCATCGCGGAAGCTTTCGTGCCGTGGCTCGATTGCGTGGTGAAGCTGGAGGCCCTCCAGCCTTTCCGGCAGCAGTTCGATGAATCCCGCGATATCGTCTCGGTCGAAAATCCGGCGACCGGCGAATTGCCAGAGAATAGGCCCAAGCTTCGGCCCAAGCGCGGCAATTCCCTGCGACAGGAAATTCGTTATGCCCTCAGCGCCTTCGCAGAGCTTTGAGCGCATCACGCAGAAACGCGAGCCCTTGATTGCGAATTGAAAGCCGTCCGGCACCGTTTCCGCCCAGGTTCGCCAGCTTTTTTCGCTCTGGCGACCATAGAAGGTCGCGTTGATCTCGATCGCGGTCAGTTGCTGCGCAGCGTATTCCAGCTCCCGTTTCTGCGGCAGGCCCTCGGGGTAAAACACGCCGCGCCAGGGCGGATAGGTCCATCCCCCGATGCCAATTCGAATCCGCCCCTCGGACATGCCGCACTCATCCTACAAGGCGGCAGTTCATCCAACCCCTTTTGGATTAGCTTCCGCTGTCCGTCGCGGACGCTGCCGGCGTCGCCGAGGCCTGTGCAGCGCCTGCCTTGAGCTGCTCCACCGTCGCGCCAACAACAACCTTGCCGTTTCCAGCCGCGACTCCCGATTTTGGCACACGGACCAGTTCGCCGCTGGTTAGTTTGATCGTGACATATTGGTCGTCCATCGAATCGATGGTCCCGGCCAGAGTTCCGCCCATCCCGTAGATTTCAGCCCCGGGTTTGATGGCCGCCTGGCCCTCGGCAACGGCCTGTTCCGCTGCGGCATCGACCTGCGCCTGGGTCATTCCGAACAGGAGCTTGCCGTTGCTCGGTGTGAACGAACTGGCGGGCAACTGCACCTCGTGCTTGTCGGTCTTGAGCACTACGTTGGCGCCCTTCATCGATGTGACGACGCCGACGGGCTTCCCGGCCGTATCGACAACCTGCATCCCAGGCTGGACCCCGGGCGTCTGCGCGAGCGCGTAGGCTCCGCTCGAGAGCAGGACGGCCGCGACGACTGCATTCACTTTTCCCAACATTTTGATCCGTCTTCTCCTTCGTTGCTAACTTTCGATAGTACCGATGTAGGAGATGAGCGCAACAATCCCACGTCACTGGAGGATCGGGCGCAAAAAAAGGCGCCCGCCGGTGAGGCGAGCGCCGATTGTTGGATCTACAGGCCTTTACGCGTCGTCGTCATCGGCGATGTCGCGGGCCGTGTCTTTCATGCTGCCCCAGGCGTTCTGCAACTTGCCTTCGGCCTTGTCGGCGCGGCCTTCGTTCTTGAGCTTCTCGTCGCCGAAGAGGGCGCCGGCCCCCTCTTTCAGCTTGCCGCCGGCCTGCTTCATGCTGCCTTCGGTGCGATCCGGATCAATACCGGTTCTGGTGTCACGGTCGTCCATGAGGGTTCTCCTTCCGTTTCATAGATTTAACAACGGCTGGAGAAAGGGAATGTTCAGGGGCGCGTCTGCCCCGATCCGCGCACCTGATATTTGAACGAGGTGAGTTGTTCCGGGCCGACGGGTCCACGAGCGTGAAGCTTGCCCGTAGCGATCCCGATTTCCGCGCCGAAACCAAACTCGCCGCCGTCCGCATATTGGGTCGACGCGTTCCAGATGACGATCGCGCTATCGACTTCGGACAGGAACTGCTCGGCCGCTCGCTCGTCATCGGCGACGATCGCCTCTGTGTGGCCCGTTCCGTAGCGGGCGATGTGCGCGATTGCGTCTCCCATCCCGCCCACCGTTTTCACCGCCAGGATGGGCGCGAGATATTCGGCGTGCCAGTCGGCCTCCGTCGCAGGCGCCATCGGAACGATTGCGCGCGCGGCCTCGTCCCCGCGAAGCTCGCAGCCGTCCAGAGCTTCGGCAATCCGCGGCAACATTGCCTGCGCCGCTTCGCGATCGATCAGCAGCGTCTCGGTCGATCCACAGACGGAAACCCGCCGCATTTTCGCATTGCGGACGATTTCTGCGGCCATTTCCGGATCGGCAGAGGAGTGGACGTAGGTGTGGCAGACGCCTTCGAGGTGCCCGAGGACCGGCACGCGCGCTTCCTTTGTGACTCGCTCGACCAAAGCCTTGCCGCCGCGCGGGATGATCAGATCGATTGTTCCAGCGAGCCCGTGCAGCATCAGACCAACAGCGTCACGATCGGCGGTGGTGACCACTTGCACCGTTTCGCGGGGAAGTCCTGCTTCCTGCAGCCCGTCGGCGAGCGCCTGATGGATCGCAAGCGCGCTCCGCAGCGCCTCCGATCCGGAGCGAAGGATGATCGCATTGCCCGAGCGGATGCAGATCGCCGCGGCATCGGCGGTGACGTTCGGCCGGCTTTCATAGATCATCCCGATCACGCCGATAGGGGTGCGAACCCGGGAAATCTCGAGACCGTTCGGGCGCGTCCAGCTTTCAGCCACCTTTCCGACAGGATCGGGAAGGGCGGCGATCTCCTCGAGCGCCTTTGCGATTCCCTCGACCCGCTCTTCATTGAGCATCAGCCGGTCGATCATGCTGGTCGCGGCAGCTACATCTTCGGCGTTGGCAGCGAGAATGTCGGCGGAGCGGGCGCGGACGTGCTTGGCCATCGCCCGGATCGCATCGCTCCTTTGCCCGGCGGTCGCAGAGCGGAGAGCTTCGGCTGCCTCACGCGCCGCACGGCCCATCCGCAGCAATTGCTCCTGCAGGCTCACATCAGCACCAGATCGTTGCGGTGAATAAGCTCATCGGGACCGCCATAGCCGAGACGCGCTTCAATCTCGGAGCTCGCGCAGCCCAGGATCGCTTCCGTTTCCCGCGAGGTATAGGCCGTGATCCCACGCGCCACTTCGCGCCCATCCGGGGCCAGGACCCGCAGGCAAACGCCCCGCTCGAAACTGCCCTCGACCTTGCGAGCGCCGGAGGGGAGGAGGCTCTTGCCTGACCCGAGCGCTTTGACCGCGCCCTCATCGATGAGAATGCTTCCTGCCGGGATCAACGTGCCGGCGATCCATTGTTTGTAGGCACTGGCGGGCGACCCGGAAGCGTCGATGACCGTCGCGCGAACATCGCCCGAGACCAAGGCTTCCAGCGGATGACCGGAGCGGCCGGACGCGATGATCGTCGCGCAGCCGAAACTGCTGGCGATCTTCGCGGCGGCAATCTTGGTTTGCATTCCGCCCGAGCCTACGCCGCTGCCGGACGCTCCGCCGGCCCAGCCCTCGACCTGATCGTCGATCGCAGTGATGTGCGAAACGTGGCGAGCTTCGGGATCGCGTTGCGGGTCTCCGGTGTAGACGCCGTCCACATCCGACAGCAGGACCAGGACATCCCCCTGGATCATCTGCGCCACGCGTGCCGAGAGCCGGTCGTTGTCGCCGTAACGCAGCTCTTGCGTAGCAACAGTGTCATTCTCGTTGATCACCGGGACCGCTCCCTGCCCGAGCAGCACTTCCATCGTCGCTCGGGCATTGAGCCAGCGCCGTCGCGATTCTGTGTCGTCCAACGTGAGCAGCAGCTGCGCCGCCGGGATCCCAAACGGGCGCAGCGCCTCGGCCCAGGCGTCCATCAGCAGCGGCTGGCCAGTCGCAGCCGCGGCCTGTTTCAGCGGCAGCCGGTTCGAGCGCTTCAGTTTCAGATGCTGCCGCCCAAGCGCCACCGCACCCGATGAGACCACGACGACCTGCTTGCCTTGTTTTCTAAGCGACGCAATGTCCGACCCCAAAGTGCCTAGCCAATCTCGCCGCACCCCATTTTCGCAGGCAAGCAACGACGAACCCACCTTGACGGTGAGCCGACGCGAAGTCTCGATCAGCGCTGCTGCGCGCGAGAGAGTTTGCTGCTCGGGCATGGGGCCGCGCCTGTACGGCCATTCGGCTTCAACGACAATTCATCAATTGTATCCCATATTGACTTTTGGGACGTATTTCGTCAGCGCGTTGGGAGGCGCGGCGACAGGCCGGCCATTGGAGCCATGAACATGATCACGGGAAAGAGCACAGGGCTGGTCCTCGCTTCCTCGACTGTTCGCGGCTACTTTTTTGTCTCGTTTACGGGCCGGTACGCCTGCGGGCGGCCGGAGACATCGCTGACGCATTGACCCCGTAATCCCGCCGCGACAGACGCGGCAAAGAAGAGACAAAGACAGTGACACAGAAACAGTCGCAAGGGCTCGCCGAACTTCGGGCGGAGCTGGACGCAATCGACGATCAGATTCTGGATCTCATCGACCGGCGTCTCGCCGCGTCGGGTGAAATCGCCGCGCGCAAGAATGAGGAAGGCGATCGCCACCTCAAGATCCGGCCGAAGCGCCAGGCGCAAATCCTCGAGCGGCTGAAAAAGCGGGCGAAGCGGGCTGGGCCGGAGTTGATCAACGAGGTGTGGCGGCAGGTGATGGCGCACAGCCTTCAGGCGCAGGCCGAGACTCAGCTGGTGCTGGTCGCGGACGAAAACCCCGAGCTTCTCGAAGCACGTGTTCGGGCGCACTTCGGCTCGGCCGCTCCGATCAAATGGGCGACCAGCGCCACGCAGGCCACGCGCCAGGCGATGGAAGGCGAAGTGATCGCGATCCTTCCGGAACCGCTCCCTGATACGAACGGGAATCTGCGCGTGTTCGACATTGTCCGCACTGAAGCTGGAAAGCCGCTCGGCTATGTCGTCGGGCGAGTCGCTTCCGACGATGCCATTAGCGTTCAGCCTCGCGCCGCGAAGACCCCGCGTCCCTCTCGCAAGCCGGCCTCAAACGACTGGGCACCGGGTAGCTGGCGCTACCGCCCCGCTCACCAGCTGCCGGATTATCCCGATCCCGGCGCCCTGGCTCGCGTCGAGCGCCGTCTGACCGGGTCCACGCCGTTGGTCGATGTGGCGGAGATCATCCATCTGCGCGCAGCTCTTGCCCGTGTCGCTGCGGGTGAGGGCTTCATCATGCAGGGCGGCGACTGCGCCGAGAGCTTCGCCGAATTCAGCGCCGACAAGGTGCGGGTGACTTACAATCTGCTGCTCCGGATGGGTGCGATGTTGCGTGCCGGAAGCGGCAGTGAGGTCGTCCATCTCGCCCGGATCGCGGGCCAGTTCGCTAAGCCGCGCTCGTCGCTCACCGAGACAATCGACGGTGTAACGCTTCCGAGCTATCGCGGTGATGCGGTGAATGGTCCCGCCTTCACCGAAAAGTCGCGCGTGCCGGACCCCAAGCGATTGCTCGATGCACATCGGCAGGCGCAGGTGACGATCGAGCTTCTGAACGCCTACTCGTCGGCATCCTACACTGATCTACCGGCGGTTCACCGCGAAGTCGGGCTGAAGGAGCCGCCTCGGCCGGTCACGATGTTCACGAGTCACGAGGCTTTGCTGCTCAATTATGAGCAGGCGCTCACCCGCTACGACGAGCCGAGCGAGAGCTGGTGGGCCACCTCCGGCCACATGATCTGGATCGGCGACCGCACCCGCCAGCTCGACGGCGCACATGTCGAATTCGCCCGCGGGGTCGCCAATCCGGTCGGCCTGAAATGCGGTCCCAGTCTGGCGGAGGACGATCTGCTCCGATTGATGGATCGGCTCGATCCCGACAACAAGCCGGGACGGCTGGTGCTGATCGGCCGGTTCGGCGCGGCGAAGGTCGCGAAACATCTTCCTGAGCTGATGCGGATCACCCGCCGCGAAGGCCGCAACGCGATCTGGACGATCGATCCGATGCACGGGAACACGCGCAGCGTCGGCAGCCTGAAGACCCGGCTCGTGGGCGACATCCTCGACGAGATCCGCACCTTTCTTCAAGTTGCCGAGGCCGAGGGCGTTCACGCCGGCGGTATGCATCTCGAAATGACCGGCGGGCATGTGACGGAATGTGTGGGCGGAGGCAGAAAGGTGTCCGAAGAAGATTTGCCAAACCGTTATCTCACCCATTGCGACCCACGGCTCAACGAGGACCAGGCCATCGACGTAGCGAGAGAAGTCGCGATGCTCCTGGCCAAGCGCGGCCATCGCCATTCGGACGCGGCGTGAGCGCGGCGGCTGAAGCAGTGGCGGAGCAGGAGCTGACGGGCTCCCGCTCGCCAGCCCTGAAGGGCGACATTGAGGTTCCTGGAGACAAGTCCATGTCGCACCGGGCGCTCATCCTTGGCGGCATGGCGTCGGGCGAGACTCACGTTCGTGGCCTGCTCGAGGGCGACGACGTTCTCCACACTGCCGAGGCTGTGCGCGCGCTTGGCGCCGAGGTCGAATGGCTGGGCGCCGGTGAGTGGCGGATTCGCGGAACGAAGTGGACGAGCCCGGCGGGCCCAATCGACTGCGGCAACAGCGGGACCGGCGTTCGCCTACTGATGGGCGCCGTTGCGGGTTACCCAATCGAAGTGACATTCACTGGCGATGCGTCGTTGAGCAAACGGCCGATGGCTCGGGTGACCGATCCGCTTCGGGCGATGGGCGCGGATGCGGACGGTTCGACCCTGCCGATAACCATTCGCGGCGGCGAGCTTCATGGCACCAGCTTCGTCAACGAAAAGGCCTCGGCGCAGGTGAAGTCCGCGATCCTGCTCGCAGGGTTGCAAGCCGAGGGCGAGGTTGAAGTCATCGAGCCGCGGGCCAGCCGCGATCACACGGAAAACATGCTGCGCGCCTTCGGATGCGAGGTCGAAACCCGCGGCGAGCACATTCGGCTGGGCGAGAAGCGTGCGCTAACCGGGACCAGCGTCGAGATTCCTGGCGATCCCTCGTCAGCCGCCTTCCCGATCGTCGCCGCGTTGATCGTGCCCGGTTCGGAAGTGCGGATCCGCAATGTCATGACGAACCCGCTGCGCACGGGGCTGCTCAAGACGCTGGTCGAAATGGGGGCGGATATCCGGATGGAAAATCCACGGACCCACGGCGGCGAAACGGTGGCCGATGTGGTCGCACGTTCGTCGAAGCTTGGTGCCGTCGAAGTCCCCGCCGAGCGCGCGCCGTCGATGATCGACGAATATCCGATCCTCGCCGTGGCGGCCGCTTTCGCTGAAGGCCGAAGCCTCATGCACGGCCTCTCCGAGCTTCGGGTGAAGGAAAGCGACCGGCTCGCCGCTGTCATTGCGGGACTTCGGGCCTGCGGCGTCGACGCTCATGACGAGGGCGATACTCTGATTGTGGAGGGCTGCGGCGGTCCACCCCCGGGCAATGGGCACGTGATCGCTCATGACGATCACCGGATCGCGATGAGCTTCCTCGTCATGGGTCTCGCGGCCCGCGGTGCGGTGTCGGTCGACAGTGCCGACATGATCGCCACCAGCTTCCCCACGTTCGTTCCGCTGATGCGCTCGCTCGGAGCGCAGATCCAATGAGCGTCGCATATCACGGAGTGCCGGGCGCGTTCAGCCACGAGGCTTGCCTGCGCTTCGTGCCGGATCAGGAAGCGGTCGGCCTGCCGAGCTTCGCCGACGTCATCCGCGCGGTGGAGGCCGGCGAGGCTGATCTCGGCATCCTCCCGCTGGAGAACAACAATGCCGGTGGCGTCGACGAAGTCCGTCAGCTGCTGGCCAAAACCAGCCTGAAGATCGTCAGTGAGCACAAGCTCCCGATCCGGATTCACCTGCTTGGCTTGCCAGGCTCGCGGCTGGACCTGATCCGCACCGCCGTCAGTCACCCGATGGCGCTCAAGCAGTGCCCGGAAACGCTGCGCTCGCTCGGGCTGGAGACGGAAGAGGCGCCAAGCACCTCCGTCGCCGCGCAGACGCTGAAGGATCCCGAGAAGGCCGTGCTCGCCTCGGAAGCGGCGGCCGAAGCCTACGGCCTTGTCGTGCTTAAGCGGAACGTCCACGACCGCGAGGTCAACGACACGACATTCGTGGTGGTCAGCCGATGAGCTTCAATACCTTCGGACGGGTGCTTCGCACGACGACCTGGGGCGAGAGCCACGGCCCGGCGATCGGTGCGGTTGTCGACGGCTGCCCGCCTGGGATCCTCCTCGGTGAAAGCGACATTCAGCCCTGGCTCGACAAGAGGCGGCCCGGCACCAGCCGCTTCACCACCCAGCGGCGCGAACCGGACCAGGTGCGGATTCTGTCGGGCGTATTCGAAGGAAAAACGACCGGCACTCCGATCAGCCTGATGATCGAGAATGTCGACGCGCGGTCGAAGGACTATTCCAACGTGTCGCAGGCCTACCGCCCGGGCCACGCGGACTTCACCTACGACGCGAAGTACGGCTTTCGCGACTGGCGGGGCGGCGGGCGGAGCTCGGCGCGCGAGACGGCGATGCGGGTCGCAGCCGGAGCGGTCGCTCGGCTAATCGTCCCGGAAGTTGCGATCCGCGCTTATGTCGTCGAGATCGGCGGCGATCGCATCGATCCATCCGCGATCGATCTCGAGGAGATTGAGCGCAATCCGTTCAACTGCCCTGACGCCGACGCCGCCGAGCGCTGGGAGGGCTTGGTCGACGAAGCGCGGAAGTCGGGCTCATCGCTGGGTGCCGTGGTCGAATGCGTCGCGCATGGCGTTCCGGCTGGGTGGGGTGCCCCGATCTACGCCAAGCTCGACAGCGAACTGGCGATGGCGATGATGTCGATCAACGCGGTCAAGGCGGTCGAAATCGGAGCGGGGTTCGAAGCTGCGCGGCTGCGCGGCGAGGAAAATGTGGATCCGATCCGGTCCGGCGCGGAGTTCCAGTCGAACAATGCCGGTGGCATCCTCGGCGGGATTTCCACCGGGCAGCCGGTGATCGTGCGGGTGGCGTTCAAGCCGACGTCGTCGATCCCGCAAGCGGTGCCGACCATCGACCGCGACGGAAACGAGACCGAGATCGTCACCAAGGGACGGCACGATCCGTGCGTCGGAATCCGTGGCGCGCCGGTGGTCGAGGCGATGATGGCGCTGGTGCTTGCTGACCAGAAGCTGCTTCACCGCGCGCAGTGCGGTTGAGCCGATGGACAGCATCACCGTCGGGCTAGGCTCGCGAAGCTATGACATATTGATCGAAGACGGGCTGCTTGGCCGCGCTGCCGAACATCTCGGGTCGTTCGCGCGGGGTGGACGGCTGCTGGTCGTGAGCGACGAGACAGTGTGGCGCGCGCAGGGCCAACGGCTCAAAGATGCGCTCGGCGGAGTTAATCTCCTTCCGATCCTCGTCGCGCCGGGCGAGGACAGCAAGAGCTGGGCCGGGCTGCAAAGCGTGTGCGACCGCCTCCTGGCGGAAGGGATCGAGCGCAAGGACGTGATCGTCGCGTTCGGCGGCGGCGTGGTCGGCGACCTCGCGGGGTTTGCGGCGGCGATCGTCAATCGCGGCTGCGGATTCGTGCAGATCCCGACGACGCTTCTTGCGCAGGTCGACAGCTCGGTCGGCGGCAAGACCGGGATCAATGTCGCTGCGGGCAAGAATCTCGTCGGCGCGTTCCACCAACCGAAGCTGGTGCTGATCGATCCCACCGTTCTCGACACGCTCGATCCGAGACAGGTCCGCGCTGGTTATGCCGAGATCGCCAAATACGGGCTGATCGAGGACCCGGAGCTATTTGCCTGGCTCGAGGGCAACGGGGCGGAGGTGATCGCGGGGAATTCCGACGCACGACATCGCGCAATCGCTGCCGCGGTTCGCGGCAAGGCCAAGGTGGTCGAGGCGGACGAGCGCGAAATGTTGGGCCGGCGCGCTCTTCTCAATTTCGGGCACACCTTCGGCCATGCGCTGGAAGCCGCGACGGGCTTTTCGGACAAGCTGTATCACGGCGAAGCGGTTGCGCTCGGCTGCGTCCTCGCCTTCGACTTCTCGGTCCTGCGGGGCCTGTGCCCGCCGGAAGACGCTGCCCGCGTTCGCGCGCATTTCGCCGAAGTTGGCTTGCCGATCACGCTCGCGGAGGTCGGATTGAGCGGTCGCGGGGGGGAACTCGCCAGCCACATGACTCACGACAAAAAGCGCGAGGGCGGCCGAACCGCGTTCATCCTCGCGCATGGAATCGGGCAGGCGTTCGTCGACAAGAGCATCGATCTTGCGGACGTCGCCGCCTTCCTCGACCGGGCAAGCTGACTGATGCCGTTCGCGGAAGTCATCGGCGACCCGATCGCCCAGTCGAAGTCGCCCATCATTCACAAATATTGGCTCGACCAGCTCGGGATCGAGGGCGAATACGTCCGCACCGGCGTACCCGCCAACGAGCTTTCGGATTTCATGACCCGCCGCCGCGCCGATCCGGAATGGCGCGGCTGCAACGTCACCATTCCGCACAAGCAGGCAATCATACCGTTGCTCGACCGTCTCGATCCTGGAGCGGAAGCGATCGGCGCGGTGAATTGCGTCGTATCGGCGGAGGACGGGCTGGCGGGCTACAACAGCGACATCGACGGCGTGGCCGCGGCGCTGGATTCGGTCGAGCTGAAGGGTCGAAAGGCCGTCGTAATCGGCGCTGGAGGCGGGGCGAGGGCGGTCGTTGCCTATCTGGCCCAACGTAATGCGGAGATCGTGGTGCTTGCCCGCAATCCGGCCAAGGCCGACGAACTGTCCTCGCTCGCGCCCGTGCGGATCCTGCCGCTGGAGCAGGCGGTGGACGCCTTCCAAGGCGCTGCGGCCATAATCAACGCGACTTCGATGGGCATGGCGGGAGCCGATCCGATGCCGCAGCCGCTGCTCGCCGCTGTGCGCCCACGTTCGGCGGATGCGATCCTTTTCGACATGGTGACGACGCCGGCTGACACCGAATTCCTCGCGTGCGGAAACCGCACGGTCGATGGCTTGACGATGCTGATCGGCCAGGCGCGCAGAGCGTTCGAACTCTTCTTTGGCAGCAGTCCGCCGCAAGGCCACGCGGAACTGCGCCGACTGCTGACTGGAGCCGATCAATGAGCCACCCGATTTCCCTGCTGGAGCCGGCGCACAGCCACCGCGCGCCCGCTGGAGCCAAGCCGCCCGCCGGAGCCGCCGCCGACTGGACCGTGCCGCAGCATTGGGATGAGCTGACCGATGAGGACCATTGGGTGTGGGACACTTTGTTCGCGCGCCAGAAGACTTTGCTCCATGACCGCGCGGTGCGCGAGTTCGAGGAGGGGCTCGACGTGCTCAGCCTCTCCCGGTCCGGAATTCCCGATTTCGACGAATTGAACGCAAAGCTCTCCGCGCGGACCGGCTGGTCGGTTGTCGCGGTTCCCGACCTCGTGCCGGACGAAATCTTCTTCCAGCACCTATCGGAACGGCGGCTTCCGGTCGGCAATTTCATCCGTTCGCCAAAGCAGCTCGATTACCTTGGCGAGCCGGACGTGTTCCACGACGTGTTCGGACACGTGCCGCTCTTGGCGCAGCCGGCAGTCGCTGATTTCATGGCCGAGCTCGGCCAGCTGGGCCTCAAGGCAATCGAGCTCAATGCGATCGACCGGATTGCGCGTCTCTATTGGTACACGATCGAGACCGGCCTGGCGCTGGAGGGCGGTGAGCTCAAAATCTACGGTGCCGGAATCCTCTCCAGCTTCGGCGAGACCCATTATTGCCTCGAGAGCGCCAAGCCGCAGCGGCTGAAGTTCGATCTGAAGCGCGTGCTCCGGACCGGCTATCGCGCGGACGAATATCAGCAATGCTATTTCGTGATCGACAAGTTCGAAGATGTGCTCGGCCTCGTCCGGGCGCACGACTTCCCGGCGCTTTTCAGGGAACTTGACGGAATGCCGGATCTCGACCCTACGAGTGCCGGCGCCAACGAAGAAATTAGGATCCCATAGACCTCAGCCGTGTGTTGCCGCTATGAGGCGGCCTTGCGGGGACGGGAGTCGAATTTGGATACTGCGGAAAACGGGCGGCGGGCGGAGAGTCGGGTCGCCCAGCGCATCCGGGAATTGATTGTCGAAGGCGAGCTTCCGCCGGGGACTCGAGTGGCCGAAGCGGGAATTGCGGAGCGTCTGGGAGTCTCGCGGACTCCGGTGCGGAATGCGCTTCCGGCGCTCGCCAGCGAAGGGCTTCTCGAACCCGCCGGAAAGCGCGGTTATGCGGTGCGCAACTTCACCACCGAGGACAGTTACAAGGCGACCGAGATCCGCTGCGTTCTCGAAGGCTATGCGGCGCGCGAGCTGGCGGCGCGGAGCGACCGCGGCGCCATCGTCGGAGAACTTCGCGAGGTGCTTCGCGAGGGGGACGGCATTTTCGCCAAGGGGCACGTCGTCAAGGACGACGAGCAGAGCTACGCGCATATGAACGGGCGCTTCCACGACCTGATCGTTGGGGGCGCCCGCGATCCGCTGCTCAAGGACCTGGTGCAGCGCGTTTATTCGGTTCCATTCGTTGCGCCCAATGTGGTGGCGTTCAAGCGAGTGCCGCTCGATGAAATTTACCCGGTGCTGGTCTCCGGCCACCACCAGCATCACGCGATCGTCGATGCGATCGAGGCCGGGCAGCCGGACATTGCCGAAAGCCTGATGCGCGGCCACTCGAGCCCGGCGCGGCGCAGTCTGGGGCTCGAAGGGGGGAACGTGGAAGGCACGGTGGCGGAGATCAATCAGTGAGGGTTGCGCTCGCTGCTGCGCTGCTCGCGATTGCCGGTGCAGCGACAGCCGGGCCGCTGCCGGTTGCGGGAACCGTGGTGAAAGAGAAGCCGGCACTCGGTTCTTTGATCGCTGCCGGCGCCAAGGTTGAGAAAGTCGCGGACAGCGTGACCTGGGCGGAAGGTCCGGTCTGGATCCGTGACGGCGGCTACCTGCTTTTGAGCGATCCACCCGAGAACAGGATGTTTCGCTGGTCGGCCAAAGATGGGCTAAGCATCTTCATGAAGCCCTCGGGCTATGCCGGAACCGACACCGCGATTTTCCGCGAAGACGGGTCGAACGGCCTCATCCCGGGCGACAAACCGGGCACGATCCTGATGGCGGACAGCGGCAGCCGTGGAATCGCTCGGCTGGACCTGGCGAGCAAGAAGAAGACGTTTCTGGTTACGCAGTATCGCGGCAAGAAGTTCAACTCGCCCAATGACCTGGTGCTGGCGCGAGACGGATCGATCTGGTTCACCGATCCGCCATACGGGCTGAAGGATCTCGACAAATCGCCGGCCAAGGAAATGCCCTTCAACGGCGTCTACCGGTTGCTGCCCAACGGCGAGGTCCGGCTGATCGACGGCAGCCTGACCTTTCCGAACGGCATCGGCCTCTCGCCGGACCAGCGAACGCTCTACGTCAGCGTTTCCGATCCCGATCAGGCGAAGATCTACGCCTATTCGCTGGACCCGACAGGCAAGGTCCTCAGCCGCCGCGTGTTCGCGGACATGACTGCACTGGTGAAGCAGGGGTTGCCGGGCCTTCCAGACGGAATGAAGATCGACGCGCAAGCCAACCTGTTTGCCAGCGGCCCGGGCGGAATCCACATCCTGTCGCCCAAAGGCGTCGAGCTTGGCCTTATCAAGACGGATGTGACGAGCGAAAATTGCGCTTTCGGCGAGGATGGAAGGACGCTGTTCATCGCTTCGACGCACGCGGTGCTTCGGGTGCGGACGAAGACCAGGGGCCTCGGCTATTGACCTGAAGCTCAGCGGCGGCATATTGGATCCCATCGCTTCCGGCTCCGGCCGAAAGCGAAGCATCAAGAGTGGATTGAAGCGAAAGCCGAAGTCCACGCCAACCTGCCCAGCCCGGGCAAGGTGGCGATCCCTGGAAGGGAGATGCGGCCGAGGCGGCAACCAAGCGGGCCAACCAGGCTGCATCTCCCGGCGAAACGAGAGGAAGATGGAGCTGTCTGTCGTGCCCGCATCCGCTGAGGAAACCGGTTCAGCCGGCGCCGCTTCGAGCGATCGATGTCCGGACGTCGCTCTGTTCGAAGTCCCGGTTCCAGAGGCGTTGAAACGCTTCGGATCGAGCGTGCGAGCGTCTGCGGCCGGAAACCGTCAGAACCCTCCCATCGTGGTTCTCGGCGGTATTTCGGGCGACTGTTTTCCATGCCTAAGGCCGGACGGGAGCCGGGGCTGGTGGTCGGGTCTGACCGGACCGGGCGCGGCCATCGATCCGGCGCGCTTTTACGTGATCGGGGTCGATTACGCGGCCGATGTCACCGGGGAAGCTGCCCCAACCACGTTCGACCAGGCGCGGGTACTCGCTTCGGCGCTTGATACGATCGGGATCGCCGAGCCGGTCGCCATCGTCGGCGCATCTTACGGCGGAATGGTCGCGCTTGCGATTGCGGAGGCGGATCCGGAGCGCGTCGCCAAGCTGGTGATCATCGGTGCGGCCGGTGAGCCCCATCCGGCGGCCACCGCAGCCCGCGAGCTTCAGCGGCGTGTCGTCGCGCTTGGCATCGAAGCGGGTCGCGGGGACGAGGCGTTGGCGATCGCCCGAGGGATGGCGATGCTGACCTACCGGACGCCGCAGGAATTTGCGGTGCGCTTCGACGGAGGCATCGACGAGATGCACCCGACCGCCGCCTCGCACCCGGGCGGCTATCTTCGCGCGCGCGGCCAGGCTTTTCTCTCGGTGATGTCGCCGCAGCGTTTTCTCAGCCTTTCGGCCTCGATCGACCGGCACCGCGTCCATCCGGAGCGGATCACCGCGCCGACGCTGTTGATCGGGGCGGACAGCGACCAGATCGCCTTTCCCGAGCAGATGCGCGCTCTGGAGAAGAAGCTGGGCGGCCCTTCGGAACTCCATCTGATCGACTCACTGTTCGGCCATGACATGTTCCTGAAGGAAGCGGCTCGCATCGGGCGGATCGTGGCACCCTTCATTGCGGCCGCTCCATGAGCCGCAAAAAAGACCCGGCGACCATCGTCGCCGCCGCGAGGACGGAGTTCGACCGGGGCTACCGAGGCGTAGCCCCGCCCATCGTCGCGTCGGACACGTTCGAGTGGGACAGCCCGGACGAAAAGCCGGAGTTCGATTATTCGCGGACGGTCAACCCGAATCGGGCGCTGCTTGCGCAGGCGCTGACGGAGCTCGAAGGCGCGGCGGGCGGTGTCGTCACCAATAGCGGCCAGTCGGCGGCGCTTCTGGCGCTGCTTCGGCTGCCGAACGGTGCGCGCATCGTCGCTCCGCACGATTGCTACGGCGGTACCTATCGGCTTCTTCAGGCGCTTGCCAATCAGGGAAAGATCGCCTGCGATTTCGTCGATTTTACCGATGGCGCGGCATTTGATCGTGCACTCAGCGAAAAGCTCGACCTGTTGTGGATCGAGACTCCCAGTAACCCGCTGCTAAGGATCACCGATATCGCCCGCTGCGCCGCCGCGGCCAAGCAGCGCGAGGCTCTCGTGATCGCCGACAACACGCTGCTGACTCCGCTTCGCCAGCAACCGCTCGCGCTCGGTTGCGACCTTGTGATGCATTCCACAACCAAGGCGCTCAACGGACATTCGGACCTGTTCGGCGGCGCGCTACTCGCGGCCGACGCCGCCTTGGTCGAGGAGCTGGAGTGGTGGTCGAATGCAGCCGGCCTGAATGGGTCTGCCTTCGATGCGTCCCAGACGCTTCGGGGTTTGAGGACACTGCCGCTTCGGCTCGACCGGCAGGAGTCTACCGCCGGGCGCGTCGCGCAGTGGCTGAGCGGACGAGCGGACGTTCAGGCGGTGCACTATCCAGGCCTTGAGTCACATTCCGGCCATCATGTTGCAACGCAGCAACAGTCGGGTCACGGATTCATGCTGAGCTTCCGCTTGAGAGGCGGCAAAGCCGCGGCAGATAAGTTCGTCGGCGCACTGGAATTGATCACCCTCGCTTCGTCGCTTGGGGGGTTTGCAACCCTCATCTGCACGCCAGCATCCATGACCCATCGCGGCATGCCGGCCGAAGCGCAGGAAGAGGCGGGAATCCATCCCGATCTCCTCCGTCTGTCAGTCGGCCTGGAAGATCCTGACGATCTCATCGCGGACCTCGAACGGGGCTTCGCGGTCGCCCGCTGACATCCTGAGTTTGGGATACAATCCCCATTAAGAATCCGGTCTGCCGCCGGAACAATCCCCCGAAACGCGTGAATATTTCTCGTTGTGCAGTGCAACAATGTGTCCATTTTGTTGCATCAGGCCCGGAGTCGCTGGGTGTCGCAAGAGCCGCGCGATGCCGGGCCGGGGAGGGGTTGCCGAAACTCTTTACGGGGGATTGTGATGACTGGTTTTGTTCGACTTGGTGTTGCGGCCGTTGGGGCCATGTTGCTGTTCTCGACCGCGCCGGCGGCTGCCGCTGCGGGCGATCTCGGCGGCGGATTCACCGTAACCGGTGGCGCCACCCTGACCAGCGACTATCGCTTTCGCGGCATTTCGCAAACGAACAAGGAGCCCGCCGTCCAGGGCACCTTCACGATCACACATTCGTCGGGCTTTTATGCCACATGGTGGGGCTCCTCGATTGACGATTACATCGCGAACGGAGCGCAGGCCGAGAACGATCTGATCGTCGGCTATCAAAAGAGCTTCGGGCGGACGACTGTCAACGGCGGCGTCCTCTATTACTGGTACCCGGGCAACCACGGCGCGACCACCGACTTCTTTGAGCCCTATTTCTCGGTCGCTGAAGCCGTCGGTCCATTCACTGCCAAGGCGACGGTCAACTATGCGCCGAAGCAAAAGGCGCTGAACATCGGCAACGGCAGCGAGGACAATCTCTACCTGGCCGGCGACCTGTCATACGCGATTCCGAAATCGCCGATTAGCCTGACCGCTCACCTCGGCCATACCTGGGGCCCGAGCTATCTGTCGATCGGCAAGGAATATACCGACTGGAACGTCGGCGCGAGCTTCACGCACGGGCCGCTCACCCTCGGCGTCCAGTACGTCGACACCAGCAAGAAGAGCTTCAGCCCACCGAGTTCGGATCACCCGAGCGGGCGGGACATCAGCGGGCCGGGCGTGGTCGGCTCCATCGGCGTCGCATTCTAAAAGGAGGGACCCAATGAAACTGATCCTTGCGGTGATCAAACCGCACAAGCTGGAAGAGGTGAGGGAGGCGCTTGGGGACATCTCCGTCCAGGGCCTCACCGTCTCGGAAGCGCGCGGTTACGGCCGTCAGAAGGGCCACACCGAAATCTACCGTGGCGCCGAATATGAAACGAACCTGGTTCCGAAGATCCGGGTCGAGATCGTCGTCGAGGACGGTTTCGCCGAACGCGTGGTGGAGGCCATCCAGCACTCGGCCCGCACCGGTTCGATCGGGGACGGGAAGATCTTCGTGCTCGATGTCGAGCAGGCGGTGCGGATCCGCACCGGCGAACAGAACGACGACGCTCTGTAAGGGGGGTGAATCGATGAAACTCGTAAGCAATCTCTGCCGGGGGGCTGCGGGCGTTACGCTCGCAGCGTTCGCGGCGATGCCGGCCTGGGCTCAAGCGGCGGCGACGGCTGCACCGACCGTCAACAAGGGCGACACCGCGTGGATGATGACCTCGACGGTGCTGGTGCTGATGATGATCCTGCCGGGATTGGCGCTGTTCTACGGCGGCCTTGTCCGCTCCAAGAACATGCTCTCGGTGATGACACAGGTGGGGGCGGTCTGCGCGCTCGCGATGCTGATCTGGGTCGGCTGGGGCTATTCGATGGCCTTCGGCGACGACTTCTCCAGCGATTTCCTCAAGCAGTTCATCTCGAACTTCGACAAGGCGTTTTTGAGGACGGTCACTCCAGATACTACCGCGGCCACGTTCACCTCCGGCGTCGCCATTCCCGAATACGTGTTCATCTGCTTCCAGATGACCTTCGCGGCGATCACCGTCGCGCTGGTCTTGGGATCGGTGGTTGAACGGATGAAGTTCTCCGCGGTGATGATCTTCGCGGCCATTTGGTTAACTATCGTCTATTTCCCGGTTGCCCACATGGTCTGGGCCAGCAGCGGCAAGTTCTTCGCGATGGGAGCACTGGACTTCGCCGGCGGCACCGTGGTGCACATCAACTCCGGCGTGTCAGCGCTGGTCGCCTGCCTTATTCTCGGCAAGCGCATCGGCTATCCGCATGAGCCGATGCCGCCGCACTCGCTGACGATGACGGGCATTGGGACCGGTCTGCTGTGGGTCGGCTGGTTCGGCTTCAACGCGGGGTCCGCGCTTGAGGCGAACGGCTCGGCGGCGCTGGCGATGATGAACACTTTTGTCGGAACGGCAGCAGGCGGTCTCACCTGGATGGTCGTGGAGAAGCTGATGGGCCACAAGGCCTCTGCCCTCGGCTTTTGCTCGGGCCTCGTCATTGGCCTAGTCGCGGTGACCCCGGCCGCGGGCAATTCGGGTCCGCTCGGGGCGATTGTGCTCTGCAGCGTTGCGACGGTCGTCTGCTATCTTGCAGTCACCAAGCTGAAGCCGGCGCTCGGTTACGACGACGCGCTCGATACCTTCGGCGTCCATGGCGTCGGCGGAATGGTCGGCGCGATCGGCACCGGCATCGTGTATGCTGACTATCTTGGTGGACCGAGCAAGTCCGATTTCAACATGGGCCATCAGATTCTCGTCCAACTAGCTACAGTCGGCACGACGATCGTGTGGGCGGCTGTCGGTACGACAATCGCCATTTACATCGCCAAAGCGCTCACCGGCCTCAGGGTCAGCAGGGAGACCGAATTCGAAGGTCTCGACATCGGCGAACACGGCGAGCGCGCGTACAACTACTAAACCGCGCGCCTTCAATAATCGCGGGTCGGCACTTCCGGTGCCGGCCCGCCTTTGCGTCCAGCGCACAAGGAGGGTAGGCGCACATTCATGCCTGACGTAGCCGAGCAATCCAGACCCTCGACCCCTCGACGTCCGGTCGAGCAGAATCCGGACATCCGTTATCTTGGGCGTATCCTGGGCGACGTGATCCGCGCGTTCGGTGGCGAGACCCTGTTTCGCCGGATCGAATATATCCGCTCGACTTCGGTCGACCGCCATCGCGGGCTGATCGCGGACGACAGCGTCGATCCGGGCCTTGGGGCGCTCGATCCGCACGAGACGCTCGATTTCGTGCGCGGCTTCATGCTGTTCTCGATGCTCGCCAATCTCGCCGAGGATCGGCAGGGCGGTGCCTGGGAGCCGGGCGCCAGCCTTGCCGAGGCACTGGACATCCTCCGCAACGAAGGTGTTGCCGACGGCGAGGCCGCCGCGCTTCTGAACAACGCCCTGATCATGCCGGTGTTGACCGCCCACCCGACCGAGGTGCGGCGCAAGAGCATGATCGACCACAAGAACCGGATCGCCGAACTGATGCGGCTGCGCGACTCGGGCGCGACAGTGACCGCCGAGGGCGAAACGGTCGACGAATCAATCGCCCGGCAGGTGGCGCTGTTATGGCTCACGCGTCCGCTCCGCCGCGAGCGGTTGTTCGTTGCCGACGAGGTCAACATCGCGCTTTCCTACATGCGCGACATCTTCGTCCCCGTCCTTCCGCGGCTCTATGCGGAGTGGGAGCGGGTGCTGGGCAAACGGCCGCCGAGCTTCCTGAGGCTCGGAAGCTGGATCGGCGGCGACCGGGACGGCAATCCCAACGTCACCGCAGAAACGCTCGAATATGCGCTCGGGCGAGCGTCGGAGACTTTGCTCCTCTATTATCTCGAGCAGGTGCACTCGCTTGGCGCAGAGCTTTCCGTCTCGACCGAGCTAACCGACATTGCGCCGGCGCTTCGCGAGCTGGCCGACGCTTCAGGGGATCCGTCTCCGGCCCGTTCCGACGAGCCGTACCGGCGGGCGCTGACCGGCGTCTATGCGCGCCTGGCCGCGACATTCGCCGCAATTGCCGGACGGGACGCGCCGCGCGCGCCGCTGGTCGAGGCAGAGCCTTACTCGGGACCGTCGGCGTTCGTCTCGGACCTCACGGTGCTGATGACGGCGCTCAAGACCGGCGGAAACGGATTGCTCGGCGGCCATTCGAGCCTCAAACGGCTGATCCGTTCCGTCGAGACGTTCGGGTTCCATCTCGCCACTCTCGATCTGAGGCAAAACTCCGCGGTCCAAGAGCGGGTGGTTGCCGAGTTGCTCAAGTCGGCGGGCGTCGAGCAGGATTATGCCGCGCTGGGCGAAGAGGAGCGGGTGGCGCTGCTCCGTCGGGAACTCGCCTCGGAGCGGCTGCTGTCGAGCCCGTTTGCTGGCTATTCCGACGAAACCAGATCGGAACTGGCGATCGTTGCCGCCGCCGCCGCCGCTCACGCGCGCTACGGCCCGCAGTGCATCCAATATTATGTGATCTCGATGGCCAAGCAGGTGTCGGACCTGCTCGAGGTGTACCTGCTGCTGAAGGAAGCGGGGCTGTGGCGGCCCGGCAATCCGCCGACCGCTCCGATCATGGCCGTGCCGCTGTTCGAAACGATCGCCGACCTGGAGCGAGCGCCGGAGGTGATGCAAAGCTGGTTCGAACTTCCCGAGATCGCCGGTGCGCTTCAATCGCGCGGCTTTTCCGAAGTGATGATCGGCTATTCGGATTCCAACAAGGACGGAGGCTATTTGACCTCCGTCTGGAGCCTTCATCAGGCTAGCGAAGCGCTGGCCGAGGTGTTTCAGAAGGCCGACACCCGGATCCAGCTGTTCCATGGCCGCGGCGGCGCTGTCGGGCGCGGCGGCGGATCGAGCTTCGCCGCCATCCGCGCGCAACCGCGCGAGACGGTGCAGGGCCGAATCCGGATCACCGAACAGGGCGAAGTGATCGCCGCCAAATATGCGACCCCTGATGTCGCCGCTTCGAATCTCGAAGCCATGGCTTCGGCAACCGTGCTCGCCTCGCTCGAGCGGGATGTGCTTTCTGGAGCCGATGCCGCGCGATTCGCGGTGGCGATGGACCAGCTCTCGTCTGTCGCGTTCAAGTCTTACCGCGGCCTCGTCTATGACGAGCCGGAGTTCGCGACATTCTTCCGGCAGATGACTCCGGTTTCGGAGATTGCGACCCTCAACATCGGATCGCGTCCGTCCAGCCGAACCAAGTCGAACCGAATCGAGGATCTGCGCGCGATCCCCTGGGTGTTCAGCTGGGGCCAGGCGCGCGTCATGCTTCCCGGCTGGTACGGCGTGGGATCGGCACTGGATGGCTTCGGCGACAAGGGCCTGCTTCGCGAAATGCGGGAGGCGTGGCCGTTCTTCCGGACCACGCTCGACAATATGGAGATGGTCCTCGCCAAGTCGGATTTGTCGCTTGCCGCCCGCTACTGCGAGCTGGTCGAGGATCAGGGGGTCAGGGATCATCTGTTCGGCCGGATCCGCGAAGAATGGCAGCGCAGTCACGATTGCCTGCTGGAGGTGACGGGCGAGAGCCGGCTGCTTGAGGGCAATCCGCCGCTCGAGAATTCGATCCTTCTGCGGCTGCCGTACATCGAGCCGCTGAACCTGCTGCAGATCGAGCTGTTGAAGCGGATTCGTTCCGGGGAAAGCGGCGAGCAGCTTCGCGACGGAATCCACCTGACCATCAACGCAATCGCGACGGCGCTCCGGAATTCGGGGTGAGAGTACCCCTGCGTAGGCAGGGGTCCAGTCCGGCAAAAGAGTCTGGGCTCCTGCCTTCGCAGGAGCACGGCTTCAATCCGCCGCCTCTGCCTTCAGCAGGCCCTCGAAGCGGAGCACGTGGCGCACCCACGGCCGCTCGAGCATCAGCGCGCGGAAAGCGGCGAGGTTCGGCCATTGCTCCAGGCCGAAAACGCCCTCGGTCCAGCCGCTGATCACGAAAAGGTAAGGATCCGGCAGCGTTAGCTCGCCGCCGAACAGGAAGGGTCCGGGACCAAGCCGCTCGTCGATATAGTCGAGCCTGCTCGCCACTTTCTCCCGGAAGAATGCCTTCACCTCTTCCCCGGCATCAGCGGCGAAGAGGGGCGAAAAGCTCTTGTGAAGCTCTGTGGTGATGAAGTTCACCATTTCCAGGACCCGGTAACGCCGGAAATCCCCAAGCGGAGGAAGCACCTGCACCGCTTCTGCGCGATCCGCGAGGTACTGGAGGATGACCGCGTTCTCGGTCAGCACCTCGCCATTCTCGATCTGAATGGCGGGCACCGAACCTTTCGGGTTTACGGCGAGGTAAGAGCTTCCGTCGTTCAGCGTATGCGATTTGAGGTGCACGCGAACCGCGTCATGCTCGATCCCGATCTCGTGCATCAGGATATGCGGAGCCTGTGAGCAGGCCCCGGGCGAGTAATAGAGGGTCACCATCGCGTCCGAGCCTCAGTCGACGTCATTCTCTTCGTTCGCGTCGAGGTCGTCGTTGGCCATCGCCTGATTGCCGGCGCTCTCGTCGGGCGGAAGCGTTTCGATGTCGGCGGGAGGAGCGGTGAGGTTGTTGTCGATCACGCTCATGTCCGCGGCATTCTGATCGGCCGTCGGCTGGCTCTTATGACAGGCTGCGACCAAAGCCATCGCCGCGAACAGCGCAACCGCCAGACTTCGCCTCATTCAGACCTCCTGCCGCTCTTTATCCCATCGTCGGAATCACGAACGCATTCTCGCCGGTGACGCTCCCGTCGGGCCAGCGCTGAGTCACGATCTTGCTCTTTGTCCAGAAACGCAAGCCTTCCTGACCATATTGCCCGATGTCGCCGAAGCCGGAGCGCTTCCAGCCGCCGAAGCTATGGTAGCTGACCGGCACCGGGATCGGCACGTTCACGCCCACCATTCCGACATTCACCCGGGCCGTGAATTCACGCGCGGCATGGCCGTTGCGCGTGAATATGGCGACTCCGTTGCCATAGGCGTGATCGCTCGGAAGTCGCACCGCTTCCTCGAAATCCTTGGCTCGGACCATCTGCAGCACCGGCCCGAAGATCTCGTCCTGGTAGCTTTTGAAGCTGGGCTTCACATGATCGAAAAAAGTCGGGCCGATGAACCAGCCCTTCTCGTGCCCCTGGAGCATGAAGCCCCGGCCATCGACGACCAGCTCGCCGCCCTCATCCTCGCACATCTGGATGTAATGCTCGATCCGCTCCTTGTGCGCCTGGCTGACCACGGGCCCGTAATGGGCATCAGGATCCGTCGAGACTCCGACGCGCAGCTTCTCGATCGCTGGAACCAGCTTCTGGCGCAGCCGGTCAGCCGTTTGTTCGCCCACCGGAACGACCACCGGAAGCGCCATGCAGCGCTCCCCGGCCGAACCGAACGCCGCTCCGGTGATGTCGTTCACCACCTGGTCGAGATCGGCGTCGGGCATGACCACGCCGTGGTTCTTGGCGCCGCCGAACGCCTGTACGCGTTTCCCGTTCGCCGTCCCGCGCGAGTAGATATATTGCGCGATGTCGGACGATCCGACGAAACTGATCCCGGCAATGTCCGGGTGATCGAGGATGGCATCGACCATCTCCTTGTCGCCATGGACGACGTTGAGGATGCCGTCAGGAAGGCCGGCCTCCTTCATCAGTTCCGCGAGGCGCACCGGCACCGACGGATCGCGCTCGCTGGGCTTCAGGATGAAGGCGTTACCGGCGGCGATCGCCATTCCGAACATCCACATCGGGATCATGGCCGGGAAGTTGAACGGCGTAATTCCCGCGCCGATCCCGAGCGGCTGGCGCATCGAATAGACGTCAATGCCCGGCCCCGCACCCTGGGTATATTCGCCCTTCAGCGCCTGCGGGATTCCACACGCATATTCGATCACCTCGAGCCCGCGCTGAACGTCTCCGCGAGAGTCGGCCAGCACCTTGCCGTGCTCGGAGGAGAGCAGGTGCGCGAGCTCCTCCATGTTCTTCTTGACGAGCTCGCGATATTTGAACATCACGCGGGCGCGGCGCTGTGGGTTGGTTGCTGCCCAGGCAGGCTGCGCCGCCTTGGCGGCGTCGACGGCGCGCTGAAGCTCGGCACTGGTCCCGAGCTTTACCTTGGCCTGCACTTCGCCGCGGTTGGGGTCGAAAACATCTCCGGTCCGGCCGCTTGGCGCATAGCTTTCGCCGGCGATGAAATGGTCGATGTCACGCAACATGTTAGGTCCTCGAATGCTGATTGGGGGCTGCCGCCGCACTAGACCCTGGCAGCCCCGAATTCCAGCCGAGGGCCGGGTTATTGGTCCTTCGCGAGCTTCGCCTTGTAGGCATCAAGGCTGATCGGGCGGCCGAGGAAGTCCGCGACAAGCTCGCCGGCCGGCCGGGTTCCGCCCGGTGCGAGCACCAGCTCCCGATACCGGCGCGCGGTCGCACGGTCGCGAAGCCCATGCTGCTGGAATTGCGTGAACATGTCGTCGGCAATCACGATCGACCAGCGATAGGTGTAGTAAGCCGCGGCGTACCCGGCGAGATGCGGGAACGCGTCCTGCCACTCCGAATCCGGGCTCGGCGGAAGCATGTCGTACTTTGCGTCGAAGGCGCGCGCTGCGGCGCCGAGATCGGCCGGAGCCGGCCCCATGTGGAACTGCAAGGCCGTGTTGGAGAGACCCAGCTGGCGCATATCGTCCATGCCGAGGCTGAAGTACCGCGCCTTGTTCATCTGATCGACGAGCTCACGCGGGATCGTCTTCCCATTCTCGTCGACCGCGAAGTCCTTGAGCACGCCGTAATCGTAGACCCAGTTCTCAAGCATCTGCGACGGAGCTTCGACGAAGTCCCATTCGGTCGCGACTCCGCTCTGGCCGGCCCACCGCTGCCCCTGGCCGCCGAAGATGCCGTGGAGCAGGTGCCCGAACTCGTGGAGGAACGTCTCCACATCACCATGCTCCATCAGGCTCTTTCCGGCGGGCAGGTTCATCACCAGGATTCCGACCGGGATCTGGCCGGCGGCGGTGCCTGCGCGAAGAGGCACGGAATTGGCATGCTCATATTTGCCGGGGCGAGGGTGCGAATCGAAGTAGAAGCGGCCGATCAGCTTGCCGTGGTCGTAGACTTCGTAGCTCTCGACCAGCTTGTCCCAGACCGGCGTTTTCCACGGGCGGATTTCGACTCCGAACATGTCCTCGGTGAGCTTCAGGATTCCGTCGCGAACCTTGTCGTACTGGAAGTATTTGCGCGCTTCCTGCTGATCGTAGCCATAGGACTGCTTCTGCACGATCTGGCTGACGTAGGCATTGTCCCACGGATTGAGCTTGGTCGCTCCCGGCTCAAGCTGCTGCAGCACCGCGAGCTTCTTCGCGTAATCGCGATCGCCTGCGGGCTTCGCCGCCGCTGACATTTCGTCCATCAGCGTCTGCACCTTCTCAGGCGTGTTCAGCATCCGGTCCTCGAAATTCAGGGTCGCGTAGTTCGGACGGCCGAGCAGCTTGGCGAACTCGTCGCGTTTGTTGAGCATGTCGCGAAGCACGCTCTCGTTCTGCGGATACGCGCGCATGTTGTACGCGTGGTAGAAGCGCTCGCGAAGAGCGCTGCTCTTCGCGTAGGTCATGACCGGGATATAATCGGTGTAGTCGGTCCGCAGCGTGATCTTCCCGTCGGTGCCGGGCTTGTGCGCGTCGATGAAATCCTGCGGAAGCCCGTCGAGCTCGGCCGGCGTAGCCGTAATCGTTTGCTGGCCTTTCGGAATGTTCGCTTCGAATGCCGTCGAGAGGTTGGCAATGTCATCGGAAAGCGCCTGCGCCTTCGCCCGGCCTGCCGGATCGAGTCCGACGCCCGACCGTTCGAAGCCGCCGAGCGTCCGCTCGAGATAATAGTTCGTGACCTTGTCCGATGCGGGTGCTTTCACCGCCTTCAGCCGGTCGTAAATCGGACGCGACAGGCTGAGCTTCGTCGACTCGCTCGAAATTCGCACCTCGCATTTCTGACCGGCCGCGCGGGCCTCAGGCGTGATCGCAACTTCGCGGTACATCGCGGATTCGCCGCCGGCATCCCCCAGCAGTTCCGACAGCCGGTCGTATTTGCGAAGCGTCCCGTTGACGGTGGCCGGGCCTCTCTCATGCTCCAGCGCCTTGCGAAGAGCGGCGCTCCGAGCGACGAAATAGTCGCACCTCTGGTTGATTTGGGTCGCGGTCGGCGCCCCGGTCAGAACGGGCGGGATCAGTGGTTGGGCGGCCATTGCCGGCGACGCTAACACGCTCGACCCAAGGATGAACGCAACAAATGCTCGCATGATTATTCCCCCTTCAGCAGACCCTCTGGGTAACGGCGGCCGCGTTCCGGAACAATGGCGCTTCGACAAATGGGCGTTCAGCGCGCTAAGCGGCGGTAACGGGAGAGTCTTATGCGCAAACTGGCTACCGTCCTGCCTTGTCTGGCTCTGATCGGAGCCGCGCCGCCATCGTCTCCGGATGCGCAACTCCGCGCAATTATCGCTCCAGTCAGTGCGGCGAGCCTCAAGGCCTTTGACGAGAAGCTGGTCAGCTTCGGCACCCGCCACACGCTGTCGTCGCAGACCGACCCGAAACGCGGCATCGGCGCGGCGCTCGCCTGGGCGAAATCCGAGTTCGAGAGCGATGGGCTGCCGACGGTGGAACCCTGCCAGACGATGACCGGCTCAAGGCTGCCCGGGCCCACCCGGATTTGCGACATGGTCGCGATCCAGCGCGGGACCGAACGGCCGAACGATGTCGTCATCATCACCGCGCATATCGATAGCCGGGTGACCGACGTGATGAACGCCAATGCGTTCGAACCCGGCGCGAACGACGACGGCTCGGGCGTCTCGGCGATCCTCGAAGCCGCGCGGGTGCTTTCGAAGCACAAGTTCCCCGGCACCATCGTCTATTCGCTCGATTCCGGCGAGGAGCAGGGGCTGTACGGCGGCAGGGTCATTGCCGAATATGCGAAGGCGCAGGGCTGGAACGTGATCGCCGATTTGAACAACGACATCATCGGCAACAGCTGCTCGTCGGACGGACTATGCGATTCGACCCACGCCCGCGTGCTGTCGGAAGGACCGCGCTCGCAGGGCGAGACCGAGCTGATGGCGGCCACCCACTCGCTCGGCGGCGAGAACGACTCCCCGTCGCGCAACATCTCGCGTTTCATCGCCAACCTCGCCGACAGGCTGCACATCGGCCTCAGCGTTCGCCAGATCTGGCGCACCGACCGCTTCGGGCGCGGGGGAGACCAGATCGAGTTCCTGAAGCTCGGCTTCCCAGCCGCGCGGATCAGCGTCGCGGTCGAGAATTACAACTGGCAGCACCAGGATGTGCGTGTGGAGAACGGCATCCACTACGGCGACACGATCGACCATGTCGATTTCGGCTATCTCGCCAAGATGACGAAGCTGAACGCCGCCGCTCTTGCCGCCATCGCCAGCGCCCCGCCGCCGCCTGAGCCGAAGGTGGAAGGGGCGGTCAGTACTGATACGACCCTAACTTGGGCCGGAGATTCGGCTCTGGAATATCGCGTGTGGCGCCGACGTACTGACGCGAACAACTGGCAAATCGTGCAACCTCCTCCCGGAAGTCCAGTACACATATTGATCAGAACAGATGGTGCTGGAGGCGGTTGGGATAGAACTTCGAAAGATTTCGATATCAGTTGCGAAGGCGGCCCGGCGCAGAAATCTGACGAGTGCCGGGCGATCCTCAAGCACATCCGCGTCGATGATTGGGTGTTCGGCGTCTCGTCAGTGAGCAAGGATGGCTTCGAAAGCCCTGTCGCCTCCGCCGTTCCCGGCGGCGCATTCAAGCCCTACGTCGCGCCGCCAGCGAAGACCTCGCGGTGATCGTCACCCCGGGCTTGACCCGGGGTCCGCCTTCCTTTCTCCCGAACCGATGAGAGAAAGGCAGATGCCGGATCAAGTCCGGCATGACGGAAATGTGCTCCACACCGACCGACCAACCGAACAGCATCCGCTCGGCGGAGTGGCTTTGCGGCTGGCGAGCGCGCTCCTGCTGGCGCTCACTTTCGCGCTGGTGAAGCTCGCCTCGACGCGCGGGGTCGATCTCGCCGAAACGCTCTTTTATCGCCAGTGCGGGTCGGCCATCTGCGCGACCGCTTTCGTTGCGTCGGGCCCCGGTTTCGCAACTCTCCGCACCCAGCGCATGTGGGCGCACGTCAGCAGGATGGTGGTCGGAATGACTGGAATGGCGCTCAATTTCCTGTCGATGATCCTGCTCCCGCTCGCGGAAGCGACGACCATCGGCTTCTCGGTGCCGATCTTCGCCACCGTGCTCGCGGCGCTTCTGCTCGGTGAGCCGACCGGCAAATGGCGGTGGGGAGCGGTCGCCGCCGGCTTCCTCGGCGTGCTGGTGATCGTGCAGCCTGGATCTGGGGATGTGCCGATGATCGGCGCGGGCGTGGCCGTCGCCGCAGCGCTGGTCACCGCGTCCGTCACCATCATCCTTCGCCGCCTCGGCGCGACCGAGCTCGCATCCACCACCGTCTTCTGGTTCGCGGTGAGCTCGCTTGTGCCGCTTTCGCTGCTGATGCTGCGTTACGCCCACATGCATGACCCGGAGACTTGGGCGATCATTGGCGGCATCGCGCTCGCCGGCGGCCTTGGGCAGCTTGCCCTCACGGGCTCGCTCCGGCTCGCGCCGGTCGCGATGGTGATGCCGATGGATTATACCAGCCTCTTATGGGCGACGGTGCTCGGAGCATGGCTCTTCGGCCAGCTGCCGAGCCCGTGGACCTGGGCCGGGGCGCCGATCATCGTCGGCAGCGGGCTCGTCATCGTCTGGCGCGAGCACAGGCTTCATCGCCGCGCCGCCTTGTCGGCGACTGCTGCAATTCCCACCTAAATTGCTGGAAGGATGCGGCAATGGCAGGCGGTTGGACTCGCGATGGAGCGGTTCAGGACCAGATCGAGGACACGGTGAAAGATGCCGTCCTTCGCGCCCGCGCTTTGACTCCGCATGGCGAGAGCGCGGACGAATGCGACGATTGCGGAGAACCGATTCCGGCACGTCGGCGCGAGGCGCTTCCGGGCGTCCGCACCTGTGTTGCCTGCCAATCCGAACGGGACAAGGCGGTCGTTCACTCGACGATCAACCGGCGCGGGAGCAAGGATAGCCAGCTTCGGTGAAATTTCTGTCCTACAAATGCAGGCTTGGACTAGTGGCAGCTTCATGAGCCTCCGCACGTCCCTGCACGCTCACTCGCCAAGTTCACAGGCGCGGAGCATTGATCGCCCACATCTCCCTTGTGATCGGCGGCGGGGGCGGCAGGGAATGCAGGCTGCGAACGCGAACTTTGTGACCTTCTGATGCCCCGCAACCGCTCCGACGGCTTGCCGAGCCGCAAGCAGATCCTCGACTTTATTTCCACGTCGGAGCAGCCGGCCGGAAAGCGCGAGATCGCTCGCGCCTTCAATCTTCGCGGCAACGACAAGATCGCTCTCAAGAAGCTGTTGAACGACATGGCCGACGAAGGACTGATCGAGACCTCGCGCGGCCGCGCCTTCAACCAGGTCGGCGGGATTCCGCGGGTGACCGTGCTCAATATCGTCGATGCGGACGAGGACGGGCACGTCTGGGCGAAACCGGAGCATTGGGAAGCAGATGTGCCGCCGCCGCGGCTTCGTGTGATCGAGAAAGGGCGGCATAGCGCGCTCGGGATCGGCGACCGCATTCTGGCGCGGACGGAAGAGCGGGGCGACCGCTTCGTCGCGCATCCGCTCAAGAAGCTCGCGAAACGGGCGGAGCTGGTCCTTGGCGTGCTTCGGCGAGATGGCGACCGGTACTGGCTGACGCCGGTCGAGAAGCGCGAGCGGCGCGAGCTTGCGGTGAGCGACATCAAGGAAGCGGGAGCCGGCGACCTCGTGCTGTGCGAAGTGAGCGGGCGCGGGCCGCGGGTCACGGCTCGGGTCGAGGCGGTGCTCGGCGACCCTTTCGCGCCGAAGAGCTTCAGCCTGATCGCGATTCACAAATACGAACTTCCGCACGAATTCAGCGATGCGGCGATTGCAGAGGCCAAGCGGGTGGCGAAGCTTCCGCTCGGCCCGGCTGCACCTCCCCCTCGGGGGGAGGTGGCGCGAAGCGCCGGAGGGGGCCCCCTCAGTCAGCTTGTAGCTGACAGCTCCCGCGCAGGGGGAGCAGCTCAACGCGAGGACCTCACTCATCTGCCGGTCGTCGCCATCGATCCCGCCGATGCGCGCGACCATGACGACGCCATCTGGGCGGCGCCGGACGACGATCCGGGCAACAAAGGCGGGTGGAAGGCGATCGTCGCAATCGCGGACGTCAGCTTCTACGTCCGTCCCGGGTCCGAGCTCGACCGCGAAGCGCGAAGGCGCGGCAACAGCGTCTATTTCCCCGACCGCGTGGTCCCGATGCTACCCGAGGAACTGTCCGCGGGCATCTGCTCGCTCAAGGAGGGCGAGCCTCGGGCGGCACTCGCATGTCATCTCCAGATCGCGTCGGACGGCAGCGTCAAAGGCTGGAAATTTACGCGGGCAAAGGTTTGCCTCGCCGCAAACATTGCCTACGAGGATGCTCAGTCCGCCATCGATGCGTCCGAAGAGGAGCGGGTCGAGGTCTCGTCTCCGGTCTGCTGGATGCCGGAGGTTGAAGGACCTGTTCCGGCAAAGCTGGTCGATACCGCGCTAAAGCCGCTGTGGAGCTGCTGGCGTGCGCTGGCGAAGGCCCGCGAGAAGCGCCAGCCGCTCGAGCTCGATCTTCCGGAGCGGCAGGTGGTGCTGGACGAGATGGGCCGCATCACGTCGGTCGCCCCGCGCGAGCGGCTCGACGCGCACAGGCTGGTCGAGGATTTCATGATTGCGGCCAACGTGGCGGCCGCCCGCGCGCTCGAAGCGAAGAAGGCTCCGCTGATGTACCGGATCCACGAACCGCCTAGCCGCGAGAAATTGGTCGCCCTCAAGGATTATCTCGACACTTTTGGGATCGAGTTCACGCTCGGCCAAGTGATCACGCCGCAGACGTTCAACAGGATTATCGAGCGGGTGGGGGAGGCCGATAGCCGCCCCGAGATCATGGAGCAGCTGCTTCGAACGCAGATGCAGGCGCGCTACGGGCCGGAGCGGCTCGGCCATTTCGGGCTGGCGCTCGCGACCTACGCCCATTTCACTTCGCCGATCCGTCGCTATGCCGACCTGCTCGTCCATCGCGCGCTCGTTAGCGCCTACAAATTGGGGGAGGGGGGACTGCCACCTGAGGACGCGGAGAAATTCGAGGAAGTGGGCGAGCATATCTCCCGGCTCGAACGTCGAGCGATGGAAGCCGAGCGGGAGACCGTCGACCGCTATGTCGCGGCTTACCTCGGCGACCGGGTCGGTCAGGTGGTGATGTGCCGGATCACAGGAGTTCAGCCGTTCGGCTTCTTCGCCACCGTGACCGATCTCGGCGGTGATGGGCTGGTGCCGGTCTCGACCATTGGCGACGAATATTTCCGCTACGACGAGAAATCGCAGCAGCTGATCGGGGAAGAGACGGGCACCACCTATCGGCTCGGTCAGAAGCTCAAGCTTCGGATTGTCGAAGCCAATCCCGTGTCCGGCGCGCTCCGCTTCGAGTTACCCCATACCGGGGATGACGACGACGAGGAGGTCCGGCCCGCTCGCCGCGATCGAATCCGCCCCACGCAGCGACACGGTGGCCCGAAAAACATTCGTCACAGCAATCGACGACGGTAAAAGCAGGCATGGCAACTACCGCAGCAGCTGCAATCGCCGCAATCGCCGCCCGGGCCCGACGTGAAATCCGTGAATATCTCGAAGAGCGGAACGCATTCGACCCGATGAGCGCGGTACGTTACGACCCTCCCCGACAAATACATGCGCGACAACTGGAGATGTTGGTCCGGCGCGGGATTGTGAAGCGGACCAGCGACGGCGCCATGTGGCTGGATCGCGCCGAGGTTGAGCGTGAGGCGGAGCAACGCTCGGTCGCTTTTCAGCGGCTCACGAGATTCCTCACCTTTCTCTTCATCTTGCTTGTAATCGCGCTTGCCTTCGCTTTCCTGTGTATACGCTGATCGCTCTTGGTCTGACCTCGCAGCCGCTGTAGCGTCAGGCCATGCGTCAATATCTCGACCTCCTGCAGACCATCCTGGACGAGGGCGTGCCGCAGTCCGACCGCACCGGCACCGGCACGCTGAGCTATTTCGGCGCGCAGATGCGCTTCGATCTGGGCGCAGGTTTCCCGCTTCTGACGACCAAGAAACTGCACCTGCGGTCGATCATCGTCGAACTGCTCTGGTTCCTTCGCGGTGACACTAACATCCGCTGGCTGAAGGACCGCAACGTCCGCATCTGGGACGAATGGGCGGATGAGAATGGCGACTTGGGGCCGGTCTACGGCAAGCAGTGGCGCGATTGGGAATCCAGCGACGGCCGCCACATCGACCAGATCGCTGGGCTCGTCCAACTGATCAGGAAAGACCCATCGTCCCGGCGGCAGATCGTCACCGCCTGGAATCCGGGCGAGATCCACAAGATGGCACTCGCCCCCTGTCACTGCCTCTTCCAGACGCAGGTGGCGGCGGGGCGCCTGAACCTCCAGCTTTACCAGCGCAGCGCCGACATGTTCCTCGGAGTCCCGTTCAACATCGCCAGCTATTCGCTCCTGACCCACATGCTTGCCCGGGAATGCGGGCTCGAGCCCGGCGTGTTCGTATGGACCGGCGGCGATTGCCACATCTACTCGAACCACATGGACCAGGTTCGGCTGCAGCTGACCCGCGAGCCGCGCCCGCTTCCGAAGCTGGTGATCAAGGATCGGGGGCAGGGGCTGCTCGATTACGAGCCCGAGGACTTCGTCTTCGAAAATTACGATCCGCACCCGCACATCGCCGCCCCCGTCGCCGTCTAGTCGGCTGGCTTCACTGCCACCACCGCCATCGGCGGCGCTCCGCACTGATGTTCGAACGGCGCAAGCTCTGGCGGGAGCGGAAGCGCCAGCGTCTGTCCGGAAAGGACGACCTCCTGCGCGACCTGGACCGGCTGGTCGGTCTTGCCGGGCGTGTGCATCGTCACCGCTTCACCGTTGAAGCTGCTGCCGGTCGGCCAGACCGGCAGGAACAATCGGCTGCCGTCCTCGTCGTGGAAAAGCAGGCAACCGCCCTCATAAAGCAGCGAACCGGTGGCGGCGGTGGTGGAGGTCCATTGATACGGCATCGTCGCGAGGGCGAGCGGCCGAAGCGGGCGGTAAGGAGCCGGTGTTGACGCGCAAGCGCCAAGCGCGAAAGCCGCGAACCAGGCGATGAATGGGCGCATGGTGCTCCTCCGCCGGAAACAGCCAGAACGTCGGTAGGGGGAACCCGTTCCGGCGGGTGGTGGGCGCTAAGAGTCGAAGCGAATACGGCTTGCGACGAACCGCTCGCGCAGCCGCTGGACAAGCGGCCATTAACCACGCCATGATTGCTCGGGGCATCTGGTCTAAAGGAGTATTATCATGGCTCGCCTGGTTTTCGCCGGTCTGGTGATCGGCACCTGTCTGGCGATTGCTGCTTGCAACACCGTTCGGGGCGCCGCCGCCGACGTGAATTCGGCCGCGGATTGCACCCAGAACGCAATGCACGGCGGACGCTGCTAAGCATCGCCGAGCGATTGCTGCGAAGAGCCCCGCTGGTGGAGGCCGGCGGGGCTTTTTCGTTTGCGAGCGAGGCTGAATTAACGCGTCTTTAGGACCGTTGCGCGAACACGGTTGCTGCTCGGGTCCGGGGAGCAAGACGTGCGCAAACTTCTGATCAGTCCGGCCCTCACCGGCGTCTGCTATCTCGCCGGAAGCTATTACGGCGCCGACGCCGAACAGCTGATCCACAAGAGTCCGGAGACGACGTATCAGGGCGTCAACGACTGGCTCGACAATATCGGTTCCAGCGGCACGACCAGCTTCGAAGGCGGCAAGCCGACACCCTACGAGATTCAGGTCGACCGCACCTCAGGCCAGCACCTCATCGTGCACGTCCTGTTCGACGGCAAGGAAGGGGCCAGCACCGATCTTGACTTCGTTTCCCAGGATAATGGCAAGTCGACCCTCGTGAAGGCGCGCGCCCACGGCGACACGGCGGTGCTGAGCAGCGCGCTTTCCGGCACGGCAATGGCGCGGATGGCCTATGCGCCCGACTGGATGCTCAACATGTTCACCCTCCGGCCGCTGCTGCAAAAGGTGGGGGATCAGATCCAGCAGGGCGAACCTGCCTCCGACGATGGCCAGTCCGCCGGCCAGGAGCCGGTGCCGAACGCCCAACAGCAAAGCCAGCAGCAGCAATGGCAGCAATATTCGGCAACCCAGCCGTCGGTCGACCCGAATGCCGACGCCGATCGCTATCTGAACGGCGGCAACGCAGCCAACTAGCGCAGTGAAGGCCGCACCGTGAGCGTGCCCTCCGGAAGCGGTTTCAGCAAATCGCGTGCCGCCACCGATCCATCCAGCCATGCCTTCCAGTCGCCCGGAGGTAGCACCGCCACCTGCCGGTTGTGATAGCGCCCGACGTCCGGCCCCGGCTCGGTCGTCAGCATCGTGAACGCCTCCCCGATATCAGGGGTGGAGCGGACCAGCCCGGCAATCCCAAGCATCCCGTCGTCCGGCGAGGTGAATAGCCAGCGGTCCTTGCGCTTCGCTTTGGGATCGGCGGCCGCGGTGAACTCATAGAAACCGTCGGCGATGATCAGGCAGCGGCCGGACCCGAACTCCCGCCCCTCCGACCGGAAATTGTAGACCGGCTTGCCACCCGCCCCGGGCCAGCTCCAGCGGCGGACCACCAGATCGTAGCTGTCCGGCTCCTCGGTGGAGCGCCGGAGGATCGGCGCCGGATCGGTAATGCAGATATCGCGCGGCGACAGGTTAGGAATGCCCTCCGGAAAGCGGATCGGCATCTGCAGCGCCCGGACCGCCTGCCGTACCGCCTCGATCGCTCGCGTCTGGGTATAGAGATTACACACCGCCTATTCCCTCACATCATCCGCTGAAGTTGGCAAAGTTGGCAGCACGCGCGCGCGAAGGGCTGCTGCCGCAAAAGGAGACAAACCGTCCGGCGAACCGCATCCGCCCCTTAAGCCACAGATCGCCCGCGATAGGACAGCAAATTGCGTTCGCACTCATCCACCCCAAGGGATGGAACAAAGCCGCGGCGGCTGCGCTGCTGCCAAATGGCAAAATACAAGATCATCATCGAGAACGAGGAGTTCAGCAGCTCCGAGGAACAGGAAGCGCCGGATCAGGAGAGCGTCCGCAAGCGCGCCGTCGCCACCACGCTCGCCATCGCATCCGACCAGGTCGCCGTCGGCAAACCCTTCTTCGGAGCGCATGTGACGATCGAGCAGGACGGGGCCGCGCTGCTTCGCCTCATCGTGTCGGCCGGAGCCTCGCCGCTGAAGATGGGGTGACGTCACCCTGAATGCGGCTGCAGTTCCCTTGTCTCGCCCGGAGGCGTATTGTTCCGGCATCAGAACAATAGCGGGAGCAAAGCCATGACCGCGTTCAACGCCGTTCGCTTCACCGTAAAGCCGGGCCGGGAGCAGGACTTCATCGACGCACACGCACGCGTGGACCGCGAATGGCCCGGCCTCAGGCACGTGAACCTCATCAAGACCGGCGACCAGAAATTCTGCATCATCGGCGAGTGGGACAGCATGGACGCGCTGGCCAACGCGCGCCCGAGCATGATCGCCACTCTCGACACGTTCCGGGATATGCTGGACGGCGACACCGACCCGGTTTCAGGTCCTGTCCTCGAGCTCAAATAGGCCGATCAGCCGCCCGGCGAGGGCGGCGCAGGCGGTGCAGGCGGCCCTGAGCTCCCGGCGCCGGCATTCTCTCCCGGCCCGGCATTCGCCGAAACCGCCGGCGGCTGGATCACGCAATCCTGGAGCCAGGGATCGTCGCCCGTCCCGGCGACTTTCTGGCAGCTGACCGTCACAGTCTGCCCGGGCTCCAGCTTCGTCGCGGCATCGACCGAGTGATCGTCGAGATCGATCCCCAGCGGCAGGTCGGGGTGGTTGGTCTTCAAGCGCATGTCGATGCTTCCGTAGCCGTCGGGAACGGTTCGGACGAACTGGCCAGTCACCACCATCTGGTGGCCGCCGAAGCGCCGGTTCGCGGCATCGGAATCGGTGTGATAGGCCTCGAACAGCTCGGGCGCTCCGATCGTGATCGCCTCATTGGCCACGCGGACTGGATTGAACCGCGTATCGATGTGGATCGCCCCGGCGCCGTGGCCGAACGGGCCGATCTTGCCGAACGCCACCAGCGCAAGCAGAAGCGCGCCGCCGGCGATCAGCACAGTCTTGCGGTTGCGCTTCAGCTCCTCGGGCGGGCGGGAGCCGCCCCGAAAAGCAGGGTCGCGGCTCGATTTCAGATGCTGGCGGACCGTGGGATCCGTCGGCGCCCCGCAGCTCGGGCAGAATTCGCGCAGCGGGCTCACATCGGCCGCACATTCCGGACAACGCATGACACCGACTCTCCTAAGGCTCGCCAGCCTATCCTCGGCGAGCGCCATAGAGGAGCCGAAATCGAACGGCTACTGCCTCATTCCACCCCGAGCTCCGCCTAATAGCGGCGGGTGTTGCCCGGGCTCACCTTAAGGCCGGTGACCGAGCCGCGATAATCGACGTTGCAGCGGAAGCTGAGATCGCCGTAGCCGCGGTTCTGATTGCCGTACTGGCTGCCATACTGGCCGCCGTAGCCGGTGCCGATCGTCCCTTTGACGCGAAGCCCGTTCGAACGGCGCTGAACGTCCGTAATGGCCGTGACCCGAAGCGCCGGGGCGGCGATATTCTGGTTATAGGCATAACCCTGCCGATACGCGCCGTTCTCGCGCTGGCCATAACCGCGATACTGGTATTGCGCCTGGGCCAGAGCCGCGCTCGCGCATTGCGACACCGCCTGGCGATCGGTCACGGTGTAGCGGTTGCCGAGCAGGCTATCGATGATCGCGCTGACCGGGTTCTGCGAATAATTCTGGCCGTAGCCGTAGGCCTGGTTCGGTTGGGCGTAGCCGTAGCCGGGCTGGCCTGGATAAGGCTGGGGCGCCTGCTGCGGATAGGTGGGCTGCTGATAGGGATAGGGCTGCTGATACTGGGCAGCCGCAGGCGCTGCGACTCCGCCGATCGCCGCAACAGCGGCGAGGCATTTGAGATAGCTTGTCATTGGGAATTCCTTCGGTCTCACCCGGAAAACGCCGGTGAGTTCGCAAGTAGAACGAACAGCCGTACGATTGGCCGCATGAACGGGAGATAACGTTGGATGCAGGCCGTTCGGGGAACTGCCGAACACCAACGTCACCCGCAACGGCGCTGGGGAACGCAGGCGAAATAAAAAGCGTAACAGTCGCTCTTCATGCGTTGGAGCTGCAACATGGATCAAGACCGCATCATTGCGGTCGGGCTTCTCACACGGCGCGACCTCTCGGCCCTCGGCCCCGCATTCGATCGCGCCTGGCCGATCGAGGAGGTGCCAGCGTTCGGCGAGCTGCTGCGCAAGATCGATCAGGCCGACGAGAAACTCTGCGGGGAAAAGGCGGAGCGAGAGCGGGATTAGCCGGTCCCCCGCTCCAGCGGGCAGCCGCGGAAGTTGGCAAAGTTGGCAGCGGCAACGAGCGTAAGGGCGCCCGCACGCGAGGGGGTGGGGTGTGTAAGCTTTGTCACTTTCGGTAAAAAGGCGGGTACCCACTGTCGCGAAGGGAAGGACGCTCTTGCCCGGTAGCTCGGGTGGGACTCGCATTGACGATTGTGAAGCACAAAGCGCCCTCTGTAGGACAGCGGGTTCTTGCGCTAGGCTGACGCGATGAAGGGCTCATGCCATTGCGGGGCGGTCAGGATCGAGGTGCCGCACGCGCCCGAATGGCTGGGGCGGTGCAATTGCAGCTTCTGCAGGAAGATCGGCTCGCTGATGGCCTATTATCCGGACGACGGCGGAGTGAAGATCGAGGGCGAGACGGTGGCCTACATCTGGGGCGACCGAATGATTTCGCAGCATCATTGTCCGGTTTGCGGGTGCCACACCGACTGGCGATCCACCGGCGAGAGCTACGGCAAGGTCGGCATCAACGCGCGGCTGCTCGACGGGTATGAGGAGCGGGAGGGGCGCAGCTTTATCGACGGGTGCGAGGTTGAGGTGCGGTTTCTGGAGAATGCGGATTAGGGCGCAGGAAGTATTCCAAAAATTACTAATCTGAGTCAGTCTACCGCCGCGCTCGTGCTCGGAGAGCGAGTCGCAAGGGGAGTCTCCTACCGTCGGCTGACTTATGTCGGCAATGACGGACCTGACGAGCTACGCGAGAATTGTCGTGTGTCCTACAAGGCCGAGGGCCTTTAGGGGGGTGTATGATTGATTCGTTAGAGCGGTATGTACTCCTGTATGACTTGAAGCTTCGAACCGCTCGCCGTGATACTGAGTTTCCGCCCTTAGAAGACCTAGCTGCAGCCATAAAGAAGCGGGTCGACGACGGAGAATCTCATATTGAATTACCGTCATACGAAGGCGGAGGAGCGCCATGGCTTCGAATAAAGAAAGCTAGGATCGATACGATTGGCGGGAAGAAGTATCTCCAATTACTTCTATCAGTCGGCGATCCACGTGCGGCAAATCCATCGTTTGAGCACTCCGAAACGGGTGCCCTAAGGACCGTGGAGAAGCTTGAGAAAGAAGGGAAGGCAGCGACTGCGCATTGCAGCATCGCTTTGCAGGAATCTCCCGGCAAACGTCACCGAATGGTCGTAGAGGACATCCGTGGCTTGGGACGGACACGCATACAAGAGCTTCTTGCTCACGAGCTGAAGGTCATCAGTGAAGACTACGGCCTGGAATATACAAACAACTCTGGTGACGAGGTGGCTACCTACATTATTCCGTCACTTGAAGGTCATAGAGCTGAGAAGATATCCGCTTCGCTCGGGCGGAGTACACTGACCGGCGTTTGGTTGATCGATACTAAAACTCAGAAGTCCTTGGATGAAGTCCCGGGCGCTAAGGTCGCACGACGGGAAATCAAAATCGACATCACAGATAAGTCTCTGTTGGATAAGATTGCGGCATACGGTGCGAGCAAAAACTTTGATCGGCTTCGCCTGGTTTGGAATGATCCCCAAGGAGCGGGCAAGCCGGAGCGCGCATCCGTCGACCTTACCCAGCAGGACGTCCAAGACACCTATTTCGTGAAGCAATATAAAATTACCGTATCCGATCCACTTGATGAAGCGGTGCCTGAGCTACGCGACGATGTTCTTCAGGCAATGGCAAAGAAGATGCCGAGCTGAAAGCAGTGAATATCTTCCGCGCACCATTTTTGTTCTTGATGATCCGGTTCCACGGCCGCTGGACATACATTCTCGTATTGCCGTTGTTAGCAGCACTCGTAATGACGGGTTTGGTTGTGTGGCTTGGCGACAAAGTGAGCGTTCTCGGACCTTCGGGCCTCTTCACGAAACTGCTAGCAATCATGCCCATAGCCGGTGGTTTCTTTGTGGCCGCTCTGACCGTCATTCTCAGTCAATCGAATAGTGTTCTGCAGGCTGGCTTTGTCGGTGAAAACAAACCGGTGCTTGAGAACGACAACGAGACCATGACGCGCCAGAGATTTCTGGCGTTACTATTTGGATATTTGTCGTTCAGCTCTTTCACAATTGCGGGGATTCTCGCAGGAACCGATTTCATCGCTCCTGCCATTAAGACACTTATTGATCCTCAACCATGGCTATATATTAAAGTGCTTACCACCTTCGGAGTTCTCTTCTGGACTGCGCAGATGTTTTCCTGCTCGATGATCGGTCTGTTCTACTTAACCGACCGTCTTTATCGGGCAACCGGGGTTGCTAAATTCAAGAAAGACTTGCCTCCTACGTCCTGAGTTAGTCCTAATGTATGCGGAAGACTAGCGGAGCATTCTTCAGTCATGGCGGATCTCATTGACCTTTTTGGTGACAACCCGCACGCGCTTGAAATAGCTCGGCAGCAATCCCCGTTCTGGGAATACAAACTTTCAGCCGCTCTGTTGCGACAGAATCTCAAGGGGCCTGCGCGTAAGTGGCGCGACTTGAGAGAGGGTCTTTACACACAGAGACTTACGAGCCTCCGCGGGATTGACGTACTGCCGTGGTTCAACACGAAAATTGCCGAAGCCTCAGGCTTCATCGACCCAGTTGTGGAACTCTACACTGTACGCTTGCCCAAATCATGGGGAGAGCCTGGGCAGCCGGGAGACGTCAATGAGATTGCGCACGTGTGCAGCTTGATTGGCAGCGCGGCTACTGAACTTGTGCGTTGGGAAGAAGATGTTGTGTTTACCAAAGTTCCGAAGGATTTCGATGGTTTACGTCGTGGTCTCTCCGGTGGTGCCGGTCATCAGATCGACGAATTGATGAAGGTGCCGGATGTTCTCGAATATGGGGTTGATCAGGCAGTTGAGGCGAGTGGGGGAGGTGAACCGACGGTCATTGAGCACACGATCAACATTTCACTACCTGATGGCTGGAAAGAAAATCTGCAACGGGAGTTCGGGAGATTGAACGAACGCCTCGAAGCTGGCGAGATTAGCTTCGACTAGCCTCTACTTCGCCGCGAACGACTCCAACGGCAGGCAGGATCTATCCGGAGCCTAGCTCTCTCGGGGATACCGCCCCTTTGAATTCCGTGCAGGCAGCGGGATGTTCTTATCTTTCAGATGTTTTTCGAAGGCCCGCTCGAACACTGGTCCGATGCCATCCCAGTTGCCTTGGAAGCAGATTGGGCAAAGCATCATCTCGTAGTGCTTCAACCAATGCCACTCGTGACGATGCGGCTCATCCACGATTGGCTTTCTGCATAAGTCACATCTGTATTGCTGCCCATCGTGCATAATCGCTCCTACCTAAATCCAATCCACCCACGCTCCTCAATACGTCGGCACTTCTCTCTGCCCCGGCGCCTCGCACGTCGCAGCGCTGGCAGACAGCGGTAGCGCCTCCGATCCACTGACACGCCCGAACACGGCGTCGAGGAACGCGTCCTTCACCGGCGGCGGGGCGTCGTGGCCGCCATCGAAGGGGAGGAAGGTCACGTCCGCGCCTTCGCTCTGGAGTAGCGGCACGATCTCGCCGCAGGTGACGCCGAACTTCAGGATCGGATCCTGCCGGCCGTGGCTGACGAACACCCGGCGGCCGCGCGCCGGGCTGACGTCGCGGATCGCGATGCCCGGCGACCAGGCGATCACCGCCGCGAAATGCTCGGCACTCGACAGGCCCATCGCCAGAGCGAAGGTCGCGCCGTCGGAGAAGCCGGCGAGCACGGTGCGGGCGCGGTCGACGGGGACGATGCTGGCGAGATCGGCGATTGCGGCGTCCACCCGCTTTTCATCGCGGCTGCTGACGAAGCGGTGCGACAGCCGGTTGGCGAGCGGGGAATCGATCGATGGCGGCTCCTTGGCGGTTTCCACCGCATCCCAGGTCTCGCCGGCAGAATCCGGGGCGAGGAGGACGAGGCCGCGCATGTCCGCCTCCCCCTCGAAATGCTCGACCATCTCCGTTTGCCGATGCCCGGCGCCGTGGAGGAGGACGAGCAGGGGCGGATGAAGGCTTGCGCTCGCCGGGACATAGCCGACGGCGCCGTCGGGGAGGGCGAAGAGGTGGGCGTGGGATACGAGGTGGGTGGGGGGCGGTCCCTCGACGCGCTCGGGACGAACGGTGGTCGCTTGTGCGGGGGCGGTGGCGATCTGGGCGAGAGCGAGGAGCGCCGGGAGGAGCATTACTTCGCGGCGATGAGGTCCGGTTCGTCCTCATTCACGCCCCTCGACTTCGCTCGGGACGAGCGGGAGGGTTTGCGCGGCTTCACGTCGACAAGGACGGGCTTGACGCTCGCACGCTCCAGAAGTGGCTTCAGATACTGCCCGGTCGCCGAAATCGGCGTTTCGGCAATCACCTCCGGCGGACCCTCGGCGATGATTCGGCCGCCGTTGACTCCGCCGCCGCGCCCGAGGTCGATCACCCAGTCGGCGGTCTTGATGACGTCGAGGTTGTGCTCGATCACCACCACCGTATTGCCCTGCTCGACCAGGCGGTGGAGCACTTCGAGCAGCTTGCGGACGTCCTCGAAATGGAGGCCGGTGGTGGGCTCGTCGAGGATGTAGAGCGTCTTGCCGGTGGCGCGGCGGGAGAGCTCCCTCGAAAGCTTGACCCGCTGCGCCTCGCCGCCGGAGAGGGTCGTCGCCTGCTGGCCGACCTTGATGTAGCCGAGGCCGACCTCTTCGAGCATCCGCATCTTGTCGCGGATCGCGGGCACCGCCTTGAAGAATTCGGCGGCGTCCTCGACCGTCATGTCGAGAACGTCGGCGATCGACTTGCCCTTGAACTTCACCTCCAGAGTCTCGCGGTTGTAGCGGGCGCCGTGGCAGACGTCGCAGGTGACGTAGACGTCGGGCAGGAAGTGCATCTCGATCTTGATGAGGCCGTCGCCCTGGCACGCCTCGCAGCGGCCGCCCTTGACGTTGAAGCTGAAGCGGCCGGGCTTGTAGCCGCGCGCCTTCGCCTCCGGCAGGCCGGCGAACCAGTCGCGGATGTTGGTGAAGGCGCCGGTGTAGGTCGCGGGGTTGGAGCGCGGGGTGCGGCCGATCGGCGACTGATCGATGTCGATCACCTTGTCGAGCTGTTCGAGTCCGGTGATGTTGGAGCACGGGCCGCAGGGGATCCGCGCGCCGTTGAGGCTGCGGGCGGCGCCGGCGTAGAGCGTATCGATGGTGAGGGAGGACTTGCCGCTGCCGCTGACCCCGGTGACGCAGGTGAAGGTGCCGAGCGGGAAGGCGGCGGTGACGGCCTGCAGGTTGTTGGCGGTGGCGCCGTGGACGGTGAGCTTCTTGCCGTTGCCCTTGCGGCGCTTGGCCGGGACGGCGACCTCGCGGCGGCCGGAGAGATAATCGGCGGTGACGCTGTCGGTGCAGGCCAGCAGGGTGTCGAGCGGGCCGGCGCAGACCACTTCGCCGCCGTGGACCCCGGCGCCGGGGCCCATGTCAATGATATGGTCGGCGGTTCGGATCGCCTCCTCGTCATGCTCGACCACCAGCACCGTGTTGCCGAGGCCGCGGAGGCGCTTGAGGGTCTCGAGCAGGCGGTCGTTGTCCTTCTGGTGGAGGCCGATCGAGGGCTCATCGAGGACGTAGAGGACTCCGGAGAGGCCGGAGCCGATCTGCGAGGCGAGGCGGATTCGCTGGCTCTCACCGCCGGAGAGGGTGCCGGACTTGCGGTCGAGGTGAAGGTAATCGAGCCCGACATTGTGGAGGAAGCCGAGCCGCTCGTTGATCTCCTTCAGGATGGCCTTGGCGATCTCATTTTGGGTGGGGCTGAGCTTTTCGTGGAGGTTCGCGAACCAGGCGAGCGCGTCGGCGACCGAACGGCGGGAGGCGATGGAGATGTCCTCGCCCGTGACCTTCACCGCCAGCGCTTCGGGGCGGAGGCGGGCGCCGTGGCAGACTTCGCACGGGAGCGAGGACTGGTAGCGCGATAGCTCCTCGCGCATCCACGCGCTCTCGGTCTGGAGCATCCGGCGATTGAGGTTGGCGATCACGCCCTCGAACGGCTTCTTGACTTCATAGCTTCGGCGGCCGTCGATGAAGCGAAGGGTCACCGGCTTGCCGTTGGTGCCGTGGAGGATGATGCGCTTGGCGTCGTCGGGGAGGTCGCGCCAGGGCACGTCGAGCGAGAAGCCGAACTCGCGCGCGAGGCTGGAGAGGACCTGCATATAGTAGGGCGAAGGCGGGTTGGAGCGCGCCCACGGCGCCACCGCGCCCTTGGCGATGCTGACCGCGTGGTTGGGGACGACGAGGTCCTCGTCGAACACCAATTTCTCGCCGAGGCCGTCGCAGGCGGGGCAGGCGCCCTGCGGCGCGTTGAAGGAGAAGAGGCGCGGCTCGATCTCGGCAATGGTGAAGCCGCTGACCGGGCAGGCGAATTTCTCGGAAAAGACGATCCGGCCGGGGACGCCGAAATCGAGCTTCATCCCGGATTGCTGCGGCGCTCGCCCTTCGACAGGCTCAGGGTGAGCGCCTTCCCCACCCGCGCTCACATTGAGCCTGTCGAAATGTGAGCTTCCGGGCGGATCGGCTGGGTCGAGGTAAGCGAGCCCCTCGGCCAGTTTCAGCGCCGTCTCGAAACTGTCAGCGAGGCGGGATTCGATCCCCTGGCGGACGGCGATCCGGTCGACCACCACCTCGATGTCGTGCTTGTACTTCTTGTCGAGGGCGGGCGCGTCCTCGATCGCGTAGAACTGGCCATCGATTCGCACCCGGGTGAAGCCGGCCTTCTGCCACTCGGCGAGCTCCTTGCGGTACTCGCCCTTGCGGCCGCGGACGACCGGCGCGAGGAGGTAGTGGCGGCTGCCGTCGGGCAGAGCCATCGTCCGGTCGACCATCTGGCTGACCTGCTGCGCCTCGATCGGAAGGCCGGTAGCGGGCGAGTAGGGGATCCCCACCCGCGCCCACAGAAGGCGCATGTAATCGTAGATTTCGGTGACGGTGGCGACGGTCGAGCGCGGGTTCTTGCTCGTCGTCTTCTGCTCGATCGAAATGGCCGGCGACAGGCCGTCGATATGCTCGACATCGGGCTTCTGCATCATCTCCAGGAACTGGCGCGCATAGGCGGAGAGCGACTCGACGTAGCGGCGCTGCCCCTCGGCATAGATGGTGTCGAAGGCGAGGCTGGACTTGCCGGAGCCGGAGAGGCCGGTGATGACCGTCAGGCTCTCGCGCGGGATCTCGACGTCGATCCCCTTGAGGTTGTGCTCGCGGGCGCCGCGGACAGTGATGTGGGTCAGCATTGGCCTGCTTCGTTCCAGCTTTGTTCCAGATTATTGCAGCCGCCCCGAACCGTCAACGCGCTGCAAATAGGAAATGGGGATTGTCGCGGCCGATTGCTACCGCTGGGTACAACGGATTCCCGCCTTATCCTGCTGATATAACAGGCGCGGCGTCGGGCGGCCTTGGCATCCGTGCGGCTTCCTGGCGGAAAGCGGCTGCGGTTGCATCGTCCGCCGGAGCGTAGACGATCATGAGAAAGCCTGGATGCTCCGGGATGGTGAAGCCCGCGGCGCAAATACTAAGTTTGCCCAGTCTGGCCGATTCCAGCTGAAAGCGCGCCGGCGTCAGGGACTCCGTGCGGCAATTGTCCCAGGTTCGTGCGAACTCGTCGCTTGTCTCTCGCAAAGCCTGCAGCAGCTCTTCGAAATGAGGGTCGCCAATTCTCGACGCGTAGTTGGAGCGAAGAATTCCTACCGCACTTTTCCGCCGCTCGTTTCGCGAGGACATCGGGGATCGCAAGGCCGGATCCATGAACGCGCGCCAGATCAGATTATGCGCGAAAGGGCCCGCGCTCTGGTCAAGTTCGAGCAATGATCGCGCGAGTGCATTGGCAGCAATTATGTCGAAGCGGGCATTCACAATTACCGCCGGGCTGGTCTCGATGCTGGTCAACGCCAGTTTCATAGCCTCGCTGATGGCCGGCTGACTGCCGCTCGCGACTGGCGGCGAATGCCCAGCGAGCGCGAAGAGATAGGTCTTGTCGCTCGGCGATAAGCGCAATGCTGTGGCAATGCGATCCAGAACCTCAGCTGAAACCCGGATGTTTCGGCCCTGCTCAAGCCAGGTGTACCAGGTGAGGCCGACGCCCGCGAGTTGCGCGACTTCTTCCCGGCGCAAGCCTGGGGTCAGCCGGCGCGAACCTCGCGAAAGACCCACCGAGTCGGGTGAAAGTTCTGCTCTCCGCGCGCGTAGGAACGCTTTCAGCTCTTCGCGAGCATCAGCTGCTTTCGTCGCTGCGGAAGCCATAACAGGTATTCCGACTACTAGGAGTATAAAGCCTCTTACACCGGTACTTCATGATGGCAAAGGAGCAGTGCAACACGGCAATAATCAGGGGCAATCATCATGATGAATCTTACTCCTTATCTGCTGTTCGATGGCGCCTGCGGGGAAGCGATGGAGTTCTACCGGGCGCGCATCGGTGGCGACTTGAGCATGACTCGTGTGGGCGAATCCGTTCTGAAAGACCACACGCCGCCAAATCTGCACAACAAGGTACTGAACGCGCGTTTGCAAGGCGCAGGCTTCGATATTTCTGCCTCTGACTGGATGCGTCCGGACCAAACGCCGGTGAGTGGAAACACGGTCTGCATGTATTTCAGCGGCGGGACGCGCGACGAACTGACGCAAGTGTTCGAGCGACTTTCCGAAGATGCGGACGTCACCGATCCCTTGAAGGAGATGCCATTCTTGTACGGCGCGCTGAATGACAAATTCGGAGTCCGCTGGATGTTTCACGCCGAATGAACTGAACTGCTTCGTGGTTGCGGCAGCATTTTTTGGAAAAGAGGATCAACGTGGAAAAAGTGCTCGTCGATCTGTTTATCGTGCCTGAGGAAAACCTTGCAGAGTTCATGGAGGCGGTGCGGACCACCACGCCTTTCCTAAGATCACTGCCGGGCTACGTTGAGGGGTGGATCTACACGAAGGAGAGCGGACCCGGTCACTACAACGTCGTCACCACCGCGGTCTGGACCAATGAAGAGGCATATCAGGTGGCAAGGCAGGCGGCTCAGGAGGATTATCGCCGGATCAACTTTAGTCCGCAGGACGTAATCAAACGATTGGGAGTTCAGATGGAGCGCGGAGAGTATTCGCGCCAGCCATATTGAATGTCTCTGCCGATTTTCTATTCGGGAACCAAGAATGCATCGAGTTGGGCGATGCGCGCATGGCTGGCCCTCAGGGCCGCCCAATGCGACTTTCATGAAGAAATCATCGACATACGGCGGCCCCAGCGGTTCGAAGGGCTGGCCAGAATCGGCGAGTTTAGTCCTTCTGGCAGCGTCCCGGTCCTCGTCGTTTACGGCATCGCCGTGTTCGACTCGCTTGCAATCATGGAGTTCGCAAACGACCTCGCCGAGGGCAAATTGTTGCCGGCGGACATGCTGGCGCGCGCAGAAGCGCGCTCGGTCGTTGCGTGGCAGCATTCGGGCCTGTCCAACATCTGCCATCGCATTTCGTTCGAAAGCAGTTTCTATCCTCGCAAGAGAAGTCCCACGGCGGATGAAGTTTCAGAATGCGCAGGGCTTTTTGGATTCCTCGAGCGCATTTTATCGAAGAGCGAGGGCCCCTTTTTGTTTGGACGAGTCTCGCTCGCCGATTTCGCGCTGACACCGACCGTGATCCGCCTGTCGCGCCACAGTCCGCCGATGGACGATTTTCCCAGGACAAGGAGCTGGATGAACGAGGTTCTGAAACATCCTCTCGTTGGCGAATGGCTTAGGGAAGCGGATCGACTCCCGCATATCTGGTTCGATGACTATCTCGTTCCCGGGCAGCTTGGGGCTGAGGCGTTTGGGATCACCACGAGCAGGAGCTGATTATGGCCGACACCACGGACACGGATATCCTGATCGTCGGTGCCGGCCCGGTGGGTCTGTTTCTCGCCAATGAATGCGCGCGGCGGGGCCTGCGCTGGATTCTGGTCGAGGCGAAATCGGGGCAGTCCGACCATTCGAAAGCGCTGGCGGTGATGCCCCGGACGATGGAGATTTTCGACATGGCCGGCATTGCCACTCCCTTTCTGGAGGCGGCGAAGGGCGTGACCCGGATCGCGATGGAGGAGCCGTCCCGAACCCTGGCGCGAATTCAGTTCGCTCCTGAAGAGAGCCCATATCCGTTCGTCGCAATGGTACCGCAGGACGTGACGGAACGGATTCTAGTCGAAGAGCTCCGGGGCAAGGGCGGGACGGTGGAGTATCAGACAAGCTTCGTTTCCGCTGTCCAGCGCGACGATTGCGTATCCGTAACGCTGGATTGGATTGGCGAGCGGCGCGAGTTGAAAGCCGCTTACGTGGTCGGTTGCGACGGTGCACATAGCGCCGTCCGACACACGCTTGATCTGCAATTCCAGGGCGGTGCTTACGATGACACATTCATGCTGGCGGATATCGAGACGAACGAAACGGTTCCCGCCGACGAATTGCAACTTTGTCCCAGCGAGCATGGTCCGCTAGCGATCTTCCCGATGAGCTCCACCCGGCGGCGGATGGTTGCGACCGTTCCCGAGGTCGGGGACGAGCAGCCGTCGCTCGAGCTGGTCCAGCATCTCCTCAGGGAGCGCGGCCCGAGACAAATGGAAGCTCGTTCCATTCACTGGAGCAGCTATTTCCGTGTTCACCACCGGCAGGTGACGCATCTGCGAGTTGGGTGCGTCTTCCTGGCGGGAGACGCTGCCCACATTCACAGTCCGATCGGCGGACAGGGGATGAATACCGGGCTTCACGACGCGTGGAACCTAGTGTGGAAGCTGGATCTCGCGCTTCGCGGCCATGCCAGCGCGCTGTTGATCGACAGCTACGACGCGGAGCGCACGCCTGCTATTCGACGAGTGATCCGGATGACCGACCTCATGACGAGGGCACTCGGCACGCCCAACAGGTTTGCGCAAACGGCGCGTGACCTTGCCATCCCAATACTATTCCGGCTTCCCGCCTTCCGTCACACGATGGTGAAGCGGCTATCGCAGCTCGGCGTCTCTTATTCCGGCAGTCCTATCGTCAGCGGCAACGGCCAGCGCTATTTCGATGACAGCCTGCGCGGCGGCAGCGGAATCTGCAGCAAGTTCGTGCTAATGATCGGTGATGGAGCCGATCAATCGATAAGCGATGCGGCCACCGACCTCACCAATGAAATGGACGAGGTTGTGGAGGTTCGGGCGAGTCGGACCGAAGGAGTGAGGCTGGTGCGACCCGACGGATACGTCGCGTTTCAAGCAAACGGCTCCACCGCCGCGATCGGCGACGTGCGGTCGTCGCTTCGCAAGATGACGGTTGCTCGACATGAGCATTGACCGCCGAAGCTTCTCGGCGGGAGTACTCTCGATCGCCACCTTGGCTGGCAATGCCGCGGCGCTGCCGCCCGGAGACAGAAGAATGTATGGCCTGATCAGCAAGATAGTGGCGCAGCCCGGACATCGGGATCAGCTCGCGAAGATACTTTTAGAGGCCGTCGCGGGCGACGCTCTGCCGGGTTGCCTGAGCTATATCGTTGCTGTGGATTCCTCGGATTCGAACTCCCTATGGGTGACCGAGGTGTGGCAAAGCAGGGAAGATCACGCGGCGTCGCTTGCGCTCCCTTCGCTTAAAGCCGCGATGAACAAGGGGCGAAATCTGATCGCAAGCTTCTCAAGGATCGCGGAAACGACCCCGGTCGGTGGGTTGGATGTCCGTTCAAGGCACCTTCCTGACCGGTGAAACTCTGCGCGTCGCGCAGAGGCGAGACCTGTAACGTTCTCGTCAGGGCTTGACTCGCATCATTGTTAGTCATTAGGCTAAAGACTAATGAACCAGCTGTTCGAAGCCCTGGCCCATCCGACGCGGCGGGAGATCCTCGAGCTGCTCAAGAAGGGCAGCATGAGCGCCGGTGCGATCGCCGAGCGGTTCGACGTGAGCAAGCCGACGCTGTCGGGCCATTTTGCCAAGCTCAAGAACGCCGGGCTGATCCACGCGGACAAGGATGGGACGAGCATCATCTACAGCCTCAACCTCTCGGTTCTCGAAGAGGTGCTGCTGGGGTTCATGGGTCGAATGGGGCTCGCGCCCGACGGGAAGGACGAAAAGCAATGAACCGCAAGTCGATGGCCATCGTGTCGCTGGTGCTGGTGATCGCGATGGTTGCGATCGCCGTCTGGGTCGCGGGCCTGGTGCCGGATGGCGCAAGATTACCTGTCCATTGGGATTCGGCCGGAAATCCAAACGGCTTTGCCGGGAAGTGGACGGCTCTGCTGATGCCGGCGGGCATCACTGCGGCCGTCTCGCTGCTCTTCTATTTGCTCCCCGCCATCGAGCCGCGCGAGGAACATCTGAAGCGGAGCCAGGGGCTGGTGACGGCCGCGTGGGCCGGCATCCTTCTCGTCAGCTGCCTCGTCGAACTGACCGTGGTTTCAGCAGCTCTTGGCTGGGCGGCTCCGGTCAACGGCCTGAAAATGGTGGGCGTCGGGCTTTTGTTCGTCCTGATCGGCAACCAGCTCGGCAAGTCGCGAAGCATGTTCCTGGTGGGAATCCGAACCCCGTGGACCTTGTCTAGCGAGGAGGTGTGGATCAAGACCCACCGCCTGGGCGGCAAATTGATGATGGCGGCCGGAGTGATCATGGTGATCGCTGCCTTCCTGCCTCTCCAGGGGTGGGCGGCGCGGATGCTGGTGTTTGGCCTTGTCGCGGTGATGGCCGGCGTGCCGATCGTCTACAGTTACGTCCTCTGGCGGCGAGAGCGCGCGGCGCATCAACCGAGCGGATAGGTCGCCACTTCCTCATAATGGGACCCGTGGCGCGAGAGGTGGCTTTCGAAAAGGATAAAGCTTTCGACCGCGAACGGCTCTGACCTCAGGCCGCGGGTGCGCGTGAGGAAGCTTTCGACCTCTCGTGTCCGGCGGCCTTTCCAGCGCGCGAGCGTGATGTGCGGGTGAAAGGCGCGGCGCTCCGGCTCCAGCCCGGCCTGCTGGCAGGTGCGTTCGATCTTGGCTGCCAGCGCGCCGACGGGCGGCTTCGGTTCCACTGCCGCCCATAGCGCGCCGCCGTTGCGCTGCTCGAACCGGCCAGTGCCGGCGATCCTGAGTTGGAAAGCTGGTGCGTGAATCCGGCCGAGCGCGTCCGCCAGATCATTGGCGACCGGCCGCTCGACCTCGCCGATGAAGCGCAAGGTGAGGTGGAGCTGCTCGTCATCCTGCCAGCGGAAATCAGGGCTGTCGGCCATGGAATCGATAAGCAGGTCGCGGATTGCCTCGGGCGGCCGGATGGCGACGAAAAGGCGGTGCATCCCCGCACCTTAGCGCGAGGATATGCGGCAGCGAGATGAATTCGGTAGCGCCTAAAGAGGCTGAGTCTGGCCGATTGCGTCGAAATAGGCGTTCATCGATCCGACGGCCGCAGTGGTCAGAGCGACGAAGGTCCGCCGTCCATCGAGCGGATCCTGGCGGCGCGTAATCAATCCCTCTTCTTCAAGCGCCCGAAGCCAGCGAAGGGCAGTGCTGGTCGGCACTCCCGAAGCGGTGCAGAGGCTCGTCACCGACACCCGGTACTGGTCCAGCTCCGCCCGATAGAGATCGAGCAGCATGTCCCAGGCCGGATCGGCGAAAAGTTCAGCCTTGAAGAATTTCGCGCGCATCGAACGGGCGCGGATGATTTCCGCTATCCGCGATCCCGGCGAGGTCGGCGCATGTGAACGGTCATTGGCCGCGCCCCGCCCGATCAGGTCTTTCACCTGATTCTGAAGCAGCTCGACGGTGTTCCAAAGGGCCTGGTTGCCCAAAGGCGAGTCAAATCCGAAGCCTGTTTCGGCGGCATGTCCCATATGCCCCCTCCTTTTGTCCGAAATGTACACGCAAACTCCAAACTACTGCCGAGCGTGACAAGTATTTAAGTCCATATATGCTTTAATTTATCGTTCCGATTCGTTTAAATTGACTTAATATCCAAGCGAGTTCAGTAGTTTACTATAGTATACATATCGAAAGTTAGTATGCTCCGTTTACGCATTAACTTCCGATAAGGAATTTTTGATTAGAACAGCGGCGTGGGAAGACACAGGTGTCTAGTGTTTGAGTGGGGGCAGTAGATGATTGATTGTGGGGATAGCACGCCGGACACGGCGCTGCTTTATCTGGAGGCGGCGATCAGGATCATGGATTCCTGTTCGGCTCCGCCCGAAATTGCGGCCCATGCCGATCTCGCGAAGGCGAGGCTCGGCGATTGGCTTGCAAGCCTGAGGATCGAGGGCGCGAATCTGTTCGCGGACCGCGCTGGCGAACGTTTCGCCAGCCACTGAATTCGGTAACGGTTCATGGCAGATCGATCACGCGCAGCTGCTCGATGGTCCCGTCGGGCAGGCGTACGTAGGTTTGCCGCCAGTTTGCCGGCGAGCTGGATTGGGCCGCCGCCGAGACGACGACCGGCCGCACGATCCGCACGGTCGCCGTAGCCTCGGCGCGAACGGCGGGAGGCGAGTGCGGAGCGGCTCCGGCGCCGGCCAGGAGCAACGCGAGCGCAAGCATTTCAACGTGCCGCCGCTTCTTCGGCGAGAAATTCATCGATCGGAATGAGCCGAACCTGACTGCGCCGGCAGGAGCCATGCTGGTGGAGCAGCGGGTAAAGCATCGAGCGTTCGAGCTCGATCTGCTTCAGGAGCGCGCTCCGCATCTCGACGGAGCAAACGCAATAGCCCGCCCAATCCCTGTCGATGTTCGCGGTGGTCCACTGCTGGACGTGCTTCGAGGCATGCTTCGCCAGGTCTGCATCCGCGCTGCGCAGACGGCTGATCGTCTGCTGGTCGGCAGGGGCGGCGACCTGCAGAAGATAGTCGCACGCAGCGCGGAATGTGATGCGGCGCGCGAGGCTTGCCTCGCTCACCCGGAACCGGACGGCGGAATATTGAACCTTATCGCTGGAAGGCCGCCCGGTGAGCTTTGCAAGATCCTTGATGGAAGCCGTCAGCCGAATGTGCGCATTTTGAAGATCGGTGAGCAGGGCCCACGAACGATTGGGTGAAGGCGCGCCTGAATTGGGCTCAATCTCGAGTTCCGACCGTTGAGCAACCATCAGGCCCTCCTTCGTTGTTGGGCGAAATGTCGACGATGGCGCCTAAGAGGGCTTTGCCGAAGGTTCCGAAATGGCGGATACCTGCTCTCTCAGCGGGCGGAAATTGCTACCGGAATGGAGGCTTCTTGGCGCGCCGTTGGGTTTCGCGGCCGTAAAGGCCGAAGCACTGCTTCAGATGAAGAACTGAATCCGCTGGGTCAGCCGGGGGTTGCGGAAGCGGTCTTCGCCGGTGATCCAGTCACCCTCGATCTCGCCGGAATGGGGTATGAAGCCGGGATAGATCGCCAGCCGGTTGAATAGCCCCTCGATACGATAGCTGAGCTCGATTTGCTCGCTCTCGGCCGTTGGATAGCCTTGGGCGGGCAGAAGTTCCTCGCGCGGATTTCTCTGCCGGTAAAACAGGGTGCCGCCGCGAGGAGGATCGTTGAGATAGATGAGGCCGAAGACCGGCACCGCGTCGACATGCGGCTTACGCTGCTTCGAACTCAGCTGGTCCGGGTGGAAGTCGGTGATCGCGAAATCGGTGTCGAGTCCGCGAAAGCCGGTAAGCCGCTGGCCGTTGGGCAGGATTGGCATGTGCGGCAGATATTGGCCTTGGACGAGCGAAACCAGTTTCTTGAGGAAGGCTGTGAGCGACGGATCCCCTTCGGGAAATCGGCCCACTCGCCCGGGATAATGGGCGGTGCCGGGCGCGTAATCGAGCGCAAGTGCTGCCTCGCGGACTGCCGCGGGATCGCGGAAGATGTTGTCCACCAAGAGGACGGGAATTCGCCCGTCGATGACGTCGAAATTGGCAATTGCCGTATCGGAGGTTGCGAACAGGTCCGCCATTGCAGGCTCTATACAAGAGATGCAGGGCGGATCGACCGGAAAGCGTCGCGAGCAGCAGGGAGCTTCAACTCGCGGTTTTTCTTGAAGTGGCCTCTGTCATCCACGATATATGCACGGCGTGAAGGGGCCATTCGCCCCTCGCAAAGGAGAAGAAATGGCAATCTGGGATGACCCGCAGACCCGCACTGAGCGCAGTGGCTTTACTACAGCCACGGTAGGCGTTCCGCGCGCGACCCGCGATGCGGGCCTTCGGTCCTATATGCTTTCCGTCTACAACTACATGGCGTCCGGTGTCCTGCTGACCGGTATCGTGGCGCTTGGGTTCGCGAGCTCCGGCCTCGCCGCCGAAGTGCTGATGACGCCGCTTAGGTGGCTTATCATTCTGGCGCCGCTCGGCTTCGTGATGGCGATGAGCTTCGGCCTCCACCGGATGAAGACCAGCACGCTGCAGGTGCTGTTCTGGGCCTTTGCGGTGGCGATGGGCCTGTCGATGTCGTCGATCTTCCTCGTTTATACGGGGGTTTCGATCGCGCAGACCTTCTTCGCAGTAGCCGCCGGTTTCGCCGGGCTCAGCCTGTGGGGCTACACGACGAAGCGCGATCTCAGCGGTTTCGGGACGTTCCTGATCATGGGAGTCATCGGGCTGCTCGTGGCGATGCTGATCAATTTCTTCCTGCAGTCGCCGGCGATGATGCTCGCGATCAGCGCGATCGGAGTGCTTCTGTTCGCCGGGCTCACCGCTTACGATACGCAGCGGATCAAGAGCATGTACGCCTATGTCGCCGGGAGCGAGATGATGGGCAAAGTCGTGATCATGGGCGCTCTCAGCCTCTATCTCGACTTCATCAATATGTTCATGTTTCTACTGCAGTTCATGGGCAACCGCCGCTAGGCCTCAGGGCCTCGGGCAAAAGAAAGGGCCGGCGGAGCGATCCACCGGCCCTTTTTATTTGCCGGATCGGCAGGCTTACGCAGCAGGTTGCGGCTGCGCCTGCTGTTGCTGCGCTTGCATCTCGGCGATCAGCTGATCGTCGATCGAAGCAGCGCGCCGGTGCGCTTCACGGTCCGTCACCCGCTCCAGATATTCGGTGAACGCGGGGCGCGGCTCCAGCAGATCGAACTTGATCATGAAGCCGATGTAGGCGCCAACCAGAAGATCGGCGGCGGTGAACTTGTCTCCGGCGATATACTGCTTGCCGGAAACGGCCTTCTCCAGCGTGTTGATGGCGAGATCGTAGGTTCCGTGGCCGAACATCCGCTGCTTGTCCGCGTCCGGTTCCCAGCCCGCGGCCTTGATGCTGAAGGCCATTTCGATCGGTCCCGCGACGAAGAAGATCCAGCGGTAATAATCGGCGCGGTCGTTCGTCGGCGGCGCAAGGCCGGCTTCAGGAAAGGCGTCCGCGAGATAGCAGACGATGGCGGCGACTTCCGTGACAACCTTGCCTTCATGCTTGATTGCCGGGACCTTCCCCATCGGATTGATGGAGATGTACGGCTCCTGCTTCATCGAGGTGCCGTATCCGAGCACCTCCGTCTTATAGGGAACGCCGATCTCCTCGAGCATCCAGCGGATCGTGCGCCCGCGCGACATCGGGTTGGTGTAGAAAACAAGATCGCCCATCGCTCCGAATCTCCAGTTGCTTTTTGTGTGGAACAAAACGCGAACTACAGGGCTTTGATCGCCTGTTCAAGCATCTCCAACATCACTCTAAGTGATTTGACGCGCACGGGGCCGCGTCCCTCAGGACCGAAATGTTGGACGCGGTGATGCGTTGGCCCATCGCGATGGGCGATCGCGAAATGGACCAGGCCCTCTTCATGGTTCGGACCAGCCGGGCCGGCGAAGCCGGTTACGCCGAGCGCGATTGCGGCGCTGGAGCGTTCGAGCGCGCCTTCCGCCATCGCCCTCGCGACCGCTTCCGAAACCGCTTCATTGCGATCGAGCAGGCCGGGATCGATCCCGAGCAGGTCAGTTTTCGCCTGCTTGGTGTACGTGACGAAGCCGCGGTCGAAGCCGTGGCCCGCCCCCTCGATGTCGGTCAGCAAAGCCGCCAGCATTCCTCCCGTGCAGCTTTCCGCCGTGGCGACGGTGAGCTTGCGATCGCACAGCTCGTGCATCAGCCAGCCGGCTTTTTGGTCAAGCTCGTCGGGAAGGGCCGGTTCGAGCGTTTCGCTCAACCGCGCTCGCCCTTTCGCGGCGCAACTGCCGGGGCGGCGCCGCCCTGTCGCTCGGCGGCTGTCCGGTCGCGCGCCGCGCGGAATTCGCTGTCCGCGCTCCAGTTCGGCCACTCGCGCGAATTGGCGAGCCGCAGGCCCACCTGGTGAACCAGGTAAGAGGTCTGCGCGACTCCTCGCCAATCCCAATCCGCATGCCATTCGTCGCTCGGCTGGTGATAGTGATGCGCGGTGTAGTCCGCGGCGAGCGCGTCTCCGCGGGCAGTCCCTCCGTTGACCAGATCGCGGCCCTCGTCGACGCTGATCGCCGGGACCCCGATTTTGGCGAAGGAGAAGTGATCGGACCGGTAGAAGTGGCCGGCAGCCGGGTCAGGGTCCGGGCTGAAGTAGAGGCCCTCGCGCTGGCCTTCGGCGATGAGATCGTCCAGCAGACCGAGCTTGGCGTTGCCCGACATGCTGAAGTTCTTCACCGGCCCGGCCGGCAACCAGGCATCGACGTTGAGATCGGCGACAGTCTTGGCGGGCGGGTAGAGCGGGTGAGCGGCGTAATAGGCCGAGCCGAGCAAGCCCTTCTCCTCCGCCGTAACCGCAAGAAAGACGATCGAGCGGTCGGGACGCGGCCCATGCGCGAACAGCCGCGCCTGCTCGACCAGCTGCGACACGCCGCTGCCATTGTCGACGGCGCCGTTGTAGATCCGGTCGCCCGTCGCATCCGGCTTGCCGATCCCGAGGTGATCCCAGTGGGCGGAGTAGATCACCGTTTCGTCGGGATGGGTCCTGCCCGGCAGGAGCCCGACGACATTGTGGCTGGTGATGACCTGCGGGTTGGCGGCGTAGTGAGCGCTGAGCGTGGCTTTCAGCGGCACCGGCTGGAAGTTCGGGCTTCGGGCAGCGACCTTCTCTTGTTCGAAATCGAGGCCGGAGCGCTGGAAGAGCTGAACCGCGAGCGGCCGCTGAATCCAGCTTTCGATCTGGGTGTGAGCGCTCGCGGGATTGTCGCGAACGATGTCGAACTGCGCGTTGGTGTTGGAATTCTGGACGACCGCCCAGGGGTAGGAGGCGGGCGCGGTCTCGTGGATGATGATGACCCCAGCGGCACCCTGGCGCGCCGCTTCCTCATATTTGTAGGTCCAGCGGCCGTAATAGGTCATCGCCTTGCCGCCAAACTTGCCGGCGACCGGCTCTCCGGGGGCTGCCTCGAAATCCGGATCGTTGATCAGCTCGACCAGGATCTTGCCGTGCATGTCCTGGTCCTTGAAGTCGTTCCAGCCGCGCTCCGGCGCGTCGACCCCGTAGCCGACGAAAACGAGCGGCGCGTTGGCGATATCGACGTGCTTGGCTCCGTTGAGAGGCGCGAGAATCGCGATGTCAGGCCCTTGGCTGAGTGGCACGACGGTGCCGTTCTCGTTCAGGCTGACCTGCGGCGTACCGACGATTTGCGATTCCAGAAGCGGCACGTTCTGGAACCAGGTCCGCCTGCCGTTGACGATGTCGCCGCCCGGCTGGACTCCCGCGGCTTTGAACTGGCTGGCGATATAGTTGATGACCGTCGGTTCGATCGCACTCGCGGTTCCGCGACCCTGGAAAGCATCGGAAGACAGGACCTTGTCCACCTGAGACAGCCGCTCCGTCGAGAATTGGCCCATGTTCTGAGCCACGGCAGGGACGGTAGCGAGCGCGAGCACACTTGCGGTCAGCCAACGGAATTTGTTCACTTTTCACTCCCCAATGAACGGTACTGGCCTGCGTTTGCAGCAGATGGCGGTGCGGCTCAAGATGGTTGCAATCGGCTACTGGTTTCTCCCCGGGCCGCGAGACGAAATCAAATCCCGCCGAGCGACTTGGTTGCATCGCCGGCGGCGGAGCTGCGCCACCGATTTGAACCATCGTGCGCTTCGCCCGCACCAAGCATCCGGGGCACCATGGCGACGATCTCACCGACATTCGCAAGGCGGCAGGCCGCGCATGCGCGATCCTTTGCAGCGATGCTGCACAAGTCCCGGCAGGAATTTCTCAAGCACGGGGAAGCGGTATTCGGGAGAGCCACGGGCTTCGCTCTCCTCGCCAATCTTGCCCTGTTTCCAGACCGATTTGCCCCATCGGCGCGGACGATCACAAGAGCTTACGCCTATCGCTTCTGGCGGCCTGCCAATGCCGGCGAGTGGATCGACATCATCGTTGCGGCCCTGCTCTGGCCCCTGGCGGTCGTCGCAAGCATAGTATGGCTGACATGCCGGCACGGCGGCGTGGTCCGCGACCAGTTCGGGCGATCGAGGATCCAGCAGTGCGGCGATCAATTCAGGCTGGCGTTCACCTCCGGGCTGCTGCCGCCCTGGTATTATGTTTTCGAACTCTATCGCCCGGGCGAACTCAAGAAGGCTCGCGCCTTTCTCACTCGCGGAGGAACCAAGCACAGCACCATGAAGATGCTGGCAAGGGCCCGCGGATCGGCATCGCCATTGGACGACAAGGAAGCCTTCGCGCGCTTTTGCGCGAAGCGGCAGCTGAGGGCTCTGCCGGTCCTGTTTTCGGTCCATTGCGGGGAATTGCGGGGCACGGTCGGTGCGGACTGCGGCTTTGAAGCCGACCTTTTCCTCAAGCCTGTCTGCGGACGGGGCGGCAAAGGCGCCGAGCGATGGGATTATCGGGGCAATGGCTTTTATCGAAGCGTTGGGGGCCAGATGCTCTCCGCACCGGAGCTGATCGATCGCGTGCGCGAACTGTCGCGCTTCCAGCCTTATCTGGTCCAGGGGCGGGCGAAGAATCATCACGGGCTCCGCGATCTCAGCAATGACGCACTGAGCACCGCCCGAATCCTGACAGTACTGAATGAGGAGGACAGGCCGGAGATCATCGGCGCCGTCCTGAAAATGGCCGTCAGCAACAATGTAACGACTGACAACGTCCATGCCGGCGCGATCGCGGCCCCAATCGACATCGAGCACGGCCGGTTAGGGCAGGCGACCTATTCGGGTTTCGATCCCAGGAAAGGCTGGATCGATCGTCATCCCCAATCGGGAGCGCTGATCACCGGGCGGACGCTGCCGTTGTGGGACGAGCTCCGCAGCCTGGCGCTGAAGGCGCACTCGGCGTTCGGCGACTGGATGATCGTGGGTTGGGACATCGCAATCCTGGAGGATGGGCCGACCCTGGTTGAAGGCAATTGCGGAGCGGATATCGACCTTGTTCAGCGGCCGTTGCGAACGGCATTCGGAAGCTCGCGATTGGGAGAGTTGATGGCCTTTCACCTGGACCGGACAGAGCACATCTGGCGCGTCTAGTGTGCGGCCTTTCCGTCGGCCTTCGCTTCGGTGCGCCTGATCTCGCGCCGCTGCTTCAAATGGGCGAAGTAGCGCAGACCGAAACCGATTATGGAAGTTACGATGCCGCCGGCCAGAGCCCACCAGAACCATTTCGGATCGGTTGGTCTGGGCATGGAGCGCGCACCGAGCAGCAGGACTCCGGCGATCGAAAACAGGTAGCCGATGCCCTTCCAATCGAGCTTCGACTGTTCGGCCATTGTTACAGGATCGTCACGCATCGGGAGTTGAACATCCGTGGCCGCGCTTGGTTTCGCCTGCTTGACCGCTGCGGCGCCGCTCTCTTAGCTCTGCAATTCAGGAGGTTCAGGATGAATCGTTTCGCATTCCTGGCGGTTCCGGCTCTGCTGGCCGGCTGTCACTCCAGCCCGAAGAATCCAGCCGAGAGCAACGAGACCGTCACGATGAGCGGGCAGGCCAACGGGCAGGTCTCGTTCAACTTCCCATTCGCCCAGGGCCATGTGAAGATCCCGCAGTCGATGATGAAGGGCGGGCAGTTCGACATCGACGGCGTGAAGATGATCCCCGGCGGCACTCTCAACGGCTTCAACGTCAAGGCCGGGGACAACGGGTCGACAGTGAACATCGGGTTCAATTCGCCCGCTTCGGCGAAGGACACGCAAGCTTATTTCCTCGACCAGTTCCGCCAGAAAGGCGTGGAAGCCGCGGCGGCAGGAGATTCGATCACCGGCAAATCGAAAGACGGTGACAATTTCGTGATCCAGGTCGCGTCTTCGGCGAGCGGCTCAACAGGAACGATCCAGATCCTGTCCAAGAGCTGAGGCATCCGGGCAAAATAACAAAAGGGCCGGGAGCGAACTCCCGGCCCTTCTGATTACGGCTGGATCTACTCCGCCGCCGGAGCGTCGCCGCCGGCCTTCTTTCTGGCCGGCACCTTGGCTTTCTTGGGCTTTACCTTGGCAGCCTTCGGTGGCGCCGGGACGATCTCGAACGCCGGGGCATTGTCCTTGATCCGGACCTTGACCTCACCGCCGTTGACCAGCTTGCCGAACAGCAGCTCCTCGGCAAGCGGCTGCTTGATCTTCTCCTGCACAAGCCGGCCCATCGGGCGGGCGCCGTAGAGTTTGTCGTAGCCGCGCTCGACGATCCACTGACGCGCCTCGTCGTCGAGCTGGATGTGGACGTTCCGGTCCGCCAGCTGGAGCTCCAGCTGCAGGATGAACTTGTCGACCACCCGAGCGACCACAGCCGGCGGCAGGTAGGCGAACGGAACGATCGCATCCAGGCGGTTGCGGAATTCCGGAGTGAACATCTTCTTCACCGCATCCTCCTGCACGTCCTCGCGGGAGGCTGCGCCGAAGCCGATGCTCTCGCGCGCCATGTCCGACGCGCCGGCGTTGGTGGTCATGATCAGAATCGTGTTCCTGAAATCGACCGTCTTGCCGTGGTGATCGGTGAGCTTGCCGTTGTCCATCACCTGCAACAGGATGTTGAACAGGTCCGGGTGCGCCTTCTCGATCTCGTCGAGCAGAAGGACGCTGTGCGGGTGCTGATCGACGGCGTCGGTCAGGAGACCGCCCTGGTCGTAGCCGACATAGCCCGGAGGCGCGCCGATCAGCCGGCTGACCGAATGGCGCTCCATATATTCGGACATGTCGAACCGCTGCAGCGGAATGCCCATGATCGATGCCAGCTGGCGCGCGACCTCGGTCTTGCCGACGCCGGTGGGCCCGCTGAACAGGTAATTGCCGATCGGCTTGTCGGGCTCGCGAAGCCCGGCGCGGGACAACTTGATCGCCGATGCAAGCTTCTCGATCGCCAGATCCTGCCCGAAGACGACCCGCTTCAGGTCCGCCTCGAGATTGCCGAGAACCCGTTTGTCGTCGGTCGAGACCGACTTCGGCGGGATCCGCGCCATGGTCGCGACCACCGCCTCGATCTCTTTCGGCGTGATGATCTTCTTGCGGCGGCTGGGCGGCACCAGCATCTGCATCGCGCCGACCTCGTCGATCACGTCGATCGCCTTGTCCGGAAGCTTGCGGTCATGGATGTAGCGCGCCGAAAGCTCGACGGCGCTCTTCACCGCATCCGTCGTGTAGCGGACATTGTGGTGCAGCTCGAACGCCGCGCGAAGCCCGGCGATGATCTTGATCGTGTCCTCGATCGTCGGTTCGTTCACGTCGATCTTCTGGAACCGGCGAAGAAGAGCCCGGTCCTTCTCGAAGTGATTGCGGAACTCCTTGTAGGTCGTCGATCCGATGCATCGGATCGCGCCCGAGGAGAGCGCCGGCTTCAAAAGGTTGGATGCGTCCATCGCGCCGCCGGAGGTCGCTCCGGCGCCGATCACCGTATGGATCTCGTCGATGAACAGGATCGCGTCCGGCATCTTCTCGAGCTCGGACACCACCGATTTCAGCCGCTCCTCGAAGTCGCCGCGATAACGGGTCCCGGCCAGAAGCGCGCCCATGTCGAGCGAGTAGATGGTCGCGCCCTTCAGCACGTCAGGAACATCGCCCTCGATGATCTTGCGCGCGAGGCCTTCGGCGATCGCGGTTTTGCCGACTCCGGGCTCGCCGACGTAGAGCGGATTGTTCTTCGATCGGCGGCAGAGGATTTGCACCGTCCGCTCGACCTCCGGCATCCGGCCGATGAGCGGATCGACCTTGCCGGTGCGCGCCTTCTCGTTGAGATCGATCGTGAACTGTTTGAGGGCGCTTTCCTTCTTGCCCTCCTTCTCGGCCTTTTCCTCATTGCCCTCGGGCGGCCGCGCCTCGGCCGGGGTGTCGCCCTTGCCGACGCCGTGGCTGATGTAAGTGACCGCATCCAGCCGGCTCATGTCCTGCTGCTGCAGGAAATAGACGGCATAGCTTTCACGCTCGGAGAAGAGGGCGACGAGGACGTTGGCGCCGGTCACCTCGTCTCGCCCGGAGGACTGGACGTGGAGGATCGCTCGCTGGACCACGCGCTGGAACCCGCTTGTCGGAGTCGGGTCGGTGCTGCTGTCGGCGACGAGCGCTCCCAGCTCGTTGTCGAGATAATGCTTCACGGAAGCGCGAAGCTCGTCGCGGTTGACCCCGCAGGCGGACATCACCTTGGAGGCATGTTCGTCGTCGATCAGCGCGATCAGTAGATGTTCAAGGGTCGCATACTCGTGCCTGCGCTTGCTGGCTTCGCCAAGCGCATTGTGCAGGGTTGTTTCGAGTTGGCCAGCGAAACTAGGCATTTAGACTGGTACTCCCACCGCTCCGGGGGTGAGCCCCGGGCTCTCTTGGAAGAGCAATGTCATACTGCCGCAACGCTCAATCAAGGGGCGCGTGCCTCCTTATCCCCAATTTATAGGGAGATAGGGTGAGTGAGTAGTGAATTGGGGAGCCAAATGGGGTGATGACTTGATCCGATTGCGATTAGAGCTGAGGCAGCCGTCGGAAAACCCTACCAATGAAACATTCAGGGTCGCGCGAAGACTCTTGAACAGGAGCTCATTTCGAAGCTGGTGTCAGAGCGAGATCATGCACCAACTTCTTGTCCAACCGCGGGCAACGGTGTTCGTTGCACCAGTATGCCTTAAGCCTGTTGCCAAAGGTCATCGCGTCGATCTCCCCGTCGAACACGATCTCATAAGGTGGACCCCGTTTAGTAAACTCAATTTCGCTCGGGGGGTAATCGGTAACGCAAATCACCTTGCGGCCACGAACCTTGCACCTGCTGGCACTTGAAGAGTCGTAAGTACCAACCAAGATCGAACCGTTCAAAAGTACTATTAGTCTGTTGACGCCATGTTCCACATCGGCGGCACGGAAAGCGCCATTGTAAAGGTAAATTTCATAATCCTTTCGTCCTTGCGCGATATGACCCACATATTTGATGGTTTCCTCCCCATTGATTGGTGCATAGAAGCCTTGGCTGCGCAGGATTGGACGAATGTCACGGCGTTGTAGCCCAACAGCAGAGGCATACAGTAATAGGGCACCGATCATTTTTTACCTTTGACTCTTCGATGTACTGTAGAGCTTCATGACTTGTTGTCTGTACCATAGCTTGAGCGGAACACCATCTTTACCGAGCTTATTTCTGCCGTTGTACTGCTCAAACGCGTGGTCCAAACCAAGCCATCTTGGCGGCGATGTCGCCTTGTCTCGGCGGGTGCCCTTATGCTCCAACCACTTCAACGCCGCTTGCGCGCTTAGCTCAGGCGTCATTGGTTGGTCTTTCTGCAACCCGAGCAATCGGAGTTTGTCTGTGTTCCAATCGCCGGGATTGTTGGCTTGCAGAGGATCTCTTAAGAATGCGGCCTTATCGCCACCGCTTTCGACCATCGCCCAAGCCTTAATCAGCTGAGGGTCGATATACTTGGGATCGCCGGGCTTCAGACCTCGTTCGCTGTTGAACTTGTTGGCTGCGTCGATGAAGACCTTGTCGTCGGCCGCGCGCCAAGAGTCCGCGCCCGTCTCGGGATAACCTGGGATCGGCTTGAGCTTCTTCATGATTATGGTCGACCGCCGCTGCTGTCGACGAGTCGCGGCCGATTGCGCCTTCGGTTCGGCTGGCGTTGGTTGTGGGTTCGAAATGCTTTCGACGGGTAGCCCCATCGTCCGCAGTACCGACGATGGCTGGGAGGCGCTTCCGCCCTCCCCGGAATACGTGAACTGCCCGTTTTTGGGGTCGTGATTGGGATTGAACTTCACTTCGGGCGGTTGCTCCGGGTCCACGGCCACCGGGCCGGTCCGAAGCCAATGGACGAATTGAAATCGAGACAGCCGCTCCATCACGTTCTCCTGATGCCGAAAGCAGGCGCCCTATCGGATCAGGCACAGTGTAGGAAAGATATTGTTCCATATAGGTTCATGACCAGACGCAAGGAAGCGAGAAACTGCTGTCCTACAGCCGCTGGTTTGAGATAGCTGCCTGGCCTTCCATTTTCGCTGGAGGCCCCAGGTGACAGAACGAACCTCTTTTGGAACTCCGCTTCACGTGCGCGCGTGCGCGTTAGCGGTGCCAACTTTGCCAACTTCCAGCTGGAGCAGCCCAGCGAAAACCACGTATTCCTCGAAGAGCATGCGGAATCGAAGATGGCCGTCAGGTCACCGCCGGAAGGCTGCGCCGAAGGCGACAAGACCGACGCGATGCGATTTACCCGCGTGACGGCTCCTTCGGCTCCCGCCTCGCGTGTGCACGCGTAGGCTTATGAACTTTGTGAACTTTCGCGGCTGCCCGTCAGCTCTTTTTAAACAGTTCCTCCGCCGCCGAGCGGTGCGCTTCGACCCGGGCCATATGTGCCTCAACGCGGGCGATCTCGGCCTTCAGCGCCTCGATTCGTTCGGCCAGTTCGTCCTGCGACATCGGGTCGAGATCCTGCTTCCCCAATGCAACGAGCGGATCGTCGGGCTTGCTCGGGAAAAGATCGTCGAGGTCCATGGCTCCAGCTCCCGGCCTTAGTCGTTGACCCGGCAATGTACGATGTCAATAAGCCTGAGCTTGTGAGCAGCACCATTCCAGCGACCATGCAGGCCGTCGTCGCTCCGCAGCCGGACGGCGCCGAGGAACTGGCTTTGGTCGAGCGGCCGGTGCCTCGGCCAGGCAAGGGCGAGGTGCTGATCAGGGTCGCCGCAGCCGGGATCAATCGCCCCGACATATTGCAGCGGCGCGGCCTCTATCCGCCGCCGCCCGGAGCGCCGGACATCCTCGGTCTCGAGATTGCCGGTGAGGTGGTCGAGGCGGGGGAGGGCGCTGCTGCGCTGATGGGGGAGACCGTGTGCGCACTGGTCGCCGGCGGCGGCTATGCGGAATATTGCGTCGCTCCGGCTGGAACCTGCCTGCCGCTTCCCAAAGTCCTCTCACCAATCGAGGCCGCGGCGATCCCCGAAACGCTCTTCACCGTCTGGTCGAACCTGTTCGAGCGCGGTTTCGCTGCCGAGGGGGATTCGGTGCTGGTCCACGGCGGCACCAGCGGCATTGGGACGATGGCGATTGCCTTGGGCAAGCTGTTTCGCCTGACCACCTACGTCACCTGCGGAAGCGACGAGAAGTGCGCCCGCGCCGAGGAGCTGGGTGCGGCGAAGGCGATCAATTACAAGACGCAGGATTTCGTCGAGGAAGTGAAACGGGCGACCGGCGGGCGCGGGGTCGAGGTCGTGCTCGACATGATCGGCGGCGACTATCTCCCGCGCAACATCGCCTGCATGGCCGACGACGGACGACACGTGTCCATCGCCTTCCAGCGCGGCGCCAAGTCCGAAATCGCCATTCCCGACGTGATGCGGCGGCGGCTGGTGTTGACCGGCTCGACTCTTCGCCCGCGCTCGGTGGAGTTCAAGACTTTGGTTGCGGACGAGATCGCCCGGACCGTCTGGCCATTCGCCGAGGGCGGGCGGCTGCGGCCGGTGATCGATTCTACCTTTCCGCTCGCCGAGGCCGCCAAGGCTCATGCGCGGATGGATGCGGGCGACCACATCGGGAAAATCGTTCTCACGATGGCGTGAGTCGATCGACGCGCCATTGTGTTGGTGAACGTTCCCAGTAAGCTCGGCGCCATGAGTAACCCAGTAGTTCGGCGCCTGTCATGCGTCATCCTCGGCGGCCTTTCCCTCTGCGGGACTCAGCTGAACGCTCAGCCCGCACCGGCCCCGTGGCTCGATCGATCTCTAATTCCAGAAGCGCGCGCGCACGCATTGGTCGGGGCGATGACCACCGATGAGAAGCTCAGGCTGGTGTTCGGGTTCACCTCGCCCGGCGATGATCTGGCGAAAGTCCCTGACAACCTCGTGTCGCCGGAGCTCAAGGACTACGTCCGCGCGCACGCGATCCGTGGCGCGGCGGGTTTCGTGCCGGGCATCCCCCGGCTCGGAGTGCCGGATCAGTTTCAGACGGATGCCTCGATGGGTGTTCGGGATTCGGAGCTTCCGCGAACGGGGCTTCCCTCATCTCTCGCGACCGCCGCGAGTTTCGATCCGGAGGTCACTCGCGCTGGCGGGAGAATGATCGGTACCGAAGCGCGCGCCTCCGGCTTCAACGAATTCCTCGCCGGCGGCGTCAATCTCGCTCGCGAACCGCGGAACGGCCGCAACTTCGAATATACGGGCGAGGACCCGCTGCTCGCGGGGACAATGGCCGGCGGGCTCATTCAGGGAATCCAGTCGACGGGCATGATCTCGACGATGAAGCATTTCGCCGTCAACGATCAGGAGAGCCAGCGCACGACGATCGACGCGACCATCTCGCCCGAAGCGATGCGGCAGTCCGATCTCCTGGCGTTCGAGATCGCCTACGAGAAGGGGCGGCCGGCGTCGGTGATGTGCTCGTACAATCTCGTCAATGGCCGCTGGGCCTGCGAGAACGATTACCTGCTGAACAAGGTGCTCAAGCAGGATTGGGGCTTCAAAGGCTTCGTGATGTCCGACTGGGGCGCGGTCCATTCGACCGCGGACGCTGCCAACAACGGGCTCGATCAGTTCACCGGCTTCCCTTGCTGCAACAGCACGGCCCCCCAGTTTGCGCCGCCGCTACTGAAAGCCGCTCTGCGCAGCGGCGAAATCCCAGCTTCGCGTCTAGACGACATGGCCGAGCGGATCGTCTGGGCGATGATTGCGACTGGCGTCTATGATAATCCGCCCAAGGTCGCGCCGATCGATTTCAAGGCGGACGCCGATGTCGCCCAGCGGGCGGCCGAAGACTCGCTCGTGCTTCTGAAGAACGACCGCAAGCTGCTGCCGCTGAGGGGGGTGCGCTCCATCGCCGTGATCGGCGGCCATGCCGACCGCGGCGTATTGTCGGGTGGCGGCTCCTCGGCGGTGACGCCCGTGGGTGGAAACGCGGTTCCGGAGGCTGAGCCGCACTCGTGGCCAGGACCAGTTGTCTACATGCCGTCTTCGCCCCTGGCTGCGCTGAAGGCGGAGCTTCCGTCAGCTCGGATCAGCTACTCCAGCGGGGACGACATCGCGACCGCAGCACGCGCCGCGCGTTCGGCCGAGGTCGCGGTCGTGTTCGTCACTCAATGGCTTGGCGAGGGATTCGACGGGAACCTGGAGTTCCCCGGCACTCAAAATGCGCTGGTCGATGCTGTACTCAAAGCCAATCCACGCACGGTGGTCGTCGTCGAGAGCGGCGGAGCCGTCCTTATGCCGTGGGCGCAGCGCGCTCCGGCGATCCTCGAGGCCTTTTATCCGGGCATTCGCGGCGGAGAGGCAATCGCCCGGATCCTGACCGGCAAGGTCAATCCGTCGGGTCACCTGCCGATCACCTTCCCCGCCTCCAAGGCGCAGCTGGCCCACCCGGTCATCCCCGGGTTCGGAAAGCCGGACGGAATTCCCGTCCATATCGAATATACCGAGGGCGCGGCGATCGGTTACAAATGGTACGATCTGAACGGTTACAAGCCGCTCTTCGCCTTCGGGCACGGCCTCAGCTACACGACCTTCCGCTTGTCCAACCTGCATCCCCGCCTTGATAATGGATCGCTGACCGTGAGCTTCACGATTACGAACACGGGGAGCGTGGCCGGGCAAGCGGTGGGCCAGGTCTATGTCGAACCCGCGGATTGGCGCGCCGACGGTTGGGAGGCACCCAAAAGGCTCGGCGGCTTCGCCAAGCGATCGCTGGCCCCGGGGGAAAGCAAGAGCGTCGAAGTGACCGTCGATCCGCGGCTGCTCGCAACGTACCAAGCGGCGGGCGACAAATGGACCCTCGCTCCCGGTGCCTATCGCGTGATGCTCGGACAGGCCTCTGACGAGCTTCCTCTCGTTGCAACGATCACGGTTCCGGCAATGACGTGGAGCGCCGCGCAGCCGGAGCATTAGACACGGCCGGGGCTGCGCGGGTGGATCTCAAGCCTTTCAGTTGCGAACGTCGGCGCCCCCCGCCTTGATCGATTGCTGCTCCACGTTCCAGCCGCGCAGGTTGGTCGTCGGGTCGCGGGCCGGCGTCGAAGCCGCATAGCGGATGTCGATCGTGCGGCTCTCTCCGGGCAGCAAAGAGACGTAATTGTCCTCGTAATAGGCCGGGAGGATCTGCGTCCCGTGGCCATCAACGAGCGTCAGCTTGGCTTCCAGCGCGGGGACTCGGCTCTGATTCGCGAGGCTTACGCGGACCAAGGTGTCGTCGCCGTCTCGCGTCGGGGGCGCGACAGCCATTTGCAGAGGGGTCCGGGCGAGCTGGTCCAGCGCGCGATAGGCCGCCTCGTCCTCGCCCCGCCAGTAGAAGTTGCGATCGACTTCCTTGCCGTCGGCACCCTCTAGCACCAGCTCGACTAGGGCAGCGCCGTGCTGCGCCAGGATCGAGGCCAGCGGCACATCCGGAAGATCGGTCTTGTCGTTCGCCTTGGCGTCGAGGCCGTCGGTGCGGGTGAACAGCGAGGCGCCATCCAGGCCGACCACACGCGTTTCCACCGTCATTCCCGGCTGGTCCCGCAAAGTCGTGTTGAGCACTACCAGCTTGTTGTCGGGGAGGTTGAGCTGGACGTGGAGCGGCTTGTTGGCCTCCTTGGCGCCGAAATAAGCCGCCGACGTGTCGTAATCCCAGCTGTACAGCTGCCAGACGTTGGAGGGCCAGGCCGGATGCGACATCCACAGCAGGTGGCCGCTGTTCTTGGTCCACAAATGTCCGAGGAAGCCCTCGTACATGGCCTTGTGGTCCTCCATGTTCATCATCTGCGCCTTGCGCTCGAAGTCTTCCAGGCTGTCGGGCGCGCCAAACATGGTCGTCAGCGCCTGCATGAACCCGTGCGTGTCGCCGTTCCCGCTGAAGTGCCAGTCGTGATAGGCGAGCGTGTCGGAGATCGGCCACCGATCGGGCGCCGGAATCCAGCGTTTGATCGACTCCAGCGTCGACAGGCTCGGAGTGCCCGATTCCACCGAGAAGCCGGTCGCCAGATTGGTGAAATAGCCGACCGGCGGCCGGTAATCGTAAGGTCCTGATCCCTGCAATTCGACCTCGTTCGAGGATCCCGTGTACCAGCGCGTCCCGTCAAGCCTGAACGCGAGATCGTCGAGCCCCTCGTTCAGGGTGGGATAGGGAACTCCCTCGTTGCGGCCGAACCAAACGACGATCGACGGATGATTGCGATAGCGCTTGATGACGTCGGCCGCGTTCTTGAGGAACAGCTCGGGGTCTTCCGGCTCGATTTGATAATTCTCGGTCGACTGCCAGAAGTCGTTGAGCACCATGATGCCGTTCTCGTCGGCAAGCTCGTAGAATTGCTCCTCGTCATTATTGCCCATCCAGTTTCGGATGATGTTGAGGTGCGCCTCCCTCTGCAGGCGAAAATAGGGAGCGAGCCGGCTCGCGTCCGACTGCTTCATCGCGTCGTCCATGCCCCACGAACCGCCGCGCGCGGCGATCTTCACGCCGTTGACACGCAATGTGAGGTGCGGCTCGGGCAGCTTCTCGTCGGTATCCGTAACAGCGGGCGAATGTTCGCCGGCGGGGGTCAGAGACTCCGCCCAGCCGTGCGGTGTCTCCTTGATCGCCGCGTGAGTCACGTCGATCAGCTTTTCGCCGTTCAGCCAACCGTTCGTCGGTTGCACCTGGACCCGGCGCAGATTGCCCTTCGAATCGAACAGCGAGAGATCGTAGCTCACCTCGCGGATTCCGAACTTGAGCGACTTTGTGTCCGACAGCGAATTACCGACGGATGCGGTCAGGGTCAGCTGGTGAAGGTTGGGGGCCCCATAGCCATTTGGCCACCAAAGCTTCGGGTTGAGCACGTGAAGCTGCGGGAAGGCGGACGGCGCGAATCTGACATTGGTTTCGCCCGGAGGAGCGGTGACGATCTGCTCGACGGTCACGTCGTCGAAATAGGCGCGGACGGTCACCTGCTGGTTTGTGCCGCTGCTGTTTTCGACCGGCACATCAATGTAGACGTCGGCGCTGTCGATGCGCGGCAGCGGCAGGTCGGTGACGACGTGTGGATCGCCGATCGTGACGGCGCCGGTGGCAACCAGCTCCACCGGCAGCCACAGGCCCGTGTCGCGGTCGCGAATGCCGGGAATCCAGTCCCAGCCCTCGGTCGCGATGAAGGTGGGACCGTCGATAGCAAGCTGTCCGCCATTGGGGCCGACACCGCCGGCAATCGACTGTTCGTGCGGGATGCCGGGGTGCGGCGGGGGCGATACCCTGACCGCAATCACATTCACGCCCGCCGCCGGGTGGATCGGGAACGTTCCGCGAATGAAGGCTCCCTCGGTGCCGCCCAGGCGCTGTCCGTTCAGCCACACGTCGGAAGCGTAGTTGATGCCGTTGAAGACAAGCGTCAGCGTCTTGCCGGCGGCCGCCGGGGGAAGGGTAAAGCTCGTCCGATACCAGTAATCCTGCCGGGCGAGGCTCTCCGGGATGGCGAGGTTGTCCAGGCCGTAATAGGGATCGGGGTAGACGCCGCGATCGACCAGCGTCTGCAGCACGGTGCCCGGCACTGTCGCGGCAAACCATCTGGTGGAATCGTAGCCCGGTCGCGACAGCGTCTCACCGTCCGCGTTCACAGCAGGCGCGGCGGCCATTCTCCACCCGTTGATCTGCCACCGGCCGGCCGCGATCGGCTGGAGGGTCGGCAGGTCCGGCACTGGCCTGGCGACCGGCTTGAGGTCCGCGCGTTGGCCGTGCGGCAACGTCCAGGCAGGCTGCTGATGGGTCAGGCCGATGTTGGCGCTCTTCTGCAGCGGCCAGCCGACGCCGACCTGATCGAGCTGCACGAGCGCGAAATCGGGCTTAGCCGCGACCATTGCGCGGATCGCCGCGGGAGCGAGCGCGCGATCGGTCGCCTGGGCATCGACCAAGGTCCCGCCGAAGTGCGGCTGGCCATCGACGGCAGGCGCAACGGCAATTTCCGGCGCGATCTGCTGCGCCGGGGATGGACCGCCACCGACGCGCCTGCCGTCGACATAGAGCGCGACATTCGCCCCGTCGCTAACTGCCGCGACATGGTGCCACTCGCCAGCCGCGATCGATGCGTTCGTGACGATCGGGAGGCCGCTGCCCTGATAGGCCAGCTTGCCCGAGATCAGCTCGAGCCGTCGACTGCTCGCCGCTGGATCGCCGAGCGCCAGAAGGATGACGGGTCCGGCTTGAGCCTCCGTTGGATTGATCCAGGTGGAGAGCGTGAACGGATGACCCGCCGTTCCGATCGCGGAACCGGACGGCAATTTGTCGCTGACACCGATGCCGCCGGCGAGGAAAATCGCATTATAAGGCCCAGCCTCGGGCGACGGACTCGCCTGCGCCACCGCTGAAATGGCGAGCACCAGCGCTCCGCCAGCTACTGCAAATCCCCGGATTTCACCCTCCCTCGATCCGTCACGCGATCATTCGGGGGATATTCCGTCCTGCCAGCATCATCCGCAACCGGTTTTTGCGTCCCGAACAGGATCGGTGTTGATGTGTTGGCGCAGCGCGAACGGCACGGAACTGCGAAAGGGCGCTAGGTGCGGATTTTGGGAGTGGAACCCGGCTAGGTCACCGAAAAGAAAATGGTGGGCGTGGCAAGGATTGAACTTGCGACCCCTGCGATGTCAACACAGTGCTCTACCACTGAGCTACACGCCCACCCGGGGAACCCCGCGAAAGTCGTACTTTCGTGGGAACCATCGGCGGGCATTTAGGTGGCTAGATCGAAGCGCGCAAGCACGTCCTGAGCGAAGTCGAAGGGCAGCTAGAGCCGCCCGTGCTGGTCCTCGGTCTGGAAGATGCGGTCGACCTCCGCCACCAGGTCCTTCAAGTGGAAGGGCTTGGACAGCATCTTGGCTTCCGGCGCGGTCCGGCCGCTCTGAAGCGCGACCGCGGCGAAGCCGGTGATGAACATCACCCGGATCGCAGGATCGATGGCGCTCGCTTTCTGTGCCAGCTCTATGCCGTCCATCTCGGGCATCACGATGTCGGTAAGCAGAAGATCGAAATGCCCCGCCTCGAGAAGCGGCAGGGCCTCGGTCCCGCAGCCGACCGCTTCGACCTCATAGCCGACGCGCTGCAGGGCACGCTGGAGGTACTCGCGCATCGACGTATCGTCTTCGGCCAGGAGGATTCGCGCCATTATCTTCATTGTATGCGCGCAAGATTAAACATTTTCCAGACACAACCGGCACTTCGTGCGTTGACGCAGATTCCCGCTGTCCTAGAATTGAACAGGCGTGCACGAACCACTTCCCGAACCGACAATTCATCCATCGCGGGGCGAACTGCCCGTGTTGGTGTCGGTTCCGCACGCCGGGCGCGATTATCCGCAATGGCTTCTCGATATGTCGAGAGGCGGGCGAAAGACTCTCCAGGCGCTGGAGGATCCATTGGTCGACAGGCTGGTGTGGAGAGCCATGAGCCACGGTTTCGGCGCGGTGATCGCCCGAGCTCCGCGCGCCGCAGTCGACTGCAACCGGGCGGAAGACGAGATCGACCCTGCGATCATCCGGGAAAGCTCAATCCCGAGGCGGGCGACGGTGCGGACCCGCGGCGGCCTTGGCATCGTGCCGGCCAGGACCGCGGCCCACGGCAATCTGTGGCGGCACGGGATCGGCGGGGCGGACCTGGAACGGCGACTGTCCGAGGTGCACCGTCCTTATCATGCCGCGATCGGCCAGGCGCTGGAGGCGCTGGTGGCACGGTTCGGCTGTGCGCTGCTTCTCGACTGCCATTCAATGCCGCCACCTGCTGGGTGCGAGGCTTCGGTCGTATTCGGGGACCGCTGCGGTCGATCCGCGGCGCCGTGGGTGATCTCCCAGGCTTGTCGCATTGCGGAGCAGGCGGGTTTCCCGGCAGCTGCCAACGATCCTTTCGCCGGGGGGTACGTCGTCGAACGGCATGGCGCGCCGGAGCTTGGGATCCACGCACTCCAGATCGAAATCGACCGCCGCTGCTATCTCACTCCGACCGGCGAGCCGAACGAGGGGTTCGACGAGGTCGCGCAGCTGATCGAAACCGTGGCCCTGCAGCTCGGGCGAGCTCTCCTCGATCGGCAGCTACCGCAGGCGGCCGAATAGCAAAACGCCGCCCCGGCAGAAGCCGGGACGGCGCAGTTCAGGGAGGGCGCACTTGCAAGCGCGCTGGCCGGAGAGCCGCGAAGGGGAGGCACGGCGCTCTGGCCGTGCCTAGATGGTGGTCGGCCGCGGCCGGTCAATTCGACCCGCCGCAAAACCCTCACACTTCAGCGGGAGCGCGCTCCGGAACCTGGATGGGGCCTTTGCCGAGCTCGATCTGGCGAGCGAAAACGTCGCGGATCTGCGAGAGCGAGAAGAGGTGCGCGAAAAGCAGCGCCAGCATCCCGCTCTGGTTCATCTTGCGAAGCTCGTCACCGCGAAGATCCCGAATCTTTTCCTCGTCGATCATCCGGAAGCCGCGATAGACGAAGGGCTGCGGAGCGCCTTCCGGCTGGATTGCAACCTCGCCGTCCATCAACAACCCGCTCTGCTTCACTTCCTGGATGAAGGCGGCTGTGCGCTGGGCAGCGGTTTCGAACTGCTCGCAGAACTGCAGGACCGCCTTGGTCGCCTCGCTGGGATCGCCATTGTCGTCGAACAAGGCTTCGCCTTCCTTCGTTTCGCCGATGGCGCCGGCCGTCGGATCGAAGCAGAGCGACAGCTCGTCGCTGTCGGGCCGAAGCTTTGCCAGCAGGAACGGATAACGGCGGATATAGGCCGGGATGTAGATGTGCGGATCGCGGGCCTTGCCGTTCTCGTCGATGAAGGCGTTGATGCCTTCGGTCAGGCCCATCAGCGCCAGCGGCACCGGATCGTCGCCCGCCGAAAAGACGATCGGATAGTGCCGGGAAAGCAGCGGGAATTCGTCGACGGTCGCCGGGATCGCATGCGTGGCGCCGATGACCGGCGCCTTGTCGACGACCTTGATCTTCATCTTTCCGTGGACCTGCGAGCTCAGGGGCTCGATCTCGGAATATAGAAGCGGCAACGATTGGTTCGGCGCTTGAGTCGCCATATCTGGAAAATCTCCACGGAAAGTTCGTTCGGGCTTCGGCTTGCCCCTCTCGCGCAAAGCCCGGATTGAGGCAGAGCCCTCTAATGCAAGCTCCCCGTCCTCCGCAACAGTTCTGTTCGGAGGCATCGGAGCGTTCTTACGTTCACTAAAGTCACGCGATGCGGCGCCAAATTGTCCTATTCTGTTCATATTCGTACACGCAGAAGCCGCGGGCCAAGCGCCAGGCCGGCCTTCAAGAGCGGACCGAAGGCGGTTTTGTTTTCCATCCCGCAGCATAAGCCACAAAAGCTGCGCTGTAGGACAGAGGATTGAGCTCCCCAAGAAATTTGGGGTGGCCTGTTATCGGTGCACGGGCCAGTCTGAAAGGATGGCGACCGCTATCAACGATCCGCTCTTTAGCTCACGTGGAAAATCGATGGACCTGTCGCGCTTGAATGACGCCGAACGCCGCGTTCTCGGCCTGCTCGCCCAAGGCCATACGGCGAAGAGCATCGCCAATGCGATCGGTTCCACCCCGGCTGCGGTCAATGAACGTTTGCGCGAAGCCCGGCGGAAAACGGGGGTGGGGAGCAGTCGGGAGCTTGCACGGCTGCTCAAGGCACAGGAAAATCGTGACGAACAAATCGGGGTGGGCAATCGCCACCACGCCGCAGCAGACATCTCCATAGGCGCCGCCGAACCGCGGCGTCCCAAAACGGGAGTGTTTGCGATGATTGGACTATTTGTTGTCGCTGCAGCCGGAGCGGCTGCACTGATGAACCACCAGCCGGCGGCCCAACCGCCGGCCGATCCGCTAATCGGCGCGCTGCTCCAGCCAGAGTCGAAAAATCCGGACGCGGCCGATTTTTATGCGAAGGTTCGGTCGGAACAGCGCGGTCCATGGGCAATCCGAACGGAGCAGCAGATCAAGGCACGGTTGATGGCTCTGCCGCTTGTCGGCAAGGACGGCAATGTCCTGCGTGTCACCTGCGGCAGTACGATTTGCGAGATTGCCGGCACTTTGCCTGGCCGATTGGCCGGGTTCAGCCCCGCGAAAAGCGGTCCGCCAGTGCCGCCGCCTCCGGTGCCGGGGACAACCGGCTATCTCGAGAAGTTGGGCTTGAAGTCGAACCCGTACAACTTCATTGCATGGCGGGGACAGACGAAGCCATTCGTGTTTCTACTCTATTATTTGCGGGGCGACGCCGGAGGGCCACAACTGCCGCCGCCACCGGCCCATCCACCCAAGCCCTGATATCCGCTTTCCCGGTGGGAAGCCGACACAATCGCCTTCGGGTGGAAAGCGATGCGCTCAGCTCGACGGATCGGGTGGGAGCTCGACGCCGCTGAGGCGCCAGGACAGTCCGTGCCGTTTGAAGACCAAGCCGCTGTCCGCCTGTTCCTTTGTGGTCACGACGAATTCGGAGAAGCTGCGGCGGACGATGACCGGCTTTTCGGGAACATGGAGCGCTGACGCCGCTGCCCCCGCATTTTGCTTGCTCTCCGCAAGCAGCGCGGCGCGCATCCCCGCGGGAGAGACCAGTCCGTCGATCATCGGCCCCATGATCGCCGAGCCGAATGCCACTCCGATGGAGCCGAAGCCCGACTTGTCTTTCTGCGCCTCGGTCATCATCCGGGCCATCAGCTCGGCCTTCAGGCTTTCGCGCAGGGCGGGATAGTCGATGTAAGCATTGAGCGCATCGGCATCACGCGATTGCGCCGCATCCCTCATGCTTTTCAGCGTCCAGACAGGGGATTCGAAGTACCAGAGAGCACCGCACGCGATGACGATCAATATCGCTGCGGCTGCGGCAATCTTCCACTTTCCCCGCGCCACCGAAGGCCTCCCTTTCCGTAAAGACGGTGATCGCCGCCGGGCACGCCGCGGTCAAGGCAGCGGACGCTGCCCCGGGCATATCCGATTTCCGTGGGTTTCCGCGAAACAGGATGCGGGATGGAGGACCCGTGCTTCCATCGGGTTGGAAGACGGGCCCTCTCAACCGAGCAGGCTTCTTGGGGGCTGTGCGGCCCCACCCAACTCGCCGGCTCCCAGGGGAGAGCCGGTTGGCTTCGGTTCAACACCGCAATTTTGCTGTCATGCAACAGAGTGTCTGGGCCGCGTCCCAATCTGGTTCAGTGACCGTGATTCCCATCAGGATCGCTCGATCGAAAATTCCTTTGGCCCGGACTGATCGGGGATCGAGAAATGTAGAGCCTGTGCGGCGGGATCGTATGAAGCCGCAGGGCCGCCCCTGATCACCGCACCGCCGTTCCAACCGTGGACAGTGACGGCGATGGATTTCCACCAGGGTTTGTAGCTTCCGGTGCGAGGCCCGAACTGGAGCGAGAGCCCCTTTGCCGTGATGCTGCACCTGATCCTCTGGCGCAGCCTGGCGCCGTTCACGGTCAGCCCGTCGTCGAGATAGAGATCGCCCCGACAATCCGGACCCGGATAAATGTCGAGCGAGAGCGGCCCCTGCGGCGTCTCCGCGGTGCTCTGCACCAGAGGCTGGCGCGGAAGGATGGTCCCGGCGCGAACGAAAACCGGCAGATAGTCCAGCTTCGGAGTCTCGGTAAGCTTTGCCTCGGTCACGGGCAGGCCGGTCCAGTAGTCGTACCAGCCGCCCTTCGGCAGGCAGATGTCGAATGACTCGGGCGATTCTGGTCTGGACGGTCCCCAAACCAGAACGTCACGACCGAGGGTGAACGCCAGCTGCTGATCGCAATTGCCTAGCGCGTCGGGGTAATCGTAGAAAACCGGGCGCATGATGGGGTCGCCGGTGCGCGCATTCTCGTCCGCCACCGCATAGAGGTAGGGCATCAGCCGGTAGCGCTCCTCGACGTAATGCTGGCGAATGGCGAGTTGTTGCGGCCCATCCACCCACGGCTCGGCGCGGGGCGTTCCGACCGCCGAATGGTCGCGGAATACGGGCGTGAAGGCGCCGATCTCGAACCAGCGTGTGAGCAGCTCCGGGCTTGGGCCGCCGGCAAAGCCGCCCACGTCGCAGCCGCTGTAGGAGAAGCCCGAGAGGCCTAGATTCTCCAGTTGCTCGACGCAAAGACGAAGGTGATCCCAGGTGGAGCTGTTGTCGCCGGTCCACGTCGCCGCATAACGCTGACCGCCTGCATAGCTGGCGCGCGTCATCACGAACGGGCGAAGGTTCGGCTGAAGCTTCTGCAATCCTTCGAAGGTCGCGCGGGAATTTTCCATCCCGTAGACGTTGTGGATTTCCGCATGGCTGGCGACGCGCGGTGCGAAATCGTCGCTGTCGATCCGGTGCCGGTTGTCGAGCGGCATGGTCTTCGTGGGTGTCTCGAAGATCGCCGGCTCGTTCATGTCGTTCCAGAAGCCGGAGAAGCCGTCCGCGACGAAATCCTTGTAGAGACCGCCCCACCACTTGCGCGATGCCGTGCGCGTAAAGTCCGGGAAAACGGACAGCGTGCGATCGGCGTTGAACGGCCACACGGGCGCTTCGTAGAGCCTGCCGTCGGCCTTCTTGACGAATTCGTCGCCGGCAATCCCGGTGTCGTAGGGCGCGTAGCCCTGGTTGGGCGCGTCGGCGATATGGAGATCGGTAATCGCGATCAGCCGGATGCCGTCCTTCAGCATGTCGGCATTCAGCTTCTTCATGTCGGGGAAGGTTTTCGTGTTGACCGTGAACGGCCGGTACCGGTCCTGAAAGTCGATATCGAGCCAGATCACGTCGAGCGGGAAGCGGTCACGAAGGAACGTCGCGGCGATCCCTCGAACTTCGGCATCGCTCATGTAGCTATAGCGCGACTGTTGGTAGCCGAGCGCCCACAGCGGCGCGAGCGGCGCCCTGCCGGTGAGGTCGGTATAGCGGCGCGTGACATCGGCAACGGTGGGTCCGGCGATCAGGTAATAATCGATCGGGCCGTCTACCCCGCTGATATCCAGCGTGTCCTGCCGCGCATGACCGAAGTCGAACGTGGTTCGCCATGTGTTATCGAGGAAAAGCCCGTAGCTCCCGCCGGGGCCGCCAGCACCGATGAAGAACGGGATCGACTTGTAGATTGGGTCCCCGGAAGGCGGGAAGCCGAACGCGTCGGTGTTCCAGTCGGTGAAGGTATAGCCGCGGCGATCCAGCATCCCTGTCTTGTCGCCGAGAGCGAAATAATGCTCGCTCTGCGGCATTGCCTTGCGCAGATGGAAACCCGGTCCATCGAAGCGGATCGCATCGGGAAGGTCGGCAGAAATGAGCTTGCCCTGAGGATCGGTGACGGTCAGCGCGAGCGTCGACGGATCGATGTGGACAACGACCGAGCCCGTTGTGAAACCATCCGCAGTGGGACGGACCGGCGCGCTTTCGTGACGAACCTCGGCCGGCACCGCCCAGCTCGCGTCTTCAGGAAATTGCCCGTTCCGCGCGATCCGCACGCGCAGGATCGTGGGGGTCAGCGCAGTAACCCTGATCGTCTCGTTCCCGCTTTTCGCCTCCGCGCCGTTCGCTAGCGGCGTAACTGCTGCAAAGGCGGGCTGGGTGAGGGCAACAGAGGCAGCGATAGCGGCAGGAACGAACCGGAACACATTCATCGTTTTTCGATCTCTTCGATTATTGCAGCATAGGGTCCAAGTTCGGCGCCATGTACATCCCCCGTGGTGAGCAGTCGCCGGTGGCCGCTCCGGAACGCGATGGAGCCTTCGGATAGGTTGAACACGCAACGGAGATGCTGGCCGGGAGACTGGCGATCGAAGACGAGAAGGTCCTTTCCGGCCTCGACGATCTCCATCGCGCCCCGGAGAAGTGCCGAGCTGCCCTTGCGGAAGCCGATGCACCTGCGGACGAAATTGAGAAGGGAATCGTCGTTCGATTCCTGCCGATCGACGCCGAGCGGGGCGTGCGATTGGCTCGCTGGGAGCCAGGGTTCGCCTCCGGAAAAGCCGAGATTGGGTGCTCCCGACTTCCACGGCATTGGAGTACGCGCACCGTCGCGGCCGAACGTCCTGGGCCAGTTTGCGATCGCTTCCGGATCGCGAAGTTGCTCGTAGCGGATCTCTGCCTGCGGAAGTCCGAGCTCCTCACCCTGGTAAATAATGATCGACCCTCTGAGGGAGCAGAGGAGTAGCGTCTTCAGGCGCGCGAACTGCTCCTGCTCGGCGCCCCGGCACCAGCGCGAAATGGCCCGCGGCGCGTCATGGTTTTCGAAGGTCCAGGTGGGCCAGCCGGATGCGTCCGAGTCCTGCCAACTGTCGGCTACGCGCGCGAACAGGGCAGGCGTCAGCTTGTCGGCATAGAGGAACTCGAAGCCATAGGCGCTGTTGAGGCGCTCCTCGCCGCCCGTAAGCGCGCGCATCTCCGGAAGAGGGTCGCGCCCGCCGACTTCCGCCAGCGTGAATCGTCCGCCGAAGCTGTCGGTCATATCGCGAAGTCGCTCGAGGAAATCGGCAATTTCGGGCTGCGACTGGTTGTAAATGTGCTGCTGGAGATCGAACGGCCGCTCTTGGCCCCACTCCGGCGGCGACGGCGGATTGTCGCGGAGCTGCGGGTCGTGCATCGCGAAGGTGATCGCATCGAGACGAAAGCCGTCGACTCCCCGCTTCAGCCAGAACCGAGCCACTTCGAGAATCGCGTCCTGAACCGCGCGATTGTGCAGGTTCAGGTCGGGTTGCTCGGACAAGAAGTTGTGCAAGTAATACTGCCCACGCCTGGAATCCCAGTCCCAGGCCGGTCCGGAAAAAACCGAAAGCCAATTGTTGGGTGGCGTCCCATCGGGTTTGGGATCGGCCCACACGTACCAATCGGCCTTATCATTGTTTCGGCTGGATCGGCTCTCCTGAAACCAGGGATGCTGGTCCGAGCTATGCGAATAGACCTGGTCGATGATGACCTTGAGCCCAAGCGAATGGGCTTTGGCTACCAGCGCATCGAAGTCTGCGAGAGTCCCGAACACCGGATCGACATCGCAATAGTCGGCAACGTCATAGCCGAAGTCCCGCATCGGCGAGGTGAAGAAGGGGCAGAGCCACAGCGCGTCGACGCCGAGGCTTGCAATATAGTCCAGCTTCCCCGTCACTCCGGGCAGATCGCCGACACCGTCGTCATTGGAATCCGCGAAGCTGCGCACATAGACCTGGTAAATCGCTGCACCGCGCCACCACTCCTGGGCAGTGGCTTCAGCGCGATGGCTGCGCGCGGCTTCACTCAGCATTGCACACGCCGTAGCCGAACGGGGGAAGGACCACGCGCACGCTTCCCGGCGCGATCGCGCTGGCGGGGCAGGAACCGGCGAGCGTCGTGAATCGGGACGAGCGGATTTCGACACGAACGTTCTGATCGATCGGCGCTGGCGAGGTGTTGAACACCAACAGCATCTCGCGCCCGTTCGACGGATCGAAGCGGGAAACGGCGAAAAGCCCGGGCTTGTCTGACGAGTAGCGGATTTTCTGCAGCCCGCGCGTGAGTGGCGGATGGCTGGTGCGGATATGCGCGAGCTTGGAAATCTCGCGATAGAGCGGGTGACTGGGATCGAAGTTCGATTGCGCCGTTGTTGCGCTGGTTCCGACGAGAGACTCGTCGTTGTAGGAAGCGACGCGGCTCGGAAACATGTCCTGCCGGGCGGCCTGATCGCCGCCCGGATGGCCGGCAAATCCCTGCTCGTCGCCATAATAGATCACCGGCACGCCGCGCAGGGTGAGGAGCATCGCCTGGCCGAGCATGTCGCGGCGCAGCACCTCGTCTGGACTTGCGTCGGGCCGCGCGCGGCGGATCGCATAAGCGAAGTGACCCGGAGAATCGTGGTTGCTGATGAACGTCGGGAGCTGCAGCGCACCGGCTGCGCCGCCTTCGTAGAGAGCGTCGGCGCGGAACAGCTTCGCAAGCTCGTCCGTCGGCGCATTGCCGGCGACCACGTCTCTGACTGCCCACATGAAGGAGAAATCGAGAACAGACGGAAGCCTGTCGAGGCGCGTGTTAACGGCGGTATGCGCAGGGTCGAAATTATCCTCGGCTACTTCGCCGAAGATATGGAAGTGCGGAATTCCGTCTGCGTGCGCCCGGGCAAGAATCGCCGGAACGAACTGCTGCCAGAACTCTGGATTGACGTGCTGCGCCGTGTCGATCCGGAAGCCGTCGATCCGGTATTTGTCGATCCACGCGCCGTAGATGTCGATCATTCCGGCAACGACGCGCGGATTCTCGGTGAACAAATCATCGAGGCCGCCGAAGTCGCCCATTGTGCTCGATTCACCGCGGAACGTGCTGTCGCCGCGGTTGTGATAATAGATCGGGTTGTTGAGCCAGGCTGGCGCCTTCTCATTGCGCTCGGCTGGCGGGATTACGACGGTGTAGGCGTAATTCGGGTCCGTAAGCTTCGCGAAATTCGCGGCGCTCTGGTCTTCCTCGCCGGCGAAGCCGGTGTTGATCGGCCTCCCGTTGACGCCGCCCTGCCGCTGGTAGGGATAATCGGCGATGCTTCGGTAGGGGCACTGACCGGGTCCCTTGCCGGCGCATTCGGCGTACCGGATCACATCGGCCGTGTGATTGACGACGATGTCGAGATAGACCTTCATTCCGCGTGCGTGCGCCGCATCCACGAAGGTCTTGAAGTCGGCATCGGTGCCGAAGTGCGGATCGACATGCGTGAAGTCGGTGATCCAGTAGCCGTGGTAGGCGGCGCTTTCGTGACCCGGAGATCCCTGGACCGGCTTGTTCTTCATCACCGGCGCGACCCAGATTGCAGTGGCGCCGAGCCCCTGGATGTAGTCGAGACGGCTGGTCAGCCCTTTAAGATCGCCGCCATGGTAGAAACCCTTGTCGGTGGGATCGAAGCCGGTGTGAAGCCGATCGCCGGAGAGGCCGCCGTGGTCGTTCGAGGGATCACCGTTCTCAAACCTGTCCGGAAGAACGAAGTAGATCACTTCATCCTGCGGCAGCCGCGCCCGGTAATTGGTCGGAGACGCCGTTGCCGCAGCAAGCAGGGTCAGAGCGGCGATCGTCATGCGGGCATCAACTCGCGCTTCACGGGAGCAAATCTGGCCACGAACGCGCCATGGTCCGGCATCTGCGAGACCTCGGCCAAATGGGCACGCTCGACATCTTCCAGGAATTCGCGGAGGCGCGACTCCGGCAGCACGTCGGCAAGCGGATTCCAGCTTTCGGGCAGGATATTTTGCCCGATCATCACCTGGATCCACGCTCGCGCATCGAACAATTCGTCGAAGCTCGAATGAATTCTGCCCGAAGTTCGGAACAGATCCATCTTGTGTTGCAATTCCGTGGGCACTTCCATCGCGCGGAGCTCGTCCCAGAAGGGTTCGCCCTCGCGCTGATTGGCGTGATAATGAAGGATGATGAAATCGCGGATGCGCTCCATCTCGTAGCGGCTGCGCGCGTTGAAATCCTCGCGGGTCGCGTCGCTGACTTCACCGGCGGGAAGCAGGTCGAGCAGTCGGCTGATCGCGGTCTGAACGACGTGGATGCTGGTCGATTCCAGAGGCTCGATGAACCCTGAGGAAAGTCCGATCGCGACGACGTTGCGGATCCAGCACTTGCGCCGAATGCCGGGTATGAATCGGATCGTCCTCGGCTCCGCTGTCGCTTTCCCGTCGAGACTGGCGAGGAGGATCGAAGCAGCCTCGTCCTCGCTCATGCGTCTGGACGAGAAGACGTGGCCGTTGCCGGTGCGGTGCTGGAGCGGAATGCGCCATTGCCAACCGGCCCTGCGCGCCGTCACCCGGGTCATCGGAACTAGCGGTTCGGTGCGCTCACAGGGTATCGCAATCGCGCGGTCGCACTGAAGCCACTCCGACCAGTCCTCGAAACCCGCCTCGAGCTCCTGCTCGATCAGCAGTCCACGGAAACCCGAGCAATCGATGAACAGATCGCCCTCCACGCGCGCGCCATTGGCGAGAAGAACCGCGGCGACATCGCCATTCTCCGGATTGCGTTCCACGGCAATGATCCGGCCTTCCCGGCGAACCACGCCGCGCTGTTCAGAGTAAACCCGCAGGAACTTCGCATAGAGGCTGGCATCGAACTGGAAGGCATAGGGCAGCGGCGGCGCAACACCGCCTGGCGGGCGGTGGACGTGATCGAACCGGTTCCCGGCGATCGCGATCGTATGCAGCACATAGTGGCCGAGCGGCTTGGCAAAGCCCAACGCGCGGCCACGAAGCCAGTAATTGTGAAACGGGACGACCCCCAGGGCGCTGCCGACGAGGCCGAAGGCATGGATATAGCCCTCGTCGGGCTTCTCCCAGCCTTCGAACGCGATTCCGAGCTTGTACGTGCCGCCCGTGGCGGCAACGAATTCGGCCTCGTCGATCCCGAGGGACTGGTTGAACTGCGCGATTGACGGGATCGTCGCTTCGCCCACCCCCACAATCCCGATCTCGTCGGATTCGACCAGAGTGACGCTCATACGCGGGATCGCGAATTTGGCGAGCGCCGCGGCCGTCATCCATCCCGCCGTTCCTCCTCCGACGATGACGATACGGCGCTTTGTCATTTCACTCATTTTCATCTTCCACGCCTTACCCCGGCGGCGAGGGGAGAGTCTCGCCGCCGGGTCGCCTGGGATCAGCCGCGCTCAGGCTTGGCTGGGGCCGGGGGCGGTGGGGGCGGCGGCGGGCAGACTGCGGTTGCCGCAATTACAGTTCCGTCAGCGCAGGTCTGCGTCGCGGCCGGCGCCGGAGGTGGCGGCGGCGGAGAAGGCGGCGGAGGAGGCGGTGCCGCATGCGACGCGAGCCCGAACTTGTAGGTTGCGCCGAGCATCCAGCGACGGCCGTAGCGCTGATAGTCGATGACCTGGAGGTCCTCGCCCGGGTTGGTCGTGACGAACGGAGTGTTCGTGAGGTTCAGGCCCTGCAGGAAAACAGAGAGGCCGTTGAGCGCGGAGCCCGGCTGGAAATCGTAGCCGATTTGCGCGTCGACGATGGTCTCGTGTTTCGCCTCCCGGAACACATTGTTTTGGGCAAAGCCGGAGACTTCTCCCTGGAAGCTGGAGCGGTAACGGGCGCTGGCGCGTGCGTTGAATCCCCACTTCTCGAAATAGAGCGTCCCGTTGATGACCCACTTCGAGTAGCCCGGAAGCATCGTGGCCGGAGCGCCGGGATAGATGTGCACCTTTGACTGAGTATACCCGACGCCGCCAGTCGCCCCGAAGCCATCGAGGGCGTGAACGAGATCGCCAAATGGGAGCGTCGCGCCCAGTTCGGCGCCATACATCTTGCCGCCCTTGACGTTATGCGGCTGCTGCAGGAACCCATTCGCAATTCCGGCCGGCGGGATATAATTGCAATTCGGCGTCGTAAGATCGCACGGATTGGTCGACTGCCATGGGCTTGGGAGCGGATAGCCGGTGTAATCGAAGGGCATGTTCGCAAGATTCTGCTCTACGACAAACGTATCGAAATATTTGTAGAAGAGCTGAAGCGATACGTAGCCTTTGGTGCCCCAATATTTTTCGAAACTGAGGTCCGCCGCGTTGGCGCGATACGGCCTCAGCTCCGGATTGCCCGCAGTTCCGCTGAGGTAAGACTCGTTCACACCGTTCACGATCAAGCGCGTGACGCCATATTCGTTTGCGATTCGCATTGAATCCATGCGCGGGCGCTGCACTTCGCGGGCAAGGCCAGTGCGAATGACCCAGTCGTTCGGAAAGCGGAACGACAGGTTCATGCTGGGCATCACATCCCAGTATTTCGCGCCATCGCTCGCCGCCGCGAGAACGGCAGGCGGACCGCCAGAGGTGCCGGCGATCTTGAATCCAGTCGAGCGTTGATCGGTGTGGACTGCCTGCACCCCGATATTGCCGGTCAGCTCGGTCGAGCCGAGTTGCGCCTTGATATTCGTCTGGAAGTAGATGGTCGCCTCCTTCTCGTGGACATCATAGGCCTTGGCCTGGACGTCGGGTTCGAGATTGTTGGAGACGAGGGTATAGATGCCGTCGTTCAGCAACTGCTGCGGATCGAACGCGAGCGTTTCGCCCATGCCGATCCAGCTGAAATCGGCCCCTCCCAAATTGTACTTGTCAGGAAGCACCAGATTGCGAAGGGTCGGATCGGTGAACTCGACGAAAGCTTCGTCGGGGGTCAGCGACTTCTTGTGATCGGTGTAATTGGCACCGAACGCCACGTTGGAGATGAAGCCGGAGTCCAGATCCTTGGAAATCTCCGGATGGACCTGCCAGATCCGGTCGTTCACGATACGATTGTTCCAATAGCCTGGACGGATCGCCCCGTTACTGCTGTCTATGCCGCCCCAGCCGCGCGGATCGGTCACGAAGATCTGGTTGGGATCGTTGTAATCGATGTTGTGACTGGTGAAGGAAGTCCCGGTACCGCCAGTCACGAAGCTGAGCGTGTCGCCCGGACCCGAGAAATCATAGCCGGTTCCGGCATAGGTCTCAAAAACCAGTTCGTTGCGCTTGGTCTTGTTCCAGCTGAGATCGAGGTAGCCGTGGAAGCCGTCCTCGCCGTCGAAACGGTTGTTCCAGCCGACCGAATAGAGTTTCGCGTGGCGCGGCTGCAAAACGTTGCGAACCACCCCGACGACATCTGCATAGGTGCCGGCGGTGATAAGCCCGTTAGTAACAGTGTAGCCGGGCTGCAGCACCTCGTGCGGGGCTGGACCTCCCCACTGCAGCGGGATTTCGATCCCGCGCGCGACCTGGTCGTCCTTGAAGCTCGAATAGAAGCCGTCGATGGTTGAAGTCCAGTAATCGGTCGGCTTGAATTCCAGAGTTCCGGCCAGGCCAAGACGCTTGAGCTCCGTCGATCTCGAATAGGATTTGAGGCCGCCGACCACTGTGGTTCCGTTCGGGCCGCCGGCATATCCCCAAGCGTTGAACTCCTTGATTTCATACGGCTCATCATCCCAGCTCGCCGCAAGCGAAACCCCGCCCCGGCCATCCGCGAACTGATCGACGTAAACGCCGTTCACGCGATATCCGTATTTCCTCACTTCCGGATTCAGCTGGCCGATTTCGGGATAGACAGCCTGGCCGCCTACCGCGAGCACCCGATGACCATATTCAAGCGGGCGGATGGTTCGAAGATCGATCGTGCCGGCGATGCCCTGTCCGACGACTGACGCGACCGGAGTCTTGTAGATATTCACCTGGTTGATGACTTCGGCCGGGTATTGATCGAACTGCACCGCTCGGTTGTCGCCGGTGGAAGTCTGTTCGCGGCCGTTCAGAAGCGTTGTCGAATAATCGGGTCCGAAGCCGCGGATGGAGATGACGTCGGCGCGGCCGGCAAGGCGCTGCGACGTGATTCCGGGGAGGCGGGCGATCGCTTCACCGATGGACGCGTCCGGGAGCTTGCCGATGTCCTCGGCGCTCACCGACTCCACGATCTGGTCGGCCTTCTTCTTTTTGTTCACCGCGTTTTGAAGCGACGCACGAAAGCCGGTGACGACGATGCTTCCCTGGTTTGACTTCGACGGAGTCGGCGACGCGCCGGTGTCGTTCGGCTGGGCTGTGGCGGCGGTCTGCGTGGTTTGATCCTGCGTCGCGTCCTGGGCAGAAGCCGAGGCCGAGCCAACCAGCATCACGATCCCGATTGCTGCCGGGCTAGCCGCGGCAGCGAGACACGAGCGCTTCGAAATCTTGATCATTTTTTGTCTTCCCCCTCAGACCGGCGGATGCCGGATGGAATTGGCGAGGATCTTCAAGCCCTCTTCCGGTACCCATCAACATCAGGGACGTAGCCGAGGGAAGCCGTCGTGCCCCCGATACATACGTATTCACGGGCGCTGCAGAGCGTGGCCATTGCAGCTATACATACGTATTCAGCGGGGTGACGTGGCGGGAATGACACAGAAGCGGCCGACTTCCTTCGACATTGCAGCCCTGGCCGGCGTGTCCCAGCCGACCGTTTCACGCGCGCTGTCCGGCAATCCGTCGGTCAGCGCCGAAACTCGGGCCAGGGTCTTCGCTGCCGCTGAGAAGCTTCATTACAAGGTCGACAAGAACGCCTCAGGGCTAAGGAGGAGGCAGTCCCGAACGCTGGCTCTCCTATTCTTCGAGGAAGATTCCAACGAGGGCGCGCTGATCAATGCATTTTATCTGTCCATGCTCGGACCCATGGTCAGGCACTGCGCGGGCCGCGGGTACGACTTGCTGATCTCTTTCCAGCAGCTCTCTTCGGATTGGCACGTGGAGTATGAAGACAGCCGGAAGGCCGATGGGATCATCCTCCTCGGCTACGGCGACTATCTCAAATACCAGCCCAAGCTGACGAAGCTGGTGAGTCACGGCGCGCATTTCGTGCGCTGGGGATCGGCTGGCGAAGGCCAGATCGGCGCCACGGTTTCCTCCGACAACCACCAAGGCGGTTTTGATGCGGCCACCCACCTGATTCAGGAAGGCCGCAGGGCCATCGCCTTCATCGGAACGGCGACTGCGGCCTATCCCGAGTTCCTGGAGCGGTGGCGCGGCTATTGCGATGCGCTTCGGGCGGCAGGCCTGGAGCCGGACGAACGGCTTGGGGCCATGGCCGAGCCCAGCGAGGAAGCTGGGCGCGCTGCAGTCGCAGACCTCCTTTCGCGGGGCGCAGACTTTGACGCCATTTTCGCCGCTTCCGATCTCGCCGCGATTGGCGCCATGCACGCGCTCCAGAACCGCGGAATGGCGGTGCCGGACGAGGTGGCCATAGTGGGATTCGACGATATTCCGGCCGCCAGTCTTTCAAGCCCACCGCTCACCACCGTTGCACAGGATCCACGGCAAGCGGCGGAAGCTTTGGTCGACTCGCTCCTCGAAGCGGTCGAGGGAGGCAGCGCGGCCAGCAGATTGTTGCCCGTGCGTCTCAGTGTGCGGGAATCGAGCGTCAGCCGAAGCCGCACCTGACTGGCCCATTGTGCTGCTCGATCCCGTGTGCGAGCCTCGCGCGCGGGGAGTTTAAATGGACGCATCACGGCTCGAACGGCCGCGGCAAAGCTTTGCGGGCCTGTGCAACATCTCGTTCGGCTTTTTCGGAATCCAGATCGGGTTCGCGCTCCAGAACGCCAATATGAGCCGGATCTTTGAATCGCTTGGTTCGAAGCTCGATGAGTTGCCGGCCCTGTGGATCGCGGCGCCACTTACGGGACTGCTGGTCCAACCGGTCATTGGCCACCTTTCCGACCGCACATGGTTGGGCCGGCTCGGCCGGCGCCGACCGTATTTCGTTGGAGGTGCTCTCCTCGCAACTCTTGCGCTGTTTCTGATGCCGCTGTCCTCGCAATTATGGATGGCGGCGATGCTTCTGTGGATGCTGGACGCGAGCCTCAACGTGTCGATGGAGCCATTCCGGGCCTTCGTCGGGGACATGCTGCGCAAGGACCAGCACACCGTCGGCTATGCCGTCCAGACCGCCTTCATCGGAGCCGGCGCCGTTCTCGGATCCGTCTTTCCATGGCTCCTGGATCGGATGGGAGCTTCGAACGTCGCCGGGCCCGACGGCATTCCGGATACGGTCCGCTACAGCTTCTGGTTCGGTGGTGCGGCGTTGTTCATTGCCGTGCTTTGGACGGTCCTTTCCACCCGCGAATATTCGCCGGACCAGATGGCGGCGTTTGGCGAGATGACGGATGACGGCGAAAGCGGCGGAGCGCTCGACCGATTGGCAAGGCGCAACCCAGCCTCGGTTTTGCCGTGGGGAATTGCCGGAGTGATCGTGGTGCTGGCGGTTTCCGAATGGAGGCTGGAGAAGGAGCTCTACCTGCTCGGGGCGCTGCTGATAGGCTATGCCGCGGCCTCGCTCGGTGCGATCCTGCTGGCGCGTCGCGGGCATCGCGCGAACATGCTGGCGCATATCGTCGGTGACTTTTCGGGAATGCCGCCGCTGATGAAACGCCTCGCGGTCGCGCAATTCTTCAGCTGGTCGGCGCTGTACACGATGTGGGTGTTCACGACTCCCGTCGTCGCTCAGCGCTTTTACCACACGGCCGATGCCGCCGCCCCCGGCTATCAGGACGCGGCGAACTGGGTGGACGTTCTGTTCGCGGTTTATAACGGCATCGCCGCAGTCGCGGCTCTTGCCCTCCTGCCGATGTTGGCCTCCCGCTTCGGCAAAATCCGCACTCATCTCGTCAGTTTGCTGTGTGGTTCGGCAGGGTTTGCCAGCTTTCTCCTTCTGCGCGACCCGAAGCTTTTGATCTTGCCCGAAATCGGCATCGGAATCGCCTGGGCTTCGATCCTCGGCATGCCCTATGCGATCCTCGCGTCCAGCCTGCCGCAGCGAAAGCTCGGCATCTACATGGGGCTGTTCAACATCTTCATTGTCGTTCCCCAGCTTCTCGTCGCAACCGTCATGGGAACGTTGATGCGGACTTTTTTCCCGGGCCAGCCGATCTGGACGATGCTGATTGCGGCAATCGTAATGGGGATCGCTGCCGTTGCGATGCTCCGAGTGGAATCTGCCGATCGAATCGAAACGCGCCACCGCCGGCGACAGGATGATCCTGAAGGCGGGATCGCTGCGCTCGGCTGATCGAGCCCAAGTTCATAAATCGTTCAACGCTTTGCTGCGAGGTCGAAGCGGATGGGGTTGAATCTCGCTTTCCTGCTGTCGGTGCTGCCGGCGCTGACCGGGCTCGCTGCCGTTCAGGCCGCGGGCGATTTCGCCCAGGTTCAACGCGTGGTCATCGAACAGCAGGAGATCATCCGGGTGCCCGTCCGCCCGCAGGCGCAGCAGCAGATGATCCGGTGGATCGAACAGCCGCGGGGGCCGGCCTGCATTCGCCAGCGCTTCATCGCGGGGGCGCTGATCACTGGACCGAACCAGGTCGACTTCGTGATGCGCACCAACCGGCGCTTTCGAGCGCGGTTGGAGGCCAATTGCCCCGGCCTCAATTTCTACAACGGCTTCTACCTCAACCCCCAGGACGACAAGATCTGCGCCGGCCGGGACGAGATTTACTCGCGCATCGGCGGGAGCTGCCCGATCGCCGAATTTCACGCGCTGGCGCCGGTACGGCGACAGGCGCAGTGAACGGCTTGCAGCAGGGCCTCGCCTTGACTTTGCGCGCCGACGCCGCATAGCCGTAAGCGTCGGTCGCACCTTGCGGCTTTCTTCCGGATTTTGAATGACTTTCGCCGACCTCGGCCTTTCCGACGAATTGCAGCGCGCAGTCCAGGACAGCGGCTATTCCGAGCCGACTCCGATCCAGCGCGCCGCGATCCCAACCGTGCTGATGGGCAAGGACCTGATTGGGATCGCGCAGACCGGCACCGGCAAGACCGCCAGCTTCGTCCTGCCGATGATCGACATCCTGCACGAAGGCCGAAGCCGCGCAAGGATGCCGCGCTCGCTGATTCTTGAGCCGACGCGAGAACTAGCGCAGCAGGTTTCGGAGAATTTCGAGAAATATGGAAAGTATCACCCGCTCTCGATGGCGCTTCTGATCGGTGGGGTTCAGATGGGCGATCAGGTGAAAGCGCTTGAGAAGGGCGTCGACGTGCTGATCGCGACGCCGGGGCGGCTGATGGACCTGTTCGGGCGCGGCAAGATTCTGCTCACCGGCTGCGAGCTTCTGGTGATCGACGAAGCCGACCGAATGCTCGACATGGGCTTCATCCCGGACATCGAGGAGATTTGCTCGAAGCTTCCGGCGTCGCGGCAGACTCTGCTGTTCTCGGCGACGATGCCGCCGCCGATCCAGAAGCTTGCTTCGCGATTCCTGAAGGACCCGAAGCGGGTCGAGGTGGCGCGTCCCGCCACGGCAAATGTGAACATCGAGCAGCGGCTCGTGCAGGTTCGCGCCGACAAGAAGCGCGAAGCGTTGCGCGACATCCTGCGCCACGAGGAATTCAGGAACGCGATCGTGTTCGCCAACCGCAAGACGACGGTGCGCGAGCTGGCCTCGAGCCTGAAACGCTCCGGGTTCGCGGTCGGGCAAATCCACGGCGACATGGATCAGTCGGACCGGATCGCCGAATTCGACAGATTCAAGAATGACGAGATCACGGTGCTCGTCGCCTCCGACGTTGCCGCCCGCGGGCTCGACGTCAAAGGCGTCAGCCACGTGATCAATTTTGACGTCCCGTGGCAGCCGGACGATTACATCCACCGCATCGGCCGCACCGGCCGCGCGGGGATGAAAGGGATTGCGATCACGCTTGCCACCCGCGAGGATTCCGAGTCGGTTGAGCGTATCGAGAAGCTGATTGGCCACCACATACCGAAGGCCAGCGCAGGCGCGGTTGAGGCAGCGAACGAGCCTGACGGGGAAGAAAGACCGCAGCGCAAACGCGCGGGTAGGGAGAAGCCTGAGGGCAACGCCAAGCCGGAGCCGCGGCGGGAAGAAAAGGCTCCGAAAGCCAAGACCAAGTCGTCCAAGGTCGCCGAACAGCCGCGCCGCAAGGAACCCGTGGTCGAAGACATTGCCGACGAATGGAACGGTCCGCTTCCCAGCTTTTTGTCGGTCAAAGCAGGCGACTGACCGGCAGGCACAATCCTGTTTCTGGAAACTAAGGCCGTGCGTTCCTAGCTGGGCTCCCTCACAAGGAAAGGGACCCGAATGACCGACAGCAGCGCCTATGTTCTCCCTAAAGTCTGGACGTGGGACAAACCGAGCGGCGGCGCCTTTGCCAACGTCAATCGGCCGATTGCCGGACCCACTCACGAGCGGGAACTGCCGGTCGGGAAACATCCGCTGCAGCTCTATTCGCGCGCGACGCCGAATGGGCAGAAGGTGTCAATCATGCTCGAGGAGTTGCTCGAGCGCGGCCATTCGGGCGCGGAATATGACGCCTGGCCGATCGACATCAACAAAGGCGAGCAGTTCGGCAGCGGCTTTGTGGAAGTGAACCCCAATTCGAAGATCCCGGCGCTGGTCGACCGCAGCGGACCCGAGCCGGTGCGAGTCTTCGAGAGTGGATCGATCCTTGTCTACCTGGCCGAAAAATTTGGCGAGTTCCTCCCCACGTCAGCCGCTGACCGGGCGGAGACCCTCTCGTGGCTCTTCTGGCAGATGGGTTCGGCGCCATTTCTGGGCGGCGGCTTCGGTCATTTCTTCGCCTATGCCCCTGAGAAGTTCGAATATCCGATCAACCGCTATGCGATGGAAGCGAAGCGCCAGCTCGACGTCCTGAACCGCCAGCTTGCGGAGCATGAGTATGTCGCCGGTTCGGACTACACGATCGCCGATATCGCGATCTGGCCGTGGTACGGTGGCCTGGCGCTCGACCGGATTTATGACGGCGCGGCCGAATTCCTGTCGGTGCAGGAGTATGAGCATGTCCAGCGCTGGGCGAAGAAGATCGATCGGCGGCCGGCGGTGAAGCGCGGTAAGATCGTCAACAAGTTCACCGGCGATCCTTCCGAGCAGCTGCACGAGCGCCACGACGCCAGCGATTTCGAGCTGAGGACGGCGGACAAGCTGGAATTGGCTAAGTAGCCCGCCCGTATCGGGCGAAGAAGGCGCTCGCGAAATCGGACAGGCGATGCGCGGTGATGGCGGCGCGCATCCCCTGCATCAGCCTTTGGTAGAACCAGAGGTTGTGCTCGGTCATCAGCATCGCGCCGAGGGTTTCGCCCGAGCGAACGAGATGGTGGACGTAGGCGCGCTCGAACTGGGTGCAGGTGGGGCAGGGGCAACCGGGCTCCAGCGGTTCGCGATCCTCGGCGAAGCGAGCGTTGCGAATGTTGATTGGGCCGTCTGCGGTGAAGGCCTGGCCGGTTCTTCCAGAGCGTGTCGGGAGCACGCAGTCGAACATATCCACCCCACGGAGCACGGCTTCCACCAGATCGTCGGGCTTGCCAACGCCCATCAGATAGCGCGGCCGGTCCGACGGCAGCATATCGACCGCAAAATCGAGAACGCGGCACATCTCCTCCTGCCCTTCGCCGACAGCGAGGCCGCCGATTGCATAGCCGTCGAAGCCGATCTCGGTCAGCGCCTGCGCCGACTCTCCGCGCAGCGCTTCGTCCAGCCCGCCCTGCTGGATTCCGAAGATCGCACCATGGCCATTGAAAACCCCCTTCGAGCGCGCGGCCCAGCGCATCGAGCGCTCCATCGCCTCGCGCTGCTGCTGGGGCGTGGCGGTGGCGGGGAGGAGTTGGTCGAACGCCATCACGATGTCTGAGCCGAGCAGGTTCTGAATTTCGATGGAGCGTTCGGGCGTCAGCAGGTGGCGCGAGCCGTCCAAATGGCTGGCGAAGGCGACTCCCTCCTCGGTGATCTTCGTCAGATCTGAAAGACTCATCACCTGATAGCCGCCGCTGTCGGTCAGGATCGGCCGCTCCCACCCCATGAAGTCGTGCAGTCCGCCGAGCCGCGCAACGCGCTCCGCGCCGGGGCGGAGCATCAAATGGTAGGTGTTGCAGAGAATGATGTCGGCTCCGCTCGCGCGCACGTCCTGCGGCTTCACCGCCTTCACCGTCGCCGCGGTTCCCACCGGCATGAAAGCCGGCGTGCGGATTTCCCCGCGCGCCATGGTGATGGTGCCGGTGCGCGCGGCGCCGTCGGTTTCGGCGATCTGGAATGAGAAGCGGGTCACGCTTGCCGCTTAGCGGCCGCGCTCTGGTAGCAACAGGCTGGAATCGCCGTAGCTGTAGAAGCGGTAGCCTTCCTCGATCGCGTGCGCGTAGGCCGATTTCATGACATCCAAGCCCATTAGTGCGCTGACCAGCATGAATAGGGTGGAGCGGGGCAGGTGGAAGTTGGTCATCAAGCCGTCGACCGCCCGGAAACGGTAGCCGGGCGTGATGAAGATATCGGTGTCGCCCTCGAAAGCGTGAATTCCGCCTTCCTCGTCCGCCGCACTTTCGAGCAGGCGGAGCGAGGTCGTGCCGACGGCGATCAGCCTGCCTCCCGCCGATCGCGTGCGGTTGAGGCGGTCCGCAGTCTCGGGATCGATGCGGCCCCATTCCGAATGCATCCGGTGATCGCCCGTTTCCTCTACCTTCACCGGGAGGAAGGTGCCGGCGCCGACGTGGAGGGTCAGGGTCTCGCGCCCGATGCCGTGCGCGTCGAGCGTGTCGAGCAGCCGCTGCGTGAAGTGGAGTGCCGCGGTCGGAGCGGCAACTGCGCCTTCTTCGCGGGCGAAGACCGTCTGGTAATCCTGCCGGTCGGCCTCGTCGGTTGGCCGTCTCGAAGCAATGTAGGGCGGGAGCGGCATCCGCCCGGCGCGCTCGATCAATACTTCCGCCGGCTCATCGCCGTGGAGCTGGATGAGGAAGCTGCCATCGTCGGCGCGTTCAACCGCTGAGGCGGATACGTCGCCTTCGAACTCGATCCTGTCGCCGATACGGAGCCGCCTGGCGTTGCGGACGAACGCCCACCAGCTTCGGGGCCCCTCTCGCTTATGGAGCGTAATCCCGACGCGCGCCTGTCCGCGCCGGCCTTCGAGCTGTGCCGGAATGACTTTGGTGTCGTTAAAAACGAGCACATCGCCCGGACGGAGCAGCTTTGGCAGATCGAGCACTTGCCGGTCCGAAATGCAGCTTTCCTCGACGAGCAGGAGCTTCGCCGAATCGCGCGGCCTCGCTGGGCGAAGCGCAATCCGGTCCGGCGGAAGATCGAAATCGAATAAATCGACGCGCATCAGTTGCCCGGCGCGGTGCTCTCCTGGGCTGGCGCGGCTGGAGCCGGTGCCCCGGCGGATGTCGCCGCAGCTGGAGGCGGTGCCGCCGCAGGCACGGCCGGTGCAGGCCCATCGCCGATCCAGGCGTTCACAATCCTCGTCGGATTTTGAGGCGGTTCGCCCGGTGCGATTCCGTCGACAGCCGCCATTCCCGACGTCACTCGCCCGACGACGGTATATTTGCCGTCGAGCGAGATGTTGGGCGCATACATGATGTAGAACTGGCTGTTCGCGGAGTCCGGATTGTCCGCCCGCGCCATCGCCACCGTCCCGCGAAGATGCGGCAGCGAGTTGAACTCGGCCTTCAAATTGGGAAGCTTCGATCCGCCGCCCCCGGTCCCGGTGGGATCGCCGCCCTGCGCCATGAAGCCGGGAATCACGCGATGGAAGGGCGTGCCGTTATAGAAGCCCTGGGAAGCGAGCGTCTGGATCCGCTGCACCGAATTCGGCGCCGCATCCGGACGCAGCTGGATCGTGACGGTCCCACCGTTCGAGAGTTGAAGATGCAGATGATTGTTCGGATCGGCAGCGATCGCGGCGGGCGGATTGATATCCAGCTCAGCAGGCGAAGTGGCCGCGGGCTGCGGTGCCGGCTTTGCGGCAATCAGTGCAAAGGCGAGAAAGGGAAGGGCAAGCAACGCTTTCACAAACTAACTCCTATCGGCCGAGCTGGCGGGCGACGTCTGCCGCCACCGCCGGAGTGACGAACTTGTGGATCGAGCCGCCATAGCGCGCAATCTCCTTAACCAGCCGTGACGCGATCGGCTGGAGCGAGATGTCGGCCATCAGGAACACGGTCTCGATGCTGTTGTTCAATTGCTGGTTCATCCCAGCCATCTGGAATTCGTATTCGAAATCGCTGACCGCGCGCAGGCCGCGGATGATCATTGACGCATTCTGGCTTTCGGCAAAATCCATCAGCAAGGTGTCGAATTCGACGACATCGATATTGCCGCGGATATCGGCAGTCTCCCGCCGGACCATCTCCAGCCGTTCGGCAACCGTGAACATCGGCTCCTTCGACGGATTGGTCGTGACCCCGATCACCAACCGATCCACGAGGTGCGCGCCGCGGCGGATGATGTCCAGGTGCCCGAGCGTGACCGGGTCGAACGTGCCGGGGTAGACTCCAATCTTTTCGGCCATTTAGCGGTCCCGTTCTATCGCGAAGCGGGCGAGCGCCCGGAGCATGTCGGCCTCCTCGCCGTGATCCGATAGGTGATCGATTGCCTGGTCGACCAGCAAGCGAGCCTGCTGCTCGGCGCGATCCGGCCCGAGAAGCGAAACGAAGGTGGCCTTCCCAGCCTCGGCGTCTTTGCCCGTGCGCTTGCCGGCCGCGGCCTCGTCTCCACGATAGTCGATAAGATCGTCGGTGATCTGGAAGGCGAGACCGACGTTGCGAGCATAGCCGCGGTAGGGCGTTCGCCCTTCCTTCGTCAGCCGGGTCACGATGCAGGGCGCCTCGACCGCATATTCGATCAGAGCGCCCGTCTTGAGCTGCTGAAGCCGTGTGACTGCGGGAAGGTCGAGCGATTGGCCCTCGGCAAGCAGATCCATCATCTGCCCGCCCGCCATCCCGCTGGGACCGGATGCTCGCGACAACGCGAAGGCGAGGTCTGCGCGGACCATCGGGTCTGGATGCGTGGCGCGATGTGCGAGGATCTCGAACGCCAGCGCGTGCAGGCTGTCGCCGGCGAGGATGGCCGTCGCTTCGCCGAACGCTTTGTGAACGGTTGGCTTGCCGCGCCTGAGGTCGTCATCGTCCATCGATGGCAGATCATCGTGGATGAGCGAATAGACGTGGATCGCCTCGATCGCTGCGCCGACGCGAAGCGCCTGTTCCTCGTCGATCTTGAACAGGCGCGACGCGGCGATGGTGAGAAGCGGGCGCAGGCGCTTGCCGCCGCCGATCGCAGCGTGGCGCATCGCTCCGTAGAGCCTGTCGCGGCTGTCGCCCGGTGGTTCGAGCAAGCCCGAGAAGAATTCGTCGACCTGCGACGAAACGCGTTCGGATTCGGCTTCGAGGTCGAGCCGCGGCCCGTCGACGACGTCAATCGGCATCGAAGGGGGTGGCCCCCGAAGGCTTGCCGTCCGACCCGAAGGCGATCTGCTCGATGCGGGCCTGCGCTGCCTTCAGCCGGGTCTCGCAGAGCCGCTTCAGCCGGTCGCCTTCCTGGTAGAGCTCGATCGACTGGTCCAGCGGCGCCTCGCCTTTCTCCAGCGTGCGCACGATCTCCTCGAGCCGTGCAAGCGCCGCCTCGAAGCTCAGTTCGCCCTGCTGTTCAGGCACGTCCATATGTCGTCAGGAATGAGCCTCCGGGGCCGGAGAATCAATGTTTGAACGGGTCGCGGATACCGGGAAGGATCTCGTCCGGAGCCGGTCCTTCGCCTGCCTCTGCAGCGGCGAGCGCAGCCTCGGCGTCGCGGGCGTGCTGATCGCGCTCTGCGCGAAGCTCTTCGATCAGCGCCTGCCGGTCCTCTTCGAGATGCTCGTCGCGGGGACCGGAGGTTCCAGCGGCCTTCTGCGCACGGGCCACGGCGGCGTCGAGCTCACGCTGGCTGGTGAGGCCGAGGGTGACCGGATCCTTGGGCGTGATGTTGGCGATGTTCCAGTGCGAACGGTCGCGGATCGCGGCGATCGTGGTTCGGGTGGTTCCGATCAGTTTGCCGATCTGCCCGTCGCTCAATTCGGGATGGTTCTTGATCAGCCAGGCGATTCCGTCCGGCTTGTCCTGCCGCTTCGAAACCGGTGTGTAGCGCGGGCCTTTCGTCCGGCGGACCTGCTCGGGTGCCTTGTGCATCTGCAGCCGGTAGTCCGCGTCCTTCTGGCCCTTCTCGATCTCTTCGTGCGTGAGTTCGCCGGCCCGCACCGGGTCGCGGCCGGTCAGCTTGGTTGCTGCGGTATCGTCGGCGATCGCCTGCACTTCGAGAATATGAAGACCGCAAAAGTCGGCAATCTGTTCGAACGTGAGCGAGCTATTGTCGACCAGCCAGGCGGCGGTCGCATGCGGCATCAGGGGCTGGGCCACGGCATTTCTCCGGAAATCCAAATGAATAGGGCCGCCCCTCGCGGAGCGGCCGTTATGCCGGTCGATCTAGTCCCGACGCCGCCCGACGGCAAGCCTGTTCAGGCGATTGGTACGTAGTTCGGCTGGGCGGCGACACGGTCGAGCCAAGCCAATACGTTCGGATATTGCTTGAGATCGAAGTTGCCGTCTTCCGCAACATGTGTGTAGGCGTAGAGTGCGATGTCGGCGAGGGTAAGGCTGTTGCCGACGAACCAGTCTCGGCTGGAGAGATGCTCGTCCATCAGCTTGAGCGCCGCATCGCCCGCGGCGCGTTTTGTCCCGATCTGGGCGCGCTGAGCATCGTTGAGATTCTGTTCGCCGACGAAGCCCAACCAGAAGCGAAGAGTCGCGACATTCGGCTCGTGATTATACTGTTCGAAAAACATCCAGTGCAGCATGTCGGCGCGATCGAAGCGGTCGCTCGGGATTAGGCGCGAACCATCGGCGAGGTAAAAGCAGGCCGCGTTGCTCTCAGGAAGAAAGCAGTCACCGATCTGCAGCACTGGAATTCTGCCGTTTGCGTTGACGTTCGACAGGAATTCAGGCGTTCGGGTCTCTCCCCTCATGATGTCATATTCGCGGCGCTCGAGCGAAAGCCCGAGCAAGGCGGCGGTGAGCCGGATTTTGTAGCAATTTCCCGACTGCGTATATTCGTGAAGGATCAGCTTCTGGTCCATGTTGCCCCCGTTGATGCAGCCGCAGCAATCGCAGCTGAAGCGCGTGCGTTCCAATCAGTTCTATACCGGCTGGCATTAAAGCGGCTTATCGCCGACTTTTCCTTCGCGGGTGGTAGCGCTACCATACGATACCTTGGGAGGATTGGGATGGTTTGGAAGCTCCGGGTGCTCGGCTGGGGGATTGCACTTGGCCTCGCTACAGGACCTGCGCTTGCTCAGATCATCCCCGACAAGGGACCGTGGGCTGCCGAGCAGGACCATCAAAACATGATGCAGCAGCTGGGCATCGTGAAGCTGCGCCCCGGCCCGAGCGGCAATCCCTCAGACCCGAATGCAGCCAATACGGATGAGGCCAAAGCCAATCCCTATCCGGTTTGGCCCGACTTGGTGACGACCAAAGGCGGCAAGCCGGTCACCACCGCAGAACAGTGGTGGAAGGTCCGCCGCCCGGAGATCGTGGAGGATTTCGAACGCGAGGTTTACGGGCGGATTCCCGCGACCGCGCCGAAAGTGACGTGGCGAGTCACCGAGACGGACCCGGAATTCATCGGTTTCCGGCCAGTTATCGCCCAGCGCGTCGTAGGGCATCTCGACAATAGCGCCGACCCGGCGATCAAGGTCGATATGCAGATGATCCTGGCGCTTCCGGCCAACGCCAAAGGGCCGGTGCCTGTCCTGATCATGTTCGCTCCGGCTCGCTTCCCCTCGCCAAGCCAGCCGACCCCCGAAGAAGCGATCAAGCTGGATCAGGCATTGAAGGCGATGCTTGCCGAACGCGACCCGAACTTCGCGGCGATCTTCAAGGCGCATCCCGGATTCGAATTCGTCAAGCAGCCGAGCTTCTTTCCGGCTCCGCCATCTGACGAGCGGATCACCGACCTTATCTCCGACGGCTGGGGAGTAGCCTTGCTCGACACCTCGACCATCCAGGCAGACGACGGCGCCGGTCTCAGAACCGGCATCATCGGCCTTGCTAACCGCGGCCAGCCGCGAAAACCCGACGATTGGGGCGCCCTTCGAGCCTGGGGATGGGGCGCCAGCCGGGCGCTCGATTACCTGCAGACTTTGCCTCAGGTCGACGGGAAGCACGTCGGAATCGAAGGCGTCTCCCGTTGGGGCAAGGCGGCTCTGGTAACCGCCGCATTCGATCCTCGCTTCTACATGGTCCTGATCGGTTCGTCCGGAGAAGGCGGAGTAGCACCGTTCCGCCGTAATTTCGGCGAGGCGGTCGAGAACCTGGCGAGCACCAGCGAGTATCACTGGATGGCGGGCAATTTCCTGAAATATGCCGGGCCGAAGACTCCGAACGACCTGCCCGTTGAATCGGACGAATTGCTGGCGCTTGTTGCGCCGCGGCTGGCGTTCGTGAGCTATGGCAATCCGGCGGCTGGCGATGCTTTGTGGCTGGATCAGCAGGGCAGCTACATGGCGACGATCGACGCTGGCCGCGCGTGGACGTTGCTCGGCGCACATGATCTCGGCCAGGGCAACAATTACCGGACCGCGGTAAAGCCGCCGATCGGCACCAACTTGCTCGATGGGGAACTGGCGTGGCGGCAGCACGAGGGCGGTCACACCGATACGCCGAACATTAAATATTTTATTCGGTGGGCGGATCGCGAAATGGGGCGCAAGCCAGGCGGATAGCAGCTGAACGCCCGATAAACGGACCTTCGCCCGACAAGATTTCACCGCCGTTTGTCGACTGTTCACTTGCATTTCACCGGTGAACTCTCTTTGCGCCGGGCACCTTGGTGAAAGTTAGCAGGACGAAACGAGTGATCCGAAGCTCGGCTTTCAAGTGGAACGGAATACTGGCGGCAGGTGCTGCCGCTCTTTTGCTCGCGAGTTGCGGATCGGGTGGTGGCGCGGGTGCCCGCAAGGGACATGGCGGTCCCGGCGGAATGATGGGTCCGACGACCGTCGGCTACGTCGTCGTCCAGCCGGGGAGCGCACCGATCGAGCAACAGCTAACGGGACGAGTGAACGCCTATCAGATCTCCGACGTCCGTCCGCAGGTTTCGGGTGTCGTCCGCCGGCGCTATTTCCAGGAAGGTGCATTGGTCCACCAGGGTCAGACGCTCTACCTGATCGATCCAAGCCAGTATCAGGCTGCGGCGGCGCAAGCGGCAGCCAACCTCGCCAGCGCGCGCGCCAATGCTCAGGCGGCGGAAGCGCTCGCCGGCCGCTACAAGCCCCTGGTGGCAATCGAGGCGGTGTCTAAGCAGGATTACACAAATGCGGTTGCTCAGGCACGGCAGGCGCAGGCTGCAATCGCCCAGAATCAGGCGAACCTCCGGGCGGCAGAGATCAACCTGCATTACACGAAGGTGCCCGCGCCGATCAGTGGCCGGATCGGACTCTCGAATGTGACCGAGGGCGCACTCGTCACCGCCAACCAGACAGATGCGCTGACGACCATCACCCGCCTCGATCCGGTCTACGTCGATATTCAGGAATCGGCCGCCGACCTTCTGGCGTTGCGGGAGGCGCTCGCCAAGGGCGGTGCCCAGCCGACCGAGGCGCAGGTTCGGCTCAAGCTCCCCGACGGTTCTGATTATGGCTTCACCGGTACAGTGGAGTTCAGCCAGGTGATCGTCGACCAGAATACCGGCTCAGTGACTCTGCGTGCACGGTTCCCCAATCCCATGTCGATCCTTCTTCCGGGCATGTTCGTGAATGCGGTGTTCGCGCAGGCGGTGAACACCAGCGCCTTCCTTGTCCCGCAACAGGCGATCTCACGCGATCCGCAGGGCAACGCGACCTTGTTTGTGGTCGGTCCCGGCAATCGCGCCGTGCAGCGGACTGTGGTTGCCGATCGAACGCAGGGTCCCTATTGGGTGGTGACCCAAGGGCTCGCGGCTGGCGAGAAGGTGATCACGCAGGGGCTCGGCAACCTGCGCGACGGAGCGCAGATCAAGCCGGTACCCGCCACGGCACCGCAGAAGATCCAGGCGCCGCCACCCGGCACGATGAAGGGTGCAATGGCGGCGGGACACTAAAAGCATGTCCCGAATCTTCATCGAACGGCCGATCTTTGCCTGGGTGCTGGCGATCATCGTGATGCTTGCCGGGGTCGGCGCGATCTTCGCACTGCCTGTGTCACAATATCCGGACGTTGCGCCCACGCAAATCAACGTCCGCGCGACCTATCCGGGTGCGTCGGCGCAGACGCTTCAGAACAGCGTGACTCAGGTTCTCGAGCGGCAGCTCACAGAGCTTCCCGGGATGCTTTACTTCACCTCGTCGTCCACCTCGCGCGGGCAGGCGTCGATCAGCGTCACGTTCGACAAGGGCGTCGATCCCGATATTGCCCAGGTGCAGGTCCAGAATAAGATCGCGCAAGCGACTTCGCGGCTTCCACAGGTAGTGCAGCAGCAGGGCGTTACAGTCACCAAAGGCTCGCCGGATTTCCTGCTGATCGTCGGCGTTTACGATACGACCGACAAGAGCACGAACGTTGACGTCTCCGACTGGCTCGCCACCTACATGGAAGATGATCTTTCGCGTGTGCCCGGCGTCGGCGACGTGAATGTCTTCGGGCCCGAATATGCGATGCGAATCTGGCTCGATCCCAGCAAGCTCGCAAGCTACCAACTGATGCCGAGTGACGTCATCTCCGCGATCCAGAATCAGAACGTTGATGTCGCCGCGGGCGAGATTGGTGGATCGCCGCAGCCGCAGGGGCAGATGCTGGACGCGACGGTGACCGCGCAGTCGCGGCTACAAACCCCCGATCAGTTCCGCAACATCATCGTCAAGTCTGCGCCTTCAGGAGCCCGAGTGCTGCTGAGCGACGTCGCCCGGGTGGAAATGGGAGCCGACAGTTACGGGATTAACATCCTGCTGAACGGTCATCCAGGCGCGGGCATGGGCATTTACCTGGCCCCGGGCGCCAACGCGCTGACGACCACGGACCTCGTAAAGGCGAAGGTGGCTGAGCTCTCCAGCCGAATGCCGCCCGGCTACAAGCTCGCCTACGCCAACGACAGTTCGGATTTCATCAAGCTCTCGATCGTCGAGGTGGTGAAGACGCTGGCTGAGGCGATGGTGCTGGTCATTCTCGTAATGTTCGTCTTCCTGCAGAGCTGGCGAGCGACTTTGATCCCGGGAATCGCGATCCCGGTCGTCCTGCTCGGCACGTTTGGAATGCTTTATCTGCTGGGCTTCTCGATTAACACGTTGACGCTGTTCGGGCTCGTGCTCGCGGTCGGGTTGCTGGTCGACGATGCGATCGTCGTCGTCGAGAACGTGGAACGCATTCTTCACGAGCAACCCGAGCTCAGTGTTCGCGAAGCGACGATTCTGTCGATGAGCCAGATCCAGATGGCGCTGGTTGCGATTGCTCTGGTGCTGTCGGCCGTGTTCCTTCCGATGGTCTTCTTTGGCGGATCGACAGGTGTGATCTATCGCCAATTTTCGGCGACCATCGTTTCCGCAATGGCACTGTCGGTCCTGCTGGCGCTAACCTTCAGCCCCTCGCTGGCGGCACACGTTTTGAGGGCGAAGCAAGCGACTGTCGAAGAGACCTGGCTCGGGCGTCGTGCGCCAGTGCTCGCTCACCGGGTCGAAATTGGGCGGCAGAAGTTCAATTCCGGTTTCCAGCGGACGATCGATTGGTATGTCAGCCACGTCGGCAAGGTCGTCGACCGCAAATGGCTGTTCCTCGCCATCTACGCTGCAGTCTGCGTGCTGCTCGTCGTCATGTTCTGGCGTCTGCCGACCGGCTTCGTTCCGTCGGAGGATCAGGGCAATCTGTTCGTCCAGTTCCGGCTTCCTTCCGGCGCGACTCTGGGGCGAACCCAGGAGGTACAGCAGGCGATCCAGCGTTACTTCCTGGAAGGCCCGGAGAAGAAGAATATCGACGCCTATTTCACGGTGGCCGGCGGAGGCGGAGGATCATCCGGTCAGAATACCGGAGCTTCCTACATCAAGCTCGCGCCATTCTCGGATCGCAAAGGTGCACAGAACAGTGCTGCAGCCATTGCCGCTCGAGCTTCCGCTGCATTCCGCGGATTCCGCGATGCACAGGTCTTCGCGCTGGTACCGGGCGCCATTCGGGGACTCGGGCAGTCGGAAGGCTTCACCATGGAGCTTCAGAATACCGGCGGAATGTCAGATCAGGAGTTTGCGGCTGCTCGTGACAAGCTGCTGGCGGCGGCCAATGCCGATCCCGCTCTGGCACAGGTGCGGTTGGGCGAGCTTCCCGATGTCGCCAGTCTCAAGGTGAACTTTGACGAAGAACGTCTGGCTGCGCTGGGCTTGAACGCCGGTGACGTGAACACGACGCTATCCACGGCATGGGGTGGGCGGTACGTGAACGACTTCATTGATCGCGGTAGAGTGAAGCGTGTTTATGTTCAGGGCGATGCGCAATATCGCGCGGCACCTGCTGACCTTGGTCAATGGTTCGTCCGGAACGACCAGGGCACAATGGTGCCATTCTCGTCCTTTGCGACGACCGGTTGGACCGTGGTGCCGACAACGCTCGATCGATTTAGCGGATATCCGGCCTATGAACTCGACGGGCAGGCTGCACCCGGAAAGAGCTCGGGCGAGGCAATGGCGGAAATTTCAAAGCTGGCGTCGCAAATCTCCGGTGTGAGCGTCGCCTGGTCCGGCGCATCCTATCAGCAGCAGCAGGCCTCGGGGCAGGCGCCGCTCCTTTATGCGGTGTCCCTGATCGTCATCTTCCTGTGTCTTGCGGCGCTTTACGAAAGCTGGTCAATTCCACTCGCCGTTCTTCTGGTCATTCCGCTGGGTCTTGTCGGCGCCATCCTGTTCGTCACGCTTCGCGGACTCCAGAACGACGTCTTCCTTCAGATCGGCCTGCTCACGACCATGGGGCTGACCGCAAAGAACGCGATTCTGATGAACGAATTCGCAGAGCGCGCGGAGAAGCAGGGCAAACGCATCATCGATGCCGCGATCGAGGCAGCGAAGATCCGGCTTCGACCGATCCTGATGACGAGCTTCGCTTTCATCTTTGGCGTGTTCCCGCTCGCGATAGCTACCGGTGCAGGAGCCAATGGCCGGATCGCGATCGGCACCGCGGTTATCGGCGGAATGCTGACGGCCACGGTCCTCGCAGTTTTCTATATCCCGCTCTTTTACGTGCTCGTTCGCCGCGGCGTTCGTGACGGCATCAAGATCATCCGCGAACATATCCGCCGCCGCGGAACGGAGGCGCAGCCATGAGGCGCGCAGTTGCGATCCTCGCGCTGATGACCAGCGGCTGCATGTCGATGGAGCCGAAATACGTCCGGCCCGATCCGGCGGTCCCTGCCTCCTGGCCGGTCGGCGATCCTTACCTGACCCAGAGCGAAGCGTCGCTTCCCGCGGTCACCTACAAGGACATTTTTCGCGATCCGCGGCTGCAGACCCTCATCGACCAGGCGCTGATCAACAATCGCGACCTGATGGTGTCGGTCGCCAACATCGAAGCAGCGCGCGCGCAATTCCAGATCCAGCGCGCCCAGCAATTCCCGCAGGTCGGCGCCAGCGCAGGCGTCACTCTGACGGGCGATCGCGGTGGTTCAGGAAACGGAAGCAGCAGCGGTTCGGGCAAATCCAGCAAGAGCGTCACCGCCGAATATTCCGCGGGTCTATCGGTCCCGAGCTTCGAGCTGGACCTGTTCGGGCGGTTGCGTTCGCTGACCCACGCGCAGTTCGAACGTTATCTCGCCACCGAGGCTGCGGCTCGGGCAACGCGGCTGACTCTTGTGGCGGAGATTGCGAACGGCTGGCTGGACTATGCGGCGGATTCCAGCCTGCTCGCCGTTTCGCAGGATACGGCCGCGGCCGCAGCGAAGAGTGTGCAGCTGACCCAGGCGCGACTGAACGCCGGAGTGTCAGCGCGGACCGACCTCGTCCAGGCGGAGCAGATCCTGGACACCGCACAGGCGGACGTCGCCAATCAGCGTACGCTGGTGGCACAAGACCTGAACGCGCTTCAGCTTCTGGTTGGTGCCCCCATCGATCCCGGCCTGCTCTCGCGCTCGATCGATGAAGTCTCGCCGACAATCGCTGAGCTTCCACCAGGCCTCAGCTCCTACGTTCTGTTGCGGCGGCCTGACGTGGTAGAGGCCGAATATAATCTGCGGGCGGCGAATGCGAACATCGGGGCGGCGCGGGCCGCGTTGTTCCCGAAGATCACGCTCACGGGACTTCTTGGCTTTGCCAGCAGCGCGCTTACCAGCCTTTTCACCGGCGGTGCGTTCGGTTGGAGCGCCTCCGCGAATGCTGCCTATACGATCTTCAACGCCGGTGCCGGCCGCGCCAATGTCCGGCTGAGCCAGGCGCAGAAGGAAGCAGCGGTCGCCACCTATCAGGGCACGATCCAGAGCGCCTTCCGCGATGTTGCCGACGCACTGGCCCGCCGGGGCACTATGGGCGACCAATTGTCTGCACGCCAACGGCAGGATGCTGCGGCGGCGGAATATCTTCGATTGAGCGAAGCGCGCTACAAGGCCGGGGTCGACAATTACCTGACCACCCTAGACGCGCAGCGATCCTATTACTCCGCCCGACAGCTGCTGGTGCAAACCAAGCTGACAGCAGCGCAGAATTTGGTGGACCTTTACCAGGCTCTTGGCGGCGACCCGCTGCTGCAGACTTCCCCGGTGCAAAAGTCGCCCTTGATGGGTGGCTAGCTGGCAAGGAGCGATTCCCCTTGGCTGGTGATCAGGGTTGCGGCGTCTGCCCGCGCCGTTGCTCGAGAAACCACAGCCACAGCGCCGGATCCGAATAGGCGCCTTCCCAGGCGCTGTGGCCCGTATCGGGGTAGAGCGTCATGCGCGGGTGGCCGCCGCAGGCCCTGACCGCTTCAACCATCGTGAAGTCGCTCTTCGGGTCGAGCACGTCGTCGCGATCGCCGTGAAAATCCCAGATGGGCAGGGATTTCAGCGCACAGGCGGTGTTCGGATCGGCCATGGCGGAAACCGGCGCGATGGCAGCGAAGCGCTGCGGCTCGGCGGCCGCCCAAGCCCAGGTCGCCATCCCTCCGAGGCTGAGGCCGGTCAGATAAACTCGGTTCGGATCCACGCGAAGCGTTTTGAGCGCGTGGTCGAGCAAAGCATCGAGAGGCGGAATCGCCCATGGGTCGTCGGGCTTGCCCGGCGGCAGCTGGGGCGAAATGACGATGAACGGAAACGCCGGTTGGGATTCGACAAAGCCGGGCGGTCCGTTCTTCTTGACGATGTTTATGTCGATGCCGCGTTCCCCCGAACCATGGAGGAAGATGATCAGCGGCCATCGCTCGGAACCGCTTTCGTTATAACCCTTCGGGATAAACAACAGGTACGGAAGTCCGCCAGGCGCGACCGCCGGCTGCGGAGTCTGCCCTTCTACCGCGGGGGGCAGCGCGACCGGATGAGGCCGACCTGAGGCGGGCGTCGAGAGCGCCAGCGTCGTCGCGATCGCAAAGCCGAATGTGCGCATTCACCTCTCCCACCAAATCGTTCGGGAAAGATGGCAGGTCTGCCGACGATGCGCGAGCAGTTTAGAGGCAGGCTTCCAGGTAAGGCTGGTCGAAGCCGAACTGCTTGGCCTTCTCGAGCGTGTAGGGACGAAGGCCCATGGATCGATATTCGCCGACGATCTTTCCGTCCGCGCTCTCGTCCAGATATTCGAACTTGAACAGTTCCTGGGTGACGATGACCTCGCCCTCCATCCCGATCACCTCCGTGATGTTGGTGGTTCGGCGCGAACCGTCGCGAAGGCGCTTCACCTGGACGATGAGGTCGACCGAATCGGCGATCTGACGGCTGATCGCCTCCTTCGGGATCTTGATGTCGCCCATCATCACCATGTTCTCCATACGGGCGAGACATTCGCGCGGGGAGTTGGAGTGGAGCGTGGCCATCGATCCGTCGTGGCCCGTGTTCATCGCCGCCAGAAGGTCGAAACACTCCTGGCCGCGAATTTCGCCGAGGATGATGCGGTCAGGACGCATACGCAGGGCGTTGATGACAAGGTCCCGGATGGTGATCGCGCCTTGCCCCTCGAGGTTTGGCGGGCGGGTTTCCAGCGGAAGCCAGTGCGGCTGCTGGAGCCGAAGCTCGGCCGCGTCTTCGATCGTGATCACGCGCTCGCCCGGGTCGATCATCTTCGACAGGGCGTTGAGCATCGTCGTCTTACCCGAACCGGTACCGCCCGAAATGATGATGTTCATTCGGCTGGCGCCGGCAATCTTCAGAATGGTCGCCATCTTCTCCGACATCGATCCGAACCCGCGCATCATGTCGAGCGTGATCGGCTTCTCGGAGAACTTACGAATGGAGATGGCGGTGCCGCGAAGCGAGAGCGGCGGGATGATGACGTTGACGCGGCTTCCGTCCTGGAGACGGGCGTCGGCGAGCGGAGTGGTCTGGTCGACTCGGCGGCCGACCTTGTTCACGATGCGCTGCGCGATCTGGAACAAATGCTCCTCATCGCGGAACTGGATCTGGGCAAGCTCGAGCTTGCCCTTCTTTTCGATGAAGGTCTGCTCCGGTCCGTTGACCATGATGTCGCTGACCGCCGGGTCGGCGAGCAGCTCTTCGAGCGGCCCGAGGCCGAGAAGCTCGTCGACGAGCACCTTTTCGAGAGCGAACTGTTCGCGCCGGTTGAGCGTGATCTTCAGCTCGGCAAGAACTTCGCCGATAATCGGCCGGAATTCCTCGGCGAGCTCGTCCTTGTTCAGGGTCGCCGCCGCTTCGGGGTCAACGCGTTCGAGGAGTCGCGGGAGGACCTGCTCCTTGATCCGGTGGACGGATGCTTCGAAGCCTTCGACCTTGCTGCTGGCTGCTTCGCCGCTCGCATTCTGGCGGGTGTTGAGGCGGTCCATCGCGCCGCCGGGTACCAGCGGCACGTCCGGCTGCATGCTTTCCTCAAGAGCTTCGACCGGCGGGAATTGTTCACCACCCTCGACCGGGGCTGAAGCGCCAGGGCCCGATTTCATCGGCCTGGCTACACCGAACGACGGCCGTGATCCGCCGCTCATGCCGCCCCGTTTACCGAATGCGCTCATTCCAACTCCGAATCCTTTTCGTTCCCGCCGCGGAAACTCGCGTGGTGAATAGGATCGAAAGTTTTAGGAAAAGCTAACCGGCGTTTCGTTCCGGCGAAGCTTAGCCGGCATTCTCCGCGAGGACCGTGAGCCCGCGCTCGCTGACCTCGGCAAACCCGCCGCTCACCGGGATGCGTTCCGGCTGGGCGCCTGCGGTGCGATAAATCGCGAGCTCATCTCCATCTTTCAGCACCGCCATGTAGGGCGCGTGACCGGCCATGACGCCGAACTGCCCCTCTGTACCCGGCACTACGACCATATAAACGTCTTCGGAGCGGACTTGCCTTTCAGGCGTGACCAGCTCGAAATGGAGATCGGCCATTACTTCTTTCCTTCAATCGCACCGTCGAACGCCTGCGTCGCGGCATCGAACTTGTCGCGGCAGCCGGTGTTGCAGAATCCGACCACTTTGCCTCGATACAGCGTCAGCGAATCCGGGCTGACCGGCCTTCCCGACCAGGGGCAGGTTTCGTTGACGCAATCCTCGAGACGAAGGGCTTCCGCCAATCAGGCCTCCTGCGCCAGCTTCTCGGCCTTCGCGACCGCCTCGTCGATCCCGCCGACCATGTAGAATGCGGCTTCGGGGAGGTGGTCGTACTCGCCGTTCACAACCGCCTTGAACGAGCGGATCGTATCCTCGATCTGCACGAACTTGCCGGGGATTCCGGTGAACACCTCGGCGACGTGGAAGGGCTGCGACAGGAAGCGCTGGATCTTGCGGGCGCGGCTGACGGTGAGCTTATCCTCTTCCGAAAGCTCGTCCATTCCGAGAATGGCGATGATGTCTTGAAGCGACTTGTAGCGCTGAAGAGTCTCCTGGACGGCGCGGGCGGTCTCGTAGTGCTCCTGGCCGACCGTCCGCGGTTCGAGAACTCGGCTGGTCGAATCGAGCGGATCGACCGCCGGATAGATGCCGAGCTCCGAGATCGCGCGCGACAGAACGGTCGTCGCGTCCAAGTGGGCGAAGGAGGTCGCCGGCGCCGGGTCGGTCAAGTCGTCGGCAGGGACGTAGATCGCCTGCACCGAAGTGATCGAGCCCTTGGTGGTCGAAGTGATCCGCTCCTGCAGAGCGCCCATGTCGGTGGCCAGCGTCGGCTGGTAACCCACGGCCGAAGGAATGCGCCCGAGAAGCGCCGACACTTCGGAGCCCGCTTGGGTAAAGCGGAAGATGTTGTCCACGAAGAAGAGCACGTCCTGCCCTTCGACATCGCGGAAATATTCGGCGAGCGTGAGGCCGGAGAGGGCGACCCGGGCGCGCGCTCCCGGCGGCTCGTTCATCTGGCCATAGACCAGCGCCACCTTCGAGCCCTCGGAGGTAGCAACCCCGTTGGCGTCCTTGGCGATAACGCCGGCATCGAGGAACTCGTGGTAGAGGTCGTTGCCCTCGCGCGTGCGCTCGCCGACCCCGGCGAACACCGACGTACCGCCGTGGCCCTTGGCGATGTTGTTGATCAGCTCCTGGATCAGCACGGTCTTGCCGACGCCGGCGCCCCCGAACAGGCCGATCTTGCCGCCCTTCGCATATGGCGCGAGCAGGTCGATCACCTTGATGCCGGTGACGAGAATGCTGGTCTCAGTCGACTGGTCTACGAACAAAGGCGCTTCCTTGTGGATCGGCGCCTTTTCCTTCGTGTTGACCGGTCCGAGCTCGTCGATCGGCTCACCGACCACGTTGATGATCCGGCCCAGAGTCTCCGGGCCGACCGGAACCTCGATCTGCGAGCCCGTCGCGCGGACGTCCTGGCCGCGGGTGAGGCCGTCGGTCGAGTCCATCGCGATGGTGCGGACAAGATTCTCGCCGAGGTGCTGCGCAACTTCCAGCACCAACCGGTTGCCGTGATTGTCGGTTTCGAGCGCCCCGAGGATCGGCGGAAGTTCGCCTTCGAACGCGACGTCGACGACGGCGCCGATCACCTGCGCGACCTTGCCGGTGAGGTTGTGGGTCTGGACAGGCGCCTGCGGAGTCTCGGCTGCAGGAGTCGCTTTCCGGGTGCGGGGCTTTGCTGGGGCGGCGGTGGCCATGTGCTTCGTTCCTTACTTCCTATCTCGTCACCCCGGCCTGGAGCCGGGGTCTGCCTGTTCTTCTTCCGCCTCGCAAGGAAGGCGGATCCCGGGTCAAGCCCGGGATGACTAGAGGGCCTCAGCCCCCGAAATAATCTCGACCAGCTCGGTGGTAATCGCGGCCTGGCGGGTTCGGTTGTACTGGATCGTCAGGCGGTTGATCATGTCGCCGGCGTTGCGCGTGGCATTATCCATTGCCGTCATCTGCGATCCGTAGAAGCCGGCCTGGTTCTCGAGCAAGGCGCGATAGATTTGCACAGCGATATTGCGCGGCAGGAGCGCCGAGAGGATTTCCTCCTCGTCGGGCTCATATTCCACCATTACGTTGCTCGCCGGCCCCTTGGCTTCGGAGGCTTCCGGGGCTGGGATCGGGATGATCTGATCGACCGTCGGTTCCTGCACCAGGGTCGAGCGGAAATTGGCGAAGGCGAGGTGCGCGACGTCGAAGCGGCCACTCTCGAAGCGGGCAGTGATCTCGTCGGCGATGGCCGAAGCGACCTCATAGCTCGGGTTCTTCATCTCGCCGGTGTCGTACTGGCCCACGATCGCCCTGCCGTAGAGGCGCTGGATGACCGGGCGGCCCTTGCGCCCGACGATGTAGAAATGAACCGTCTTGCCCGCGGCGATCAGCTCGTCGGCCTTGCGGCGAGCGGCGCGCACGATGTTGCTGTTGAAGGCGCCGGCGAGGCCGCGGTCGCTGGTGACGAGGACGATCAGGTGGGTGTCGTCCTTCCCTGTCCCGGCGAGCAGCTTCGGGCTCTCCGGGCCGAGAGTGACGCGGCTGGCAAGCGACGCGACGACCTCGGCCATCCGCTCCGAATAGGGACGGGCGGCGGCCGCATTCTGCTGCGCGCGCCGAAGCTTCGACGCCGCCACCATGTTCAGCGCCTTGGTGATCTTCTGCGTCGACTTCACCGAGCCGATGCGAAGCTTGAGGGCCTTCAGACTTGCCATTCTCTCCCTTGTTCCCCGGCGAAGGCCGGGGTCCAGTCCCTTACAAATAACAGCCGCGTTCCGCGGCTCCTGGGCCCCGGCTTTCGCCGGGGAACAGGCTAGTTACGCAAAAGTCTTCCCGAACTCCGTCAGCGCGGCCTTGAGCTTGCCGGCGGTATCGTCGTCGAGCTGCTTGGTGTCGCGGATCGTCTTCAGCACATCGCCATGTTCCGAGCGCAGATAGCTCAGCATCGCCGCCTCGTAGCGGGTGACGTCGCTGGTCGGAACGCTGTCGATAAAGCCTTGGGTGCCGGCATAGATGGACGCGACCTGCTCTTCGACCGGCATCGGGTTGAACTGCGGCTGCTTGAGTAGCTCGGTAAGGCGAGCGCCGCGTGCGAGCAGCTTCTGAGTCGCTGCGTCGAGGTCCGATCCGAACTGGGCGAAGGCGGCCATTTCGCGATACTGCGCCAGCTCCAGCTTGATCGAGCCTGCGACCTTCTTCATCGCCTTGGTCTGAGCGGCCGAGCCGACGCGGCTCACCGACAGGCCGACGTTAATCGCCGGACGGATGCCTTGGTAGAAGAGGTCGGTCTCGAGGAAGATCTGGCCGTCGGTGATCGAGATCACGTTGGTCGGAATGTAGGCCGACACGTCGCCGGCCTGAGTCTCGATGATCGGGAGGGCGGTCAGCGAACCTGCGCCATTGTCGTCGTTCATCTTCGCGGCGCGCTCGAGGAGGCGGCTATGGAGATAGAAGACGTCGCCGGGATAGGCTTCGCGGCCCGGCGGGCGGCGCAGAAGAAGCGACATCTGACGGTATGCCACGGCCTGCTTCGACAGGTCATCATAAACGATGACGGCATGCATTCCGTTGTCGCGGAAATATTCGCCCATCGCGCATCCCGCGTACGGCGCCAGAAACTGCAGCGGCGCAGGCTCGGAGGCGGTGGCCGCAACGACGATCGTGTACTCCATCGCGCCATTCTCTTCGAGCTGGCGGACGATCTGGGCGACCGTGGAGCGCTTTTGACCGACGGCGACGTAGATGCAGTAGAGCTTTTGGCTTTCGTCGCCGGAAGCGTTCACATTCTTCTGGTTGATGAACGTGTCGATCGCGACGGCGGTCTTGCCGGTCTGGCGGTCGCCGATGATGAGCTCGCGCTGGCCGCGGCCGACCGGAACGAGCGCGTCGAGCGCCTTGAGGCCCGTCTGCACCGGCTCGTGGACCGACTTGCGGGGGATGATTCCCGGTGCCTTCACCTCGACGCGGCGGCGTTCCGTGTATTCAATCGGACCCTTGCCATCGATGGGGTTGCCAAGCGCGTCGACGACTCGGCCGAGCAAACCCTTGCCGATCGGAACGTCGACGATGGAGCCGGTGCGCTTGGCGGTCGAACCTTCGCGGATCGTCTCGTCAGAGCCGAAGATGACGACGCCGACATTGTCGGCTTCGAGGTTCAGCGCCATGCCTTTGATGCCGCCTTCGAATTCGACCATCTCGCCCGCCTGGACGTTGTCGAGGCCGTAGATGCGGGCGATTCCGTCGCCGACAGACAGCACGGTTCCCACCTCGGCGACTTCCTCCTCGGCGGAGAAATTCGCGATCTGATCGCGGATCACTCGGGAAATTTCAGCGGCGCGGATATCCATTGTCTTTGCTTAGCCTTTCATCGCCTGGGCGAGTCTGTTCAATTTGGTTCGGATCGAGGAATCGATCATCTGGCTTCCGAGCTTCACGATCAGACCGCCGAGGATTTCGGGATCGATACTGGTTTCGATCGCCACCTCGCGGCCCGCGCGCGCCCGGAGCTTGGCCTTCAGCGCGGCGATCTGATCGTCCTTCAGCGGGCGCGCGGTCACCACTTCGGCAGTGGTCTCGCCGCGGTTCTCTGCCGCAAGCCGCCTGAACAGCCGGATCACATTCGGGAGCTCACCCTTGCGCCCATTGCGCGCGAGCACGCCCAGGAAGTTGGCCGTGATCGGATCGACGCTCGCCTGCCGGGCGATTGACGCGAAAGCTTTGCTGGCCTCTTCGCGGTTCACCAGCGGCGACTTCACAAGAAGGTCGAACTCGCGGGAATCTGCGAGCGCCTGCGCTAGCGCATCGAGGCTGCGGCCGACCGCATCGATCTGTTTTTCATCTCGCGCCAGGTCAAACAAAGCCGACGCGTAGCGTCCTGCTAAGCTGGCCCGAATGCCGCCGGATGTCTCCACGCGCCCAAAGCTCCAGAAACGGAATGTTGCCCCATGCGAAAAACGGGGCGTGAACCGTGGCTTAGCCCCGGACGCCCCCATGGGTCGCTGCGGCCCCTAGCAAGGGGGGCCGAGCGATGCAACCGCCAGCTTGGATGCTACAGCTTGCGCGTGAAGAATCGAGTGAAAGGCGTGTCCTGGTAATCGCCGAAGGGACCGCAGGGGACGAAGCCGTCCCGCTCGTAGAGCCGAAGCGCCGCGGCGAAAGGCTCGGTGCTTCCGGTTTCAAGGCTGAGCCGCGTGTAACCGCGCCTTCGGGCTTCGCCGACGATGTGGGCCAGCACTGCCGAGCCGACGCCACGGCCAAGCGCCTCTGGAGCAGTGCGCATCGACTTCACCTCGCCGTGATTGGCTGCGATCTCTTTCAGCGCACCCACTCCGACGAGGCGTCCCTTCTCGCGCGCCGACCAGAAGGTGACGGCAGGGTGCTTCAGCCCGTCGAGGGGGAGGACGTGACACGCCTCGGGCGGGGAGGTGCCCCGCATCTGATCGAAATGGAATTGCAGCAGATCGACGACATCCGTGCTGTCGAGATCGCCTTTGTGAAAGCTGAGTTGGTTTGAACGCAAGCCTTGGGACGCCATCCTCTTGGCTTCGCGGCAAAAGGCTCGCTCAACAAGGTGAGATTTCAACATGACCTACAGGATCGAGGGTCTGAGCCGCGAGCCGTTCGAACATCTCTTCGCGCTGTCGGATACCGAATTGGAGGCGCTCGGGATGCGGAGGATGACGGTAAACAAGAAGCCGAGCTTTCCATGCCGAATCAGCTTGGTGGATCGTGAAATCGGCGAGCAGGTGATCCTACTCAATCATGTGAGCGACGATGTGGCCAACCCTTACCGGGCAAGTCACGCAATCTTTGTCGCCGACGCTGAACCGGGTGTCTTCATTGACGAGGTTCCGCCCGTCTTCGGTCCGCGGGTGTTGTCACTCCGCGGGTTCGACGCTGAAGGGATGATGGCGGATGCGCTGATCACCCAGCCGGGCGAGGCTGACGCCGGAATCCGGAGGCTTTTCGACAACCCCGAGATCGTCACCATTCATGCGCACAATGCAGCGCGCGGCTGCTTCGCCGCGAAGATCGAGAGGAACTGAAATGGCGACCCTTGCACACGCCTTCGGCACGTCTAGATCGTTCCCTGTGAGCCAAACCGCCAATGATGCTGACGCTTCGTGGGCCGCCTTCGAACGGCGCGACCGAAGCTGGGACGGGAGGGTGATCGGCGCCGTCCGGACCACCGGCATTTACTGCAAGCCGAGTTGCCCCGCAAAACGGCCGAAGCGGGAGCATGTCGAGTTCTTCGCGTGCGGCGAAGAGGCGAGGGCGGCTGGATACCGGCCGTGCCTGCGTTGCAAGCCCGACGAGGTTGGCCGTGACCGTGAGGCCGTGGCGAAGGCGGTGAAGCTGATCGAGGCTGCAGAGGAAACGCCGACCTTGGACCAGCTGGCGAGCGCCGTCGGGTACGCGCCGCACCACTTCCAGCGGCTGTTCAAGCGCGAAGTTGGCCTGTCGCCGGCGGAATACGCGCGGGCACTGAGAGCCAAGCGAGCCGAAGGCGCTCTCAAATCCAGCGGGCGCGTGACGGATGCGATTTACGATGCCGGCTATTCGGCTCCGAGCCGGTTCTACGCGGACGCAAAGGAGAGGATGGGAATGGCACCTTCAGCCTGGCGCGACGGGGGCAGAGGCGAGACGATCCGCTGGACAACCGTCGACAGCCCGCTCGGGCCCCTCCTGATGGCAACGACCAGCAAAGGGATTTGCCGGCTGACTTTCGATGACAGTGTCCAAGCATTGCAACGGCTGTTCCCGAACGCCGAACTGGTAGAGGATGATGGTTCAATGGCGCAGTTGATTGAGGGAGTCCTCGCAGCCGTCGAACATCCGGCTACCGTGCCCGAGCTGCCGATCGATGTTGCAGGCACGGCGTTCCAGGAGGCGGTGTGGCGCGAGCTACGCAAGATTCCGGCGGGAGAAACGCGGAGCTATGCCCAAATCGCAGCAGCCATAGGCCAGCCAAAAGCGGTTCGTGCGGTTGGCACGGCGAACGGCGACAATCACGTCGCGGTGCTGATCCCCTGCCACCGGGTCATCCGAAGCGACGGCAGCCTTGGCGGCTATGCCGGCGGCCTCGACCGCAAGCGCAAATTGCTCGAAGCGGAAGGGGCGATGCAGTCGCTAATCTAAACCCTTTTCCTGCAGCAAACGCGAGTAGCTCGGCGCGATGGCCGAGTTGATCAGCAAACGCATATGCCCCCTTCCCCGAGCAACGTCAGGCTAGCATCGGTGTTGCGTCAGGCAAGCAGCTGAAGTGATCAATCCTCGTCGAAATATTTCTTCGCCGCTTCCCACTTTTGGTCTGCGAGTGTTGCGTTCTTCGAAGCGAGCGCATCGTAAAGGGCGAGGGTCGCATCGTGCCACTTGCCCTGGTGAGGACTGAAGGCGATGGTCGCGAGGGCCTTGCGGGCATCGTCGAACTTGCTGTCGTCGATCAGCTGCTTGACCAGCTCCATTCGCAGCTTCGAATCCTGCGGAGCCAGGACGACCGCATAGGCGAGCCCGTCGATCGCGTTGCTGGTCGGGTGCACGCCTTGTGCGAGGTAGCTCTGGTAGAACAGAAGCAGCGGCTCGGCGGCTTCCGAATCCACTTTGTTGGCTTGCACAAGCGGCGCCCGAACTGCGTTCCAATCGGCGCCAGCCGGATTCTTCTTCGCGATGTCCAGCAGGGCTTCGCCCTTCGCCACAAGAGCGTCGTAGGATTGCGGCATGATCTGGAGAGCCCGGTCCGCGGCCCGAACGGCCTCCTCGAAATTTCCGTCCGCCACATCGGCTTCGGCGAGGATGGCCTGCGCGTCAGCGTCGCCCGGGTACTTCGCGGCGACCGATCGTGCTCGACCGGAGGTTCCCCGGGCCTTGCTTCCACCCCGGGCAAGACCCGCCAACACCGAAATATCCTCGGCCAGCGGCGGGCTCAGCGGCTGCACGGAAACGGGCGGAACGTTGAGCTTGTCGGCCGGTATGGTTGTGACAGTGAAGCTGTCCTTCTTGAACAGCGCGTTTAATTCCCTGTCGAGCTGCTTGAAGTCGCCAAACGCATCCTGCGCGGCTTTCAGAGCGGGTACACCGCTCTGGATCTCGTTCAGATAGGTGGTCATCTGGCCTCGGCGCTGAGGGTCGAACGTCAGGAGGTCGGTCAGGAGCCATCCGCGACCGTAGATCGAAGCGAACTCGGGCAGCGTAATGTAGAGATAGTCGCCGCTCAGCATCTTATCGAGCGGAAGCCCGAAATTGTCGTAGAGCGTCTGCGCCCGATATAGCGGTGGCGCACCGATCGTAACGCTTCCATCGTCATTGAATTTGGGACTTGCGAAGAATTCTGCGAAGCCCTCGCTCACCCATTGGGGCAGCGGGCGGTCGGTATCCTCGAACATCAGGTGATGCGTGTATTCGTGGAAGAAGATGTTCTGGCCGCTGAGGTTGAATTTTCCTTCCGGGCTGCGCTGCGGGACAAACGCGACCGAACCACTGGCCTTGGGGAGGTAGAAGCCGCCGATTGGCGCATTGGCGTCACCGTAAATCTCTCGCACCGCGGCAAGATCGCGCAGCACAAACAAGGTAACCCGCGAGGAGGCCCCTTCTTTCACGTCAGGAACTCCGCGGCCGACCCGGACCGCGGCATCGAACCGTTCGAGTTGCTCAGCGAACTTCTTGAGGTCGGCGGGGCTTTCGTCCGCATAGACGGTGAAATGCTTGGACTTGGCCTGGTACCAGTCGGCGCTCGCGGGCGTCGCCCAACCAAGAACCGCGGCAACGATAGCCGCCGCGTACGCAACTCGCTTCATTCGGAAACCCCCCGGCTTCATGTGATCGACGAGCGAGAGTTTAACCGTGCAATCTCAACAGTCTAGGGTGGATTTCACAAAAAGCTGTAGGGATCCACATCGACGCTGACTCGCGTTTTCGAGCCCCATTCGATCGCCGCCAGCCAGTCGCGGATGACGTCCTGGACGTCGAGATTGCGGCGTGCGTGCACCAGCAGGCGCTGGCGATGGCGGCCTCGAAGCATGGCGAGGGGCGCAGGGGCGGGACCGAATACCGCCATGCCCTCGACCTCGGGCGCCGCATGGCCGATGCGCCGAGCTACGGTTTCGGCTTCCGTTGAATCCTCCGACGAAACGACAATCGCCGCCAGCCGCCCGAACGGCGGCATTGCCGCTTCGCGCCGCGCGTCGGTTTCCGCTGCGTAAAAGCCGGCAACGTCGCCCGAAACCAGCGCCGCGATGACCGGCGCGTCGGGATCGTGCGTCTGGACAAATACGCGGCCTGGCTTGTCGCCGCGCCCGGCGCGGCCGGCCACCTGCTGGATCTGCTGGAAGCTTCGCTCCGCCGCCCGCAGGTCGCCGCCCTGCAGGCCGAGATCGGCATCCACCACTCCGACTAAAGTGAGGTTGGGGAAATGGTAGCCCTTGGTGACCAGCTGAGTGCCGACGACGATGTCGATCGCGCCGGCCTCCATCGCTCCGACGAATTCGGCGGCCTTGAGCGGCGACCAGATCGTGTCGGAGGTGACAACCGCCGTGCGCGCATCCGGAAACAACTCGGCTACCTCATCGGCGATCCGCTCGACCCCCGGGCCGCAGGCGACGAGGCTGTCCTCCTCGCCGCACTCGGGGCAAGCCTTGGGCGGCGGCATCACATGCCCGCAATGGTGGCAGGCGAGGCGATGCATCAGCCGGTGCTCGACCATCCAAGCGGTGCAGTTCGGGCATTGGAAGCGGTGGCCGCAGTGACGGCATAGCGTCAGTGGCGCGAACCCGCGGCGATTGAGGAACAGCAGGCTTTGCTCGCCGCGATCGAGGTTCGCCTGAAGTTCGTTGACGAGCGCGGGCGCGAGCCAATGCGCCCGAGGCGGCGGGTCCTGCGTCAGGTCGATTGTCCGGATCTCGGGCAACGATGCGCCGGCGAAGCGGCTGGCGAGAGTCACTTCGCGATAGCGGCCGAGCTCGACCATATGCTTGCTCTCGATCGGCGGAGTCGCGGTCGAGAGGATCACCGGAATATCCTCGAACTTGGCGCGCATCACTGCCGTATCGCGGGCGTGGTACTGGACGCCATCCTCCTGCTTGAAGCTGGGTTCGTGCGCCTCGTCGACGACGATTAGGCCGAGGTTGGGATAGGGGAGAAAGAGCGCCGAACGCGCTCCGACCGTGACCTTCGCTTCGCCCGATGCGATCCCCCGCCAGGCGCGCCGCCGCTGGGATGAGCGGAGATCGGAGTGCCAGGCAACGGGCGCGCAGCCGAAGCGCGCTTCGAACCGCTTCAGGAACGGCTCCGTGAGCGCGATCTCGGGCAGCAGCACCAGCGCCTGCTTCCCCTGGCGCAGGCATTCGGCGATCGCCTCGAAATAGACCTCGGTTTTGCCCGATCCGGTCACCCCGTCGAGCAGCACCGGATCGAAGCCGTTCCCGATTCCCGAGGAGAGGCTTGCGGCCGAATCTTGCTGTTCAGGATTGAGTTCGGGCGGCGCGTGGTTGGGATCGGGGCAGGAGAGGGGGCGGTCGGCGCTGACCTCAACCGGCTCCAGCGCACCCGCATTCACCAGGCCGCGCATCACTGCGTAACTGACACCCGCGTGCTCGGCGAGTTCGCCAACCGTGCCCTGCCGCCCTTCGATAGCCGCGAGCGCCTTTTCGCGCTGCGGGGTCAGGCGGTCGGGCTCGCGGCCAGTCGGGCGATATTCGGTGAGCTGGCGCGGCCCGTCGAGCGCGGCCGATGAGGGTAGCACCATCCGCAGAACGGACGCGGCAGGCGCGAGATAATAGTCGGAGGTCCACTCTACGAGGCGGCGGAGCGGAGCGGGGATGGGCGGGACATCGAGCACCGAGATCAGCGGGCGGAGGCGATTGTCGCCGACCTCCTCGGTCTTGAGGCGATCGGCCTCCCAGACGACTCCGATCAGCTGGCGCGGGCCCAGCGGCGCGACCACGACCGAGCCGGGCTCGACCTGCATTCCGTCCGGCACTCGATAGTCGAGCGGGCCAAGGGCGGCGTTCAGAGTGACAACTCGGGCTCGGGGCAGGCTCATTGGAGGCGAAAGTTCACAAAGTTCGTGAGCCTACGTGTGCGCGTACGCGTACGCGTCCGGCGCGCGAGGGCGTGACTAAGTGCGCGGTCGGCTTGGGCTCGGCTGTGAGTCATTGGCAGCGCTTAAGCACAGGCGGGGTGCTGTAGGACAGTGGCGCGACGTTTTGCGCGACCTCAAGCCGACCGACGTGAAGAACGGAATGGATCAGTATATTGATCCAAAGTCACGGAATGCCTGGATGGGTGGAAAGCTGCCTCTTGCGGTTAGCGTTTGGAAGCGCCTTTTGGCGGCTTAGGCACAATAGAAAGCGTCGACCAATCGGGAGCCAGGCCACCCGCGCTCTCCCAGTAGATAAACTCCACTTCGAGAAGCCGTTCGTTCCGATCCATGTTCACCAACACCGTCATCGGCCCGCCATCAGCAGCACGCATTTCCCCCTCAAAGGGCAAGTTGCGATGCCCTTTGTAGTCTGGCCTCTCGTAACCGGGCAGCTCGACGAGCAAGAAGTCGCCGTCGCCGATAACCCTTGCGATCTGGAGATCGTGACGCAGGCACTCGCGGTTCCTCGGCGGTAGTTTGTCAGCCACACTTTCGAGGAACGCTCGCTCCTCATCAGAAAATGGGCGCGGCCGATGCTTACTTACTCGGCAAGTTTGAAGCGACACGTCGATGTCTGCAATGGGTGGAAAGCGGACATTTTGTGTATGTTGTCACCACTCGGAGAGGGCGCAGCATGGAGTTTCAGAACCAAGACTTCACACAATTGGTAAAACGGACGCGGCAGAAGTTCGGTGTATCGCTCGACGAAGCGCACGACTTGATTTTCGCTGAGCGGGAAATGCGGCGTCTCATTGCCTGGCGCATCAATCACGACCGAGAGTGTCGAAAGCAGGCGCTCTGGGACATCCGACACCAGGGTGAACAATCACGTTTCGTTCGTGAGGGCGACCGCATCCGATTCCGTCGGCGCGACGGCCAACGTAGTGTCCACTTTGGATCGGACGGAAACACTCAAGACTAGCTGGTCTCTGCGCGCCTCGCAGACAACCCTACTTCCCCCGCTTTTTCCTGTGGCTGTCGAAATCGACGACGGCGCTCGCTTCCTCGCCCTCGGGCATCAGGCCAAGCCGCCGCGCGACTTCCTGATAGGCCTCTTCAACGCCCCCGAGATCCTGGCGGAAGCGGTCCTTGTCGAGCTTCTCGTTCGATTTGATGTCCCACAGGCGGCAGCCGTCGGGGCTGATCTCGTCGGCCAGGATCACCCGCGACCAGTCGCCGTCCCACACGCGGCCGAACTCCAGCTTGAAGTCGATCAGCCGGATTCCGATCGCCGCGAACATGCCGCTCATGAAGTCGTTCACGCGGATGGCCATGTCGGCGATATCGTTCATCTCTTCCTGGCTGGCCCAGCCGAAGCAGGCGATATGCTCGTCGGAGATCATCGGATCGCCGAGCGCGTCGTCCTTGTAATAATATTCGATGATCGTGCGCGGCAGCTGGGTGCCTTCCTCGATCCCGAGCCGCTTGGACAGCGATCCGGCGGCGACGTTGCGGATCACCACCTCGATCGGAATGATCTCGACCTGGCGGATCAGCTGCTCACGCATGCTCACCCGGCGGATGAAGTGGGTGGGGACACCGATCGCGGCCAGCGCCGTGAAAATGTGCTCGGAAATCCGGTTGTTGAGGACGCCCTTGCCGTTGATGGTGCCGCGCTTCTGCGCATTGAAGGCGGTGGCGTCGTCCTTGAAATATTGGATCAGGGTGCCGGGCTCGGGTCCTTCATAGAGGATTTTGGCCTTGCCCTCATAGATTTGGCGGCGGCGAGCCATGTTGCGTTTCGTGCTCCGGCGAAAAGTGAGCGGAGCCTATAGGCGAGGAGCGCGGTGCGTGCAAAGCCGCGCTCCTCAACCGTTCGTCAATTGCATTTGGCGCGATCCGCTGAGGTCCAGGGCGAGTCCCAGGCGATGCGGTGAAGCGACTGGAAAGCGGCCATGATGCTCGCCACGAGAGCGCGAATACCGGAGTCGATAGCCCGATTCAGCTCGCCGCTGCCTTCGCGATAGAGCTTGTTGAAATGTTCATCCACCATCTCTTTCCTCCTGTCGTGGCCGCTCAAAGGGCGAGCGGAAGCTCGTCGGCGAAATCGTTCGCCGGGATCTTGAGAGCGCATTCGATGAGCGCGAGCCGGTCCTCGGCTTCGAGCTCGCGCCAGCCGCCAAAGCCGCTCCACGCGCGAGCTGAGTTCGTTGCCGCCCGTGTCGCAGTTTCCGCGTTCGTCGCGGGCACAGCTCTGCCGTTGCCATGAGCCATGGCGCGTCTCCTTTCCTGTCATGGGCCGCCAGCGGGACGGGGGCAAAGGGAGGGGAACTTGTCCTCGCTGGCGGCAAGAGTGATTTATGTTTTCCTGCCGACTTTCGCCAATCGAATGCTCGACAAGGTCGATAAACTGGACTTATGGTCTTCCGCGATGCGCAAGCTCCCGCCCCTGACCGCCATTCGCGCCTTTGAAGCCGCTGCCCGCAACGAGAATTTCACGGCCGCGGCAAGCGAGCTTGGGATGACTCAGGCGGCCGTCTCCTATCAGGTCAAAGCTCTTGAGGAACGGCTCGGAGCGCCGTTGTTCGTGAGGGAAAAGGGAAGGGTGCGGCTGACGCCCCTCGGCGGGCGTCTGCTTCCGCCGCTGAGCCAGGCGTTCGATGCGATCGAGGCGGTGTTCGCGAGCGAACGGGAGGATGACGAATCTTTATTGACCATCACCACCACCCATACCTTTGCGAACACGTGGCTGGCGTGGCGCCTCGGCAGCTTCCAGATCGCGCATCCCGAGCTTGCGGTGCGCATGGCCGCGAACGATCAGCTGGTCGACCTGCGTTCCGGCGATGCCGACGTGGCCATTCGCGCCGGCCGGGCAACCTGGGAAGGAATGGAGCAGATCGAGCTGTTCGAAGTCGATTTCACCCCGATGTGCAGCCCGGAATGCCTTGCAGCGACCGAGCGAAGGCTCGGCCGGCGAATGGAGCCCGCCGACCTGCTCGACCTCCCGCTGATCAGTCCGCAGGACAGCTGGTGGAAGCAATGGTTCGGCGATTGGGGCGTGACCGGCGAACTCCCGCCGCCGCGCGGTGGCCTGCGGCTGGATACGCAGGCGAACGAGGGCAATGCCGCGATGGCTGGGCAGGGATTTGCGTTATTGACGCCTCTGCTGTGGGCCAACGATGTCGCACAGGGGCGGCTGGTGATGCCGTTTCCGGACAATCTGTCGCGACGCGCATGGTCTTACTGGCTCGTGTTCCCGCCCGAACGGCGGATGGTGCCCAAGATCAAGCGGTTCCGCGAATGGCTGCTTGCGGAGATGGCGAAGCCGATCTGCGACGGAAGGGGACGCGGAATCGCGGTCGCGGCCGAGTAGGACGGTGATGAACTGGGCTTATTGGACGTAGACCCAGGTCGACATCCCCAGCTGCTTGTGCATGAAATGGCCGCAATGGGCCTCATAGGCACCTCGCGTCGGGATCAGCGTGACGCTTGCGCTCTGGTGCGGCTTCAGCTCGACGCTTCCGTCGGAGCCGACGTTTCCGGAAAGGATTCTCGCGGAGCTGAAGAAGGCGCGGGCGCTGAATTCATGGCCTAGACCGGCGCTGTTCGTGAAGACCAAGGTAACGGGAACCCCGGCGCGAAGGACGATCGGTTCGGGCTGGAAGCCGAAGCTGTACAGTCGGATGGTGTAGGTGGGTGCGGGCTCCGCTGCCGATACTGGAAGGGACGGCGCGAGCAGAAGAAGCACAGCAGCGGCAATCAAGGCTTTCATCAAGAAACTCCCGGTCCCCTGAATACCACATCCAGAGGGCCGGGAGTTAGAGCCTCAAAGCGGCCAATCGGTTCAAATCAGCTGTGGGCCTCCATTGAGTGCTTGAGGCTGCTGATCTCGTCGTGTCCCTGCCGGACTTTCTGATAGCATTGCTCGACCACCTGGCGGGCGTCGCCGTCGAGCTTCTTGAGCGCGTCCTCATACTGCGTCTTCAGATAGTCTTCGGCAGCTTCGGTTTGCTTGACGATTGCCTCGTTGTCGTGACCGGTGATCGCACCCTTCAGATCTTCCCAGACGTGGTGCACCTGGCCCATTGCCGAGCCGGAATCCGCAGGATCGCCGCCGAGCCGCCGTACCTCGTCGCGAAGCCGCTCGACGACCTCGCCCCGGTTCTGCGCATTCTGCTCGAAGACTTGCCGAAGCCTCTCGCTCGACAATTCCTCGGCCGAGTTACGATAGCCCTTGACGCTGTCGATCGTCGTCTCGAGCAGCGAGTTCAGTGTGTCGATCTGCTTGTCCTGATCCATTTTACTCTCCGGGTTGAACGTGATTGCAGAACGCTCAAGTGTCTGGCCCGATGCGGTGATCAGCTGAATTTTTGAGTAGGCGCCGCGATTTACGGTCGTTCTACCGTGTGACCGCAGAACTTCGACAGGTGGATGAAGCCTGGCTGGCGCGGTGTTCGCCGCCGCGATAAGCAGAGGGTGAGCCAAGGAGGATGATCATGCGTGCGCTGACAATCTCATTATCTGCGGGTCTGCTGCTTCTGGGTGGATCGTCCGTTGCATGGACGGCGACCGCTGCGGCGGCCAAGCCAGCCGCGCAGCCCGCCGTTTCGATCGCTGCCGCAGTCGCGAACCCGGCGCGCGATCCGGCCAATGTGAAGCTCGACGAGAGCCGAAAGCCGGCCGAGGTGCTGAAGTTCCTGGGATTACGCCGCGGAATGCATGTGCTCGATCTGTTCGGCGCCAACCGATATTGGGCCGAGATCATGGTGCCGGTGATCGGGCCCAAAGGCTCTTATACTGTCTGGGAGCCGACCCAGTTCTACAACGACAAGGGCAAGGCCGCCTTCGAGGCGTTCCAAGCCAAGAACCCGAACGTAAGGATCATGGTCAGCCCGTTCGAGACGCATACGCTGCCCAAGAACTTCGCCGACTTCGTCATCCTCAACGAGAACTATCACGATAATTACTGGCAGAACCCGAAACTCGGCATTCCCCAGATGGACCCGGCTTCTTTCCTGAAGGACGTCTATGCGGCGATGAAACCGGGAGCCGTTATCGGGGTCATCGACCATGTCGCCAGTCCCAACAGCGACACTCGCGCAACGGTTGAAAAATACCACCGCATCGATCCGAACGTCGTGAAGGCAGATTTCAAGCGGGCAGGGTTCGTCTTCGTGAAAAGCAGCGACCTGCTGCGAAATCCAGCGGACGACCACACGTTGCCGGTCTTCGATCCGAAAGTGCGCGGCCACACCGATCGCTTCATCTTCGAGTTCCGCAAGCCGCGGTGAGCCACTACCGACCGGCGATAGCCCGGACCCGGTCCGAATAGAGCCGTCCGACCGGCTGCTCGGTCCCGTCGGACAGCCTCGCAATCCAGCGGCCCGAAGGGTTGCGGGTGAACCCGGTGATAAAGTCCTTCCGAACGATCGCCGACCGGTGAAGCCGGACGAACAGCTCGGGGTCGAGGCCCTCCTCGAGCGCTGCCATCGAATGGTGGATCAGCCAGCTTCGCCGCCCAACATGGAGGCGCATGTAGTCCCGCTCGGCTGAAACCCGATCGACGTCCCTCGCCGCAATTCGGACAAGACCCGTGAGATCGGAAGCCCAGAATTCTTCCAGCCACTGCTGCGGCTCCTTGCGCTCGGGCGCATGCTCGCGGCGATGATCGATATACTCCCGCGCTCGGTCGAGGGTCCGCTGCAGCCGCGCCGGATCCACCGGCTTCATCAGGTAATCGACGGCGGCCACCTCGAACGCGGCCACGGCAAACTGGTCGAAAGCGGTCACGAACACCACTGCGGGCGATGGATTCTGCCGAGCCAGCGCCCGAGCAACCTCAATGCCATCGAGTCCGGGCATGGCGATGTCCAGGAGCAGGAGATCGGGCGAGAGTTCGCTTGCCATTGCAACGGCGGATTCCCCGTCACTCGCAATCCCCACGAGCCTGGCCCCGTTGGCGCGCGCGAGCAGCAGTTGAAGCCGCTCCGTTGCGAGCGGTTCGTCGTCGGCGATCAGTACCCGAAGCAAATCCTGCTCAGTCACGGGTTTCGACCGGCATAATCAGAGAGACTTTGTAGCCGCCGTCCGTCATCGGCCCGAAACGGCAACTGGACCGGCTACCGAAGCGCGTTTCAAGCCGCTGGCAGACGTTGGCGAGGCCCACTCCGGTCCCTTCGTGGGTGGCGGCGGGGAGCTCGTTCTTGCCACCGTTCTTGAGCCGATTGCTGATCTCCAGCAGCATTCGCCCGTCCGCGGTCTTCTTTGCCTCGATCCTGATCACAACCGCCTTGCGGCTCTTCGAGACGCCATATTTGATCGCATTCTCGACGATCGGCTGAAGGAGGAGCGCTGGAAGGCGGGCCTGATTCAGGTCTTTCGGAACATCGATCTCAACGTGCAGCCGGTCCGGAAAGCGAGTCGTCTCGATGTCCAGGTAGAGCCGCTGGAGGTCGATCTCTTCGGCCAGCGTGACGTCCGCGCCGGGGTCCAGCGACAGGCTGGAACGGAAGAAGGTGGACAGCGCGAGAAGCATCGCTTCCGCGCGGTCGCTACGACCGGTCATCACCAAGGACGAGAGCGAGTTCAGGGTGTTGAACAGGAAATGCGGATTGATCTGATAACGAAGCGCCTGAAGCTGCGCCGATTGCGCAGCAGTTTCCGCTTCGGCGGCCTGGCGCTTGGCGGTCAGCACCTGCGCCTGTGCCTCGGTGGCGAGATAATAGGCGCTCCATGCGGCGAAGAAAAACAGCCACACGACCATAGCGTCGGTCGCGATGCGGAATTGTTCATAGGGTGCGAGTGCGCTCACGTCGGGGTAGGTGATGACCAGCGGCGCCGTGTTCGGCCGCTCGACCCGCATCTGGTTGCCCACTTCCGTTACCTGATAGCCTTCCTTGGAAAGGTAGTGGAATTCGTCGTGCGGCTTGTCCTGGTAACGGTCGGCCGCGATCAGGAATCCGGAAAGCGCGCCCGCCGCTATGAAGGATGCTATGGCAGCAGCCGCGGCCTGCCGGCGAAGGTGGGCGCCCGCTGAAGTCAACCGGATCGCCGCATAGACCGCGAAGGTCAGGATCACACCCGCCCCGATGGTCATCGACTTGTTTTCAATGACCCTCCAGGGATCGTGGCCCAGGAAGGCTCGCGCGACGACGGTCAGCGCATAGAAAAACCAAAAGCCGAGGATCGATTTTGCAGCGGTCCGCCAGTCGGCGAAAGTTCGTTCCCGAAGAGGATGTTGAAGCGGTTTCACAGGGTTAGCTTATACCGGGAGAGGGCTACCGGCTATCTCCGGCGGCAATGTTCGCAGAAGCGCGCGTGCTTTCGGTCGAAGGAACAGCGGTTCTTACCGGTCGTTTCACCGGCAAAACTCTTGGAGCCGCTGAAGTGAACGAGACCGACCGGAAACACGACCGACCGCCGCCAGTGGTCGAGCAGGATCACCCCGAGCACGAGCTCGAGGAAAAAGTCCGCCGAAATCCCGAAAGTAAGGAAGCGAAAGTCGATCTTGGTAGCGACGAATCGATGGATGCATCCGATCCGCTTTCGGTCGTTCAGCCGCAAGGAGAAGAGCCGGTGCCCTCGTCGGGTTTTCCCGAAGACGATGAGTAGGCGTCACTTCCGTTGCATTTTTATCAACGATCCACAGTTTTGCGCCTTCTCGTGAATTTATAGCCTTGCCGCACTGACCCGCCTCTGATTCAATTGAAAAAGACCGGGGTGGGTCAAATGGTTAAGCAATACGCAACCATATGGGCCATATGATCCTGCCTGGGCATTAGGAGTCTAGGTAAGGAGCGGGTCATGATCACGAGAACCAGCCAGCCGGCGAACGGCGCGTTGCTGATCTCGGAAATGAAGGAGTTCGCGGGGTTCTCCAAGGCGACCCAGCGTTACATCCGCCGTTCGCTCGACGTCGCCTACGGGCGCCGTGACGCGATCGAATGCTGGGCCCGAGACGAAGGCGAGGCTGCCTCGATCCGTGCCCAGGCGCGCCTCTATAAGCAGCTCGACCATCTGCGCATGCAGGTCCCGGACGATAGCGGCCTCGACATGATCGAGCCGTTCATGGGGATGCTGATCACCCTCAGCGCCTTCGATTTGGGCCAGGACCGGCTGCCGAATTTTCTCGCCTACCGCTTCCTCTATGAGCGGCTGATCGGCGCTTCCTCGCGGCCGTGGCTTGCATCGGCGTTCTGCGCTGCGGCTGCGCTTCCGCACCTGCATCCGGATCGTCGCCGGGTCCTGCTGCAGTCGATCAGCGAAAGCGCGGCGACCGCGCCGGGCTGGTCGAGCCGTGAGCCCGCCTTCTGGCCTGAGTGGGTCGAGAAGGTGGACCTCCGCGCCGCCGCGTAGGGATACGATCCGTCATTGCGAGCCCGAAGGGCGCGGCAATCCAGAGCGGTTCGCGCAACTGGATTGCTTCGTCGCGTTGCTCCTCGCAATGACGTCCAAGCGGCGCGCGGTTAAGCTTCCGCTTTCACCGAAGGATAGATCGCCGCCAGCTGTCGGATCGTATCCGCCGCATTCTTGTGGTGGATGAACACTCCGCCGGCATTCTCCCAGAGGTGCCGGTGATTCTCGCGGTCGTCGACCAGCACATCGCCGGGCTCCATATGCTCGTGCTTTTGGCGTGCCATGGTCGCGATGATCGGCACTCCCGGGAAATGCTTGGCCGCCCATCGTTCCTTTTGCGGCGCAGCCCATTTGCCGAGCGGAAGACCGGTAAGGATGGTCGGGTTCAGATGCTTCACAGCCTGGAAGAGCTGCTGCGCGTCCGGCATCTCGGGCAAATCGCCGTAGAAGTTGGGGGCCCGCGCCAGCCGCTTCCAGAATTCGCCGCTACCGTGCTGCTTCTGGAAGGCGGCCGGACTCATGCCGAGGATATCCTTCGCCCCAGCGTCGAAATCGGCGAGCACGCCGTCGCAATCGAGGAACAGGTGGGGTCCTTCGAGACGGGTCTTCGCTACGCCCCTTCCGGGGCTACTCAGCCCCTCCTCAGGATGAACGGATTTGGGGTGCACCTTACCTCCCGCTCGTCCTGAGTAGACACTGAGCAAGCGGAGCGCGTCGAAGTGTCGTATCGAAGGGCATTAGAAGCGCGCGGGCTCAAGCTGGACCGGAATCGATTTGTCGAGCGGCTTCCATCCGAGTTCGCGGAGAACGTCGTTGCTTTCACGGGCGCGGCGTCCCGGGCCGAGCGACCAGGTGATGTGATAGGTCGATCCGTCGGGGCGGTCGGTGGTGCCGTCGATGCTGACGACCAGGCATTCGAGGCTGTCGCCGTCGTCCGCCTGCCCGACGATTGCGGCTTCTACCTCGCGCGGCAGCGGCGTTTCGGCTGTCGCGCCGGTCCGCAGCGTCACGTGATCCGCGACGACATTCTCATACTTGGGTGGAAAGCGGTCGAGCAGCGATGCCCGCTCATCGCTTGTGAGCTTCCAGCCTGTGACTGTTCCGGGTTTGGTCATGAGATTGCTAACTGTCCCGATGCCGCACTTGTTCAATCCTCCCTGGAACGGGGAGGTGGCAGTCCGAAGGACTGACGGAGAGGGCCCGCATCTGCGGTGCGGAAGCGATTGTGGGTCCCCTCCACCAGCTACGCTGGTCCCCCTCCCCGTTCCGGGGGGGATTTAAGCCTCTCAACGAGTTCCCGCGCGAATTCGGCGAGCGTGTCGTCGCGGGCGCCCATAATCACGATTCGGTCGCCGGGGCGAGCTTCCTGGGTTAAGCGCTCACCAATCGCGGCCCTATCGGCAATGTGCTCGGCCGATCCGCCTTTCTCCCCGATCTTCCCGGCCAGCCATTCCGAGCCGCGGGTGCGGTCGACGGTGCCGCCCTGGTACACGGGATCGGGCAGGTACAGCCGATCATCGGAGGCGAGCCCTTCGGCGAAGCTTTCGGCCAGTTGCTCGCCCATCTTGGCGATGGGTCCGTAGCCGTGCGGCTGGAACATCACGAGCAGCCGCCCGGGATGCGCCCGCAGAGTCGAAAGGCTGGCGTCGATCTTGTCGGGATTGTGCGCGAAGTCGTCGATGACGGTGACGCCGTTGGCTTCGCCGACCAGCTCCAGCCTGCGCCGCAGTCCCTCGAAACGTCCCAGCGCCGCCGCTGCATCGGCGACCGAAACGTCGAGCTGCCGGACTGCGGCGATTGCAGCCAGTGCGTTCGACGCGTTGTGGCTTCCGGGGAGCTTGAGGCGGACCTCGTGCGACTCATCTCCATTCGCCACAGTGAACCGCACTCCGTCCCTCAGAAGCTCGACGTCGTCCCCGCGAAACTCCGCGTCCGAGCTGTCAAAGCCATAGCCGATCGTCTTGTCACTCGGCACCGCACTGGCGAGCTCCCGCGTCTCTGCGTCGTCCATGTTCAGCACCGCCTTGCGCGACGCGTTCAGGAACCCGGCGAACAGCCCCCGAAGCTCGTCCAGCTCCTTGTGATCGAGGCTGACGTTGGTCAGCACGGCTACCTCAGGCCGGTAGAGCGCTATCGATCCGTCGCTTTCGTCCACTTCGCTGACGAACATCTCGGGGCCGCCGACGATGGCGCTGGCGAAGGGCGCGTCGGGCGTAACGAAATTCTTCATCACCGCACCGTTCATCACTGTCGGCTGGCGATGGCAGGCGTGGAGGATCCAGCCGATCATGCCCGTTACTGTCGATTTGCCGCTGGTCCCGCCGACGGCGATGCTGTGGTGCGCCGCATTGAGCAGCTGGGCGAGGAATTCGGGGCGCTTAAGGTGGGTCAGGCCAAGCTCCTTCGCTCGGACCACATCCGGCACCGTCTCCTCGACCGCGGCCGAGGTGACGAGCGTCATTCCCGGCTGCGGACCGCTGCCGTCCTGCGGATAAAGCTGGATCCCGAGCGAGCGGAGGTAATCGAACTTGGGCGCGGTCCGCCCGGCGTCTAGCGAACGGTCGGAGCCCGCGACCCGAGCGCCCGACGCGCGCACGATTGAGGCGAGCGGGAGCATTCCGCTGCCGCCAATTCCGCAGAAGAAGTAGCTGGGTTGAGTCATCGCCGCCGCCCTATTGGACCCCGGGCGGCTTGGCCAGAAGCAGCTCGAATCTTCACCAATCTTCGCAGTGACGGCGGGCGAAATGCAGCTCTCGCGCCGCAGAGGGGAGATGTGTCAACTTCGTCAACTTCGGGGAGATACCGCCAGCGCATTGGCTATCCTGAAGCACAGCACATATCCGGTAGGACAGCAAAATCGCCAAGTCCGTTTTCGACCCAAAATGGGCATTAGCCAATTCGATCAGATTCGGCGGAGCGTCATGTGCGCAAGCAAATCTGATTTCCGTTATTCCGACCAGATAAGCCGCGTCCCATCGCTGTCGTCCGGCATCGGGCCGGGACTGTCCGCCCGAATTTCCCCAGTCTGCGGATCGATGCGCAGGTACCGGTCGGTCGCCAGTGACATCAGCACCAATTCACCCGTCGGCGTTTCGATCCATTGGAAGTCTTGCTCTCTGCCGGACCGCCCGGCCACAAGCGTCACTGCTCCATCCCCGTCGACCGTGACGTAGCGCCGCCCTGATCGCAGGGCAACGCGGCCCAACCTGCGGCTGACGACCTTGAAGCGGGTTGGAACACCCGAAGCCAAGCCCCCAGGGCCGGCCGCCAGTCCGGTCGTCGCGTGAAACGACGTCAGCCGGACAGATCGGCCGTAGGGAATGGGCCGCATCAGGCCGTGGGTATGCGGTTGAAAAACGTCGATAGAGTCGAAATCGGCAAAGCCGCCCTCGGCCCCGGCCGTATTGTAGCTGAACAATCCGTAGCGAACGCCCTGGAAGGTGAAGGTTTGGTAGACCAGAACAACCTCGTCGCCGATCGGAGCAAAGGTCCTACCGTCGAACGAGTAACTGAAGCGGGCCCGTTCCGTAAGAAAATCGCAGTCGGCGCGAAGCCAGATGCGCGTCCCGGTCATCTTCACGCGCACCGACTGATCGCGGCGCTGGTCATAAAAAACGAGATCGACTCCGTCGGTGTGCTTTTCGACGCCCAACGTCGCATAAGGAAGGTTGAGCAGCCCCAGACCGGCCGTGTCGCCTGGCTTCAGGTGCGATGCGTCGAGCGCGACGGTCGGAGTCGACATCGGCCCGATCGACCGCTGCGTCAGCGTGTCGCGCGCGTCGTAGAACGAAGTCGCCGGCAGGGCGTGAAGCCGCAGGAAGCCGGGCCGCGCCGACAACGACCATTTCCCGTCGACCGGGACGTGGTTCCACTGCCATATGGGCTGGAGCCGGGGCGTCGAAAAATCGTCGCTGCGCCGATAGGGCACGCGCACCGGCTGTGGTGCGGCGGTCTTCGGCTTTACCCAGGTCCGCGGTGTGCGCGTCAGATTGCCCGGCAGGCCGAAATAGGGCCAGCCGTCCTTCCAGGTGATCGGCGACAGGTCGAGCAGCCGGCCGACCGAATTGAAATCCATCATGGAAAAGCCCCACCATTCGCCCTCCGGCGTGCGGACAATGCCGCCCTGGTGCATCGCGAGGCCATGACTAGCGGCGGACCCAGCTGGCCAAAATTCGAATGGCGGCTTGGGGTCTTTCAGGCGCGGACCCGCTGCCATGCCAAAATCCTCGTGCAAGCTGATCGCGCGGTTGACTTCGTAAGGTCCCAGCACGTGATCCGAGCGCGCCGCCGGCATTCGGAAGCCGCCCGCATATTCGGCGCTAATGATGTAGTACTTGCCGTCGATCTTATAGAAATGCGCGCCCTCGCCCATTCCGCCGTCGGCGGTGAACAGGACGCGCTCGGTGCCCGGAACGATGTCGGTCAGGTCGTCCGTCAGTTGGGCCAGGTGCATCGTCTGATGACCCCACACGACATACGCTTTGCCGTCGTCGTCAAACAGGACCGAAAGGTCGTGAAAGCTGCCCTTCATCGGGGTTCGCGTCCACGGCCCCTTGGGATCGGTGGCCGTAAACATCTGGGTCTTCTGACCGTTGACGTTCGAGAAGATGTAGAATTTGCCGTTGTGGTAGCGAAAGCACGGCGCCCAGATGCCCTGGCCGTAGATATTCTTGCCGTCCTCCAGCCGGTAGGCCGGGCCGAGGTCGAGCTTGTCCATGGCGTAGGCGACGAATTCCCAATTGACCAAGTCCTTCGAACGCAGGATCGGCAGGCCGGGCATGGCGTGCATGGTGGTGCCGGTCAGGTAGAACCAGTCGCCGACGCGGATCAGGTCCGGATCTGAAAATTCGTCGTAGAACAAAGGATTGGTGAAGGTTCCGTTGCCGTTGTCCGGCGTCCAGGTTGCGGTAGAGAGGCTCTTGGATGTGCTCGGCACCAGACGGTGTCGATTTAGCGCAGATGCCGGCACCGCGCATGTGATGAGCATCAATGCCGCGCATGACAGCAGCCCGGATATGATTATTCCGGGCGACTTGGACCTATACCGCATGGGTTCCCCCTATTGCGCTCCGATTTCACGCCTGAGGCGGCTCTACAAGACGCGCAAACTAATTGTCAGACAATTGATGCTGCGGCGGCGGACTTCATCGGCTCGGGTGAACGCAATAACTGCCGAGTGCGATCGCGAGCGGTTATTTCAGCCTGAGTGTGTCGACGGGTAACAGCGACGGCATTCCGATAGGTGAGCTCGGTGCTGCCAGACTAACGTACCGACAGTAAATCACCCTGAAATTTGCCAATCCTAGCGCTTGCGAAATGGCGAAAGTGGGAGGTTTTGCGAAACTGAATCTCGGCGCCAAAGAGCTCAAATGGCGGCTGCCGCAATTGCTTTGACAGCGCCGAATGAGCTGATTCGAAGCTCCTTTTCGGCTCGTTCGTAGGTACTTGATAGATGTCTCCTGAACGCTGTACTTGATAGTTTGATGAATCCTTACGCTCCGGATCGGTCGCGGGATCGCCGGATCGAGGATCCGACCAACCTCTGGATCATACATCGCGCGGCCCACTTCCTGCTGCCGTGGTTCGTGTCTCGCCGCATCTCGGCCAACGCAGTGTCGGTGGTGGGGCTGTTCATTGGAGGTCTTGCGGCGCTTGCTTACTCGAATTGGGAGCGGTGGCAGTTCGCTTGTATCGGATTGCTGCTGTCGATCGCGTGGTTGGTGGCCGACGGACTGGACGGGATGATCGCGCGGGCAACTGACACCGCCTGCCCCCTTGGTCGCTTCCTCGATGGACTTTGTGACCATGGCGTTTTTCTCCTGATCTACGTGATCCTGGCGGCCTCAATCGGAACAACACAAGCCTGGATTCTGGCGGGCTGCGCGGCGGCGCTCCACGCACTCCAATCCAATATTTATGAAAGCGAACGAGCCCGCTTTCACCGCAGGTGCAAGGGAATTGCGATCGCAACGCTGTCGCCCAGCCGAAATCCGCTCGTGCGCACGTATGACCGGGTTGCGGCGCTGGTTGACCCGGTTGCGGGCCGCTTCGACGCGGCCCTCCGGCGGGCTGCAGACGCAGTTCAGCTCGGTGCTGCATATGGACGCGCCGCAGCAAAGCCGCTGCGTCTGATGATCCTGCTCAGCGCCAATATTCGAGTTTACGCTATTTTCCTCGCTTGCATCGCGGGAGATCCGCGGCTGTTCTGGTGGTTCGAGCTCGTGCCTCTGACGCTCGTCCTCGCGATCGGCTTCTCCTGGCATCGAGTGGTTGAAGTGCGGCTCGTCCGCAGCAGCCGCTCGACGCCGTCACCTACAAACTCACCATTCACCCAATCTAGGACGTGACCAACCAATGCCCACCATCAACATCGCGATCATCGGCGTCGGAAACTGCGCCAGCTCCCTTGTCCAGGGCCTGTCTTATTATCGCCAAGGTGCGAACGACACGATTGGACTTATGCATTGGGAGGTCGGAGGTTACCGCCCCAGTGATATCCATGTTGTTGCCGCATGGGACATAGACCGCCGCAAGGTCGGCAAAGACGTCGCCGAAGCAATCTTCGCCAAGCCGAACTGCACTGAAGTCTTCTGCGATACTGTCACCGCGAGCGGCGCGATTGTCCGCATGGGCCGCAAGCTCGACGGCATCGCGGATCACATGGAAGACTACCCCGACGATCGCACCTTCAAGCTCGCCAATGAAGCCGAGCCTGACCAGGATGATGTCGTGCGTACACTCAAGGATTCTCGCGCCGATGTACTGATCAACTATCTTCCGGTGGGCAGCCAAAAGGCGACGGAATTTTACGCTGAATGCGCGCTTGAGGCCGGCGTCGCTTTCGTCAATTGTATCCCCGTATTCATCGCTAGCGATCCCGTCTGGGCGCAGCGGTTTCGCGAACGCGGACTGCCGATCATCGGCGACGATATCAAAGCTCAGCTCGGTGCCACCATCGTCCATCGCGTGCTGACCGATCTGTTCGCGAAGCGCGGCGTCCGCGTGAATCGAACTTATCAGCTGAACACCGGCGGCAACACCGACTTCCTCAACATGCTCAACCGCTCGCGTCTCGCCTCAAAGAAGAAGAGCAAGACCGAAGCGGTGCACGCGGTAGCCGAGCGGCGCCTGGAGGACGACAACATCCATGTCGGCCCATCGGACTATGTCGCGTGGCAGAACGACAACAAGGTTTGTTTCTTGCGCATGGAAGGCTCGATGTTCGGCGGAGTGCCGATGAATCTGGAGATGCGGCTGTCCGTCGAGGATTCGCCAAACAGCGCCGGCGTTGCGATCGACATGATCCGCTGTGCAAAACTTGCGCGCGATCGCGGGGAATCTGGCCCGATCAATGCACCGGCTGCCTATTTCTGCAAGCACCCCCCCGAACAAACGACTGACGATCTAGCAGCGCAGGCAGTCGAAGAATTCATCGCCGCGCAGTGAGATGATTGAGACTGCGATCCTGCTTGCCGCCGGGGAAGGCAGCCGATTGCGACCGGCTGCGGCATTCAAACCACTGTGCAGCGTGGCAGGACGGCCGCTGATTGCACATGCCCTTGATGGCCTTGCCCAGGCGGGACTAAAGCGCGTCGTTGTCGTTCTGGGCTACGGCGCAGCTGAGATCGCTGCACATCTTGCCGAGTATTCTTGGCGCGTTACCGTCGAAACCGTGATGAACGAGGATTATCGCAACCCAAACGGTACATCGGTGCTCGCCGCCGAGCCGCTTATTGGATGCGAAGAAGCGCTGCTTGCAATGTGCGACCATCTGGTCGACCCGGCCCTCTATCGGCATGTTGCACGGGCGGGAGCCTCGGCGGGGGCGGTTCTCGGTGTCGACCGCAAGATCGAGAGTGGCTGGGTCGACCTTGAAGACGTCACGCGAGTGCAGACGCAAAGCGGGCGGATACTCGCGATCGGCAAAGGCCTGGTCCCGTTCGATTGTTTCGACACCGGGGTCTTTGCCATCGGACCCGTACTATTCGCCGCGCTTCGCGGGCTGGAACTCCCCTCTCTTACTGACGGCGTTCGCGTGCTAGCCACCAAGGAAAAAGCGCTGGCACTCGACTGCGGCGAACTCGGCTGGATCGATGTCGATGACGAATCGGCGTTGGAAAAGGCCGAGTGCTGGGCCGCAGTGACGGACCCGAACCTCACTTCACATAAATGAAATTTCGCAGCTCTCGGGACCGTCCGTTATCGACCAATTGCGGACACTCAGTTATAATCGCTTCAAGATCGTTTTTGGCGGATAACCAGATTGCTCGTTCAGCTCTTCGGAGCTGATCGTATTGGAAGCCCGAGTGCGAATATCTTGCGCGACCTTCCGGTTCGCGGCAGCAGTCACCAGAGAAATATTGTCCCTGACAAATCGGCGCCGCTCCTCCGCACCCATTCTCGCAGCTTCATCGGGGGTGAGCCCCAAATAGTGCGCAATCGCCTCGCTGGTAACCACCACCGAGCGAGCCTGCCCCGCAATCCAGACCTCGAGTTCAGTATTTTCTCCACGAGTCCATACGCCGTCTCTCATTCGCATCTCCGCCTCTCAGGGACCATGGAAGGTAATGCTTTGCCTGACAGCCGCGTCGAGCGCTTCGTCCTCAGCGGACGTTTCGTCATTCCGGTCTTGGACCCTCTTTTCCAGCCTGTCGCTGCGAGACTTACTGCTTTCCGGCTGGCCTTTCTTTCGCATCATGCTCTCCGTCTAAACTTCGAGCGTGAGCTGCTTGAGCAGTTGTTCAACTCGCCCAAGACCCTCATCACTCTCCACCGCTAGATGGAGTGGTCGGGCGTCGAGTGCTTCATTGTGCATATTGAGAAAGGCGATCACCGGTCCTGGCTGTCCGAAATGGCGCCAGGCGGCTTCGAACGCGAGGCTCTGCCTTCTCGCTTGATCTACCGGCATCGGCGAATAGCGGCGTTTGCGGAATGTGGTCGACCGTTGTTGTTCTGGCACCGGCCGCGCGCCTGCCGTCTCGCTCATGTCACCGCTCCTGAAGACGCGGGACTTGCCCCGAGAGCGGCACGCACGAGCCGAATCTGTTCGGCATAACCACGGGCAAACTTCTCATGAGCCTGCCGGTCGCGCGGCGCTGCCGAGCGTGCGGAGGCCATCAACGAAAGTTGATGTCCACGAAGTAGGAAATTGAGGTCCATGATCGATCCTCCCGACTATGTAAGCGGGAGCTCGTGTCTCTCAGTCGCTGATGCCTACGGTGCGATGGCTGTAGAAGTGCCACTCCAGCGATAGTTTGAATATGGGGATTGGTCACAGGATTACCAGCACCTCCGTCGGGCACTCTACAAGGTCGAGCACTCTACAAGAAAGCGGCGCTCTCAAACCACGGGCCTACGCCCCAGCAGTTTCTTCGGCCTGTTGCCGAGTTGCCCGGTCAGATGCCTTCTGCGCGAAGCGGAACGCTTGCTCCAAGTGCTCGATCTGAGCGTCCTTGTTGTTCGTGCGGTCCGCCGCTGCGAGCTCTTCGTCGCACAAATGGCACAGCCGCTCGTATTCGGTGGGTTCGCTGGCCATTTGAGCAGGCTAAATGCTGCGACCGATCACGGCTCTTCAAAATTGACCACGAAGCGAGCGCTCGAACGCCGCTAGTCGCGCAGCAGCACGCTCAACAGCGAACTGTGCACTCTCAACGTGCCGTTGTAATCGATGAATCCGAGCTTGCGAAACTTGTTCATGAAGAAGCTGATGCGTGGCCGGGTAGTCCCGACCATCTCTGCGAGCGTCTCCTGGCTGATCTTCGTCGTGATCGGCTCCGGTTTGCCCTCTTTGCCGAAGTTCGCCAGCAGCAGCAGCGTTCGGGCGAGGCGCTTCTCGCTGGAGTTTAGCAACTGGTCGACGAGATCGGCCTCGGCGCGGCTATTGCGCATGAGCAAGTGAGCGGTGAACCGATCTGAAAATCGAACCTCGTCGTGGAGCACGCGCAACATCGTCGATTTATCTATCCGATCGAGAATGCAATCCGCCTGGGCAGTGGCTGCCGCGAGCCGGACCGACTGCGCGATCAGGCTTCCCTCGCCGAAGAAGTCACCTTGATCAAGAAGCGCAACAACTGCCTCTTTTCCGCTCGCAGACGTAACGCTGACCTTCACCTTGCCGCTCTGGATGTAATAGACGCTATCGGCGGGATCTCCCTGGGAGAAGATGATCTCCTGTGGCTTATATGCCGACACCGTCCGGCCACCGCCCATTGCCGCGAAGAAGGCGTGCAAGTCAAAGGGCGCGGCTTCAGCTTTTGGCACTCACATCCTCAATAGGCGAAATAACGGGCAGACATCCCTTATCACAGGTTAGGAACCACCGCCCACACGTGTCGGGAGCAGCCGTCTGGCTGCTGTTTCCGGTTCAAGCTCTCTGTCCCTGTGCATACCTCGGTCATCACGCGCGGGAATGGTCAATTTTGACCAACGGACTTGTAACCGCGGGGCTTATGAACACCCTCGGCTAATCGGCCGCCGGCTGAACGCTCCCCTCCTCGCCGCGGCCGGTTAGATCCCAAGGGGCAAGTGGAATGAAGGAGTATCGCGATCGTGCAGAGGCGCAAGCGCTTGCGCTTGCGATCGTCGATACCCTGCCGGAACCGTTTCTGGTCCTCGACGGCGAGCTCCAGCTCCTCGCCGCCAGCCGGTATTTCTACGATACCTTCGCAGACGATCCGACAAACGCGCACGGCCGCTCATTATTCGATCTGTCCGAGGGCAAGTGGGACATTCCGGGCCTGCGCCAGCTCCTTGTGACAGTGATTCTGCAACACATCCCCCTCGAAAATTTCGAGTTCGAGCAAGATTTCGACCGCCTTGGCAGCAGAACGATGCACCTTAATGCGTTCCCGATCCGCGACGACAGTTCCGAGAGCCGCATGATCTTGCTCGCCATCAGGGACATTACGGAGCGGCGCGAGACAGAACGGGAGAAGCAGCGGCTGCTGGAACATACCGAAGAGTTACTTGAACAGCAGCAAACGCTGCTCAGGGAAATGCGTCATCGGATTGGCAACAGCCTTCAGATCATTGCCAGCATCCTGCTTCTGAAGGCTGGCGCGGTGAGCTCCGAAGAGACCAAGAACGAACTGCGCGCGGCGCATCAACGAGTGATGTCGGTCGCGACGGTCCAGGCTCATCTAAGCAATTCTGACGGAATCGAGCGGATCGAAATTGGTCCGTATCTCACGAAGCTTAGCGCAGGACTTGCCTCATCGATGGTCGGACCCTGGCAGCACATCGATATTGCAGTCGCCGCCACTGAGGGCAATCTCCTCACCAGTCACGCGGTCAGCGTGGGCCTGATCGTCACCGAGTTGATCATGAACGCGATCAAATATGCCTTCCCGAAGGCTCGGAAGTCGGCACGCATCCGAGTGACGTTCGAGAAGGCCAAGTCCGATTGGAAGTTGACGGTTTCAGATAACGGCGTGGGGCGACTGCAAAGCAAGGAGTCTGCGACCTCCACCGGCCTAGGCACCGCGTTGGTGGCCGCGTTGGCGAAGCAGCTCAACGCTCAGATCTCCGAGATCTCCTCCCGTAAGGGTCTCACGGTGGAGGTGACCCGTTCGACATTTGAATCCCGCTTGGCGGCGGCCGCGTGAAAATCGGCTAAGACATCAGCGCATCAGGTCGAGGAGTGCGAGGATTCTCTGCGACTTGCGGTCGATCTGGTAGACGCGGCCGTTATCGTAACCGTAATAGACCTGGTCGGTATCGACGTATTGCGTTCTATACTGGTCCGGCATTTTCCCCACGCGCGCCGTAACGCGCTGGCCGATCCTCGAATCCCCGCTGAACCGGTCGCCGGGACGCAATCCTGCGAAACGGGCGTCTGGGATCCAGCGACCGTCACTATTTCGACTTTCCCAGGTCATCGGCGGAGTATTTTCGCTTAGGCCAGTATGACTGGCGGTAACACGGATCTCCTTCGACAGGGCGGCGCTGCGCTGAAATAGAACAGCATATTCCGGGCCGCTAATACCATTCGGCATGAAGTCGCGTTCAAGCTGCGCGAGCCTATTGAGCTTTTGGCGCAACTTGGCGGCTTCCAGTGAGGAAATCCTGCCGTGGCCCACGCCATCGTCGATCTGCGCTTGCAGTTGCCGACTGAATGTTCGGTCCTGACCCCAGTGCGCATTGGCCGGAGTGGCTGAAAATGCGACGAGGCAGACGAACATTATGAAAAGTGGTCGCATGGAATTTTGTCCTGGAAGTGAGGGAGCCCGCCATTTTTGCCGAGCCTCCGCATGAGAAGGGCTCACCCGAAAGACGAGGACCAAAGTCTTCGTCCTCCGGGATCGGCCCCTACGCTCACGGGATCGGTCGAGTCAGCCCGGCCGATCGATTAGATTGTCATCAGATTCATAGCGCAGGGCTGACGGTCGGCCATGATGCCCCGGTCGTAGGTAAGACGTTGGCCGACCGTTGGAGCAACGTTCTGGTCCCACTGGATCGCACTCTTATCGAAGCGAAGATCATCGCCGCCAGCTTCCTGCGTGATTTCTCCCAGGCCCTTGATGGTGTCGAATGATTTGACGGTTCCAACATATTTCATGGTGAGTTCCTTTATTGACCGACGCCAAACTGGTCGCCGGCCGGCTAGGAGACGTTAAGAAGGGATAAAAGGAGCGACTTAGCGCCAAAGACCGTCTATAATCGACTGGTAGCGAAACCTATATAGAATCCAATCATCCAATAATCAATTTAAATATATGAATCGTCTAATAAGGATGATATATGCAGAAAATCACTCGCAATATTATACTTGTTTCAGCCGCCCGTGACTGAGAGACATGTGCTCCCGCTTGATGCAGGAGAAAAATCATGATTATTTCTGCGCCTGTCCCCACATCGGCGAACTCAACTGACCGTTGGGAAAACGAGGGCGGCCCGGCGAGCCCGGCAAAGTCAGATTCGGAAGACATCGAAGCTGCAGCGTTAAAGCAATATGGCATCACGTCGGTTCAACAGACCGTTTTCCATTGGGGTGGCTATCGCTATTCCAACGCAAGGGACGCCATCGCCGCGGCGAAACGGAGCGCGCATTTGAGCGACGCCCGGACGGACCTTCGATAGAGCCATTATGCGCACGCGGCTTTCCGTGGTCACGTTCCACTATCCGTTCACGTTAAATGGCGATGTCGGTGAATTGCCGCCTGGCAGCTATGAAATCGAAACGGACGAGGAAGAGATGCAGGCGATTGACCGGGTGGCGTATCGTAAAGTTGCAATTCGTTTGCACGTTGAAAGGCCGGGGTCCACGCGCACAATAACCGTCAAAGCTGCCGATCTTCAGTCGGCGCTGGATCGAGATCCCGATTGCGCTCGCACGCGCTGATCAGCGCTTGGTCGTGTTCAGGTCCACCCCACCGGCATTCGCCGGAATCAGACCGAGACGCTGGCCAGAGCAGCCACCGAAGCTCAAGCGCTATGAGTTTGGAAGCGCCGCCCGGAACACCGAGCGGCGCTCGACTGGCCTAGTGAGCTAAGACCATCTGCTGGAGTAGCATGTCGCCTTCGAGGTGACGGAACGTTGCGCGATGGCCACCGCCAGCAAGTTCCTTGCGATCGTCGCTCTGGAGATTGGCGTTCATCTCTTTGTTGCGTGCAATCGCTTCGGCCGGCGTAGCAATATGATCGGTCACGGTGACGAGATATAGGTCCGGCTCGTCCCTGCGGGGATTGTTATTGCTCAAGATGTAGTAAGCTTTGGTCCAGCCTTTGGACTTCGCATATTCGTTTTGCTTTCGGGCATCACTGACCAGGAAATCCGCATAATCGGCAAAATGGCCGTCATCGATCTTGATCGCCGCGACGTCCCAATAGTCGCTGCCGACTAACGGCACCTCCTGAGCGGTCGCCGGAATAGACGTAAGCATCGTGGCCGCGCCAAGCGCGGCAAGCATCATCTTGCGCATGTGATTGCTCCTCGTTGCGGTGGCCTAAGTGCTTCGCAACTGGAGGGTCGGCGTCGCCAAATCGGCAGAAACGCCAGCGAGTGCGGCGTCGTCCCCCGCATCGGCGATACGCCTCTTTAGGGTGCCTACCCAATTATATTTTGAACGACTGCGCGCGGTGACCCTCGCTGCGTCAACCATTCATCGTATTGCGGAGCAGCTCGCGTCGTACGAATCGTTCAAGATTCGGGCGGAAATGGCCTAGGGCCGATATGACAAGATTATTAGCGCAGTGATCACCCCGATCGCCACCGTCGCTGCGAAGAACTTCCAATCTATAGACCTAGCGAGGCGAACCAGTCCGACCATCCACGGTTAGCGAAGCAAGTTGGCCTTCGTTCCTGCCGACTCCAGGCGCAGGCGCTCGTAATGTCCGTTTCCCACCCATAACGGACACTACACGTATCAACAAAATCAACCTCACTGCATCATTCCTATCTGCTTCAGCCAAAGCTCGACGAGGTGCGGCCATAGCCCCACCGGCTCGTTCTTGTGGCGAAGGGCGAAGGCGTGGCCGCCTTTTGCGAAAAGATGGACCTCCGTCGAAACGCCGGCCTTGTCCAACGCAGCCGCATACATCAGGCTGTTGCAGATCGGATCGGTCGCATCGTCCCACGCCTGGGCGATGAAGGTCGGGGGAGCGGCTTTGGTGACCTGCAACGTGGGATCGAACGCGCCGCCGTCACGGCAGATGTGACCGGGGTAAAGCGCTATGGCGAAATCCGGCCGGCTGCTGACCTGGTCGACCGCATCGACGGGGCGATAGGCGGGTGCAAGGATATTGCTCGTCTGCGCAACGAGGTAGCCGCCCGCCGACATGCCTAGGACTCCGATCCGGTGCGGATCGATGCCAAGCTCGGCGGCCCTGGACCGCACGAGGCGGATCGTTCGCTGCGCATCCTGCAGTGCTCGCGGGATCCTGGGCGTGATTTGGCGGTGGAGCTTGCTGTCCCAGAAGTCATCGCCGCCGGGCGCGCGATATTTGGAGACGATGCAGGTGACGCCCTTTTGGGTTAGCCAGCCGCAAATCTCCGTTCCCTCAAGATCGATAAAGACTTCCTGAAAGCCGCCGCCGGGAAAGACGATGACGGCGGTGTGCGTATCGGCTCCCCTGGCAGGCATGATCGTCATCGTCGGCACGGCGATGTTGGTGACGGCCTGCGACTTGCCGCCGACCGCGGCAGGATCGTCGTAGGTTTCCACGCTTTCCGGCGGTTGCGGCCTGAAGGTGCCATCCGGAGCCGCGCCCGGCCAGATCGGAATTTGCGTCGAGCCCGGAGGGGCTTGCCAGACGCCTACAGACTCGAGGGGCGGCTTGGGCTCGCCCGCCATGGCCGAACGGGCGAAAGCGGCGAAGCAAAAGAAAAGGCTGAGTTTCCGCCAACTCGTCACTTGCACGCTCCTCCACCCGGCCAGCCGGTCCAGCCGGGGCCATGCACGACCCGCCCCGGCTTCGCGCCGGTGTGCACGCCATCCTTCATCACCTGGACGCCGTTGACGAAGACGTCGCGAACGCCGGTCGCGAGCTGGTCCGGGTTTTCATAGGTCGCGTGGTCCTGAACCGTCTCCGGGTCGAACACGACCACGTCGGCATAATAGCCGGGCAGAAGAGCGCCCCGGCCGCGGAGGCCGAGATTGGTCGCAGGGAGCCAGCTCAGGCGGTGAATGGCATCGGGCAGAGTTAGGTCGCCTTCGCGCACGTAATGTCCGATCACCCGGGCGAAATTGCCGTAGGCGCGCGGGTGCGATTGCGATTTCAGGAACACGCCTTCGGGAGCCGGCGCGCCCTCGTCCGAGCCGAAGCTCATCCACGGAAGCGCGATCTCGCGGCGGACGTTGTCCTCGCTCATCAAATAATAAATCGTGCCGACCCGGCTATCGTCCTCGCTGACGAGCTCGATGGCAGTCTCTTCGGGGCTCTTGCCGGGCATCTTCGCGACCTCGGCAAGGGTCTTGCCGGTCAGCGGCTTGAGCTTCGGATTCTTGAACGAGACGAGCAGCACATTCTGGGCGCCGCCGGCCAGCCGGAGGAAATTTTCCCATTCGGTTTGTGGCGACTGCATCTCCCGAATGACCCGGGTGCGAACTTGCGGATCCTGCATGCGCTTGATCCACTGTTCTAGCCCGCCGCTCTGCACCCACGGCGGCATTGCCGCGTCGAGGCCGGTCGCGCCAGCGGTATAGGTGTACATGTTGGCGGTGATGCGCTGGCCGGAAGCCCGCGCCGCGTTCACCCTGGCAATCATCGGATCGATTTTCGACCAGTTCGCCTGCCCTGCCTGCTTGAAATGGTAGATTTCGGCCGGAGCACCGGAATCGTGGCTTATCCGGATCAGCTCGTCGGTGGCTTCGAGGACCTTGTTCCCTTCCGAGCGCATGTGGCTGATGTAGATGCCGCCGCATTTGCCCGCTTCTGTTGTGAGCGCGGTCAGCTCCGGCGTTTTGGCATAGGTGGCGGGCGCGTAGATCAGCGCCGATCCCACTCCGAGCGCGCCATCCTTCATCGCCTGCCGAACGAGCGCGCGCATGCGCACTAGCTGCGCAGGCGTCGGCTGGACATCGGCCTCTCCGAGCTCGTGCACACGCACCGTTGCCGCCCCGACGAAAGAAGCGACGTTGGGCGACACCCCGCGCTTCGTCAGCCAATCGAGATATTGCGCGAGCGTGGTCCAGCGGATCGGGTATTTGATGTCGCCCTCGCGCTGGACGAGCAGCCGCTTCATCTTCGGCGTGAGCGGGCCCATCGATTCGCCCTCGCCGAACACTTCGAGGGTGACGCCCTGGTCGACATCGCTAAGTCCGCGGCCGTCGGCGATCAGGCTTTCGGTCGCCCAGCTCAGCATATTGACGAAGCCGGGCGAAACCGCTTCGCCTGTTGCATCCACGACCCTGGCCGGGATGCCTCGCGCGTGCGGACCGACATAGACGATCTTGTCTGCCTTGATGGCGACATCCCCGACGTAGGGGTTGGCCCCGGAGCCGTCGTAGATCGTGCCGCCGTGGATCAGGACGTCGTAATCGGAGTGATTTTGAGTCTGTGCGGACGCCGCCGTAGCGGTCAGCAGCGCCGAAATTCCGATGGCTATGGCGGCTCGAACCGTCATCGCTTCTCCCCTTCAGGGGCGAGGCTGCACCAGCCGCTATGCGCGGGTCAATTCGCCGATTGCGAGCGGTCGAGGATCACGGGTGCGGTGAAGGCGAGGCCGACATGGCCGTTTTCGATCCACTTCACCACTGCCGGAACGAGGATTCCGCCCTCGAAGCGAACGTGAACATTGGCGCCCGCTGTCAGTTCGACGGTATGCTTCCCCATCGCACCGCCTTCGGAAATATTCTGAAGCGCGAAGCTGCTTGGCGATCCGTCGATCAGCAGCTTCAGCTTGCGCCCTTTCGCCGCCATTCTCGGATGCCGGCGCTGGTCGGCCGCGACCGGATGGAATTTGGAGCGGACTCCGGAAGCCCCGCTGTCATCCTGCCTTGCTTCCGCAAGCGGAACTGCCGTGCCGCAAAAGCTGCACTCCGCGCTTATCCGGCCGATGTACCATTGCGATCGGCCGCAGCCGGGGCAGTGGTTGGTCTCATTGGCGCGGTAAACGACGTGGTGTCCGCGATGCGCGAGACCGGCCGCAAAGGATGCGGGTGCCCGCTCGAAGACAAGAACGTCGGCCATGGGTGCACTCCAAAAGCTTCCTGGGGACGGCATCCCCAGACGCGCATGGTATGAAACTTTGCTTGAGAACTCCTTACCGAGCGGGTCTAAGCGCGGCATGCGCATCGCAATCGTCGCTCCGAGCAACCCTCTGAAACGCGAGGCCGCCGACGCGGTGGAGGCAATCGCGGCGCAGCGTGGGGATTGTGACGTCTTCTTCCACCCGCAATGCTTCCTTAGCGCGGGGCATTTCGCAGGGACTGACCAGCAACGGCTCGCCGCCTTGCGGGAAGTGATGGCCGAGCCCGGGGTCGATGCCGTGTGGTTTGCCAAGGGCGGGTATGGATCCAACCGGATCGCGGAGGCTGCAGTGAAGGATTTGCCGGACGCTGCGAGATCAAAGCTCTACATGGGCTACAGCGATCCGGGATTCCTCCTCGCGGCGTTCCACAAGGCCGGGCTGGAAGTCGCGCACGGGCCAATGCCGCACGATATACTCCGGGATGGCGGCGAGGCGGCGGTGAACCGGGCGCTCGACTGGCTGGTGCGCCGCGCCTCCAGAAGTCTGGAGCCGGATCTCCGGCAGCCGGCGATGGCCTTCAACCTCACGGTCCTGTCATCTCTGCTCGGGACGGTTCTCGAGCCCGATTTCTCCGGAGTGGAGCTGTTGATCGAGGAAGTGAGTGAGCATCACTATCGCATCGACCGGCTGATGTTCCATGTCACCTCGAGCGCGAACGTCCGGCGAGCTGCTAGAATCCGTCTCGGACGCGCCTCCGATATTCCTGAAAACGATCCGGATTTCGGGTCCGACGAGCAGGCGATCGTCGCCGATTGGTGCGCCCGTTCGGGAATCGAATTGGGACCTCGCGCCGACATCGGTCACGACACCGCGAACAAGGTCGTTCCGTTCGGCCGCACTCCCCTCTGATTTCAGAGCGGAATCGCCATTGCAAAGGCGCTCGCTTTGCGCTCTACAATTGCGGCAGATCAACAGGAGGGCCCAAATGGCAGAAGGTCGTAAAGCAGGGGGCGGGTTGGCTCGTCCGGTGACACCGTCGGCGGATCTCGCGAAAATCACCGGCAGCTCACCGCTGCCGCGCAGCCAGGTTGTCTCCAAAGTGTGGGACCACATTCGCAAGAACAACCTGCAAAACCCGCAGAATAAACGGGAAATCATGGCGGACTCGACCCTGAAGCCGATCTTCGGCGGTAAGGACAAGGTCAGCATGTTCGAGATGAACAAGCATCTCTCGAACCACCTGAAATAAGCTTCGGAACCCACTGGAGCAGGAAAGGGCTCGCGGTTTCCGCGGGCCCTTTTTCATTGTGCACTGCCGCGAATCGATGTGGCGCTAGCCTCTCCAGAGCCCGTCGAGCTTCTCGCGGGTCACCGGGTAGCCTCGACCGTCGGGTATGCAGATGTAGTCGTCGCCGTCGATTGTCTCCGCCCAGGGGGTGATCGGCTCGAGCGAGTGGGCGAGGGCGTCGCTCCGGATCGCGTCGAAACTGCCATGAAGGGCGAGCCGCTCCAGGTTTCGGCGGGTGGGGAAGATCAATCGTATGTCGCCGCTGCGCTCAAGCTCCAGCGCCTGTGCCGCGGCGACCCAGAAAGCGCCGGCGCATTCTCCGCCGGCGACCCGCGGCTGTGGCACGGGTTCCGGAGCGCGTGCGACGAAGAAGAGCGTATCGAAGCGGCGGACCGCGTGGAATTTCGGGACCCAGCGAGCAAATGCTGTGAGCGCCTGAAGATCGAACTGAAGTCCGTGTTCGTTTAACAGATCGGAGAGATGCTCCCCCGCGAGCAGTGCATGCTGCAGCTCTCCGCACAATTCCTGTGCAGGAACCGGTAGAATCCCGACGGCGATCGCTGCTTCTTCGAGCGTTTCGCGGATCGCCGCAATCCTCGCCGCCCCATCCTCCAGGGAGGAATCGGCCGCTAACGCGCGATCACCATCATCAATTCGGCCGCCGGGAAACACCAGCGCGCCGCCGGCGAAGGCCATCTCCTTCGCCCGCTCGACCATAAGCAGCTCAGGCGGACCCTCCGGCCGGTCGCGGATCACGACCAGCGTGGCCGCGGGGATGGCGGGAGTCTCAGTCACCACGCGTCATTGCGAGCGGCCACGGGCCGCGCCGCAATCCATCGTCTCAACCGCGTTACTGGATTGCGTCGTCGCTACGCTCCTCGCAATGACGGCTAACGATCGCGCCGGCTGGTCTTCACATCCCCTGGATATTTTCGTCGGACGCGCTTTGCGGTCCCTTGGCGTTGTCGATCTGGGCCGCTTCCACGTTGAGCTGGTTGGCCTGGTTCTGAAGCTGCTGCGCTTCGGAAGCGACGTTCGCGGCCTGGTTCGACAGGGCGTTGAGATTGTCGCTCTGACTCACCTGGACATTCTCGTCGAGCTGGTCGGGATTGTTCTTGTGGCACCCGCCAAGGCTAATCGCTGCCAGAGCGGCGGCTGTCAGGGCGAGTTTCTTCATGCCGGTATTCCCTCATCTGCTGGTGGGGCCTCCCCATAGCAACCTTGTGAATCGGGGCGCAAATCCCTATTTCGATCGCGTCAGGGAAACCTGGCTATGCCGGTAGAGTGTTACGTGGAATAGGCATTTCGGACCCGGGGGGCAGTACCCCGGCGCCTCCACCACCAGCCGCGCTGCAATTGGTGGATTCGCGGCTGCTGATGGGGGCGAAACAGGATCGACGAGTGCAATAAAGACGTGGCTGCCGGTCGGCATGAGACCACCGTGACGGCTCATTCTCACAAGTGCCAACGATAACGAGGCACTCGCTCTTGCCGCGTAACTGACGTCCTAACGGACAGAGGTTACAAAGCTTAAGCGCGGCCGGACCCCGCCGGGCAACAGAAGGGGATTCCAGCGGCCTCCGAGGGAGCCGGGCAACAGAATCCCTCGGACTCTTCCAAACGGCGCGAGGCGACGGGCAATAGAAGCCTCCCATCTTCCAGATGCACCGGACAAATGCGCGATCAGGCTTGCTCGCGAATGCGTTGCATGCTGTCATCAGGCCATGGAACCGCAGTTCAACCGAGCCGAAGACATGCTTCGCCGGGTCTCGCCCGAGGGGCGGGCGCTGGCCCACCGCGAACGGATGGAGCGGCAGCGCAGGACGAACCGGCAGCTTGGCCTCTGCGCATTGCTGGCGCTCGCGCTTTGGTTGTTGCTGTTCGGCCTTGGACAAGGGGGCGTGGCCGTCGGCGGCCCGCTGCTAGCCGGAGCCGTGTTGGTGTTCCTGCTCGGTTGCGCTGCGATTTTGCTTGGGTTTCGAAAGCGGCCGGTGCGGATTGCGGAGTTGCAGGGCGTGCCGCTGACCGCCGTTCCTGCAAAGGTTGGAGATTGGCTGGAGCAGCAGCGAAACCTGCTTCCACCTCCGGCCGCGCCGGTTCTCGACAGCCTCAGTCGTCAGCTCTCGGTCCTGGGTCCGCAGCTCGCCGCTATCAAGCACGATCCCGGAGCGAACGCGGTTCGCAAGCTGGTCGCCACCGAACTTCCCGAGCTGGTTGAGCGCTATCGCAATATCCCCGCATCAGTCGCTCCGGCGGATGCCGGCGCGCAGCTGGTCGAGGGCCTGAAGATTATCGACGGCGAGATCCATCGAATCTCCAGCGATCTCGCGAGTGGTTCGTTCGACGCTCTTGCGACCCAAAACCGCTATCTGCAGCTCAAGTACGATGCGGGCCTTGGCGGCTCCTAGCTATTCACAGACAGCACGAATTGCGGATCGGGGATATCCTGCGAGCTTGTACCCTGAAGCGGAAGCACCGCCGTGCCGATGGCAAAGAACTCGATGACATGGCTCGACCAGCCATGATTGCCCTCATGCAGATCGGAACCGATTACGCCCTCAGCACCAGCCTTGGTCGCTTCCAGCTGCATCCGCTCCATCGCCAGTTCGCGCGCTTCGTAGAGGGCGATCGAGAAGTTGGTCAGCTCCACGTTCTGGCCAATGCTGGACATTGACGCGAACGGTCCGCGACGAGCGACGTGATAGACGCAACTGCCCATCACCATCTCCAACGGTCGATAGCCGGCCTGCAGCAAAGTCCAGAAGTCTTGTCCCGACAGGTCCGAGGTAAAGGGTTCGCCGTTCGGCCCCTTGAAGCCGGGATGACCCTTGGCGTGGACGATGCCTGTGCCGATAGCGACGAACTCGAGAACCTTGCTGTCCCATTCGAGCCGCTTAACCGTCAGACGTACGCCGACAATTCCGTCGGCGCCCATCCGCTTGGCCTCTTCGCGCATTCTCTCCATCGCCAGCGCGCGCGCTTCGTACATGGCGGTAGACAGCACATCCAGCTCGACCGACGAGGTCCAGCCGGCAAACTGGAATCCCACGTGATAAATGCAGCTGCCTACACACAAGCCGATCGGCTCAAAACCGGCCTTGCGGACAAGAAGAAACTCGTTGACCGAAAAGTCGGAGGTGAACACGCCTCCGGGATCGCCCTCGCGTCGCAATCCCGCAAGGCGCGTCAGCGCGTGTTCGGGAATCGCACCCACGTCGTCGGCCATCAGATTCCTCCCTCTTCGTCTTGGACATCGGCCTGGTAGCCGGAGTGGCGCGGGGCGCCGGGATTATTGAGCGGCGACAGTTCGTCGCGCATATCGATCACGGGCTCGATCCCGTGCGGCAGTTCGGCGGCGCGACGCGTGTCGACGACCGTTCCAATAACGATGTGGCGGCCGAGATAGGCCGGTGGTTGCTTGTCCTGCTCGCGGCGGATCAGCTGGCCGAACTGAGTGTGAGCGAGCACGCCGTTGCCCTGGCTCCCGGCCGCGCGGCGCAAGTCGGTGTGCGCCTGCCGGCGAATGCTCTCCCAGAAGTTGGTCAATTCGTGGAGCGGCTGGTTGCTCCAGGATTGCATCTGGCTCTGCGTCTGCCAGCCGCTCGCGCCCCAGCCCCGGGAATAAGTCATGGCGCCGCCAAACCCGCCCATCATGTTATTGAGCCAGTCGTAACAGGCGCCGACAGCGATCCCGACCGGTACCACGTCCGCTTCCAACAGCCGGATGAACTCCAGGGCCGGCACTGTCGCGATCACCGGATCCTTGCCGGGCGCGAGGCGATCGAGCCGGACTGCCGTCCCAATAAGCGTGAAATCCATGCTCGCGGAGACGCGGTGCCGTAACGTCCTCATCCGGACATCGACGACGGCGTTGGCGCCCGCCGCCGCCGCCTCGCGTCGCAGGCGATCGAGCGCCTCGTGCCAGCCCTCCGCGTGACCTTCGGTCCAGCTCCAGCCGTAGGAATACCAACACGTTCCGGACACCGTCGCGATCGGCCGAATGCCGTGGCTTCGCGCCAGCAGCAGCTCGGCCGGGGTCATCGTTGCAACCCAAGCGCCTCTGCCCGCGCCCGCGTCCTTCAATCGGCCTGAGACGAACTCCGGCAGCCCGCCACGCTTCAACGCCTCGTCCCACGCCGCGACGCGCGCGGCGTGCTCTGCTTCACTCAGGCTGTTCACCAATTCGGCCAAGCCGCCCCCTCCGGGCCGCAGTTGCAGCACAGATTGGCTTTATTGACCAGTGCAATAGAATTGGTCGGATCAGCGCTTCCTAAACTCGTGCCTCACATCGGCTCCAAAGCTCGATGTTGCTCCAGTCGGCAGGCCTAGGCGCTTCTTTTGATCATATTTCCATCGCGAGACGAACCATCCGGAAGATCACGGAACGCGAGAATGCGGCAGAATGCCATGCAAGCGCTCTCAAGGGAGCAACCAATGCCTTCCCTCAGGCCTTTGCAAGGCAAGCACTTAAGTGTGCAAATCGGAAGAAGAGGCAAGACATATGTTCAGGAAAATCATGCTTGCGGGCGCGGCACTTGCCACGCTCAGCGTCCCGGTTGCCGCCAATGCGCAATATTACCGCACCTACGGCACCTACGGCCACGGCCGGCACTATTACTGGGACGGCCGCCATTATCGAGACCGGTCCAGCAACGCGATTGTCGACGCTCTGATCGGCGGCGTTATCGGTTACGCCCTCGGCGCCGCGACCAGCCGCAGCTACGGCTATTCGTATCCGGGCTATGGCTATCGGAGCTACGGGTACAGCTACCCGAGTTACGGCTATTCGAGCTACGGTTACAGCTATCCGGGGTACGGATACAGCTACAGCTATCCAAGCTACGGATATGGATATCAGTACGGCTACCCGAGCTATGGCTATGGGTATCGCTGCAGCTACGCTTACGGCTATCGCTGCTAACCGCAAGCATGACGGGGAGGCCCTCGATTACCGGGGGCCTCTCCTTTTGTGCTGGGAAGCCCGCGTATCGATGCTCGGAGGGTATTGTTCCACTGAGCGCCTCATGCCGATCATCAAAGGCGGGGTTGACCGCGCTCGCGCTAGCGCCGCTTCAGCTCGTCTCTGATTTCCGTCAGGAGTTCGACCTCGGTCGGACCGGCCGCGGTTTCGACGACTTCGGGCTTGCGCATCAGCTTGGTCGCCCAGCGGACCATCAGAAAGATGATGAAGGCGAGGATCAGGAAGCTGACCACCTCGGTCACGAACTGGCCCCAGCCGAGGACCGGCGCGCCGGCTTTCTTGAGGGCAGCGTAATCGGTCATCGAGCCGTGATAATCGGCCGGAACCGGTCCCATCAGCAGGAAATGGCTGGAGAAATCGAGGCCGCCGAAAATCCTGCCGACGATCGGCATAATAATGTCGTCGGTCAGGCTGGTGACGATCTTGGCGAACGCTGCGCCGATGATGACGGCGACTGCCAGATCAAGCACGTTTCCCTTGGCGATAAACGCGCGGAAGTCCTTCAGCATTGCATCTTCCCCTTATGTTATCGCGAGCAGCTTACTCCAGCGGCGCTCAGAATCCAGCGGCAGCAGAAGCTGTGTTGCTGCTATAAAACAGCATATTGAAACCGCGTCGGCGCCGTTCTATCTGTGCGACCAGCATCAAGGGGGACCTTCAATGTCCGCACTTCGTCGTTTCGGTTTGCTCGCTCCGCTCGCCGCAGTCGCGCTCAGCGGGTGCGGGATCAACGCTGTTCCCACCGAAGAGGAGAAGGTGAACGCCGCCTGGGGAGACTTGCAGGCCGATTACCAGCGCCGTGCCGACCTGATCCCCAATCTGGTGGCGACGGTCAAAGCGTATGCGCAGCAGGAAAAGAGCGTTCTGACCGAAGTGACCCAGGCGCGCGCCGATGCGACCGCGGTGCACTTGAGCGCCGCTGACCTCAGCGATCCCGCCAAGGTCAAAGCCTTCAACGACGCGCAAAGCCGCCTGTCGCAGGCGATCATCCCGCTGCAGCGGCTTCAGGAGGCCTATCCGGACCTCAAGTCCAACCAGAACTTCCTGGCGTTGCAAGATCAGCTGGAGGGCACGGAAAATCGCATCGAGGTGGCCCGGCGCGACTACAATTCGGCGGTGCAGGAATATAACACCACGATCCGCACCTTTCCGGATGCGATCGGCGCCAAGATTTTCTACGGCGCCAAGCCAAAGGTGCCGTTCGAGGCCTCGCCCACGGCGCAGAATGCTCCCCCCGTAAATTTCGGCAATATGGCGGGATAATCCAGATGGCCGTCATTCCCGCGGAAGCGGGAACCCAGCGAACCTACCGGACCCCCGCTTTCGCGGGGGTGACGAAACTGTTGCTGGCGCTTTTTTTCGCTCTCTTCGCCATTCCGGCAGTTGCCCAGACCTTCCCGCCGCTCACCGGCCGGGTGGTCGACGACGCGCACATCCTTTCACCGGCGACCATCGCCGATCTCACCAGCAAGTCGGAGGCGCTGGAGGCGAAGACCAGCCGCCAGCTGGTGATCGCGACGGTGCCGAGCCTTCAGGGCGATGATATCGAGGATTATTCAAACCGGCTATTTCGCCAATGGAAGCTAGGCCAAGCCAAACTCGACAACGGCGTCCTGCTGCTCGTTGCGCCTACCGAGCACAAGGTTCGCATCGAGGTGGGCTACGGCGCAACGCCATACATGACCGATGCGATGTCGGGTCTGATGATTCGTGAAAACATGCTTCCGCACTTCAAGCAGGGCGATTACGACGGTGGAGTTGAGGCAGGCACCGACGCGATCATCAAGCAGATGAGCCTGCCGCCGGACCAGGCCGAGCAGGCAATCGCGCAAGCGCAGCAGCAGGAACAGACGCATCGTCGTTCGGGCGGCGGCGCGCTTCCGCTCGCATTCTGGGGCCTGATCTTCGCTTTCGTGATCCTGTCGAAGCTCCGGCGCCCGGTCGGCGGCCGCTATTATCGGCGCGGAGGCGGGATCAGCCCGTGGGTGATGCTGTGGGGCCTGAACGCCCTCTCCAACTCCTCGCGCGGCTGGGGCAGCGGCGGTGGTGGCTGGGGCGGCGGCGGCTTCGGAGGCGGCGGAGGTTTCGGTGGGTTTTCCGGTGGAGGCGGTTCCTCAGGCGGCGGGGGAGCGTCGGGATCATGGTGATGCAATTCAGCGCAGCTGATCGCGAGAAGGTCAGTGCAGCGATCGCTGCGGCCGAGGCGAACACCGACGGCGAAATCGTCACCGTCGCGACTCCGATCAGCGATTCCTACCACGATGTAGCGCTTCACTGGGCGGTGCTGGTGATGATTCTGGTGCTCGCCTGGGCGGCATGGCGGCCAACCGCCCTGCAATGGTGGTATCTGCAGATCGCCGGTGGATGGTACCCGGACCCGAGCCTTGGCGAGCTTTTGACCTTCCTGATGATCCTCGCCGTGGGCAAATTCCTGGTGGCGCTGTTACTCCTCACCTGGATGCCGCTACGGCTGTTGCTGACTCCAGCGGCGACCAAGCACCGGCGGGTTCGGCGGCGGGCGCTGGCAATGTTCCAGGCGGCCGCTGCGGGCCGAACCGGGGACCGCACCGGCGTGCTCATCTATCTTTCGCTTGCCGAGCGCCGGGCCGAGATCATCGGCGACGAGGCGATCCACAAATTCGCCGACGAGCATACCTGGGGCGAAGCGATGGCCGCGATGATCGAGCATTTGCGCGAAGGCCGCCCCGGCGACGGCATTTGCGCCGCGGTCGAGCGCGTCGGCTCGGTCCTCGCGGAACATTTCCCCAAGACAGCGGGTAATCCCAACGAGATCCCGGACAAACTTATCCTGTTATGACCCCAGACAAGGACGCGCCCCTGCAAACGGTATGGCAGGGGAAATACATCAGCGCTCTGAAGCGCGGGCGCTGGGAGTTTGTGTCGCGCACCGGAAGCACGAACGCCGTCGTGATCCTCGCTGAGCATCACGGCAAGGTGATCCTGATCGAGCAGTACCGGGTGCCGGTTGGTCGGCGCTGCGTCGAACTGCCCGCAGGCCTCGTCGGCGACGAGGACAAGAATGCGACGGTCGAAGGCACTGCTATCAAGGAGCTGGAGGAGGAGACCGGTTTCACCGCCGATCGGATCGAGCGGTTGGGCGAATTTCAGAGCTCGCCGGGGATGGTCGCCGAAAGCTTCACTCTCGTTCGCGCGCACGGCGTCCGCAAGGTGGGTGAGGGCGGGGGCACAGAGAATGAGGACATCACGGTCCATCTCGTCCCGCGCGCCGAAATCCCCGCTTTCGTCGAGCAGCGCCGTGCGGCGGGATGCGCGGTCGACGTGAAGCTGCTTCTGTTCATGGGTTGGTGAATGTTTGTGAACGGGTCGGAACCTGCCCCCGGCAGGTCCCGCTTCCGTTCACCCCCAGATCCTGACCCGCTGCTGAGGCGCAAGAAACAGCTTCTGCCCCGGCTGGACGTTGAAGGCGGGATACCAGCCGTCGACGTTCCTGACCGTCAGCACCCGCCACGGCCCCGGCGCGTGGACATCCGTCGCCACACGGGCGCGCAGCGCGGCATCGCGAAGCTTGCCGCGATGGGCCTGGGCATAGGCCAGGAAGAAGCGCTGGTCGCCGGTAAAGCCGTCGATCGTCGGTGACGGCTTGCCGCCCAGCGAGGCTTTCCAGGCATCGTAAGCTGCGGCCAGTCCGACGAGGTCGGCGATATTCTCGCCGAGCTCCTGCTCCCCATTGAGGTGAAGGCCCGGCAGCGCTTCGTAGGAATCATATTGCTTTGCGAGCGCCGTTCCCGCCTGTTTGAAATGGGTGAGATCAGCCGGCGTCCACCAGTTGCGGAGCTTTCCGGAGGCATCGAAGGTCGAGCCGAGATTGTCGAAGCTGTGGCTGATCTCGTGCCCGATGATCGAACCGATGGCCCCATAGTTGAACGCATGATCGGCCTTCGGATCATAGAACCCCTCGTCCAGGATCGCCGCGGGGAAGTTCAACGCGTTTTGCAGCGGCAGGTTGACCGCGTTTACCGTCTGCGGAGTCATCCACCACTCGCCTTTGTCGACCGGCTTACCGATCTTCGCGATCTGGTACTCGTAATTCGCCAGCCGGGCGCGATCGAGATTGCCGTAGGCATCGTCCGCTTTGATCTGGAGCGACGAATAGTCGCGCCATTTGTCGGGGTAGCCGATCCCGACGACCATCGTCGCTACCTTCTTCCTGGCTTGTTCCTTGGTCGCGGGCGCCATCCAGGTTAGGCCCTCGATCTTCTTCTCGAGAGCCGCCTTGATGTTTGTCACCATCCCATCGATGTCCGCCTTGTAGGAGGCCGGAAAATACTTTTCGGCGTAGCGCTTGCCGACCGCCCAGCCGAGCCAGGCGTTCAGCGAATCGATTGCCTGCTTGTTGCGCGAAGGCTGTTGCGGAGTGCCTTTGACCTCCGTGTCGTTGAAGGCGAAGTGCGCATCCTGGAAGGCTTTTGGAAGCACTTCGGCCATCTGGTTGATCCGGTGGAACGCGAGCCAGTCCTTCCACACATCGAGCGGCTGCGATTGCACGAGCGCGGCGAGCTTGGTGACGGCGCCCGGCTGCCAGACGACGAAGTCCTGCTGGTTGCCGAGCTGCGCCGCCGAGAACAGCCGGCCCCAGTCGATCCCCGGCGCCTTCGAATCGAAATCCGCCCGCTTCCAGGGATTGTCAGCCTTGAAACTGTCCTGGCTATCCTGAAGGCTTTCATGCGCCTGCGCGATCTGGTGCTCCAGAGCAACGATCTTCGCAGCGCGTGCATCGGCATTGGGCAGGCCTGCGAGCGACAGCATCTTTGCGACATAGGGCGTGTAATCGGCCCGGATCTTCGCCATCGCGGGGTCGCTGGAGAGGTAATAATCGCGATCCGGCATGCCGAGGCCGCCCTGCATCACATAGGGCACGGTCTTTGTCGGATCGTCGAACGCCTGCGTCACGAAAATCCCGAAGAGATTCTCGGTGTGGAAATTGGTGTTGTTGATGGGATCGGCGTCGGCGCGGAGACTGTGACCGATCGCATCCGCTAAGGCGCCTTTGTCGGCGATCGCCTCAAGGGCATCGACATCCGCCTTGATCGGGGCGAGGCCGCGCTGCTCGATAGCTCCGGTATTCGTGTAGGCCTTGAAATAGTCCGCGATCCGCGCCTCGTCGCTTCCGGCCGCCGGGTTGGAATTGAGGATGCTGTTGATGAGATCGGTTTCCCGCTGGTCGGCGCGATCCGCGATCACCGAGAAGACCGAAATCGTCGATTTGTCGGCCGGGATTTGCGCGGACGCCTCCCATTTCCCGTTGGCATATTTGTCGAAATCGTCGCCTGGCTTCACCGAGGTGTCCATCAGGGACTTGTCGATTCCCGATTGGGTGCCGGCACCCTGCTGTTGAGCCGCGCTGTTGCCGTTCTGAATGTTGCAGGCGCTGAGTGCCAGCGCGGCGGCGAAGGTGATTCCGCTGATGAGCTTCATGAAATCCTCTCGGCTGTGCTTTGCCATTGATTGCCGCTCGGGCTACGCCAAGGGCAGCGCTTTTCGACCAAAGGACGAACGAAGGGCGCGGAAGTTTCGGCGACGCAACGGGAGGTGCGGATAGTGAATTGGGTGGGAAGACTGATCGCGGCGGTTTCGCTTTCCTTGTTGATGCTGGTCTCGGCTCCGGCCTCGGCCCGGGTCGAGAAGATCACGGTCCACGGCAAGTCGCTCGAGGGTAATCTGGAGAAGAATAGCGCGGACAGGACGGTCCTCGTGCTGCTCCCGCCGAGTTACGATACAGCCAAGACGCGCCGCTATCCGGTGCTCTACTTCCTTCACGGCTACAATTCGCAGGCCGAAGGGACCGTCGAATGGACGAAGATGGAGCAGCGCCAGCTGGCCGCGATGAAGGCGACTGGCCGCGAGTTCATCGTCGTCGCCCCGGACACCGACACGCTGATGAGCGGGAGCATGTATTCGAACTCGCCGACGGTCGGGAATTTTGAGGACTTCATCGCCAAGGATTTGATCGCTTACATCGACAGCCACTATCGAACGGTTGCGCGGCGCGACAGCCGGGGCCTGTTCGGCCATTCGATGGGCGGCTACGGGACGCTTCGGATCGCGATGCACCATCCGGAGCTGTTCCGCGCGATTTACGCGCTCGATCCCTGCTGCCTGCTACCGCGCCAGATCACGGCGGAGCAGAGCCAGAAATATGAGGGCCTGACGCCCGAGCAGGTGGCGAAAGGCGACTTCGGAATCCGGACCACCTATGCGGTTGCCGCGGCCTGGTCGCCCGATCCGAACAAGCCGCCTTTCTATGCCGACCTGCCGACCACCAAGGGTGTTCTCGATCCGCTGGTGCTCGCCGAATGGTATGCCAATGCGCCGACTGCGATGGTCCCGCAATTCCTGCCGGCGCTGAAGTCGCTCGACGGGATCGGAATGGAAACGGGGTCCAAGGATTTCGTCAAAACCGACGTCGAGGCGATGCATGCGCAGCTTCTGAAGTTCGGCATCGCGCACGATTGGTATTTTCACGACGGCGACCACGGAAGCAAAGTCTCCGAAGACCTCGAAAAGATCGTTTTCCCCTTCTTCGTGAAGCATCTCGTGTTTCCGGGGCAGAAGTGAGCGCGCCCACACTTGAATCCAAAGTGAATCGCGAAAGCGACGAGTATCGCGCGCGTTTCGCGCATAATAAGAATCTGACGGAGAAGCTTCGCGCCGATGTCGCCGAAGCGGCCAAAGGCGGCCCTGAGAAGCACCGTCAGCGCCATGTCGAGCGCGGCAAGCTGCTTCCGCGCGATCGCGTCGAGCGGCTGCTCGACCCGGGCTCGCCGTTCCTCGAGATCGGCCAGCTCGCCGCCTTCGACATGTATGAGGGCGAGGTTCCGGGCGCTGGCCTGATCGCCGGCATCGGGCGGGTCTCCGGCCGGCAGGTGATGATCGTCTGCAACGACGCGACGGTGAAGGGCGGGACTTATTATCCCGTCACGGTCAAAAAGCACCTGCGCGCGCAGGAGATTGCCGAGCAGAACCGCCTGCCTTGCATTTACCTGGTGGACAGCGGCGGCGCGAACCTGCCGCACCAGGCCGACGTCTTCCCTGACCGCGACCATTTCGGCCGAATCTTCTTCAACCAGGCGCAGATGAGCGCGAAGGGCATCGCCCAGATCGCCTGCGTGATGGGGAGCTGCACCGCCGGCGGCGCCTACGTCCCCGCGATGAGCGACGAAAGCGTGATCGTTCGCGAACAGGGCACGATCTTTCTTGGCGGGCCGCCGCTGGTGAAGGCCGCGACGGGTGAAGAGATCAGCGCCGAGGACCTCGGCGGCGGCGATTTGCACGCGCGCAAGAGCGGCGTCGTCGACCACCTCGCCGAGAATGACGAGCATGCGCTGACCATCGTTCGGGATATCGTCTCAACCTGTGCTCCTACGCAGGCAGGAGCCCAGCTCGAACTCAGAGATCCGAGACCTCCAGCCTACGACACCGAGGATCTCTACGGAATCATCCCCGAAGACGTGCGCGCGCCCTACGATGTGCACGAAGTGATCGCCCGCATCGTCGACGGTAGCGAATTCCACGAGTTCAAGCCGCTCTATGGCTCGACCCTCGTCTGCGGCTTCGCGCACATCTGGGGAATCCCGGTTGCGATCCTCGCCAACAATGGCATCCTGTTCAGCGAAAGCGCTGTCAAAGGCGCGCATTTCATCGAGCTGGCCTGCCAGCGCCGCATTCCGCTCCTGTTCCTGCAGAACATCTCCGGCTTCATGGTTGGTGGAAAGTACGAGGCGGAGGGCATCGCCAAGCACGGCGCCAAGCTGGTAACCGCTGTCGCCACCGCCAGCGTGCCCAAGGTCACCGTGCTGATCGGCGGCAGCTTCGGCGCGGGCAATTACGGGATGTCCGGGCGTGCTTACTCGCCGAGGTTCCTCTTCACCTGGCCGAACAGCCGGATCAGCGTCATGGGTGGTGAGCAGGCGGCGAGCGTCCTCGCCACCGTCCACCGCGACGCCGACAAATGGACGCCGGAAGAGGCCGAAGCGTTCAAGCAACCGATCCGCGAGACCTACGAGGAAGAGGGCAACCCCTGGCATGCGACCGCACGGCTGTGGGACGACGGGATCATCGACCCGGCGCAGACGCGGGATGTGCTGGGTCTCGCCTTCGCCGCAACGCTGAATGCGCCGATCCCCGAACGGCCGCAGTTCGGCGTGTTCAGGATGTGATGATGAGCATATTCCGTCAAAAGTTGCCGACCGGCATCAAGCGATCCCTGATCGTGGCATCGCTCCTGTGGATGATTGGATATTATGGGACGCACAAGGAGGCGGTCGACTTTAGTTGGACTGCTGAATGGTCGACACCAAGCACAATGTGTTCGGATGTATACGCGCAAGGAGATGATCGGCTGACACAGTGCGAAGCTGCGGCACCCATGTCCTCCGCGTCCATATTAGATCGGTGGCAGCGCCAGCAAAGGGGTGAGAAGATCGAGGTGCCGTTCGATTACTATCAAAAGGCGCACGAGAATCCTTCTGTTTGGATCTGGCTTTTTGGAGGACCGGCTATGCTGTTTCTCCTTTCCTATGCCTTGTTGTGGGTCCGCGAAGGCTTCCAGGAAGGCAAATGACCCGCACCGATTGGACCCTCGGCCAGATCGCGGAGCTGTTCGACCTGCCCTTCACGGAGCTCGTGTTGCGCGCGGCGGAGGTGCACCGCGCGCACCACGCTCACGCCGAGGTGCAGCTGTGCACTTTGCTGTCGATCAAGACCGGCGGCTGCCCGGAGGATTGCGGCTATTGCTCGCAATCGGCCCATGCTGAGACAGGCCTGAAAGCCGAGAAATTGATGGACGTTGATGCAGTGCTCGCCGCTGCGCGCGAAGCGAAGGCGGCGGGGTCGCAGCGCTTCTGCATGGGCGCGGCGTGGCGCTCGCCAAAGGACCGCGACATGCCCGCGCTGACCCGCATGGTGGCGGAGGTGAAGGCTATGGGCCTCGAAACCTGCATGACGCTCGGCATGCTGACCGGCGATCAGGCGCGGGCACTCAAGGAGGCGGGGCTCGATTATTACAACCACAATATCGACACCTCGCCCGAACATTATGGCGAGATCATCACGACGCGGACCTTCCAGGAGCGGCTCGACACGCTGGAGGAGGTGCGCAGTGCCGGCATCGCCGTCTGCTGCGGCGGCATCGTGGGCATGGGAGAGAGCCGCGACGACCGCGTCGGCTTCATCCACGCGCTCGCGACTCTGCCGCGCCATCCCGAAAGCGTGCCGATCAACGCGCTGGTGCCGGTGAAGGGCACCACGATCGGCGACGTGCTCGATGGCATGAAGATGATCGATGACATTGAATTCGTCCGAACCGTCGCCGTGGCACGGATCACGATGCCCAAGTCGATGGTACGCCTCTCCGCGGGCCGCGAAAGCATGAGCGAAGCGACGCAAGCGCTGTGCTTCCTCGCCGGCGCGAATTCGATATTCACCGGCGACAAATTGCTGACCGCTGCGAATGCGGGTGATGATGCCGATGCCGCGCTGTTCGTGAAGCTGGGGCTGAGGGCGCTTTCGGGCGAAGAGCCGATGCGGGTCGCGGCGGAATGACCGGCACGCGCCTCTACGATCCTCCCCGGAACGGGGAGGGGAACCGCTCGGCAAAGCCGAGTGGTGGAGGGGGCCCGCGCATCCTCAAGGCACCAATCAAGCAGGTGAAGCGCGCACGCTCCTTGCGGCGTGAGATGAATCTGCCGGAGGTGCTGCTGTGGCAGCAGCTGCGCAGACGACCTGGGGGACTGAAATTCAGGAGACAATTTCCGACCGACCGAATGACTGTCGATTTTGCCTGCCTAGAGCGCCGGCTGATCGTCAAAGTCGACGGCGAGGGGCACTCGTTCGGCGATCAGCCTCGGCGGGATGTTGCTCGGGATGCGTTGCTCCGACGCGACGGCTTCACCATCATGCGAATTGCCGCGCGAGACGTGCTCGGGGACATGGAAGCAGCGGTCAGGTACATCGTCGCGACCTGCTCGGAAGTGGGCCCCCTCCACCATTCAGCTGCGCTGAATGGTCCCCCTCCCCGTTCCGGGGAGGATTTGTGATCACCTCCCTCCTCATCGCCAACCGGGGGGAAATCGCGTGCCGGGTGATCCGCACCGCGCGTCGGATGGGGATCCGCACGGTCGCCGTCTATTCGGACGCTGACGCCAAGGCGCTCCACGTGCGCATGGCCGACGAGGCGGTGCATATCGGGGCGTCGCCGGCGCGCGAATCCTACCTGCGCGGCGACAGGATCATCGACGCGGCGAAGGCGACCGGCGCCGAGGCCATCCACCCCGGCTACGGCTTCCTGTCGGAGAACGCCGATTTCGCCCAGGCGGTGATCGAGGCAGGGCTGATCTGGGTCGGGCCGAAGCCGGACAGCATCCGAGCGATGGGTCTCAAGGATGCGGCGAAGAAATTGATGGCCGAGGCGGGCGTACCGGTCACTCCAGGCTATCTCGGCGAGGACCAGAACCCGAAGCGGCTCAAATCTGAAGCGGACGCGATCGGCTATCCAGTGCTGATCAAGGCGGTTGCGGGCGGCGGCGGCAAGGGCATGCGCCGCGTCGACCAGCCGGACCAGTTCGACGACGCGCTCGACAGCGCGAAACGCGAGGCGGCGAGCAGCTTCGGCGACGACCGCGTGCTGATCGAGAAATACATTAATTCGCCCCGCCACATCGAGGTGCAGGTGTTCGGCGACAGCCACGGCAATGTCGTCCATTTGTTCGAGCGCGACTGCTCGCTCCAGCGCCGCCACCAGAAGGTGATCGAGGAAGCCCCCGCACCGGGCATGGACGCCGAGACTCGCGAGGCGGTGTGCGGCGCAGCCGTGCGCGCGGCGAAGGCGGTCAATTACGAGAATGCCGGAACGATCGAGTTCATCGCCGACGCGTCCGAGGGTCTACGCGCCGACCGTATCTGGTTCATGGAGATGAACACGCGGCTTCAGGTCGAGCATCCGGTGACCGAGGAGATCACCGGACAGGACCTGGTCGAATGGCAGCTACGGGTGGCGAGCGGCGAGAAGCTCCCGAAGCGGCAGGACGAGCTTTCTATCACCGGCCACGCAATCGAGGCGCGGCTTTACGCGGAGGACCCGGCCAAGGGGTTTTTGCCGAGCGTGGGATCGCTTGAACATTTTGACCTGCCTAAGCTTTACAGGGGCAAGCGTTACCGGATCGAAACAGGGGTAGAGCAAGGCGACGAGATTTCGCCCTTCTACGACCCGATGATCGCCAAGCTCGTGACTGGAGCTCCCACCAGAAGCGAAGCGATCGAAAACCTGCGCGCGATGACCGCTCGAACGCGCTGCTGGCCGGTCAAGACCAATGCGGGCTTTCTGAATCTTGTGCTGCGGGATGTCGATTTCGAAGCCGCTCACCTCGATACTGGGCTTATCGCGCGCAAAGGTGAGGAGCTGATTCCCGACGCCGAGGCACCGGAGATTGTGCTTCAGGCGGTCGCCCATATGGTCGTTGACAATGCAAGTGGTGGCGACGCCACTGATATCCGGGAAACGTGGCTGAACACGAATGGTGCTTCCTGGAGCAGTCTTGGTTTCCGACTGAATTCCGAACGTGCGCCCACTGTGGTTCGCTTGGAAGAAGCGGGACGGACTTACGAAGTCACGTTCGAGGATCTCACTATCAACCCATGCCCCTGGGTTGAACGACTTGGGAACGGGTGGGTGGTGACCAAAGACGGTGTCACTCGCTTCTTCACCCTTGCTGAACCCCGCGGCACAGGCACCGCGCACGGCCTCCACGACGGCGAGATCGAGGCGCCGATGCCGGGAAAGGTGACGGCGGTCGAGGTTTCGCAGAACGAAAAGGTTGTGAAGGGACAACGCTTGCTTACGCTTGAGGCGATGAAGATGGAGCATGCGCTGACCGCTCCGTTCGACGGAATCGTTGCGGAGCTCAGCGCGCGCGAAGGGGCGCAGGTGACCGAGGGCCAGCTGCTGGTCAGGATTGAAGAGGCTGATCCGTCACCCCGGACTTGATCCGGGGTGTGCCTTCCTTCTACCGCCGCTGAAGAACAGGCGGATCCCGGATCAAGTCCGGGATGACGGGAGAATGGAATGCAAATCGATGGAATTGCCGCGGTGGTGACCGGCGCTGCATCGGGGCTCGGCGAAGCGACGGCTCGCGAGCTGGCTCGGCGCGGCGCGAAGGTGGCGGTGTTCGATCGGGATCAGGAGAAGGGCGAGAGGGTCGCAGCCGAGATCGGCGGCATCTTCTGCGAAGTCGACGTGACCTCTGACGTCGCCGTCGCCGCCGCTTTCGAGAAAGCGCGCGCCGCGCATGGGCAGGAGCGGGTGCTGGTCAACTGCGCCGGAGTCGCGCCCGCGGCCAAGACGGTCGGCCGCGACAAGGAGACCAAAGCGCCGAAGATGCACAAGATGCAGCTGTTCGAGCAGGTCATCGCGATCAATCTGGTCGGCACCTTCCGCTGCATCGCGCACGCGGCGTTCGGGATGGTGCAGCTCGACCCGACCGGTGACGACGGCGAAAGGGGCGTCATCGTCAACACAAGCTCGGTCGCTGCCGAGGATGGGCAGATCGGCCAGGCGGCTTATTCGGCGAGCAAGGGGGGCGTGCTCGGGATGACATTGCCGATCGCTCGCGACCTGATGAACGAAGGCGTGCGGGTGAACACGATCCAGCCGGGCGTGTTCAAGACGCCGATGGTCGCCGGAATGCCGGAGCATGTGCAGGAGGCGCTGGCGGCGCAGGTGCCGTTCCCGAAGCGCCTGGGCAAACCGGAGGATTACGCTCGGCTCGCCATATTCCTGATCGAAAATCCGTACATGAACGCGGGGGCGGTGCGGCTCGACGGCGCGATCCGGATGGGGGCGCGTTAGTCTTCACTTCTCCGCTCATCCTGAGTAGCCGCTGAGGCAAGTCGAAGCGGCGTATCGAAGGACGGTCCTTCGATACGGGCCTTCGGCACGCTCAGTCCCTACTCAGGATGAGCGGTTTTTGGAGTTCCCGCTCGTGAACCACAGGCAGCTTCTCGAAGATATCGCGCTCGCCGCTCGCCAAGCCGGAGCGGCGATCCTGGACATCGTCGAGCGTGGGTTCGACGTGGAGCACAAGACCGACCTTTCGCCGGTCACCGAAGCCGATCGCGCCGCGGAGCTGATCATCCTGGCAGCGCTCGCCAGGGCAGCCCCGTCCATTCCGGTGGTTGCGGAAGAGGAAGTTGCGGCTGGACGAATCCCGGCGATCGGCGACACTTTCTTCCTCGTCGATCCGCTTGACGGGACCAAGGAGTTCGTCCGTGGCGGCGACGATTACACGGTCAACATCGGGCTGATCTCCGGTGGAGAGCCTTTGCTCGGCGCGGTCTTCGCGCCGGCGCGCGGCGCGATCTATGCCGGACTGGTTGGTGAGGGTGCCTGGATCGAGGATAGCGATGGCCGGCGTTCGATCCGTACCCGCCAACCCGGCGACAAGCTCACCGCCGTCGCATCGAAGTCGCACTTCAGCCAGCCAACCGCAGACTATCTGGAGGCGGTTGGCGCGTCGGATTATGTGGGGATCGGCTCCAGCCTGAAATTCTGCATCGTCGCGGAAGGGAAGGCCGACATCTATCCGCGCCTGTCCCCGACCAGCGAATGGGATACGGCCGCCGCTCACGCCGTGCTGCTCGCCGCAGGAGGCCGGGTGGACGGCACGGATGGGCGGCCGCTCGCCTACGGGAAACCGACCTTCCTCAATCGGGGATTCGTGGCCACTGCCGGCTGGGAGGCGCCTGCCATCGGCGCATATCTCGCGGAGTTCTCGGGCGGCGGCGAGTTGCCGCAAGGGGTCTAGTCCGCCGGATCCAGCAGGCTTCCGCTCCAGCCGAGCGCCTCCAGCCAGGCCGGGTCGGCGACGGGCGTGTGAACGGTGATCCCGCGCATCGTCTCGACTTCGAGTCGCGCCGCTTCGAGCCGCCCGTACAGCTCGCGCGCCTCGGCCGAAGGCCGCTCCGCGGTTCCGAGCTGCCAGGCCAGCAGCTGCGCACTTTCGATCGCATCCGCCAGCTCGGCGAGCCAGCGCGTTCTGATTGCGGCAGTCGAGCCGCCTCTATTCAGCTGCAAGGTTCGGCACCCCCCTCAAGCAACTATTTGCCTTGTAACAGAGATTGGGCGCCAAGTGGGGCGAGATTGATCCGGTTTGGAGCCGAAATCGCCTGACTTTTCTCCAAAATGCGCGATAGATCGGTCGGCTCGGTCCTTATCGAAGGATAAAGACTATGGATGCGATTTCGGCCGCCGCTTCGGACCCGCAATACGCTTCCCCGCCGCCGATCGTGATGATCGGCCAGAGTCCAGCGGCGGTGGAGCGGGCGCGTCGGACTGCGGCCCTTTCCGGCATGCGGCTCGCCGACGTTGCGTCTTTCGCGGGGGCGCCGGAGCGCATCCGGCAGCAGGCGCGGGCCTCCGCGCTCTGGATCGAGATCGAGAGCGATTGCGGGAGTGATCTCGATGCCGTCCTGGCCGCGGCAAGCAGCGAAGCCGAAGACGGCCGCTGTCCCGCCGTGGTTGCTGCGCCGTTTGAGCTCCTCGATGCGGTCGCGGCGCAAGTCTCCGATTCGGTGCAGTTGGTCATCGACGGGAGCGACTCGGATCGCGCTGCTGCTCTCGCAATCGCGCTGGCCGGAAGCACGGTGCCGGCGCGTCTCTCTGACGTCGCCTCGGATCGCAACACCGTCCGCCTTCGTCAGCTCAGCGACGAGGTCAGCCGAATCGCTGCGACCCTCGCGCGGATTTCGTCCGACCCCGTTGCCGGCGGACCCGAGCTTCAGAAGCCCGCCGAGGGCGAGATTCCTGACGTTCCGGTGGACATCGTCCGGTCCGTCATCCGGGCCCGCCGACTCCGCAGCCGCTATTTCTCCGAGGAGCTGTTCGCCGATCCAGCATGGGACATGCTGCTCGACTTGCTCCAGGCGGAAATCGCGCAGCTGCGGGTTCCGGTTTCGAGCCTTTGCATTGCAGCCGCAGTCCCGGCGACGACGGCGCTCCGCTGGCTCAAGAATATGGTCGACCAGGGGCTCTTCATCCGCCGCGCTGATCCGCACGACGCCCGCAGGGTGTTCGTCGAACTGGCGCCGCAGACCAGCCTTGCCCTGCGCCGCTACTTCACGGACGTCGGCAAGGTCGCAGTTGTCTAGGCGCGGCGCGTAACGCATATGGCCGTGTCAGAGATATCGAACATCGTGTCAATACGAACCGTGTCAGATTAGTCTGAAATGGAGCAATCGCCGCCGCTCGCGATAGTCGAGGCGCATGGCGGGGGCTGACGAATCACAAATCTATCGCGAGTTGATGCGGTTCAAACCCGACGGGCTAAGCGCGAATGCGTGGGCGGTGAAGGCGGGCGTTAGCCGAACGGTGTGGTCGGACATGCGGCGCCACGGCAACCCGTCGCGCCGAACGCTTGAGAAGCTGCTTGCCGTCGCGGGCTCTTCGCTTGCCGAATTTGAGGCGCTGCGCGTCGGTGCAGAACCACGCCCCCTCGGCGCAGGCCCTGGTTCAGTAGGGGAGGGTGGGCAGGGCCGCTGGAACCCGGCGCAACCGCAACCGCTTCCCTTGTTGGCTACGGCACTGGCGGGGAATTGGGGGGATCCGGAGAGCAGGATCGAGCTCCTCGAAATCGAAAGCGGCCATTCGATCGAGCGGCTGCCCCGCCCGCCCAGCCTCGCGGCGGATGCTGAGGCCTACGCCATCACCGTCGTCGGCGATTCCATGTGGCCTCGCTTTCGGCCGGGCCGCCGAATCGCTGTGTCGCCGCGGTCGCCTATCGCTGTCGGCGATGACGTGCTGATAATCCTCGCGGAAAGGTCCTCAGCAGGGAACCGCTTCGTTCTCCTGAAGGAGCTGGTAAGGCGAACGAGCACGCATATCGAACTGCGTCAGTTCAATCCTGACTCGACCGTCTCCGTAAGTGGAGCCGAAGTGGAGACGATCCACAAGGTTGTGGGAGAGCTAATCTAGCGAGAGTCGCGTGGCCAGCTGCTCCAGAATCGCTTCGACGACATCGCCATGGGCGCCGTTTCCGGTCACGATTCGAATGTGGGCCTCCGAATAAGCCGGGCGGCGCTTCTCGGCCAATTCCTTGAGGGTCTCCCGCGGATCGCCGTGGCGAAGCAGCGGGCGGGTGTCGCGGCGCGCGGTACGCTCAACCAGAATGTCGACCGGCGCATCCAGCCACACCGTGATCGCCTGCTTGTTGAGGAGCTCGCGAGTTCGCGGATCGACGAAAGCACCGCCGCCGGTCGCGATTACCTTGCACTCGCCATCCATCAGCCGAGCCACGACGCGACGTTCGCCGTCGCGGAAATCGGCCTCGCCGTAGAGCTCGAAAATCTCCGCAGCCGTCAGGCCCGCGGCGCTCTCGATTTCGCTGTCCGTATCCACGAACGGCAAGCCGAGCCGGGCCGCCAACCGTTTGCCGACCGTCGATTTTCCTGCCCCCATCAGGCCGACCAGGACGATCGGGCGGTCGAGCCTTTCCCTCACTTTTTCCATCGGGGCTATACAGCGGCCCCGATGGTCGGGCAAAAGCCCGCCATTCCGCTGTTCACCTTGGAAGGGCCGATGCCGCGCGCAATCATCATTCTCATCATCCTCATCGTCATTATTGCCGGAGCGCTGATCTTCTTGTCCAGCCGCGCGCATGAGGTTCCAACGCACCCGGTCGAAATCGACGTCACCAATGCTGCGGCTTCGCACTAAGCACCTGCTGCTCGCGGGGGCGGTAGCTGCGCTTGCCATTCCTGCGATTGCGCAGGTGGCGAACTCGGTTGCGCCGTCGAACATGGCGAGTCCTGCTACCGCTGCCGGGTCCACAGCTGCTCAGCCAGCCGATAATGGCGGAGACGCTCAGACCGAGGTGGTGAGCGGATCGGACGCTTCGGCGATCGAGCAGCAGCAGCAACAACAGCAGGCCGCTCCCGCCGTGGAGTATCCGGCGTTCGCCCGCCGCGACCCTTTCACCGCCGGAGCGCTCGATCCCATCCGGATCGGGCTGGGCTCAAACGCATGGGGTGACGCCAACGGCGGCTTCCTGTCCTCTCTACTTCGCCGAATGGACACACCGCTGGCATCGCGGTGGCTTCACATTGCCCTTCGCGATGCACTTCTGGCCAAAGCGCACGCGCCCGGTGGTGTGAATCCAGTCGATTGGGCGGCGGAACGGGCATGGCTGCTTCTCCGAATGGGAGAAGCGGATGCGGCGCGGATGGTCGTCGACTCTGTCGACACCGACAAGTTCACGCCAAAGATGGTGCAAGTTGCGGTGCAAACCGACCTCGCGACTTCGGATCCCGCAGGGCTCTGCCCGATCGCCGAGCAGATTCAAAAGGTGGAGAGCACGGCTTATCCCCTGGTGCAGGCAATGTGCTCGGCACTGGGCGGCGATCAACAGACGGCCGGTTCACAGCTCGACGCTGCACGGCGGCACGGGGCGGTGGGGGGCATCGATCTCGATCTTGCCCAGAAGGTCGTTGGCGCTGCGGGCGAGAGCGGACGAGCCGCGACAATTGAATGGGACCCGGTCGATAGCCTGACAGCGTGGCGATACGGACTCTCGACGGCGACCGCCATGAGCCCGCCGGACCGGCTGATCAATGCGGCGTCGCTTCAGCTTCGCGCGTGGTACGCCCGGGCACCGATGATTCCCTATTCGGCGCGACTCAATGCGGCTCGCCTCGCCACGGGTCTGGGCGTTTTCTCCTCGCAGGCGCTGGTCGATTTCTATTCGCAGATCTACGACGTGACCGATCCCAACGATCTCGGCGGCAGCGACGCGTGGCAGGTTCGGCTCGCATTCGCCGGTCGCGATAACGATACGCGGCTTGCAGCGATGCGGCACCTGTGGGGCGACGGCAAAGACCCGCTGCAGGCCGAAGCCTCCAGGGCACTGCTGGCCGGAGCGGCGGCACGGATCGATCCCGATCCGAAGCTGGCGGCCGATGCGCCGGAACTGATCGCATCGATGCTGGCCGGCGGTCTCGATCGAGATGCGGCGCGGTGGAATTCGGCCGTGCAGCGGATGGACGACAAGGCGGCTGACCGGTGCTGGGCGATGCTCGCGCTGGCTTCGCCCAATCCGGTCGATCTTGGACGTCTCGGCGGCTTCATCGATCGCGACGACAGCCCGAACAAGAAGCGCAGCCAGCTGTTGGTGGCGGGACTTGCGGCCTTGGGACGGATCGATCTGGCGACGGCTTCGCGGCTCAACAACCGCTATGGTCTGCATCTGGAGCGAACCTCCAACTGGACCGCGATGATCGACGCGGCAGCCGATCGTGATCAGCCGGCAACGGTGCTGGTGCTGGCCGGAACCGGATTTCAGACGCCTTCCTGGTCCGATGTGCCGTCAGCGCATCTTTTCCATGCGGTTGCCGCGCTCCGGAAGACCGGGCAGGATTACACTGCCCGAATGATTGCCGCCGAGGCGCTGGCAAGGACCTGATCGGCAGGTGCGCGACTCCGACCGAGCGCTCGTCGACCGTTTCCTCGATATGATGGCGGCGGAAGCGGGCGCTTCGGCCAATACGCTTGCGGCCTACCGCAATGACCTCGCCAGGGCTGCGGAGGATCTGGGCGACGAACTCGGAAGCGCTTCGTCCGATGCTGTCGGAACACTTGGGCAGCGCTGGGCCAGCCTCGCACCGTCGACCGTTGCCCGCCGCTCGGCAGCGCTTCGCCGCTTCTATCGCTTCCTCGTCGACGACTCGCTTCGGCCGGACGATCCTTCGGCCGCGCTCCCGCAACCGAAGCTCCAGCGCCCGCTTCCGCGGATTCTCGATACGGCGGACATTGAGATGCTGTTCCGGCAGGCGGAAGAACGCGCATCGAGCGGAGAACCGCAGGCGCTCCGCAACGTGGCGCTACTCGAACTCCTTTACGGTTCGGGGCTTCGTGCCAGCGAGCTTGTCAGCCTCCCTCATGGCGCTTTACGTCCTGGCCAGGCCTTCCTGATCCTGAGCGGCAAGGGCAGCAAGGAACGGTTAGTGCCGATCTCGTCCCGGGCCGAGCAAGCCGTCGCTCGGTGGCTGGAGCATGTCCCAAAGTCCAGCGCTTGGCTGTTCCCGAGCGGAAAGAGACATTTGAGCCGGGTACGGCTGTTTCAGCTGGTCCGGGAGATGGCTGCCGACGCGGGGATCGCGCCTGAGCGGATCAGCCCGCACGTGCTTCGCCATGCCTTCGCCACTCACCTGCTTGCAGGAGGCGCCGATCTCAGGGTTCTGCAGGCGTTGCTCGGTCATGCCGACATTGCGACAACCCAGATTTACACCCATGTGGACGCTGCTCGGCTGGTCGAACTGGTGAATGCGCGCCATCCGCTCGCCGACGCTCATCGTTGACCCTCTGGCCGCGCCCGCCTAGGCGCCGGTTAAATGCGTACGTACCTCGATTTCGAAAAGCCGATCGCCGAACTCGAGACTCGAGTGCGAGAGCTTCGGGAGACGGCGAGCAGCGGCGGCATGGATATCGACGCCGAGGTGGACCGGCTCGAAGCCAAAGCCTCGAAGCTTCTGCGCGATACCTATGCGCGCCTGACGCCCTGGCAGAAGACTCAGGTCGCTCGCCACGCGGAACGGCCCCACTTCAAGGATTATGTCGCGGCGATGACTGAGGAATTCATTCCTCTGGCCGGCGACCGCGGCTTTGCCGAGGATTCGGCGATCGTCGGCGGGTTTGCGAAAATCGATGGCCGCCGGGTGATGCTGATGGGGCACGAGAAGGGCGAGGACACCGCCTCGCGACTTCGGCACAATTTCGGAATGGCGAAGCCCGAAGGCTACCGCAAAGCGATCCGGCTGATGCGGATGGCGGACCGGTTTCATCTGCCGGTGGTGACGTTGGTCGATACGCCTGGCGCCTTCCCGGGAGTCGAGGCTGAGGAACGAGGTCAGGCGGAGGCGATTGCCCGATCGACCGAAGAATGCCTCGAGCTGAAGGTGCCGCTGATCGCTGCCATCGTCGGCGAGGGCGGATCCGGCGGCGCGGTCGCCCTTGCGACAGCGAACCGGGTGCTGATGTTCGAACATGCGGTCTACTCGGTGATTTCCCCGGAGGGTTGCGCATCGATCCTGTGGAGAACCGCGGACAAAGCCGCCGATGCAGCGGAAGCGATGCGCGTAACGGCTAACGACCTTCGCTCATTGGGCGTGATTGACCGAATCGTTCCCGAACCGGTCGGCGGCGCGCATCGCGATCCCGAAGAAGCGATGGAAACGCTGAAGTCCGCGATTGTGGAAGAACTTGATGGCTGCTCCAAGCTTGGCGGTGACGAATTGCGTAGTCAGCGTCGCGCCAAGTTCCTGGCGATGGGCTGAGCGGCAGGAACTGCGCGCCGTCATCTCTCGTTCACGGTCGGATTTCCATTCTCCGGAAAAAGAGGTCCGCTGAAATGCGAAGAAGCTTGCTGTTTCTGGCCGCGGCAATGGCGACGCTCGCGCCTTCCTCCGTACCGGCGCAGTATCAGGGCGGCCAACTCGATCCTCGCTACGTCGCCCAGGCCCAGCGGCAAAATCCGGAAGTCGTGCGTGAATTCGGCGGCGCCGAGACGAACGGGCGCGCCGCCTACGTTGCTTCAGTGGGACATAGGGTGGGCGCCTATTCGGGAATCGCAAATCAGGGCAACGCCCTGCGCTTCACCTTGCTGAATTCGGCCGTCGACAACGCCTTCTCCGTGCCGGGCGGCTATGTCTACATCACTCGCCAGCTGATGAGCTTGATGGACGACGAGTCGGAGCTCGCATTCACGCTGGGGCATGAGATCGGCCACGTGGCAGCGCGCCACGCGCAGCAGCGCGAAGAAGCGGAGGAGGAGGCGATCGAGCAGCAGGCGCCATGGATCATCTTCGGAAGGATGATTGGCGGGAGCTTCGGGAGCGCTCTTTCAATCCAGCATTTGCTGACGGCCAAGCTCCAGACGCTCAGCTTCTCGCGTGAGCAGGAATATGAAGCGGACACCCTGGGCCTGAAATATATGATCGCGGCTGGCTATGATCCGGAAGGCGCCCCGGCCATCCTTCAGGCGATCAGTCGCGAGACGGCGCTGCAGGCAAGGGTGCAGGGACGGAAGAACCGCCAACTTCCGGAATGGGCGATGACCCATCCGCTCACGGAAAACCGAATTCAAAGGATGATGGCGGACGCGCGTGCGAGCGGCCGCTACGATACCGGGATTCGCAACCGTGACGAGTTCCTGAGCCAGCTCGAGGGCATTTACGTTGACGATGACCCTGCCCAAGGGATCATCGACGGCCGCACTTTCACCCATCCGGACCTCAAAATCCAGTTCACCGTCCCCATTGGCTATCTGATGGAAAACGGAGCGGACGCAGTTTCCGTTCGCGGTTCGGCGGGCGAGGCGGAGTTCAGTGGCGGCCGCTATCGCGGGTCGCTGGATAGTTTCACCCTTGCGGTCCTTCAGCAGCTGGGTGGGGACGACCAGCGCCTCGTCGTCCCGCGCCCTCGTCATGCAACGGTCAACGGAATGCCCGCGGCATTCACCACGGTTCGCGCGGCCACCGATTCGGGGGCGGTGGACGTCAGCGTGGCGGCATACCAGTGGGGCCCGGGCCGGGTCTATTATTTTGCGACGATGACTGCCGCGGGAACCGGATTCGGGCCATTCACGACGATGGTGAATTCGCTTCGTAAGCTCAGTCCAGCGGAAGCTGCGGCGATCAGGCCGCGGGTCATTCACATCTACACGGTGAAGCCCGGCGACACGGTGCAATCGCTGGCCGCGAACATGGCGTATCGCGACTTCAGGCTGGAGCGATTCCTGTCGCTGAACGGATTGGCGAGCAACTCACAGTTGCGCCCCGGCGAAAAGGTGAAGCTGATCGTCTACGGCACCAGACCGATCTGATGCTTCAACTCAGCTGTTCGCGGCTGTCGTAACGCTGCTCACCTGACCGGCAATCTTGGTCCACATGCCGCCGTTGCCGCCACCCAGGAGAGACAGCGCACTAGACATGGCGATCCCGATTAGTGCCACAATCAGCCCATATTCGATCGCAGTCGCACCTCGCCTGTCGGCAATGAGCCTGCGAAAAATCTGCCGGATAGCGCTCACGCCACCCTCCTCTGGTCCACGTCCACGCAGCCGACTGTAGTTTCGCCGGGTTAACAAGTTCTGCAGTGTGTGCGGTTAACGCGGCCTCAGCCCTATAAAGCCGGCTCGCTTGTCCAGGCGGCGAAGTGGAGCAGTTCGAACGATTCGACCGTTCGCCCATCCTGCTGGTCAGCTGAAAATTGTGCTTCGGCGGCCGACACGGCGGCGCGGGTGAGGGGCTTGCGTGAGCGCTGGGTGAGAATATTCGTCATCCCCATCGCACGCAAATCCCGGATGAGGTCGCGAAGAGCGCGATACGAAACGTTCACCCGATCGACATCCACGACCGGCATCCGGAAGCCAGCGGCAGCAAGCAATTGCCCAAGCGATGCGGCTTCGATCCGGGGATGAACGCGCGGCGTAGCAACTCCCGAAACCGCATCGGCGGCGCGCATCGCAGAGCGCAACTGCGGCAGCGCGTCCCCTCCGGAAATCGCACCGATCAGCAGCGAATCGGGCCGCAGGATATAGCGCAGCCTGAGCAGAGCGCCGGGCAGGTCGTTGATCGTATCCAGCGTGCCCACGGCAACGCACAAGTCGAAGCTCCCCTCCGGAAAGTCGATCAGGTCTGCATCCGCCTGAATGCCCCCGGCGGCTTCTGCAAATCCGGCCGCTGGATCCACGGAACGAACGTTGATTGCGAAGCGCTTCAATCGTTTCGGCCACCCGGGATCGGGAGTTCCAATCAGAAGCGCGGACTCGAAATCGCGCCGAATCCCGCTCAATCGATCGAGAATGTCCTCGAACGCTCGCTCGTAGAGGAAGAGCGCCGGACCCGCGCGGAAGGCGCGATCCCGCCGCATGATGCGCGTTCGACTGTCGAAGAGGTCGGCCACGGCGGCGCTTGTGCGACGGGAGTTGCTGCGCGACAAGTGAGGCATGCATATCGTCGGCGCCCTGAAAGGCGCGTCCCGGATAGTGCTGGATTTTGCGCTCCCTGCTCGTTGCGGAGGTTGCGGGACCATTGTCGATGAAGTCGACAGCTTCTGCACCGAATGCTGGCGGCAGATCGAGTGGCTGGGAATCGGCGGCTGCATTGTCTGCGGGCAGCCGTTGCAGTCTACCGACGCGGACACCTGCGCCGCCTGCCTTGCCAAGCCACCGCGTCTGGCGCGGATGCGATCAGCTGTCGCTTACGACGACATCACGCGTGCTATTGCCATTCGATTGAAACACGGCCGGAAGGTGGCGCTTGCGCGCACCATGGCGCGCTACATGGCCCCGCTAATCGCCTCGCCCGAGGAAGACACGTTACTCATCCCTGTTCCGCTCCACCGAAGCCGCTTGTGGCGGCGAGGTTTCAACCAGTCGGCGATCGTTGCCCGGGAATTGTCCCGTCGGCTCAACGTGCCGATGTCGGTCGATGCCTTGAAGCGGGTGAAATCTACCCCACCTCTCAAGGGCTTGAACATGCTTCAGCGGCGACGGACGGTGTCCGGCGCATTTCGGGCGAACCCGAAGGCGAAGCTCCAGGGCAGGGCCGTCATCCTTGTTGACGACGTGCTGACCACTGGAAGCACCGCCGATGCTTGTGCAAGAGCGCTGAGGCGGGCCGGAGCAGCACGGGTCGAGCTGGTCAGCTGGGCTCGGGTGATCCGGCCGACACAGATTGTTTGAAGAGGCCGAATGGCGAGCGTCGAAATCTACACCAAGTCCACGTGCGGCTACTGCATTCGCGCCCGGCGGCTCCTGGAAACCAAGCAGGTCGAGTTCATCGAATATGTGATCGATGGCGGTGGACCCATGCGGATGGAGATGATCCAGCGCTCCGGCGGCCGGATGACCGTGCCCCAAATCTTCGTCGGCGGCCGGCATATCGGCGGCTGCGACGACCTTTACGCGCTTGAACGGGACGGCAAGCTCAACGATTTGTTCGCCCAATGACTCGGATCGCCATCTTCCAATCCTGCACAGGGATCGACCCCGCGGCGAACGCTGAGGCGCTTGTCGATGCGGTAGAGCAGGCTGCGAGCGGAGGAGCCGAGATTCTCTTTACGCCGGAGATGTCGGGGATTCTCGATCGGGACAAAGAGCGCGCCAAGGGCAAATTCCGAAGCGAAGAAGAGGACGAGGTGCTTGCCGCCGTCCGCGCAGCAGCGAAGCGGCACGGTATGTGGGTCCATCTCGGATCGCTCGCTCTGAAGACCGGCACGGGGAAGCTCGCCAATCGCGGGTTCGTGATCGACTCCGCCGGGGAAATTCGAGCGCGCTACGACAAAATGCATCTGTTCGATGTCGATCTGCCGACTGGCGAAAGCTGGCGCGAGTCGGCATCGTATGACGCTGGATCGAAGGCGGTGGTTGTGGAGAGGACGCCGGTCGGCAGGCTCGGTCTCGCCATTTGCTACGACCTCAGGTTCCCGGCTTTGTTCGAGCGGCTCAGCGAAGCGGGTGCGCAAATGATCTCGGTCCCTGCCGCTTTCACCGTTCCGACCGGCAAAGCGCACTGGGAGGTGCTTTTGCGGGCCCGCGCCATCGAAGCTGGTTTGTTTGTTGTCGCTGCCGCCCAGTCAGGCGAGCATGAGGACGGCCGCCGAACCTACGGCCATTCGCTCGTTGTCGATCCGTGGGGCGAGGTGCTTCTGAACACGGAAGAGCGGATCGGAGTCGGTTTCGCCGAGGTCGATCTGAGCCGAATCGAGGATGTCCGCCAGCGTCTGCCGGCAATGTCGCACCGGCGCCGCATCCCGGAGGCGGTCGGGCGGTGATCGTATTCGATCTCCAGTGCCAAGAAAGCGGCGATCGCTTCGAAGCCTGGTTTCGCTCGAGCGCAGACTATGAGGAGCAGCGCGAGCGTGGACTGGTCCAGTGCCCGATGTGCCAGTCCAATCGTGTCATGAAGGCGCCGATGGCGCCGCGTGTTCCCAGGAAGGGCAGTGCGCCCAATCTCGCGCAACTTGCCGCGTTCCAGGCCGAGCTTTTGAAGGGGTCGGACTGGGTCGGCGACCGCTTCGCCGAACAGGCGCGCGCCATGCATCTGGGCGAGATTGAGCAGCGGCCTGTTCACGGCAGTGCGACAGCAGCCGAAGCGAAGTCGCTGATCGAGGAGGGAATCCCGGTCGCGCCGTTGCCCCTGCCCGTTACCCCGCCCGATCAGGTGAATTGATCGGCCGCACTTCAGTGCCTATTCCCGCCGCCGGATGGCCCCGTAGCTCAGCAGGATAGAGCGCCGGATTCCTAATCCGTAGGTCACAGGTTCGAATCCTGTCGGGGTCACCACCGATGCGCGAAATTACTTGCCGTCAGCACCTTCAGACGCCGTCAAATAGCTTGGAGCCATGACGGTTGGCGCTTTCTTGGCCGGTTCGGGCGTCTTTAGCAGCTTGAGGTCAAACTTCTCGGTGAACTGGCAGCCGAACTGCGTGCCCCTGGTCCAGCGAATTTCCGCATCGATCAGGCCGCCGGCCGCGAAATCCAGCTGGATTTTCGCTCCAACCGGCAATTCTTCCCGGCATTCGACCAGCGCCCCGCCGCTCGAGATATTGCGAAGACGGGCGCCCTTCACCTGCCCCTGGTAGTGGAGCAACGCCGCGCGGATGATCCGGATTCTCGGCTCGCGTACCGGAAGTTGCTCGGGAAGTGTGGCTGCTCCCTTCGCGGCGAACTCGCGGGCTTCATCGGCCGGCATCGGTCTCCCGAAAATGTATCCCTGCACCAGTGAGCAGCCGAGGCTGCGCACCAAGAGAAGTTCCTCCGCTGTTTCGACCCCTTCCGCAGTCGTCAGCATGTTGAGATCGGAAGCGAGGCACACCATCGCCCTGATCAGCGCCGCGTTCCGGCTTTGCGGATCGGAAGCGCCGCTGACGAACGAGCGGTCGATCTTGATCTTGTCGAACGGGACTCGCTGCAGGTAGCTCAGCGACGAGTAGCCGGTTCCGAAGTCGTCGAGCGCGAGTTTGACGCCAATATCCTTCAGGCTGCCGATCATGTCGTGGACGTGATCGTCGTTGCTTAGGAACACGCCCTCGGTGATTTCAAGCTCCAGCCGGTTGGCTGGAAAGTCGCTCTCGTTGAGCGCCATCCGCATCGTGCTCGGAAGACCTGGGGATTTGAACTGGATGGGCGACAGATTGACGGCGACGCTGATGTTCGCCGGCCAGGTACTTGCCTCGGCGCAAGCGGTCCTCAGCACCCACTCGCCGATTTCGTCGATGAGGCCAATTTCCTCCGCGAGAGGTATGAAGTCGACCGGGCTGACCGATCCCCGCTCCGGATGCTCCCAGCGAATGAGCGCCTCGAAGCCGGTGACCGTCTCGTTCGAAGGATCGACGCAGGGCTGGTAGACCAGGCGCAGCTGATCCTTCTCGAGCGCTACACGGAGATCCGATTCCATCAGCTGCCGCTGGCGGGCGGACTCGTGCATCTCCGGCGCGAAGAACCGATAGCATCCCTTGCCTGCCGCCTTGGCGGCGTAGAGCGCAAGGTCGGCGTCGCGCATCAGGTCGTCGGAGGTGCGATCGTCGTAATCGGATGTGACGATGCCGACCGACGCTCCGATCGAAACGGCGGTTCCATTGATCGTGTAGGGCCGTGACAGGCTGTCGATGATGCCCTGCGCGAGTCCGGAGAGTTCGGTCTTGTCCGATGTTGCGGGAAGAACGACCTCGAACTCGTCGCCGCCAAGACGTCCGACCTGTCCGTGTTCGCCGATGACATCCCGAAGCCGCAACGAAACGAGCCGAAGCAAAGTGTCGCCCGCCGGATGGCCAAGCGTGTCGTTCACCGCCTTGAACCGGTCGAGGTCGAGCAGGAAAATCGAGCAACGGTGCTTGCGTCGCACCGCCGCGAGCAGGGCATCGTCAAGCGCGCGGCGCAGCATTTCGCGGTTTGCCAGGCCGGTCAGCGAATCCTGCCGGGCCAGCCGGTCCAGTTCCACCTCGGACTGCCGCATCTTCGTCAGGTCCGATGCAAAGCCGCGAAAACCGAAGAACCGGCCGATCTCGTCGTGAATCGGCGCTCCGGTGATCGACCACCAGATTTCGGTCTTCGTCTTGGCGCGAACGATCAAGTCCTGGAACCCGACATGCGAGGACAAATAGAAGCCAAGTGTGCGCTCGGATGTGGCAGCGCCGTCCTCCGCTTCGGTCGAGATCAGATCGGTGAACGGCCGGTCGATCAGATCCTCCGGCTCACGGCCGAGAGCCGCGGCAACGCTCTTGCTGATATAGGCCAAGGTACCGTCGCGCGTGGTCTCCCAGAACCAGCCCTTGGCGCTGTTCTCGAACTCTTCGAGCAGCTTTTCCGCCCGCGAAGTCTGCGGGCGCGACTCTTCGTTCGCACTCGCGTCAGTGCGCCCGCTCCGCAAAAGTCCCTTGATACTTCCCACGCGAAAACCTCGTCCGGGAGTGTCTTTGAACGCATTTAGTTGAAATCCCGTTAGATTCGGGAGGAGTGTCACCATAGTGGCTGTTCCGGCATCTAATGCTAAAGCGCCGTGCCCCAATGGACGAGCCGGAGACTGCGATGAGTTCGACGCCCGACGATGGCGACCTTTACCAATCGCCGCCCAAGCTTCCGGTCCCGGATAATGTCCGGGAAGCGGTTCGGACCCTGATCCGCTGGGCCGGGGATGATCCAGAGCGCGAAGGCCTGATCGAGACTCCCGAACGTGTCGCTCGCGCCTGGGCCGAATATGCGGCCGGATACCAGCAGGACCCCGCCTATCATCTCAGCCGCACCTTCCACGAGGTCGGCGGCTATGATGAAATCGTGCTGCTGAAGGACATCCCATTCCAGTCGCATTGCGAGCACCACATGGCGCCGATCATCGGCAAGGCGGCGATAGCCTATTTGCCCAACGACAAGGTGGTGGGGATCAGCAAGCTTGCGCGCGTGCTCCACGGGTTTGCCCGGCGGCTCCAGGTGCAGGAACGGCTGACCGCGCAGGTGGCCGATTGCATCTGGGATCATCTCGAACCCAAGGCAGTCGCGGTGGTGATCGAAGCCAGCCATTCCTGCATGACCGCGCGCGGAGTGAACACGCCGGGCGTGATGATGACCACCAGCCGAATGATGGGCACCTTCCGCTCCGACGAACGTAGTCGCAGGGAAGTGCTGGCGCTGATGGGCTACTGACGGCGCTCGCTACAGGGAGGTTTTGATGGCGAATACGTCCACGCGCGCGAAGCAAAAGGCGCCGAAAAAGGCTCCGAAAGGCGCTTCAGCCGGCAATAAGCCGAAGAAAGCGGCGTACGCGAAGCCGGCGCAGGAGAAGGAAGAGGACAGCAGCAAGGCCAGTGGCGCCGCCGATGCTCTCGTCGGCCTGCTCGAAAGTCCGCTTGTCGCCGACGTTCTCGCCGCCGGGGCAGCGGCCGCGCTCGCCTCGATCACGCATCACCGGCTCACTCGCCGCCGTCAGTCATCATCGAAGGAAGCGCTGAAAGAAGCTGCGAAGTCGGCAGCGGCGGCGATGCGCGCGCGGCTGTCGGAGGAGTTCGAGGAAATCCTCCAAAGCGCGAAGAAGGCTAGACCCGAAGCAAAGTGATCCGCGCGCGGCCGACATCCCGTTCTGCTTCTATTCGGCAATCGCTCGCTTCGACCGCGTCGCCGCGCCCGGTTTCGATCGCCATCCAGCTACCCGGTTCGGCCCACCCGGCGCGGAGAACCTCTCGGACCACGGCTGAACCCGATCCTGCCGAATAGGGCGGATCGGCGAAGATCAGGTCAAAGGGCTGCGACGAAGGCAGCGCCGAAGCCGAACGGGCGAGCAGCTGCGCCCGCTCTGTCGCACCGAAGCTGTCCACATTTGCGCGAATCGCCGCGATCGCTCGCGCATCCTGATCGACGAAGCAGGCAAAATCCGCGCCGCGGGAGAGCGCCTCAAAACCAAGCGCGCCGCTGCCGGCATAAAGGTCGGCGACACGCAGCCCCTCGAACGAACCGATCCGGCTTGCGAGCATGTTGAACAGCGTTTCGCGAACGCGGTCGGCGGTCGGGCGGGTTGCCATTCCCTCGGGAGTGAGCAGCTTTCGCCCCCGCCATTCGCCGGCGATGATCCGCACTAGAGCGTCTTCCGGAAGGCTTCGAGGTCGGCGCGGTGGATTTCATCTACGCGGCCGGGCTCCAACCCTGCCAGGGTGAATGGGCCGTAGGCGGTGCGGATCAGCCGCGACACCTGAAGTCCCAGGTGCGCGAGCACGCGGCGCACTTCGCGATTCTTGCCCTCCGTGAGGCTGAGCTCGATCCAGCAATTCCGGCCCGTTCGCCGCTCGAGATTGGCGATGATCGATCCGTAGTGAACCCCCTCGATCGTGATTCCCTCCGCCAGCCGGTCGAGATCGGGCTGCGTGATGTGACCGAAGGCGCGGGCCCGGTAGCGGCGAACGACAGCGGTCCGGGGCAATTCCAGCTTGCGCTTCAGCTCGCCGTCGTTGGTCAGGAGCAGGAGCCCCTCGGTCGTGAAATCCAGCCGCCCGACCGGCATCAATCGCGGCAAGCTCGCAGGTAAGCGATCGTAAATCGTCGCGCGCCCTTTCGGGTCGCGAACGGCGGTGATCGTTCCCTGCGGCTTGTAGAAGCGGAAAAGGCGGCTCGCCTCTGTTGCCTGCACCGGTTTTCCATCCACCGTTACGCCGCGAAGATTGTCGAGAAGGGTCGCGGGCGTGGTCAGCGCTTCGCCATCAAGCGCGATCCGGCCGTCGGCGATCATCCGTTCGATATCCCGTCGCGACGCCACGCCCGCGCGGGCGAGCAATTTCGCAATTCGCTGCGGTCCCTCCTCGCGCGGAATGTTTCGCGGGGCTCGTCGGGGCACTGGATCGCCCTTCGTTCGTTTCGGGTTCAAAGCGAATTGGTCCTGTTTGGGGGCGTGATGCTGTTCGGGAAGCGTAAGCGGGTCGTCAAGCGGATCCTCATCGTCGAGGATGAGCCGCTGACCGCGTTCGACAATGAAACGATGCTGACCGATCTTGGCTATGAGGTCGTGGCGACCGTCGACGATTTCGAACGGGCCGTCGCTTTGCTGGACCCCGAAACTGTCGATCTCGTGCTGAGCGACCTCCGCCTCAGCGGCACTCGAACCGGGCTGGATCTCGCTCGGGCGGCTCGAAACAAGGGCGTCCCGGTGCTTATTTCGACCGGTTACAACATTCCGGACGAGGCGAGGGCGACGGTGCTCGGCTGGCTTCAGAAGCCTTACACGGAGCGGCAGCTGAAGAATGCGCTGGACGCCGTCGACCGGCTTCTTGGCGGGGAAAAGGTGAAACCCGGCAAAGGGTTCGAGCTTTTCGCGACCGAGCAATAGGCCCGTCGTTCAGGCAAGGGCTAGGCAGCCTCTGAAACACCGCTAAGCTGGACCTTCACGAAGACGGGAGGCGATGTTGGCGACTGCGGCGAATGCGCGGCCGAAGGGATGGAGATTGTTGCGGGCCGCGCTCGCGACGCGAAAATCGGCGACGATGCTGGCGTTCGGCTTTTCGTCCGGCCTGCCGTTTTCCTTGCTCGTCGGGACGCTGACGGCATGGCTCGGCGAGGTCGGGGTCAAGCTGGCGACCATCGGCATCTTCTCCTGGATCGGGCTTGCCTATTCCTTTCAATTTCTCTGGTCGCCAGTGGTCGATCGGGTACGGCTCCCGATTCTCGAACGCCTGGGGCATCGCAAAAGCTGGATCGCGCTTGGCCAGACCATCATAGCGATTTGCATGGCGCTGCTGGCGCTCACCGATCCCGCCGCTCACATCGGAAGTTTCGTGCTGATCGCCTTCGTCGCGGCGATTGCTTCCTCAAGCCACGATATCGCAATCAACGGGTGGCGCATCGATCAGGCGGATGAGGAGACGCCGCTCGAGTTGCTCGCCGCGCTTTACCAGTTTGGCTATCGCACCGCGGCGATCGTCGGCGGAGCCGTGGCGCTGGTGCTGGCGGCGCGCATGAGTTGGCCGAATGTCTACCTCATTATGGGCGGAATTTTTGTCGCGCTTCTGCTGATTACGCTGACCGCACCTGACATCCCGCGGCCCGAGCGCGACTCGCTTTACGGCGCCTTGGGCGAGCCGGGAGCGCTCAAACCGAGCGTTCGCACAGCTCTGCTGGCGGTGGTCGGTGCCAGCTGGCTCTGGGCGATCCTGCGCCTGATCACCTTTGCTGCGGCGATGCTGACGCCGACCGCACCTGGCGCCAAGCCTCCATCGGTAGCCGACTTCACGAAAACCTGGGGCGTACTGATCATCATCGCCACCGTCTTCGTTCCCTTGACGGTGGCAGCGGTGGCAAATCTCCTGGCCAAGCGACCGGACAAAATTCTCGCCGCTCCCGATCCGACCGCTGGCCGGGGCCGGGCAGTGATGAATCACCTCTACTCCGCGTTGATCGATCCATTGGCGGACCTGTCGAAAAGGATGGGCTGGGGAGTTCTGGCCGCGATTGGCTTCATCCTGACCTACGCCATCTGCTACAATATCTGGGCGAGCTTCGCTTACCCCTTTTACCTCGATTACATGCACTACACGAAGGACGAGGTGGCCTTCGCGTCGAAGATCTTCGGGATCGTCATGACGATGCTGGGGATCAGCCTCGGAGGTTATCTGTTCGCCAGGATCGGGCGCTTTCCGACGATCCTTCTCGGTGCAGTGCTGCCGCCGCTTGGCAATTTCCTCTACGCTGACCTAGCCGATGGTGCGCCTGTGATCGATTCCTTTTCGCATCTGTTGCGGCTCGATATGCTGGCTCAGGCCTTCGGCAGCAACGAACGGATGATGCGGCTGCTGCTGGCGATCTGCTATGAGAATATAACGACGGGCCTCGCGCTCACTGCGTTCGTTGCCTACGTCACAAGTATCGTCAGCAAGAAATATGGTGCGATCCAGTACGCGCTGCTGGGATCATTGCTGTCCCTCGTGGGTACGCTCGGGCGGGCGCCGGTGGGGGCGGCGTTTGACGTTTATGGTTACGCGCCGGTGTTTCGCTGGACCGCCGCGACGGCCCTCGTTTCTACCATTTTCGTTCTGCTCGAATGGACTCGGGTATCAGTACAGGAAAGGCGCGCGCGAGCAGTTGAGGATGACGCCCTGCTCCGGGGAAAGACGCAAGAGGCGATTGCCCAGACCGGGCAGCCCGCTCGCTAATCGGGAATTGTGCCGTTCTCCTGCAGCGCCTGGCCGGCAAGGTAGAGCGAGCCGAAGATCAGCACGCGCGCGGGCTGCACGATGCGGTCGAGTGCTGCTTGCAGATCCTCGTTGGCGGTCGCTTCGAAGCCCAGCTCTTGCGCCAAAGCCGCCAGATCCTCGGGCGAACGGCTTTCATGGCCGGGAATCGCAAGCGTGTGCACCGCCGAGGCCATTCCGGCGAATGGACGCAGCAATGACTTGGGGTCCTTGGTCTTGAGCGCAGCGAAGATCAGCATCAGCGGCAACGCGCCACCCCAACGGCTCGACGCGTATTCCGCGACTTGCCGCGCCGCCGCGCCATTGTGGCCCCCGTCGACCCAGAGTTCGCTCCCGCGGGGAAGGTTATCGAGCAAGGCTCCGGCCTCGAGCTTCTGCAGGCGAGCAGGCCACGCAGTAGTCCGGATGCCTTCCGCAATCGCCTCGGGGGAAACGTGCAGGCGGTCCTGATGCCGAAGGATCGCGACGGCCAGCGCCGCATTGTCTGCCTGATGCCTGCCGGGAAGATTCGGCATCGGCAAATCGAGCCTGCCATGGCGATCGTGGTAGCGGATCCGGTCGCGGATCAGGCGCGAATCCCAAAGGGCGCCGCGCGCAATCCACAGCGCTCCCGCCTTCTCCGCCATCTGCTGCACCCGCTGGGCGGCTTCGGGCGGGTAACGCTGAGTCACCAGCGGGACTCCGCGCTTGGCGATCCCCGCCTTTTCGCCGGCGATCTCGGCGAGCGTCCGCCCCAGCCAGTTGGTGTGATCGATTCCGAGCCCGGCGATGGCGCAGATCAGGGGGTGTTCGATGACGTTGGTCGCATCCAGCCGCCCGCCAAGCCCGACCTCGAGGATGCAGGCGTCGGCCGGAGTCCCGGCGAAGGCGAGCAACGCGACCGCGGTCGTGACTTCGAAGAAGCTCGCTTGAACGTCGGCTCCAACGCTCAGCACGCGCTCGAGCAATTGCGAGAGTTCCTCGTCCGAGATGAGCTTCCCCGCAATCCGGATCCGCTCGTTGAACCGTATCAGATGTGGGCTGGTGAAGACGTGGACCTTCAGACCTTCCGCTTCCAGGATTGCCCGGAGGAAGGCGCAGGTGGACCCTTTCCCATTTGTCCCGGCGACATGAATAACTGGAGGCAAATGGTCCTGCGGCCGCCCGAGCCGTTCAAGAAGCTCAGAAATCCGCTCCAGCCCGAGCCTATCGCCGGCGGGCGAGAGCTTAGCCAGCCGATCGAGTTGCGCCTGGACGGCCGGGCTCTCCGACCGCGCGAAATCGGCCATCAGGCCGCCTTCTTCTCCGGTGTCGTGTAGGCGATCACCGCCGCGAGCTTGTCCTTCAGCTGCTGGCGCGGGACAACCATGTCGATCATCCCGTGCGCCAGCAGGTACTCGGCGCGCTGAAAGCCCTCGGGCAATTTTTCCCGGATCGTCTGCTCGATTACCCGCTGCCCGGCAAAGCCAATAAGTGCGCCGGGCTCGGCGATCTGGATATCGCCAAGCATCGCGTAGGATGCGGTGACTCCGCCAGTGGTGGGATCGGTGAGCACCACGATATATGGCAACCCTGCTTCCTTGAGCTCTGCAATCGCGACTGTCGTCCGCGGAAGCTGCATCAGCGACAGTACAGCCTCCTGCATTCGCGCGCCGCCCGACGCGGTGAAGATGATGTAGGGTAGCTGGGCCTCGATCGCCGCGCGGACTCCGGCGACGAATGCCGCGCCGACCGCCGTCCCCATCGATCCTCCCATGAAAGCGAAATCCTGTACTCCAACGATGGCCTCGCGCCCGCCAATTGCGCCTCGCGCGTTCTGGAGTGCGTCACGCTCACCGGTCTTTCCGCGCGCATCCTTCAGTCGGTCGGTATACCGCTTCGTATCGCGGAATTTGAGCGGGTCCTCCCGGACCACCGGCGAGGACAGAAGGTCGTATTTGTCATCGAAGGTGTAACGGAAACGAAGCTTCGGCCCAATGCGGTCATGAAAATCGCAGCGCGGGCAGACGCGAAGGTTGTCTTCCCATTCCTTAAGGAAGACCATCGTTCCGCATTTTGCGCATTTGTGCCAAAGCGTCTCGGAAGTCTGGCGCTTTGGGAGGAAAGGGATTCCGGCGCGGACCTTGCTAAGCCAACTCATGGATCGCTCCTTTGCCGGCGCGACTAGCGCTCGGCAGGCGCCAAGTCGAATCTAGCGGTAGCGGTAGAGCCTATAAAGATGCAGCGATCTCGCGTGCGGCCGCCGCCGGATCGGCCGCTTCGGTAATCGGCCGCCCGATGACGAGAATCGATGCGCCATCGGCCACCGCAGCGCCGGGAGTCACCACACGCTTCTGGTCCCCAACCGCACTTCCTTCCGGCCGAACGCCGGGAACGACGAAGAAGCCGTCGGTCCAGGCCGAGTGCGCCGCTTTCACTTCCGCGCCCGAACACACGATTCCATCGAGGCCGGAGTCGCGAGCCAGCGCGGCGAGCCGCTGGACCTGGTCGTGAGGGGCATCATCCACGCCGATGGATCGCAAGTCGCTTTGATCGAGGCTGGTTAGCACGGTCACCGCGACGACTTTGGTATTGTGCCCTGCGGCCGCCTTGGCGGCTTCCAGCATCGCTCGTCCGCCTGCGGCGTGAACGGTGACGATGGCAGGCAGGAGAGGGGCTAGCGACCGCATCGCTCCGGCGACGGTGTTGGGGATGTCGTGAAGTTTCAAATCGAGGAACAAAGGAATGCCGATCTCGGCGATGCGCGCGACCCCTTCCGGCCCATTTGCGCAGAAGAATTCGAGCCCGAGCTTCACTCCGCCAACGTATCCGTGAAGCGTTTGCGCGAGTTCCGTCGCCCTCTGCAGGCCGGGTGTATCGATCGCGACAAAAACCGGGTTCACTCGAACTCCTCTTCGTTTGGAGCAACAGGAACGGTAGCTCTTGCCACCTCGCCTTTGCGCAAGCGCCACAGCCGAGCGCGATAAAAGACGTAAGCGGGCAACCACCCCAAAAGTAACATCAGTGCAAGCACGACCGGGATTTTGATGTCCGCCTGAAGATTGCCCCAGAGATTGATCGTCACGTCACGCCAATTCTCGATTGCGAGCGACGTCAAAAGAGCCACCACCACCAGCCAGAACAGCAAGTTCAGAAACCGCATGAGGCCTCCCATCAATCAAGCCTTAGGTGAGCGCCAGCTTGAACGCCAGAAGCAGCAGATTTCATCGCGCTGAAGCCTCGCCTCGTCGCACCGGCTCAATCGACCCGTTGAGGCCCCGGTCCAGTCCAGCAACAGCGGCCGCAAGGGGAGGGTCTGATTTGAAGAAAAGCTATCTTGCCGGCGCCATCGGAGTGGTCCTCGTCGGCGCCGCGCTGATCGCGAGCCGCTCTTCTACGGTGCATCACCATTCCGCCAAAGTGGCCCCAGCCTATGCGCGCCTGGCGACCCTCTCGACGGCTGCGCGGCACGATGTCGATTACACGCTTCTGGATTCCCGACTCCAGCAGCTCATGAAGAAACCGTTCATGGTCGGCCTTGCGGTTGGAGTCGTCGAAAACGGGCGGATCACCTTCCTGCGCGGCTACGGGCACACGCTTTCGGGTTCTGACGAGCAGGTTACCCCGGCAACCGTATTCCGCTGGGCCTCCCTCTCGAAAGGCGTTGCGGCGACCACCGTCGTGAAGCTTGCGGAAGAGGGGAAGGTGGATCTCAACGCGCCTATCTCCACCTACAACACCAGTCTGCGACTACCGGGCGGGGCCGAGCAACGCGCGAGCGTCATCGACCTGCTGAGCCACCGCTTGGGGATTTATCACAATGCGGATGACCCAAGGCTCGAAAGCGGCGAAGATCCGAAGGAATTGCGATCGGAACTTGGGCAGCTAGACCTCGTGTGCCAGCCGGGCACCTGTTGGAATTACGAGAACGTCGCCTACGACGATTCCTCCGAGATCGTCGCCAACGTCACGCATGAGCCGTACCAGACGGCTGTCCAGCGGATGCTCTTCGATCCGATCGGAATGACCAGCGCAAGCTTGACGAAGGACGGGCTGGAAAGCTCGCCAAGCTGGGCACGGCCGCACAGCGCGGGAGGGCGGCCGCTCCAGGTTTCCGACAACTACTACAAGATACCGGGCGCCGGCGGCGTCAACAGCGACATCAAGGATCTGGCGCTGTGGATGCTTGCTCAGATGGGCGAAATGCCCGGCGTGCTTTCACCCAAGGTCCTGAGTGAGCTGCACGCGCGGCTGGTGAAGACTCCGAACGAACGCGGCCGGCTGCACATGCCCTCGGGTGAGCCGCTGGAAAGTGCGTGGTACGGGCTCGGCTGGCGAAGCTATGATTACGCGGGCCACGCCATCGTCGGGCACAGGGGCGGGGTGGACGGGTATCGTTCGCTCATTCTGTTCGATCCGCAGAAGAAGAGCGGAGTCGTGGCGCTTTGGAACAGCAACACCAACCAGCCGGGCGGCCTTGAATTCGAGGTGATGGACCAGATCTATCACCTGGGCTTTCATGACTGGCTCCACATCGCAGGCACCTCGGAAGCCAAGGCCGAGGAAGAGTCCGATGACAGCGGCGACTCCGGTATTCGTGCGCGCCGCCGCTGAGGAGCGCGCAAAAAAAATGGCGGAATTCCGCTGGATTCGGAATCGTAACAATAGCTATGGTAAAAGCGCGTTGCCGGCGCCGAGGGGAAGGCATGGCGCCAGTGGCAGCGAAAGCTGCCGCCGCTTTAGTTGCTGGAGCTGGCCATGAGCGAAGAAGACTTGGCCTTTCATCGTCAGCGCGAGCAAAACTGCCGCGAGCTGGCGGAACATGCCACTGATCCCGAGGTGCGCAAGCGTCACGAAGAGCTTGCCAGACTGCACGCCGAACTAGCGGCTAGTCCAGCTCCACAGCACTAATCGCGAGCGCTAGCCTTTATTTGCCGGAAGCGACCCTGGTCGTGCTGGTGGTCGGATCCATCCCGTAAACGTCTTTTACGAACGTCAGCTGGCCGTCCTGCGGCTGAGCCGTGAGGTATGTCACAAAAATGGGGACCGGCTGGGCCAGCTGTTCGGCATATTCCGGCTGGTCTGTTTTCAGCGGATCGTGCCCGATTAGCCAATGTGCAAGCAGCGGCGCGTTTTCCAGCCGGATGCAGCCGTTGCTCCGGGTCCGCTGCGATAAAGCGAACAGATCGCGGTCCCCCGGATCTGTGTCGTGCAGGTAGATGTCCTGCGGGTTCGCAAACGGGAATTTCAGCTGACCCATGAAATTATCGGGTCCGGGATCCTGGCGGATGCGGATGCTGACTTTCCCCGCGCGGACGCCTTTCCAGTCCACCTGGCTGGTCGGGATTACCTTTGCGTCGGCACTCCAGTCCGACATGACCTTGAATCCGCGCGCCTTGAAATATTTGTCGCCCTCCGCCGCGTAGCGAGGCGCGATATTGAGCCGCGTCAGTGTGTCGGACGAATTCCAGTAGGGATTGTGGATGACGTAATACATCATGCTGGTGATCAGCGGCGTGCGCGTATCCGGCCGGTTCTTCAGGAACTGGCCGTTGTCACCAACGACGACCTTCATCGACCCGACGGGGACGCCGTCCTGATACATGTACAGCATCTGGGTAGCGGCGTTTACCATCACAAAGCGGCCCTTCGCCGGCATTCCGCGGGCTCGGTCGAGATTCGCCACGACTCGCGGATCCGGAACCGTCGTTCCGCTCGCCTGCATCTGGCTCCACGCTGCGTCGCGAATGGACGTGTAGATCGTGTTCGGATTGGCGAGCTGCTGCACGTAGGCCTGCAGCGAAGGAGCGACTGAAGCACCCAAAAGAACCTCCGCCGGTTGTACCGGGCGCGGCATTAGAAAGCCGTAGCCATAGGTCATCCCGGGTACGGGCTGCTTCATCGTCTGGGCATAGAGCACCAGGGCTTCGGAAAGCGTGTGTTCGGCATAAGCGACGGCTGCCCGATCCCCGGTGGAGGCGCGCTGGACCGCCTGCTGGACAACGGAAGCAATTTCCGGGCCGCCGTTCAAGCCATCCAGCGACGAGCGCTGAAGAACAGCAACGAGATCGCTGGCCGCCGGACTTACGGAGCCGCTTCGGAACCAGATCGGCGCATATCGCCAGGTTGCGTAGAACGACTGGACCTGCGGAGCGGTCGGCAAGTTCGCCGATTGATAAGGCAGTGCCGAGATGGAAGGCGCGGCTGTCGAGGCGGTTGAAGCCTGGGCAATGCCGGTTTGGAGGAGGAGAGCTGCGCCGGCGGCGAGTAGGATCCCTGTTTTCATGGCACTGGATTAATTGAAGGAATCCGCCTGAACAACGCATTAGCCAACGCCCGAACGCTTTTTCACGTCCGGGCGTGGCATTAAAGACTCACTGAAGGAATTCGTCGGGTTCAGGCACCGATCAGGACGGGTGTCCCGACGTCGGTTATCGTGAACAGCTTCTTCGCAAATGCGGGCGGCAGGTGGACGCAGCCGTGGGAGGAGGGCTCGCCGGGATTTCCGCCGGCGTGCAGCGCGGCGCCGTATGAGGTGAAGAATTCGGAATACGGCATCGGCGCGTTTTCGTACCTGTTCGAGCGATGCATAAGTTCCTTGTTCAAAATTCGGAACTCGCCGGTGGGGGTATCGTAGCCGGGGCGGCCGCTGGAGATGGACGCGGCCGCCATCAACGTGTTGCCGCGATAAACAAAGGCGAGCTGATCGCCCAGGCTGATGACGACTCGCTCGGGACCGGCGCTGTCTGGGACATCGCGCCAGACGTATTGACCCGGCCTCAAGCTGTCCTTTCCGAAAGCGTCGATCATGTCTTCATGGGCGCTGATCGCCGCGTCGCTCGCTGCTGCCTGAGCTTCATAACTTTCCGAATTCATTGCGGCGGAAACGGCCGGGGCCGAGAAGGCGAACGCAACCGATGCCGCCAGCACAACTGCCAGCTTCTTCATTTCACACCTGAATTTTTTTTGTTGACTTTTGCGGAATCAATGCCCCGCGCCCGATTCGGGTTCCTCAAAAACGCACGAATCGTGAGTGGGGCGGGTTACCTGCTGCTTCGGAAAGCCGCATAGCTTCCGTAGCTCGCGACGGCGAAAGGCGTGAAATAGGTGAGGATCAGCTTCCACCAGATTGGCCAGTGGCCAGTGAAAATCTCCGGGCCCTGGTTGATGGTATTAAGGATGGTGCCGATGATTGCCGCGACCCTGAGCGAGCGAAAAACTCCGGTCCAAGAAAATGTGCGCCGAAGCGCCTCCCGTCGCGAACTCATGAGACCGGGCTGCCATATGACGGGTTCGCTGTGCAACAGAGGGATACACGTTGCGGAGCCGGAACCGTTTGGCTGCCCGAGCGCTGAAGCATCCTCATTCAATCACAGGGGATAAACGATGAAATTGAGCACAAGTTTTGCGATAGCGTTGGGCGTTGTCGCTCTCGCCGGTTGCCACAAGAACCCGGCGGACCAGGAAGCCGCGAACGTAGAGGCCAACTACGATAATGAAGCGGCCAACATCCAGAACAGCGCCGATAACGAGGCGCAGGCGATCCAGAATTCGGCCGATAATGAGGCTTCGGCGATCAAGAACGAGGGCGAGAACAAGGCTGCCGAGATTCGGAACAGCGCCGACAATTCCACCTCGAACGCGACCGACAACAAGACGGACAAAAAGGGCAAATAGGTCAGTTGACCAAGAAAAGGGCGCCGAGGCTATTCGCTTCGGCGCCCTTTTTTGCGTCGTCGTCCCAGAGGGCGGAAACCTAGAGATTGCCCGTCAGCAACAGAATGATGACGATGATCAGGATCAGGCCGAGGAGCCCTGATGGGCCGTAGCCCCATCCACGCGACCATCCCCATGTTGGCAATGCGCCGAGGAGAAAAAGAATCAGAAGGATGATTAGAATGGTGCCAAGCACGCTGGACCTCCCTTCATATTTTTGTTTCGGTCGTGAAGCGTAACGGTCGGCACGGACGAGAGTTGCAGCCGATTTTGTGGCTCAATATGCGCGCCTCTGCGCCGCGATCAGCATCCTAAGGAGCATTGCGACAGGCCGGGGCACCCCGACCTTTCCTTCCAGCCACAGGCTGACGGCCGAACGGGAAACGCCGATCGCATTCGCGAGATCGCTCTGGGTTCGATAGCCGAGCGTGCGCATGGCGGTCCGGAGCTCTTCCGGCGCCATCGAAGCAAGCATTTCTCCATTCGGCCGAGTGTCGGTCATACGGCTATTTAGATCGCATCCGGACCCTTGTCGCCTGTGCGGATGCGCACCGCTTCGTCGATCGGGCTGACAAAGATCTTTCCGTCGCCAATCCGTCCGGTTCGCGCTGCTTCGGTGATTGCCTCCACGACATTGTCGACGAGATTATCCTCGACGACGATCTCCACCTTCACCTTGGGCAAAAAGTCGATCACATATTCGGCACCGCGGTAGAGCTCGGTATGCCCCTTCTGGCGGCCAAAGCCTTTGACCTCCGTCACCGTCATTCCCGACACGCCAGCGTCGTGAAGAGCGTCCTTCACATCATCGAGCTTGAACGGCTTGATCACCGCTTCGATCTTTTTCACTGCTATTTTCCTCCGGTTTGCCCCTCCATAACGGCTGCCGTATCGACGCCGCAATCGGGAGCCACAGGCGCGCGCAAATGAAAGCTATCATTCTTTCTGCCGGACAGGGATCGCGGCTCGGCGCATTGACCGCCACTCAGCCCAAATGCCTGATCGAATTCGCGGGGCGGACGTTGCTCGATCGCCAGCTCGACACGCTCGCAGCCAACGGAGTCGAAGAGGCTGTGGTGGTCACCGGCTTTCGCGACGATCTCGTTGAAGCGGCGCTGGCGCGACGGAATGGCGGCCCGAAGGTAACGACCGTTTTCAATCCCTTCTACAAGGTCGCCGACAATCTGGGTTCGCTATTCATGGCGCGCGCGTGGCTTGCTGGCGGCTGCCTCGTGTGGAACGGCGATACGCTGGTTTCGGACCGGCTCATGGGTCGCGTGCTATCAAATCACCGCGCCGGAATTTGCGTCACGATCGACCGCAAGGAAAGCTACGATTCCGACGATATGAAGGTGGTGGAGGAGACGGGGCGCCTGAAGGCGATCGGCAAGCGGCTGGGCCAGGGTGTCAATGCGGAATCCATCGGGCTTCTCGCCTTTCGTTCCGGCGGGGCCGAGCGTTTCCGGGAGGCGATCGAGCGCGACATCCGTACGCCGGAGGGGACGACCATCTGGTACCTGCGCGTGATCCACCATCTCGCCCTCGAGCAGGAAGTCTGGACCTTCGACATCAATGGCGAGGAGTGGGGGGAGGTCGATTTTCCCCCGGACGTCACTCGTGCAGAGGAACTAGTGCGCCGTTGGGATGCTTTGAGGGCGGCAGCAGCCTAGCGGTTCGGATGAACCGCAAGCGCGGGAGACAGAGGTGACCACACGCCCGATTGCCGTCGCCCAGATCATCCTCGGGACGGCCGCCGCCCTGGCGCTTCTGTATTTTCTCAGCAGCATCCTCATACCGCTGGTGATCGCTTTCGTTCTGGTGGTGCTGGTGGATGCGGTGGTGAGCTTCATCAATCAGGCATGGCCCAAGGCGCCGAACTGGGTTGTCTCCGCCGTTTCCGGACTGATCGTCATTGCTTGCGCATCTGGCGGCATGTTCGTTCTCGCGCGCGGTGCGGTTCAGGTTGTCCAACAGGGCCCGGCTCTGCTGGGCCGGATCGAAGAAATCGTCGAAAGCATTGGCCGGTCCATGGGGTTGAGGCAGACACTCCACCTCACTTCGATTGTCGGCGACGTCAGCTTGCCGCAGCTGGCGGGTTCGGTCCTGTCTGCCGTCCAAGGGGTCGCGGGCGCGGTCCTGCTGATCATCATCTATTTCGGGTTCATGCTCGCCGGCCGAAGGAGAATCAGCCGCAAGGTCGACCTGATTGCCGGCTCCTCCGACGGCAGAAGGGCAATGCGCGGGATTATCGAACGGATCGGCGCCGATGTGAAAACCTACCTTTGGGTGCAGGCCGTCACCGGCGTCATGATTACCGCGTCGGCGGCGGTGGTCATGTTGATCGTCGGCCTGAACAACGTGCTGTTCTGGACGGTGATCTTCTTCCTTCTGACGTTCATTCCAAATATCGGCGTGACCGTCGGATCTATCGCTCCCGCCCTGTTCGCGCTGCTTCAGTTCAAGACGGTTTGGCAAGCGATCGTAATCTTTGCCGTGATTCAGATCGCTGCAACCATCGTCGGCAATTTCTTTTATCCGCGGATGCAGGCGAACACGCAAAATATCGATCCGATCGCGACGATCGTCGCGCTTTCCTTCTGGACCTTCCTGTGGGGCATACCCGGCGCCTTCCTCGCAGTCCCGATGACGCTGATATTGATGATGGTGTTTTCGCAGTTCGAGGCGACGCGCTGGGTCGCCGCTGCGCTGTCGAACGACGGCAAGCCCGATTTTCACAAGTCGCCGAAAGTGGAGCGGCGCGACTGAATTTCCAATGGGCAGTTCCCGAAGTTTGACTTCCGTCGCAGCGGGTGTGTACTAGTGACATACTACAGCGAGTCGCTTGCGGAGGTGAGCAATGATGATCGGTCTCTACCTCCTGTTGAATTTCGCGGTGCTGTGGCTGGTCGCGCGATCGTCGACTGCAACTGGATGGGTGCTGACCGCGATGCTGCTTCTGCTCGGCTTTGTTGTGGGTTCAGCCAACAATCTGCTCGAAGCCGTAGTTTACGGCGTTCTGTCGTTGCGGCAGGCGCTGGCCGCCTCGGTTCCGGCAGCGATCGTCTTCGCGATCCTGTCGCCTCTGGCCGTCCTACTCGCCGGCCGTTGGAAAAACGGTTCTGAAGCTGAGGCCGCCGGTGTCACACCAATGACGCTGCTCATTGTAGTGGCGGCTTATGAGGTGCTTTACTGGACCGCCGGCACCCTGGTTTACCCATATATCGCGCATTTCTATGCGACGAAAACCATTCCGCCTGTCTACGAAGTCGCGAGCCTGCAGGTCGTGCGCTCGCTGATCTTCTTTGCTGCTGGATATCCGCTGCTCAAAGGCGGGTTACGCAGCGCTCCTCTGGTCATGGGGCTGGTATATGGGGTCGTCGGCGGAATCGCGCCGCTGCTTCCCGACAATCCCTACATGCCGCCGGACATCCGGTTCTATCACGGAATCGAGACCAGCGTGTCGAACTTCCTGTTCGGGTTGATCGTCGGATACTTGTTCACCCGCGCGCGGCCATTGCGCCCCGCTCACGCGTAAGGCGGCTTGTCCAGGCCTTTGGGGCTCTTGGTAAAGATTTCGCAGCCGGTCTCGGTAATCCCGATTGAATGTTCGAATTGCGCGGACAGCGAGCGATCCCGCGTAACTGCAGTCCAGCCGTCATCGAGAAGCTTCACATCGGGCCGCCCGATGTTGATCATCGGTTCGATAGTGAAGAACATGCCCGGTTTGAGCTCGGGACCGGTGCCGGGCCGACCCGCATGAATGACTTCGGGGCTGTCGTGGAAAAGCCGCCCGACTCCGTGCCCGCAGAAATCGCGAACGACTCCATAGCGGTGCCCCTCCGCGTGCGTCTGGATCGCATTGGAGATGTCGCCCAGCCGATTGCCCGGCTTCGCCTGCTGGATGCCTAGCATCAGGCACTCGTACGTGACCTCGACCAGTCGCCGCGCCTTCAATGGGACATCGCCGACCAGGTACATTCGGCTGGTATCGCCATGCCAGCCGTTCAGCATCGGAGTCACGTCGACGTTGACGATATCGCCGTCCTTCAGGACCCGATCGCCGGGAATGCCGTGGCACACCACGTGATTGATCGAGATGCAGCAGCTCTTGGTGTAGCCGCGATAACCCAGAGTAGCTGGAACCGCGCCCGCGTCGACCGTCATCCGATAGACGATGTCGTCGATTTCCTGGGTCAGCACCCCTGGGACGATATGCGGCGCAAGCGCATCCAGAATTTGCGCCGCCAGCCGTCCAGCGGCCCGCATGCCCTCGAACCCTTCAGGTCCGTGAAGCTTGATGACGCCGTTCCGCGGCTCGACATGATCGTCGGGGGCGACAGTGATGTATTGAGTCATGGGACGTAGATAGGCATTGGCTGCGGTTATGACCAGCAAAACGCTCGAAGGCGGCTGCGGATGCGGGGCCGTTCGCTATCGGCTCAACGATGAGCCGATGTATGTCAACAACTGTCACTGCCGCCTTTGCCAAATCCAGACCGGCACCGGGTCAGCGGTCAATGCTTTCATCGAGACGGATCGGCTCGAACATCTCTCGGGTAAGCTCAGCGAACATGAATTCGTGACTGGGAGCGGCGGCATCCAGATCGTCGTCCGCTGCGCCAAATGCGGAACGCCGGTCTGGAGCCATTATCCGCGGCTCGGGCGGAAGACGGCCGGCATTCGCGTCGGGACGCTCGACGATCCGTCAGCGGTTCGCCCCGATGCCGCGATCTTTGTCGTTTCCAAGCCGGAATGGGCGCCCCTTCCTGAGGGCGTCCCGCAGTTCGATGAATATTACAATCCTGCCGAACTGCTGCCGAAGGAGCGTTTCGAGCGGATGAAGGCGCTTTTGCCAAAGTGAGCGAGGAACGGATCTGGACTGCGGCGCTTCTCGTCATCGGTGACGAGATCCTGTCGGGCCGGACCGAAGACAAGAACATCGCGCAGGTGGCGCGGTGGCTGAATTCGCAGGGGATCAGGCTGCAGGAGGTGCGCGTGGTGCCGGATGTGGAGGGGGCGATCGTCTCGGCGGTCAACTCGCTTCGGTCCGCTTACGATTATGTGATCAGCACCGGCGGCATCGGACCGACGCATGATGACATCACGGTGGACTCGATCGCAGCCGCCTTCGGGGTGCCGGTGATCACTGATCCCCAAGCAAGGGCGATCCTGGAGGCTTACTACCGAGAACGCGGGGTGGAGCTTACCGAGGCGCGTCTGAGGATGGCGCGAGTGCCCGAGGGAGCCGAGTTGATCCCAAACCCGACTTCCGGCGCGCCTGGTGTGAAGATGGATAATGTCCACATCCTGGCGGGCGTGCCGAACATCGCCGCTGCCATGCTCCAGGGGCTGGATGGCAAATTGGAGGGCGGACGTCCGATGACGTCGGTCACGGTTAGCGCCCACGCTGCCGAAAGCGAAGTCGCGGCGCTCCTCAAGCAGGTTCAGGATGAGTATCCCGGCGTGTCGGTCGGCAGCTACCCATTTTACCGCGACGGCGGATTCGGAGCCGATTTCGTGGTGCGCTCAGAGGATAGCGCGCTGGCACAGCGCTGCGCCGATGAACTCCGAAGCCGGCTGCAGCAAGCGGGGGTTGAGCTGGTGGGCAATCCGTAACGCGTTGACCGCATCGGGGCTGCTGTGGCACTGGCGCAGCGCCGCTCGCGGGTATGATGTAGTGGTAGCCTGTCAGCTTCCCAAGCTGAACGCGCGGGTTCGATTCCCGCTACCCGCTCCACCCGGAGACAGTCCGGGGGACTGGCGAGGATGGAGCGCACGAGCCAGGCGAGTGGCGACAATTCCAAGCCTTCCCTTCACAAGATAAAGACGTAAACAACTCCTCCATGGGGGCAGCAGATCATCATCCGGTGAAGGTCGACGCGCACGCGCTCAAGGGTCGCGAGATGCGCTACTTCGATTTCGTGATGGTCGCTTTCGTTGTGATCCTGCTGCTGTCGAACGTGATCGGCGCGGAAAAGCGCTCGTTCGTGAACCTGCCGGTGATCGGTCCGTGGCCGTTCGGCGCAGGAATTCTGTTTTTCCCGGTCTCTTATGTGATCGATGACGTCCTGACCGAAGTCTATGGCTATGCGCGCGCCCGGCGCGCGATCTGGGCGGGATTCACCGCACTGCTGTTCATGGCGGTGATGGAATGGACTGTGGTCCACCTGCCGGTCGCCGAGGGCTGGACCGGCCAGAGCGCCTACGAGCGAGTATTCGGTTCCGGCTGGCGCATCATCCTCGCCTCAATGACAGCCTTCTTCGTCGGTGAGTTCCTGAACTCGTTCGTCATGGCCAAAATGAAAATCTGGAGCGAAGGGAAGAATTTGTGGGCCCGTTTCTGGGGCAGCACCGTGGTGGGGGAGGGTGCGGACAGCCTGATCTTCTACCCGCTCGCCTTCTACGGCCTGGCCGATTGGCCGGTTCAGGCGCTCGCGGAAGTGATGCTCAGCCAGTTCGTTCTGAAGGTGAGCTGGGAGATCATCCTTACGCCAGTCACCTACGCCATCGTCGGCTTTCTCAAACGGCGCGAGGGCATTGATGTGTTTGACGAACATACGGATTTTACACCGTTTAGCGCTTCGGTTTAGCGATTGTTCACACTCGCCCATGAAGGGTAAAGGCGAGAGGACATATGCTCGCAATCGTACTTTCAGCCGCATTGGCGGCAGCTCCGCAACGGCCCCTTGACCCAGTTTCGGCTTCCATTCTCGCCGAACATAATCTGGTGAGGGCACAGGCCGGCGTGCCGCCGCTGCGCTGGAACTGGCAGCTCGCCGCCGATGCAGCGTCCTACGGGCCCACCCTGTCGGCGATAGGATATCTGCAGCATTCGCCCAGGAGCAGCCGTCCCCCAAATGAGCGCGAGAATCTGGCGCAGGGGCCGCGAGGCATCTATTCCGCGGCGCAACTGGTTGCCGTGTGGGCAGCTGAAAGGCGCTATTTCCATCCGGGCGTGTTCCCGAACGTCTGCGCCGGCAACTGGTCGACATGCGCTCACTACACGCAGATGATTTGGCCGACCACGACCGACGTCGGCTGCGCGATGTACAGGGACGCCCGATATGACTGGCTGATCTGCCGCTATTCGCCGCCTGGCAACATCGACAACAGACCAGTTCCCTGACTGCCGCTTCGGACTGTTTTCGGTTCCGGGAGTGGTTGAGGTTCCGTCATGATTGATCCAATGCTGCAGCTTCAATTTCGGCGGGCTTTCGGCGGATGAAGAAAGAACTCGACGGTGGCCATCGTACACCTGGTGTGCAGGCTCCGAGACGGAGCGCACGGGTGAGGATCGGGGGTGAGGTCCAGCTTCGCCGAAGCGGTCAGCACAATTATGTGGTGCAGGTCTTCGACATCTCGCGCGAGGGCTGCAAGATCGAGTTCGTTGAGCGGCCACGACTCGATGAGACGGTGTGGGTGAAGTTCGAAGGACTGGAGGCCATTGAGGCGACGGTCTGCTGGGTGGAAGGTTTCAGCGCTGGAGTCGAATTCCTTCGCCCGATCCATCCTGCAGTGTTCGAACTGTTGGTGGAGCGAGTGCGGGAGGCGCAGCGCGCGGCAGACGAGGCGGCCGCGCAGAAGAAGAAGCGTTAGGTCGCGAACTGCTCCATTGCGATTCGCTCATCGAGCGCATGTTCCGGATCAAACAGAAGAGTCAGCGACCGCTCGCGATCCAGCGTAACGTCGACCTGGGCGACGTCGCGGATCTCGAACTGGTCGGCCACAGCGGAAACCGGTCGATTTTCCGGCTCGTGCACGCGAAAGCAGACGCAAGTGTCGTCGGGAAGGATTGCGCCGGACCAGCGTCGCGGACGGAATGGGCTGATCGGCGTCAGCGCGAGCATCTTGGCGGCAAGGGGGAGAATAGGACCACCAGCCGATAAGTTGTAAGCCGTCGATCCCGCAGGCGTTGCAACAAGTACTCCATCGCAGGCGAGCTCGGGGATTGCGACCCGGCCATTCACCGAAATCTCGATCTTTGCGGTCTGGCGCGTTTCGCGGAGCAAGGACACTTCATTGATCGCCGCGCTGACGGCGGTCTCGCCGGATACGGTGCGAGCGCTCATCGAGAGAGGCGCTACCCGGATCGGCTTGGCCGCAGCGATACGCTCCTCCAACCGGTCAAGCCGCCAGTCGTTCATCAGGAAGCCGACGGTTCCGCGGTTCATTCCGAACACCGGTCGCTGCTGTCCGCTCTCCAGCATCCCGTGGAGGGTTTGCAGCATGAATCCGTCACCACCGAGCACTACCAGGATCTCGGCGTCCTCGGCGTCGGCCCAGTCGTAGCGATGACGAAGCATCGCCTCGGCGGCGCGTGCAACTTCGGTGTGGGACGCGAGCAGGCCGATGCGGGCGCTCGCGAGATCGCCTTTGGCGCCGCTGCCGCTGGTGGATGCATCGTCCGGGGTCATGAGGCGAGCATAGATATCCTCCCCTCACTGGGGAAGTATCAGGCTGCCTCCTTCGCCCGTTCGCCGGCGGCGGCAACGCGCGACAGGCCAAGCGACAGCTGGAGAGCACCATTCAAACGAGCTTCGGGTGTCGGCCAGTTGCGGCTCACCGCCAGCTTGCTGTCCGGACGCAGCTTCGCCGCGCCCTTCAAACGGTCGATGTAGTCGAGCAATCCCTGGAGATCGGGAAAACCGCTGTCCGCAAACGTTACGACGGCGCCCTTTGCGCCAAGGTCAAGCTTGGCGATCATCGCCTTCTTGCAGTTCAGCTTCGTCTCGATGATTTTGAGGAGATTGCTTGTTTCCTCCGGCAGCGGTCCGAAGCGGTCAATCAGCTCGGCGGCGAACTCCTCGATCGCCTGCTTGTCCTCGAGATCGCCGAGCCTGCGATAGAGACCCATCCTGAGGTCGAGATCCGGCACATAGGCCTCGGGGATCATGATCGGAGCGTCGACGCTGATCTGCGGCGAGAATTCCTCGCGTTGCGGGATTCCGCCGGCTTTCTGCTCGACGATCGCCTCCTCGAGCATCGACTGGTAGAGCTCGAACCCGACTTCCTTGATGTGACCCGACTGCTCCTCCCCGAGCAGGTTCCCCGCGCCGCGAATGTCGAGATCGTGGCTCGCCAGCTGGAACCCGGCACCGAGGCTGTCGAGATCCGCGAGCACCTGGAGCCGCTTCTGCGCGGTCTCGGTGATCACCCGGTTCGCAGGCGTGGTGAGATAGGCATAGGCACGCACCTTGGAGCGTCCGACGCGGCCGCGAAGCTGGTAGAGCTGCGCCAACCCGAAACGATCGGCGCGGTGGACGATCAGGGTATTGGCGCTCGGGATATCGAGACCGCTTTCGACAATGGTCGTCGACAGAAGCACGTCATACTTGCGGTCGTAATAGGCGCTCATCCTCTCCTCAACCTCGGTGGGCGACATCTGCCCGTGCGCGGTGATCGCCTTCACTTCGGGTACCTCGTCGCGGAGCCACTGCTCAAGATCCGGCAGATCGGCCACGCGCGGTGCGACGAAGAAGCTCTGACCGCCGCGATAATGTTCGCGAAGGAGCGCCTCCCGAACCACGACCGGGTCCCACGGGGTCACGTACGTCCGCACCGCCAGCCGGTCGACGGGTGGAGTCTGGATGACGCTGAGCTCGCGAAGCCCGCTCATCGCCATCTGCAGGGTTCGCGGAATTGGAGTGGCGGTCAGCGTCAGGACGTGAACATCGGCCTTCAGCGCCTTCAGCCGCTCCTTGTGAGTCACTCCAAAGTGCTGTTCCTCGTCGACGATGACGAGGCCCAGGCGCTTGAACTTAATGCCTTTTGCGAGAAGCGCATGCGTCCCGATGACAATGTCGACCGTGCCCCTCTCCAGCCCCTCCTTCGTGCGCTTGGCTTCGGCAGCCGGGACGAGTCGCGACAGTCGCCCAACCTCGACCGGGAAGCCCTGCAGCCGCTCGACGAAATTCGAATAATGCTGGCGTGCGAGAAGGGTGGTCGGGCAGATCAGCGCTACCTGCATCCCGGCCATCGCGACGACGAACGCGGCCCGCAGCGCAACCTCCGTCTTTCCGAAGCCGACGTCGCCGCATACCAGCCTGTCCATCGGCTTGCCCGCATCGAGATCCTGGAGAACATCGGCGATCGCCCGGTCCTGATCGTCCGTTTCCTCATAGGGAAAGCGATCGACGAATTGCGGGAAGGCGCTGTCGGGCTCTGCGACCGGCGCGGTCCGGGTCGCTCGCTCGGCGGCGGTCTTGATAAGCTCGCCGGCGATCTCGCGGATCCGCTCCTTCATGCGAGCGCGCCGCCGCTGCCACGCCTCTCCACCCAGACGGTCGAGAGTGACGCCTTCGCTTTCGCTGCCGTAGCGGCTCAGCAGCTCGATATTCTCGACCGGGAGATAGAGCTTGTCGCCGCCCGCATATTCAATCGCGACGCAATCGTGGGGTGTCTTGCTGACCGGGATTTGGGTCAGGCCCTCGTAGCGGCCAATCCCGTGGTCCGCGTGAACCACGAGATCGCCGGGCGAAAGGCTTGCAATTTCGGCGAGGAAGGCATCCGCGCTCTTCTTGCGCTTGCGGCGGCGGACCAGCCGGTCGCCGAGCATGTCCTGCTCCGTCAGAACAGCGACCTCCGGCGTGGTGAAGCCGTGATCGAGAGGGAGCACCATCAGCGCCGGCTGCGTTTTGCTGCCAAGCGCTTCCGGCCAGCTGTCCGCCAGCTTCTGTGCTTTCAATCCATTATCTTCCAGGATTCCAGCGAGCCGCTGCCGTGAACCGGCAGTGTAGCTTGCCAGGATGACCTTGTGGCCGCTGCGGCGAAGCGCCTGCACATGGTCCGCCACAGCTTCATAGACATTCGCATTGCGCGCCCGCTCCGGCGCGAAATCGCGCGCGGCGACGACGCCGAAATCGATGGTTTGGGCGCTTTCGGCTTCCGGGAAAGCCGAGCTGCGATGGATCCGCTGGTCCTCCAGTGCGCGGCTCCACTCGTCGCGGGAGAGGTAAAGCGCGTCGGGCGGCAGCGGACGATAGCTGCCCGGCTCCGACTGCATCGCGCGCACTCGGTTCTGGTAATAATCGTCGAGACTCTCGAAGCGCCCATCGAGGGCTCCGTCGACGCCCGCATCGCGGAGGACGATGTCGTTCTCGCCGAGGTAATCGAAACCGGTGGCAAGCTTCTCCTCGAACAGCGGCAGCCAATGCTCCATCCCCGCAAGCCGCCGCCCGTCAGAGACCGCCTGGTACAGCGGGTCCCCCGTGGCGGTGGCGCCGAACATCTCGCGATACCGCTCGCGGAACCGCTTGATGCTGCCTTCGTCCAGAAGCGCTTCGGACGCGGGCATCAGCATGAAGGCCTCAGCCGCGCCCGTCGACCGCTGGTCAGCGGGGTCGAAGCGACGAAGCGTTTCGATCTCGTCTCCGAAGAAATCGAGGCGAAGCGCCTGCCGTTCACCGGGCGGGAACAGGTCGATCAGCGAGCCGCGAACCGCATATTCCCCTTGCTCTGCGACCGAATCCGTCCGCTGGTAGCCGAGCGCCGTCAGCTGCGTCGCCAGCGCGTCGCGCTCGATCCGCTCGCCCTCGGCGATTCGGCGAGTGAGCTGTCGGATTCGGAATGGCGTAAGCACGCGCTGCGTCGCACTATTGGCAGTCGCAATAACAAGCTGCGGCTTCTTCAGCGGCTGCTGCAGCGAGTGAAGCGTCGCCAGCCTCTCCGCCATCGCCCGAAGCGCCGGCGATGCGCGGTCGTAAGGCAGGCAGTCCCAGGCGGGGAGGGTCAGAACCTCGACCTCAGGCGCGAATACCGGAACGGTGTCGGCGAGCGCTCGCATGGCCAGTTCGTCGGCGGCGATCACAACCGCTCGACCGGGCTTGCTTCGACCGTGTGCCGCGCGAGCGATGTCCGCCGCCAGCCACGGCAGGAAGCCGATCGGTACTCCGGCCAGGGTCAGCGGCTCGGCGCTGCCAAGGATTCGCTGCAGCGGTTCGGTCATCTTGAAACCGGGATGTAATCTAGCTTCTGAAGTTCCTGCAGCACGGTCCCGCGGTAGCGTTCGGGCGCTTCGGCGGTTCCGGTCGCCCAGTAGAGAATGTCCACGTCCTGCTCATCGAGCATCGCCGCGAACACGCTTCGCTCGGCCTCGCTCCAGCTACCCACATGCGTATCGAAGAAGCTCCCGATCAGGATATCGGCCTCCTTGGTGCCGCGATGGTGCGCTCGCCAGCAAAGGCGCTTCAGGTCCGGGTCGGAATACATTGCGGCCATGTAGGGCAGGGGAGCGACTGCTCCAACCCGCTATTCTTGCCCGCTCACCGCCTCTTCAACCCAATCGGCATAGCTTCGAAGCAGCCGGTCGATTGGGGTGGCGGTGATGCAAGGCACGTCGTAGCTGTGAAGGGCGGCGATCCGTTCGATCAGCGCATCGGCCCTGGTGCCATCAGTCTTGAAAATTGCCGGCACTTCAACGGCTTCCTCGATTTTGCCTTGCCAGCGGTAGATCGAGCGGCACGGAGCCAGGATGTTGATGCAGGCGGCAAGGCGCTCCTCGACGGCCAAGCGACCGATCCGCTCTGCCTCAGCCGCGTCCGCAAACAGCACGTAAACGGAAACGACGCTCACGCGCGCTGCTCACCGACGACATGCGCGCCCCAAACAGTACTGGCCAGGACCAGTGCGCCTACCGCCTGATGGGCGACGGCAATCGGAAGGAACACGCCTGTGGTCAGGACTGCGATCCCCAGGATGATCTGGGTTCCGAAGGCTGAGTGAATCGCGATCGATGCCCGGCGCGAGCCCGCGCGGCGAACCTTGCGCGCGAAAATCACCAGCGCCGCGACGACGGCCCACGCCCACCAGCGGTGGAGGAAATTGAGCAGGAACTGATCGTGGGTAAGGGCGTAGAGAGCGCCCCGCGACCAATCGACTCCCTCGGGAAAGAAATGGCCGTTCATCAAAGGCCAGGTGTTGGAGACATAGCCGGCGCGGAAACCCGCAACCCAGGCGCCAAGCATCAGCTGGACGAAGACGATTGCGAGAGTGGCGATGGCAGGACCCGTCAGCCTGGCAGGGCGCGCTTCCGGATCGCGCGCCAGCGAGCGCAGATCGAGCGCGGTCCAGATCAATGCACTCATCAGGAACAGTGCGAACAGCAGGTGGGCGGAAAGACGATAAGGGCTGACTTCCGTTCGCGAGCCTTCGAGTCCAGACACCACCATCAGCCACCCGACCGCGCCCTGCAAGCCGCCGAGCACGAACAGCGCGACCAGGCGCCAGGTGAAGCCCTTCGGGATCGCGCGCCGCGCCGCAAACCAGGCTACACCCACAAAAAAGACGAGTCCGAGGATTCGGCCGAGCAGACGGTGGGTCCACTCCCAGAAGAAGATGAACTTGAACCCGGAGAGGGTCATTCCCGCGGGCCCGGCCACCTCCTTGTATTGCGGCGTCTGCTGGTAGAGCTGGAATTCGTGCAGCCACTGCGCGTGGGTCAGCGGCGGGATCGCGCCGACGACCGGCTGCCACTCGGTGATCGAAAGCCCGCTTTCGGTCAGACGGGTGATGCCTCCGATCACCACCATCGCAAAGATGAGCGCGGCGGTAAGGAACAGGAGGTTCGAAAGCGCTTTGGGAGCGGGCGGCCGCCTCCTGAGCCCGGCCGATGAAGCAAGCGAGTCCATGCGGGCGCCTATGAGACCCAATCCTGATGGAAACAACTTTCCCGGATCAAATGTAATGTTGTATCCTGACGGACATGGGCTTATATGGCCGCGGCAATGATCGCGTCGCTTGAGAAACCGGGCCGGCTTGACCGGATCGCAATGGGCTTGTCCGGCCTGTGCCTGGTGCATTGCATTGCAACGGCCGTCCTGCTCGGCCTTCTCGCGAGCGCCGGCGGATTTCTCGGATCGCCTGTCATCCATGAAACCGGTCTTGTGCTGGCAATGGTCTTCGCCATCATCGCGCTCGGGCGCGGCGCAGTTGCTCATGGCTTTATCCTGCCCATCGCGACCGGGGCCCTCGGTCTCGGTGTCATGGCTGGGGCGCTGACGATGCCGGAAGGAAGCGACGTGCTCTACACGATGGCGGGCGTTGGATTGCTGGCGCTCGGTCACCGGCTCAACTGCATCGCGCACGAATAGGCGAGCCGAAAGAGGGGGCCGGAAAGGTGGGGCCCTCCAGCCCCCTCCGCTTCGAGAAGGCCCGGATGCTCTCCCGGCTGGCGATTCACAACCTACCGAAAGATAAGCCACTCCGGTCGAGCGATCAGCGTCGGGATGACTGAGTGAGCCGCCTCCGCTAGAGCGGCAGAATGTTTCGCGACTGGTCCGAATTCTATCTGCTGACGGGTTCGGCGGCAGCCGTCCTGATCGGCCTTGTCTTCGTTGTCGTCAGCCTGATGCAGGATCGTCCCCGTTCGAGCGTACTCAATGGATCGAAGCTCTACATGGGCCCGGTCGTCCTCCACATGAGCTTTGTGCTTGTGTTGAGCGGGGCTGCGCTGGTTCCAAGCATCGATAGCCGGCAGTTCGCCACGGTTGCGTGGATCATCGCGCTGTGGGGCCTGGCCCGCGGCATTTACTCGACAATTGGCCTGCTTCGTCTCTGGACTCCGACCAACGAGGTGCACTGGACCGACATCGGATATTACGGAGTCATACCCAGTGCGCTTTATGTGGCGATGGCTGTCGTGGCGATTGCGTTCTGGATGAGTGCGGCGTGGGCAGCTGCCGGGATTGCCGCTGTGGTCACCGGCCTCATCCTGCTCAGTATTCGCGACGAATACGACCTCGTTACATGGCTGGCGCCAAAGAGCGACGACGCGGATTAGCTCTGGAAGAACAGTCGGTCGTGACTCGACTGCTGAGATGGGGACGTCATGCCCACCATGAGTTCTTCGATGGGAACAGGCCCGTAGAATTCCAGCCCCGCTTCGGTGCCGTTAACCCAGACTACGCGAGCTGCGACCAGCAGGTTGCTCCGGTTGAAGATAATGTCGCCGCCTTCGGCCAGCGGCGAATTCGAGACGACAACCGCTCCGGTGTCGGTGAGCTCCCGCACCCTCCCGGATTGCGCGCCATCGACTGTGATGATCGTCGCGCGCATCAGCACCCGCCTGCGCTTCGATTGCCTGAGATCGCGAGCCTGGACCGTCACATCCCTCACAAAGCCGGGACGGCGGTTTGGTTTCCAAAAGGTTGATTGTGCACCATCGCGGGACAGGTGACGGCGGGCTCTGCCGGAGGCCGGTCAGCCGGATCGGGAAATTCCGGCGCTCTCTTCTGGATCGTCCGTCTCGTTCGAATTGGCCGCGAGCCGGTCGCGGCAATCTTTGAGGATGGTTCGGCAGCGGCGAAGGCTGTCGGTTAGTTCCTCATTTAACTCGCGAAGCTCAGCAATTTCTTGCTTATCATCCTGATTAGACACGGGAAAAATCGCCTTCACCAATTCTCCACGCATTAACCCAAGTGACTCTGTTCTGTTCCCGACAAATCTTCACGCCACGGCGAAACATCGATTTTGTTGTGGAAAGGTGGCGACGCCGCCGGAGTTCGCTAAAATCCCTGGCGACGCCGCCACCGCCAGCTTTCGCGCTTCCGCGTTAGGGTCCGGTGAGCAGAGATGGTTAACATCGGTCACAACAGCGGCGAGATCAGCCGCGCCAGATTCTCCAGGACCATTGCCGGCCGCCCCCGCTGGCGCCATTCCTCCAAATGAAGTTCCTCGCTTTCTTGAATGTACCCCCGCTGCACATTGGCAAGCGCCTCGGCGGAATGGTCGTCCTGCAGCAGCAGGCTCACCTCTTCGTTCAGCTGGAAGGATCGCAGGTCGACATTGCTTGATCCGAGGATCCCGAGTTTTGCGTCGATTCCGACATTCTTCGCGTGCAGAAGGTAATCGCGGAACAGGTGGATTCGGACTCCCGCGGACAGCAGCCCGTCGTAATAGGAGCGCTGCGCCAGATTGACGATTCGCTGATCGACCACTTTGGACAGGACGAGGTGAACCTCGACGCCTCGCGCGGCCGTAGTCCGCATCGCGTCCAATACATCCTCGTCGGGAATGAAATAGGGCGTTACGATCACCGCCCGGTGCCGCGCCTGGTGGAGCTGCCACACGAGCAGGGTCTCGAATCCCGCCAGCGGATATTCAGCCCCCGACGGGAGGAGCTGGAGAACGGCGTCGCCGTTCGTCTGCTTTGGTTCGATCGAATCGGGCGGCTCGACGCCGGTCTCGAGGAACCAGTCGCCGAGGAACTGCGCCTCCATTTCGGTCACAATCGGGCCGCTGCAGCGCGCGACCAGTTCCCGGTTCACAACGCCGGGCCGGAAGTCCTTGCAGACGATGTTCTGCGATCCCGAATAGCCGATGCGCCGGTCGATCAGGAAAAGCTTGCGGTGGTTGCGCATGTCGCGCCGGGTGCGGCGGCGCAGCCAATGCCAGGGGAGGGCGGCGCGATACTTGACCTGCGCCTTGCGGAGACAGCGCTCCGTGCTGCGGATCCAGTGGCTGGAACCGACCGGATCGACCAGCACCCGGCAATCGACTCCGCGCTTCACGGCCCGCCCAAGGGTGTCGATCACGCTTCGCCCGACCTCGTCGTCGGCAAAGATGTAGGCGAGGATGAAAACATGGCTTTTTGCCGCATCCACATCGGCGATCAGCCTCTCTATCACGCGGTCGTAATCGCCGATCAGTTCGATCTGATTGCCGCCGACCGGCGGAAAGAACCCGAGGCGTTGGGCAAGCTCCGCGATCGGGGAAGACTCACGGGGCGAAAGCGGCGCCAGCTTTTTCCCCACGCGATCGAAAAACGGACACACCACATTGCGAAACTTCTCCACACGCCCCTTGGGGAATTTCGGCTGCCCGATCAGCAGGAACAGGATCAGTCCTGGGATCGGGAGGAAGAAAAGCAGCAGCAGCCAGGCTGCCGCGGTGAACCGCCGCTTGAACGGGACGACGATCACCGCACCGATGCGGATTGTCCAGTTGGCAACCACGTAGGCGGTTCGCGGATCGAGCGGAGGAAGAGGCAAAGTCATGTCGCTTGCTCGCTCTTAAAGCCGCGAAAGTCACGTAACGTCGCCTCCGAATGCGGAGCGTGATCGTGTTGTTCCGAGGTTAGGAGAATTGAATTCGCTCGCTCAGCAACCGGCTGCCGGTAGCGTTAGCGCCCGCGATCTAGCCGCCCGTGACGCTCATGTGTCGCGTGACTGCCGGCTTGGCTGCGGCAACGTCGAATTCGTGCCGCTTGGGCTTGCCCGCGATCAGCCGGTCCACGGCGGCATGAACGGCCTCGGCACCGCCCCTTCGCAGTAGCTCGCGCAGCTCCACCTTCTGATTATGCCCCAGGCAGCCATAAACCGTCCCGGTCGCGGTAATCCGAATCCGGTTGCAGCCGGCGCAGAAGCTATTGCTGAGCGGTGTGATGAAGCCGAGGCGGAGGCCGAGCTCGGCCACGTCGTAATAGCGTGCGGGGCCGCTGGTCCGCGCAATCGACGGGACTAATGTGAAGCGCTGTTCCAGCTCACTCCTCACATGATCGAGCGGGAGGTAACGGTCCGCGCGATCTTCATCGACCTCCCCCAACGGCATCGTTTCGATCAGGGTGAGATCGTGCCCTTCGGCCGAGCACCAGCGCACCATCGGCTCGATCTCGTCGTCATTGAGGCCGCTGAGCGCGACCATGTTGATTTTGATTTTGAGGCCGGCGGCTCTTGCGGCTGCAATTCCGTCGAGGACTCCGCTGAGATCGCCGCGGCGGGTGATGTAGGCGAAGCGATCGGCGCACAGGCTGTCGAGGCTGACGTTGATCCGCCGGAGTCCACTCGCGAACAGGCGGTCGGCCGCATCGGCCAGCTGCGTTCCGTTGGTGGTGAGGGTCAGCTCCTCGAGACCCTCGCCGATGCGCGTTCCGAGCGCCGACACGAGATCCATGACGCCGCGCCGAACCAAAGGCTCGCCGCCTGTAAGGCGTAACTTGCGCACGCCACGTTCGATCAGCACGTCGACCAGCTGTTCGATTTCCTCGAAGCTGAGCAGCCGATCCCTCGGTAGGAATTGCATCCGCTCCGCCATGCAGTAGCGGCAGCGCAAATCGCAGCGGTCGGTGACCGAAAGCCGCACATAGCTGATGTGCCGGCCGAAGCTGTCGACGAGCGGGTTCACGTGCCGAGGAGCCGCCTGAATCGAAGCGCTGTCAAGTCGGCGGGCGTGTTGATGTTGGCGATCTCTCCGATCAGTCGGACACGCCGGGCACCGGCCCGGTCCGCCCAATGCGAGACCGCTCGGCTCTGCCCTGCGGCGAGATAGGCATCGAGCTCGGCGGAAAGCGCGGCGGGCCAGAAGCCGAACAGCGGCTGGCCGAAGACGACGGCAGGTGTATCGCCTGCGAGCGCGTCGGCAAGATCGGCAGGGACATCCGGCGTGTCGCAGGCGGAGGTCAGGACCGCGTCGCACCCATGCAGCGCCGCGAAATGCAGCGCTGCCGCGAGGCCGCCCAGCGGCCCCTGCCCTGGTTCCGGATGGTCGGCAAGGCAGGTGTAACCGGCAACTTCGCGCCCGCAGATGACGATAAAGTCCGTTTGCGCCGCAAGCCCGCCAACGACGTGCTCAAGCAAACATCGCCCGCCGATCTCAGCGAGGGCCTTGTCGCTGCCGAAGCGGCGCGATTGACCGCCCGCGATGACCGCCCCGAGCAGCTTAGGCTGCATGGAGCGGCTCCTTCGCCTGCTCGAGCAGCCGGGCGATGGCCGGGCGGCACGAGCCGCAGTTGGTCCCGGCACTCAGCGCCGCGCCGACTTCGGCGACACTCGTCAGTCTTTGTTCGGCGACTGCGCGAACTATGGTCTTCATGCCCACATCGAAACAGACGCAGACGATTGCGCCTTTCTCCGGCTGCGGCACCGCTGCACGCCCGGCGAGAACCGCCGCGCTCTGCTGCTCGCCTAGCTGGCTCACCAGCCAATCGCGCGAGGGGAGAGCGCCGGTGCGGGTGACGAACAGCGCCGCGGCAAGCTTGCCGTGCTGGAGCACGGCCAGACGGCGGCTTCCACGCGCAGGATCGACGGCTTCGACCCGCTCCCCTTTTGGCAGGCAGTGGAGAAGGGAATCCGGTTGGCCGAGTCCCGCCAGCTCGTACAGCAGTCCGCCAGGAACGGACACGCGGGTCGCCCACAGGCAGTCCGGCTTTTTCCGCGGAGCATCGCACAGGATCAGGAAACCGCGCCAGTCGATTGGCTGCGGCTCGATGCGAGCCGGAGTCGCCTTGAAGCCCGGCTGGCCGGAAATGGAATCCGTCAGTGGCCAAGGTAGGAGCCCCGTACGGCCACCAGTCGACTGTTGGTCGGTCCAGTGGATCGGAGTGAAAATCTCTCCCCGGCGCTGGCTTTCGGTTACGGCGACCCGAAACAGGCTGGCTCCGTTGGCGGTGACCACTTGCGCCAGGTCGCCATTGTTAAGCCCGGCGGGCTCGGCATCCGCGGGATGCACCTCAACCAGCGGTTCCTGCCGGTGGCGCGCAAGCTTCGGAGACAGGCCGGTTCGGGTCATCGTATGCCACTGGTCGCGGTAGCGACCAGTGTTGAGGTTGAGCGGCCACTCGCGACGGGAGACCGGCGCCATCTGCTGAACGCGCACCAGCCCTGCCTTTCCGTCAGGCGTCGAGAAGCGCCCGCCGGCGAACGGGCGGCCACCCCAGCGGAACGGCGCCATCGTCTCATAGACGTCGTTGCTGGCGCCGGTGTGCCCCGGAAGTGCAAAAAGTCGCTCCGCCTTGTTCTCATAAGTCGACAGCCCGGCATGTTCGCGCCAGATCTGCGCCGGCCGGTCGTAGGCGAAGGCATCGCGCCAGCCCATCCGCCGCGCGACCTGGCTGACGATCCACCAGTCGGGCTTGGCTTCGCCTGGAAGCGGCAGGAAGGCGCGCTGGCGGCTGACCAGCCGTTCGCTGTTGGTCACGGTCCCGTCCTTCTCGCCCCAGGCGGCGGCCGGGAGACGGACGTGGGCGTAGCGGCTGGTATCGGTCTCGGCGATCACGTCGCTTACCACCAGGAATTCGCATTTGGCGAGGGCGTCGCGGACGCGAGCGGCATTGGGCATCGACACCGCCGGGTTCGTCGCCATAACCCAAAGCGCCTTCACCTCGCCCTTTCGCACAGCGCGGAACAAGTCGACCGCCTTGAGGCCCGGCTTGGTGCACATCCGCTCCGCGGCCCAGTAACGGCCGACCCGCTCCACATTTGCGGGTGCGAAATCCATATGCGCGGCGAGCGTGCTGGCGAGGCCGCCGACCTCGCGGCCGCCCATCGCGTTCGGCTGACCGGTGATCGAGAAGGGCGCGGCCCCCGGCTTGCCGATCCGGCCGGTGGCGAGGTGGACGTTGATGATCGCGTTCACCTGATCGGTGCCGCGGATCGACTGATTGATTCCCTGGCTGAACAGGGTGACGGTTCGAGGTGTCGAGGTGAACCAGTCGTAGAAGGTAGCGAGATCGACTGGCGGCACGTCGCAGGTCTTCGCCACTGTCCAAAGGTCATGCCCGTCGTCTAGCGCTTCCCAGAAACCGGCGGGCGTTGAGACCGAGCGGGCGAGGAAATCCTCGTCGAGCAGACCGGCGGGGCGGCAGTGGGCGAGGAGGCCGTTCATCAACGCGACGTCGGTCCCGGGTTTCAGCGCCAGGTGGAGATCGGCCTCCTCGCATGTTTCGGTGCGCCGCGGGTCAATGACGACCAGCTTCGTCCCGCGTTCCGCCCGCGCGGCCTGGATCCGCTGATAGGCGATCGGATGGCACCAAGCTGTGTTGGACCCGACCAGCACGACAAGATCCGCGAGTTCCAAATCCTCGTAGTTCGCAGGAACCACATCCTCGCCGAATGCGCGAATGTTGCCGGCCACCGCGCTCGACATGCAGAGGCGCGAATTGGTGTCGATATTGGCCGACCCAATGAACCCCTTCATCAGCTTGTTGGCGACGTAATAATCCTCCGTCAGCAGCTGCCCGGAGACATAGAAGGCGACGCTGTCGGGCCCATGTTTCGCGATCGTCTTCGCGAACTTGCGCGCGACCAGGTCCAGCGCCTTGTCCCAACTTGCGCAGCGGTTGCCGATCATCGGATGCAGCAGCCGCCCCTCGAGCCCGACCGTCTCCCCGAGATGGGTACCTTTCGAGCACAGCCGCCCGAAATTGGCCGGGTGGTCGGGATCGCCGGTGATCTTGACCGACCGCCCCTCGCCCGGAGTCGCCAATACGCCGCAGCCGACGCCGCAATAGGCGCATGTGGTGCGGACCTGGGTCATTCGATCAGGCAGCTTGTTTGATCACGGCGGCGCGGAAGACGAGTATCCGCCCGGCGACCACCCGCACCGGAATCGTAGGGACACAGCCCTGGTCCGGTGCCTGCGCTTCGCCGGTCGCTAACGAGATCTTCCAGTCGTGAAGCGGGCAGGCGACCTTGTCGCCGTGGACGATACCCTGGCTTAATGGACCGCCCTTGTGCGGACAGCGGTTGATGAGTGCGTAGACGCGGTCGTCGCCCGTTCGGAAGACGGCAATCTCCTCGCCGCCGGCCACCGGCACGCTGCGCGCCCCGCGGAGCGGGACGTCGATCACCGGCCCGAGATCGAGCCACTCGGGCGGAATGAAGGTCTTGCTCATGGGTGCACCATTGGCCGGACTTCGGCGAGCGGACTGTGGAGGTGGCGATCGGCGCCCTGGGCGCGTTCGGCCCACGGGTCTTTTTGCGAGAAGCGCTGGGCGTAATGGAAGCGCTCGGCCAGTCCTTTGCGGCCGGGTTCATCGTCGGCGATCCGCTTGCGGACCTGCTCGACCCCAACCCGCTCGATCCACGGCGCTGTGCGCTCAAGGTAGCGCGCCTCCTCGCGGTAGAGCTGGATGAAGGCCGCGCAATATTCGAGCGCTTCCTCCTCGGTTGCAACGTTGCAAAGGAGATCGGTCGCTCGAACTTTCATCCCGCCGTTGCCGCCAACGTGCAGCTCGTAACCGCTGTCGACGCAGACGATCCCGAAATCCTTGATCGTCGCTTCCGCACAATTACGCGGGCAGCCGGAGACCGCGATCTTGAACTTGTGGGGCATCCAGCTGCCCCAGGTCATCTGCTCGATCTTGACCCCGAGGCCGGTCGAATCCTGGGTTCCGAAGCGGCACCATTCGGAGCCGACGCAGGTCTTCACCGTGCGCAGCGCCTTCCCATAGGCATGACCGGAGACCATCCCGGCGGCATTGAGATCGGCCCAAACGGCGGGCAGGTCTTCCTTCCTGATCCCGAAGATGTCGATCCGCTGGCCGCCGGTGACCTTGACCATCGGCGCGTCGAACTTCTCGACGACGTCGGCGATGGCCCTGAGCTCGCGCGGGTTGGTGATTCCGCCCCACATGCGCGGCACCACGGAATAGGTGCCGTCTTTCTGGATGTTGGCGTGCATCCGCTCGTTGACGAAGCGGCTCTGCTGGTCGTCGGCATATTCGCCGGGCCAAGCGCACAACAGGTAATAATTGAGTGCCGGCCGGCAGGAGGAGCAGCCGTCGGGGGTTGACCAGTGAAGCGCCTGCATCACCTCAGGGATTTCCTTGAGGTTCTTTTCACGGATCAGCTTGCGCACGTCGTCATGAGTGAAGCTTGTGCATTTGCAAATTGTCTTCACCGCCCGCTCACCCGCGTAATCGTCACCGAGCGAGAGCTTCAGCAGGCATTCGACCTTGCCGGTACAGGAGCCGCATGAGGCGCTTGCCTTGGTCGCCGACCGGACAGCGTCCAGTGTCTTCGCCCCGTTGTGGATCGCGTAGAGGATCGTACCCTTCCAGACGCCGTTGCAGCCGCAAATCTCCGCCGTGTCGGAGAGCGCCGCAACGGCTTTAATAGGGTCCGCGCCGCCGCCTCCGTCGGCGAAGGCAGGGCCGAAGATCAGGCTCTCGCGAAGCGGGGTGATGTCCTCGCCGCGTTTCAGAAGGTCGAAATACCAGCTGCCGTCGCCAGTATCGCCGTAGAGCACCGCGCCGACCAGTTTGTTGTCCTCAATGATCAGGCGCTTGTAGACGCCGCGCGTGGCGTCACGAAGGACGATGTCCTCGCTCTCGCCGCCGCCGCTGAAATTGCCGGCGGAGAAGACATCGACTCCTGAGACCTTAAGCTTGGTCGAGGTGACGGAGCCTGTGTAGGGCGCCGGCTCCTTCGTCAGGCCCTCGGCCAGCGAGCGGCACATCTCGAACAGAGGCGCGACAAGGCCGTAGCAGGCGCCGCGATGCTCGACGCATTCGCCGACTGCGAAGATTGCCGGATCGGACGTTGCCATGTGGTCGTCGACCTTGATCCCACGGCCTACCTCCAGGCCCGCATCGTCCGCGAGCCGCGTATTGGGCCGGATTCCTACCGCCATGACCACAATGTCCGCGGCGATCTGGCGCCCGTCTTTCAGCCGAACGCCCTCAACCTTTTTCTCACCCATGATTTCTGCGGTGTCGGCTTGGGTGAGAATGGTGAGGCCCCGGCTTTCGAGCTCCTGCTTCAGCAGCCATCCTGCGGCCTCGTCGAGCTGCCGCTCCATCAGTGTTGGCATCAGGTGAAGGACGGTGACTTCCATGCCCCTGAGCCTGAGCCCGTTCGCTGCTTCCAGCCCGAGAAGTCCCCCGCCGATAACGACAGCCCGGCCGCCGCGCTCGGCCGCCTCGAGCATCCGGTCGACGTCATCGAGATCGCGGAAGGTGACCACACCTGGAAGATCGCGTCCCGGGATCGGGATCACAATTGGGTCCGAGCCGGTGGCGATGATCAGCTTGTCATAGCCTCGAACCTTGCCGGATTTCGCGCAGACCAGCCGTGCTGCCCGATCGATCTCAACCACTGGATCGCCAGCGATCAGCTCGATGTTGTTTGTTGCGTACCAGCGCTCATCGTTGAGGACGATGTCCTCGAACTTCTTCTCGCCCGCGAGAACGGGGGAGAGCATGATACGGTCGTAATTGACCCGCGGCTCAGCGCCGAAGATGGTGATGCGGCAGCGGCTGGGGTCGCGCGCCAGGATCTCTTCGACCGCGCGGCAACCGGCCATGCCGTTGCCAATGACGACGAGGCGCTGGCGCATATCGCGCGCCACGTCTTCGCCCGCCTCCGTGCCCCCTTGCTCTCCATCAAGATACATTCGCATTTGCTCCGGACATGAAAAAAGCCGCCCGACCGGCTCCTGACGGAGTGATCGACGGCGGCGTTGCCTGTGCCTTTGGGCCGCTCGGCCCGGCTTCCCTTCCGCTCCAGCATTGAAGCGTCGGGGCTATGTCACGGACTTCCTTGTCCGAATCGCATTATGCGCGGAAGCGGCATCAGGGGCAAGGAGAAATTGTGCAGTGCAACAGAACGGCTTCTGTTCAAATGCGGACCCCTTGCGCGGCGTTCGCCCATGTTGAGCGCCAGCGGATCTTCACCAGGCTAAGTCCGAGCAGCGCCACCATCGCCAGCGACGCGAAGATCAGGAAGCCGGAGGAGAAGGAGCCGGTGATCTGCTTGGCGAAACCGAGACTGGAGGCGAGGTAGAAGCCGCCCACTCCGCCGGCCATTCCGACGAGTCCGGTCATGACGCCGATCTCCTTGCCGAAGCGCTGCGGGACCAGCTGGAACACCGCTCCGTTGCCGCACCCGAGCGCGAGCATCGCGACTGCAAATAGCGCGAGTGCAATTGTTACGGTCGAGGGGCCCACGGCGACGCCCGCGAGCATGACGGCCGCGACTACGTAGACCACAGACAAGGCTTTGACACCGCCGATGCGATCCGCGAGCGCGCCGCCCATCGGCCGCACCAACGAGCCGACGAAGACGCAGGCTGCCGTTGCGTATCCGGCCGTTACAGGTGTCAGATTGAAGGTCTCGGTGAAGTAAATGGAAAGCGACGAGGCGAGCCCGACGAAGCCGCCGAAGGTGACGCTGTAGAAGAGCATGAACCACCAGGCGTCGGCGGTTTTCAGCGGCTCGAGATAGGCGGAGAGAGTCTTCGGCGCCGGCCTGCCCGGCGCATCCTTGGCCAGGACCAAGTAGACGAGGAAAACGATCGAAAGCGGAATGCAGGCGAGGCCGAGCACCGCGTTCCAGCCGAACACCTTCGCAAGGAGGGGAGCGAACAAGGAGGCGAGAACGGTCCCGGAATTGCCCATCCCGGCGATCCCCATCGCCTTCCCCTGATGCTCCGGCGGGTACCAGCGGCTGGCGAGCGGAAGGGCGATCGCGAAGCTTGCGCCGGCGAAGCCAAGTATGACTCCGAGCGCGAGCGTTCCGGCAAAGCTGTTCACGCCCAAAGCCCAGGCAGAGAGCAATCCGGCGATGACGATGACCTGGTTGATTGCGCCCGCTCTCTTGGCACCAATACGGTCGGCCAACAGGCCGTTGACGATCCTCAGGACGGCGCCCGCAAGCGTTGGGGTGGCGACCATGAGCCCTATTTCCGCGGAGTTGAGATCGAGGCTCTTGGCGATCACCGGTCCGAGCGGCCCTAGCAACACCCACACCATGAACGCGGCATCGAAGTAGAGAAAGGCGGCAAATAGTGTCGGCGCGTGGCCGGATTTCAGGAACGAGGTTTTCATTCAATCAGCTCCCTGTTGCCGACGGTCGAATAGAAAAAGCCGCCTTCCGGCAGCCCTCGCGGGGCCGGTCAGCGGCTTTGCTTTCGATCGAGGCTCGTCCCCCTTCGGCGGCGAACGAACCTATGTTGCAGTGCACGACGTTTGTGCGCTGCACCATTCAAGGAAATCAAGATGAGAAATTGCGGGAGATATTCACCGATCGTCGCCGGGCTTTCCTTCGAGCTTTGATTCGAGCAGCTCCGCCGCGGTGACCAATGCTTGTGCGATCTCCGCAATCCGCTTTCCCTGCCGCATTGCGGTCCCCCGAAGCAGCGCATAGGCGTTCGCCTCGGTGAGCTTGCGCGTGGAGATGAGGTAGAGCTTGGCGCGGTCTATAATGCGGCGCTCGGCTAGTGCGGCTTTCACTTGCTCAAGCTCCTTTTGCACGGCAGCAAATGCGTTGAAGCGGCGCACCGCAAGGTCGACGATCGGCTTGACGCGCTCCTTTTTCAGGCCATCGACCACATAGGCTGAAACGCCTGCCTCGATCGCGGCGCCGATCATCTCGTCGTCGCTGGTATCGACGAACATGGCGATAGGGCGCGCCAAGGCCCGGCTCACGGCAAGCACCTCTTCCAAGATGTCCCGCGAGGGGGAGCCGAGATCGAATATCACGACGTCTGGAGATTGCCTTTCCAGTTCCGCAACGAACGGGCGGTCCGCTGCGATACGAACGATATCGCGGACCCCCGCCTCGCGGAGTCCGTCCTCCACGATCGCTGCTCTGGATTCAGTTTGATCGACGATTGCAATTCGCACTGCAGCAGCAAATGTTGCGCTGCAACATCCGCGTCAATAGCCTGTCGAGTTTCTCACCAAGCCGTTTGAACACGAGGCCGCTGTCCGGCTCTTTCTTTGTCGTCACAAGAAACTCGGAGAAACCACAGCGGGCCGCGAACCGGAGGTCGGCTGCCGAAGCGCTCTTAGTTACGGGTGTGCCTTGCGTGGTGATGGTGGCGGTGGCGGCTTCGGTGCTGATCGTCCCGCCGCTGGCGATGAGCCACGCCATGCTTATGTCGAAGCCGGTGCCGATGAGCGTGATGGTGATGCGATCGCTCAATCTCGCGGCACACTGAATGCCGCACCTTGCGGTGATGTTTCGCCCGCACGCAGCGGTGGATCAGCGCATGTCGCGAATGTCTCGTTCCGTGGCGGGCATGGGACGCTTGCGCATGGTGATGATGGTGATGATGGGCCGGAGGCTCGGAAGGATACATCGGGAAAGGCGGCGGCTCCGGGGGAAGCGGAGGAGGGGTGGAGGGGAGCTGCTGATCCGGCTGTGTGCTCACGGATCCCGGCTGCGCCTTGTTGGGGACGGTCTGCTGTGCCTCCGGGGACAAGGGATCGGACGAGGTCTGTTGCGCGGGTAACGTGGTCCCAAACATGCCGAGCGTCGCGGCTGCAAACACCAACAAAATCCGGCGCATCGCCCCCACCCCCAAACTCGGTTCCAGTAAGCGGAACCGCAGCAGGATAGCCCTGGCGGACGAGACCGGCACGCCCCCAAGGAGCGAGTTCAGCCGAGCGGATGCACGCCCCGTCTCGTTGGATGGCAGCCTTATCTTTGACGGATTAGTTGATTCCAAGCTCCTTCGCGCGCGCCGGAAGCTCCGGATCGATTGCTATTGCCGCATCCAGATCGGATTGAGCCGAGGCGTCGTTCTTGTGATGTTTCGCGAGGCCGCGCCCGTAAAGGCTCCACGGCTTCTTTGGTGCAAGTTTCAGGGCTTCATCATAATCGTCAATCGCCCGGTCATACTGTCCCATCCGAAGTTCAACCATTCCGCGGCTGTCCAAGTAATTTCCCGATTTGAACTGCCGCAGTGCCGCGTCGCAATCCTTCAGCGCAAGCGGCAGATCCCGCCCGGCAAGCGCCCGAGTCCAGCAGCGGCCATTCATGGCTTCCGGCTGCTTGCTGTCGTCGGGATGGCCTTTGATCCAAAGGTCATAATTGGCGATCGCCTTGTCGAACTGATCAACCTGTTCAAAACCGCCGGCGAGAGCGAACCGCTCGTCCGCCTGTGGTGACAGGATGGCATCGGCAGCCTTCAAATCCTCGAGAGCATCGTCCTTGCGCTTTTGTTGGATCAGCATGAAGGCGCGTGCCAGCCGGATTTCAGGATCTTTCGGCGAGACTTTGACCGCCTGATCGAGATCGGCAAAGGCGGCCTTCCCGTTTCCGGAAAGGAACTGCGCCCGGGCTCGCTCAAGCAGATAATGTCCATTGCCCGGGTCCATCGAAACCGCACGGTCGAGATCCGCAACCGCAGCCTTGTAGTCTCGGCGCGAGGTTTCCGCGGCGCCGCGGCGGCTGAATCCCGCGGCGTCCGTGGGATCAGGGCCGTTATCGGCCGCGATCGTTTCCGCCGCCCCCGATTGGTCGATGATCTTGGCCGGTTTTACGTTGAAGACGGGACCGCCATTGTAGGTGAAGTACATCCGCTCCAATTTGTTGGACACGTAGACGCGATGGGACAGGAAGAAATCTGCGCCGATCAGCATCTCTGCGTCCGGCATTTGGAGGTCGGCCATCATCAGCTTGATGTTCTGAATTTGCTCGGTGCCGATCGCCACGTTCTGTATCGGAGCGAGCCACGCCTGAACCGTGGAACGCCCGAGTCCGCTCACCCGTCCGATCGGAATTACACCCGGAGTCGACGGCTTCAGGCCCAATCGGCTCGCGGCCTGCAATGACAGGAGCGATGTCGCGGCGCCGGTGTCGAACATTGCCCGAATCCTGACGCCGTTTACGTAGATCGTGCCGATCGTGTGTGGGTGCATTTCGTCACGAGGGTCGATTGGGAGGCTCGATTCTGGTTGCTGTCCGGCCCAGTAGGCGAAATCGTCATTCCGCGAGCAACCTGCCGCCCGCATCAGGCGGATCGCGCCGTGTCCCAAGTCATACTCGACGTCGCCAATCCCGAGGATATTCTGCCCGATGAGGCCGGCCGCACCGAATTCGCTGCCGGCGACGACGAATTGGATATTGTGAAGAGGGTTGCCTGCCAGATCCAGCGTTTGCACACGCGTCAGGTATGTTCTTCCCGCCTCCCCGCCGACGCCTTCCACTCGCACCGGTGAATATTGCAAAGGAAGCCCCAGTTCCTGCGCCGTCCCCGGAGAAATGGTGCTGAAGAAGGCTCCGCTGTCGATAATGAACGGAAGCGTTCGCCCATTCACGCCGATATCAGCCAAGGGCGTGGCGCCCTGCATGGTGATTTTGAATTCGAGGAGCTGACCCACCTCGCACGCGGCGTTGGCTTCAGACGAAATGAACAGCGCAGCAAGAGCGGCGAATAAAATCTTGCGCATCAGCGGCCCCCCGCTCCCCCGAGATCGCTCCCGAGACTCATGCCGCGACCGGAGAACAGGACCGATGTTATCAAAGCCTGTTTAGGGATCAACCTGCGTTTTTGTTGATGGATGAGAGCTGGGTCCCCTCTGACCGAACAAGAAAGCCCCGCGATTTCTCGCGGGGCTTCTCATTCGGCATGCTGATCCGCTCACGGTAGCGCGGAATGCGCGCACGCCAAGTGATCGTTGGTTAGTCTTCGTCGTTTCCGGTGAGGAACGCAGGCGCGAATTCGGGAGCAGGTCCCTCGTCGCCGCCTTCGCCGGGCTCCCGCCGAGGTCCGCGCTCGCCACGTTCGCCGCGCGGTCCACGGTCCCGGTCACGTCCGCCATCGCGGCGCGGACCGCGGTCGCGGCCGCCACGGCCACGGTCCCCGCGATCGCCCCGGTCCCCACGGCCTTCACCGCGCGGACCACGGTCGCCGCCTTCGCGCGGCTCCCTCGGCGGACGCGTGTCGGGCAGTTCTTCGCCCGTTTCCTGGTCGACCAGCCGCATCGACAGCCGCACCTTACCGCGCGGGTCGATCTCGAGCAGCTTGACCTTCACCTCCTGACCTTCGGAGAGGACGTCGCGGACATTCTCGACCCGCTCGTTCTTGATCTCCGACACGTGCACCAGCCCGTCCTTGCCGGGCATGAAGGTCACGAACGCGCCGAAATCGACGATGTTGGCGACCTTGCCGGTGTAGATGTGGCCGACTTCCGGCTCGGCGACGATGCCCATGATCCAGTTGCGGGCGGCCTCGATCTGCGAAAGATCGGACGAGCTGATCTTGATGGTGCCGTCGTCGTCGATGTCGACCTTGGCGCCGGTCTCCGCGACGATCTCGCGGATGACCTTGCCGCCGGTGCCGATGACTTCGCGGATCTTGTCCTTCGGCACCTGCATCGTTTCGATGCGCGGCGCGTGGGCTGAAAGCTCCGTGCGCACCTGGCCGAGACCCTTGGCCATTTCGCCGAGGATGTGAGCGCGGCCGTCCTTCGCCTGGGCGAGGGCAGTCTTCATGATCTCCTCGGTGATTCCGGCGACCTTGATGTCCATCTGCAGCGAAGTGACGCCGTTGGAGGTGCCGGCGACCTTGAAGTCCATGTCGCCGAGGTGGTCCTCGTCCCCGAGGATGTCACTGATGACGGCATAATCCTTGCCTTCGAGGATCAGACCCATCGCGATTCCGGCGACTGGCGCCTTGATCGGAACGCCCGCGTCCATGAGAGCGAGGCTGCCGCCGCACACTGTCGCCATGGACGAGGAGCCGTTGGACTCGGTGATGTCGGAAAGAACCCGGATCGTGTACGGGAACTCCTCCGCCGTCGGCAGCATCGGGTGGAGCGCGCGCCAGGCGAGCTTGCCGTGACCGACTTCGCGACGGCCCGGAGCGCCAAAGCGGCCGACTTCGCCGACCGAATAGGGCGGGAAGTTATAGTGAAGCATGAAGCGCTGGTAGGAGAGGCCCTCCAGCCCATCGATCATCTGCTCCGATTCCTTGGTGCCCAGAGTGACGCTGACGATCGCCTGGGTTTCACCTCGGGTAAACAGCGCCGAGCCGTGGGTGCGGGGCAAGAAGCCCACCATCGCCTCGATCGGACGGACCGTCTTGGTGTCACGGCCGTCGATGCGGCGGCCTTCCTGCAGGATCGCGCCTCGGACGATGTCCGCCTCAAGGCTCTTCACCACCTTGCTGGCGACAAGCTGCTCCTGCGGGTCCGCGTCGGCGAAGGCCTCGGCGGCCTTGGCGCGAGCGTCGTTGAGGGCGTTGGAACGCTCCTGCTTGTTGGTGAGCTTGTAGGCGGCCTCGATGTCCTTGCCGACGAGCGTCTTGAGCTTCTTCTTGATCTCGGCCTTGTGCTCGGCGTCAGTCTTGAGTTCCCAGGGCTCCTTGGCGGCTTTTTCAGCCAGGCTGATGATCGCGTTGCAGACCTTCTTCGACGCTTCGAAGCCGAACATGACGGCGCCGAGCATCTCGTCTTCGGAGAGCTCCTTGGCTTCGGATTCAACCATCATCACTGCGCCGGGGGTACCGGCCATCACCAGATCGAGAGAGCTTTCCTTCTGCTGCTCAGGGCTGGGATTGAGGATGTATTCGCCATCCTTGAAGCCGACGCGCGCTGCGCCGATCGGGCCCATGAACGGAACGCCAGAGATAGTGAGCGCTGCCGACGCCGCGATCATCGCGACGATATCGGGCTCGTTCTCGCCGTCGTAGGAGAGGACCTGCGCGATCACGAGGACTTCATTGTAGAAGCCTTCGGGGAACAGCGGACGGATCGGCCGGTCGATGAGGCGGGAGGTGAGCGTTTCCTTCTCGGTCGCTCCACGCTCGCGCTTGAAGAAGCCGCCCGGGATCCGGCCGGCCGCGGAGAATTTCTCCTGATAGTGAACGGTGAGCGGGAAGAAATCCTGCCCCGGCTTCACGGACTTGGCGGCAGTGACCGCGCAAAGAACGACGGTTTCGCCGAGGGTCGCCAGAACGGCGCCGTCGGCCTGACGGGCAACGCGGCCCGTTTCGAGCTTCAGGGTCTTCCCTCCAAGCTCGATTTCTACGGTTTTGATGTTGAACATGCTTTTTCCTTCACTCGGCGCCCTATGCGCTCGAGGTCATCAAGGCAGACAGCCGGTCTGCGAGCGGTTCGGGGCGTTCTTCTATGCCCCAGAGTGAGCGGTCGAATTACCTCTCACTCGTCTCCCCGGCGAGGCCGGGGTCCAGCTCGAAAAAGAACTGGATCCCGGATCACGGGACCCCATCAAACTACTACTTTGATGGGCACCCTGTCCGGGATGACAAAAAGGCGCCCGAAGGCGCCTTTGTCACTTACGAAGACCCAGCTTCGCAATCAAATCGGTGTAACGCTGCTCGTCTTTCTTCCGAAGGTAATCCAGCAGCGAGCGGCGCTGGTTGACCAGCATCAGGAGCCCGCGCCGCGAGTGGTTATCCTTCGCGTGGCTCTTGAAATGCTCGGTCAGGTTGCTGATGCGCTCGGTCAGGATCGCGACCTGGACTTCCGGCGAACCGGTGTCGGTGTTCCCACGGCTATGTTCCTTGATCAGCGCCTGCTTGCGCTCTGCGGTAATCGACATTCGTTTTACTCCGCGACATCGAGCAAATTGAAACCCCGGACGACCGTCAGGCCGTCGGCCAGGGCTTCGACCAGAGCGACCGGAGTTCCCTCACAGGTCGCAAGCTGAAGCCCGGGCATCACCGGGAATCCGGCAAGGCGCTGTCCATGTTTGAGCAGCTGTGCCTGGCCGGGGGTGACAGGGAGGGCCGGGATGTCGTCCAGCGCAGCTTCCATCGGAAGCACCGCCCGTGTCAGGTCGCGCGCCTTAGCGAGTTCGTTCAGAAAGTCCAGCGAAATGGCCGTTGTGAGGCCGAACGGACCGGCGCGCGTACGTCTAAGATAGGTGACGTGCCCCGCGGTTCCAAGCGCGCGGGCGATATCGCGGGCCAGGGAGCGGATGTAGGTGCCCTTGGAGACGGTGACGGAGAGGGTGATGATTTCCTCCCCGGAACGGGGAGGGGGACCGCCCGCCGAAGCGCGGGTGGTGGAGGGGGCCCCCTCCGTCAGTCCTTCGGACTGCCACCTCCCCGGTCCGGGGAGGATTTTCAGATCGTGAATAGTCACCCGCCGCGGCTTCAGTTCCACCTCTTCGCCCGCTCTCGCTCGGGCGTAGGCGGCCTTTCCATCGACCTTCAGCGCGGAATAAGCCGGCGGGACCTGCTCGATTTCGCCGGTGAAGCGGGGGAGCATCGCCTCGACTTGCTCCAGCGTTGGACGAACATCATTTCTCCCGACCACCTCGCCCTCGGCGTCGAGCGTATCCGTCTCTTCGCCGAAGCGGATCGTGAACTCATATGCCTTAGTCGCGTCGAGCATCCGCCCGGCCAGCTTGGTCGCCTCGCCGATGGCGATCGGGAGGACGCCGCTCGCCAATGGATCGAGAGTCCCGCCGTGCCCGACCTTGCTCTTCGGCTCCCCGGCCTCGCGGAGCGCGCGCTTCACGGCGGTGACCGCCTGCGTCGAGCCGAGGCCGAACGGCTTGTCGAGGATGATCCAGCCGTGGATCAAACCGGCCATTCGCCCTTCAGGATCGCGAAAAGCACGGTATCGCGGACATGCCCGTTCCAGGTGATCCGGTCGGCGCGCATGACGCCTTCGCGGACGGCGCCGAGCTTCCGCATCGCCGCCTGCGATCGCAGATTGCGGCGATCGACCTTGAACTCGACCCGCCGGAAGCCGCAGCCGAACGCGAGCTCCAGCATCATGGCCTTTATACGCCGGTTGAAGCCGGTGCCGCGGAATTTCGGCCGATAATAGGTGCCGCCGATTTCGAGCGTGCCTCGCTTCTCATCGATCGCGAAGAAGCTCGACATTCCGGCCAGTTCGTCTCCCTCGAAAAGCACGAAGACTCGAGCCTTAGGATCGGAGGCGTAGCTATCGATCGACTTATCGAAGGCTTCCGGACCGAAGTTGGATGCGTAAATCGCCCAGATGTCGGGATCCTCGGCACACGCGGCTTTCAGCGCCTCGCGATGCTGTTCGGTGAACGGCTCGGCCCTGCATCCGTCGCCGGTCATCGACGCAGAGAGCGATTGAAGGTCAATCATACCAGAGCGTGCGAGTTGCTCGATATTTTGGCTGCCAGGCACCCTGCTTATACTCCACCGCCCACAGATCGGGTGGCGGATACATGCCATCCGCACGCGTGCCGACCTCGACGAATGCCCAGCTACCGTTGAATGTCGGACGCGAAGCATACCAGTGCACAACCATTTCCGTGTTTCCCTCAAGCGCGCAGGGCCCGCTCACCGGCCTGTCTTGCTTCGAGAGGATTAGCGGCGGAGGCACTCGGCTTATTCGGCCGTTTCGCATGCCCAAAGGGTTCGCCCCTCGCGCGGCTGCGAAAAGAAGATCCACTTTGCGCGCGAGGGACGCCGGCAACGGCTTTCCCGTCGCAGTTGCCCAGTCACCCCAATCGCTTCGTTTTCTGCCCGCTAGATTCCATTTGGGGTCTAGCGTTGGTTCAACACATGGGCTCACCTGAGCTGGCAAATCCTGGGCGAGGTGTTGGAGCACCGCATAAATCACCCGATTGCTGCTGCGTGGCGCCGGCGCCGCTGCCATGGAAATGAATGCTCCAACGAGCAGAGGCGCTCGTGAGAATCTCATTCTTCCCTCAAATCCTGCGCGACCTTGGGCGAGCGGAGGATGGCGTCGATATGCCCGCCTTCCTCGAAGCTCTCGTCGGGAATGAACTTAAGCTTCGCCGCATATTTCATCCGGACGCGGTGCGCGACCTCGCGCTGGAGGAAGGCAGTGTTCTGGCGAAGCGCCTTCAGCACCTTTTCCTCATCCTGTCCCAGCAGCGGCTTCACGAACACGGTCGCGTGGCGGAGGTCGGGTGACATGCGCACCTCGGTGATGCTGACGAGGTGCGACTGAAGCACGTCGTCGTGCACCTCGCCGCGCTGCAGCAATTCGCTCAGCACATGGCGCACCTGCTCGCCGACGCGGAGCAGCCGGACGGAGCGGCCTTCACTGGTCTCGTTGCGGCGCATCAGCCCTTCGAATCCGTATCGAGGCGGGTGAAGAAGGTCAGGCGATTGCTTGCGGGGTCGGCGATCGTGATCTCGCGCGTTCCCCACGGCGTCTCCTGCGGCTCGCCGGGACGCGAATTGCCGAATTCCTTGGCGCGAAGCTCGGCCATGTAAGCGGAGACGTCGTCGACCGGGATCCGGAGCGCCGCCCCCGGGCAGCCGTCGCCATAATGTTCGGAGAGATGAAGGTGACACTCGCCCTTCTTCACACCCATGTAGAGCGGCGCCCATTCCTCGAAGCGATGCTCGAACACCAGCTCGAAGCCGAGGAAGTCGAGATAGAAGGCTTTTGTGCGCTTCTCGTCGAAGCTGCGCAGGATCGGGGTGGGGGCGCCGAACATCATCATCACATCCAGAAGGGAACACCGAACATCAACACCACCGCCGCCGTAAACCAAACACAGCCAGCGTCACCGAGACAGCCTAGGGCGCGAAAGAAGGATTCAGCACGCCCCTGGCGCGTCGCCATATCTTCGTCGGAAGGCTCCTCGCTCACAGTGTGCGAGCGCGCTCCTCGACCTCGAACACTTCGAGACTGTCACCCGGCTTGATGTCGTTCGTATCGGCCAGCAGAACGCCGCACTCGAGACCCGAGACCACTTCGGCCACATCGTCCTTGAAGCGCCGGAGCGAGCTGATCGTCGTCTTCGACACGATGACGTCTTCGCGCGTGAGGCGGGCGTTGAGCCCCTTGCGGATGACGCCTTCGAGCACAAGCAGGCCAGCCGCCTTGTCCTTCTTGCCCGCCGGAAAGACTTCCTGGACGCGAGCGCGGCCGACCACCGTCTCGATGATCTCCGGCCCGAGCTGGCCGCCCATCGCCGCCTTCACCCAATCGGTGAGGTGGTAGATGACGTCGTAATAGCGGAACTCCACCTTGTTGCGCTCGCCGACTTCGCGTGCTTTCGCATTGGGGCGGACGTTGAAGCCGATGATCGGCGCTCCGCTCGCGCTTGCCAGCGTGACGTCGCTCTCGGTGATCGCGCCAACTCCCGAGTGGAGCACCCGGACCTTGATCTCGTCGGTCGAGAGGCGGTTGAGGGCATGGACGATCGCTTCGACAGAGCCGTGCACGTCCGCCTTGACGACCAGCGGGAATTCCATCGTGGTCGACGCGTGGTTGGCGAACATATTCTCAAGGCTGACTGGCGCGGCGGTGGTTCGCTTCCTGTCGAGAACGCCTTGGCGATAGGCTGCCACTTCGCGCGCCCGGGCCTCGTTCTCGACGACTGTGAACGCATCGCCCGCCGAAGGAACCGCCGACAGCCCAAGGACTTCGACCGGAACCGACGGGCCTGCTTCCTTCACCTGACGGCCGTGATCGTCGATCATCGCGCGGACCTTGCCCGAGCTGGCGCCGGCGACGAACACATCGCCGACCCGGAGTGTGCCCTTCTGAACCAGCACGGTTGCGAGCGGCCCACGGCCCTTGTCGAGCTTGGCCTCGACCACCGTGCCTTCGGCGGGGCGGTCGGGATTGGCCTTAAGCTCGAGGATTTCGGCCTGCAGCTGGATCGACTCCAGAAGCTTGTCGAGATTTGTCTTCTTGAGAGCGGAAACTTCGACGTCCTGGACGTCCCCGCCCATGTCTTCGACGATCACCTCGTGCTGGAGCAGCTCCTCGCGCACTTTCTGCGGCTTGGCTTCGGGCTTGTCGATCTTGTTGATGGCGACGATCATCGGGACGCCGGCCGCCTTGGTGTGATTGATCGCCTCGATCGTCTGCGGCTTGAGGCCATCGTCCGCCGCGACCACCAGGATCACGATATCGGTGACGTTGGCGCCCCGAGCGCGCATCTCGGTGAAGGCTTCGTGGCCCGGCGTATCGAGGAAGGTGACCTTCGACTTGTCGGGCAGAGTGACCTGATAGGCGCCGATATGCTGGGTGATCCCACCGGCCTCACCAGAGACGACATCGGCGCCGCGGATCGCGTCGAGAAGCGACGTCTTGCCGTGATCGACGTGGCCCATGATCGTTACGACCGGCGGCCGTGCCTTCAACGTCTCAGGCGCATCGTCCTCGCCGCCGATCCCGATCTCGACATCGGATTCGCTGACTCGCTTGATGTTATGCCCGAACTCGGTGACCAGAAGCTCGGCCGTGTCCTGGTCGATCGTTTGGGTCAGAGTGACCGGCATGCCCATCTTGAAGAGGGCCTTTACGAGGTCGGCGCCACGCTCGGCCATTCGGTTGGCGAGCTCCTGCACGGTGATTGCCTCAGGCACCACGACGTCGCGAACCTGCTTGGCCGATGGGCCGGCTTCCTGATGGTGCCGCTTTTCCTTCTCGCGAGCGCGGCGCAGCGCGGCCAGCGAGCGGGCGCGGCTGTCGTCCTCGTCGGAGAGTGCGCGAGTGACGGTGAGCTTGCCGCGATGCCGGTGCTCTTCGCGACCGCGCGATGGGCGGGCCGGTTCGGGCCGCTTGGCTGCCGGCGCATGCGGGCGACGGGGACCGCGGTCCTCCTCTTCCTCCTCGGTAGCTTGGGGAGCAACTTCAGTCTCGGCAGGCGCTTCGGTGAGTCGCTTCGCCTCTTCCTCAGCCTGACGGCGGGCAAGCTCGGCGGCTTCCTCTTCGGCGCGGCGATTTTCCTCGGCCCGACGGCGTTCTTCTTCCGTCGCGTCCTTGAGCGCGCGCTCCTCACGCCGCCGAGCTTCCTCCAGCGCCGTCATGCGCGCCTCTTCGGCTTCACGAAGCAGCTGGGCCTGCCGCTCCTTGCGAGCGGCAATATCGTCGACCGGGCTTGAGCGCGGCGGCGTGCGCGGTGCTGGCGCCGGCTTCGGAGCGGGCGCCGGCTTGGGCGCTTCGGCTACGGGTTCCGGCGCCTTCGGCTGCTCGGGCGTTGCGCCCGGCGGCCCGAGAACTCGCCGTTTCTTGACCTCGACCACGACCGTGTTCGACCGGCCATGGCTGAAGCTCTGCTTCACCTTGCCGGTTTCCACCGTGCGCTTGAGGCCGAGCGGAGCCCGAGTTCCAAGCTTCGGTTTTTCGGTCTGATCGGTCATTCTGTTCCTTCAACTTCTACAGCCGAGCCGGTCCCCGAGGCGGGATCGCCGCCTTCCAGGCCGGCTTCGGGATCAATGAAAGCACGCCACCGAGCAAGCGCGCAATGCACGCGAGCCGCAGCGGCGGGTTCAATCAGGGCGACATGTACCACATTTTCGCGCCCCAACGCCAATGACAAGATAGTGCGCTCCTCCGGGAATATCACCCCCCGGGAGGCGGCGCCTCCAACGCGCCAGGCCTGGTCGAGCCGCTTGCGGCCGTCCTCGCCCGCATCCGCCGCGTGGATGAGCAGATGCACCTTGCCGGATCGGGCCGCGATTTCGACCTTGTCGGCCCCGTTGATCAGGTTGCCCGCGCGCGCTTCCATCCCGAGACGATCCAGCGCGGCTTGGCGAAGCGCTCGCTCGGTTTGCTCACCGAGATCCGCCGGAACGGTGACGTCGCTGGTTTTGAAGGCACGCTGAAGCGCCCCCTTCAGCTTGCCGTTTACGATACTTCCGTCGAGCTTCGCCCGGTCGACCCCAATCCACGCCCCACGACCCGGTGCTCGCGCGCGAACGTCGGGAGCAACCGAACCGTCCGGCCCTAAGGCCAGACGGATCAGCTCATCCCGACTGCCCTTGCGCCGGGTGAGGACGCAGGTGCGTTCGGAAGAATGGCTGTGCTCCTGCGGAGGCAGGAGCCCAGACCTTTTGTTCAAGGGCTGGACCCCTGCCTCCGCAGGGGAACGATTGTCGATCGCTACAGGATCATTGTGAGGATTCCGCATCGGCGGCCTCCTCAGTCTTCGGCTCGTCCTCGAACCAGTGCGCGCGGGCGGCCATGATGATCTCGTTGCCCTGCTCCTCGCTGAGGCCATATTCGGCGAGGATTCCGCCCTTGTCCTCGGGGCGGTTGCTCGGCTCGCGTTGGCGGCGCTGCTCGGCGCGCTTCTTCTGCACCAGCTCGTCGGTGGCGAGGTCGGCAAGATCGTCGAGAGTCTTGATCCCGGCCTTGCCGAGCGTGACAAGCATTTGCTCGGTCAGGTGCGGCATTTCAGCGAGCGCGTCCTCGACGCCCAGGCTGCGACGCTCCTCGCGGGCAGCGGCTTCGCGGCGCTCGAGCGCCTCGGTGGCGCGGCTCTGAAGCTCCTCGGCGATTTCCTCGTCGAGGCCCTCGATCGAGCTGATTTCCTCGGCCGGCACGTAGGCGACTTCCTCAAGCGTGGTGAAGCCTTCGGCCACCAGAAGCTGAGCGAGGGTCTCATCGACGTCGAGCTCGGTCTGGAACATCTCGGAGCGTTCGACGAACTCGCGCTGCCGCTTCTCGCTCGCGTCGGCCTCGGTCAGGATGTCGATCTGCGAGTTGGTGAGCTGCGAGGCGAGCCGCACGTTCTGGCCCCTGCGGCCGATTGCGAGGCTGAGCTGATCGTCGGGGACGACAACTTCGATCCGGCTCTCTTCCTCGTCGATGACGACGCGGCTGACGGTCGCCGGCTGGAGACCGTTGACGACGAAGGTCGCGAGATCCTCCGACCACGGGATGATGTCGATCTTCTCGCCCTGAAGCTCCTGAACGACCGCCTGGACCCGGCTGCCCTTCATTCCGACGCAGGCGCCGACAGGATCGATCGAGCTGTCGCGGCTGATCACGCCGATCTTGGCGCGGCTGCCCGGATCGCGGGCGGCGGCCTTGATCTCGATGATTCCGTCGTAAATCTCCGGTACTTCCTGAGCGAACAGCTTCTTCATGAAGTCCGGATGAGCGCGCGACAGGAAGATCTGCGGTCCGCGGGCTTCGCGGCTGACCCGAAGGATCAGGGAACGGATTCGGTCGCCGACCCGCACCATTTCGCGCGGGATCTGCTGGTCTCGGCGGATCACCCCTTCGGCTCGGCCGAGGTCGACGACAACGTGGCCGAACTCGACGCGCTTCACGACACCGGTGATGATCTCGCCGGCGCGATCCTTGAATTCCTCATACTGGCGCTCGCGCTCCGCATCGCGAACCTTCTGGAAGATCACCTGCTTGGCGGCCTGCGCGGCGATCCGGCCGAATTCGATCGGCGGCAGCGGATCGACGATGAAGTCGCCGATCGCGGCGCCCTTCTGCAGCTTCTGCGCGCCCTTGAGGTCGATCTGCTTGAAGTGATCGTCCACCTCTTCGACGACTTCGAGGACGCGCCACAGGCGAAGATCGCCGCTGTTCGGATCGAGCTTGGCGCGGATGTCGTTCTCGGCGCCGTAGCGGGCGCGGGCGGCGCGCTGGATCGCGTCTTCCATCGCCTCGATGACGATGCCCTTGTCGATCAGCTTCTCGCGAGCGACGGCATCGGCAATCGCCAGCAATTCGGCCTTGTTCGCAGTCGCGGCTGCAGGTGCTGCGGTCGCCATGTCTTCTAACCTTCCGTCTTGATGAGGTCCGCCCCTTCGGTGCTGAGCGGGTTGGTTGCGTTGATGAGATCGTCGGTCAGCAGCAGCTTGGCCGACGCGATGGAGGCAAAGGGGACGGAATAATCCTTCCCATCCTTGCCGAGAATGTGGACGACACCGCCAACGCCGGTGCCGCGGATTGTGCCGGAGAATTGCTTCCGTCCACCCATCGGCTCCACGAGCGTGACGCGTGCTTCATGACCGCACCAGTCGTCATAATCCTTGAGGCGGGTCAGTGGGCGGTCGATCCCCGGCGAGCTGACTTCCAGTCGATAGGAGTCGGTGATCGGGTCCGCAACATCCAGAATATCGGAAAGCTTCCGAGAGATCGTCTCGCAATCGCTGAGGTCGAGCTGCCGTGTGTCCGGCCGCTCGGCCATGATCTGCAGCGTGGGATCGGATCGGCCGCCGACCATGGCGACTCGCACGAGCTCATAGCCGAGGCTTCTTACCTCGGGCTCGATCAGCCGTGTCAGTTCGCCGATATCGGCCATTACCATCCTTCAAAACCCAAACGTCTGTCGGACCGGCCTCCGTAGGAGACCAGCCTCAGCATCAATTACGATGTCGAGGAGACGAGCGCGATATAGGCTTGTGAAGCAACGCACGCAAGGCAAAGCGTTGACAGGATGACGCGTTGGCGCGCTTTCTGGAGCGGCTTTGAGAATCCGCCATATTTTCCTTCCGGCGCTGGCCCTGCTGCTCTCCGCGCAGGCTCCAGCGCCCGTCCAGCTCGCCAACCCTTTCTTCGGCGTCGACAACGGCGGCAATACCGTCCCCGGCGCCACCGTTCCGTTTGGATTTGTCGAGCTTAGCCCCGACACGACGCATGGTGAGACCAGCGGCTATGATTCCCACGGGCTGATCATCGGCTTCAGCCACACGCATGTCAGCGGCACCGGCGGCGCGTCCAAGTACGGCAATTTCCGGGTCACTCCTGCGATCGGCGAGGATGCGTGGGACAATCTCGCCTTCCCGCGCTCGGCCGAGCAGGCCAGCCCCGGTTACTATGCCGTCACCATCGGCCGCCCCGGTAAGCAGATCAGGGTTGAGCTGACGGCAGACCGCCTTGCCGGGTTCCACCGCTATATCTTCCCTGCAACCTCCGAGGCCCGGATCTTTCTCGACGCCAGCGCGACGATCCCGCTTGGCGGCGGCGGTCCGCGAAGCGATGGCGGAACGGTGAGGGTGATCGACGCGCGTCACATCTCAGGATCGATGACCTTCGAGGGAGGCTGGGGAAAGCAGGCGAAGTATACTTTGCATTTCTGGGCCGAATTCGACCGGCCGGCGGTGGATGTCGGGCGATGGCAGTCGGCGCGGGGGAGCTTCACGCGAATTGCCGGCACGGGCTCGTCGGAAGGCGGCGACACCAGGAAGGGTCTCGACAACCGCCTCGGCACCTATGCCACGTTCGACACGCGCCAGAATGTGACGATCCAGATGAAGCTCGGCGTCTCCTTCGTCAGCGTCGATCAGGCGCGGCGAAACATGGAGGAAGAGCGGCCGGGCTGGTCGTTCAACCAGGCGCGATCCGCCGCGCAGGCGAAGTGGGCGGAGGCGCTCGGGAAGATCGAGGTTGAAGGCGGGACCGATGCCCAAAGGCAGATTTTCTATTCGGCGCTGTATCGCGCTGAGCTGATGCCGCACGACCTCACCGGCGAGAATGTCTGGTGGCGATCGGCCGAGCCGCACTACGAGGATTTCTACACACTCTGGGACACGTTCCGGACCCAGAATCCGCTTCTGACCCTGATCGAGCCGAAGCGCGAGCGCGACATTGTCCGCTCACTGCTCGACACTTACGCCCACGATGGGTGGTTGCCCGACGCGCGGATCGCCGGGGCGACCGGCCCGAGTCAGGGCGGAAGCAACGGCGACGTCGTTGTCGCCGACGCCATCGTGAAGGGGCTTGGCGGTTTCGACGAGAAGCTGGCGCTAGATGCACTTCTGAAAGACGGGGACGTGCAGTCCGACGATCCGCTCAACCACGGCCGCGAGCTCAAGGATTATCTGTCGCTCGGCTACATGTCTCTTTCGCAGAACCGCTCCGCCTCGCGAACGCTCGAATATGCCTATAATGATTATGCGATCGCGTCGGCCGCGGCGAAGCTTGGACGTGCGGATATCGCACAGCGCTTCGCGAAGCGGTCGCTGAACTGGGCGAACCTGTGGGATTCGAAGCTCGGCTGCATTCATCCGCGCTACGCCGATGGCCGGTGGCTTGAGAATTTCGACTGCGCCAGGGAATATCCCGACGCGACCAGCGAATGGTGGGATGCGCCCTTCTACGAGGGCTCGTCCAATCAATATTCGACGTTCGTCCCGCAAGATGTCGCCGGGCTAATGCAGCGCCTCGGTGGGAAGCCGCAGTTCGTCGCCTGGCTCGACCGCCTCTTCGACACGCACCAGTACAATCACGGCAACGAGCCCGATATTCTCGCGCCCTTCCTCTATATCCACGCGGGCCGCCCGGATCGCACCGAAGAACGCGTGCGGGCGATCATGGCAAAGGATTACAAGGCGGGGAGGGCGGGGCTCCCAGGTAATGACGACGCCGGAACGCTCTCGGCCTGGTACGTGTGGGCCGCGATCGGCCTTTTCCCGAACGCCGGGCAACCCTTCTATTACATCGGCTCGCCGGTCTTCACCCGAAGCGTGATCCATCTGGAGGGCGGGAAGACGTTCACTGTCGAAGCGCGGGGGACATCCGCAGCCAATCTCTACGTCGAGTCAGCCGAGCTGAACGGGAAGCCCCTCAACCGCGCGTGGCTGACGCACGACAAGATTGCGCATGGCGGGACGTTGGTTCTGCACATGGGATCTCGCCCGAGCCGCTGGGCAACAGATGCTCCGCCGCCGCCGCAGGTTGTGCCGCTACCGGCCTAGAGCGCGATTTTCTTCGCGGATCCTGACCCAAAGCACGGCCGCGTTGAGGATCGAGAAAGCGACAGCCGCCCACGGCAGGCCGAATACCAGCGGCAGCACGGCGATTTCACCGATCACGACCCAATAATTGGGATGGTTGAGGAAGCGGTAGAGGCCGCTCTCGACCAGCGGTGCGTCGGGAAGAACGATGATGCGTGTCGTCCAGCGAGGCCCCAGCGTCGCCAGCACCCACACCCGGGCAATCTGGAGCAAGGCATAGCGTGCCAACCAGAACCGGTAGACACCGCGCCAGGGAGCGATTGCCCACAGTGTCATCAGCCACAGCACATGCACGCCAACAATCACTGGATAGTGGCTTGCGCCATATTCGCGAGCGCCCTGCGCCATCAGCCTCGACGTGTTCCGCCGCGCGAGCCAAAGCTCGAACAGCCGTTCGAGCGTGACATACCCGAGAACCGCGACGGCGTACGGGTTCATACCGCTTCGAGAAGCAGGCTCGAGCAGGTGAAGCCGGGACCGAAGGCCGTCATCATCACCTCGTCCGGCATGCCGCGTTCGATGAGCCGTTCAAGAACGAACAGGACCGTCGGCGCGCTCATGTTGCCGTAATCGTGGAGGACTTCGCGTTCGAGGTTCAGTTCGCCCTGCGGAAGGTCGAGCGCGGTCTCGATTGCGTCGAGCACTTTCACGCCGCCCGGGTGGCAGCAGAAACGGTCGATGTCCTCCCGGCGCCGCCCCATCGCCGTCAGCATCTCGTCGGCAGCTGCGGACAGATTTTCTTCGATGAAGGGCGGGATCGCCCGGTCGAATACCACCGCGAGCCCCGGATCCTCGACGTCCCAGCCCATGATCCGCTGCGTATTCGGCCAAAGCTTCTCGGCGGCACCCGTGATCCTCGCCAGACAATGCGTGCCGCTGCGCACAACCGCGGCTGCGCCGCCGTCGCCGAACAGGGCGGTCGCCACAACTGCCGCGGGATCGTCGCTATCCAGGCGAATGGAAATCGAGCAGGTCTCGACGGTGACGAACAGCCAGTTGGTTCCTGGTTCGGAGTTGGCGAGGCGTGCTGCCGTCGCCAGTCCGCTGATCCCGCCGGCGCAGCCGAGCCCGAAGACGGGAACTCGCCGGACGTCGTTGCGCAGGCCAAGTCGCGGCCCAACTCGAGCCTCCAGGCTCGGTGTGGCGATGCCGGTGGTTGAGACGGTCACGACGCCGTCGATTTCGTGCGCCGAAAGCCCCGCGCGCTCGATCGCCTTGGACGCGGCTTCCTCGAATAACTTTTCCGTCGCTTCGAGGTAGACCGCATTCCGGTCTGCCCAGCCGTGGTGTTCTTCATACCATTGCGGCGGGGCGACGATGTGGCGGGTTGCGATCCCCGCATTGTCGAAGACACCGGCCAGTCGGTCGAACAGGGCTTTGTTGCCCCCAAATGCGCGGCGAGCGCGTTCCTTGGCTTCGGCCTGGCTAACCCTTTGGGGTGGGACGGCGGTGGCGAGGGAGAGAAGGCTGCAGGGATGCATCATTGCACTTTAGAGCGACAGAGCAGGCATTTGGTTCATTTTCGCGGCGGACTTTCGTCCAGGATGCGGTGGCTCACCATAGCGCTCCTCCTTGGCGTTTCGGCTTGCGGCGCCGCCCCGGCCAGGAACAGCGGCGATCCATCGGATTCCGCAAGCGCATCGCAGCCGTTCAAAACCTCGGTGATCGCGGCGTTCGATTCGCCGTGGGCGATTGCATTTCTTCCGGGCTCAACCGATGCCCTGGTGACGGAGAAGCCGGGGCAAGTCTGGCTGGTTGACGTCGCCACTCGCCAGACCCAGCCTGTAGCAGGGGTTCCGAAGGTGGTGAACTCAGGGCAGGGCGGACTGCTCGACATCGCGGTGTCGCCGCACTTCGGAAGCGATCGTACAGTCTACCTGACCTATGCCGAACCGTCGCCGAACGGCGGTAGCGGACTTGCCTTGGCGACGGCGCAATTCATCCAGGAGGGCGGCGGCGGGCGGCTTCAGGACCTGCAGGTGATCTGGCGCGATCCCGAGGGCGGCGACGGCGGGCAGTTCGGCGGACGGATCGCCTTCGCTCCCGATGGCAAATCGCTCTTCCTCAGCTCCGGCGAGCGGCAGCGGTTCACGCCCGCCCAGGATCCCAGTTCGCCGCTGGGCAAGATCCTCCACCTCACGCTCGACGGCAAACCAGCTCCGGGCAATCCCTGGGCGGGGAAGGTGGGTTCGGCAACCGTCGAGGTCATCAATCCGCCGGAGGATACCGAAGCAGCCAAACATGCGGACGGCCGCACCTTCCACTGGCCCGGACCAAACCTGACGCCAGCCGAAACCTGGACGCTCGGGCACCGCAATCCCTACGGTTTGGCCTTCGCCCCGGACGGGCGGCTCTGGGAAGCGGAGGCGGGGCCAAAGGGCGGCGACGAGCTCAACCTCATCGAGCCGGGCAAAAATTACGGCTGGCCGCTAGTTTCGGAGGGCGACAATTACAACGGCGTGCCGATCCCGCGCTCCTCGACCCGGCCCGACCTGGTGCCGCCGAAGCTCTACTGGACCCCGACGATCACACCAGGGGGGATGCTGATCTACACCGGCAACCTGTTCCCGCAGTGGAAGGGCGATGCGCTCATCCCGGGCCTCAACGGCGAGGCGCTTGTCCATATCCGAATCAGGGGATCAAACGCCGCGAAGGCGGACCGGTGGGACTTCGGTCAACGCCTCCGCGGGATCGCACAGGGGCCGGACGGAGCCGTCTACATCCTTGAAGACGGCTCCGATGCCAAGCTGCTGAAGCTTACGCCGGCGTCGTAACTTAGGCTGGCTGCTTCACCTTGCGCAGATATGGTTTCACCGTCTCCCAGCCTTCCGGATATTTCTCGGCTGCGGCTTCGTTCGAGACCGACGGAGGGATGATGCAGGCCTCGCCGTTCTTCCAGTTGACCGGAGTCGCCAGCGTGTGGCGATCGGTCAGCTGGACCGATTCCAGCAGGCGGAGGACCTCGTCGAAATTGCGGCCCGAATTCATCGGGTAGATCAGCATCGCCTTGATCTTCTTGTCCGGCCCGATGATGAAAACGGTGCGCACCGTCTGGTTGTGGGCCGAAGTGCGGCCCTCGTGCGTCCCCTGCTCTTCAGCCGGAAGCATGTTGTAGAGCTTGGACACGTGAAGATCGGTGTCGGCGATGATCGGGTAATTCACTTCCGCTCCGCCGACGTCCTTGATGTCGTCAAGCCAGCGCCCGTGGCTGTCGACCGGGTCGACCGATAGAGCGAGGATCTTGGTGTTGCGCTTGTCGAACTCCGGCTTGATCTTGGCCATGTAGCCTAGCTCGGTGGTGCAGACGGGCGTGAAATCCTTCGGGTGCGAGAAGAGAATGGCGTAGCTGTCGCCGATCCAGTCGTGGAAGTGGATCGTCCCCTGGGTGGTCTCCGCAGTGAAATCGGGCGCGATGCTGCCGATTCGAAGGTCCGTCATTTTGCATTCTCCTGGTGTTGTCCTGTCGCCGGCTAGGTAACAATTGGAATGGCGAACCGCACGGGAGCGGATTTCCATTTTTCGGCGGCAGGTTGGAAATTTATGCTCAGACGGGATGCGGGCGGGCCAAGGTTCATCCGTTGAGGCGGTGGCAATGAAGTTTCGCGCGATTTTTTGCTCTTACCGGTTTCGTGCTCCCTCGCCCGGAAGTTCACAAAGTTCATGAGCTCGCACGCGCGTGTACGCGCGCGCGAAAAGCCCGCCAGCAGCGCAACACGCCGCCGCTGACCGATGATGTGGCGTGGGAATGGTCCGGTGAAATCTCATCCAGCGAACAAAGCACAGAAGCGCGGGTGTAGGACAGAGGGTCGTCAACCATTCAGAGTCCGCTTTCGACCCATTGCGGACATTGGGATCCACCTCGCCTGAGCCGTCGGTTCGAATGGTCAGCTTTGTCTGGTAGCCTTAGAACTCGGGTTCTGCCTTCAGTCCTGTTTTTCCTCGACGAGTGCGCGGACACGATCCGCGTCGGCGGCCGCAACCGGGTTGTAGACGATCATGCTGAGTTCGGGACGGCCTTCGACGGCGAAGGATGAGAATTCGAGCTCAAGCAGGCCGCCCTTAGGGTGATTCAGGCGTTTGACACCTTCGGTGTGTGCGATCACCTCATTGTCCTGCCAATAGGCCGAGAATTCCGGGCTAATCGCCGACAGTTCGTCGATCAGCTGCGAAACCTGCTCCGTGGCTCCCGCACGTGCCACATCGATGCGAAAGCCCGCGACGACGGCCCGAGCAACGCTCTCCCGTTCGTGCTGGACATTGCGCGTCCGCTGACTCCCGAACATCAAGCGGAGAATGTTACGCTGCTCGCGTGGGACCTTCGCGTAGTCGGTGAAAAGCACGGCCGCCGCCCGATTCCACGCGATGACGTCCCACGTCAGGTTCTTGATGATCGCCGGGCTGATCTCGAATGCGTCAAGCACGCGCTGGAGCCGCGGAGTGACGGTGTCGGTGGATTTGTACCGAACTTCGGGTGGCCGGCCGAGGCCGAGGAGAAACAGGTGCTCCCGCTCCGGCTCGGTCAGCATCAGGCCCTTGGCGATGCGATCGAGAACATCGGCAGAGGGCGCACCGCCGCGGCCCTGCTCGAGCCAGGTATACCAGGTCGGGCTGATATTCGCGCGCAGCGCGACTTCCTCGCGACGCAAGCCGGGCGTTCGCCGTCTTCCTCCGGAAATGCCAAATGCCGCCGGATCCAGCCTGGTCCGGCGATCTCGAAGATAAGCTCCCAGCTGGTTTTGAACCTGCGGCATTTCGGTTCCTGTTTATACTTATACTAGGATACTGTCACTACTTTAATAGGGTAGTGATTAGACCCAAACGGAAAGGAGAACAAGCAGGAGAAGTCGAATGCGTGTATTTCTGACCGGCGCGACAGGGTTTATCGGGTCGCGCATCGTTCCCGAACTCATCGACGCCGGCCACGAGGTGGTCGGCCTGACGCGCTCCGACCAGGGCGCACGCTGGCTCGAAGAAGCCGGCGCCAAACCGTATCGCGGTACGCTCGAGGATCCGGAAAGCCTCGCGCGCGGTGCGGCGGAAGCCGACGCGGTGATCCACACGGCGTTCGATCACAATTTCGCGAACTTTGTCGCCAACACACAGAAGGACAAGCGGGTGATTCAGGCCATGGGCGCCGCTCTGGCCGGCTCCAACCGGCCGCTGATCATCACTTCGGGAACGGGCATGGGGAGCTTCGGGCCGGGGCAGATCGCGAAAGAAGACGTTGTCGATTGGAACAATCTCAATCCACGCATTGCTTCGGAAGTGGCTGCAGCCGACGCCGCCGAGAAAGGGGCATCGGTCGCGATTGTGCGGCTTCCGCAGGTGCATGATACGGTCAGACAGGGCCTTACCTCGTTTCACATCGAGATCGCGCGTGAAAAAGGGTTCGTCGGCTATGTCGGCGACGGATCGAACCGGTGGGCGGCAGCGCACGTGACCGATGTCGCACGCCTGTACCGGCTAGCGCTCGAAAAGCATGAGGGTGGTGTCCGCTATCATGCGGTCGCCGAGGAGGGGATCCCAATGCGTCAAATCGCCGAAGCAATCGCTGATCGCCTCGGCATTCCGGCGGTGTCGCTGTCGACCGACGAAGCGGAGAACTACTTCGGCTGGCTCGCGCCGTTCGCCTCTCTGGATATGCCAGCGTCGAGCAGCTGGACACGCGAGCGGCTGGGGTGGGAGCCGGTGGGACCGCGGCTAATCGCTGACCTCATGGCGATGGATCACGCAGAAGCCGCCGCCGCTTGAGGTGCTCTTCTGTGTCCGCTTTCCGCCCATTGCGGGCAGCGGCCGGGCGGCATAACTCTATGCCGAGAGTGAGGCTGTGATGCTTGTTGGTCTTCTTGCGGCTGCGGTGTCCTCGGCTACGCCGACTTCACCGGGTGATGCTTACAGCCAATGCATCGGCCAGAGTTCGAGCAATGCCGAGTTTGCCGAATGTGGCGAAGTCTACTTGCGGCGCCTGGAGGTTGCGCTGAAAATGGCCTGGAAACAAGGCCTATGGATCGCTTGACGACAAACAAAGCCGGTCCCAGCTGCTCCTGGAGCAGCGGGCGTGGATCGCGTTCAAAGATAAATCGTGTCGGTTCTGGACGAACAGCTCCGCTGGCCGCGAGGGCCAGGCTCTCCATTTTTATGGCTGTCGCGGTGCAATCGTCGAAGCGCGCATTTCGGATCTGAACGGCCTGTACGAGCTTACGCACCAAGACGAGCATTAGGGTCGCGTCCGCTTATCAGGGATCGTGAACCAGAGGCGTGAAGCGAGGTGTCCTCCCCGGCATTTTGGCTTTGACCGGCCGCAGCTCCCACTCCGTTGCGACATTCCGCAAGGGCCGCGCTATCAGGCGCGGATGAGACAGGTCGAGATCCTGATTACGGCGCCGATGATGCCGTCCGTCGTAGAGGCTCTGGAAGAAGCTTTTGTGCTGCATCGGCTGTGGGAGCACTCCGATCCTGGGGAGCTTCTGAGGACCATCGGTCCGAGCATCCGAGGGGTCGCGACCACCACGCTATTCGGTCGTGTCGACTCCGGGCTTCTCGACCAGCTTCCCGCCCTTGAGATCGTCGCGAGCTTCGGCGTGGGCTACGATAATGTCGACGTCGCCGCGGCGGCTGAGCGGGGCGTGGTGGTCACGAATACGCCGGGCGTGCTGGATGACGAGGTCGCCGATCTGACGGTGGGCCTTCTGATCGCAACTCTGCGGCAGATCCCGCAAGCCGACCGCTTTGTACGGGAGGGCCGATGGACCGAGGGTCCGTTTCCTCTCTCCTCCACCTTGCGAGGCCGCAGGATCGGAATGGTCGGCCTGGGGAATATCGGAAAGGCTGTGGCGCGGCGGCTGGCCGCCTTCGGCGTTCCAATCGCCTATCATGCCCGTTCGCGACAGCCTGGGGTCGCTTTGGACTATTATCCGACGATCACGGCCCTGGCCGAGGCCTCGGACGTCCTGATTGTGCTGGTTCCGGGCGGCGCAGCGACGAAGCATCTCATCGATGGCAATGTTCTGGCTGCGCTCGGGCCCAACGGGGTGCTGATCAATGTTTCCCGCGGGAGCGTCGTCGACCAACGCGCGCTGATAGCGGCATTGCAATCGGGCGCGATCCTTTCTGCCGGATTGGATGTTTATGAAGACGAGCCGCGCGTCCCGCGAGAACTGATGGAGATGAGCAACGTGGTGCTGCTTCCGCACATCGGATCGGCATCGGTTGAGACCCGCGACGCGATGGGAGCGCTGGTCGTCGAAAATCTGCGAAGCTGGTTTGAGCGCGGAACTCCGATGACGCCGGTTGCCGAGGTGCGGCATTTGGTCGGCTGAAGGAAGGCCGACGGATCTCGACGCAGAGGCAGCGGCATTACGGGCGTGCCGCTTACTTCAGACTGTCTCGAACGGGGGTTCTATACGCGCGGGGTTCTCCAGCCATGATGGAAGAGGGAGATTCTTCGAACGGAGGAAGTCGGCGTTGAACAGGCGCGACTGATAGCGGGTGGCCGGGTCGCAAAGAATGGTCACGATCGTCTTGCCGGGGCCGAGCGTCTTCGCCAGCCGGATCGCTCCGGCGACATTGACTCCGGTTGAGGTGCCGAGCGCCAGCCCTTCATGTTCGATCAGCGACCACAGCGTGCTGACCGACTCCGCGTCAGGGATGAGGAAGGCCTCATCGACGGTCAGCCCTTCCAGATTGCCGGTGATCCGGCCCTGGCCGATTCCTTCGGTGATCGAGCTGCCTTCGGAACGAAGCTCGCCGTTGGTGTAGTAATTGAACAGGGCCGCGCCGGGGACATCCGCGAGTGCAATTGTCACATCGGGCTTTCGCTCGCGAAGGGCCATCGCGACGCCGGCGAGGGTGCCGCCGGTGCCGACGGCGCTGACGAACGCATCGATCTTGCCGCCGGTCTGCTCCCAGATCTCGGGGCCGGTGGTCTTGATGTGCGCGTCACGGTTTGCCTGGTTGTCGAACTGGTCGGCGAAGATCGCGCCATGCTCGTGCTCGCGGGCGAGTTTCTCGGCGAGGCGGCCGGCGACCTTCACGTAATTGTTGGGGTTGCGGTAGGGGACTGCGGGAACTTCGACCAAGGCTGCGCCGAGCGCCCGGAGCGCGTCCTTCTTTTCCTGGGTCTGAGTCTCGGGGATGACGATCACCGTTTTCAGCCCGAGCGCGTTGCCGACGACGGTGAGCCCGATTCCGGTATTGCCGGCCGTGCCGTCGACGATAATTCCGCCGGGGCGGAGGCGGCCGCTCTCGATCGCGTCCCTCACGATTCCAAGCGCGGCGCGGTCCTTCACCGATTGGCCAGGGTTCATGAATTCGGCCTTGCCGAGGATCGTGCAGCCGGTCTCCTCAGAGGCTTTGCGTAGTTTGATCAGCGGCGTGTTGCCAATCGCGTCGAGCGTGGATTCGCGGATGTGCATGGGCGGCGCTTTAGGAGGCGAGCCGCCGGTAGCGCAAATAATAGGCGCGGCGGCCCTCGCGGGCGGCTTTCGCTTCGTAGCGAGTGCCGGGCCAGCCGCCCGGGCGCTGCAGGAAGTCCGAGGGTTTCTCCGCAGCCCAGTCGAATTGCTGCACATGCCGCTGCATGACCATCAGCGCCCATTCGAGATAGACCGGGTGGTCGGTGGCGATGCGGAATTCGCCGCCGGGTTTGATCTTTTCCGCGATGAGATCGATCGGACCGTCATTGACCATGCGCCGCTTGGCATGGCGGGCCTTGGGCCAAGGATCGGGGTGGAGCAGGTAGACGAAGCTGAGGCTGCCGTCCGGGACGCGCCGGAGCACCTCGAGCGCGTCGCCGCGCCACAGGCGGATGTTGGCGAGGTGCTGGTCGCGAATGTGGGCCAGGGCGGTGGCGACTCCGTTGAGGAACGGCTCGCAACCGATGAAGCCATGATCGGGCAGGAGGTCCGCGCGGTATGCGAGATGCTCTCCGCCGCCGAAGCCAATCTCAAGGTGGAGCGGGCAATCGTGCCCGAACAGCCGCTGGGCCGTGATTTCGCCATCGGCCGGGACCTCCAGCTTCGGCAGAAGCTCCTCGACCAACTGCTGCTGGCCGGCGCGGAGCTTGTGGCCGCTTGATCGGCCGTACAGCCGGTTGAGAGTGGTGGGATCGCCTTCCTTGTGCGCCGTCATCGCGGCTGCGCGTAGCTTCCGGACTCCCGCCGGGCAACGGCATGCCGGGAACTTTCAAGCGCACGCAAGCGTCCAATGAGCGCCCGCCGGATTGCGGGCATCCAATGGGAGAAGGTCATGAACGGCGACGACGTGACTCACGCGCACCCACAAAGCACCGCCAAGGTCGGCGGTCATCCGATCCACCCGATGCTTGTTCCGTTCCCGATCGTCTGTTTCGTCCTCACCCTGATCGTGGACATCGTGTTCCTCAACAACCACAATCCAGGCTGGGCGACGGCCTCTCGCTGGCTGCTCGGAGCCGGGCTGGTGATGGGGGCTTTGGCCGCTGTAGCCGGCCTCACCGATTTCATGGGCAGCGAGCGCATCCGAAGCATGAGCGACGCGCTTCAGCACATGCTCGCGAATGTGACTGCGGTGGTGCTCGAGATCGTCAACTTCATCATTCGCTACGACAACGATTCGGCGATTGGCAGCATCGGAGTTTATCTTTCCGGAGCAACGGTGCTGATCCTGCTCTTCAGCGGCTGGAAAGGCGGAGAGCTCGTCTTCCGGCACGGGATCGGCGTAACCGACCGCTAGTGCGGTGAGGCCCGCCAAGCCTTGATCCGGGTCGTCGACTTCAGGAAGGCCGTGATCGCGGGCGTGGCCGGCGCCGCTGCGATGGAGGTGGTGCTTCGAGGCTTCGCGATTGCCGGTCTCCCTGTGTTCGATCTCGTCCAGGAATTGGGAGCGGTGGTTTTCCACCATTCGCACCTGCTCGGCTGGGCTGTCGGACTCGGCGCACATGCTTTCGTCGGAGTGATGTGGGCGTTGTTCTACGCCTACTTCTTCTGGTCGCGGCTGGATTTGACTCCGCCATTGCAGGGTCTGGCCTTTGCCGCAGTTCCGGCGGTGCTGGCGCTATTCATCGTCCATCCGCAGATGACTCTGATGCAGATGGATCAGGATATGATCCGGGTCAGCGCTCCAATGCTGCTTGGAACTATCGGCGTTCGGGAGGTCAGCGGTATCCTGCTCAGCCATGCGGTTTACGGGCTGGTGCTTGGGAGCCTGTATATACGACCGGTCGGTTATAAGGTTGGGTCACGGCCGAGCGTCGCCAGGAAGAAGTCAGTCCGGCCTCGCCGTCCAGTCGAGCGGCGCCGGGATGGCGGCTTCATGTTCGCGACGGGAATCGAATGCAGCTATCCGACGATCGACAATGGCCGCTGGCGCCGGGATGAGTTGGAATCATGCGGCCATTACAAGCACTGGGCCGAGGATTTCGAGCTCGCGCGTGAAATCGGGGTTACGCACATCCGCTATGGTCCGCCGCTTCACCTGGTCTTCCAGGGCGCCGGACAATACGACTGGTCGATAATCGATGAACCGATGGCGGACCTGAAGGAGTGCGGCCCCGAGCCAATCGTCGATCTCTGCCATTTCGGAGCGCCGGACTGGCTCGGCAATTTCCAGAACGAGGACGTTGCCAAAGCCTTGCCGGAATATGCGGCGGCCTTCGCCGAGCGCTATCCGTGGGTCCGGTTCTATACGCCCGTCAACGAGATGTACGTCTGTGCCAGGAAAAGCGCTCTCGACGGCGAATGGAACGAGCAGCGGAGGGACGAAAGCGCTTTCGTCAACGCCGTCTTCAACCTTGCTTCGGCCAGCGTCGGAATGACCGATGCGATCCTGGAGCGGCGGCCGGATGCGATCTTCGTCAACAGCGAAAGCAGCGAATTCTCGCAGCCTTGTTGTCCCGATCCTGACGTGAAAAGCGCTGCGGAGTTTGAGAACGAGCGGCGGTTCCTTCCGCTCGACCTGATCTACGCGCACGAGGTGAGCGACCGCATGCGCGGCTATTTGCGCGAACATGACGTGACGGACGACGCGTTCGACAGGTTTTGCAATCGCAAGGTCCCGCGCCGGTCGATCCTCGGCGTCGATTATTATGAATGGACCGAGCATTTGATCGACCGCGAGGGGCACCCCCGATCGCTCGGCGAATTGTTCGGCTGGTACACGATCGCGATGCAATATTACGACCGGTACAAGCTGACGATGATGCATACCGAGACCAATCAGACCGATGCATCCGAAGGGTCGCGATGGTTGTGGCGGCAGTGGCACAATATCCAGCTGGCGCGACAGAACGGCGTGCCGCTGGTCGGCTTCACCTGGTACAGCCTGACCGACCAGATCGATTGGAACATCGGGCTACGGGAGGCGCTCGGCGTGGTGTTCCCGGTCGGACTGTTCGATCTCAATCGCGACCCGCGCGAGGTGGGCCTCTCCTATAAACATTTGATCAATATGTATTGCGACCAGCCCGACTATCGTGAGTGCAAGGCGCTGAAGGAGCTGATGCGCTGATGGCGAGCTTCCTCAGCGTTCACGGCTACGCGCCCGGCCCGACGCAGCGGCCGTTCCTCGCGGGGGCCATTTCCGGAGTCATCGCGACGGCTCCCGCGATCACTATCCTTCGAGCGTTTGGATCGCTCCGAGTGGAAGCCTTGGTCCTCCACCTGTCGATCTGGGCGACCTTGGGCGCGGGTTGGGCAGCAATGGCAATCGCCGGCGCAATATATGCCCGCTTGTTCGGACGCGCCGCCAACAATGTGCATGGCGGTTGGATTTTCGGGATGGGCTTCGGATTCGCCTTGTGGGCCGCGGGTGCGGCGATGGTCCTGCCGCTGATCAGTGGCGGACAAGCCCCGGCGGGGGCAGCGGCAATCGGCGTTGTCCTATCGATGCTCGCATGGGGCACCACACTGGGCGTGCTCGTGCCGTTCGTTCACAGGCCGCTTCACGAAAGGCTCGAGACTGCATCGAGAAGCAGCTCGGTAGGCCCCAACGCGGCGACGCAGAAGGGCGAAAACCTACCGAAGGGCCGAATGTAGCTTCGAACTGGTGCGCGTTCACTTCGCCGCGTCGCTGTTGATGTCGATTTTCCTATCCTTGCCCCACGTCCGTGCGGAATAGAGAACCGTCCCATGCTCCAGGAGCCACAGCGCCTGCGCGGCCGGCGGCAATTTGGAGAAGGTGCCGTAGCCGCGATGGCTATTCACGTCGACGAACTCGACCGAGTAGCTTGGAGCGGACGATTTACTGACGATGTCGACCAGATCGGCTTTAGCGACCGAAATTCCGCGCCCAGCGTCGTTTAGAGCCAGCAGATACTGGTCTGTCGCCCCATCGGGGCGGTACACTCCAGCTATCTCCAGTTTCAGTGGGTCACGGCACCAGACCGGGTGGGGCGCAGGGGCCTTCTTTTTCGACTCGTCCGCAAGGGCAACGTCCAATCCCGCCATCACGAGGATTCCGGCCAGCGTGTCGCTCGACCCGGAGACCGGCTGGGCGTCTTCGCCTTGGGTTAGCGCATTCGGACAATCGGCAACCGGCGCGACGGCGGGCGCCTGCACCTTTTCCTTCGGCCAGCTAATTGCTGCGAAAGTCTGCTCCACCCGAGCCAGCAACTGGTCCGGCGTCAGCGTCTGCGACGACGCCCGGACGGAGACGTACCACTGGCCGAACGAAGTCATCGCAGCTGCGCTGCTCTTCCAATCCGTTCCGGTCGAGGAATAAACTGCGCGCAGGCCGCGCGCACTTTTCTGTCCGGCTGGCGTAAAAGCGGCAGGAGGGATGGCCAGCTGGAGCGATCCAACGTGGGTGGAAGTTTCCATCGTCTTTTGAATCCGGTCGAACCAGACGGGGACGTCGCCGGTCACGTCGCGGAACAGGTACACAGTCGTGACCTCGCGCTGATCTGGCGAGCGAAAGTCCAGCGCCACATCCAGCTGCTGATCGTCATATTGGACGACATGGGCCAGCGGGAGACCCGCAGCCTGGGGAGCGATTCTGATCCCGCTTGGGTCGTGCTTGTACGACTGCCCGGGGCTGACTACGATCGAGCTCTGCGCGGTCACGGGAGCAACTGCGGCAAGCCCTGAAAGCATGGCCGCCGTCACATAACATATCCAACCCATAGGCCTCCCCTTTCGGTGGAGGCTGACATACCATGCGCCGGGCGGCAAGTAGCTCAGCTAAGTGCGGTCTTGAGCTCCTCGACGAGGTCGGTTCGTTCCCACGGGAAGAAACCGTCCTCCGCCTCGCGGCCGAAGTGACCGTAAGCAGCGCTCGGCTCGTAGATGGGCCGGTTGAGCTTTAGCCGCGTGCGGATTCCGCGCGGCGTCAGGCCTCCCAGACTCCCGATCTTCCCGATCGCCTCCTCGAGCACGCTGTCGTCGACCGTCCCGGTGCCGTGGGTGTCGACATAGAGCGACAGCGGCTCCGACACGCCGATCGCGTAGGCGAGCTGGATCGTGCAGCGGCGTGCGAGCCCGGCTGCGACGATGTTCTTGGCGAGGAAACGCGCGACATAAGCCGCGGAACGATCGACCTTGGTCGGGTCCTTCCCGGAGAAGGCGCCGCCGCCATGCGGCGCGGCGCCGCCATAGGTGTCGACGATAATCTTGCGGCCGGTGAGACCAGCATCGCCGTCGGGGCCGCCGATCTCGAACGAGCCGGTGGGATTGATGTGGTAAGCGGTGCGGCCGGTCAGCAGCTCGTTGGGCATAACCCGGCGAACGACGTCTTTGACGTAAGCGTGAAGCTCCTGCTCCTTGTCGCCGTTGTCATATCCGGGCTTGTGCTGGGTCGAAACGACAATGGCGGTGGCTTCGACCGGCTTTCCGTCCTCGAACCGCAACGTGACCTGGCTCTTCGCATCCGGCTCCAGGAACGGAGCGGCGCCCGAGTGTCGATCCGCGGCCATCTGCAGCAGGATCTTGTGGCTGTAATCGAGCGTCGCGGGCATCAGGTCCGGCGTTTCGTCACAGGCGAAGCCGAACATGATCCCCTGGTCGCCCGCGCCTTCGTCCTTGTTACCGGCGGCGTCGACGCCCTGCGCGATATGGGCCGACTGGCCATGCAGGTGGTTGGCGAATTCGAGATTTGCCCAGTGGAAGCCGGCCTGCTCATAGCCGATGCGCTTCACCGTGCCGCGAACGACCTCTTCGATCTCGTCGCGGGCACCCGGCGCCCATCCGCCATGCTCCGGCCAGCGTTCCTCATCGTAGATCGGCTTGCAGCGGATCTCGCCGGCGAGCACCACCCGATTGGTGGTGGTCATCGTCTCGCAGGCGACCCGCGCTTCCGGATCCTTCGACAAGAGAAGATCGACGACCGCGTCGCTGATCTGGTCGGCGACCTTGTCGGGATGGCCTTCGGAAACGGATTCGGAGGTGAAGAGGTAATTGCTGCGCATTGCTCGGAATTTGTCCTTCCGCGAGGGCGAGTGCCGGTTGAGATATAAGGAATTCTTTATATGCGCCGATAGCGTTCGCTTCGCCCGAGCGCAATGCCGCCCGCAATAAGCAGGAAGGCGAGCAGCAACGGGATGAGGTTGCCGAAGCGGGCGAAGACAGTGGGTACTCCCGTCTCGTGGGGAATATCCCCGTCGATCACGCCGGCGGTATGCCATGGGAGCGATCGGACGATTTGGCCGTGAGCGTCGATGATCGCGCTGATCCCGGTCGGAGTCGAGCGGATGATCGGAAGGCCTTCCTCCGCGGCGCGCAGACGGGCCTGAGCCAAATGCTGCGGAGGGCCCCAGCGGCCGAACCAGGCATCGTTCGACGGATTGAAGATGAAGTCCGGCCGGTTCCGCTCATCAACCACATGGCCGGAGAAGATGATCTCGTAGCAGATCTGGAAACCGATCTTGCCCCAGCCGGGAAGGGCGATCGTCTGTGGCCCGGGGCCGGAAGCGAAGTCGGCGTCGCCCGGAGCAAGGCGTGAGAGGCCCAACGCGGAAAGCAGCGGGCGCATCGGCAGATATTCGCCATAGGGCACGAGATGCGCCTTGTCGTAGCGTCCAACCACAGTTCCGCCGGGTGCGAGGATGAATACGCTGTTGGTCGCCCCGGAGATCGATATTCCATCCTTCGAGAGCACGGCGATGCCGCCGGTCAGAAGGAACTCGCCGGGCTGGAGCGCTGAAGCGGCCCGTTGGCGTTGGAAGGCTGCCTCTGCGGCGAAAATGCCGGGGCGATTGTCCTCCAGCGGCTCCGTGACTGCAGCCTCCGGCCAGAACAGCAGGCGCGGGTGCTGTCCTCCGGGTTCTGCCGAGAGTTCGGCCAGACGCTGCGCAGCCTGCTCGGCAAATTCGGGCCGCCATTTCACTTCCTGCCCGATATTCGGCTGGACCACCCGGATGTTGTGTAGCGAACGTTCCTTGTCCCGGGTAACCGGGGTCGGAACGAGATGAAGCAGGAGGATGACAACAAGAACGCCGGCGCCAGACTTGAGGCGTCGTCGGCCGAATAACCACAACATGCCACCAGAGGCCACAACCAACGCGGACAGGCCATAAGTTCCAATAACGCTCGCCACGTTGAGGAGGTCTGTATCGTCCACGACGACAGCGACCGGGTTCCACGCAAAGCCAGTGAAAACGCCCGCGCGCAGCCATTCAGTCACGGCCCACGCTCCAGCAAGCGTCAGCACGAGCGCCAATGGGCGAGCGGGGCGCAACCGCCAGGCAACGCCCGCCGCCAGCGCCGGATAGACGGCAAGGTAGATCGATAGGAGCACCACCGCGACCCAGCCGAGCCATGCAGGCATCGCCGCCTGATAGGTGAAAGCCGTCGCGATCCAGTTGAGGCCGACGACGAACTGTCCGAGGCCGAAGAGATAGCCGGTTAGGAGCGCCCGCCAAAGAGTCTTGGTCCGCCCCAGCAGCTCGAACAGGACGGCGAACGCGATCGGCATCAGCGGCCAGAGATCGGCGGGTTGGAAGGCAAAGGCCGAGATGGCACCGGTCACAAGGGCAACAGCCGGCGCCCAGCGGGTCAGCGCGGTGTCGCTTGCAGACTTCAAGGCAGTGACTTCAGACAGATGCTTCTCCCTTGGAGCGCGCTAGCCGAAATCGCAGGCCGAACGGAAGTCTGGACAGTCGGGCCGCTGCGGAGCACGTGCGGGGAATGAGTGTGCCGCCTTTCCATCTCGCCTTTCCGGTCGACGATCTCGCCGCCGCGCGAGCATTCTACGGCGGATTGCTGGGGTGCTCGGAAGGCCGGAGTGCGGACGAGTGGGTGGACTTCAATCTCTACGGCCACCAGATCGTCGCGCATCTTGCGCCGGAGCTGGTTCGCCAGCTGGCGAGCAATGAAGTGGATGGGGAAAATGTCCCGGTCCCGCATTTCGGGATCGTGCTGCCGATGGGCGAATGGAGGGCGCTCGCCGAGAGGTTGCAAAGCGCTGGCATCGATTTCGTGATTCCACCGACGATCCGGTTTGAAGGAAAGGCTGGCGAGCAGGCGACGATGTTCTTCCTCGATCCTGCGGGCAACGCGCTCGAATTCAAGGCGATGGCCAACCCTGACAAGCTGTTCGCGAAAGACTAGTCGCTTTCCGACGCGCTCTCCGGCGCGTGCAGGCGAACGCGGAGGATCTTCTTCGGATCGGAATCCAGCGCCTCCATCACCCAGCCGGAGGGGTGGGTCACGCTCTCGCCCCTGGCCGGGATGTGGCCGGCGAGGAGGAAGACGAGGCCGCCCAGCGTATCCACCTCATCTTCTTCCCAGGTGAGGCGCGGATCGACTGTCTCGGCGAGCTCCTCCAGCTCGACTCGCGCGTCCGCATCCCACGTCGTTTCGTCGAGCCGGACCAGCAGGCCCGCCTCCTCGACGTCATGTTCATCCTCGATGTCGCCGACGATTTCCTCGACCACGTCCTCGATTGTTACCAGTCCTTCGGTGCCACCAAACTCGTCGATGACGATGGCGAGGTGGGTGCGTTCCGCTCGCATCCGCGCGAGCAGGTCGATCACGCCCATCGATTCCGGGACGAACAAGGGCGTTCGCATCAGCCCTTGGATCGAGCGGTCGCGATTGCGGTCTACGTTGGCGACGAACACGTCCTTGATGTGGATCATGCCGAGGATCTCATCGAGGCTCTCGCCATAGACCGGCAGGCGGCTGTGCTCGGCCTCGGCGAAGGCCCGGATCAGCTCGTCGAAGCCGATTGTGGAGGGAACGGCGATAATATCGCCGCGTGTAACGCAGATGTCGCCTGCGGTCTCGTCGCCGAAGTGAAGCAGGTTGCGGAGCATCTGCCGCTCGTGCGGGGACAGATCGCCCGCGACCTGCGGTGATTCCTCGGCCTCGTCGATCGCCTCCTCAATCTCCTCGCGAAGTGTGGTCTCTTCGTCGCCGAACAGGAGCGAGCGCATTCCACGCCATAATCGTGAGCCGCTGTCATCGCTGCGCGTCGCCATCAGTCGCGCACCTCGTAGGGATCGGAAATCCCGAGCCGCTCCAGAGCGCGGACTTCGCGGCTCTCCATATCTTCGGCCGATCCGTCGTCCTGGTGATCGTAGCCGAGCAGGTGGAGGGTTCCGTGCACGAGAAGGTGCGTTGCATGCTCTTCCAGCGAGACGCCCTTCTCCTGCGCCTCTCGCTCGCACACTCCGCGGGCAAGCACGATGTCGCCGAGCATCAGCTCGGGACCGGGGGCGATGCTGTCCAGCTCTTCAGGCTCGAGTTGCGGAAAGGAGAGAACGTTGGTCGGCTTGTCTTTGCCACGCCAGCGGGCGTTCAGCGCCTTGACCTCGCTGTCGCTGGTCAGGCGGATCGAGAGTTCGACCGGTCGCTCCGATTTCGTCAGCTGCGGAAAGGCACTTTCGGCGACCGCGGCTTCGGCGGCGCTTCGGACGAGGGTCTCCCAGCGGCTGCTACTGTCCCACTCCGGATCGGCTTCGATGGCAATATCGAGCATCATTTGACGATTGCCTAGCTTACCCGTTCGTGTCGAGCGAAGTCGAGACATGAACGTCCCTCGACTGCGCTCGGGACGAACGGAAGCACGATTTCATGCCCTCGGGCCCTCATAAGCCTCGACGATGCGCCCGACCAGCGGGTGCCGGACGACGTCTGCGGCGGAGAAGGGAACGACGGCAATGCCTTTCACTCCCGACAATCGGGTGACAGCATCATGGAGCCCGGACTTTGACGGATCGGGAAGATCGACCTGGTGCGGATCGCCGCAGATGACCATCCGGCTGCGCATGCCGAACCGCGTCAGGAACATCTTCATCTGCAGCGGCGTGGTGTTCTGCGCCTCGTCGAGGATGATGAACGCGTCGTTCAGCGTCCGCCCGCGCATAAAGGCGAGCGGAGCAATCTCGATCTCACCAGACGCGATGCGGCGCTCGACCTGCTCGGTCGGAAGCATGTCGTAGAGCGCGTCGTAGAGCGGCCGCAGATAGGGATCGACCTTCTCCTTCATATCGCCAGGAAGGAAGCCCAGGCGTTCGCCGGCTTCGACCGCGGGACGGGATAGAATCAGGCGGTCGACGCTGCCGCTGATCAGTTGCGACACGGCTTGTGCGACTGCAAGATAGGTCTTGCCGGTGCCGGCCGGGCCGAGCGCGAAGATCATCTCATCGCGAGCGAGCGCTTCCATGTAGATCGTCTGGGTGGGCGAGCGTGGGACGATCGTCTTCTTGCGGGTCCGGATCATCACGCGCGGGGCAGATGTGATCTCGTCGGCGACGATCCCGTCGAGGTGGGGCTGCGCGGCCATTCCGAGCACGGCCTCGACCGCCTCGCCATCGACATCGTGCCCTTCCTGAAGGCGCTTGTAGAGGCCGATAAGGACATCGCGGGCGCGGGCGGCGGATTCCGGTTCGCCCTCGATCTGGACGCGGTTGCCGCGCGCGGCGATCTGCACGCCGAGTCGGTTCTCGATCGTGATCAGGTGCCGGTCGTAGTCGCCGAACAACGGGCCGAGCAGGTAGGGCTCCTCGAAATCGAGCTCGACGCGGCTACGGTCGGGAACGGCAGCAAGTTCGCGGCGGGCCACTATGCGACTTCTTTCTGGCGGACGGCGCCCGTCATGCTGTTCGGCCCCGCGGAAATCAGAGCCACGTCGATGAGATCGCCCGGCTTGGCATCGGTTTCAACATGGACCGACTGCAACCAAGGCGTGCGGCCGATCATCTGGCCGGGATATTTGCCAGCGCGTTCGATCAGGATCTGCGTTTCGACACCTACCTTTGAGCGGTTGAACGCAAGCTGGTGCGCATTGATCCGATCCTGCAGCCGCTGAAGCCGGTCATCCATCACGTCTCGGGGAATCTGATCCTCCATAGTCGCGGCCGGGGTGCCGGTCCGGGCGCTATATTTGAACGAGTAGGCCGATGCGTAGCCGACGGCATCGACGATCTGCAGAGTCGCCTGGAAATCCTCCTCGGTCTCACCGGGGAAGCCGACGATGAAGTCGCCGGAGAGAGCGATATCGGGACGTGCGGCGCGCATCTTCTCGATAATCGAGAGATATGTTTCAGCCGTGTGACTGCGGTTCATCGCCTTGAGGATTCGATTGCTTCCTGACTGCACCGGCAGATGCAGATAGGGCATAAGGTTCGGGACCTTGGCATGGGCAGCGATCAGCTCATCGCTCATGTTGACGGGGTGGCTGGTCGTGTAGCGGATCCGCTCCAGCCCATCGATCGAGGCGATGGTTCGAATCAGCTCCGCAAAACCGCGGCCCTCGTGCTCCCACGCGTTCACATTCTGGCCGAGCAGGACGATCTCGCGGGCGCCGGAATCCACCAGCGTCCGGGCCTCGGCGATAATGTCTCCCCCCGGGCGAGAAATCTCGGCGCCGCGCGTATAGGGCACGACGCAATAGGTGCAGAATTTGTCGCAGCCTTCCTGGATCGTGAGGAAGGCGCTGGGGGTGGCGCTTCGGCGCTTCGGGAGCGCGTCGAACTTGCTGATAGACGGCATGTCCGTGTCGACAGGCCGGACTCCGTGTGAGGCCTGGGCAACCATCTGCGGCAGGCGGTGGTACGCTTGCGGACCCACCACAATGTCGATCATCGGCGAGCGGGCCTTGGCTTCGGGGCCCTCGGCCTGGGCGACACAGCCGGCCAGCGCGATCATCGGTCGCGACCCGTCCTCGCGCCTCAGCCGGCCGACATCCGAATACGCCTTTTCGGCGGCCTTCTCCCGAATGTGGCAGGTGTTGAGCACCACGAGATCGGCGTCTGCACCTTCGGGGGCAGCGGACAGGCCGTTCTCGTTGAGCAGCTCGGAGATCCGCTCGCCGTCGTAGACGTTCATCTGGCAGCCGAAGGATTTGATCCGGAAGGTCTTTGGAGGCGCGTTCATCCGCTGCGCCTATAAGTGAGCCGAACGCCGACTTGAAGGGAGCGCACCGAGAATTGCTTCGCGTGCAGCATTCGCAAGCGCCTTTCTGTCGTCCATTGCAGGCAGCGGGTTGAGAATTCGCACTGTGACGGGGATCGGTTGTGTGCGGCTGAGGATGCGCAGCACGTTATGCATCCCCGGCTCGTGATACCAGCCGATTTCCGGCGCTGCTTCGCCGTAGTCGATCGCAATCGGGCGGACGGTCACCTCACTCGGCATCGGAGTCACCGCCGATAAAAGGGTCGAGCGAAAGGGGAGGAGGTGCGTGCCCGGCCCAGTCGTTCCTTCCGGAAACAAGGCGAGTGGTTGGGGATCCCGAAGCTTGCGGGCAATCGCCTCGGCCTGTTGAGGAGCGGCTCGACGATGATCGCGTCGAACGTAAAGCGTATCATTCTGGTCGGCCATCCAGTGGATCAAAGAGTGGCCGAGCTCGGCTTTCGAAACGAATGCGCAGCCGGTCGCGCCGGCGAGCACGAGGATGTCGAGCCAACTGGTATGGTTGCAGATCAGCAAGCTGTGCGGCGCAATCGGGCCGCCCTCGGTTCTGACGCGAGCGCCACAGATCCATGCCGCCGAGCCCAGAAAACGCCGCGGCCAGTTCGAGCGCCCGAACAGCGCTTTCGTAAGGATGTGAAGCGGAACGCATGTCGCGAACAGCAGCAATAGAGCTGCAATTCGAACCGCCGCGATGATGCGGGAACCGTTACCGGTTGCGGTTGAGCGAGACGCCGTACAGCTCCATTCGGTGGTCGACGAGGCGAAAGCCAAGCTTTTCCGCGATCCTTTTCTGCAGCGCCTCGAGTTCTTCGTCGACGAATTCGACAACGGTACCCGTCTCGACGTCGATCAGGTGATCGTGATGCTCGTCGGATGCCGCTTCGTAACGGGCGCGACCGTCTCCGAATTCGTGCCGCGCAAGAATCCCGGCTTCTTCGAACAGGCGAACGGTGCGGTAGACGGTTGCGATCGAAATTTTCGGATCGATCGCGGCGGCGCGCTCGTGCAATGTCTCGACGTCGGGATGATCTTCGGATTCGGAAAGGATCCGGGCGATGACCCGCCGCTGCTCCGTAATCCGAAGACCTTTGTCGGCGCAAAGCGCTTCAACGTCGATGACTGCGTGGCTCATGAGATGAAATTACGCATCGCGAGCCCGCTGGTAAAGGCGCTCGGCTATTTCTTTCCGGAGCGGGTCCGGCGCCGCTTCGTTCCGAGACCGATGGACTTCGCGAGAGTCCGCCGTTGCTCTGCGTAATTCGGCGCAACCATCGGATAGCTGGGAGCCAGGCCGAACTTCTGCCGGTATTCGGCGGGCGTCATCCCGTGAGCAGTAGAAAGATGCCTTTTCAACATCTTCTGCTTTTGACCGCATTCGAGACACGTAATGGAATCGGGCTTGACTGAAGATCGAACTGAGACGGCGGGAGACGCCTTTTCTTCTGCTTCGGGCCGGCCGGCAGAAATGCCGGAAAGTGCCTGGTGAACATTTTGAATGAGAGTCGGCAGATCGTTGACTGCAACACTGTTGTTGCTGACATGTGCTGCGACAATGTCGGCCGTGAGGGTAAGCAGGGTGTCTTCTGAACCTGCATCTTGCGCCATTGTAATTGTCCTTCTCCCCGAGCTACTGCGATCTTTCGACTGCAGTCATCGCCTTATTTACTTTGGGAAAAGTAGTGCTGGCAATAGTACCAAAGTTATAAATATTTCAGATGTCCACTTTCAGTACAAATGTGAGTGCGTCGCGGGCCTCCCCGTCTCGCCCCCGGTAATATTTGCGGCGCCGGCCCGCCGGCATAAAACCCTTCGACCGATAAAGTTCGATCGCGCTGTTGTCGTCTCTCACCTCCAGATGGATTCGGTCTGCGCCGCACCTCTTCGATGCCTCGATAAACTCACTTAGCAGAAGCCGGCCAATCCCCTGCTTCTGCACTCGCGGCGACACTGCAAGAAGCAGCAGCTCGGAATCGCCGGCAATCGTGCGGTACAATGAAAAGCCGCAGGGCCGGGAATCTTCCTCGTCCTGCGCGAGCATCATGCGCACCCCTTCCATTGGGAGTATTCCCGCGCACTGTGAACGGGTCCACGCTTCCCCGTATTTTGGATCGAACGCAGCGCTCATGATTTCCATGACGCCATCAAGATCCTCAGAGCGGGCGTCCCTGAGCTTGATCATGCGGAGCTCCGCACCGACGCGTCCGGTGCCCGCGCGTACACGGGTTCGGCCGGAAATTGACGAAGCGCAGAAGGCAGCTGAAGTGCGTCGGCAGCACAGGGCCACTCCGCGAGCGCCTCGCCCCAGCCGCGAGCTTCCACGAGGGCCGCTGCACCAGGGCCGATGACCAACTCCGAAGAAATGGCCGCCGCTGCGTCCGCGGGGCGGAGGTTGAGCAATGCGGTTGCGGGTTCAAGTGCCATATCGAACTGCTGAACGAACAATTCGCCGTGACCGCCCAGCATTGCCGCCGCGACATCCGCGTCCCTAGCCGCAGATGCGGCGAGCAGAGCGAGCGACGACATCCCGGCCAACTTCGCTCTCCAGCCGATCGCAAGTCCATGTGCTGCGGCAATGCCGACCCTGATCCCGGTGAAGCTGCCCGGTCCGACGCCGACGAGTATGCAGTCCGGAACACGTCCTTCGAGCAACTCGGCAATCATCGGCACCAGCCGTTCGGCGTGCCCTCGCCCGATTATCTCATCCTTGCGGGCGATGCACCTGCCGTCGGAGCCAAACAGGGAAGCGGTGCAGGCGGCAGTAGACGTGTCGAAGGCCAGAAGCATTTGTCGGGATTTGGTCACATGCCGGGTCGCGCTGCAACCCCGTCAGACCGCTTCGACGGATTCCACCTCGGGCACATAGTGACGGATGAGGCTCTCAATGCCGCGCTTCAACGTAATCGTAGAGGAGGGGCAGCCCGAGCAGGCGCCGTGCATCGACAGGAAGAGCCGCCCGTCGCGATAGCCCTTGTAAACGATGTCGCCCCCGTCCTGAGCAACGGCCGGGCGCACGCGGGTGTCGATCAACTCCTTGATCTGGTCGATGATGTCCGCATCCTCCGGATCTTCCTCGAAGCCGGCATCGTCGCTGATCTGGATCCCCGCCGCCGTTCCCGGCTTAAACAAGGGTGCGGCAGTCACGAAATGGTCCAGGAGAATTTCGAGAACCGTTGGCTCAAGATCGGTCCAGGATACGCCTGGAGCCGCCGTCACAGAAATAAAGTCGCGGCCGAAAAACACCCCTTCCACCATTCCGGTCGCGAACAGCGCCTCCGCCAGCGGCGAAGCGGCGGCGGTTTCTGCGTCGGCGAAATCGCGGGTGCCACTTTCCATGACCGTTTGCCCGGGGAGGAATTTTCGGGTCGCGGGGTTCGGGGTCGTTTCGGTGCGGATCAGCATGCGCGCGATGTGGCCCTGCGTGCCTAACGGATCAAGAGCCGAACGGAGGCGCTCCTGCAATCACCCAACGCGTAATTCCGAGCGCAACTGCCAGGCACAGGGCCGCCACCCACCATTTGGCCGGCTGCATCGGCTGCACGGGCGCGTCGACTCGCGCCCGGCCAATGATCATCGGCAACGTCAGCCCTTTGCCCCGGACAAATCGGTAATAGAGGAGGGCGCCGATGTGCAGCGCGATCAAAGCGAGGATCAGGTCGAAATTCAGCGCATGAATGTCGCGGGCAGTATCGGAGGTGTCGGTGCTGACGAGATGTGCAAGGGGACCGAAGTAAATCCCGTCCTCATCCTCCGCGATGAGCCCCAGCCCAACCTGCAGCGACAAAAGCAGGAGAAGCGCGATGACGCTCAGCGCCCCGAGGGGCGTGTGCCCAACCGCATCCCACCGGCTTCCGCGCAAGTAACGGACGACCGATTTGGGTCCGCGGACGAACGAGGCGAAGCGGGCGGTCGAGCTCCCGACGAAGCCCCACAGCAGACGGAAAATCAGCAGTGTCAGGATAGCGCAGCCCGACCAGATGTGCCAGTCGAGGTGATCATATTCGGCCGTCCACCAGCTGAACGCGATCAGCCCGGTCAGCAGCCAGTGAAACAATCGGATCGGCAAGTCCCAGACGCGCACCGACACGCGTCCGGAATAGGACTCAGTGCTCCGGCGCACGATAGAGGTCGTGGCAGGCCTTGCAGGTCTTCCCCATGGCTCCAAACGTCACTTTGATACGGTTCATGTCACCGAGCTTGGCGGCATCGTTGAAGTCCGTCGCGGCCTGGCTCAAGTCGTGAGCCTTGGATGCGAAATCCTCCGGCTTTTGCCAGATTTCGGCCTTGGCCCGGGTCTTTCCGACATCGGGACCGGTGCCGGCGGGAAACCAGGAAACCACCTTGGGAGCGAGGCTGGCAATCTGCGCAGCCGCCTGCCTGATCACATTCAGATCAGGGCTTCCGGACTGAAAGGATTTGCCGACCTTTCCGGCGGCATCTCCCATCGCTTTCATATTGTCGTTGCGCTGCTTCATCAGCGCGAGCGCCTGGTCATGAGTGAGCTTCGGAGGAGTCCGGGCTTCGGCCGACGCGGCGACCGAGTTGCTGGCCGCATTCGCCTGGTTCGATTTGCTGGCGCTGCAGCTCAAAAGCACAATCGCGCCGAGCGCGACACACGCGGTTCTAACCAACTTCGCTCCTCCTGTTATTGGCCGGGTACTTTCCAGCTGTCGTCGATCATCTTGATGATTGCCGAAAAATCCTTCGATGCGCCACCTCGATCGACGAAGCGCTGGTATAATTCTTCCGCTTCGCCGCCGATTGGCGTGTAGGCGCCGCTGTGCTTGGCCGCCTCCATTGCCAATTTCAGGTCCTTGAGCATCAGCGCCGACGCAAATCCGCCTTCATAGTCGTGGTCGGCGGGCGTCTCCGGCCCAACACCGGGGACGGGGCAGTAGGAGGTCATCGACCAGCTCTGGCCCGATGCCTTGGACGAAATGTCGAAGAAGGTCTGGAGATCGAGCCCAAGCTTTTCGGCCAGGGCGAAGGCTTCGCAGGTCACGATCATGGTCGCGCCGAGGATCATGTTGTTGCAAATCTTCGCCGCCTGGCCGGAGCCAAGATGGCCGGCGTGAATCACCGCCTTCGCCATCGGTTCGAGAATTGGCTGCGCGCGCTCGAACGCCTTGTCCGATCCGCCGACCATGAAAGTGAGCGCCCCGCCGGCGGCAGCGGCGATGCCGCCCGAGACCGGCGCATCGACGAAATCGAAGCCGAGCTCCTCGAGGCCGCAGCCGACCTCGCGCGCGGTGGCGACATCGATGGTCGAACAATCGATCAGAAGGCTTCCCGGTTTTGCGTTGGGAGCAACGTCATTCTCATACACTGCGCGCACATGCTGCGCCGCCGGAAGCATCGTAATCACGACTTCTGCATTCTTCACAGCTTGCGCCGCGGAAGAGGCTGCGATGCAGCCGGCATTTGCCGCTCTTTCGAGCGCCTCGGGAAGGAGATCGAACGCGAGCACCTCATGGCCCGCTTTGACGAGGTTCGGGGCCATCCCGCCGCCCATGTGGCCCAAGCCGATGAATGCGATTCTGGCCATGCTTCACTCCACGTCATCCCGGGACCTGATCCGGGATCCACCTTTTCTTCCACCTTCTGCTAAGGAAGGTGGACCTCGGGTCAAGTCCGGGGGTGGCGGTCAGGCTACCGTCCCTTCCAGTTCCCCGGCCGCTTCTCGACGAACGCCGTCATCCCTTCCTTCTGATCTTCAGTACCAAACAGACCGTGGAACAGCCGTCGTTCGAAGCGGATCCCGTGCGAGAGCGGCAATTCGAGCGCGGCGTTCACCTGTTCCTTGACCGCGATTGCAGCAAGCGGCGGCATGGCGGCGATGGCTTCGGCGGTCTTCAAAGCTTCGTCCAGGAGCTGATCCGCTGGAACGACCTTTGCCACCAACCCTGAGCGCTCCGCCTCCGCGGCATCCATCATTCGCCCGGTCAGGCACATGTCCATCGCCTTGGCCTTGCCGATGGCGCGGGTGAGCCGCTGCGACCCGCCCATTCCCGGAGTGACTCCGAGCTTGATCTCGGGCTGGCCGAATTTCGCTGTGTCCGCGGCGATGATGAAATCGGCCATCATCGCGACTTCGCAGCCGCCGCCGAGCGCATAGCCGGCTACCGCGGCGATCCACGGCTTGCGAGTGGCCGTCACCTTCTCCCAGCCGGCGAAGAAGTCGGCGGAATACATGTCGGCGAAGCCTTGGGCTTGCATCTCCTTGATGTCGGCGCCGGCCGCGAAGGCCTTTTCCGAGCCGGTCAGGACCAGACAGCGCTGCTGCGGGTCGGAGTCATATTTGCCGAACGCGTCGATCAGTTCGGTCAGTACCTGGCTATTGAGCGCATTGAGCGCCTGCGGCCGGTTGAGGGTGACCAAAGTCACGCCTCCGCGCCGTTCGACGAGGATGGTCTCGTAATTCGTCAATTCTTCCTCCGTCATGCCAGCGAAAGCTGACATCTCAGGTAGAACATTGCGTCACCTGCTCGCTGAGATTCCCGCTTTCGCGGGAATGACGATCAAGTGTCAAACGGTTCCCATTCCTCCCCAGCGGGCAGCGGGGCGAAGAGCTTGTCGAGCATCTGCTCCGTAACCCTCTCTGGCGTCGGTGGGTCCCACTGCGGGCTGTTGTGCTTGTCGATCAGGACCGCGGTCACGCCCTCATGGAAATCGTGAGTTTTCACGACGTGGCAGGCGAGCGCATATTCGGCCCGCATCTCGCCGGCAAAGCTGTCTCGATTGGCACCTTCCGCGAGCAACCGGAGCGAAACTTTGCAGGACAGTGGGCTCTTGGTGCGGAGCGTGATGAGCTCTTTTTCGGCCCAGTCGCTCTCGTCCTCTGCGAGCGCGGAGAGGATTTCCTCAAGCTGGTCGGACGCGAAAAGCCGTGTGATTTGCGGGAGATTGTTCGAGACCTTGGGTTCGGGCGGAGTCTCCGACGCTGCCCCAAGTGTCCCCTGCAGGCGGTCCGGGGCCTTGTGGATTCGCTCGATCAGCTCTTCGAGAGAGGCGTTCGGGATGTAATGGCTCGCAAGGCCAAGATATTCGCACTCGGCGCCATCCAGTCGAGCACCGGTGAGCGCCATGAATTGGCCAACGCGGCCAGGCAGGCGCGGCAGGTACCAACCTCCGCCCACGTCCGGGAACAGGCCGATCCCGGTCTCTGGCATCGCGAAGCGCGTGTTCTCGGTGGCTACGCGATAGGTACAGGGGAGCGAGATCCCGACTCCACCGCCCATCGTGATCCCGTCCATGACCGCGAGCGTCGGCTTGTCATAGCTGAAGAGCAGGTGGTTGAGCCGGTATTCGGCGAAGAAGAAATTACGCGCCTTTCGCGCGTCGCCCGCGCCGCTCTTCGCCAGCATCACCACATCCCCGCCGGCGCAAAAGCCGCGTCCTTCGGCATGATCGATGACGACGCACTGGATATTTGAGTCGGTACGCCAGCGAAGCAGCGCCGCGCTCATCGCGTCGCACATTTCGGTGGTGAGCGCGTGGATCGCTTTCGGCCGGTTGAGGCGGAGTCTGCCGACTCCGTTTTCCTGCGAAATCAGGACGTCTTCGGTCACTGGCGAAGCAGGTCCCGGCTGACGATCAGACGCATGATCTGGTTGGTACCTTCGAGGATCGAGTGGACCCGGAGATCGCGCCAGAAGCGTTCGATCGGGTAGTCTTGCAGATAGCCGTAGCCGCCGTGCAGCTGCAGCGCCCGGTCGACGACCGCTGAGCCGGTATCGGTCGCCAGCCGCTTGGCCATGGCCGCGAATTTCGTCTTGTCCGGGGCATTCGCCGTGACCTTGGCGGCGGCGACGTAGAGCAGGTAGCGCGCGGCCTCGAGCTCGGTCTCCATGTCGGCGAGCATGAACTGCGTGTTCTGGAAATCGGCGATCGCCTGCCCGAACTGGTGGCGATCCTTGGTGTATTTCACCGCCTCGTCGAGGCAGCGCTGGGCTCCGCCGAGCGAGCAGGCGCCGATGTTCAGCCGGCCGCCATCAAGGCCCATCATCGCGATCCGGAAGCCTTCGCCCTCGGCTCCGACCCGGTTTTCGACCGGCACCCGAACCTCGTCGAAATTGACCTGGCAGGTCGGCTGCGAATGCCAGCCGAGCTTCTTCTCCTGCGCGCCGAAACTTACGCCCGGCATATCTTTCTCGATGACGAGGCAGGTGATGCCTTTGGGGCCGTCCTCGCCGGTGCGGACCATGGTGACGTAAATCTCATTCTCTCCGCCACCGGAGATGAAGGCCTTCGAGCCGGAGACGACATAATGATCGCCGTCCAGAACGGCGCGCGTCTTGAGCGCCGCGGCGTCGGAACCGGACGACGGCTCGGTCAGGCAATAGCTGCCCATCCGTTCCATCGGGATCATCGACGGCAGATATCTGTGCTTGAGCTCGTCCGAGCCGAAGCGGTCGATCATCCAGGCCGCCATGTTGTGAATCGAGATGAAGGCGCTGGTCGACGGGCAACCGTAGGCGAGCGCCTCGAAGATCAGGGCGGCGTCCAGCCGGCCGAGGCCGATCCCACCCGATTCCTCGCTGACATAAATCGCGCCGAAGCCGAGTTCCGCAGCCTCGCGGATCGTGTCCTTGGGGAGGATATGCTTCTCGTCCCACTCCGCCGCAAACGGTGTGATCGCGTCGGCGGTGAACTTTCGCGCCATCTCCTGGATCTGGAGCTGGTCGTCGGTAAGCTCGAATTGGTGCATCGCGGCGCATTAGGTCCGCCGCTTGGCCTCAGCAACCCCGGCGGGTTGACTTCGTGAGATCCGCCGCTATTTGTGTGTTCCATTGTTTTAACACGATGTAACAAAATGGCTACAGCATCCACCACCTCACCGGCGCCAAGCCGCGACCTCTCCGCATTGACGGACGAGCTGTGCGACGCGCTGCTCACGCCGAAAAACCGCGCCGAGATGCGGCTGCTCCTGCTCGACCTGTGCACGCCGGCGGAAATCCGGACTCTCGCCGAGCGATGGCATGTCGCCCGCCTGCTGGACGGAACGGAGCTGAGCTACCGCGACATCCACGACGCGACCGGAGTGAGCACAACCACCATCGTTCGCGTGGGGCGCTTCCTGAAGCAGGAGCCGCACCAGGGCTACCGGCGGGCAATCGACAGGATTGGAGGAAGCGATGCTCGCTGACCGCACACGGCTTCACATCGCACTCCAGAAGTCGGGGCGCTTGTCGGACTACAGCCGCGAGCTGCTCAAGGATTCGGGTTTCCGGATCCAGAGCGGCAAGAACAGCCTGACCGCGCGGGTGGAGAATTTCCCGGCCGAGCTGATGTTCGTCCGCGACGACGACATCCCCACGTTCGTGGCTGACGGAGTGTGCGAGTTCGGGATCGTCGGCCAGAACGTGATCGAGGAATTCGCGGCCGGTCGGGTTGATCCCGGTTTCGAAGTGGTTGCCCAGCTCGGGTTCGGGCGGTGCAGCCTGCGAATCGCGGTCCCGGAGAGCGCGTCTTATGAAGGGCCGCAGTCGCTTCAGGGAACACGGATCGCAACCTCCTATCCGCGCTTGCTCCGGAAATTCCTCGACGAGCGCGGGATCGAGGCGGAGGTCGTCGAGATGAACGGCGCCGTTGAGCTGGCGCCGCGGCTGCAGATCGCCAATTATATCTGCGACCTCGTTTCGACCGGGGCGACGCTGGAGGCCAACGCACTCCGGCCGGTCGATACGATCCTCGAAAGCCAGGCGGTGCTGATCAGAACCCGAAAGCCGCTGGACGAGGGCAGGGCAGGGCTGTGCGAGCAGTTGCTCACGCGGATCGACGGCGTTCTTGCGACCAAGGAATCCAAATACATCATGCTGAATGCGAGCAGCGAAGCGCTGCCGCGGATCACCGCGCTTCTTCCGGGCGCGGACGCCCCGACCATTCTCCCGCTGCACGGCCGGCCCGGGCATTTCGCTGTCCACGCCGTTTGCCAGGAATCGGTGTTCTGGGAGACTCTGCAGAAACTGAAAAACGCCGGGGCCTCCGCAATCCTCGTGGTTCCGATCGAAAAGATGATGCTGTGAAGAGTTTCGTTTGGAATGAGCTTGGCGAGTCCGGCCGCCGGGCGGCGCTGGCGCGCCCGAAGCAGCGGCAGGACGCTGAGCTGCAAGCCTCGGTGCGCTCCATCGTCGAGGAGGTGCAGAACGAGGGCTGGAAGGCGGTTAGCGCGATCGCCAGCCGGATCGACGGCGAGGAGCCGCGCGAGGTGGAGATTGCGCCGGTCGCTGCCGAGGCACGGCGCCTGCTCTCGGCGCTGCAGGTCGAGGCGATGGAGGCAGCCGCCGCCAATATCCGCGCCTTCCATGAAGCGAGCCGTCCGGCGGATGTTTCCATCGAGACAGCGCCGGGCCTGAGCGTACGCAAAGTCTGGCGGGCGATCGACCGCGTTGGGCTCTATGTGCCGGGAGGGAAGACCCCGTTGTTCTCGACCCTCCTGATGCTGGGACTTCCGGCACAAGCTGCGGGGGTGAAAGAGATCGTGGCCGTCACGCCGCCGCGGCCCGAAGGCGGATTGGATCCGGCAATCGCGCTGGCGGCCGAGCTAAGCGGAATAGAGCGTATCTGGACCGTAGGCGGTGCGCAGGCCATCGCGGCGCTGGCGTTCGGCGCGGGACCGATCGCTAAGGTCGACAAAATTTGTGGTCCAGGAAATGCCTGGGTCGCCGAGGCCAAGCGGTTGGTTGCTTCTCTGCCCGGCGGTCCGGCGATCGATATGCCCGCGGGGCCAAGCGAGTTGATGGTGATCGCTGACGAGAGCGCCGACTCCGCTGTGGTCGCGGCCGATCTGCTGAGTCAGGCCGAGCATGACGCCAGCGCGCAAGTGCTGCTCGTCACGCCTTCGCAAGCGGTGGCGCGAGCCGTTGCAAGGCAGGTGGAGAATCAGGCTGCCGAGTTGCCCCGAAGGGAGATCGTGAAAGCGTCGCTGCAGTGTGCCCGCGTGATTTCGGTTTCGAATCTCGAAGAAGCAGCTGAGGTCGCGAACCTTTATGCGCCTGAGCATCTGTCGCTCGCGATAGAAGATGCGAACGCGCTTGTGCCGCTGATCCGCAATGCCGGGGCCGTGTTCGCCGGTCCCGTGGCTGCGGAAACTTTCGGGGATTACCTCGCGGGGTCAAGTCACGTCCTGCCGACGGACGGCGCTGCCCGCGCGTGGAGCGGAGTGTCGGTCTACACCTTCATGAAGGCGATGAGCGTTCAGACGATCACTCCCGAGGGTGCGCGCAGGATCGCCACTTCGGCGGCTGTGCTTGCGCGGATGGAAGGTCTGGAAGCGCATGCCCGCGCGGCCGACGCGCGGCTGGAGTTCGCGAAATGAACAGCCTCGCACGGCGGCTGGCGCGGCCCGAAATCCTTGCGCTCGAACCATTCGATATCGCCGCGCAGTTCAACTGGGCGTTCGGCGCGGACGCAGTGAAGCTCGACGCCAACGAGAATCCGTATGCGCCGCTCGTCGAGGGATCATTGGCGGCAAGCGTCAACCGCTATCCCGAGCCTCAGCCCGCACGGCTGAAGGCGGCGATGGCGGCACTCTACGGGGTGGAACCGGACAATCTCGTGATCACGCGCGGCGCAGATGACGCGATCGACATGCTGGTTCGCGCCTTCTGCAGGCCGGGTGACGACGCGGTTTCGATCTGCAAGCCGACCTTTTCCGCCTACGCGCATTTCGTGCGACTTCAGGGCGCGCGGTTGCTCGAACTGTCGCTCGACGAGAATTTCGATTTCCACGCGGATGCGTTCATCGCGGCGGTGAAAGACGAGCCCTCGCTGAAGCTGGCGTTCATATGCTCGCCGAACAATCCGACCGGCAATGAAATCGTACCTGACGAGCTGTTGAAAGTGGCCGATGCGCTGCCGCAGACGATCGTCGTCGTGGACGAAGCCTACCTCGATTTCGCGTCGACTCCGAGCGTCGTCGACGAAGCCGTTCGGCGGCCGAATCTTGTGGTGCTGAAGACTCTTTCGAAGGCGTTCGGCCTCGCCGGCGCCCGGATCGGATGTGCAATCGGCGAGCCGGAGCTGATTGCGATCGCCGCACGCGCCCTGCCGCCTTACCCGCTGCCGAGCCTCAGCATTGAGGCGGCGATGTCGGCGCTCGCTCCGTCGCGTCGACCGATCCACACGGAGCGGATCGAGCGGCTCAAGGCCGAGCGCGAGCGGCTCGTGCCGCTGCTCGAGCAAGCGCCCAAGGTGAAAAAGGTCTGGAAGAGCGGCGGCAATTTCATCTTCATGCAGGTTGAGGATGCCGAAAGCCTGTCGCGCAAGATGCGCGAGCTTGGGATCCGTGTCCGTTTCCGGCCCAATGCAGCTCCGGGCGGGTTACGGCTGAGCATTGGGACGGAGCAGGAAAATGCGATCGCGCTTGCCGCGATTGGCCTGCCCAATGAGGTGCCGTCGGTACGGCGTGCTGAGATCAGCCGCGATACCAAGGAGACGAAGATCGCGGTTGCAGTCGACCTGGACCGCGCCAGCCCCCGGAGGATCGACACTGGAATCCCATTTTATGATCACATGCTTGACCAGGTCGCGGCGCATGGCGGCTTCAGCCTTTTGCTCTCCTGCGACGGCGACCTCGACATCGACGCCCATCATAGCGTCGAGGATTGCGCTATCGTGCTTGGGTCGGCACTGAAACGAGCGCTGGCCGACAAGCGCGGGATCGGCCGATTCGGGTTTGCTTTGCCGATGGACGAAGCCGAAGCGCAGGTGTTGATCGATCTCAGCGGGCGGCCGTTCTCCAAGTTCGAAGGCGAATTCGAAGCGAGCCACATCGGCGAATATCCGACCGAAATGACAGCGCACGTCTTCCGCTCGCTCGCCGACAGCATGGGCGCGGCGATCCACGTCAAGGTCGAAGGCGAGAACGATCACCACAAGACGGAGGCCTGCTTCAAGGCATTCGGGCGGGCGCTGCGGCAGGCGATCGCCGTTGAAGGGAGCGCCTTGCCGAGCACGAAAGGCGTGCTGTGAAGCTCGCCATCGTCGACCTTGCGTACGGCAATATCGGTTCCATCCAGCTGGCCTTCGAGCGATTCGGCGTGAGGCCGGAGCTGACCGCGGATCTGGAGAGCATCGCGAGCGCGGACCGCGTGGTGCTGCCCGGCGTCGGCGCGGCGGGCTATGCGATGCAGCGGATCGATGAGCTCGGCCTTCGGGACACGCTAACCTCGCTGCGACAGCCGGCACTCGGCATTTGCCTCGGAATGCAGCTGCTGTTCGAACGAAGCGAGGAGGCGAACACCGAATGCCTCGGAATCATACCGGGTGCGGTGCGCGCGCTGGAGCCGGAGCCCGACCGTCCTGTGCCGCACATGGGCTGGAGCCGACTTGAAGTCCGCGATCCGGAAATTGGGTTGATGTCCGGCGATTACGTCTATTTCGCCAACGGCTATGCCGCCGATCCAGGCGAGGCGACGGTGGCAAGCGCCGACTATGGCCGTCAGATTCCTGCCGTGGTGAGGCGCGGAAACTGGCTTGGCGCACAATTCCACCCCGAACGATCCAGCCAAGCCGGAGCGGAGTTCCTGAAGGCGTTCCTCAGATGATCCTCTATCCGGCGATGGACCTGATGGGAGGCAAGGTTGTTCGCCTGCGTCAGGGGCGATTCGACGATTCAACCAGCTATTCCGACGATCCGGCGCAGGCGCTCCGTGCGTTTGCGGAGGCGGGCGCCGCATGGGCACATATCGTTGATCTGGACGGCGCTCGCGCCGGCGAGCCGGTGCAGCACGAGCTAATCGCAGGACTCGCCGCGACATCTTCCCTGAAGCTCCAGGTCGCCGGCGGCTTCCGGACGCGCGACCAGATCGCACGGATGTTCGACGCGGGAGTCGAACGGATCGTGGTCGGCAGCCTTGCGGTGAAGCAGCCCGAGACCGTGGCTGGGTTCCTGAGGGACTTCGGCCCGGAGCGGATCACGCTCTCGCTCGATGTTCGTGTTCTCGACGGAACACCCATGGTCGCGGTGTCCGGCTGGACGGAGGATTCCGGCCGCAGCCTCTGGGAAATTGCTGCACTTTACCCGCAAGCACTTCATTTACTCCTTACCGATATTGGGCGGGATGGAATGCTGGAAGGGCCGAATTTCGCACTTTACGAGGAGGCAGCGCGGCGGCTGCCAAACCTCAGAATCCAGGCATCGGGCGGGGTCTCGTCGCTCGCCGACCTCGCAAGGCTAACGACCGACGGAGCGATCGTCGGCAAGGCGTTGTGGGAGGGCCGAATCCGGCTGGAGGACGCCCTTGCCCGCGCGTAGGATCATCCCCTGCCTCGACGTCAAGGACGGGCGCGTTGTCAAAGGCGTTCAGTTTCGTAACCACCGCGACGCGGGAGACATCGTCGAACAGGCGATGCGCTATCGCGACGAGGGCGCGGACGAGCTCGTCTTCTACGACATCACCGCCAGCGCCGAAGGCCGAGCACTCGATGTGGAGTGGGTGCGGCGGATCGCGCGGGTAATCGATATCCCGTTCGCCGTCGCCGGCGGCGTTCGCACCCGCGATCAGGCAGCTGCTTGTCTGGATGTGGGGGCCGATAAGGTTTCGATCAACTCGCCCGCATTGGAACGGCCGCAGCTGATCGAGGAGCTGGCGCGCGATTTCGGAAGCCAGTGCGTCGTACTTGGAGTGGACAGCTGCTTCCAGGACCGCGACTATTGGGTGAAGCAATATACCGGCAAGCCGGAGCTGATGCGCGATATCGGCAAGCGGACGCTGGATTGGGTACGCGAGGGCACCGAACGCGGAGCCGGGGAAATTGTGCTCAATTGTATGCGCAGCGACGGAATGCGTACCGGCTATGACGTTGCTCACACCGCAGAAGTGATCAAGGCGGTGACCGTACCCGTGATCGCGTCAGGCGGGGCGGGAACATCTGAGCATTTCCGCGAAGCATTCGAGGTGGGCGCAAGCGGAGCACTCGCCGCGACTGTCTTTCATGACCGGCTGATCGCCATTCCCCAACTGAAGGAGTATCTTGCCTCATGCGGGATCGAAATGCGCCGCTGAGCGTGGGCGAGGTCAAGTCGCTCGCCTGGGACAAGATGAACGGACTGCTGCCGGCGGCGGTGCAGGATCGCTCGACCGGACAGCTGCTGATGCTCGGCTATATGGACCGGGAGGCGCTGGAGGCGACGCTGGCGAGTGGGCTCGTCACCTTCTTCAGCCGATCCAAGCAGCGGATGTGGCAGAAGGGCGAGAGCAGCGGGAATGTTCTCCGGCTCGTCTCGGCTCACGAGGATTGCGACGGCGATGCGCTGCTGGTGCTTGCCGAGCCGGTGGGGCCGACGTGCCACCTTGGCACTCAAAGCTGCTTCGGCGGGGAGACGGACGGGCCAGCCTGGCTCGCCGAACTGTCCCGGATCGTCGCCGAACGGGCGGGCTCAGGCGACGAGACCAGTTATACGCGCAGACTGCTGGACCGGGGCGTCGAGCGGATTGCGCAAAAGATCGGTGAGGAGGGCACGGAAGTGGCGCTTGCGGCGGTTACTCGGGACGCAGACGGATGCGCCGAAGAAATCGCCGACCTGCTCTATCACATCGCAGTGCTGATGGAGGCGCGCGACTTCGGCTGGAATGATGTGATGACGGTGCTCAAGAGCCGTCACTCGGAGAGAAGCGCAACCGCCTCGTCATAGAGTTCGCGCGTGGCCGCGGCGATAACAGCCCCCGGTGCAAAATCCTCTCCGCCGTTCCAGTCCCCTATGTGGCCACCGGCTCCCCGCACGACCGGAATCAAGGCATTGTAGTCATGCGGTTTCAGCCCAGCTTCGACGACGAGGTCGAGGGTTCCCGCGGCGAGGCAGGCATAGGCATAGCCGTCATGTCCATAGCGGGTGACTTTCGCCTGAGTGCGAAGGCGCTGGAACGAACCTGGCTTTTCGAAAAGATAGGGATCGGTGGTGGAAAGCCGAGCGTCGCTCAAGCTGCTGCAGCCGCTGGCGCGCACCTCGAGATTGTTCTCGCTTCCGTAGAGCCAGCTCTGGCCTGCATGGCCGACGTAGGTTTCCCCGAGCACCGGCGCATCGATGACGCCGAGCACCGGCTTTCCGTCTTCCAGCAGCGCGATGAGCGTCGTCCAGGTCGGCAGGCGGCACATGAAAGACCGCGTGCCGTCGATCGGGTCCAGCGACCACGTCAGGGCGGACGAGCCGCGAGTCTCGCCGAATTCCTCGCCGCCGACGCCGTGGTCGGGGAAGTGCTGCTCGATCAGCGAGCGCATCACCCGCTCCGCTTCGCGATCGGCCTCGGTCACCGGATCGAATGCCCCGCCGCCTTTGTCCTCGGCAGCGACACCGGCGCGCCAGCGGGGCAGAGTCTCGGCTCGCGCCGCTGACGCGAGCTTCAATGCAAAGTCGACGAGTTCGGTGGTCACGCTTTGGCCCTAAGCGGGCGCGAACGCCTGGTCCAGAACGTTCGCCAGCATCCGGTCGCCATGGGTGGTGAGGATCGATTCGGGGTGGAACTGGATTCCGGTCTGCATCGCATCCGGATCGCTGATCCCCATGGCCATTCCGTCGATGTACGCGTGGACGATGAAGCGGTTTGGGAGCTGCCGCGTGCAAAGCGAATGGTAGCGACCAACGCGGACGGGATTGGGTAGTCCTTCGAAGGCGCCGCGTCCGTCATGCTCGAGAAGGCTGGTTTTGCCATGGACTGGCTCGGGCGCCCGGCAGACGGCTCCGCCAGCCTCTTTCACGATCGCCTGGTGGCCAAGGCAGATGCCGAGGACCGGGACTCGTCCCTTCGCGAGTGCGATCAGCTCCATGCAGCAGCCGGCGTCCTCCGGCTTTCCCGGCCCGGGTGACAGGACGATCACCGCTTTTCGCACCAGTGCGATCTCCAGTGCCTCGCGAGCGGCGACGCTGTTGCGCAGCGTCTGTCCGGTGCAGCCCAGCCGTTGGAAGCTCTCGACGAGGTTGAACGAGAAGCTGTCGAGATTGTCGATCAGCAGGATTTCGCGCTTGCTCATTGTTCGTGCTCCCGATTTGCGGCTGCGAGAATCGAGAGAAGCGCTGATGCCTTGCGCCTCGTTTCGTCGGCCTCGGCGGCGGGATCGGAATCGTGAACGATGCCCGCGCCCGCCCGGACGAAGGCGGTGCCGTCCTTGACCAGTGCCGATCGAATGACAACGGATGTGTCCATGTCGCCCGCGGCGTTGATCCAGCCTATGGCGCCGCCATAGGGGCCACGGCGCGTTTTCTCGGTCGCACGCAAGATCTGCGTCGCCCGAATCTTCGGCGCGCCGCTCAGGGTGCCGACGTTCAGGCAGGCAGCCAGCGCATCGAAGGCGTCGAACCGCTCCGCCAGGCTACCGGTCACCGAGGAGACCAGGTGCATCACGCGCGAATAGCGTTCGACGGTGAGCAGCTGCGGCACCTTGCGAGTCCCCGGCTCGCTCACCCGGGCGACGTCGTTGCGGGCGAGATCGACCAGCATCATGTGCTCGGCAAGCTCTTTCCCGTCGAGCCGCATTTCCGCTTCATAGCGGCTGTCCTCGTCATCGCTGCTGCCGCGCGGGCGGGTTCCGGCGATCGGCTTCACTTCGATCGTTTCGCCGGTGACGCGCACGGAGGTTTCCGGTGAGGCACCGAACAGTGTGAAATCCGGCCCGCGAACGAAGAAATGGTAACCGGCTGGCTCGAATGAGCGAAGGGCAGCGAACGCCGGAAGCGGCGCGGAGCAGCGCGTCGAAAAGGTGCGCGACGGCACGATCTGGTACACGTCGCCGGCGGCGATGTGCTCCTTCATACGACTGACGACATCCATATACTCGGCGTCGGAAAGATCGACCGCCACATCGTCTGGGGGAACCGGTGCGATGGGCTTACGAATTGCCGGCTTCAGCTGCTGGCAGGCTTCGACCAGCTTTTCGAGGCGGCTGACAGCATCGTTGACGTTGCGCTCGGCGCTCTGATCGCGCTCCCCGAAGGCGGTGCAAATCAGGCGCGGCGGCGATCCCGGCGTAAACACAACAAGCGAATCCGTAACCCAGAAGACGTAATCAGGAAAGCCGGTTGGGTCCTCCGGGTTTTCAGCCACATCCTCGCCGAAAGTAGCCTGATCGAACGCTACGACGCCGAGGACCAGTGCCCCGAACGGCTCGTCCGCACCGCGAACCGCGGCGCTCTCCAGCAGCCCGCGAAGAGCGTGCAGCGGCGCAGGCGCAAGCAGCCGCTCCTCCGCGTCGAGAGTCGTCGGTTCGGGAAAGAGGAGATCGAGCCGGTTTTCGCTCGTGCCTTTCACAAATCCAGCCGAGATTGATTCCAGAGTATGGAGCAGCGCCCGTCCGTTCGCCGACAGCGCGTGGAGAGCGACCGCACCGCCGCGGCATTCTGCGCGAACCGCAGCATGCGCCATCACGAGAGTGTTCCCGTCCGGCGCCTCGAAGAGGCCGGTATCCGGCGTTGCGCCACCTTCGCTCAGCGCCTCGTAAAGATCGAGCGGGTCGACCCGGCGGCTGAGCCGGCGCTGCACGACTTTCCCGGCAGTAGCGGAAACACGCCCGTGCATCACAGCGACCGTCCCACGGCCTGCGCAACAGGCCGCAGAGCCTGGACCATTTCCGCGAACTGATCCGGGTAAAGCGATTGGGCTCCGTCGGAGAGCGCCGCCGGCGGGTTCTCGTGAACCTCGACCATGATGCCGTCGGCTCCACAGGCCGCCGCTGCAAGTGCCATTGGGGTCACCAGCTCCCGTACCCCGGTTCCGTGCGAAGGATCGACCAGCACCGGAAGGTGCGATTTGCGCTTGACGTAGGGGACGGCGTTGAGATCGAGCGTGTTGCGGGTCGCGGTTTCGAAGGTGCGGATCCCGCGCTCACACAGGATCACCTGCTCGTTGCCGCTGCCGAGGATATATTCGGCCGCGAGGAGAAGCTCCTCAATAGTAGCCGAGAGGCCGCGCTTCAGGACGACAGGCTTGCCGCAGGCGCCAACCGCCCGAAGCAAGGCAAAGTTGTGCATGTTGCGCGCCCCGACCTGCACCGCGTCCGCATGCTCGGCGACGAGATCGAGGTCTGCGGTGTCCATCACTTCGGTCACGAACGGCATCTGAAGCTCGTCGGCTACTTCCCGAAGCAAGGTGAGCGCCGAAGGGCCGTGACCGCTGAAGCTGTACGGGCTGGTGCGCGGCTTGTAGGCACCGGCGCGGAGGATCGTCGCTCCCGCATCCTTGGCCGCACGGCCGCTGGCGAGGAGCTGCTCGCGAGTCTCCACCGCGCAAGGGCCGCCGACCACGACGAACCGGCTTCCGCCGACCTGCACTCCGCCGACATCAACGACGGTATCGTGGGGATGCATCTCCCGGCTGACCAGCTTGTAGGGGGCAAGGATCGGCTTCACTGATTCCACGTCGGGATCGCTATCGAGGGCCAGCTCCGCGAGCACGCGCTCATCGCCGAGGGCTCCAAGGACAACGCGCTCGCTTCCCGGCATGTGCAGCGGCTGCAGGCCAGCATCGGAAATCCGGGCGAGGATACGCTCCGCGCTATCGGCCGGGGCGTCGGGTTTAAGAACGATGATCATTTTCCAATTTCCTGTGCGCTGAATAACAAAAAACCCGCCGGGTTGCGGCGGGCTCGAAGAACTTTGTCGAGAAGCTGTTGGCTGTTCCGACTATCCGTTCGTGGCGCGCGCCGCGGCAAGGGCTGGAGACCAGCGCCACCAAAGACCAGCGGTGCGAACGAATGTCGTCATTGCGGGCGCTTAGGTATCAGTGCAGCCGCCCGCCAGTCAATGGCTTGTGATCTGAATTACACCTGTCGACCTGCGTTTCGCCCTCGACCATTCCACCTGCCGACAATACACTCAACTCGCTATGCCGTTCGAAGTCGATCAATTCGTCGAGGCGTGCAGAGCGGTGCGGCATCTACCCGACGCTCCTGCGCGAATTGCCGCACTCATCGAACAGGCTATTGCCGATCCGAATTCCATCGAAGCCGCGATTGATGCTCGTCAGGCGGGCCTCTCGCCCCGTCCGATGGCAGATGTATTTGTAAACGAGGACGATTTGACCATCTATCACGTGGCGTGCCCCCCTCATGTTTTTGGAGCACCGCATGATCATGCGGGTTGGGCTGTAATCGGGGTCTACGCAGGGACCGAGAGCTTCAACGTCTACGAGGAGACGCAGACGCGCCTCCGGTGGATTCGCCGTGACGTGCTGAAAGCTCCCGCTGTCCGGATCCTGCCCGCCGATCTTATCCACGACATCGAAAATGCGGAGCTGGAGACGTCGGGCTCCATCCACGTTTACAGCAACCGTCACTTCGGCGTGCCGGACCGCCGCATCTGGCGCGATACGCAAAGCGCTTCCGAGCCGTTCACGCTGCAGAAGGCGGTGGAATTCGGAACCGAGCTCACACGCCGCAAAAGGACTGAGTTGGGAATAAGTGACACCTCCATGCCGGTTGTGCCGGAGCTGGAGTAGACTGCCTGCCGCCAACGGAGTGGCGCGCTTCGAAGCTTCAGTTGCGCTTGACAAAATGTATCCCAAACGCGATTCGGTCGGGCGTGGCGAACATTCGCATCTTCGGCGGTTGGTGGCGTGGGTCGATTCTCGCGGCGCGATGGCGCGGCTGGTGAGCTCGTAACCGAAACTCCCACCCAACCATCGGCCCGCCCAACGGCGGGCTTTTCTTTGCCCGAGGACCTGACTTGAAACACACGAGCGAAACCGAGGAGCCGGTGCGACGCCCAGTCGCCGATGCCGGACCCGTGCCGAACCCGCTGCCGCGTCTCTTGAGTGGCGAGGACCTGACAGCGGCAGACGCCGAGCATCTGTTCGAGCGGTTGGTGCTCGGCCGACTCGAGCCCGCGGAAACCGCCGGGATGCTGATCGCGCTCAGGATGAAGGGCGAGACGGCCGAGGAGATGATCGGGGCAGCGCGCGGGCTGTTTGCTGCGGCGAAGCCGTTCGATCGCCCCGATTATCTGTTCGCCGACTGCTGCGGGACCGGCGGTGACGGATCGGGGCTGATCAATGTCTCGACCGCGGTCGCTTTCGTGGCCGCCGCCGCCGGCTTGCCGGTCGCGAAGCACGGGAATCGCAGCATCAGCTCGAAATGCGGGTCGGCGGACGTGCTCGAAGCGCTCGATGCGAAAATTGAATTGGATCCCGAACGCGCGCGCCGAGTGCTCGATGAGACCGGCTTCTGCTTCCTGTTTGCACCCGCCTACCACCCCGGAATGAAGCATGCGGCGCTGGTGCGCCGGCAGCTTCAAGTCCGAACGGTAATGAATCTTCTCGGCCCGTGCATCAATCCTGCGCGACCGCCGGTGCAGTTGCTCGGAGTGGCCGACCCGAAGATGCTTCGCCGAATCGCGCAGACGCTGAATGCGATGGGAGTTAAGGACGCGCTCGTCGTCCACGGATCGGGTCTCGACGAAGTCGCTCTTCATGCCGAGACTCGCGCGATGCGCCTTTCCAATGGCGAGATCGCTGAAATCACGATTACGCCCGAGGATGCGGGGATCGAGCGGGCGCCGCTGACCGGTGTCACCGGCTCGGACGTCGAGGAGAATGCGGCGCGGTTTCGAGCATTGCTCGATGGCGGCGGGAATCGTGCCGAACAGGATATTACGATCTTGAATGCTGCTGCGCTGCTTTGGACCTCGGGCAAAAGCGAGACGCTGCGGCAGGCGGCCGATCTGGCGCGCGACGCGCTGCTGTCCGGCCGTGCGAGTGCGGTGCTCGATAAGTTCATCGAGGCCAGCAATGGTTGACGGCGTTCTCGGCGAAATCATCGCTCGCAAGCGCGGGGATGTCGCGGCTCGGCTGAGTGGCGCGAGCTTCGATCCGAAGCCTACGACGCGCAGTCTTAAGCGCGCACTTTCTCAACAAGGTACGCGCTTCATCATGGAAGTGAAGAAAGCTTCGCCGTCGGGACACAGGAGCGGCGTTGCGGTCTCCGATGCGGTGCGCGCTTATGCGCCGATTGCGGACGCGATCAGCGTGTTGACGGATGCGCCTTACTTCAACGGTTCGCTCGACGACCTCCGGACGGTGCGTTCGCTGTTCGACGGGCCGATCCTCGCCAAGGACTTCGTGGTCGATCCGCGCCAGGTCACCGAGGCGCGTGCGCATGGAGCGGATGCGGTTCTGGCGATTGTTGCGGCGCTTGCCGACGAGGAGATCGCCGCGATCATGGCCGAAGCGCACCGGCTCGGAATGGACGTGCTGGTCGAGACGCATGACGAGATAGAGCTGAAGCGGGCGCTGGCGCTCGGCGCGGAGATCGTCGGAATCAACAATCGCGACTTAAAGACTCTGAAAACGGATCTTGGGGTGACAGAACGGCTGGCCCCACTGGTGCCGCAGGACCGGGCCCTGGTTAGCGAGTCGGGTGTTCGCGAGCGGGCGGACGTGGAACGGCTCGGCCCCAAGGGAGATGCCTTCCTGGTCGGCTCCTCGCTGATGGCGTCGGACGATATTGCCGAGGCTGCTCGGGCTTTGGTGTACGGACGAGTGAAGGTCTGCGGAGTGACGAGCGCGGATGATGCGGTGTTCGCAGCGGAGGCTGGTGCAACGCACATCGGGATGATCTTCGCAGAGAGGAGCGCGCGAAAAGTCGCCGGTGCGTCTGCCGAAATTGCGGAGGCGGCGCGAAGCAGGGGCGTGCAAACAGTGGGCGTTTTCCAGGATCAGGCGCCTGAGTTTGTCGCAGCGACCACTGACCGGCTCGGGCTCGATGTAGTGCAGCTGCACGGGAGTGAAGACGTCAGCGCATTTCGTGGTATCGCCAAAGAAATCTGGGCAGCCTGCGCGGTCGGGGACGAACCCGAACAGGAGCGCCAAGGCGCAGACCGCATCCTCTACGATACGCGCGCGAACGGCCGCAGCGGCGGGACCGGGAAGGTGTTCGACTGGGGCAAAGTGTCAGGGCGGGCGCAATTGCCGAGCGCGTTCCTTGCGGGTGGTATCGGTCCGGCGAATGCGCGCGACGCGCAGCGGGTGGGCGCCTATGGGATGGATGTGAGCTCGGGCGTCGAAGTCAAGCCGGGCCGCAAGGATCCGGTGAAGGTGAGGGCATTGTTCGGATCGTTGCGCGTTGCAGATCGGAGGGCTTGCTGATGCTGATGGACGGTCGCTTCGGCCGCTTCGGTGGCTGCTACGTTCCCGAAATCCTCGTGCCGGCGCTTGAGCAACTCGAAAGCGCGTTTCTCGAGGCCGAGCAGGATGCGGCCTTTCAGGCCGAGCTCAATGAGTTGCTCGCCAATTACGCCGGCCGCCCGACGCCGCTGACACTCTGCCGCAATCTGGGCAACGAGCGGGCGCGGATTTACCTGAAGCGTGAGGACCTGCTCCACGGCGGCGCGCACAAGACCAACCAGGTGCTTGGGCAGGCTTTGCTCGCCAAGCGCATGGGCAAGACGAGGCTTATTGCGGAGACCGGAGCCGGGCAGCACGGCGTCGCTACTGCGATCGTGGGCGCGCTCTTTGGTCTGCCAACCCGGATTTACATGGGCGCCGAAGACGTCGAGCGGCAGAAACTCAACGTCTTCCGAATGCAGCTGATGGGTGCCGAAGTGGTGCCGGTGGAAAGCGGCGGCCGGACTCTGAAGGACGCGATCAACGAAGCGCTGCGCGACTGGACCGCGAGCTTCAAGGACACGCACTATCTTCTCGGGACCGCCGCGGGGCCGCATCCCTTCCCGACCATGGTCCGGCAGTTCCAGCGGGTCATCGGCCGCGAGGCGCGGGCGCAAGTGCTCGAAAGCGAAGGGCGGCTACCCGACGCCGTGATCGCCTGCGTTGGCGGCGGATCAAATGCAATCGGCATCTTCAGCGATTTCGTGCCCGATGAAGAGGTGGCGCTGATCGGAGTGGAGCCCGCGGGGAAGGGCCTGAACGGTGACGAACATGGCGCGACGATCCTGCGTGGCACGCACGGAATCCTGCATGGCGCCGAGACATTGGTGCTCCAGGATTCAGATGGCCAGGTGAATGACACCTGGTCCGTGTCTGCGGGCTTGGATTATCCCGCCGTCGGGCCGGAGCATGTGCACCTCAAGGACATTGGCCGTGCCGATTATGTCGGAGTGACCGACGATGAGGCGTTGGACGCCTTCGTCAAGCTTGCGCGAAGCGAGGGGATTATCGCGGCGTTCGAATCGTGCCACGCGCTAGCGCACGCCCTGAAGACAGCGGATGCGGCCGAGAAGGAGACGGTGCTGGTCGTCAACATTTCCGGACGCGGGGATAAGGACGTTGTCCAGGCACAAGCATTGCTCGGAGAGAAACTTTGAGCCGCTACAAGGCCATGTTCGACCGGCTCACGGCGCGAGCGGAGGGCGCGTTCGGCGCCTTCCTGATGCTTGGCGATCCGGATGTGGAGACCAGCGCGGAACTGCTCGATGCGCTGGTCGAGGGCGGGGCCGACATGATCGAGGTTGGCATTCCCTTCTCAGATCCCGTTGCCGACGGGCCTGTGATCCAGGAAGCGGCGGTGCGGGCGCTCAAGGCGGGAACTCGGGTCGACGATTGCTTTCGAATGCTGGGTGAATTTCGGCAACGGCATTCGGAAATCCCGGTCGGAATCCTGACGTATGCAAATCTGCTGACGGCGCGCGGGCGAGATCGTTTCTGCGCTGACGCCGCCAAGGCCGGCGTGGACAGCATCCTGATCGCTGATGTGCCCTCGCTGGAGGCGGAGCCGTTCGCGGATAGCGCGCGTAAATCTGGACTCGACCTCATCATGATCGTCGCGCCGAACACGCCGGGGCAAACGCTGACCAAAATCGCGCGACTGTCTTCCGGCTACACCTATTGTGTCGCTCGTGCGGGGGTGACGGGCGTTCGGGACGATCTCGCGCTCGAGCACGATAGACTTCTGTCGCAGCTCCAAGCGCTGAAGGCGCCCCCGGCGGTGCTCGGCTTCGGCATTTCGACGCCGGAACATGTGCGGCAGGCGCTCGCGAGCGGGGCAGCCGGGGTGATCTCCGGCTCGGCGATCGTGAAGCTAGCGAAGGACGGACCGGAGCGGGTGAGGCAGTTCGTCGCCGAGATGAAGGCTGCGACTATTCGGCAGGAACCAGCTCGCGCGAGCGCGTGACGAAGTCGCCGAACCGTTCGCCGGGTTCGCGCTCGCTCGCGTAAGCAGAAAGCTTCTCCGACAGGATTTCTAGGATCCGCTCCTCGCCGATATTCTCTGCCGCAAGATATGCCAGCCGCTCCCCGTGGAAGCCGCCGCCAAGCCAGAGATTGTACTTGCCCGGCGCTCGGCCGGTCAGCGCGATCTCGGCCACATAGGGGCGCGAGCAGCCGTTGGGGCAGCCGCTCATGCGGATGGTGATCGGCTCGCCAGAAAGCCCGTTCGCGTCGATGATAGAGTCGATCTTTGTTATCAGATCGGGGAGGTAGCGCTCGGCCTCGGCCATTGCCAGCGGGCAGGTCGGGAACGCGACGCAGGCGATCGAATTCAGCCGAAGCGCGCTTCCGCTGTTGTTTTCGCCGAGGCCATGCTCAGCGAGCAGCGCCTGGACCTGCGGCCGGTCTTCTGGCGCGACACCGGCGATGATCAGGTTCTGGTTCGGGGTCAGGCGGAACTTGCCCTTGTGCACCTTGGCGATCGCGCGGAGGCCACTCATGATCGAGCGCTCGGGGAAATCGGAAACGCGGCCGTTCTGGATAAACAGCGTGTAGTTGAAATCGCCCCGATCAGTTTTGCGCCAGCCGAAGCTGTCTCCGTTCGACGTGAATTCGAATGGCCGCGCCGGCGCGAACGGCTCACCCATTCGGGTCTCGATTTCCGCCTTGATCCAATCGAGACCCTTGTCGTCGATCGTGTACTTGAACCGTGCGCGGGGCCGCTCGGCGCGGTTTCCGTAATCGCGCTGAACGCTCATCACCGCGTCGGCACATTCGATCAACCGGTGCTTGGGGATGAACCCGATCAGGTCGGCCAGCCGAGGATAGGTGTTCGGCTCATTGTCGGTTCGGCCCATGCCGCCGCCGATGGTGACGTTGAAACCCTCGATCCCGTCCGGCCCGACGATGGCGATGAAGCCCAAGTCCTGGGTGTAGATGTCGATATCGTTCGACGGCGGGACCGCGAATGCGATCTTGAACTTCCGCGGCAGGTAGGTCGGGCCGTAGAACGGCTCCTCGTTCTCCGATGTCGCAATCCGTTCCTTCTCGTACCATATCTCGTGGTACGCGTTGGTTTTCGGGATGACGTGATCGCTGACCTGCTTCGCCAGCGCCGCGACTTCGGCGTGAACTGCTGAATCTGCGGGATCGGAGGTGGCCATCACGCCACGTGAGTCGTCGCCGCAGGCCGCAATGGTGTCGAGCAGCACCTCGTGCAGCCCTTGGATGGTCGGGCGGATGTCTTCCTTCACGACCCAATGAAACTGGAACGTCTGACGCGTGGTCAGCCGGACCTTATTGCCGCCATGCTGCTGCGCCAGCTCGTCGATCTTCAGCCATTGCTCAGTCGTGCAGACGCCGCCGGGGAGGCGGACGCGCACCATGAAGGTATAGGCCGGCTCCAGCTTCTGCTTGCGGCGCTCCTCGCGGATGTCGCGGTCGTCCTGCTGGTAAATACCGTGGAACTTCATGAGCTTGTTGCTCTCGAAGCTCACGCTGCCGGTGATCCGGTCTAGAAGATCCAGCGCGATGTTCCCGCGCAGATACTGGCTAGAGGCTTTTAGAGTCTCGTCGGGAGACAGCCGCTCGAGCGGCTGCGAGATGTCCGTACTGCGGTCGACCATTGGGATACTCAGTATACGTCTTTTTGGTAGCGATGCTCGGTCGAAAGACGCCGGACATATTCCTCGGCCGCTTCGCGCGAGTGGCCGCCCTCGGTTTGAATCACCTGAAGAAGCGCGTCGTGCACATCCCGTGACATCGCCTTTTCGTCGCCGCAGACGTAGAAATGCGCGCCATCTTCCAGCCACGCGTAGAGCTCGCGCGATTGCTCAAGCATGCGGTGCTGGACGTAGACCTTCTCGGCCGTGTCTCGCGAGAACGCGACGTCGAGGCGGCTCAGCACGCCATCCTTCAGCCACTGCTGCCATTCGATCTGATACAGGAAGTCGCAGCGGCGGTTGCGCTCGCCGAAGAACAGCCACGACGGGCCGGCGGCGGCGCGGGCCTCGCGCTCCTGCAAAAATGCGCGGAACGGCGCGACGCCAGTGCCCGGGCCGATCATGATGATCGGGACATCGTCGCCGGGGAGGCGGAAGTGCGGATTTTCCTGAATGTAGACCGGGACCGTATCGCCCATCTGCAGACGATCGGCGATCTGGGTCGAAGCGACTCCTCCACGTGCACTGCCGTGCAGATCGTAGCGGACGGGAGCGACCGTCAGGTGCGCTTCCTCGTCGACGGCGGCCTGGCTCGATGCGATCGAGTATAGCCGCGGTTGGAGTGGGCGAAGCCCGGCGAGTAAAGCATCGGCGTCGATCCCGGTGACCGGGAACCGGCGAATGATATCGCTGATGTGATTCTGCTCAAGATAACGCACGCGCTCAGCGGCGTCTGCCGCGGTCAATGCTTGAAGCTCGGCAGATCCTGAGAGCTTTGCCCATTGCTCGACAAAGCGGGGGCTTCCGATTGTGATCTCGAACCGGGTTGTGAGCGCTTCCGCGAGCTTCACAGTTTCGCTCTTAACGGTCACATCTGCATCGACTGAAAGGCCCGTCGCCTCCAATACTTGCTCGACCACGGCTGAATCATTGGTGGGGACGAAACCGAGCGCGTCCCCCGGCTGATACTTAAGACCCGAACCTGACAGGTCCAGTTCGACGTGCCGGGTTTCCTTGCTTGAATGGCGGCTGACGATCGCAATGTTCTCGAGGACTGTTGCCGGGAACGGGTTGCGCTTGTCGTGCACGGGAGCAGCGGTCGAGACGGGGCGCAGCGAAACGACGCGCGCGGGCTCCGCTTTGACATCCGCAGCCAGCTTTTCGACCACTGCTTCCGACCAGCCGGCGGCCGGCTCGTCATAGTCAACGTCGCAATCGACCCGGTCGTTGAGCGGCTCGGCGCCAAGTTCTCTGAAGCGCCGATCGAGCCGCTTTCCGGCTTCGCAATAAAATTCGTACGTGGAATCCCCGAGAGCCAGAACCGAGTAGCGGACTCCGGCGAGCTTCGGGGCGCGCGAGCCTTCGACAAACTCAAAGAATGCGCGAGCCGATTCCGGCGGATCGCCCTCCCCATGAGTGCTGACGATGATCAGCAGGTCCTGCTCGTCCTTGAGGCTGCGCACCTTGTAATCGGCCATGTCGGCGACTTTGGGAGTGAGTCCACGCTTGGCTGCGGCTTCGGCGAAATCCTTGGCCAGCGCACGCCCGTTGCCAGTTTCAGTGCCGTAAAGGATCGTGAGCGTGCGGCCTTGGGGCGCGACCGCAGCGGCAGCACCGCTTCCGCCCAACCGGCCGAGGCCCGCATCCAGACCCGCGAAATAGCCGCTGATCCAGCGCGCCTGCTCGGCGGACACGGTCAGCCCAAGCGCTTCGACATGCGCCCATTGCTCGGGCGTGAGCGTGCCCTCGTCGGTCGCCAGCAGCGGCGCGAATTCAGGACGGGCGTTCATGATGCAGCTTTCGTGAAGGGAAGGACGTTGGACTTGCCGGCGAGCTCGCGGCCGATCCAGCCGATAATGACGATTACGGGCGCGTCCTCCGGCAGATCGGCGGCGCGGCTGGCGATATCAGCAATGCGCCCGCCGATGTGGCTCTGCTCTGGCAGTGTCGCGGACGCAATAGCAATCGCGGGAGTTTGGGAATCGAGCCCTGCCGCTAGCGCCTTGCGCACGAAATCTGAAAGCGTGCGCCGCCCCATATACAGCACCGTCGTCGCTTTGGGGTCCGCGACCGTGCTCCAGTCGATATCGCGCGGAAGCCTGCCATCGGCTCCGTGACCGGTGACGAACTGCACTCTGCGCGACTGCTTGCGCTCAGTCAGGGACAGAAGAAGCGAGGCGGCCGCTCCTTGAGCCGCTGAAATACCGGGGATCAGCGAAACTTCGATACCGGCAGCCTTGCACGCGACGATCTCTTCGGTCGCGCGGCCGAAGATGAGCGGATCGCCGCCCTTCAAGCGAACGACATTCTCGCCGGCGAGCGCGAGCTCGACGATGCGCTCGTTAATTTCGGATTGTTTGCAGGATGGACCTTTGCCCGATTTTCCGACCGCAATGCGCTTTGCCTCGCGCCGGGCGAGCTCGAGCACATCCGGACCGACCAAGTCGTCGTAGAGGATCACCGTCGCGCTCTGAAGCGCACGCACCCCTTTCAGCGTCAGGAGCTCGGGATCGCCAGGGCCTGCCCCCACCAGCGTTACCCGGCCTCTCGCTTGCGGTGCCGCTTCGATCAATTCCTCGAAATCTGCCTCGGCGGGCGCGCGGTCAGGCGCATTCCAGACGGTGGCGACGAAGCGCTCCCAGAAGGCGCGACGATCGCCGAAGCCGGAGACCCGCTCTTTCAGGCGGACGCGCCAGCTCTTCGCGGCTTCCGCCCAGCGCGAGAGCCCGAGCGGGAGGATGCCCTCGATGCGCGCGCGGATCGACTGGCCGAGCATCGGTGCAGCACCGTCAGTTGAGATTCCGATCACCGCCGGCGAGCGGTTGACGATCGTCCCGAACTGGACGTCGCACAGGTCGGTCTGGTCGATGATGTTGACCACCACACCCGCTGCGTGAGCGGCTTCGACAAAGCGCAGAGCTTCACTCCGATCCGAAAGATCGGCAACTGCGATTGCCGCGCCGGTCAGGTCGCCCGTGATCCAGCCGTCCGTCAGCCGCACCACCTCGGCACCGGCGGCCGCAAGCAGCTCCGCTTTCCATTCAGTGCCGTCGGACGAACCGACCACGACCGCCTTCCGCCCCGCCAGCTTGTGAAATAGCGGCAGGTTGGCGAGCGGTGCGATCCGCGCCCGACTCTCTTGCGGCTTGCGATCGCTCATGCGGCCTTGGTCCTGACCAGCCGGCCGTCGGCACCCATGTGCAGCCCGCATTCTTTCGTCTGATCGCTTTCCCACCACCACCGGCCCGCGCGCTCGTCCTCACCCGGAGCGACGGCGCGGGTGCAGGGCTGGCAGCCGATTGATGGATAGCCCTGGCTGTGCAGCTCGTTTACCGGAACGCCGAGCTTCTCGCACTCGGCGACGATTTCATCGCGGCTCCAGTCGAACAAAGGCGCGAATTTGATCAGGCTGCGCTTGGAATCCCAGCTGGCGAGCTTGACCGACGCGCGGTGCCGCGACTGATCGGCGCGAAGCCCGCTGAGCCAAGCCGAAGCGCCCTCGAGCGCTCTGTCCAATGGCTGCACCTTGCGGACGTCGCAGCAGGCCTGCCGCGCCTCTTCCGAATAATAGAAGCCGTTGATGCCCTGGTCGGCAACCAGCGCAGAGAGATCCTGGCCGTCCGGGTAGATCGGGCGGATGCGCACGCCGTAGCGCTCCTCGGTCTCCTGCCACAGCTTGTAGGTCTCGGGAAACAGGCGGCCGGTATCGAGAGTCACCACCTCGATCGGAAGCTTCTCCGTGAAAATATGATGGGCGAGCAACTGACCCTCGATCCCGAAGCTGTTGGTGAAGACGATGCGACCCTTGATGGCCGCGACTGCCGACTTCAACCGCTCGGTGAGAGTCTCACCCTCGATCTGCTCGATCGTGGGGACCACGTGAAGCGGAGCGCCCGTGCGGTAATGGAACGGTCCGTCAGCATCCGCCATTTTTGCGCTCCTTGGAAAATTCTTCTAAGCCAGTCCAAATTCACGGAAGCTGAAACTGGCTTCCGACGCTGAGGTGAGAGCGCAGCTATGCAGTGACTCCTTAAGGATCAACATGTTCGCAGAAGATAACATGGATGTTGCAAAGCAGCATCGAATTTGGGCAATAAACTTCCAATTTCCAACGGAGCTTTGGGATGGACTCAACCGACCGGAAAATCCTCTCGATCCTTCAGGAGGATGCCTCGCTCGCGGTCGCCGAAGTGGCCGCCCGAGTGAATTTGTCGCAGACGCCATGCTGGCGCCGCATTCAGAAACTCGAAGAATCCGGGGTGATCCAAAAAAGGGTGGCGCTGGTCGATCCGCAGGCGCTCGGGCTCGACCTCACCGTCTTCGTTGAGGTGCAAAGCCCCGATCACTCCAAGGAATGGATGGATGATTTCGCGGAGGTCCTGTCCGGGATGCCGGAGGTGATGGAGGTCTACCGCATGGCGGGCGACGTCGACTATCTGCTCAGGATCAGCGTCGCCAATATGGCCGCTTACGACGACTTCTATCAGAGCCTGATTGCCAAGGTGCCGCTCAAGAACGTCACATCCCGTTTCGCGATGGAGCGCATGAAGTACACGACCGCGTACCCCGTGCCCGGCGTGTAAACTTAGCGGACCAAAGCCGCTTCCGGCTGCTTCGCTTCCGCTTCCAGCCAGGCGCCCACGGCTGCCGCGCATTCGCGGCCTTCGCGGATGGCCCATACCACCAGCGACTGCCCGCGGCGCATGTCGCCGCAGGCGAAGACGCGGTCGCGCGAGGTGCGGTAGTCGTCCGTCGCGGCCTTCACATTGCCCTGCGGGGTCAGCTCGACCGCGGCGCTGGCGACGGCGCCATCCTGCCGCGGGCCGGTGAAGCCCATCGCGAACAGCACCAGGTCGGCCTTCAGCTCGAACTCGCTTCCGGCAACCGGCTGGATCACCTTGCGCCCGTCCGGTCCGTCGACGAACTCGGCGCGCGCGCATTTGAGGGCCGTCACCTGTCCGTCCTTGCCGACGAACTCCGTCGTCAGCACGGCGAACTCGCGCTCGACGCCTTCCTCGTGCGACGAGGAGGTGCGCAGCTTCAGCGGCCACAAGGGCCAGGAGAGCGCCTTGTTCTCGCGCATCGGCGGCTGCGGCATGATTTCGAGCTGGGTGACAGAGGCGGCGCCTTGGCGGTTAGCGGTTCCGATGCAGTCGGAACCCGTATCGCCGCCGCCGATGACAATGACATGCTTGCCGGTGGCGAGGATCGGCTCGCCCTGCTCGGGCAGACCGGCGGCGCGACGATTGGACTGGGTCAGATACTCCATCGCGAAATGGATTCCGCCAAGCTCGCGGCCCTGCACCGGCAGGTCGCGCGGCTGCTCCGCACCGCCTGCAAGGACCACCAGATGATAATCGTCGAGGATGCGGTCGATCGAGACATCGACGCCGACGTGCATGTTCGGCCTGAAGATCACGCCTTCCGCTTCCATCTGGGCAATTCGGCGGTCGATCAGGCTCTTGTCGAGCTTGAAATCGGGAATTCCGTAGCGGAGCAGTCCACCGATGCGGTCAGCCTTCTCGAACACCGTCGGCGCATGGCCCATCCGCGCCAGTTGCTGGGCGCAGGCGAGACCCGCCGGGCCCGAGCCGACGACGGCGATGCGCTTGCCGGTGCCGTGCGGCGCCATGCGCGGCTTCACCCATCCCTCGGCAAAGCCGCGGTCGATGATCTCGCATTCCACGGTTTTGATCGTCACCGGATTGTCGTCGATGTTGAGCGTACACGCCGCTTCGCACGGGGCGGGGCAGACTCGGCCGGTGAACTCGGGGAAGTTGTTGGTCTTGTGCAGCCGGTCGAGTGCGTTGCGCCAATCGTCGCGCGAAACGAGGTCGTTCCACTCCGGGATCAGGTTGTTCACGGGGCAGCCGGAGTGGCAGAAGGGCACACCGCAATCCATGCAGCGCTCCGCCTGCCGCCGCACCTCCGCGTCAGGGAGCGGAGTGACCACGTCGCTCCAGTCGTTCACACGGTCGCGAACCGGGCGGTAGGTCCGGTCGCGGCGGTCGATTGTCAAAAATCCTGTCGGGTTGGTCATCTATCTATCCATTACTCGGCAGCGATCGCGGTGCCCTCAGCCTCAAGCTCGGCGAGTGCCCGGCGGTATTCGTGCGGCATCACCAGGACGAACTGCTTGCGGGCATTCCGCCAGTCGGCCAGCAAGCCCTCGGCGCGCTTGCTGCCGGTCAGCTCGAAGTGACGCTGGATCAGCGCCTGCAGGTCCCCGTCATCCTCGACTGGATCGAGAGCCACCGCTGCGCCGCTGCTTATCGAGCTTTGCAACTGTGCCTCCGGATCCCACACATAGGCGACACCGCCAGACATTCCCGCCGCGAAATTGCGGCCGACCTGCCCCAGAACGACGACAGTTCCGCCGGTCATATACTCGCAGCAGTGATCGCCGGCGCCCTCGATTACCGCAGTCGCTCCCGAGTTGCGGACGGCGAACCTTTCGCCGGCGACGCCCGAAAAATAGGCTTCGCCGGCAATCGCTCCATAGAGGCAGGTGTTGCCGACGATGATGTTGTCGCTGGCTTCGCGCGGCGCGCCTTCCGGCGGGCGTGCGATGAGGGTGCCGCCGGCCAGGCCCTTGCCCGTATAGTCGTTCGCGTCCCCGACGAGCTCCAGCGTGACTCCGCGCGAAAGGAAGGCGCCGAAGCTTTGGCCGGCGGTTCCGGCGAGCGTCGCCTTGAGCGTTCCGTCGGGAAGGCCGGTGTGGCCGTAGCGCTTTGCGATTTCGCCGGAGAGGCGAGCGCCGACCGCTCGGTCGACGTTGGTGATCGGTCCTTCAACGGCAGCGGGCCCCTGGTCCAGCAGCGCAATCAATTGCTCGTCGATCGGCGCCTTCACCTCGCGGCGCGGCCAATGCTCCGAGCAGCGCGGTCTCTCGTGCTTCGGTTGGTGGAGCAACTTGTCGAGATCGACGCCCTTCGCCTTCCAGTGATTTGTCGGGTCGACGAAACGGAGCAGCTCCACTCGGCCGATTATCTCGTCGAGCGTGCGAACGCCGAGCGACGCCATGATCTCGCGCAGCTCTTCGGCGACGAAAAAGAAGTAGTTGATCACATGCTCCGGCGTGCCGGTGAAGCGCGCGCGAAGCACCGGATCCTGAGTGGCGATCCCGACCGGGCAGGTGTTGAGGTGACACTTGCGCATCATGATGCAGCCGGCGGCGATCAGCGGTGCGGTCGCGAAGCCGAACTCGTCGGCTCCGAGAATAGCCGCGATGGCGACATCTCGCCCGGTTCGCAGGCCACCGTCGGCCTGGAGAGCCACTCGGCCGCGAAGGTCGTTCAGCACCAGTGTCTGCTGGGTCTCGGCAAGCCCTATTTCCCACGGCAAACCCGCGTGCAGAAGCGAGGTCAGCGGCGATGCGCCGGTGCCGCCTTCATAGCCGGAAATCGTGATGTGGTCGGCCGTGCATTTCGCGACGCCCGCGGCGACGGTCCCCACGCCGGTCTCCGACACAAGCTTGACCGAAATCCGGGCCGCCGGATTGACGTGACGAAGATCGAAGATGAGCTGCGCCAGATCCTCGATCGAATAGATGTCGTGATGCGGCGGCGGAGAGATCAGGCCGACGCCGGGCGTTGAATGGCGGACCGCTGCGATATTGCGGTCCACCTTGTGGCCGGGCAGCTGGCCGCCTTCGCCGGGCTTGGCGCCCTGGGCGATCTTGATCTGGATCTCGTCAGAGTTGATCAGATACTCGGCGGTCACGCCAAAGCGGCCGGACGCGACCTGCTTGATCGCCGAGCGCATTAGATCGCCGTTCGGAAGCGCTTTGAACCGATCCGGTTCCTCTCCGCCTTCTCCAGTGTTCGATTTTCCGCCAATCCGGTTCATCGCAATCGCAAGAGTCGTATGCGCTTCGCGGCTGATCGACCCGAAGCTCATAGCTCCGGTGACGAAGCGGCGAACGATCGCCGTAGCCGGCTCAACCTGGTCGAGGGGGACGGGTTCGGCGGCGGGCCGGAATTCGAGCATGCCGCGGAGAGTCAATTTGCGCCGGCTCTGCTCGTTGATTTCCTGAGCGAACGCCCGGTACTTTTCGGGAATTGCACCGCGCACGGCATGCTGCAGGTTGGCGATGCTGTCGAACGTCCAGGCGTGCGCTTCGCCGGTCACCCGCTGCGCCCACATACCGCCACTGTCGAGCAGGTTGGACTCGACCGCAAAGGCCGAACGATGCCGCCGCGCTGTTTCCTCCGCGATCTCCGGAAGACCGACGCCGTCGATTGTGACTGAAGTTCCTGTGAAGTAGGTCTCGACCAGCTTCTCCCCGAGCCCGATGGAATCGAAGATCTGCGCGCCGCAGTACGATTGGTAGGTGGAGATGCCCATCTTGGACATCACCTTCAGGATGCCCTTTCCGAGCGCCTTGACGTATTTCTCCTTCGCCGCCTCCGCGCGTGCGGGATCATTCCCGGCGAGCGCTCCGATCGTGTCGAAGGCCAGCCACGGGTTGATCGCCTCGGCGCCGTAGCCCGCGAGCACGCACATGTGGTGCACTTCGCGCGCTTCGCCCGTCTCAACGACAAGCCCGGTCTGCATGCGCAGGCCCTGACGGATCAGGTGATGGTGGACCGCGCCGGTGGCGAGCGCCATCGGGATCGGAATCCGGCTGTCCGACGTGCCGCGGTCGGAGACGATCAATACATTGACGTCGGCGAGTACCGCTTCGGTCGCTTCCCAGCACAGCCGCTTGACGGCAGCTTCGAGTGCCTGCGCGTCAGCGCCCTTCGGCCATGTCGCGTCGAGAGTCACCGTCTTGAACGCGCCGTCCAGCGTTTCCTCGATCGAGCGGATTTTCTCGAGATCCTCGTTCGACAGGATCGGCTGCGACACCTCGAGCCGCTTGTGCGTACCGGCGTGGTGGCCGAGGAGGTTCGGTCTTGGGCCGATCATCGAGACCAGGCTCATAACCAGGCTTTCGCGGATCGGGTCGATCGGCGGGTTCGTGACCTGAGCGAAGTTCTGCTTGAAATAATCGTAGAGCAGCCGCGGCTTGTCGGAGAGCACTGCGACAGGCGTATCGGTGCCCATCGACCCAACGGGATCGTCGCCACCCTCCGCCATCGGCGCGAGGAAGTATTTCAGATCCTCCTCGCTGTAGCCGAACGCCTTCTGAAGCGGGCGAAGCTCGCCGTCGCCGACGGTCTTCGGCTCGGCAGCAGCAGGAAGATCCTTGAGGTTGAATTGGGTGTCGCGGAGCCAGTCGCCGTAGGGCGCGGCTTCCGCCAAGGTGGACTTCACCTCTGCGTCGTCCACGATCCGACCCTGCTCCAGATCGATCAGCAGCATCTTGCCCGGCTGAAGCCGCCATTTGCGGACGATCTTCTCTTCCGGAATCGGCAGAACGCCTGATTCCGACGCCATAATCACCAGATCGTCGTCGGTGACGCAGAAGCGAGCAGGGCGGAGCCCATTGCGGTCGAGCGTCGCGCCGATCTGACGGCCATCGGTGAAGGCGATCGCGGCGGGGCCGTCCCAAGGCTCCATCAGCGCCGCATAATATTCGTAAAAGGCGCGGCGCTTGGGATCCATCTGGGCGTTCCCGGCCCAGGCTTCCGGAACGAGGAGCATCATGGCATGCGCGAGCGGGTATCCGCCGGCAATCAGTAGCTCTAGTGCGTTGTCCAACGACGCGGTGTCGGACTGGCCGTGCGGGATCAGCGGCCACATCTTGTCGAGATCGGCGCCGAGCAGCGGCGATTCCAGCGTGCGGCGGCGCGCATTCATCCAGTTCACGTTGCCGCGAACCGTATTGATCTCGCCGTTATGGCAGATGAATCGGTACGGGTGGGCCAGCTTCCAGCTCGGGAAGGTGTTGGTCGAGAACCGCTGGTGAACCATAACCAGCGCCGATGTGACCAGCGGGTTTGTCAGGTCTTTGTAAAAGGTGCCGAGCTGATCGGACAGCACCATGCCTTTGTAGACCAAAGTCCTGCTGGAGAAGGACGGGATGTAGAAATCCGCGAGCCCTGGAAGGTCCTTCTTTTCGGCGAGATCGGCGAGCGGGTTCTGCGTCTGCTTGCGGATCGCCAGGAGCTTTCGCTCGAACGCATCCTGATCCTTTACGTTAGGACCGCGAGCGACGATCGCTTGAGAGACCACCGGCATCTGCTTGATGGCGGCGTCGGCTAACCCTTCGGGATTGGTTGGAACGTCACGCCAGCCGACCAGCAGCTGCCCTTCAATCCGGACGAACCGCTCGAAGCGTTCCTTTGCGACCTCTCGCGCTTCTTCGTCTTGGGGAAGGAAGCACATCGCGACCGCATAATCGCCTGGCGCAGGCAGGGTGACCCTTTGCTCTTCGGCCCATGCGCGGAACAGAGCGTCGGGGATCTGGATCAGGCAGCCGCAGCCATCGCCCAACTTCGGGTCGGCTCCGCGCGCGCCGCGGTGGTCGAGATTGATCAGGATCTGCAGGCCCTGCTGAATAAGCGCGTTCGACCGCTCGTTTTTCACATGGACGACAAAGCCCATGCCGCAGCTGTCGCGCTCGTTCGCCGGATCGTAGAGGCCCTGTTTCACGGGCGGGGTCGTCATATTCCCGTCCTCAATTCATAGTTTCGGATCGCCGCTTCGCTGGCCAAGGTGAGCCCGATTTCATCGAGTCCTCCCAGCAGGCACTCGCGCCTGAATGGGTCCATGTCAAAGCCGAAGCGGTCGCCTGCGGTGGTCGTAACTTCCATCTCTTCCAGATCGACCGAGATGGTGTGGCGGAGTTTTGCAGCATCGAGCAAGCGCTCGACAGAATCCGCATCCAAAGTGATGGCTGCGATGCCATTCTTGAAGGCGTTCCCTGAAAAAATATCCGAATAGCTGGACGCGATCACCGCGCGCACGCCGAGATCGGCAAGCGCCCAGGCGGCATGCTCACGGCTCGATCCGCAACCGAAATTGGCGCCGGCGATCAGAATAGGCGCGCCGGCGAATTGCGGATCATCGAAAATGTTACCCGGCTGACGACGCAGAGTCTCGAACGCGTAGCGACCGAGACCTGCCCGGCGCACGACCTTCAGGTGAGACGCCGGGATGATTAGGTCGGTGTCGACGTTGCTGAGGCCCAGCGGATAGGCACGGCCTTCGACTCGGATGAACGGGGTCATGCCGCCAACTCCCCGAGATCATCTTTGACGAGGTCGCGAACGTCCGTCAGTTTGCCGGTTACGGCGGCGGCAGCGGCCATGGCTGGGGACATCAGGTGCGTACGAGCGCCAGGACCCTGCCGGCCACGGAAATTGCGGTTCGACGTCGACGCGCAGCGTTCACCCGCCGGTACCTTGTCGGGGTTCATGGCCAGGCACATCGAGCAACCGGGTTCGCGCCATTCGAGGCCTGCATCGATGAATATCCGGTCCAGCCCTTCGGCTTCCGCCTGGCGCTTCACTAGCCCGGAGCCGGGGACCACCAGCGCCTGCTTCACATTTTCGCTGCGCTTGCGGCCGCGGATTACATGAGCGGCGGCACGCAGATCCTCGATCCGGCTGTTGGTGCAGCTGCCGATGAAAATGTGTTCGATTTCAACGTCCTGGAGACGCTGGCCCGCTTCGAGGGCCATATATTCGAGGGAACTCTGCACAGCTTCCCGCTTGGATTGATCGGCGAAGCTTTCAGGATCCGGCACCCGGCCCGTAATTGGCGCAACATCCTCCGGGCTGGTGCCCCAGGTGACGGTGGGTGCGATGTCCGTAGCATCGAGCACTACCGAGCAATCGAACTCCGCGCCCTCGTCGGTCGCAAGCGACCGCCAGTGCTTCACCGCCTCGTCCCATGCGTTGCCTTGCGGAGCTAACGGCCGGCCCTTCAGATAGGCGAATGTCTTCTCGTCGGGTGCGAACAGGCCGGAGCGGGCGCCGGCTTCGATCGACATGTTCGCGACCGTCAGCCGCCCTTCGATGCTCATCGCTTCGAAGGTGCTCCCGCGATATTCGATGACGTGCCCGTTGCCGCCGGCGGCGCCGATCCGGCCGATGATCGCCAGGATCAGGTCTTTGGGCGAAACGCCAAAGCCGAGCTTCCCGTCGACTCGAATTTCCAGAGTCTTGCTTTGCTTCAGCTGCAGCGTCTGAGTGGCAAGGACGTGTTCCACTTCGCTGGTGCCGATGCCGAAGGCGAGGGCGCCGAGCGCCCCATGCGATGCTGTGTGGCTGTCTCCGCAAACCACGGTGGTTCCCGGAAGCGTGAAACCCTGCTCCGGCCCGACCACATGCACGATTCCCTGCTCGGGCGCCGTCGACTCGAAATAGCGAATGTCGAATTCTTCCACATTCGCTTCGAGCGCCGCCAGCTGCTCCGCACTCTCCGGGTCGGCAATCACGATCGGGCCGCCGTTGGCGTTCAGGCGCGGAGTCGTTGGCAGGTTATGGTCGGCAACCGCCAACACCAGGTCGGGGCGGCGCACCTTGCGTCCTGCCGCACGCAAGCCCTCGAAGGCCTGCGGAGAGGTCACTTCGTGAACGAGGTGACGATCGATATAGATCAGGCACGTGCCGTCGGGGCGGCGCTCGACAACGTGAGCGTCCCAGATCTTCTCATACAATGTACGCGGGCGTTCACTCATTATCCGCAGCATCCCCGATTGGTCGCGAGCAACTCCAGATGGGCGTCATTACGCGCCAACTGCACTCGCAAATTCTCACGCACTCGTTCCCCGAATTCCGAGCAACTGGCATTGCCGCCGAGATCGGCAGTGCGCGCACCGTCGGCAAGTGTGTGCTCCAGCGCCGCGGTCAGAATCGTGGCGCATTCGGGCAGACCCAGTTCCTCAAGCATGAGCGCAGCGCTGGAAATCGCGCCCGAGGGGTTGGCAATGTCCAGCCCCGCGATCTGCGGCGCCGATCCATGCACCGGCTCAAACATCCCGGGACCGCCGCTACCGACGCTGGCGGAGCCCAGAAGGCCGATCGAACCGCCGATCACGGACAGCTCGTCCGACAGGATATCGCCGAACAGATTTTCGGTCAGGATCACGTCAAACCGGCGCGGATTGGTGACCAGCATCATCGCGCAGGCATCGACGTACATGTGGTCGAGTTCGACGTCGGGGTAATCCTCGGCAAGGCGCGTCACCGTCTGTCGCCAGAGCTTGGACGTGGCGAGCACATTGGCTTTATCGACCGACGTTACTTTACGCCGGCGATGGCGTGCGTGGCGGAAAGCAACGTGGGCGATCCGCTCGATTTCCTCGACGCTGTAACTGCACAGGTCGGACGCGTGGGTGGGCGAGGCCTCCCGCTCACCGAAGTAGATCCCGCCGGTCAGCTCGCGGACCACCAGAACGTCGGCGTCCTGGCTGATGTCGGCGCGAAGCGGTGAAGCGTGCTCCAGGCCCCGATAGACACGGCCGGGGCGCAGGTTTGCGAACAGCCCTAGCTCCTTGCGTATCGCCAGCAATCCCGCTTCGGGGCGGACTTTGGCATCGTCCCATTTGTCCCCGCCGACCGCGCCCAGAAGCACCGCGTCCGAATCCTGACAGGCGTCGAGCGTCGCTCGCGGCAGCGGTTCGCCGTGCCGGTCGATCGCGATCCCGCCAAAGTCATATTCCCGAAACTGCAGTCCGAGATCGCGCTCGTCGGACATCAGCTGGAGGCATTTGGCTGCCTCAGCCGTGACTTCCGGGCCGATTCCATCGCCCGGCAGAACCACAATATCGATCATGCAGCTGCCACCTTCTGCGGAATGTCATTGCGCAACCGCCGCACGGTCTCGGCATTGCTGAGCGCATCCAGGTAGGCGGACACACAGCAGGGCAGGATGTCCCGCGCCCGTGCCCTGCCGGAGAAGATCTCTCCGTCGACATCGACATGGATTTCCACCAGCACGCTAGCGCCCTGGCCGTCTTCTGCCTTCTCGTCCGGGTCGGCGGCGAGATATTGCATTTCCACGCTGTCGACACGCGCCGGAATGCCGAGGACCTGGCTGACAGCGGAGAATGCCGCGTCCAGGGCGCCCGGAGCGCTGGCGACATCGGTAACCCGGCCGCGCTCGCCATGCTCGAGTTCAATGCGGGCCACCGGCCACGCATTGGCAGAGACAGGCGCTCGAATGTCGACCTTGGACAGCTTCCACAGCGCCTGCGGCTTGTGCGCGACCTCTTCCGATAGGATCGCCATCAGCCGAGCCGAATCGACGATGCCCACTTCGTCGGCCACTTCCTTGAAGATGGTGAAGGCTCGGTCCAGCCGTTCGCCCTCCAGTACATAACCGAGAGACTTCGCCCGGGCGGCGAGCGCGTGGCGCCCGCTATGCTTGCCGAGAATGATGCCTTCCGGGGAAAGGCCGATGTCCTCTGGTTTCATGATCTCGTAGGTCTCGCGATTTTGCAGCACGCCGTGCTGGTGGATTCCGGATTCGTGGGCGAAAGCGTTGGCTCCTACTACCGACTTGTTCCGGGGCGGCGGCGTGTTGGTGATCTGCGATAGCGTGCGGCTCGCGGCCGCAATCTTCGTCGTGTCGAGATTGGTCGCGACGTCGTAGGCGTCGGCGCGAGTCCTCAACGCCATTACAACCTCCTCCAACGCGCAGTTGCCGGCCCGCTCGCCGATTCCGTTGATCGCACACTCGACCTGGCGAGCGCCGCCGCGAACGGCGGCCAGTGAGTTCGCTACCGCCATTCCGAGGTCGTCGTGGCAGTGGGTGGAGAAAACGACTCCTTCCGGCCGCTCCACATTCTCGCTGAGGTAGCGGAAGAGGTCGTAGATTTCTTCGGGCGTCGTGTAGCCGACGGTGTCCGGCACGTTCAGCGTAGTAGCGCCGGCTTGCGCAGCGACCGAAAGCGCTTCGGCCAGGAAGTCGCGCTCGGTGCGGATCGCGTCCTCGGCCGAGAATTCCATGTCGTCGGTGAATTCCCGCGAGTAAGCGACCGCCTCGCGGATCTTTTCCAGCACCTGCTCACGGCTCAGGTGCAGCTTGTGCTCACGATGGATCGGGCTGGTCGCCAGTACCACGTGAATCCGTTTGCGAGCCGCAGGCGCCAGCGCATTGGCCGAAGCCAGGATGTCGCTACGCACCGCGCGCGAAAGGGAGCAGATCACCGGCCCTTCGATACGCCGCGCGATCTCGCTGATCGACTTGGCGTCCCCGGGGGACGCGGCGGCAAAGCCGGCCTCGATCACGTCCACGCCGAGGGCGGCAAGAGCTTTCGCCATCCGGAGCTTTCCATCGAGAGTCATGGAAAAGCCCGGCGCCTGCTCGCCGTCACGGAGCGTGGTGTCGAAGATTTTGACCGTCTCTGTCATGCTGGCGATCCTGCCTGCTGGTGTGAAATTGTAACTGATCGGACTTCGATCAGCCGTTCGAGTTGGCGGGAGAGGACGTCGAGGCGGCGAAGGGGATCACGCGCCTCGACGTCCATCGCGATGGAGCCCGAGCTGGAATCTTCGGACATCGCGATTCCCCGGACCGCGAAGCCGCGCCGCTCGACCAAGCCGAGCATGCGCAGCACCGCGCCCTCCCCAGGAACGAAAGTGATTTGGATGCGGTCGCTCACCAGGTCTGCTCCAGCATCTGCACGTTGGAGCTGTTGGGCGGCACCAGCGGCCATACATTCTCGCGCGGGTTGATCCGCACGTGGCACAGGATCGGCCCCGGCGTATCGAGAAGCCGCTGGATCGCGCCGTCGACCTCCGACCGGTGATCGATCGTGAACGCCTCGATCCCGAATGCGTGTGCGACTTCGGCGAAATCCGGATTATCGCTCAAGTCGATCTCGGAGAAATTCTCGTCGAAGAACAATTCCTGCCACTGGCGAACCATCCCCAGCTGCGAATTGTCCAGAAGCACGATCTTCAGCGGCAGCCGGTAGCGGCGGATGGTCGCCAGCTCCTGCACGTTCATCATGAAGGATCCGTCGCCGGAGACGGTGATCACGGTCGCTTCTGGCTCCGCAAATAGCGCGCCGACGCCCGCCGGCACGCCGTAGCCCATGGTTCCCAGTCCGGCGCTGGTCAGGTGCGCCTGCGGACGCGAGAAACGGCAATGCTGCGCCACCCACATCTGGTGCTGGCCGACGTCGCACGTGAAGATCGCCTTGTCTCCAGCGGCTTCCGACAGCTGTTTCAAAAGAGCCGGAGCGTAAATGCCGTTGCCCGGCGCGTCGTAGCGAGGAGCCCACGCGACCTTCTGGGCAGCGCATTTCTTGGTCCACTCAAAGGCCTTCTCCGCACGCGCGGTGAGTGCATCCAAGATCGCAGAAAGGTCACCGGCGATTCCGACGTCGGCCTCGCGCAACTTGCCGATCTCCGCCGGGTCGCCGTCGATGTGGACGATCTTCGCGCCGGGAGCGAAGCTGTCCAGCTTGCCGGTCGCGCGGTCGTCGAACCGGGCGCCCACGCAAACCAGAAGATCGCAATTGTCTATTGCGATATTGGCCGCGCGGGTCCCGTGCATGCCCAGCATACCCAGGAAATTGGGATCGTCGGTGGGCATTCCGCCCAGACCCTTCAGAGTTGCGACCGCCGGCATTCCGCTGCGCTTTGCGAAATCGCGCACCGCCTGCTCGGCACGAGCAATCGCGATGCCGCCGCCGAAATACAGCACCGCGCGCTCGGCTTCGACGATCATTCGGTTGGCGCGAGCAATCGCCACTTCATCCAGGGGCCGCGGCTTCTCAGCCGGAACCTTGTAGGGCTCAGGCGCCGCAGTCAGGACTCCGATGTCCTTGGGAAGGTCGACCAGCACCGGACCGGGTCGCCCCGAACGCGCGATATGGAAAGCCTCGGCGATCACTCGCGGGATGTCGGCCGTGCTTCGAATCACGAAGCTGTGCTTCACGATTGGCAGAGTGATCCCGAAAATGTCGACTTCCTGAAAGGCGTCGGTACCCATCAGTGGAGTCGCGACTTGCCCCGTGATCGCGACCATCGGGATGCTGTCCAAAAACGCATTGGCGATTCCGGTGACGAGGTTGGTGGCGCCAGGTCCAGAGGTGGCCAAGCACACACCCGGGCGGCCCGTGACTCGGCCATAAGCATCTGCCGCCAGTGCAGCACCCTGTTCGTGGCGGACCAGGATGTGCTGCAGCTGGGTCGAACTCGTCAGCGCGTCGTAAACCGGCATGATCGCGCCGCCCGGATAGCCGAACAGCTGAGTCACGCCCTCCCGCTCTAGCGCCTCTACGAGGAGGCGCGCGCCGGAAACGGGTTGACGTTCAGCTGCTGGGCTGGGCTGGGCGGCGCTGGTCATGGTTAGGCTGCCTGCGGTTGGGGTTGAGCGTCCGTCGGCTTGGTCGGAGCGGTCTCGTTCTCCAGCCACGCCATCTGCTTGCGCATGCGGGCGCCGACCTGTTCGATGGGCTGCTCGACGTCCGCTTTCCACATGGCGTTGTAATTGGGCTTTCCAGCCTCGTTCTCGGCGATCCATTGACGAGCGAAGGCGCCGCTCTGGATATCGGCCAGAACTTCCTTCATGCGATCGCGAGTCTCGTCATTGATCACCCGCGGCCCGGAGACGAAATCACCGTACTTGGCGGTCTCGGAGACGAAGTGCAGCATCTTGGCGAAGCCGCCTTCGTACATCAGGTCAACGATCAGCTTCAGCTCGTGCAGGCACTCGAAATAGGCCGCCTCCGGCTGGTATCCGGCATCGACGAGGGTCTTGAAGCCCGCTGCAACCAGCTCGGTCGCGCCGCCGCACAGGACAGCCTGCTCACCGAACAGGTCGGTTTCGGTCTCTTCCTTGAAGGTCGTCTCGATGGCGCCGGCGCGGGTGCCGCCGATCCCGTAAGCATAAGCAAGCGCCTTGTCGCGGGCGGTGCCGGTCGCGTCCTGATAGACGGCGAACAGGCACGGGACTCCGCGGCCGATCTCATATTCGCGGCGGACCAGGTCGCCGGGGCCCTTCGGCGCCACGAGCACGACGTCGACATCGGCGCGCGGTTCGACCTGGCCGTACAGGACGGTAAAGCCATGTGCGACCAGCAGCGTATCTCCGGCAGAGAGGTTCGGGGCGATATCGTTCGCGTAGACGTCGCGGTGGGCCATGTCGGGGGTCAGCAGCGACACGAACTGTGCCTGCTTGGCAGCAGCGGCAGGGGAGGCGACGCGAAAACCGTCGCTCAGTGCCCGGCGCTCGGCGGAACCGCCGGAGCGAGCGCCGACGATCACGTCGAAGCCGCTGTCGCGCAGGTTGCGGGCGTGCGCGCGGCCCTGGCTGCCATAGCCAATGACGGCGATCGTAGCGCCTTTCAGCGCATCGGGGTTAGCGTCCCCGTTGCCGTAGATCCTTGCCTCTTTTTCCACCTCAGGGCCTTCCTTTCGAACAAAAGAAAACCCCCGCTTCCGGCTTCCGGAGCGGGGGTCTGGTTTCTGGTCCTTCGACCTTGACTCAGCCTGTCACCGCTCCCTTACGGGTGCTAATAAGTACGAGCGTAAGGGTAAGGCGGAGATCGTCCGCCAGCAGGTTGTCCGCAATCGCCGTGTTGCGTTCCACCGTCTTACCTCAAAAGTGTGGACCCCAATTTGGGATCCCATTTGTGAGTCTTATGATGCATCGTGGAGGCATTCGCAAGGGCAAAAAGCACGTCCAGAGTGCAATTTCCCCCTGTTCACCGCATCCACGCTGTGCTTCAGCGCTCGAATTGTATCCAAATCACAACATGGTTAACGAATGACTGATATTCCGCTTCCTTCCCGCGAAATGGTTGAGGGCCCGTCGCGGGCCCCCGCACGGGCGATGCTCCACGCCGCCGGATTCGACGACAACGCGCTCTCGAAGCCGCTGATCGCGATCGTTCACAATTATTCCAGCGTCACTCCGTGCAACATGCACCTTCGGACGCTGGCGGAGAATGCCGCGCGGGGAATCGAAGACGCGGGAGGTACCCCGATCGAGTTCAATACGATCGTCGTCACGGACGGCGAGGCGATGGGAACGAGTGGCATGCGCGCCTCGCTCATCAGCCGCGAAGTCATTGCCGACTCGGCGGAGCTCGCGGTTCGCGGGCACTCGCTCGACGCTGTTCTGTTCATCGTCGGCTGCGACAAAACCATTCCGGCGGCGGCGATGGCCGCGGTTCGGATGAACCGGCCGAGCGTGGTCCTCTATGGAGGATCGATCATGCCGGGTCATCTCGGCAACAAGGCGATGACGATCCAGGACGTGTTCGAAGCCGTCGGTGCGTACAGCGCGGGCAACATCGATGATGAGGAACTGAAGGCGGTCGAAACCCACGCTTGCCCCGGCGCCGGCGCGTGCGGCGGTCAGTTCACTGCCAACACGATGGCGCTGGCGATGAGCTTCCTTGGTCTTTCGCCGATGGGCCTCAATGACATTCCAGCGGTGCATCCGGACAAGCCGAGAGCAGCCTACGAGGCCGGCCGCTGGACCGTGGAAGCGCTGAAGGCGGGACGTTTCCCGCGCGATCTCGTGACTCCAGCAAGCCTTCGCAATGCAGCCATCGCCGGAACCGCGACAGCCGGATCTACGAACCTCGTTCTCCACCTCCTCGCCATCGCGCGCGAGGCCGGCATCCCGGAGAGCGAGTTCGATATCGATGTGTTCGACGAGGTCTCGCGCGCGACGCCGGTCATCGCCGACCTGAAGCCCGCGGGCCGATTCATGGCGCCTGACATGTTCGCGGCCGGCGGCAGTGCTCTGCTCGGGCAGCGGCTTCGCGACGAAGGATTGCTGAGCGACACGCCAACGGTCACAGGCCAATCCCTGCTGGAGACCTTCAGCAACGCCAAGGAAACGCCGGGGCAGGAGGTGATCGTCACCTTCGACAAGCCGCTCAAGGAGCGCGGCGGCTTCGGAATCTGCTACGGCAACATCGCTCCGGAAGGATGTGTGGTTAAGCTCGCTGGCAAGGGCGACTTCCGCTTCGAAGGTCCTGCCAAGGTGTTCAACGGCGAGGAAGCGGCGTTCGAAGCGGTGACCGGCGGCCGAATTGAGCCGGGCGACATCATCGTGATCCGTGGCGAGGGGCCGGTCGGCGGTCCCGGCATGCGGGAGATGCTGGGCGTGACTGCGGCACTCCAGGGGCGGGGTCTCGGCAACGACGTCGCGCTGATTACAGACGGGCGCTTCTCCGGCGCGACCTACGGGTTCATGGTGGGCCACATCTCGCCGGAAGCTGCACGGGGCGGCCCGATCGCTCAGCTTCGAGACGGCGACCGCATTGTTATCGACGTCGACAAGCGGATTGTGGAGACGAGCGCCGACCTTGCGTCGCGTGCGAAGGCGGATTGGCCAGCGCACGAGCAATGCACCGGCGCCTTTGCGAAATATGCCGCACTGGTCGGCTCCGCTTCCCACGGAGCTGTGACGACGCCCTGCGATTAGCGCGTCAAACCAGCAGAAGCTGGAGTCTCAGCGAATAATCACGCCGAGGTGCCAGCTTTCGCGGGCATGACGGTTTCGGTCTGGCGGAGTGAGCGAGCAAGCGCCTCTAGGGTCGGTGCGATCTCAGTCTTGCGCGTATTGCGATCAAGGATTGACGCGAGCGGCGAGGTCGGTTCGACTTCGCGGCCGATAAGCGGCTCGACCGTTTCACGGAACTTGTACGGATGGGCAGTCGCAGCGACGATCCACGGCCGCTCCGATCGCTCTCTCTCGGAAAGCCGCGCATACGCCTCGGCTGCAGTCGCGGAATGCGGGCACCAGACATAGCCGGAGCGCTCGTAATCCACCTTGATGCGCGTCTTGATCTGCTCGTCGTCAACCAGCTCGACCCGCACCTGCCGAAGCTCCTCGGGAAGCGCGATCAGCCGCTCGAAATTGCTCGGATTGCCCACATCCATTGCATTCGCGAGCGTGGCGATCGAGGCGCGCGGTTCATAGCGATGGCTTTGGTGCCAATCCTTGAGAGTACGGTTCGCGTTGGTCGCGAGCACGACCGGTCCGACCGGAACGCCCATCGCGCGCGCAAGCAGCACCGCGAACCCGTGGCCGAGATTGCCAGTCGGCATGATGAAGCCGGGCTTCACGCCCGTCCGGGCGAACACCTTCATCGTCGCCTGCGACACATAGGCGATCTGCGGAAGCAGGCGGCCAAAATTGATCGAATTTGCCGAAGTCAGCCTCTGCTCGCGCGCCAGTGAAGAGTCGGCGAATGCGGCTTTCACCAACCGCTGGCAGTCGTCGAAGTCGCCGACCACTTCCAGCGCCCGAACCGGCTCGTTCCAGCAGGTCAGCTGGCGCTCCTGGAATGGCGACACGCGGCCTTCCGGAAAAAGGATGACTGCACGAACAGAGCGACGCCCTTCCGCCGCGCAGCCGACCGCTCCGCCTGTGTCGCCCGAAGTAGCGACGAGCACAGTCAAAGGCTCGTCCCTGCGGCCGATCCGATCGAAGCACGCCATCAGAAAGCGCGCGCCGAAATCCTTGAAGGCGCCCGTGGGGCCGTGGAACAATTCCAGCGCATGCAACCCGGGCCTGCCTGCATCAGGCACGACGAGGGGAACCGGGAAATCGAACGCTTCGCTCGCAATTGCAGATAGCTCGTTCTCCAGCGGATCTCCGGCGAAGAAGGGCTTCAGGAATTCCGACGCGAAGTTCGGGAGGGCAGCTTCCGCCTGGAGATCCGGGCCGAGCGATGGCAGCGGCTCGGGCATATAGAGGCCACCGTCGGGAGCCGCCCCATTCCGGATGGCTTCGCTGAGGTTGGTCGCTTCGGCCTGCCCGCGAGTACTTACGAACTTCATGCCGCCAACTGCTCCCCGATACGGCTGACCCGAACCCCTTCCGAAGCGGCCGGCGCGCGATAGGCGCGGGCGGGAATACCCGCGCTCGTAAATGCTGCCATCATTGCCGCCTCCACTGCTTCCGCGTCAGTCTCAGTCGCCCATGCAAACACCGACGGACCCGAACCGGAGAAGGAACAGCCGAGTGCTCCCGCCCCAACCGCGGCCTTCTGAACCTCCGGAAGAACCGGGAGCAGATGCACGCGCTGCGGCTCCACCAGCAGGTCGTTAAGGCCGGTCCGCACAAGATCGAGGTTGCCGGTTGTGCAGCCGGCAATGAAGGCGGCGACGCGGCGGCTGTGCTCGATGGTGAGCGCCATCGGCACTTCGCTCTTGAGGATTGCTCGGGCCGCTCTTGTTTCCACTTTGGCCTGCGGATGAAGCAGAACCGCTGTGACCCCCTCGGGCACCTTCAGGCGCTGGACGAACAGCGGTTCTTCGCAGGCCACGAGTACCAGCCCGCCGAACAGGCAGGCGACGACATTGTCCCACGGCGGAGGATCCGAGGCAGCGCGTTCGCCCTCAAGCGCGAATGGCAGCAATTGTTCTAAGCTGAACGGCTGATCTAGAAGCGCGTTGGCGGCAGCTGCTCCGGCAACTGCGGACGCCGCGGACCCGCCCATCCCGGCCGAGACGGGCACGCCTTTGTCGATGTCCAGCCGCACGCCGAACGGTGCGTTTGCGGCTTTGAGAACCGCCTCCGCCGCAGCCAGCGCGGTGTTCGAGCCAGGATCGGCCGGGAGGGATGAGACAAGCCCGCTGACCCTGCCGAGCCGCACCCCGGCCTCGTCTTCGCGAAACGCCGTCACGGTGTCCCGGGCAGCGTCGAATGCCTGGCCCAGGATGTCGAAGCCCACCCCGACGTTGCCGATGCTTGCCGGCGCGCTGGCCGATGCGAAATCCCCCGCCATCATGCCTACGCCGTCAGCTTCACGACTTCGCCGAGCGCCGCCGGCTCGCGGCCGAGCAGAGCGCGCTGAGCGTCCATCACGTCGGCAAAGACCGAGGTCGCGGTAGGCCACCGGCCTGCACCCTTACCGAACACGGAAGTCACTGTGCCGTCAGCGCTCGTGACCAGGAATCGGTTTTCCTCGTTCTGCGCACCGGCCAGCGGGTGGGAGAGGGGCAGGGCGACGACCTGAACCTCCGCCTCGATGCTCCCGTCCGCGAGAAGATGACACCGCCCGACCTGCTTCAACGCTTCGCCCTGTTCAAGCGCTTCGCGCGCCGCGCCCGGCGCAAGGTCACGAAGCGAGTGCTTGGCGATCCGCTCAGGCAGAAGGGCAACCCCGAACGCCTCTCGGATCAGGATCGAGAGCTTCTGCGCTGCGTCATCCCCGTCGAGATCGGCTGCCGGATCGGCTTCCGCATAGCCGAGTTCCTGCGCCTTCTTCAGCGCGTCTTCCAGTTTCCACCCTTCGCCGAGCCGGCTCAGCAGGTAGTTGCACGTGCCGTTCATCACACCTTCGAGGGAGACGATCGAGCCCTCCAGACGTCGCAATGTCTCGATGATTGGAGCACCGCCGCCAACCGCTGCGGAAAAGCGGAGTTCGCCGCCGCCGCGAAGAGCGCAGGCATGGAGCGAGTCCCAGTGTTTTGCGACGGCCGCCTTGTTGGCTGTGACAACGTGCGCGCCCTTCAAAAGTGCGTGTCGCATCCAGTCGGCGGGAAGATCGGGGCCGCCCAGGACTTCCACGAGGATATCGGCTTCGAAGCCGAGAACCTCGTCGACGTCGCTGGTGAAGCGGAGATCGGTTCCGTAGCGCGCGGGCCGGCGCACCAGGACAGGTCCGATCTCGAACAGTTCGGGCTGCGACTTCAGATAATCGAGAACGCCGGCTCCGACCGAGCCGCATCCAAGCAGGCTGACGCGCAGACGATCACCCTTGAGCGGCTTCGATTTGCGGGCGCGGAAGTTGCCGATCTGAGTCGCTTCGGCCGAGCCGAGGCAGGCGACCTCGATGAGGACATCGTCGGCCTTGGCTTCGTGGATTGCCTTGACCTGGATAAGTCCGTTGCTGGCCCGCTCCGCTTCTGCGTAGCTCATCTGGCTGAAACGTTCTGCGTCGGGGTTCTTCGCTGGATCTTCGGCGTAGACCCCATCGACATCCTTGATCAGCCGGACCCGGTGCGCGTCGAGCTTGGCCGCGAAGAAAACGGCGCTGAGATCGGTGCCCCCACGGCCCAGCGTGACCACGCCATATTCCGCATGGTCAGCGATAAACCCCGGCACCACGACCACGTCATTCGCGTGAATTTTTTCCCAAACGGCTGCAGAGTCGAGATCCACAAGGTTGGAATCGAGCGCTGTGCCTTCTGCCACCAACCCCATTTCGTGGGGATCGAGGGTGCAGGAGCGAAGCCCGATCTTGCTCAGGGCGAGCGCCAGAAGGGCGGCCGAATGAAGTTCGCCGACGCGAGCGACGCGTGCAACCAGCGCATCCGGGGCGCCATCGCCGCCCGCCCGCTGCGCCTGGTTCAATAGCGAATCCGTCTGACCCGCCAGGGCGGAGACAACCGCCACCACCTTCTCGCCCTCGCGGATGTGGCGATAAATCTCCAGCGCAACCGTCGGATAATCCTCCTCGCGTTCGAGGACGGAACTCCCGAATTTCAGAACGCAAAGTCGCGGCAAGTCGCCTGCTTTGTCGCTTCCGTCTGTATTTTCCCTGGCGCTGGTCATCTTGTGATTTCGCTTTCGCATATTTGACGGGCAAAAAAAGACCCGCTCGCCTTTCGGGGGAGCGGGTCGGTTTAGGACTTTGGCTTGTTAGACCGTTGTCAGCCGATCGCTCCCCGCTTGCGCGTGGGCGTGGTGATAATGGTCATAATCATGCCCATGCGGGTGCGCGTAGCTGCAGCGCCTGGGACGGGCGCGGTTGATGCAGCAAAGGGCACGAGTTCCTTCATGGGATCCCAAAAATGCATGAATTTGGGATGCGGGTCAAGGTGCGGAGACAGTCGAGCCGACGCTTTTCGCCTGAGCGTGACGAATGGGATACAAATGAAACATCATGCGGCGGTCCTTCTAATCTCTTCTACCCATTGCGGAATCAGCTCTCCGGCCGGGCCGATGCGGCTTTCGTCAAACAGGAAACTGCCGGCGCTCGGCTCCAGGTTGAGCTCAAGCGTGCGCGCACCGCAATGGTGGGCGGTCTGGACGAAACCGGCCGCTGGATAAACCGCGCCGGATGTCCCAATTGAGACGAACAGGTCGCACTCGCGCAAGGCGATGTCGATACGATCCATCTCGTACGGCATTTCGCCGAACCAGACGATGTCCGGCCGAACCAATCCACGGGTCTCGCAAGCGGGGCAGATTGCGTTCAGCCCCATATCGCCGTTCCAGCGGAAACGTTCGTTGCAGGCGAGGCACCAGCCCCGGTTCAGCTCGCCGTGCATGTGGATCAGCCGTGTGGATCCCGCGCGCTCGTGCAGGTCATCCACATTCTGGGTCACGAGGAGCAATTCGCCCGGCCATTCGGCATCGAGCTTTGCCAAGGCGTAATGAGCCGTGTTTGGTTCGACCTCGGCCAATCTCGCTCGCCGCGCATCGTAGAAGGCGTGCACCAGCTCCGGATTGCGAGCGAAGGCCTCGGGCGTCGCGACATCCTCGACTCGATGCCCTTCCCATAATCCGTCGGACCCGCGGAACGTGGCGAGGCCGCTTTCCGCCGAGACTCCGGCGCCGGTCAGGACGACGATGTTCCGCAATTCCATAGGCTGCAGATCAGGCAGGAATCGCCGCGGTTTCTACGCCTTCGAAATTGGTCGATTCGGCGACAGATCGCCAGCTGGAGCTGTCCTGTCTCACCTCAGCCAGCTTCTTCTCTGCCAGCCCGAGCGCATCTTCGCCCAGAATGAGCCGAAGCGGTGGGTTGGGATGATCAACAACTTGGATCATCGCTGCCGCTGCTTTTGCCGGGTCTCCGGGCTGCTTGCCGTCGCCCCCGTAAAGGAAATCCTCGATCGGCTGGAGCACCGGGCGATAGTCGTGAATGGATCGCTCCGGTCGCATGTTTCTCGATCCGGCAAACTCGGTTCGGAAGGCACCCGGTTCGACGATCGTCACCTTGATGCCGAGCGGCGCCACTTCATCCCGCAGCGCTTCACTCCAGCCTTCGAGCGCAAACTTCGACGCGCAATAGGCGCTGAACCCGCCAACGGAGACGAGTCCGCCGATACTGGTAAGATTGAGGATGTGGCCCGACCGTTGGGAGCGAAGAGTCGGTAGGACCGCCTTCGTTAGCTCGGCTGCGGCAAAAAAGTTCAGTTCCATTTGCTCGCGCAACTGCCCGTCCGAAAACTCCTCGGCAGCACCCAACGACCCGCGGCCTGCAATGTTGGCGAGCACGTCGATGCGTCCGAAGCGATCGATTGCTGCACGGACAGCCTTTTCGCGTTGGGCGGCATCGGTGACGTCCAGCTCGATAGGCAGGGCTCGCCCCGGATGGGAAGCGGCGATCTGTTCCAGCTGATCCAGCCGCCGTGCCGCAACAACCGCGGAATCCCCGCGATCCAGCGCTGCGCGGGCAAGAGCCGCACCAAATCCGCTGGAAGCACCCGTAATGAAAAAGATTTTCCCCAAGACAAGCTCCTTGATGTTCAATCCGCCCACTCAAGGCCGATTTCGCGATAGAGCGAACGGTCCTCGTCCCATCTGGGTTGCACCTTCACGTGAAGGAAGAGGTGTACCGGCCGGCCGAGATGGCGGGCGATCTCCTCGCGCGCGGCTTGGCCGATCTCCCGCAGCCGCTGCCCGCCTTTGCCGATCACAATCCCTTTCTGACTGTCGCGTTCGACCAGGATCTGCTGGCGAATCGTGGTCGATCCGTCGGGCTTGTCCTCCCAGGTCTCGGTCTCGACTGCCGATGCATAGGGCAGCTCCTGGTGAAGCTGCTGGTAGATCTGCTCCCGCGTCAGTTCGGCGGCGACCATTCGATCGGTCGCATCGGAGACCTCATCCTCTGGATAGAGCCATGGTCCTTCGGGCATCGCGGCGGGGAGAGCGTGCTTGAGATCAGACACTCCGTCACCTTGGGCGGCGCTGATCATGAACACCTGTTGCGGATCGAGGCGGGCGGTCAGCTCTGCCGAAAGACCAAGAAGCTCCGCCTTCTTAACCAGATCGATCTTGTTGAGCGCGAGCACCAGCGGCTGCGGGCCCTGCTGCCGTTCCAGCTCCTGCACAATCCGCTCGACCTCGCGCGTGATCCCATCAGCCGCATCGATGACCAATAGGATGAGATCGGCGTCGCCGGCACCAGTCCAGGCCGCAGCGACCATCGCGCGGTCGAGCCGCCTCTTGGGCTGGAAAATCCCGGGCGTATCGACCAGCAGGATTTGTGACTGCCCTTGGATCGCGATGCCCATCAACCGCGCACGTGTAGTCTGTGCCTTCGCGCTGACGATCGCGACCTTCTGACCCACGAGCGCATTGACCAAGGTCGACTTGCCGGCGTTCGGCGCGCCGATCACCGCGACAAAGCCGGCGCGGGTAGGACCATCGGAAGGGAGTTCGCTCATCGACTCTATTTGGAAGCTGCTGGCGGAGCGTCAACATGCTCCGCGGTAAAGGGCGAGCAGCAGGGCGTTCCAATCGGAGTGAATTCCATGAATTCAGCGCGTGTTCCGTCGGGATCGAGCAGGTTCAGCTGCCACTTGGCGTCCAGGCCGATCTTTGGAAGCGCGTCGGGCTTTTGGCCGTCCAGCCGCTTGCCGTTCCACAAGGTGGTGTAGGTCTGGCGCATGTCGCGGACGCCCAGCGCGAAATGGTCGAGTACCCCGAGGTCGGCTTGGCTCATTCCCCGGGGAATGCCTGTGCCTTCAGGAGTGCCGACCACCATATATTCCAGCCAGTCCTGCCCGTCGGGCACTTTCATCGAGATCCACTGCGGCTTCTGCGCGTCGAAGCCGCCCTTCCAATAGGGGCGGAAGCCGAGAATTCCCTGCCAAAAGGCATTCTCACGCGCCTCGTTGTGAATGATGAAGCCGACGTGGATGATCCGGCTCGATAGAGTGTCAGGCGTGATCGCATGGGTATTGGGGCCAGGTTGCACAAACTGGATGGGTGTCCCCTCCGGGTCCTTCACGTCGAACCAGCGGCTGCCGTCGCTTCCTTGGGTGACCACGGCCGGGACGGCTACGCCCTTCGCCTTGAGATAGAGCCGAAGCCGCTCGGCGTCTGAAGTCATGAACGCAGCGTGCGCCAGTCGGTTGACGCCGGTTTGCTCTGCCGGCAACGGCAAGACTTCGACATATTGGTCGGCGTTGAAATGATAGCGAGCGCCCGCGGGATTCTCGGGATCGGGCATTTCCGTGGCGCCCAGCTGGTCCACATAGAAATGTTCGCTGGCCTTCGGGTCGGCGCCGTAAACCGCGAGATGGGAGACGCCGGTGATTGGTGGCCGAGCGGGGGTCGCTGCCTGACCTTCCCCCAAGGCGAGCGCGAGCGTCAGCCCCGCAACAATCATTCGCATCCCCGTTCCTTTGCCGCCATTGTTAGCGCAACCATCGAAGGTTACAGCATTGGGGATTAGCTGCGAAGGGTGGGGAGGAGAAGGATGGCGAATGAGTTTACGAGGCGCGGAGTGATCGGCCTGGGCGTTGCCGGTGCATCGGTCTTGGCCGGGGCAGTCCCTGCGCGCGCTGCCGCGAACGATGGGAGACTCGGCTTTGCTGTCGTTGGTCTCGGCAAGCTGGCGCTCGGCCAGATCATACCTGCATTGCGCACGACGAGCGGCGCCAGGCTCGCCGCTCTCGTCAGCGGCCATCCGGACAAGGCCCAGCGCGTGGCCGCGGAGAACGGCCTACCGGCGGACGCCATCTACAATTACGAGAATTACGACCGCATTGCCCACGATCCCAGGATCGACGTCGTCTACATCGTCCTGCCGAACAGCATGCACCCCGAGTACACGATCCGCGCATTCAAAGCCGGAAAGCACGTCCTCTGCGAAAAGCCGATGGCCAGCACTGTCGAAGATGCTGTTGCCATGGTTCAGGCTGGCAAGGCTGCCAACCGACAGCTGATGATCGCCTACCGATGCCTGACCGAGCCGCTGAATGTGGAGGCGATGCGGCGGGTCCGGTCCGGATCACTGGGCAAGCCGCGGCTGGTGATCACCAAGATGGTGCGACAGTCGAACCTTAATGATCCCTCCGATGCCTGGCGGCTGGACATGAAGATGTCGGGCGGCGGCGCCCTCGCAGACATGGGAATCTACGGAATCAGCGCGGCGCGATATCTGTTGAATGAGGAGCCGGTCGAAGTCCGCGCCACTTCGCAGACGGACCGGAACGATCCGCGATTCAAGAGTGTCGAAGACCTCTACGCGTGGGAGTTCCGCTTTCCTTCGGGCGCGATCTCCCAAGGCTCCACCTCCTTCGATGCCTCCGACGAAATGGCGTACGAGGTCATCGGCGAGCGCACGCGGCTCGTTGCCGATCCCGGCTGTTTCTACGGCGGCAACCACCTCAGCCTCGTCCAGGGTGGCAAACGGACGGAAGTGCCGATCCACGAGATCGACCATTTCGCGCGGGAGATGGACTGGATGGCAGACGTCGTCCGTGGCAAAGCGCCGATGCTCGCGCCGGGCGAAGAGGGCGTTCAGGATATGCGGCTCATCAAGGCGATCATGGATTCGGCCGCCAATGGCGGGGCGCCGGTGAAGACCGATTTCGGTTACCGGCGAGCCTATGATCCAGTTGCGGTTATACCCGCCTGAGCCGCGTCCTCGGGTCGCCGGAACTCCGCGACCGCCGAGGGTTCTCGAGATGCAAGCGCTTGCGCGCGAGCCCGGTATCGCTTTGCCAGCTCCTGGTGGACGAGGCTTGCCTTCAATGACGGTGCGGTGACGGCGGCGGTTTCCTCTTCCAGCGCTCGTCTTCGAAAATATTCCCGCTCTTCTGCCGGTTGAAGGTGCTGAGGCTTGAATATCGTCATAAATGTCTCCCGCCCCCGGGTTGGACACTACACGGCAACGGCAGCTGAGAAGCTTGCCAAAAAACACGACGAGCAGTTGCCGACTGGCTCACCATACGCACGCCCCCGTTGCAGGCGAATGTCGACTTATTGCCGCCTGGGATGAACGGACGCTGTAAGGGCGCGGGCGGGCCGCATTTGTAATGAAAAGGGGCTCCCCGGATATTTCCGGAGAGCCCCTCTGGGTGATCGGGAGACGATTACTTGTTCAGATAATCGCCGGCGTCCGCATCGGTTCCATGACCGCTCGGGACGACCTCGGCCAACGGGTCCTCACCGGTCCCGGCCGTTCCATCGCGGGGCGAGCGCGCCATTTCGGCTGCACGCAGTTCCGAAGCCGATTCGGGCGCAATCAGAGCGTCCTGAAGCTTGCGATGCTGCGCCCGGAGTGCGGCATCGCGCGACGAAGCCGCGATCCGCAGCCGGTTCATGCCCGCGCCGGTGCCAGCCGGGATGAGGCGGCCGACGATGACGTTCTCCTTCAAGCCCATCAGCGTATCGACCTTGCCCTGGACTGCCGCCTCGGTGAGCACTCGGGTCGTCTCCTGGAAGGAGGCCGCCGAGATGAAGCTGCGGGTCTGCAGGCTCGCCTTGGTGATGCCCAGAAGCACCGGCTTGCCCTCGGCAGGCTTCTGCTTCTTGTCGAGGCGCGAATTGACCTCATCCATCTCCTCGCGGTCGACCTGCTCGCCGGGAAGCAAGGTGGTATCTCCGCCGTCGGTGATTTCAACCTTCTGCAGCATCTGGCGAACGATCACCTCGATGTGCTTGTCGTTGATGGTCACGCCCTGGAGGCGGTAGACCTCCTGGATCTCGCTAACGAGATATTCGGCCAGCGCCTCCACCCCGAGGACTTCCAGGATATCGTGCGGATCCGGTGAACCGCCGACGAGATTGTCGCCGCGCTTCACATAATCGCCTTCCTGGACCTCGATCAGCTTGGACTTCGGCACCAGATACTCGACCGGATCGCCGCCGTCCTCGGGAACAATCGCGATCTTCCGCTTCGCCTTGTAGTCGCGGAGGAAGGTGACCTTGCCGGACACCTTCGCGATGATCGCATTCTCCTTCGGCTTGCGTGCTTCGAATAGCTCGGCGACGCGCGGCAGACCGCCGGTGATGTCGCGGGTCCGCGCCGCTTCACGCGGCATACGGGCCAGGACTTCGCCGGGCTCGACCTGCTGGCCATCCTCGACCGCGATGATCGCGCCCGGAGCGAGGCGGTAGACGCCTGCTTCCCCGGCGTCCTTACCCGTGAGGGTGAGGCGCGGGTGAAGCGATTCCTTCTTCGACTTGGTGTTGTCCTCGGTGACGACGCGCTGGGCGATGCCGGTGGACTCGTCGGTCTGCTCGGAGAGCGAGCGGTTGTCGATCAGGTCCTGATATTTAACGGCCCCGCCGGTTTCCGTGATCACCGGGCTGAACGCCGGATCCCACTCGGCGATGCGGTCGCCGCGGCTAACGATATGGCCGCTTTCGCACAGCAGGTGAGCGCCGTACGGGACCCGGTGGGTCGAAAGCTCGCGCCCATCCATGTCGAGGATCGCGATCTCGCCCGACCGCGACAGCGACAGGTGCCGGCCTCGCGGATCCATGATCGTCGGCATATCCCGAAGCTCGATGGTTCCGTCGACCGGCGCCTCCAGGTTCGACTGCTCGTTGAGCTGCGCCGCGCCGCCGATGTGGAAAGTCCGCATCGTCAGCTGCGTGCCCGGCTCGCCGATCGACTGGGCGGCGATAACTCCGACTGCCTCGCCGATATTCACCGGCGTCCCGCGAGCGAGATCGCGTCCGTAGCATTTGCCGCACACGCCCATCTTGGACGCACAGACCAGCGGAGAGCGGATCTTGATGCCCGGGATTCCGATCTCCTCGAGACGTGCGACCATCGGTTCGTCGAGCAGAGTGCCCTCCGGAATGACGACCTCGTCGGTCTTGGGATCGACGATATCCTCCGCCGTGCTTCGGCCGAGAACCCGGTCCGCGAGCGATGCGATCACGGTGCCGCCCTGGATGATTGCGCGCATCTCCAGCGAACGGTCGGTGCCGCAATCTTCTTCGACGATCACGCAATCCTGGCTGACGTCGACGAGACGGCGGGTCAGGTAGCCTGAGTTCGCCGTCTTGAGCGCCGTATCGGCCAGGCCCTTGCGCGCGCCGTGGGTCGAGTTGAAATACTCAAGGACGGTCAGACCCTCCTTGAAGTTCGAGATGATCGGGGTCTCGATGATCTCGCCCGACGGCTTGGCCATAAGGCCGCGCATACCAGCCAGCTGCTTGATCTGAGCCTGCGAACCGCGGGCCCCGGAGTGGGCCATCATGTAGATCGAGTTGATCGGAGCTTCGCGGCCGTCCTCCTGCTTCGGAGTAGCGGAGATCTCCTTCATCATCTCCGATGCAACGCGGTCACCGCAGCGCGACCAGGCGTCGATCACCTTGTTGTACTTTTCCTGCTGGGTGATGAGACCGTCCTGATACTGCTGCTCGTAGTCCTTCACGAGAGCGCGGGTTTCCTCGACCAGATCTTCCTTCGCCTGCGGAATGACCATGTCGTCCTTGCCGAACGAGATGCCGGCAGCGAACGCGTGCCGGAAGCCGAGCTGCATGATCGCGTCGGCGAACAGAACAGTCTCCTTCTGGCCGGTGTGGCGATAGACCTCATCGATGACCCCGCCGATGTCCTTCTTGGTGAGGAGCCGGTTGACTGTCTCGAAGGGTACCTTGTGGCTCTTCGGCAGAGTCTCGCCGAGCAACATGCGGCCGGCGGTTGTCTCGAACCGCTTCATGTAGGTGTTACCCTGCTCGTCGGTCTGCGGGACGCGGCTGGTGATCTTCGTGTGAAGAGTCACCGCTCCGGCTGCGAGCGCCTGATGCACTTCGGCCATGTCGGCCAGCATCATGCCCTCGCCCGGCTCGCCCTCTTTCTCCATCGAGAGATAGTAGAGGCCGAGAACCATGTCCTGCGACGGGACGATGATCGGCTTGCCGTTCGCGGGGCTGAGGATGTTGTTGGTGGACATCATCAGCACGCGCGCTTCCAGCTGGGCCTCGAGGCTCAGCGGAACGTGGACGGCCATCTGGTCGCCATCGAAGTCGGCGTTGAACGCAGCGCAGACCAGCGGGTGAAGCTGGATCGCCTTGCCCTCGATCAGTACCGGCTCGAACGCCTGGATGCCGAGACGGTGAAGCGTCGGCGCACGGTTGAGGAGGACCGGGTGCTCGCGGATCACCTCGTCGAGGATGTCCCAGACTTCCTTGCGCTCCTTCTCGACCCACTTCTTCGCCTGCTTGAGAGTCATCGACAGACCCTTGGCGTCAAGGCGCGAGTAGATGAACGGCTTGAACAGCTCGAGCGCCATCTTCTTGGGAAGGCCGCACTGGTGGAGCTTCAGCTCCGGACCGGTGACGATCACCGAACGGCCCGAATAGTCGACGCGCTTGCCGAGCAGGTTCTGCCGGAAGCGGCCCTGCTTCCCCTTCAGCATGTCGCTGAGCGACTTCAGCGGACGCTTGTTGGCGCCCGTGATCGTGCGGCCGCGACGGCCGTTGTCGAACAGTGCGTCCACCGCCTCCTGAAGCATGCGCTTTTCGTTGCGGACGATGATGTCCGGAGCGCGTAGCTCCATCAGCCGCTTCAACCGGTTGTTGCGGTTGATGACCCGGCGGTAGAGATCGTTGAGGTCCGACGTCGCGAAGCGGCCGCCGTCCAGTGGAACCAGCGGACGAAGCTCGGGCGGGATAACCGGCACGACGTCCAGGATCATCCACTCCGGCCGGTTGCCGGATTCGAGGAAGCTCTCGACGACCTTCAGCCGCTTGATGATCTTCTTGGGCTTCAGCTCCGACTTGGTCTCGGCCAGCTCCTTCAGCAGTGCTTCCTTCTCGCCCTCCAGGTCGAGGTTCATCAGGATCTGCTTCACGGCCTCGGCGCCGATCCCGGCGGAGAACGCGTCTTCGCCATATTCGTCCTGCGCTTCGAGGAGCTCGTCCTCGGTCAGCAGCTGGTGCTGCTCGAGCGGGGTGAGCCCCGGCTCAAGGACGACGTAGCTCTCGAAATAGAGGATCCGCTCGAGCTGCTTGAGCTGCATGTCGAGCAGAAGCCCGATGCGGCTTGGAAGCGACTTCAGGAACCAGATGTGCGCGACCGGGGCGGCAAGCTCGATGTGGCCCATGCGCTCGCGCCGGACCTTCGAAACGGTGACTTCAACGCCGCACTTTTCGCAGACGATTCCCTTGTACTTCATGCGCTTGTACTTGCCGCACAAGCATTCGTAATCCTTGATCGGGCCGAAAATGCGCGCACAGAACAGGCCGTCGCGCTCGGGCTTGAACGTGCGGTAGTTGATCGTCTCGGGCTTCTTGATCTCGCCGAAGGACCAGCTGCGGATCTTGTCCGGGCTGGCGATGCCGATCTTGATCTCGTCAAACGTCTCGGGCTTGGCGATCGGATTTGCGAAGGGGGTCAGTTCGTTCATTTTTTCTCTTCCTCACTCCCCCCCCGCGGCGCGGGAGGGGCAGGGTGGATGTATTCGGTGATTACTCGGCCGCGAGCGCTGGCGGTTCCTCGTCGCTCTCGACGCTGTCCAGTTCGACGTTCAGACCGAGGCTGCGCATTTCCTTGACGAGCACGTTGAAGCTCTCGGGGATGCCGGCCTCGAACGTGTCGTCGCCCTTGACGATCGCTTCGTAGACCTTGGTCCGGCCGATCACGTCGTCCGACTTCACCGTCAGCATCTCCTGAAGCGTATAGGCGGCGCCGTAAGCCTGCAGTGCCCACACCTCCATTTCGCCGAACCGCTGTCCGCCGAACTGCGCCTTACCGCCCAGCGGCTGCTGGGTGACGAGGCTGTACGGCCCGATCGAACGTGCGTGGATCTTGTCGTCGACCAGGTGGTGAAGCTTCAGCATGTAGATGTAGCCGACGGTCACCTTTCGGTCGAACGGATTGCCCGTGCGGCCATCGAAGAGAACGACCTGTCCGGATGAATCCAGTCCAGCCTTCTCAAGCATCGCCGTCACGTCGCCTTCACGAGCGCCGTCGAACACCGGTGTGCCCATCGGAATGCCGCCGGTGAGGTTCGCCGCTAGCTCGATCACGCCTTCGTCGTCGCGGGAGTCGATGTCCTTGGCATAATGATCGCCGTAGACATCCTTGAGCTTGGCGCGGATTTCTTTCGCATCCTTGCCCGCCAGATCCTTTCCGCGCTCGTGCATTCCGTCGAGCATTTCCTGGATCTGCCGCCCAAGGCCGCGCGAAGCCCAGCCGAGGTGAGTCTCGAAGATCTGCCCGACATTCATTCGTGAGGGCACGCCGAGCGGGTTCAGGACGATATCGACCGGAGTTCCGTCCTCGAGGAACGGCATGTCCTCGTTCGGCAGGATCCGGCTGATCACACCCTTGTTGCCGTGACGGCCGGCCATCTTGTCGCCTGGTTGAAGCTTGCGCTTCACCGCAACGAAGACCTTGACCATCTTGAGCACGCCCGGCGGCAGCTCGTCGCCGGCTTCGAGCTTCTGGACACGGTCCTCGAAGCGCGCCTTGATCACGTTGGCGGCCTCGTCATACTGGCCCTTCAGAGCCTCGATGTCCGCCTGCGCCTTGTCGTCCTTGACGGCGATCTTCCACCATTCGTGCAGCGGTGTGGCGTCGAGCGCTTCCTCGTCGATCTTGCTGCCCTTCTTGATCGTCTTGGGAGCCGCGGTTGCGGTCTGCCCAAGCAACATCTCCTTCAGGCGGGCGAAGGTCGCGCGATTGAGAATGGCGCGCTCGTCGTCGGCGTCCTTCTTCAACCGCTCTTTCTCTTCGGCCTGAATGGCGCGGGTACGGTCATCGATGTCGATGCCGTGACGGTTGAAGACACGGACTTCGACCACCGTTCCGGCGACGCCGGGCGGCAGACGGAGCGAGGTGTCGCGAACATCGGAAGCCTTCTCGCCGAAGATGGCGCGGAGGAGCTTTTCCTCCGGGGTCATCGGGCTTTCGCCCTTCGGCGTGATCTTGCCGACCAGGATGTCGCCTGGCTCAACCTCGGCGCCGATGTAGATGATTCCAGCCTCGTCGAGATTGCGAAGCGCTTCCTCGCCGACATTCGGAATGTCGCGAGTGATGTCTTCCGGCCCGAGCTTGGTGTCGCGGGCCATCACCTCAAACTCTTCGATGTGGATCGAGGTGAAGACGTCGTCCTTCACGATCCGCTCGGAGATCAGGATCGAGTCTTCATAGTTGTAGCCGTTCCACGGCATGAACGCGACGAGGACGTTGCGGCCGAGCGCCAGCTCACCGTGATCCGTCGAGGGACCATCGGCGATGATCTGACCGGCACGAACCGCTTCACCCTTCTTCACCAGCGGGCGCTGGTTGATGCAGGTGTTCTGGTTCGAACGCTGGAACTTCATCAGCGTGTAGATGTCGACGCCCGACTCACCGGCATGAAGCTCGCCGGTGACTCGAACGACGATACGGCCCGCGTCGACCTGATCGACCACACCCGGACGGCGGGCAGCGATCGCAGCGCCTGAATCGCGGGCGACGGTCTCTTCCATGCCGGTCCCGACCAGAGGGGCTTCCGCACGGATCAGCGGCACCGCCTGGCGCTGCATGTTGGATCCCATGAGAGCGCGGTTGGCGTCGTCATTCTCGAGGAACGGGATCAGCGAGGCAGCGACGGAAACCAGCTGCTTGGGGCTGACGTCCATCAGGGTGATCTGCTCACGCGGCGCCATCAGGAAGTCGCCGGCCCGGCGGGCGGAGACGATTTCCTCGCCGAAGCCGCCGTCCTTGGTCAGCTCGGCATTGGCCTGCGCGATCGTGTGCTTCGCCTCTTCCATCGCGGAAAGATAGACGACCTCACTCGTCACCTTGCCGTCGACGACCTTGCGGTAGGGCGTCTCGATGAAGCCATACTTGTTCACCCGGCTGAAGCTTGCGAGCGAGTTGATGAGACCGATGTTCGGGCCTTCGGGAGTCTCGATCGGGCAGATCCGGCCGTAATGGGTCGGGTGCACGTCGCGGACTTCGAAACCGGCGCGCTCACGGGTGAGGCCGCCCGGCCCGAGCGCCGAAACGCGGCGCTTGTGGGTGACTTCGCTGAGCGGGTTCGTCTGGTCCATGAACTGCGACAGCTGCGACGAACCGAAGAATTCGCGGACCGCGGCGACCGCAGGCTTGGCGTTGATCAGGTCGTTCGGCATGACGGTCGACACGTCGACGCTGCTCATCCGCTCCTTGACCGCGCGCTCCATGCGCAACAGCCCGACGCGATATTGGTTCTCCAGAAGCTCACCGACCGAGCGCACCCGGCGGTTGGCGAGATTGTCGATGTCGTCGATCTCGCCCTTGCCGTCCTTCAGGTTCACCAGCTCCTGGACGACCTCGATGATGTCCTCGCGGCGAAGCGTGGTGACCGTGTCCGGCACATCAAGGCCGAGACGCATGTTCAGCTTCACACGGCCGACGGCAGAGAGATCGTAGCGTTCGGGATCGAAGAACAGTCCGTAGAACAAAGCATCCGCGGTTTCGCGCGTCGGCGGCTCGCCGGGGCGCATCACCCGATAGATATCGGCCAATGCCTGGTCGCCGTCTTCGGCCTTGTCGGCCTTCAGAGTGTTGCGGATCCACGGACCGGTGTTGACGTAATCGATATCCAGAAGCTCGAGCGTCTTCACGCCCGCGGCGTCCAGTTTGGCGAGATTTTCCTCGCTGACCTCGTCGCCGGCCTCGATGTAAATCTCGCCAGTCTTCTCGTTGATCAGGTCATGCGCCGAAAAGCGGCCGAAGATTTCCTCGGTTGGGATGATGAGGTTTTTGAGCCCATCCTTGCCAGCCTGGTTGGCACGGCGCGGGGTGATCTTCTCGCCTGCCTTGAAGATGATTTCGCCCGTGTCGGCGTCGATCACGTCGTGGCTCGGCTTCATGCCCCGCCACGCTTCGATCACATACGGGATCTGCCAGCCGTTCTTGCCGCGCTCATAGATGACGGTGCTGTAGAAGGTGTTGAGGATGTCCTCGCTCGAAAGCCCAAGCGCATGGAGGAGGGCGGTGACCGGAAGCTTGCGCTTGCGGTCGATGCGGACGTTGACGATGTCCTTGGCGTCGAATTCGAAATCGAGCCAGCTGCCGCGATAGGGGATCACGCGCGCGGCGAAGAGATACTTGCCGCTGGCGTGAGTCTTGCCCCGGTCGTGGTCGAACAGCACACCCGGCGAACGGTGCATCTGGCTGACGATCACGCGCTCGGTGCCGTTGATGATGAAGGTGCCGTTCTCGGTCATGAGCGGCATGTCGCCCATGTAAACGTCCTGCTCCTTGATATCGATGACGGAGCGGGCCTCTGTGTCGGGATCGATCTCGAAGGTGGTCAGGCGCAGGGTGACGCGCATCGGCGCGGCGTAGGTCAGCCCGCGCTGGCGGCACTCGTCGGTGTCGAACTTCGGATCCTCGAGCACGTAATGATCGAAGTCGAGGTGGGCGGTGCCGGCGAAATCCTCGATCGGGAAGACGGAGCGGAGAGTCTTCTCAAGTCCCGAGACGTAGCCGATCGAAGGGTCCGACCGCAGGAACTGCTCATAGCTTTCCCGCTGAACCTCGATAAGGTTCGGCATCTCGCTGATTTCGTGGATATTCCCGAAAATCTTCCGGATTCGCCGTGAGCCGCTGGTTCGGCCGCTCGTCGGGGCCGGAGCTTCGATCGCCTTTGTCGCCATTGTCTTCCCTGCGCTGTCTGTTCACCGGTGAAGGCCGGTGCCCAGGAATCCCCGGCCTAACCGGGAGCTGTCATGGAGCGCCTGCCCCGTTTCCCCTCCCAATGCGTTGAGCCCGTGCGCCGGTTCGGGCCCTGTCCCGGGAAGGACGGGTAAAGCTCCGGGCGCACAGCAAGGTGCGGCCAGAGCCGATATGTTTGGATGACGCCGATATAATCCTATTTTACACTCGTGCAAGAGGAGCGCGAGCGATGATCTACAATTTCCACGCCCATATCTATTTCGATCCGGACGAGGTCGAGAAGGCGAGGGCGCTTGGGGATGAGGCGAACCGGCGCTTCGGAGTGCCGGTCGGCCATTATCATCTCCGGCCCGTCGGACCGCACCCGCGCGGAAGCGTTCAGCTCACCGTCCCGCCTGAGCAGTTCGGTGATGTGGCGCAATGGCTCGCCCTAAGCCGTAATGGCCTGACCATCTTCACCCACGCCAATACGGGCGACGATCTCGCCGATCACACCATGCACGTGATCTGGTTTGGACCGAGCGAGGAGCTGGATCTCTCGATCTTCGGCTGAGCGCCGTTCAGACGAGCGCGTTGCGGGCAATCACTTCCTTGTACCACACCGCGCTCAGCTTCGGGATCCGCTGCTGCGTGGCGAAATCGACATAGTGAAGTCCAAAGCGCTTACCGTATCCGTCGGCCCACTCGAAATTGTCCATAAGGCTCCACAGGAAATAACCCTTGAGCGGGAATCCTTCGGCGATCGCTCGGTGGAATTGGCCGAGATAGTTGCGCAGGTACATGATACGGTCGGCGTCATCGATGCGGCCGTGATCGATCGGATCGTCCGCCGATGCGCCATTCTCCGAAATGTACAGGACCTTCGGTTTCCATAGCTCGCTGACCTGCCGCACGCCCCAATAAGCGACTTCGGGTCCGACAATGAGCCAGGGGGAAGCCATCCGGGGCGATGACGGGATGTGGGGGATCACTGCGTACCCGCGCGGCGACGACGGATCGGCGCGAACCCATTCAGGTGCGTAGATATTGAGCGCGACGAAATCGAGCGGGCTTCCTATCGCTGCCATGTCGCCGGGCTGGACCTTGGGCGCGGCTGCTCCCTCCTGCGTCAGATATTCGTCAATGTACCGGCCCTCCATGATCGCCGTCAGGAACATCGCGTTCATCTCGCGGGTGGCCTTCTTCGCCGCCTCGATATGATCGGCGGTGTCGATAACTGGCACGTAGAAAGTGGTGTTGTCGGCAATCCCGACCTGAGTTCCTGGACGGCTGTGCGCCCGGATGGTCTGCACCGCGAGGCCGTGGCCCAGAATACCATTATGCCGGACTTCGTTGCCTTCGGCTTGGGAGAGCGTCAGTCCCGGCGCCTTGATGCCGGAGACATAGCCCTGATCGGTGAAGCAGCGCAGCTCGTTCACCGTCATGAAATTGTGAACCCGGTCCGACAGCTTGTCGGCCATGAAGCCGGCATAGTCGGCGAAAGCTTTGGCAGTGTCGCGGTTCTGCCAGCCGCCGGGGAGCGCCGCCGGCAGGTCCCAGTGGAACAGAGTCACGTAAGGCTCGATGCCGTTCGCCAGCAGGTTGTCGATGACCTTGTTGTAATGGTCAACGCCCTTCGGGTTCACCTTTCCGCGCCCTTCAGGGAAGATGCGCGACCAGGCGAGGGACATGCGGTAATTCCTGACGCCGAGGTTCTTCAGCAGCTGCGTGTCCTCGGCGTAGCGATGGTAGCTGTCGCAGGCGACATCGCCATTGGCGTTTCCGAACACTTTGCCGGGCGTGTGGGAGAAGATGTCCCAGTCCGTCGGTCCACGGCCGTCTTCGGTGACCGCTCCTTCGATCTGGTAGGCAGCGGTCGCGCATCCCCAGCGGAAGTCTGCCGGAAAGCTGAGGTCTGTCGCCCCGGCGGCAGAAGCAGGCTTTGCAAACAGGCCGGCTGCAGCGGCCGCTCCGAGCCCTTTGCCGAGCTCGCGACGATTCAATTTCATGAAACACTCCCTCCCGCCGATGGCGCATCAGCCTTAGCACGCCATATCGGGTGGGACGCAAGGAGCAGGGTTGACCTCAACAGGTCCGCCGTTTGCACGCATCGCGAGTGCTCCCAAAAAGAAGGGCGGCTCCAGCGGAGCCGCCCTTCCTGTTCGTAAGCGAGAAAAGAAGCTTACTTGAGTTCGACGGTTCCGCCGGCTTCCTCGATCTGCTTCTTAAGCTTCTCGGCCTCGTCCTTGGAGACACCCTCCTTGACGGCCTTCGGAGCGCCTTCGACCAGCGCCTTCGCCTCGCCGAGGCCGAGGCCGGTGATCGCGCGGACTTCCTTGATCACGTTGATCTTCTTGCCGCCGTCGCCGGTCAGGATGACGTCGAACTCGGTCTTCTCTTCGGCGGCGGGAGCGGCAGCCGCGCCGGCGGCCGGGCCGGCAACTGCGACTGCGGCAGCGGCGGAAACGCCCCACTTCTCTTCGAGAGCCTTGGCGAGTTCAGCCGCCTCGAGGACGGTCAGTGCGGAAAGCTGGTCGACCAGCCCATTGATATCAGCCATTTTCTACTCCTGTGCGGGTCGTTGGGACCCATTGTCGTGCGTTGATTGAATGAGATCCTATGCCGCTTCTTTTGCGGAATAGGCCTGGAAGATCCGTGCAAGCTGCGCGCCCGGTTCGCTGACCGTGCGTGCAATCTTGGTGGCAGGCGCCTGAATAAGCCCGATGAGGGTGCCGCGAAGCTCGTCGAGCGACGGGAGCTCGGCCAGAGCCTTGATCCCGTTCACGTCGAGCACCGTGTCGCCCATCGCTCCGCCGACGATTTCGAGCTTGCCGTTCGTCTTGGCGAATTCGACTGCGATCTTCGCAGCCGCGACGGGGTCGGCCGAGGTCGCAAGCGCGGTCGGACCCTTGAGCAGGTCTCCGATCGGCTTGTACCGCGATCCTTCGAGCGCAATCAGCGCCAGCCGGTTCTTCGCAACTTTGAACTGGGCGCCGGCATCGCGCATCTTGTTCCGGAGATCGGTGGATTGATCCACGCTGAGCCCGTGGTTGCGAGTCACAACCACAACGCTCGTCTCGGAAAAGACTTGCTTCAACTGGTCGACCAGATCGGCTTTTTGCGAACGATCCATGCCAACTCCAAAATAACCCATCGAAGCAGACTTCGATGGGGACCCAACAAAAGTTCCGCTGCAGCGAGGCCGCGGCGAAACGCGAATGTCCGTGGGGATGGATCAGCTGCGCGGCAGAAGCCAACGCACGTCCGGCGCAGCATCGCACGCTCGCCGGCAAGAATTCCTGTCCCCGTCTAGGCCGGCAGAATTAAGCCCTTTCGAGCACCGACTGTCTCGGACGGTGCGGTAGCCGAGGCTTCCGCGTGGGCGCGCTATAGCGGAAATTAGCTTCTAATCAAGGAGGTCAGGCTTCAGCGGTCGAGTGCTGCTGGAGATATTGTTCCAGGTCGTCGCTCCCGCCGATGCGCTCGCCATTGATGAAGATCTGGGGCGTCGTGTCCACGCCATTTTTGCTCATGAACTGGTCGGCGTCGTCATGGCTTTGGAAAATGTGGTCGTTGATCTCGAAGCCGTTGGTTTCAAGCAGCTCCTTGGCGCGCATTCCGTAAGGACAGGCGGGTAGTCGATAGAGGTCGGCGGTCTTGTTCGGCATTGGATTCTCCTTTGCCCTCAAAGCGCTAACGGTTGACGGGGGTTCCCAAAGAAAAGCCCGGGCGAAGCACACCACTTCGCCCGGGCCGGATTGCTCACCAGAGCAGTGCGTTAGCCGCGCTCACCACTCGAAGGTGCCGGAGGCGGCGGAGGCGGTGGGGGCGGCGGAACCGGGCATGCCGTGCCGGCGCTCACCACGGTGCCGTCCGGGCAAGTCGTCGTCGCCGGAGGTGGCGGCGGCGGGGGAGGTGGCGGCGGTGGAGGCGGAGGCGCCGCTTCCGATCCGGCGAAGTTGTACACCAGGCTCGCTAGCAGGCTGTGCGAGCGATAGTGGCTGCCGCTGGTGAAGAAGGCAGTGCCGGCTTCACACGGCACAGTTCCGCAGGTGGTGGATCCGGCCGTGAAGGCGACCGCATCGGTGCCCTTCACCCGCGGACCGTTGAAGTAACGATACTTCAGGCCGACATCGATGTTGCTGCTGACCGGGTAATAGAGCCCGGCGATCGCCTGCCAGGCGAAGCCGCCGTGGCTGCCGCCAAGCTCCTTCACGTTGGCGTAGCCGAGGCCGGCGCCCGCATACGCACCGATCCCGTTGTTGCCGCCGAAATCGGCCAGCCCGTTGATCATCGCCGAGTAGACGCTGGCGTTGTTCTTGAGGTTGAACGAGTTCGTGGTGAAGGTGTTGCCCGAGGCCGTGTTGATCCCGGTCAGGAACGCCGAGTTCAGGTTGTAGCTCTTCACCCGGGCGTGCTTGTATCCGAGCTCGCCTTCGAGCCGGAACATGCCAAGATCATAGCCGCCGATCAGATCGACATCGTATCCGGTTTTGTACTTGGCCCGGCCAACGGTCGTCCTGGTGGTGGTCGTGGTTCCCGTCGGGGTGGTGTAGGTCACCCAGCCGTTCACGTCCTGGCTCTGCGGGAAGGTGACGCCGCCTTCGATGCCGACGTACGGCGACCCATCCTTTGCCAAAGCCGGCGTGGCAGCAAAGGCCAGCGCGGCAGTGGTTGCGAGTAATAGTTTGCGCATTTGAGCTCCTCATTTGACGTTGAGTCGCCCGCCAAACTTTCGCACCGCACCAAGGTTTCATCCTGCTACGGACCTGTCAGAAAACTGTTGCGGGATCGACACAGGTGAGCCGAGCCATAGGTGCGGCAAGTGGCTGTCGCAGAGAGAAAAAGGGCCGGGAAGCGGTTGCCCGCAGACCCGGCCCAGGAGAAAAGTTCAGGAGCTCGCAAAGTTCATTTGCGTTGTCTGAGGTTCAGGAAAGTCCCTCCTGATACCGCAGTTGCGAAGTAATTACGCCCCCGCAATTTCCGTCAAATCGACCTTCACGCCCGGCCCCATGGTCGAGGTGAGGGCCAGCTTCTGGACATACTTGCCCTTTGCGCCCGAGGGCTTCGACTTGACGATCGCGTCGACCAGAGCGTCGAAATTCGCCTTGAGGTCTGCTTCGGGGAAGCTGGCCTTGCCAATTCCGGCGTGGATGATCCCGGCCTTTTCGACGCGGAACTCGACCTGCCCCGACTTGGCGGCCTTTACCGCTTCGCCGACGTTCGGGGTTACGGTGCCGAGCTTCGGGTTCGGCATCAGCCCCTTGGGTCCGAGCACCTTACCGAGACGCCCGACGATGCCCATCATGTCCGGCGTCGCGATCACCCGGTCGAAGTTGGTGTTGCCGTCCTGGACCTGCTGCATCAAATCCTCGGCGCCGACGATATCGGCTCCGGCGGCCTTCGCCTCGTCAGCCTTGTCGCCCTTGGCGAACACGGCGACGCGAACTTCCTTGCCGGTTCCCTTCGGAAGCGACACGACTCCCCGGACCATCTGGTCGGCGTGGCGCGGATCGACGCCCAGGTTCATCGCCACTTCGACGGTTTCATCGAACTTGGCGGTGGCGTTCTTTTTGACGAGGCTGATCGCCTCATCGACCGGGTAGAAACGGTTGCGGTCTACGGAGCCGGCCTGCGCCTTCTGCTTCTTGGTCAGTGCCATCGGTTCAGCCCTCCACCACGTTGAGGCCCATCGCCCGGGCGCTGCCTTCGATGATCCTGGTCGCCGCCTCGATATCGTTGGCGTTGAGATCCTTCATCTTCGTCTCGGCGATCTCCGCGAGCTGCGAGCGCTTGATCGTGCCGACGGTCTGTTTTCCCGTCTCCGACGAACCCTTCTGGATGCGAGCTGCCTTCTTCAGAAGGAAGGACGCCGGCGGGGTGCGGGTGACGAAGGAGAAGCTGCGGTCGGCATAGACGGTGATCGTCGTCGGGATCGGAGCGCCCTTTTCGAGCTCCTGCGTGGCGGCGTTGAACGCCTTGCAGAATTCCATGATGTTGACGCCACGCTGGCCAAGCGCCGGGCCGATCGGCGGCGACGGATTGGCGGCGCCGGCGGGCACCTGCAGCTTGATATAGCCGGTAATTTTCTTTGCCATTTCACTCTCAATTCGGTCGGGGCGAAGTGATACTTCGCTCCGGGTTGAAGCTTAGTGGTGCAAGCGGTGAGCGGTCAGGCTCACCTCCCACGGCTGCGTTTCCAACAGGATTGGAAGCGGCGCGCCCTACACGAGATGCACGCCTGCGTAAACCGTACGAAAATCGCATCAAGTCGCATGATTTGAACGCAAAACTCGTCTGAAACGCAGATTTTGCGACGCTGCCGCGCTGCGCGCGCACAGGGGAACGGCCCTTACGTTCACTAAAGTCACGCGATGCGGCGCCAAATTCTCCTATTCCGTTCATAATTGCCGGACGAGTCATAATTGCCGGATTCTAGGCGGGCAGCGGACGTTCATGGGCGTAGGATTGCGCTTCTCTTCCTCGATCCGGTCGAGAATCGCCTTATGCTCGGCCCAGATCGCCTCGGCCTTGCGCTGCTCGGCTTCCTTCCGCTCCCGCTCCTCGATCAGCTTGCGGCGGTATTTCCGGCGAGATGAGGCCCGTTCGCGCCTGTCGGCGACGGAATGGTCGCGGCCCGACAGAAGCGCGATCGCCACCCGGTCACACTGGCGATATTCCAGCCGCGCCATCTTCCCTCGCCGGAACACCGGCACCATCTGCCCATGCAGCGCCCGGGCGAACGCCTTCGCGCGCAACCTGTGGATGCCGAGCGCAATTGCATGGTCCCAGGCTTCGGCGAATTCGTCCGCGCCATCGGCATCGAGCAGGCGGTAGGCGCTTCGCGGGGTCATACCGACGGCTCGAGCGGCGCGGGCGACGCAGCCCATCTCGGACAGAGCAAGGATGAAGGCGCGCTGGGTCAGCTCGGTCCAGCCGCCGCGGCGCTTCCGCTGGCGGGGAACCGGCGCAAAGCCGATCAGGACCTTGGGATCGGGATCGACCAGCCCTGTTACGGCGGGGTCGAACGGGTAGGGGTCGCCGGCCGCCGCCTTTTCAGGATTGTAGTGTGGATTGTAGCGATCGAAGGCGGGTTTGTTTTCCATCCGGCAGCATAAGCCACAAAAGCCGCCCTGTAGGACAGAAGTTTGAGCGCCTGCCGCGGTGGAAGCGGGCGTCTCATTGGTCGATTCGCGACATGGTAAAGAGGGTTCGCGCGCTCCAGGCTATCAGGAGCCAGCCCGGAAGGCGCGGATTGCGTTAGGCGAAGACTTCCGCGAGCTGCTCGGTGCTCCCACCTTCCTTCCACTGCCGCAGCTCGACGTAGAGAGACGGCCAGAGTGTCCCAGTTATCGTGTGGTAGGTTGTTCCCAGCACGATACTTCCGATCAGCGCGCCTGCACCGAGGCCGAGGTTTGCATTCTCGAGCGAGTACTGGGTCAGGCCAGCAAACCTGATTACCTCCCCGAGCAACCATTGGAACATCAGCGCGAGCCCAGCGATCGCGAATACTTTCCAGCGCGCTCCTCTGGTCAGTTCGGCGCTCCGCCTCAGCGCCTCCAGAATACTGCAATTCTCTGTGACGAGCGCCGGAACGGCAACGGTCCAAATGACCGCAAGAATGATGCCCGGCACGAGAAGCAAAATCATCCCGAACAGCATACCGAGGGAACTCACGATCGAGACGCCGATCACCGGGACAGCGTTTTCCAATCCTGCCAAAAGACTATCAGCGAAGGTTACGGGCTCACCCTCGCTGGCGAGCACCGTCACGCGCGCCAGTGTACCCTGGGCGATGGCGCCGATGACAATGCCGACCGAAACTGAAACGAGGATGGCAATCGCATACTCGCCACCAGAAATCGTCCCCGCCCTGAAGGCGGCGCGGGATGCATTGAAACCCAGCCGGGCGAAAGCGAGCGTGAAAACCAAGTGGGGGAGGACGCCGAGCGCGAAGGCAAGCCCAACAATGATCAACGGCTTCGCACGGATCGTCTCAAATGCCCGCTCGAATACTCGCCCCATCGACATCTTACGATCTTCGAAGACCTGCGCGACCGTCGCCACGACACCCCCATTTTTGCCCCATGTCATTGCTGCGCGTCCCATTTTGGATTGTCCACCGATTTCGCGGCTTGCGTAGCGGCTGCGCTCAGTTACTAATCTCAGTGCCGAGCGGGAGGGCGGGATCAGCGGGGGAAGTCAGCCGGGGGGTGCGCAGCCCGACCAGTTCGCGGCCGCCTACAAGGCGATGCGCGCGGACTCTTCGATTCAATTCAACCTGACCCCGACGAAGCCGCCGCCGCACGCTCCGGGCTGGTTGCGCGCTTTCTTCCATTGGCTTGGACGGGTGCTTGAGCCGGTCGGCCGGTTCCTGAGATGGATTGGAAGCTTCGTTCCCGACGCGCCCTACGCGCGGATCCTGCTGTGGACCGTGCTGGCTGCGGCCGCGGCAGGGCTCGGTTGGCTTGTCTACAACCGGATCCGTCATGGCGAGTGGAGGATAAGGCGGCGATGGCAGGCTCCCGCCGAAATGGAAGCCGAAGAGGATTGGGCGCCTGAAAACTTCGCTGCCCAGTCCTGGCTCGAGCAGGCAGACCTGCTGGCCGGTGAAGGCCGCTATGCCGAGGCGATCCATCATCTGCTGTTCCGATCGGTCGAGGACATCGCCCGGCGGCGGCCCAATGTGGTCCGGCCGGCGCTGACCAGCCGGGAACTCGCCGCGTCTCAGGCGCTCCCCTCCCGAGCCCGCGAGCTATTTGCGGGGATTGCGAGGCTGGTCGAACGAAGCCTGTTCGGGGGCCGCGAGGTCGGCGAGCCAGACTGGCTTTCCGCACGCGAGACCTACGCGAATTTCGCGCTTCCCGGAGCGTGGCGGAAATGAGCGAGATCGCGATCGGATCGCAGGCACAGAGCGAAAAAGCGTTCAGCCGGGGAACTGCGCTTCTGATCGTCGCAGTCGGAACGCTCGCCTTCATCGCGATGCTGGTGCTGGGCGCCTACGCACCCGACCTGCGCTCGGGAAGGAACGGCGGTGCGCACGCGCTGTCGAATGCGGCGATCGGGTTCAGCGGCCTGGTCCGGCTGGCGGATGGGACAGGACGAAATCCGATGATCGTTCGATCGGAAGATCAGCTTCGCAATAATCAGCTGGCGATCGTCACGCCCGATTCCGGAACCGTCGATATTTCCAAGATCGCGAGCGCTCGATCGGCCCTGCCGACGCTGTGGGTCCTTCCGAAATGGCAGGCGGAAAAGGAGCCCGGAGGAACCGGTTGGGTGCGCATATCCGGCCTTCTTCCTGAGTCCGATCCGGGAAGCCTGTTCGCTCCCGGTTGGGTGCTGAACGTGGCGAGGGTGAAGAGCGCGCGCGAGCCGCTCAGAGCCGCCGCGCCGGGCGTACCGGCTGCGGTTGCCTTCCGGGCGCCGCTGGTGCTGCAAACGATAAGCGCAGACAAGCTGCAGCCGGTAATCGTCGATTCCGCCGGACAGATCGTGCTCGGCAAGGAGGCTGACGCACCGCTCTACATCCTTGCCGACCCCGACCTGCTCAACAATCACGGCATGGCCGACATCCACCAGGCCTCTGCAGCGCTGGCGCTGATCGATTATCTCAACACGACCGGTGACAAGAGGATCATGTTCGATGTGACGTCGAACGGCCTTGGACACTCGCGAAGCCCGCTCAAGCTCGCGTTCGACCCGCCGTTCCTCGCCGCGACCCTGACGATGTTCGCCGCGATGCTTCTTGCCGGCTGGCAGGCGGCGATTCGCTTCGGCTCGCCGCGGCTCCAGGAGCGGGCGCTGGCGTTCGGCAAGGCCGCCTTGGTCGACAACAACGCCGCCCTGATCCGCAAGGCGGGCCGGGAGGCGCGGCTTGGACCGCGTTACGTGGATGTGATCCGCAAGCGAGCGGTGGCCCTGTTCAAGCTTCCGGCGAGCTGGGGACCGGAAGAGGTGGATTCGCGGCTGGAATCGCTGAACCCGCGCTGGAGCTTCACATCGGCCGCCAATGCGGTCGCAAACGCACGGAGCCGGGACGAATTGCTCGGCGCTGCGCAATCCCTGAATCGCTGGCTTGAGGAGGCCCAAGAGTGAACGTCGAAGAAGTCCAAAAGCTAGGCAATGCGATCCGGGGCGAGATCGCCAAGGCCGTGGTCGGACAGGACAGCACCGTTGAGTTGATGCTGGTCGCGCTGTTCGCGGGCGGGCACATTCTGCTCGAAGGTCCGCCGGGAACCGCGAAGACGCTTCTCGCGCACAGCTTCGCCCAGGCGGTGGGGCTGGATTACGGCCGAATCCAGTTCACGCCCGACCTGATGCCCGGCGACATCATCGGGGCGAACCTGTTCGATTTCAAAACGTCCAAGTTCACGCTGACCCGCGGCCCGATCTTCACCGAGCTCCTGCTTGCGGACGAGATCAACCGAACGCCGCCGAAGACGCAGGCGGCGCTGCTGGAAGCGATGCAGGAGCGGCAGGTCACGATCGATGGCCAGACCCATCAGCTGGGCGAGCGCTTCATGGTCGTCGCCACCCAGAACCCGATCGAGCAGCAGGGTGTGTATCCGCTCCCGGAAGCGCAGCTCGACCGGTTCCTGTTCAAGCAGAGGGTGGATTATCCGACACTGGAACAGGAGCGGACGATTATCGCGACACACGGGGCGCGCAGTTCGGCGATGGAGCCGGCTGCATGGGGCGTTTCGCGGCAGGCCGATGCCAGCCTGCTCACCGCGGCGATGAACGCGGTTGCCGAGGTTCGGCTGGTCGACGAGGTGATCGACTATATCGCGGCGCTGGTGCGCGGGACGCGCGAAGCCTCCGACCTCGAATCCGGCGCCAGCCCGCGCGCAGGATCGATGCTTGCGGGCGCGGCCCGGGCGCGGGCAGCGATCGACGGGCGCGACTTCGTGATCCCGGACGACGTCAAGGCGCTCGCTCCTGCGATCCTTCGCCACCGCGTGATCCTATCTCCTGCCGCAGAGATCAACGGCCGAAGGGTGGAGGACATCGTCACTTCGATTATCGAGACGATTGAGGCGCCGCGTTGATCTATCCCACCCGCGCCGCAGTGATCGCCGTTGCCGCCGGAGTTCCGGTGGCGATCGCCGTCGCGGCGGTCGATCCGGGGCAGTGGTTCCTTGCGCTTGCCTGGCCGCTTGCGATCGTGCTGCTCTGTCTTGCGGATGCGGCGCAGGCGGCCCCGGCTGCACGGGTCGAATTCGAATGCCCCGCTTTCGCTTATGTCGGCGAAACCCGCGACAGCAGCATTTCGATCCAGCTTCGGCGTCGCACACCGGGCGCGACTGCCGAAATTGCGTTCCCGCCATCGCCGCTGGTCAGGATTGCTTCCGACGGGCGGGTGCCGATCCCGCTGAAGGCCGGAGGCGGCGCAGCGTCTGTCGCTATGGACATGCTCCGCCGGGGGGTGGCGGCATTCGACCGGCTATCGGTGCGCTGGACCGGGCCTCTGCGGCTGGCGTGGCGGCAAGCGACCGTGCTTCTGCCCGAATCGCGATTCCCGATCGTTCCCGACCTTCGCCCGCTGCATGATCGCGGAGCGGAGATCTTCAAGCGGCATGCATTCGAGGGGCTGATCGCGCAGCAGACGCGTGGGGAGGGCGCGGACTTCGATGCGCTTGTCGAATTCCAGCGGGGAATGGACACGCGTTCCATCGCCTGGAAGCAGTCGGCGAGGCACAGCAAATTGCTCGCCAAGCAATATCGCACGGAGCGCAACAACCAGATCGTGTTCGCGGTCGATAGCGGCCGGCAGATGTCTGAGCCGGTCGCGGGGCTGCCGCGGGTCGACCGCTGCGTGTCGGCGATGCTGCTCACCGCCTGGATCGCGCTGAAGTTCGGCGACAGAGTGGCGATCGAGGCGTTCGATTCCCGGCCGCGCGTACTGAGCGGATTCGCTTCGGGCGCGCCAGCCTTCGCCGAGATCCAACGGCTTGCGGCCCAGATCGACTATAGCGGCGACGAGACCAACTATACTTTTGCGCTGACAACGCTCGGAGCGCGGCTGACGCGCCGGTCGATGATCATCCTGTTCACCGAATTCACGGACCCGATCTCGTCCGAATTCCTGGTGCGTGCTGCCCGGCGACTGGTGTCGAAGCACCTCGTGCTGATCGTGATCCTGCGGGACGAGGAGCTGGAGACGATGGTCGACCGAACGCCGGAAACCGCGGACGACGTCACGCGCGCGGTGACCGCCGCGGCGTTGCTGAAGGAGCGGATGATCGCGGTCGCCGGCCTGCAGCACCTCGGAGTCCACGTGATCGAGGCCGAACAGGACCGCGTCGCGGAGAGCGTCGTCGCCGGCTATCTGGATCTCAAGCGGAGAAACCTGCTGTGAACGCGCCGATCACCCTCGACAGCGCGCCGATGGTCAACGCGACGCGGTTCCGCAAGGCGCATGAGGCGGATTGGGCGCGGCTCGACGAACTAGTGACCCGGATGGAGAAAAGGTCGATTCGATGGCTCTCCGACGAAGACCTGCTCGCTCTTCCGGGGCTGTATCGAACGACCATTTCCTCGCTCTCCGTCGCGCGCGATACGTCGCTGGATCGGGCTCTGATCGCCTATCTCGAACAACTCTGCACCCGCGCTTACTTCCAGATTTATGGTGTCCAGACTCCGGCGCACCGGCAGATCGCACGTTTTTTTGCCCACGGCTGGCCGGAGGCGGTGCGGGCGCTGTGGCGCGAAACGCTGATTTGTGTGCTGCTCACCGCCGGAGCCGCCGTTCTGGCCTACCTGCTGATCCGCAACGACCCATCCTGGTTTTACAGCATGATCCCCGAAGGGCTCACCGAAGGCCGCGATCCCTCGGCTTCGGCGGTGTTCCTTCGATCGACGCTCTACGAAAAGCATCAGGATTTCCTGATGGTGTTCGCCACGTTCCTGTTCACGCACAATGCCCAGATCGCGATCTTCGCCTTCGCTCTGGGTTTCGCATTCGGCGTGCCGAGCCTTTTGTTGATCATTTACAATGGGCTGATGCTCGGCGCGATTCTGGAGGTCTTCGCGGCCAAGGGGTTAGGCGAGAATATGGCCGCCTGGCTGATGATCCATGGCACGACCGAGATATTCGCCATCTGCATCGCCGGTGCAGCGGGACTGAGAATCGGGACTGCCATCGCGTTTCCGGGTGCAGATTCGCGGATGGCAGCGGCGGTCAAGGCGGGAAGGATTTCGGCGACGGCGATGATCGGGGTCGTGCTGATGCTTGCGGTCGCGGGGCTGCTGGAAGGTGTCGGCCGCCAGACGGTCGAGAGCGACGGACTTCGAGCCCTCATTGGCGCGTCGGTGCTCGCCGGATGGCTGGTCTATTTCTACGCGTGGCGTCCGCGGAAAGCCGCCTGATGAAGCCGCTGCGAAGCCTGCGCCGCAAGTTCATCACTCCCGAAGGAGTCGATCTCAACCTGGAGCTCGGATCGGCTGGAAGCCGTGCCGGGGCCTTCCTGCTCGATGCCCTCATCATGATCGTCATTCTGGTCGTGATTACTGGCCTCACGATCTACCTGTTCTTCGCAACCATCAGCTCCGAACACGGGAACAGCTGGCCAAGCCAGTTCGTGATGGTGCTTTGGCTGGTCGGCTTCTTCGTCCTCAGGAATTGCTGGTTCTCGCTCTTCGAGATGGGGAGCAGAGGCGCGACGCCGGGCAAGCGGATCGTCGGTCTGCGGGTGGTTGCGCGAGATGGGGCGAGGCTGACGGGAGCGGCGGTTGTCGCGCGCAACGCGATGCGCGAGATCGAGGTGTTCCTGCCGCTGTCGTTTCTTGGAGAGCAGACCGCCGCAGGGACCGCCGACACTTTCCTGGTGATCTTTTCGCTGGTCTGGAGCGGAATCTTCCTGTTCTTTCCTCTGTTCAACCGCGATCGCCTGCGGGTCGGGGATTTGATCGCGGGGACCTGGGTGGTTTCGACGAGCAAGGCCAAGCTCTCGCCCGATCTCGTCGGCGCGGCTTACCAGCCACGGCGGGTTTTCCCGGAAGCGGCGCTGGCGCTGTACGGAATCTATGAGCTGCAGGTTCTCGAAGACGTGCTGCGCAACGAGCAACCCGACGCGCTCGCAACCGTTGCCGCTACGATACGATCCAAAGCGGGACTTGCGAATGACGGTGACGATTACGGTTTCCTTGCCGATTATTACGCGGCGCTGTGCCGCCGGTTGGAGGCCGGGATGCTCGTCGGGAAGAGGCGAGAGAGCAAATTCGTGGATGCCTGAGGGGGCCGCCGACGATGCTTGAACAATTGGGATCGGAGCTGTGGTTCGCGGACGGGGGAATCGTCTCGTTCAACGGGTTCGATTACCCGACGCGAATGGGGGTGCTTCGGCTTGCCGACGGCGGACTGTGGCTATGGTCGCCGGTGAAGCCGACCGAAGCGCTCAAGGATGAGGTTCGGGCACTGGGGCGGGTCCGCCACATCGTCAGCCCGAACAGCCTGCATTATTTGTTCCTCGGCGAGTGGAGCGCTGCCTTTCCGGATGCAAAAGTCTGGGGCACGGCGAAGGCAGTCGCCAAATGTCCCGATCTCCGCTTTTCGGGAGTACTTGCCGGCGAGCCGCCGCCCGACTGGCAGGGACAGATCGACCAGTTCCATTTCACGAATTCGCGGTTCGTTGAGGAGCTGATCTTCTTTCATCGCGCCTCACGCACCGCGATCATTACCGATCTGTCGCAGACTTTCAGCGAGGCGTTCCTGAAGGAGCATTGGCCCTGGTGGATGCGGTGGGTGGCGCACCTTTCGAAGATGACGGAGGGAGTGGGGTACCCGCCGATCGATTACCGCATCAGTTTTCGCCATCGCGAGACCGCACGGCCGAAGATTCGCGCGTTGATCGCGGAGCAGCCGGAACATGTGCTGCTCGCTCACGGAGAGGTGGTCAGGACCGGCGGCGAGGCCTTCCTTCGCCGGGCGTTTTCGTGGTTGCTCAAGTAAGTTGCAGGCGAATCAGCCTGTCATCGCAGCTTGTTGATCTTCAACCCATCCGCCTTGGCCCGGTCCTTCACCGATTCCTCGCTTCGGGTGAGCGCCTTGGCGATGGCCCGCAGACTCATCCCCTTGCCGGCGAGCTGATGAAGTTTCTGGAGCTCATCCTGCCGCCACGGCTGGCGGTGGCGTTCGAACTTTTCACCGCTGGCCATGGTCGTTTCCCCCGAAACCCCGGCTGAACCGGGGAACACGTCACTTCACCCGTTCGACCTGCTCGAACTCGAGCTCCACCGGCGTTGCGCGGCCGAAGATCGAGACGCTGACCTTCACGCGGCCACGATCGAAATCGAGCTCCTCGACGATGCCGTTGAACGAGGCGAACGGGCCGTCCAGAACCTTGACGCTGTCGCCGATGTCGTAATCGACATTGATCTTCTTTGTCGGCGCGGCCGCTGCGGCTTCTTCCTTGGTGGAGAGGATTCGCGCGGCTTCGGCCTCGCTGATCGGCTGCGGCTTGCCGCCCGGGCCGAGAAAGCCGGTCACTTTCGGCGTGTTCTTGACGAGGTGATAGACCTGATCGTTCATCGCCAGCTTCGCGAGCACGTAGCCGGGAAAGAACTTTCGGTCGCTCGTGACCTTCTTGCCGCGGCGGATCTCGGTCACCTTCTCGGTCGGGACCTCGACGGCCTCGACCTGGCTTTCGAGACCCATTCTGTTGGCATCGGCGAGGATCTGTTCCTTCACCTTGTTCTCGAAGCCGGAATAAGCGTGGATAATGTACCAGCGGGACATGGGTCTATGCTCTCGTTGAGTTAGCCGAGCTGCTTCAGAAGGAACTGAACGGCTTCGGAAAAGGCGGCGTCGGTGCCGAGAAAGAAGAAAGCGAGGATCGCGGTCATGATCATGACCATGATCGCCGTCCGGATGGTTTCCTGGCGGCTGGGCCAGTGGACCTTCTGGATTCCTTCGATTTTGACCTGGCGGACAAATTCGCCAACCGAAACCTTTGCCACCGCAATGCCTCTTCAGGATAGAAAAACGAGGTCCGCGGGGCTTCCCGCCGGACCTCGGACAAGGCGCATGTAGCGCGCGCGGCCTAGGGGTTCAAGGCTGCCGAAAAGCGTTCAGCTCCGAACCGGCCAAAGCGCGGCGTCGATGATGCCTTTGGGATGGTCCGGTTGGCCGGTTTCAGGATAGCCGTCCGGCCGATGATAGGCGCCGGAAAGCACATCGAAGATCGGAAACAGCGCCGAGAAGTTGCTGTTGAAATGCGACGGGTCCGACGAATGATGACGGCGATGGTAGGCGGGGCTGTTGAGAAGCCAGGACAAGCGGCCAAAATCGAGCCGGATGTTCGTGTGCACGACCGTGTGCCAAAGCCCCATCCACAAATAGATCGCCAGCATGCCAGGGGTCGGCTGGATCAAGGCTCCGGCCGCCGGCCAGATCGTCACTGCCTTCAGCAGCGGATCGCCCCAGAAATGGCGATTGGCGGTGAGCGCCGACATGTTGGGATCGGAATGGTGCAGGCTGTGAAGCTTCCATAGCCAGGGGATCGCATGCTGCGCGCGGTGGAACAGATATTCGCCCAGATCCATCGCGAGGACGAAGACGATTAGCCCAAGCCAGAAGGGGAGGCGGGAGCCGTCGAGCAGCGGCGGGATCGCGGTCGCGTTGAGGACGAACGGGACCGCGAAAATCTGCACCGTGACGAGGAGCACGAGCGCTCCGACATTGATCAGCCAGTCGCGCTTGCCGGGGTTTGCCGGGCGCCAGATCTCCCAGGCGATCATCGCCAGTGTGAGAAGGACAGCGGCGGCGAGGCGGGTCATGGAGCGGCTATAGGAAAACGCGCTCAGGAAATGGTTAACGCAACTGGCCCGAAAACGTGGCAGGAGTGGAGGGACTCGAACCCACGACCCTCGGTTTTGGAGACCGATGCTCTACCAACTGAGCTACACTCCTGTGGGATTTGGACCGCGTAGCGGTGCTTCGGCCGCTTCGCAAGATGAGGGCGCTGCTCGGAAGGTCAGGCTGGTCGAGGGGCCTGGTCCTCGGTAACAAGTCGCTTCGCGCAGACGATCGCGCAGGCCGCGACGACTGTTCCGCCGATAACATCGACGAAGTAGTGACCGCCTCCTACCGTTGCAACGATGACCATGGCGACGTTGAGGGGTACGAATAGCATGCGCGCTTTCTGAAACGGCCACATCGACCAAGCGAATATTGTGGCTACCGCAGCGTGATAGCTCGGAAACGAGACGTAGCCGGTGAATATCATCTGCGCGGTGAGCGACCGTACGCCGTCGTTCTTGATCGCACTCAGAACAGGCCCAAATTCCCAACCCGCACCGAATCGCGCAAACTCCGCTCGGTCCAGACCGAAGTGAATATAGGCACCCACAGCGGGGGTAAGGGGGTAGATAATCGCGGTGATGAGTGCAGCCACTGCGCCCGCCGTCACAGCCTGCCACGCCCTGCCTTCGCGCCTTGCCGCGAATAGCCCACCAATCATGAGAAATGGCTGCCAGGCAAAGCTGTTGTAGACGAAAACGACGCAGTTCGTCAGGCTGGGGCTATGTGCAATATAGTGCGCAAATGCTGGCCAATCGAAGCCAAGCGCGCGATCTGCCGCAGCAAGGCGCTCGTCTGCAAACGGTCCGCTGAAGGCGGTGAGAGGGATCAGTAGCAGCAGCGTGGAAACGCCCTGAAAGTAGACTAGCCCGGTGGCCTCAAGCCAACCGCACATTCGCGGGTGATTGTAGCGCCGGAGGAACACCGATCCGGCGCAAAGGAAGAGCGGCCAAAGAGGCATCGCAAGGAGTGCCGCCACAGGCAAGCTAAAGCCTGCGATCGCAAAAAGTATGGCCGCCGCGACGAGTTGCAAAGCCATAATGGCATAGGTCGGGATTGCCTCCGGCTGGACCAGGGAAGCGAAAGACCTTCGAAGGACGTCGCCTTGAAGGCGCCGAAGAACAATGGCGAGCACTTTACCTCCTGGCACGAGCGCCCCGTTTGTTAACGGCGATTGGTTAACAAGGAGGCAATCTTAACGGAGGTTCCGAGAGCTTTCGCAATGACTGCTCCGGCTACAGCTCTCCACGTTCACGCGCGATGATTTGAACATGGACCAGACAGCGAATTGCAAAGCCGAGGCTCTCGTAGAGCCGTATCGCGGCCGTGTTGTCGGCGAAGGCGTGGAGGAACGGAGTGTCGCCGCGCCGGCAGATTTCCGAGGCTACGAAGGCGGAGAGTGCACGCGCAAAGCCGTGTCCGCGCCAATCCGGATGTGTGGCGACGCCGCTGACTTCGGTCATTCCCGGGATCTTCACCCGCTCGCCGGCCATTGCGACGAGGCGGCCTTCCCGGCGAATGCCCCAGAAGTTTCCAAGACAGTGCGTGCGCGGCCGGAAGGGGCCGGGCCTGGTCAATTCGGCGAGCTCCACCATTTCCGGTGAATCTGCATCTGACAGTCGGATCGCGTCCGGCGGCTTCGGCGCCGTGATCGATCTTGCGGCAACCATCTGGACGCCGGCGGCCTTGTCGATCAGCTGGACCTCATCGGGAAGGGGAGACGGCTCCGCCTGAAGCAGGATGTGCGTCTCGCCGGGCTTGAGAAGCTGCGCGAGCGCCTCAAGGCTCTCCTTCGTGTCACGCTCAACGGCAGCGAAAGGCTCGACGTCGCTCTGGTAGCGAAGCGCGAGCGGTCCACCGACAGCGAATTCGGCCTGGCGGGTGCGAAGAGCAGTCCAGATCGGCCGATCGAGCGGGTCCATCGCCCGCTATAACTCAAGCCGCAATATCGTAGGGCTGGATTTCACCTGACAGATAGAGCGAGCGCGCCTTGGTCCGCGACAGCTTGCCCGAGCTGGTGCGCGGGAGCGTCCGCGGGGGAACTAGCTCGACGACGGGGCTGATTCCGGTGATCGCGTGGACGCGCTTGCGGATGTCGTCGCGAAGGCGGCCGCGCTCCTCCGGATCGGAGACACGGCAGTGGACGAGTACCGCGGGCGTTTCTTCGCCCGAGGGGCCGGTGATCGCGAATGCGGCGATGTCGCCGGATTTGAAGCCGGGAAGCTGTTCGACAGCCCATTCGATGTCTTGCGGCCAGTAATTGCGCCCGTTGATGATGATCATGTCCTTGGCGCGGCCGACGATGTAGATGTAGCCTTTGGACATGTAGCCCATGTCTCCGGTGTCGAGCCAGCCGTCGGCGGAAAGGCACGCCGTGGTCGAAGCCTCGTCACGGAAGTAACCGACCATCACCGCCTTGCCGCGGACGAAGATCTGGCCGATCGCCCGGTCGGGCAGCGGCTCGCCGCCGGGTCCGCGGATTTCGACCTCCATGCCCTGGACAGGCTTGCCGCAATTGACGACCGCCCGATAGCGGCGCGGACGCTCGTCACCTTCGCAGTCGCCGCCGGAAAGCTCGGATTCGGCAACCAGCTCCATCCGGATTCCTTCGCCCGGCGGCATCAGAGATACGGCCAGAGTGGCTTCGGCGAGGCCGTAGCTGGGGCAGAAGGCGGACGCGTTGAAACCGGCCTGGTCGAAAGCATCGACGAACGCCTGCATCACGTCCGGACGGATCATGTCGGCACCGTTGCCGGCAATCCGCCAGCGAGAGAGATCGAACCGGTCCTCGGCGCGGGTCTGCGAGCTCATGCGCCGGGCGCAAATGTCGTAGCCGAACGTCGGAGAATAGCTGATGCTCGTCCCTGGATTGCGGCTGATGATGTCGAGCCAGGCCAGCGGCCGCCGGGCGAAGTCCTCGGTCTTCTGGTAATCGCAGGAGACCTGGAGCGCGAGCGGTGACAGAAGACAGCCGACCAGGCCCATGTCGTGGTACCAGGGAAGCCAGGAGACGCAGCGGTCGGTCGGCCGAATGCCGAGGCCAATCCCGTGGGCCCGAAGATTTTCGAGCAAGCCCTGGTGAGTGATGGCAACCCCGTGCGGGAACCGGGTCGAGCCGCTGGAATATTGCAGATAGGCGATGTCGTCCGACGAGGCGGTGGGGAGATCGCCGTAGCCCTGCTCGAGATTTGAAAGGCCGGTCCAGTCGAACGGTCGAATGCTCGAATCCGCAGTGGCGTCGGCAGCATATTCCGCCAGTTCCGAAGGATGAACGAGGAGCACGGGATCGCAGCTCTTCAGCTGCACCTTCAGCTGACCCACATAGGCTTGCCGCCCACCGAAGCTCGTCGGCAGCGGAAGCGGCACCGGCCACGCTCCGGCGTAGACCGCTCCGAAGAAGGCGGCTGCGAACTCAGGACAGGTCTCGGCGATCAATGCAATTCGGTCGCCCGGCTTGATTCCGAGCTTCAGCAGGCGCGCGGCATTGGCGAGCGAATCCTCGCGAAGTTCCGAATAGGGGTAGGCGCGGACCAGCGCGCCCCGAGCGTCATGGAAATTCAATCCACGGCTGCTCCTGGCCGCATAGTCCACTGCTTCGGCAAGTGTATCGAAGTCGGCGATCCGCCGCGGGAGACCGTCCGTGGTCGGCGTAGCCCCCGGAGGGCTGAGTGCGTCAGCAGTAGGCGAGTGGCGTTCTAGCACGCAGTCCGTTCCGATTTGTTGATCCATGCCCGGCTCCTCCCGAACCGGCCTTCCCTGATGGGGAGGGACTGTGGCACAAAAACGGCGCATGCCTGCACCCAGACTGAACGGAGGCCGACAGCCGCTGAATCGAGCGGCCCTGGAACAGCTTGCGCTTCGTTACGTTGGCCGGTTCGCAACGACACGGGCGAAGCTGACGATCTATCTCAAGCGCAAGCTGCGGGAGCGGGGATGGGAGGGCGAAGGCGAGCCTGATCCGGGGGCGATTGCGGAGCGCATGGCGCGGCTGGGCTATGTCGACGACGCGGCCTACGCCTTGTCGAAATCACGCGCTCTTACCGATCGCGGATACGGGCCGAACCGGGTCCGGGAGAGCCTCCGGGCCGCTGGAGTGAACAAGGAGGATGCCGAGCCTGCCGACGAGCTTGCTCAGGGGGAGCGGGTCAACGCCGCTCTTCATTTCGCTCGACGGCGGCGGCTTGGGCCATATGGCAGCGAGCCGCTGGAGCGGGAGGCAAGGCAGCGGGCGCTCGCCGCGATGGTTCGGGCGGGCCATGCATTCGGCCTTTCACAGGCTATCCTGGCTTTGGAACCGGGGACCGAATTCGATATCGAAACTTTATTTGAAAGCCGCTAGGGGGCGACGCGACGGGGGAAAGAGTCGGTTTTCCGACACTGTAACCGGTGTTAAGAGATGTTAGTGAAAGAACAGAGTTCTCCCCAGCCGGAGCCCTTCATGGCGACCCGCGAACCGGAAGAGGCCGACGGCGCGACGCTTACTGCCCGTGTTAAATGGTTCGATGCAACGCGGGGATTCGGCTTCCTGATCAGCGACGAAGTGGACGGAGATATCCTGATCCACTTCAGCGTCCTTCGAGAGCATGGACGCAGGAGCCTTCCGGAAGGCGCAGTGGTGGAGTGCATCGCCGCGAGGCTCGACCGCGGTCTCCAGGCCAAGAAGGTGCTTTCGATCGATGTCGGTCCCGCAGTGACCGTGCCACGCCCGATCGCGGAGAAGGCCAATCGCAACGTCCTCGCCGATGCTGCGGGCGAATTCGAGCCGGCGCTTGTCAAATGGTTCAACCGAAGCAAGGGATATGGCTTCTTGAATCGGCCGGACGGAGGCGAGGACATTTTCGTGCATATGGAGACGGTGCGTAACTGCGGGCTACGGGAATTGCAGCCGGGCCAGTTGGTCGAGGCGCGAATCGCGGAAAGCAACAAAGGATTGACCGCAGTCGAGCTTCGGCAGGTTCCGTGAGGAGCATTGCCGTTGCGATTGCCGTCACGCTTGCCGCCTGCACATCCCAGGCAGCGACAGTCCATACGCCGGTCGGCCAGCCACAGACTGGACTCCAGCGAGTGCCACTGACGATCACCTCGGCAAACGGAGTCCATCATTTCAACGTGGAAGTTGCCCAGACGGAGCAACAGCAGTCGAAGGGCCTGATGTTCGTCAGGCACCTCGCTCCCAACCACGGGATGATCTTCCCGTTCAGCCCTCCACAGGAAGTGTCGTTCTGGATGGAGAACACACTCATCCCGCTCGACATCGTTTTCATCCGCGAGAATCACACGATCGCGCGGATCACGCATGCCAAGCCGCTCGATGAAACGCTCCTTCCATCGGGAGAGCCGATTGTCGCTGTGCTCGAGATCGGCGGGGGGCGGGCGAAGCAGCTTGGAATTGCCCCAGGCGACAAGGTAAGCTGGTAGCCGGCCCGGCGAAAACTCCTGAATTGAGCTAAGTCACGGAACGGGACGCGTTCCGGGTGTGTTCAATATCGACATGAGCAACTCGGAAAAATGGGGCGGCTGGCTGCTGATTGTGGCCGCAGTCATTGGCCTTTTGGTCGCTCTCTACGATTTCTTCCTCGCCTGGGGGATCAGGTACAGTATCGGCTCCGGAATTGTCGTGTTTTCCACTGCGATCATGATCGTGGCGGCGCTGGTGATCGTGTTTGCGCGGCCGGCGCGATGGGTTCGGATCGTGCTCGGGATCGGTTTGGTGCTGGACTTCCTGGGTACGGCGCTCGCTGCCTATTTTCTCGATTCGTACCTGCTGACCGCGTTGTCGCTGCTTGCTGGCTTGGGCTGGCTGATCTTTGCCCTGTCCCTGGCCCCCGCGCGCCAGGAGCAGCCGGCATGATCGGTCGAGCGGGGATTGCGGCGGCGACGGCCATTATCTTCGCGCTTGCTTCCGCGGACGCTCAGCAAACCACGCAAGGACCTTCCCAGACTCCACAGCCTCCCGCGCAGCCCCTCGATTTCCAGGGCTGGAGCACTTTCAACGGCGACCTCGCCGCCGAAAAATATTCGACGAACGCCCAAATCACTCCCGGCAATGTTGCCGATCTCAAAGAAGCTTGGGAATTCCACACGGGCGATGTGTCCCTTGGCGGAAACGGCAAGCCGCCGGAGACCTATTTCGAAGCGACCCCGATCTTCGCGAACAATACCGTCTATATCGGCACGCCCTACTATCGGATCGTGGCTCTCACTCCCGACACCGGCAAGGTGAAATGGACGTTCGATCCTCACGCCGAGCTCAAGGCGCTTACGCAGCCGGGGATGAAATCACGCGGGGTCGCCTACTGGCAGTCGGCCAACCCAGTACCAGGCCAGCCGTGTCAGAAGATCGTCTACGTCGGCACGATGGACGCGAAGCTGTTCGCCGTCGATGCCGACACCGGCAAGCGCTGCCAGAATTTCGGCACCAAGGGCATGGTCGATGTCAACCAGTGGAACAGCGACCACAAGTTCCCGCTGTCGCTGCTGCAGCCGCCCACGGTGTACAAGAACATGCTGTTCGTTGGCTGGAGCGGGAAAGACTGGAGCTATGAGCGGGCGCCGATCGGCTACACGCTTGCGCTGGATGCACAGACCGGGAAGCTGAAGTGGAAATACAATCCGTTCCCACCCGGCGCCGGACAAAATAGCGGGACCGCCGACGTCTGGGCCAGCATGTCGGTCGACCCCTCGACCAACACCGTGTTCCTCCCGGTCAGTTCACCCAGCGCGAACTTCTATGGCGGCAACCGCAAGGAACCGCTGCCGACGGTGACCTCAGTAACTGCACTGGATGCTGATACCGGCAAGCTGAAATGGGCCACACAGCTCGTCCATCACGATGTCTGGGATTTCGACACCAACTCGGCGCCGGTCCTCGTCAATATCACGCGAGGCGGGCAGGTGATTCCGGCGCTCGTCCAGTCGACGAAGATGGGCTTCCTGTTCGTGCTCAACCGCCTGAATGGCCAACCCATCTTCCCGGTTCGCGAGGAACCGGTGCCTCAGACGAATGTGCCGGGCGATTCCAGCTCGCCCACACAACCGGTCCCGGTGCTTCCGCAGCCTCTCGTCCCGAAACGATGGCCGGGCATCTCGACGCTGGCGGACATCGCGGGCTTCGGCCAGTGCAGCCGCGAATTCCGCAAGCTGCGTTACGAGGGCTGGTTCACACCGCCAAGCATCGGCGGCAGCATGATTTATCCGGCGACCCCCGGCGGCGTGGAATGGGGCGGCGGCGCAGTCGATCCGGAGCGCGGCATCTACGTCGTCAACAACAGCTACACGGACCAGATCTACAAGCTGATTCCCAGGGCCGAATATAACCAGCGAAAGGCGAAGGGGGATGTCCCCGCTGACTGGTTCGAGATGCAGGGCAGTCCCTATGCGGTCGAAGTCCGCAACTTCACCAACTGGCTGGGAATGCCGTGCTGGAAGCCGCCCTATGGATCGCTGACAGCCATCGATCTCAAGACGGGCCAGCAATTGTGGAAGGAGCCGTTCGGGGAAGTGCAGCGCTGGGGCTTTTACATGCCCTACAGCTGGGGTTCGATAACGATCGGTGCGCCCCTGATCACCAAGACGGGCCTGATCTTCATCGGCGCCTCGATGGATTCGCGGGCTCGTGCGATCGACATCAATAACGGCAAGGTGCTGTGGACCGGGCGCCTGGATGCACCGGCAGTCTCGATTCCCGCGACATACACCTACAATGGGAAGCAATATGTCGTCTTCACTGCCGGCGGGAATCACTTGCTCGTGCCCGGCAAACTGAGCGATCAGGTGATCGCCTTCGCGCTTCCGTCCTAGCCCATAGATTTCGACGAACATCAGGTGCGCTTCTGCGCCCGCGCTTGGGGGCCAATGTGAACAGGCCTAATGAGAGCCCCTGTTCTCTTGCGGGGAAACTGCCAAATGAAGAGAGCCTTGTTGCTCGCGTCCTGCCTAGTGCTCTTTTCCGGAGGGGCGGTTGCGCAGGAAAAGTCCACCGGTCCGGCACCCAAGCATGCCGTCGACCACGACAAGCCGGGCGACACTCACGCTACTACCGAGCCGGATCATGGAATGCTTTTCCAGCCGACAAGCTCCATCACCGACGGTTCGGTCAATGTCGAAGGACGGCGGATCGACTATCGCGCCGTCGCCGGGACCATCGTCGTCCATCCGAAGGGCTGGGACGATGTTGCGTGGCGAGAAAAGCAGGCCGCCAAGGACGATTCCGACAAATCCGACGACAGCGATGACAAGAACCCGAAGGCGGAAGCCTCGATGTTCTACGTCGCCTATTTCAAGAAGGGAGTACCCTCCGCCGACCGGCCGATCACCTTCCTCTACAACGGCGGGCCGGGATCCTCGACAGTGTGGTTGCACATGGGAGCGTTCGGACCACGCCGCGTAGTGACCGAGGATCACACGCATACGCCTGCGGCACCCTACGGACTGGTGAACAACGACTACAGCTTGCTGGACGCCAGCGATCTAGTGTTCGTGGACGCTCCGGGCACGGGCTTCAGCCGCATCGCTGGAAAGGACAAGGAAAAGGCGTTCTACGGTGTTGATCAGGACGCCTATGCCTTCAGCCGCTTCGTGCAGGGTTTCCTGTCGCAATACGGGCGCTGGAACTCACCCAAATATCTGTTCGGTGAGAGCTACGGAACTCCGCGTTCGGCGGTGCTGGTCAACGACCTCGAGACCGACGATTCGGTCGATTTCAACGGCGTGATCCTGTTGTCGCAGATCCTGAACTTCGATCTCGATGTGGACGGGCCGGAAGCCAATCCGGGAATGGACGAGCCTTATGTCGTAGCGCTCCCGACTTATGCTGCCACCGCCTGGTACCATAACCGGCTACCCGGGCAGCGCCCGGCGAATCTCGAGCCCTTCCTCCAGGAGGTCGAGCAATTCGCGAATACCGATTATGCCTCGGCGCTCCAGCAGGGATCGGAGCTTGACCCGCAGCGCAAGCAGCAGATCGCGGAGCGGCTTGCCCAATATACCGGCCTTTCGGTGGCTTACATCCTGCAAGCCAACCTCAGGATCGACGGCGGCGAGTTCGAAAAGAATCTCGAGGGCACTGAAGGCATGACGATTGGGCGGTTGGACACCCGGTTTACCGGGCCGACACTCGACCCGCTGAGCAAGGCTTCCGACTATGATCCACAGTCCGCGGCGATCAGCTCAGCCTATGTCTCGGCCTTCAATAATTACGTCCGGGACCAGCTGCATTACGGGCAGGACCTGAGCTACAAATCGGAAATCGACGTCGGCGACACCTGGGACTTCCGGCATAAACCCCCGGGAGCAGACATTGCTTTCCCCGGCGCGACCAATGTGATGACCGACCTCGCGACGGCGATGAAATACAATCCTCAGCTGAAGGTGCTGGTCGCGGGCGGCTATTTCGATCTCGCGACACCTTTCTATGAGGGCTGGTACGAGATGCACCATCTCCCGAACATGCCCCAGAACCTGCTCGGCAACATGGAATTCCATTATTATCCCTCGGGGCACATGGTTTACGCCAATGAGGAGTCCCTCCACAGGCTCCACGACGACGTGGCGAATTTTATCCGGCGGACGGACAACCTCGGAAGCCGCTAGGTAGCCGTCGGAATCTCTTCCTCGCTTGCGCTGTTCGCAATGTCGGGGCAGAGGCGGCGCATGGGATTTTGGTCGAGAACATTCACCTGGTGGAACGGCGATACGTGGGGAACGCGGCTGTTCACCCGGCTGGACGGGCGGGAAGTCGGGCGCGATGAGGCGGGGAACGTCTATTTCCAGCACAAGAAGAACCCGAGTCGCCGGTGGGTGATCTATGCAGGGAATAACGACGGGAGCCGGGTTCCGCCCGCATGGCAAATGTGGCTGAGGGGCACGATCGACGAATTGCCCGAGGAAGCGCTACCGCCGATCCGCAAATTCCAGAAGCGGCCGGAACCGAATGCGACCGGAACGATGGCCGCCTTTCGGCCGGACGGAGCGCTGGGGTCGGGCAAGATCCGGCCGGCCTCGACCGGCGATTACCAGCCCTGGACTCCCGAATAAGCGTGCGCCCTTCCCCGTTACTGCTCGGCATTTCGGCACTGGCGCTCTCCGGATGCGGCCACAAGGTCCAACAGTCCCAGCAACAGTCCGCACAGCAGTCCGCCGCCCCGGCAGAGAACGCCGCCGGAATTACGCCGATGGCCCAGCGGGTCGCCGTCCTGGGGGTGCTCAACAAGCGCAACGGAATCGTAAAGACGGTGGCATTGCACCCAGGCCAGTCGGCGCGCTGGAACGACCTCATCGTCCATCTGCGCGCCTGCGAGACGACGGCTCCGTGGGAACAGGAGAAGCTTACAGGGGCTTTCGTCCAGGTTGACGTGCAGGGAACAGACAAGCGCTGGCGTCGAGTCTTCTCCGGGTGGCTTTACAAGGAATCGCCGTCGCTCAACGTGGTCCAGCACCCGGTCTACGACGTGTGGCCCAAGAGCTGCGCGATGAACTTCCCGGCCGGGCCGCCGGCGCCTGCGGGAACAGCGGATTCGAGTAATCTGTCGAGCGCGAAGAAATCGGGTTCTGGCGCAACGTCCGCAACGCCCGCTCCGGCGGATTCGGCGCCGCCTAGCGCCGCTCCAAGCAACGCCACGTAGCGGTCCCGAGGGACACTGACAGCGCCCAGCGACGCAAGGTGGCTGGTCATGAACTGGCAGTCGAAGAGGGTGAAACTGCCGACCTTCAGCCGAGCGATCAGCCAGGCGAGGGCGACCTTCGATGCATCAGTCATTCGACTGAACATGCTCTCTCCGAAAAACGCGCGGCCGAGCTTCACGCCATAAGTCCCGCCGACGAGGTCCCTGCCGCTCCAGACCTCAACTGAATGCGCGTGGCCAAGCCGGTGAAGCGCAAGCATCGCCCGTTCGATATCGGCGTTGATCCACGTCTCCTCGCGATCCGCGCAGCCGGCAATCACCCCCTCAAAATCCTTGTCGAGCGTCACTTCGAATCGGCCAGAGGCGAGGGTGCGCCGAAGCGATCGGGAAACATGAAAATGCTCGATCGGGATGATTGCGCGCTGGCGCGGCTCGATCCAGAACACATCCTCCGCCTCACGGCTGTCGGCCATTGGGAAAATGCCGATCGCATAGCCTTTGAGCAGCAGGCGAGGGTCGAGCGTGGTCATCGGCAGATATTACAGGCTCAAATGATCTCCCGCACCCTGTCCTGAGGCCGGCAAAGGCGAACGCCTTTCGGCGTTTCCACCAGCGGGCGCTCGATCAGGATCGGATTGGCGATCATTGCATCCAGAATGGTCTCATCGTCGACGGCCGGATTGGTGAGCCCGAGCTCGCCGGCCAGCGGCTCTTTGGAACGCAATCCTTCGCGCGGCGTGATTCCGGCGCGGTGGTAGAGATCTTGAAGTTCTTCGCGGCTGGGCGGGTTCTTTAAATATTCGCGAATCCATACGTCGAACCCGGAATCCCGAAGGATTTCCAAGGTCTTGCGGGAGGTGCCGCACATCGGGTTGTGATAGATCGTCGCTTTCCTGGGCATGTCCTCGATCCTATTGAAGCGGCAACAGGTTGAACCGATCGCCCCGGGTTTTGCAATGCATGCTTAATGTTCGAGAAAGCTACGGAGACGTAACGATTTTGTGAGAGCTTCGAACTGGGTTCCGGCACACGCGGTTGGAGTTGTCGCGAGGCCGGAACGATAGGCTGCAATCGTCGTTTTCGCGAGTGACATGCACCGTCGCCGGGGGTTCACGGGTCCCGGAGCATGGTCCGCAAAACAACAGAACGGGAGAGAGACGATGCACAAATCCTTGTTGGCGGTGGTCGCCGCCGGAACCGTGAGCCTTGCGGCTTGCGCGACCAATCCGCAAACCGCGCAGGACGTAGGAACGGGCGCGGTAGTAGGCGCGGGCACGGGCGCGATCGCCGGAGCAGTTCTTCCTGGTGTCAGCGTCGCGCAGGGCGCAGTTGTCGGCGCCGCGATCGGCGGGCTTGCCGGCGCCACCTGGGCTTCGCGCTCCAACAACGGCGTGGTCGACGGCTATTATTACAATGGTCAATATTATCCCGGCACTCCCGCTGGTTATGATCCGACGCTCGGCCGCGTTGCGACGGGAGCCGCGATCGGCGGAGCGGTTGGCGCTGGCGTCGGTGCGATTACCGGTGCAGGCGTAATCCCCGGCGCGGTGATCGGTGCTGCGGTCGGCGGACTTGCCGGCGCGGTGTGGACTGACCGAAATAACGACGGCGTGGTGGACGGCTACATGTACAATGGGCAATATTACCCGGGTTCGCCTCCTGCGGCACCGGCAGCAGTTGCGCCGCCCCCGCCACCGGCTACTGGCGAACGCGGATAAAATGGAGTTGAAGTGACGAGTAAGAGTGAAACGCGCGCCTCTCGGCCCAGCCGTCGGGTGCGCGCATTGAAAGTCCTGGGCGGCGCCGTTGCAGCAGCTTTGACTGCTGCGGCGCCGCTTCCTTTGTCCAGTTCCGCGGCGGCTGCGGCAACGCTTCCGAACGCCCCGCGAGGGCAGGACGTCAAGGATTTCTACTCGATCCGGCAAGAGCGGCCGCTCTGGTTCCAGGCGGGCCGCCTCACGCAGGCCGGACAGGACCTCTTTGCTTTGCTGAGCAGCGCCGGTGTCGATGGGCTAAATCCCAGCGATTATAATCTGACGGGAATCGCCAAGGCGCTTCAGTCAGCCTCTCCATCTGATCCGCGCGCAATCGAGAAGGCTGACTTCCTGCTGAGCCAGGCCTTCGCGGACTACGCCCGCGATCTCAGGAATGCTCCCGATGCGGGCATGCATTTCGTGGTTCCGACGCTGAAGCCGCAGGTGCCGACGCCGCTGGCCTTCCTCGCAACCGCTGCAGCGGCCCCATCGCTCGACCAGTATGTCAAGAACATGGGCTGGATGAATCCGCTTTACGCGCAGCTTCGGCAGGCGCTCGCCAGCGGATCTTTCCAGGACCAGAAGCAGCGTGATCTGCTGACGATCAATATGGCCCGGGCGCGGGTGCTGCCGCCCGGAGCAGGTCGCTACATCCTCGTCAATCCGGCCGAGCAGCGGCTTTACATGTACGAGGGCGGCAAGGCCGTCGATTCGATGAAAGTCGTCGTCGGCCAGCAACGTGAGGACCGCAACACGCCGATGTTCGCGACCTACGTCTATAATGCCGATCTCAATCCCTATTGGAGCGTGCCGCCCGATCTCGTCGGGGACGACGTCGCAATCCACGTGCTCAAGCAGGGCCTCGGTTATCTCAAGAACAGCGGCTTCCAGGTGCTTTCGGACTGGAGCGACAACGCCACCGTCGTTGATCCCACGACTATTGACTGGAAGGCCGTTTACGCCGGCAAGGTGCAGATCCGGGTCCGGCAACTCCCCGGGCCGCACAATGTGCTCGGCACTCTGATGTTCAACGTGCCCAACCCGTATGGCGTCTATCTGCACGATACGTCCCAGCGCGACCTGCTGGACAAGGACGTCCGCCTCTACAGCGGCGGCTGTATCCGGTTGGAAGACGCGCAAAGACTGGGCACATGGCTGTTCGGTCATCCGCTCGAGCGGAACACCGACCAGCCGGATGTGCAGGTGCCGCTAGCAAGCCCCGTTCCCGTCTACGTAACCTATCTGACGGCGGTGCCGAACGGATCGAGCATAACCTACCTGGATGACGTGTACGGGCGTGACGCGCAGCAATTGGCGGACATGCCCGGCGGCGGAGGCGGCAAGAGCAACGCCGCAATGTGACGAGCCGCCTAGCGGTGCCGCCAGTTAGGGAAGAACGTCACATCCTCGGCGACGGGACGTCCTGACGGGTTAAGCGCCGGGCTGAATCGGACGTAGGCCAGGGTTAGCTGACACATCAGTGAATCGGCTGCGGGGCTGCCGCTGGACCGCGCTACGCGGCAATTCGATGGACTGCCGTCAGGGTTGACCCGAACCGTCACTCCGGCAACACCGCTCGGAATCCCTAGAGCCGCGAACCGCTGATATTCCTGATCCGGAATCTTGCTGATTTTTCGGGCGGGGGTGAAGGCGCCGGTCCCGCCGCCGCCCAAGCCATTGCCGTAGTCCCCGGCTCCGGTGCCGTTACCAGCCGTTCCCGCGCCTGCGGAAGAAGCCGATCCGGTTCCCGCGACCGGTGCCGCTGCGACGCGCGTCGGGGTTGGAACCGCCGCTTTGGGGGCGACTACCGGGCTCGGATTAGCCTGTCTGGCCGGCGCACCTTGCTCGTGCTTCGCCGGCTGCGGCTTCACCTGCGGAGGCTGAGGCGGCGGGGGAGGCGGCGGTTTCGGTGCGGTGATGCTGAAGGTTTTCAGCGCGTCGACCGCGCTGCTCACAGCCCGAACGCTCAGCCCGGAAACGATTACCGCGCCCAATATGCCTGTCGTAGCGATCGCGGCGAGCATCGCTTTCCAGCGATCCGGTCGATGTATTGCGCGATAGACCATGGGCGCCTCGAAATCGAAACGCTTTGCGGGCCTGAAGGTTTAGGCGGCGCTTGGCTCGCTTTCCACGAAGCTGGCGTGCCGCCGTTCCGGCCCGATCGCTGTCCAGATGACGATAATGACGACCGTCACTCCGCCAAAGAGCGCCAGCGCTAGTCCGTAGTTGTTGCCATGGCTCTCGGCGATCTGGGCCTGGAACACGCCGTTCCATGACATTGCGAGATTGCCGAGCTGGTACGCGAAACCGGGGAAAAGAGCCCGGACCGCGCCCGGCGAAAGCTCGTTCAGATGGACCGGAATAATCCCCCAGGCGCCCTGGACTGCGATTTGCATCAGGAATGCGCCCAACCCGAGCAGAAACGGCGTGGACGTAAACGCCCATAGCGGAAGGATCGGCAGCGCCAGCGCCGATGCAATGATGATCGCCCGCTTTCGCCCGATGCGTTCTGACCAGATTCCGAAGCCGATGCCCCCGACGATCGCACCGACGTTCATGATCGCTGTGAGGGTTCCCGTGAGATGCGTGTCGAAATGGTGCTGGACCTGCAGGAAGGTCGGATAGAGATCCTGCGTGCCGTGGCTGAAGGCGTTGAAGGCGGCCATCAGCACGATCATGTAAAGCGCGATCTTCCAGTGGCGGAACAGCTCGGCGATCGGGTTGGCGCGCGGTCGTTTCAGCGAGGCTTCGAACGCCGGGCTCTCCTTCACGTGAATCCGGATGAGGAGGACAAGCAGGGCAGGGGCTACCCCGACCATGAACATGCCCCGCCAGCCGATCGCGTCGAACAGCAGGAAATAGACCAGGCTGGCGACAAAATAGCCCGTGGGATAGCCGCTCTGAAGCAATCCCGAGACCGGCCCGCGAAGCCGAGGCGGGATCGACTCCATTACGAGGCTGGCGCCCAACCCCCATTCACCGCCCATCGCGATTCCAAACAGGAATCGCAGAACCAGAAGGCTGAAGAGCGACGGCGCGAAACCCGATCCGAATTCAAGCACAGAAAATAGAATGATGTCGGCCATCAGCACCGGCCGGCGGCCGAAGCGTTCCGCCAGCCAGCCGAAGCAGAAGGCGCCGATCGGGCGCGCCGCCAGCGTAAGGAAGACGGCTTTCTGGACTGACGCGATGTCGGTGCCGAATTCGGCTGAGATCGCCTTCAGCATGAAGACCAGCAGGAAATAATCGAAGGCGTCGAGCGTCCAGCCGAGATAGCTCGCCCAGATCGCGCTTCGTTGCGAGGGCTCGAGCGATTTGAGATCGGCGATCAGGCTCAACCGCGCTCTCCTCCGTTGGCCCACAGCTCAGGGTGAAGGTCGATATTGCGTTCGAGAGCTGCCGCGATCTTCGCGTCGTCAGCAGCGCTCGGATGCCAATTGCAGGCCGACATCGCGAGCCCTTGCACAGGTACATATTCGATCTGTGTTCCGCCCGCTGACCTCATGTCCTGCACGACCTTCTCGATCTCGCCGTTGAGCTCCGGGCTCGCCGTTGCGGCCCAAAGCAGGAAACGCGCGCGCGGGTTGCGGGCGTGCAGGCCGGTGAGGAAGCGCACGAAGGTCGATTCATAGTCGGATTGCAGCTGTTGACGATTGGACCACTTCTCGCCGGGATTAAGCGGCGTAGAGAAGTCGTTGGTTCCAAGGGAAACGACTATAAGCTGCGGATGCCAGTTCGGGTCGTGGTACGGCTGCGCTTTGTCGAACAGAACATAAGGATAGGCCTGCGGCAGCGTGTCAGCTGCGAAGCCATTGTAATTTCTGACAATCCCTCGGCCCGAAATCGCATTCACCTGATAATCCGCGTCATAATGCGCGGCGGTAAGCGCCGGCACCCCGACAGTCGTGTCGGTGGTTTGCCAGATCTCCTCGTCGGTGCACTGGTGCTTTGAGGAGGTGTTGGCGTAGCCGACGGTGTGAGAGTCGCCGATGAACTCGATCTGGCGGGACCGCGCGGGGAGCACTGCCGCCGAGACGCCTGCCGGAGCGAAGAAGCCGCCGAATTCGGTGGGGCCGCTCTGGCTCTCGCTGGCGACCTGTACCCGCAACCGGTGCAGACCCGGGGTCAGACCGGTGATTGAGTAAAATCCTGGAGACTCCAGAAGCACATCCTCGGCTACCAGCTTACCGTCTACTGAAACTCGAAGGCTGATGCTGCCTTTGCCGACGCGGAAATACGCCGAGCTTCCACGGATTGCGGTTTCGAAATAGGTACCCGGCCATTGCCTCCGCAGCATCCCGTTCGGCTCGCGCTCCACTCGCCCGACGGCCACGGTCCGAATCGCCACCAATGCGGTCGACGGTGCCTCGACGGGGGTAGCGGTCTGCGCATTCGCGGAAGCGAAGCCGACTAGCGAACACATCGCCAGCCCCACGCGAACGTCACGCCATGCAAGTTGCTTCATTACCCACCTCTCCTGTTCCTTGTGTGCCGCTCGACTGGAGAGGGCGCAAGGTACGACGGTAACGGCTGCGAACTTCGGATGACTGGCGTGGGGTTGCGGGAGAAACTAAGTCGGCGCCATGCCCACGACCGACATCAACGCCGAGCTTCTCGAGGGCCTGCCAGAGCCGGCGATCGTCGTGCTCGGACAGCGCGTGTTGTTGTCGAACTCGGCGGCGCGCGCTCTCCTTGGCGAGACAATCGACGGCACGCCTGTCGAAGCTGTGATTTCACATCCAGCCGCGCTCGAGGCGCTTTCGGGGAGGGACCAGGCGGAAGACGTCGAGCTCACCGGCCTGGACGGATCGCGCAGGTACTGGCTGATGCGCGCTGCGCAGCTTGGTGACGGCACGCGCCTGATACGGTTCGTGGATCGCAGCGAGGCCCGTGCCGCAGAGCAGATGCGCGTCGATTTCGTTGCAAACGCCAGCCACGAACTACGGACTCCGCTCGCTACCCTCATCGGTTACGCCGAGACCCTGCGCGAGCAAGCGGCCGAGATCGATCCAGCGACGCGCGACCGTTTCCTGGCGGTGGTGCACGAAGAGGCTCGGCGAATGCAGCGGGTCGTCGAGGATCTGATCTCGCTCTCGCGGATCGAGGCCGAAAAATTCACTACCCCCACGGACGCAGTCGACCTGGCGCCGCTGATCGATGAAGCGACCGACGGCGTGCGGCGAATGGCTGACGAGCGGCGGTCGGACCTTGTCCGCAATGTCGAGCAAAAGCTCCCTTCGATCGCCGCCGACCGAAGCCAAATCCTGCAGCTGCTCGAGAACCTGCTTACGAATGCGCTTCGCTATGGCGAACCCGGAACTCCGGTCACCGTCTCGGCCGCGCTCGAAGGATCGATGGTCCACCTTTCGGTTTCGGACGAGGGCGAAGGGATCGCGCCCGAGCATGTGCGCCGGGTGACCGAGCGCTTTTATCGCGTCGACACCAGCCGCAGCCGCTCCCTCGGCGGTACCGGGCTTGGCCTCTCCATCGTCAAGCATATCGTCGAGCGGCACCACGGCCGCCTTTCGATCGACAGCACAGTCGGCCGCGGCACCACCGTTCATGTTCTGCTCCCGGTCGCCGAAAGACCGTCATGAAACTGTCACTTCTAAGCGTTAGTCGAGGAATGTGCCGGTGACCCAACCCAGGCTCCTGCTCGTCGAGGACGACCGCGCGCTCGCCGATCTCCTGATGTGGCATTTCGGCCGCGCGGGCTATGATGTCGTCCGCACCGGCGATGGGGATGAAGCCCTGCTCCTCGCTGAGGAGCGCACGCCTGACCTCGTCGTCCTCGACTGGATGATCGAAGGCGTCAGCGGGATCGAAGTCTGCCGGCGGCTGCGACGCAAAGCATCGACCGGGCATGTCCCCATTATCATGCTCACGGCTCGCGGTGAGGAGAGCGATAGAGTTCGCGGCCTCGATACCGGAGCGGACGATTACGTCACCAAGCCGTTCAGCCCGCGCGAGCTGATGTCCCGAATTGCCGCCGTATTGCGCCGGGTGCGTCCCGCTCTCGCGGGAGATCGGCTCGCGTATGCCGACATCGAAATGGACCTCGCGACGCATAAAGTGCGCCGGGCGGGCAATGCCGTTCAGCTCGGGCCGACGGAGTTCAGGCTGCTTCGCCACTTGCTGGAACAACCCGGACGTGTGTTCTCGCGTGAGCTGTTGCTCGATGCAGTCTGGTCCCATGATTCGGAAATCGATTCGCGTACGGTTGACGTTCATGTGCGGCGTTTGCGCAAGGCGCTCAATGAAGGCGGTCGCCCGGACCTGATCCGGACCGTTCGGTCGGCCGGCTACTCGCTCGATTGCGAACTCTGAAGGGAGTGCGCAGGGGCCGCTGTCACAAAATTGAAAAGCGACCGTCACGTGATCATCAAATCCGACGACTAGCTACGATGGCATGTCAATGATGAGGCAGTCCAAATGAGCTACGTTCGTCCAGCCGCCGCGGGTCATGGTGCTGAAACATGCCAGCGCTAGCCGTTCCTCTCCCCGCGATTGAATTCAATATTTCGAGCGTGGGCATGTCCAAGGGCCTCGCCCAGACGACCGGTCCGCAATTCGTCGCGCGCGGCGAATTGGCTTTTGGAACATGGTTCGTGGGCGGCTACGTCAAGAACGTCGATTCATCGACGTCGAACGGCGAAGCCGGGGCGCTGATCGGCGTTCGCAGAAAAGTTGCCGGCTTCGATTTTTCGGCAAGCGCCGCCTTCAAACGAGCGATCGATCCGGACCCCACGTTCGATGCCAACGCGCTGGAGCTCAATGCGGCCGCAAGCCGCAAGCTGAACACCACAATCGCGAGATTGTCGATCGTCTGGAGTCCGGACGACTTCGGCGCCACTCGGCACAGCCTCTTCATCGAAGCCGGCGCAAGCCAGCAATTGTCTCCGTATCTTTCGGCGAGCGCCGCTTTCGGTTGGCGGCAGCGCGGCGGCGGGCCGGACTATAGCGCGTGGAATGCCGGGTTGACATGGAATCCCGCCAAGCCGCTGTCGATTGACCTGCGTTACTATGACACGGATGGGGGCAGTTCACAGCCGTTCAGACCACGCGCGGTGATCTCCGCGCGAGCAAGGTTCTAGCCGCATGGCTGCCAAGTTCGAGCGGTCCGTCGGGATGAAGGCGGCGTTGCAGGAGCAAGGGGCCTCCTCTAAGCCCCTCCCGACATCAGGGGGTTCTATGTTCAACTGGTTTCAGCGTCTGCTCCCGCGTTCGGCTGACTTCTTCGGTATGTTCGAGGCGCATGTGGCGACTGTCGTCGCGGCGGCGAACGCGCTTCAGACTATGGTTGAAGAGAAGACCCCGCCCGCCGAACAGATCCGCGAGATCGACAAGCGCGAGCATGAGGCGGACGAGATTATCCGCCAGGTGCTTCGCTCCGTCCGCCAGACCTTCCTGACGCCATTCGATCGCGGGGCAGTGACCGCTCTCATCGCGGCGATGGACGATGCGATCGACGAGATGCAGTCGACCGCGCGTGCGATCGACCTCTACGAGCTCACCACCTTCGAGCCGGAGATGGTGCGGATGGCCGGAATGATTGCCCAGGCCGCGCAACTGACCGCCGAAGCGATCCCTCTGCTCCGGGACATCAGCCGCAACGGCGCGCGAATCCACGGGCTGACCGAGAAGGTCGTTCGTCTGGAGGGCAATGCCGACGATGCCCATGCGGACGGCCTCAAGAAGGCGTTCAAGCGCGACTATGAGCGGCCAATGCAGTTCATCATCGCTCGCGAAATCTACAAGCATCTCGAGCGGATCACCGATGCTCTGGAAGATGTCGCGAACGTGGTCGACGGCATCGTCATCGATCACTCGTAGACAGCCAAGACCGTGCACGAACTTGCACTTCCGCTGTTGATCGGTCTGATCGTCGTCGCGTTGTCGTTCGATTTCCTGAACGGGCTTCACGATGCGGCGAACTCGATCGCTACCGTCGTCGGGACGCGGCTAATAAGCCCTGTGGGAGCAGTGGCCTTCGCAGCCTTCTTCAACTTCGCCGCCTACTTCCTGGCGCTTCGCTGGCCGTCGCTCCACAATGTCGCAAACACGATCGGCAAGGGCTTGATCGACAAGGACCTTGTCACGCCGGCGGTCGTATTCGGCGCGCTGATCGGCGCGATGTTCTGGAACGTCGTGACCTGGGTGAAGGGACTGCCGTCCTCGTCCAGTCACGCGCTCGTCGGCGGCATAGTTGGGGCAGGCGTGGCCCACGCCGGTTTTCCCAGTATCCAATGGATCGGCCTCAACAAAACCCTGATCGCCATCGTGCTCTCGCCTTTGTTGGGGCTGATCCTCACAATGCTGATCATGCTGGCGACAAGCTGGCTCGGCGTTCGCGCCAGTGCGCGTGGAGCGGAACGGACTTTCCGCGGTCTGCACCTGGTTTCTGCAGGGACTTTATCGCTCAGCCACGGCCTCAACGACGCTCAAAAGACAATGGGGCTGATCACTGTGCTGCTCTATTCGACCGGACATCTGACCGGCGGGTTTGCAGTCCCAAACTGGGTTGCCTTGAGCTGTTACGCCGCGATGGGGCTTGGAACGCTGACGGGCGGGTGGCGGATCATCGAAACGATGGGCACGCGCATCACAAAGCTATCGCAGCACCAGGCGTTCAGCGCGTCCGCCGGCGGATCGGTGATGCTGTTCGCGGCATCCTGGCTCGGCATCCCCGTGTCAACGACCCACACCATGACCGGCTGCGTAATCGGGGCCGGCGCGGCGAGGCGAGCTTCGGCTGTCCGCTGGGGGATCGCGGGCGATGTCGCCATTGCCTGGATCATCACCATTCCGGCCGCGGCCATTGTCGCCGCAATCTTCTATTGGCTGATCAGCGGAATGTTCCTGAATGTGGCGATCGCAGCCGGCTTGATTGGGTTCCTCGCCTACCTCGCGCGCGCCTGGCAGGTGCGGTCCTGAGCTGTCACGCCTTGGCGGCCGTTTCAGCCAACCACTTTTCCAGCCACTTGATTGTGTAGTTGCCGGCGCGGAATTCCGGATCGTCGACGATCCGCTGATGGAGCGGGATGGTCGTTTTCATTCCTTCGACGACGAACTCCTCAAGCGCGCGCTTCAGCCGCATGATGCAGCGCTCGCGGTTGGATCCGTAGACGATCAGTTTGCCGATCATGCTGTCGTAATAGGGTGGGACCGAATAGCCGGTGTAGAGGCCGCTATCGACGCGCACGTGCATGCCGCCAGGAGCGACGTAATTCTTCACGATGCCGGGTGAAGGCGTGAATTTCTCCGGATCCTCGGCATTGATCCGGCATTCGATCGCGTGGCCGTTGAGCCTCTCGAGAACCTGCTCCTGAGTGCAGGACAAGCCTTCGCCGGTGGCCACGCGGATCTGTTCGCGTACCAAGTCGATGCCGCTGATCATCTCGGTGATCGGGTGCTCGACCTGGAGCCGGGTGTTCATTTCGATGAAGTAGAACTCGCCGTTCTCGTAGAGGAACTCGATCGTTCCGGCGCCGCGGTAGCCCATTTCGGCCATCGCGTTGGCGACGAGCCCGCCCATCTTCTCCCGCTGCTCCTGCGTGATGACAGGGGAGGGGGCCTCCTCCAGCACCTTCTGGTGGCGGCGCTGGATCGAGCAGTCGCGCTCGCCGATGTGGATCGCCGTGCCGTTGCCGTCGCCGAACACCTGGAATTCAATGTGGCGCGGATCGGCGAGATATTTTTCCATGTAGACGGTGTCGTCGCCGAACGCCGCCTTCGCCTCGGACGCCGCCTGGCTCATCAGGCTTTCAAGCTGGTCTTCGGACGGGACCACCTTCATTCCGCGCCCGCCGCCGCCGGACGCCGCCTTGATCAGTACCGGATAGCCGATTTCGGCGGCGAGCTTCTTGGCTTCGGCCGCGCTCTCCAGCGGTCCATCCGAGCCGGGCACGAGGGGAAGGCCGAGCTTCGCCGCCGTGCGCTTCGCCTCGATCTTGTCGCCCATCGTCCGGATGTGCTCGGGCTTCGGGCCGATCCAGATGATGTCGTGGAGCTCGACGATCTCCGCGAACTGCGCGTTCTCGGAGAGGAAGCCGTACCCCGGATGGATGGCGTCCGCGTGAACGACCTCCGCCGCCGAGATGATGTTCGGGATGTTGAGGTAGGATTCGCTTGCCGGCGGCGGACCGATGCACACGGTCTCGTCGGCCAAACGCACGTGCATCGCATCGGCGTCAGCGGTCGAATGGACCGCGACGGTGCGAATTCCCATCTCGTGACACGCGCGGTGGATTCTGAGCGCGATTTCTCCGCGGTTCGCGATCAGCAGCTTCTGAATGGCCATCAGGCGATGAGAACCAGTGGTTGGTCGAACTCGACCGGCTGACCGTTCTCGACCAGCAGCTGTTTGATGACGCCGCCATGTGGCGCGGTGATCGGGTTCATCACCTTCATCGCTTCGACGATCAACAGCGTATCCCCGGCTTTGATCGTATCGCCAACCGAGACGAACGGAGCGGACCCGGGCTCGGGCGTCAGATAGGCCGTTCCAACCATCGGAGACTTCACCGTTTCGCCGACGACATCTCCGATCGCAGGCTCCGCATGCATTGGCGGCGCCATCATCGGCTGGGGTGCTGCGGCAACCGGAGCAGCCGCCACCGGTGCAGCGGCCACCGGAGCTGGCTCCCGCCGCACGCGGATCTTCCGCTCGCCATCAGTAACTTCGATTTCGGTGAGGTTATTCTCGCTCAAAAGGTCGGCAAGCTCACGCACCTGCGACGGGTCGATCCGCATCGAACCCTCAGCAGCGCGGCTTCGCTCTTTTGGTGTTCCGGCCATACTCTTCCTCTACTGAACCTGGTTTGCGCTCTTGCCGGCGTTCTTCGCGAATTGAGCGGCGGCATCGAGCGCGAGCAAATAGCCGTGCGAACCCAGGCCGACGATCGCGCCTCTGGCCACTTGCGAGACGAAGCTCTGCCTGCGGAACGGTTCGCGCGCGTGAATGTTCGAAAGGTGCACTTCGATGATTGGAATCTGAAGTGCCGCGAGTGCATCGCGAATCGCGATCGACGTGTGGCTGTACGCGCCGGCGTTGATGATGATGGCGGAGGCTTTAGCCATCGCTTCCTGGATCCAATCGACCAGTTCACCCTCGTGATTCGACTGGCGGAAATCGACCCGGACTCCGAGACCTTTCGCGCGCTCCTCGAGCGACTCCTTGATGTCGTCGAGCGTTTGAGTCCCGTAGATCCGCGGCTCGCGCGATCCGAGCAGGTTCAGGTTCGGCCCGTTGAGCACGAAGATGGTGGCTGGCGTTGGCATGGCGCGCCTCTATATGAGCGAGTCTCAAAAGCACAAAGCGCGTTCGGTTAATGGCTGAAATTCTTGGGGAAACTGTCGCTGTTCGAGTTAACGGAGAACCGAAATCGGTTCCTGCAGGGCTGACGATTGCCGCTTTGCTGCGCGAGATCGGGATCAACCCGCAAAAGGTCGCGGTCGAACGGAACCTGGAGATCGTCGCGCGTTCGACACTGGATTCGGTGCACGTCCAGAACGGTGACTCGTTCGAGATTGTGCATTTCGTCGGAGGAGGTTGAGTGACCCTTCAGCAGGACATCAAGGCCGACACCTGGACAGTCGCCGGGCGCACTTTCACTTCACGGCTGATCGTCGGAACCGGCAAGTACAAGAATTTCGAAGAGAATGCCGCGGCGGTTGAAGCGTCAGGCGCGGAGATCGTCACCGTCGCGGTTCGGCGGGTGAATATCGCCGATCCCAACCAGCCGATGCTGACCGACTTCATCGATCCGAAGAAGGTCACCTATCTGCCGAACACCGCCGGCTGTTTCACGGCAGAGGAGGCGATCCGAACCCTCCGGCTGGCGCGTGAGGCGGGCGGTTGGAATCTGGTAAAGCTGGAAGTGCTCGGAGAAGCGAAGACGCTCTATCCGGACATGCGCGAAACTCTCAGGGCCACCGAGCAGCTGGTCAAAGAAGGCTTCGAGCCCATGGTCTATTGCGTCGACGATCCGATCGCCGCGAAGCAGCTTGAGGAAGCGGGCGCTGTCGCAATCATGCCGCTGGGCGCGCCGATCGGCTCGGGCCTCGGTATCCAGAACCGGGTGACCATTCGCCTGATCGTCGAAGGGGCGAAGGTGCCGGTGCTGGTCGATGCCGGCGTCGGCACGGCGAGCGACGCTGCGGTAGCAATGGAGCTCGGTTGCGACGGCGTGCTGATGAACACTGCTATCGCCGAGGCTAGGGAGCCGGTGCTGATGGCCCGCGCCATGAAATCGGCAGTCGAGGCGGGACGCCTGTCTTATCTCGCGGGCCGAATGGGCCAGCGCCGCTATGCCGATCCCAGCAGTCCCCTGGCCGGATTGATTTGAAGTCCGCCGCAGTACCGCTTTTATTCCTTCTAGGATCGACGAATGCCGCTCCGATCACCCAAGCTCCGATTTACGAGATCAGCCTCGACCGGCATCGACTGACTCAGGTTGAGTTCTCGCTCACCTTGCCAAGTGAAGAGGAGCTGCTGTTTTCGTCTCGCAAGCCCTCCACGCGGTCAAACCTTGTACCCAAGTGCGGATCTATCTCCCTTAAGCGGATAGGCGCCGAAAAATGGGTCAAGCCGAGCGGGTGCACAGAAGTTCGGTGGTCGGAACCGCTATCGAATTTGGACACAGAATCGTTCGACGGGAGCAGCCCGATTTCGGGCTGGAGCAGGCAACATGAACTGTGGCTGCTTACCGGAACGCTTGCGTGGTTGCGGTTCAAAGGCCAGCCGACCGCGCCAGTGCACATCATCGCCCGAGGGAATGAAAAAAGTCTATCGGTAACATCGAAGCTTCCGGCCGATAGCAGCATCCCGATTGCAATCGTCGTCGGGAGGCCAGCCCACACCTATTCGGCTGGCGGGTTCACGATCGATGTTTATGGCGAGGCGCCGTCGGGACCAGAGCAAGAGCGGCTGGAGCGTTTGCTCGTGTCGACATTGGCAGACTGGCGGCGCGACCTGTTTTCACCGACCAGCCGTCCGGAGGATCATCTCAACTATGTCTGGTTCGGTTCTTCGCCAGGTGCCGAGCCGGGCATTTTTGCATCGGCCAATTCAGATGCGATTTTGATTCAATATATCCGTGATCCGAAAAGCCGTGATCCCGATGCGAAGCTTGCCGCGGGCATTTTCGGCACCGGAGCACACGAAGCTTTCCACGCGCTGGGCGCCGTGAGTGGCGCACCTGCCTGGGCCAACGAGAGTCTCGCGACATACTTCGCCTACGCAGCCGCGCGACAACATCTCAAAGGCAAGTCTCTCCGGCTCTTGTCCGAACTGGTAAATGCAAAATCCGAGAAGCCGCTTTTCGGGATAGAGCAGGCGGTGGAGAGAGGCGATCAGAGTGACTACGAAAGCTTCTATAGCAAGGGCGCGCGTTTCTGGGGGGCCATCGACAAGGTGCTGACGATCAAGCCAAACGGATCCGGAAAATTGGCCGCGCTGATCAAGCAGACAAATGGGCTCGCCGGCCTGAACTGGTCGAACGCCGATGCTATCGCTGCCTATCTCGACCGTTATAGCAACGGCCGCGCCGGTCCAATCGTTCGTTGCTATCTGGTCGACAGCAGCTGCCGGGAAGCCAACAGGCCGCTGTGAGTATCGCCGGAACGTCGCACCGACAGGATGTGTTAACCGGGCGAGGATTTGCTACAGGCTCCTGATGACGAGCGATTTTACAGCCGAGCGCGAAGCGATGGTCGAGCGGCAGATCGAAAGCCGCGGAGTCGACGATCCGAACATCATCGGCGCCTTTCGCACTGTGCCGCGCGAGATGTTCGTCTCGCCCGAATATGCCGAGCTCGCCTATGGCGACCACCCGCTACCGATCGAGGCGGGGCAGACGATCTCGCAGCCCTACATCGTCGCGCTGATGATCCAGGCTGCCGAGATCCAGCCCGGCGACAAGGTGCTCGAGGTCGGCGGAGGCTCGGGCTATGCGGCCGCGGTCATCGGTCAGATCGCGGCCACGGTGATCTCCGTGGAACGCCAGCATGACCTCGTCGAGCTGGCTCGCGGGCGGCTGGCCACACTCGGCTACGACAATGTGCGGGTGGTGGAGGGCGACGGAACGCGCGGCTGCGCGGAGGAAGCACCGTTCGACGCCATCCTTGCGGCAGCAAGCGGCAGTCATGTTCCTCAGTCGCTGATCGATCAGCTCGGCGACGGCGGCCGTCTGGTGATGCCCGTCGGGGACCCGGGCTGGGTTCAGAAGCTCGTCAAGGTGACCAAGGGACCGGACGGAAAGCTTATCACCGAGGACCTTGGCGGCGTCCGGTTCGTTCCTCTGATCGGGGACGAAGGATGGGAAAATGCTGGAGGTCAGGGCTGAAGCCTTAGGCGATCTGATCCGCCAATCGGCGGAGCCGTTGCCCGGGGATTTCGACGATCCGCGCTTCGGAGCGATGTTCGATCGTTTCGGTGACGCCCGCGTGTTGCTTCTCGGCGAGGCGAGCCACGGGACGAGCGAATTCTATCGCGCCCGAGCGGCGATATCCAAACGTCTGATCGAGCGGCACGGCTTCAACATCGTCGCGGCGGAGGCGGATTGGCCGGATGCCGCCACGATCGACCGCTACGTGCGCCACCGCGAGCCGCGCGAGGGTGAGCAAAACGCGTTCGAGCGATTCCCCACCTGGATGTGGCGCAACCACGAATTCGATTGGTTCATCCGCTGGATGCGCCGTCGCAACGAGAAGCGCGACTATGAGTCGATGGTCGGCTTCTATGGCCTCGACCTGTACAATCTGAACGGCTCGATGCGGGCGGTGATCGATTTCCTGGAGAGGGAGGATCCGGAAGCGGCGAAGGTGGCGAGGAAGCGCTACGGCTGCCTCGAGCCCTGGGCCGAGGACCCGCAGCGTTATGGCGCGCTATCGTTGTACGATGGCTATGCCCGCTGTGAGCAGCCCGTGATGGAGATGCTACGTGATTTGATGCAGCGCAATTTCGAGGGCCTCAGCGAAGACTGCGACGAGTGGCTGGACGCGGCGGCCAACGCCCGGCTCGTCCGAGATGCCGAACGCTATTACCGGGTCATGTATCGCGGCGCGGCCGAGAGCTGGAATCTCCGCGACACGCATATGTTCGAGACTTTGGAGCAATTGCTCGAAGCCAAGGGCCCGAATTCAAAGGCGATTGTCTGGGCGCATAACAGCCATATCGGCAATGCCGCCTTCACGGAAATGGGCCAGCATCGCGGCGAGCTCAACATCGGGCAGCTCGTGAAAGAGCGGTTCGACACGCAGGCGCGGCTAATCGGCTTCGGCACCCATACCGGCACCGTTGCCGCGGCCGACGACTGGGACGAGCCGATGCGGATCAAGCTGGTCCGCCCTTCGCTGCCCGACAGCTACGAACGCGCTTCGCATGACAGCCGCTTGCCGCGTTTCCTGCTGGATCTGCGCGAGGGTGAGATCGGCCGCGACATCAAGGAAGCGCTGATGGAGCCGAAGCTGGAGCGCTTCATTGGAGTCATCTACCGGCCGGAGACCGAGCGCTGGAGCCATTATTCGGAATGTATCCTGCCGAAACAGTTCGATGCCTTTGTTTGGTTCGACGAGACGAAGGCGGTGAATCCGCTTCCGGGCGAACAGCGCCCGGGCGACGAAGAGACGTATCCCTTCGGGCTCTGACCCGAGCAACTTTCCACCCAATCGGATGTTGTTCTTTGGAACGACGGCATGCTCGGGCCGTAGACTCAGAAGAGTCTGGAGGAGCGCATGCCGCATCGGCGGGGCAGCTTTCGGGAAGACTGGAACGAGCTACTCAAGCGGTTCGCGCACAGGGGCACACCGGCTGCGACGGACGATCAAATTCGGGAGGCGAAGCAGAGGAAGCCCCGCCGCACGCCCGATGTCCACCAGGAATTGTTCAAACGCTCGCAGGCCGGGCGCGACCACGAGCGCAATGGCGCGGACGAGCACGCCGACTAGCGGCGCGACTTTTCTCTGATTGCCGAAATCGTTGTCGCGTTGCTGATCTGCTCGACGTTGGTCTTGCAATGGATCAGGCGGATGCCCAAGCGCTTCAGGGCGTTATCCAGTGCTGACGCGAACTCGTCGGTCGTCTCCACCGTTTCGGCCCAACCGCCAAAGGCCCGGGCGAGGGCGGCGAAATCGGGATTGCGGAGCTCGGTTGCCGAAATGCGCTGCGGATATTCGCGCTCCTGGTGCATCCGGATCGTGCCGAAGGAAGAGTTATCAACGAGCACGACCAGTAGATCCGCGCCATATTGGGCCGCAGTTGCCAGCTCCTGCCCATTCATCAGGAAATCGCCGTCGCCCGCGACGCAGACGACTGGCCGGTCCTTGAAGCGCAACGCGGCAGCTACGGCAGCAGGCAAACCATAGCCCATCGTCCCGCTGGTTGGCGCAAGCTGCGTCGGCATCGGCCCGTAGCGCCAGTAACGGTGCCACCAGCCCGAGAAATTGCCCGCGCCGTTGCAGATGATCGTATTCTCCGGGAGCCGCTTGCGCATCGTAGCGACGCAGGGGCCGAGGTCGAGCTTCACGCCTTCGCGGGGCTTGGGGTCCGACCAGTCGAGCCATTCGCGGTGCGCCTCTTCGCCAGCGGAGAAACGGATTAGGTCCGGATCGATCCACTCGTCGAGCATCTCGGCGAACTCACCCATATCGGCGCAGATCGGCAGATCGGCGTGATACACCCTTCCGAGCTCGTCAGCGTCGGGGTGGACGTGAACGAGGGTCTGGCCGGGGTGGTCGGGCGTGATGAGGGTGTACCCGTCCGTGGTGGCCTCACCGAGCCGCGCGCCGACGGCGAGGATCAGGTCGGCCTCGCGGATTCGCTGCTGCAGCTTGGGGTTGGGACCGTAGCCGAGCTGGCCTGCGTAGACTCCACAGCTGTTGGCGATTGCATCCTGCCTGCGGAAGCCGGCCGCGACGGGGATACCGTGACGGAAAGCGAAATTGGCGAAATGGTGAGCGGCACGCGGGCTCCAATCCGCCCCGCCGACGATCGCGACCGGAGCGGCGGCTTCTTTGAATAGCTCGAATAAGGCCTGGATTGCGCCGGGATCGGGCGCTTCGGCGACCGGCGGCACCGGCGGGCGGTCCGGCACGTCGACCTCGTCGCGGAGCATGTCTTCGGGCAGTGCAAGCACGACCGGCCCCGGCCGCCCCGCCGTCGCGACACGATAGGCGCGGCCGACATATTCGGGGATTCGCCGCGCATCCTCGATCCGCGCCGCCCATTTGGCGATGGGCCCGAAGAAGGCCGGGAAGTCGATCTCCTGGAAGCCCTCGCGGTCGCGGTCTCCGCGCGCAACGTCTCCGATAAACAGGATCATCGGGGTCGAATCCTGGAAGGCGACGTGAACTCCGCCGCTGGCATTCGTCGCCCCCGGACCGCGGGTGACGAAGGCGACTCCGGGGCGGCCCGTCATCTTCCCGTCGGCGTCGGCCATGTAAGCGACTCCGCCCTCCTGCCGGCAAACCACGGTGTCGATCTCGGGCGTGTCGTGCAGCGCATCGAGAACGGCGAGGAAGCTTTCGCCCGGCACGGTGAAGATCCGGTCGCAGCCGTTGATCTTCAGCTGATCGACGAGGATTCGGCCGCCCGTGCGAAGAGTCATGGGCGGCGCGTTAGCGGGTTAGATGAGCGGCGGCAAAGGTATCACGTATGCTGAGCGAGAGCTGCTTGAGCATCGGTGACGATTTCCTCCACGAGATGCTCGGTATTGGTCGAGATGTAAGCGTCCATTCGCCAACGCCCTTCCAAGAAATGTTGTCCTTCAGGAGCTTCCAGAAACGCGACGATTCGCTCGAGCTCCGCCTCCGTGAATTCCCAGTTCAAATGACTCTCATATTCTTCTTGCCAGACGTGGCGACGTGGCTCGTAGGCAGTTCGTAGTGCGCCAAACGCAGATTCCACGGCTCTTTTGAAAGTCATTCCATCGGCTTCGGCGGCACTTGCGAGCAGCTGGCCACCAATGAAGGCATGGCGCTCGAGAAAGCTGCCTGTATCAATCTTTTTCTGAATTCCTGTGGCCTTTAAAAAACGACGAATGAGCTCAACTTTGGCGGGACTCGGAGCTTCATCGATCTGTGCGGAATTGACCATCACACGACCTCTTCCTCGACCACCCGGCTCATCTTCAGCTTTCCGTTCTCGATCGCGAAGGCGAGGCGGCCTTCGACCAGATCGAGCGCATCGCGGCCGAATTCCTCGAAGCGCCAGCCGCTGAGGATCGGCAGCTCCTCACGGACTCCGGCGGCGAGCGCCTCCAGATCGTCGCTGCGCGCGATCAGCCGCGGCGCCACGCCGGATTCCTTGGCGCGGATCTTGAGCAGCAGCTTCAGGAGGTCCGCGACGAGTACGCCGTCCTTGGTGAGCCCTGGTCGCCTTGGCTCGCGGGCCGGCATTTCGTCGGGCTCGAGCGGCTTTGCGCTTTCGAGCGCCTGCATCAGGCGCGCGCCGATGTCGTTGTTTTTCCAGCCGGCCGATAGCCCCCGAATCCGGCCGAGATCGTCCTGGTTCTTCGGCGGATGTGCCGCCAATTCGCCGAGCGTATCGTCCTTGACGATCCGGCCGCGCGGAATGTTCTTGTTGCGCGCCTCGGTCTCACGCCAGGCGGCGATCGCCTTCAGCCGTCCGAGCACCGCCGGGTTGCGGCCCTGGATCCGGAGGCGTTTCCATGCCTGCTCCGGCTCGACCGCGAAGTTCGAGGGGTCCGATAGCCGCTCCATCTCTTCATCGAGCCAGGCACCGCGGCCCGTCTTCCGCAGCTTCTCGACCAGCCGCGGGAAAATCTTCGCGAGGTGGGTGACGTCGGCGATCGCATAATCGATCTGGCGCTTGTCGAGCGGCCGCCGTCCCCAGTCGGTGAAGCGCGCCCCCTTGTCGAGGCTGTGGCCGAGCATCGATTCGATGAGGTTGGAGTAACCGACCTGCTCGCCATGCCCGAGCGCCATCGCCGCAATCTGCGTATCGAACAGCGCCTTCGGCAGCTTGCCGGTCATGTTGTAGATGATTTCGAGGTCCTGGCTTCCGGCGTGGAAGACCTTCAGCACCTCCTGATTGTGAACCAGCAGGTCGAGCAGCGGCTTCAGATCGATTCCGTCCGCCTTGGGATCGATCGCTGCGGCTTCCTCCGGACTCGCGACCTGGATCAGGCAGAGGTCCGGCCAATAGGTATTCTCGCGCATGAACTCGGTGTCCACGGCGACAAATGGGTGCTGCGCCAGGCGCTCGACGAGGGCGGAAAGCTCTTCGGTTTGGGTGATTAACGGGTGAATCTTCATGACAACAGGCGGCCCATAGCGCGGCGGTGCGCCTTGACAAACGCTTTCCCGAAAGGGAAGCGCCGCGCTCGAATTTCCAAACAGCGTCACCCCGGACTTGATCCGGGGTCTCAGGGCAGAAGGTCGCGATCCTTCTCGCTGGGATTCCCGCTTTCGCGGGAATGACGAGAGACTAGAGAAGCCGAGCAATGCACGCCTACCGAACCCATACCTGCGCCGAGCTGAGCGCCGCCGACGTCGGCAAGACCGTCCGCCTTTCGGGCTGGATCCACCGACGCCGCGACCATGGCGGAGTCCTCTTCATCGACCTCCGCGATCATTACGGAATCACGCAGATCGTGGCGGACGAGGACAATCCGGTGCAGGGGCTGCTCGATTCGCTGCGGCTGGAGTCGGTGATCACGGTGACGGGCGAGGTCGTCGCCCGCGCTCCCGAAGCGATCAACCCGAAGCTCGCGACCGGCGAAATCGAGGTGGTCGCCCGCGAGGTCGAGGTGCAGAGCCAGGCGGACGAGCTTCCGCTGCCGGTCGCGACCGAGGCGGATTACCCGGAGGAAATCCGGCTGAAGTACCGCTACCTCGACCTTCGCCGCGAGCAGATGCATCGCAACATGCTTCTGCGCTCGTCGGTGATCGCCTCGATCCGGCGTAGGATGATGGAGCAGGGCTTCGTCGAGTTCCAGACCCCGATCCTGACGGCGAGCTCGCCGGAGGGTGCACGCGACTATCTGGTGCCGAGCCGGGTGCATCCGGGCAAATTCTACGCGCTTCCGCAGGCCCCGCAGATGTTCAAGCAGCTGCTAATGGTCGCCGGTTTCGACCGCTATTTCCAAATCGCGCCCTGCTTCCGCGACGAGGACGCCCGCGCCGACCGAAGTCCTGGCGAATTCTACCAGCTCGATTTCGAAATGAGCTTCGTCACTCAGGACGACGTGTTCAATGCGATCGAGCCGGTGCTTTCGGGCGTGTTTGAGGAGTTCGGCGAAGGGAAGACGGTGACCAAGCCGCCGTTCCCGCGAATCCCGTACAAGGAAGCGCTGCTGAAATATGGCACCGACAAGCCCGACCTTCGCAACCCGATCCTGGTTCACGACGTCGGCGCCGAATTCCAGGGCTCCGGCTTCGGTCTGTTCGCCAAGATCGTCGACAGTGGTGGCGTGGTGCGGGCGGTGCCGGCGCCGAAGACGGCCGAGCTCAGCCGGAAGTTCTTCGACGAAATGAACGAGTGGGCGCGAAGCGAAGGCTTTGCCGGCCTCGGTTATGCGACGCGCAAGGGCGGGGAGTGGGGCGGACCCATCGCCAAGAACCACGGCCCCGAGAAGATGGACGCTCTGGCGGCCTCGCTGGGGCTGGGTCCGGACGACGGAATCTTCTTCGCGGCCGGCAAGGAGGCTGAGGCCGTGAAGCTTGCCGGTCTCGCGCGTACCCGGGTCGGCGAGCAACTCGGACTTATCGAGCAGGGCTCGTTCCGCTTCTGCTGGATCGTCGACTTCCCGATGTACGAATATAACGAAGAGCAGAAGAAGATCGACTTCAGCCACAACCCCTTCTCGATGCCGCAAGGCGGGCTGGAGGCGCTAGAGAGCAAAGACCCGCTCGAGATCCTCGCATGGCAATATGACATCGTCTGCAACGGCGTTGAGCTGAGCTCTGGCGCGATCCGGAACCACCGGCCCGACATCATGTACAAAGCGTTCGAGATCGCCGGCTATTCGAAGGACGAAGTGGACACCAACTTCGCGGGCATGATTAACGCGTTCAAGTTCGGTGCACCGCCCCACGGCGGGTCCGCGCCGGGCATCGACCGGATCGTCATGCTTCTGGCCGACGAACCGAACATCCGCGAGGTGATCCTCTTCCCGATGACTCAGAAGGCCGAGGACCTGATGATGAACGCGCCGGCGCCGGTGACGCAGAAGCAGCTGCGCGAGTTATCGATCCGGGTTGTTGCCCCGCAGTAACGCTGTTTCAAAACGGATCAGCATCCAAGGTTAGCAATTGCCGAGATTCACCGGATCGCGTAAATTTCTGTTTGGTGGATCATCTTTCAAGCGAAGTTGAACGGGAAGCGCCGTTCGCCGGCGATTACGCTGCGGAGCGCGACGCTTTGCAGAAGAAGCTTGCGCAGCTTCAGTTCGCGCAGATCGTTCACAAAAAGCGGGCGATTGTCCTTTTCGAAGGCTGGGAGGGGGCAGGGAAGCTGGCTGCGCTCCGCCGGGTCATGGCTCGCTGGGACCCGTGTCATTTTCGCACCTGGTGCGTGCGGCAGGACGAATTCCGCGAAACCGGCCAGCATTGGCTGACGCCTTACTGGGTGCGGTTGCCGGAAGGCGGCGACACGGCTCTGTACTTCCGAAGCTGGTACAACGGAATCGTCAGGGCGCGTGCGCTCGGCGAAATGGCGGACAAGAAGTTTTTTCGCGCCCTCGACGAAATCAACGAATTCGAGGCCCAGCAGGCTGAGCACGGAACGTTGCTCGTCAAGCTGTTCTTCAACGTGAGAGCGGAAGTACAGGCCGAGCGGCTTCATGAGCGGGCATCCCATCCGTGGCGCAAGTTCAGTCTGGAGCCGGAGGACCTGCGCGGCCACTCGGCGCGGGATCGCTACCAGGCAGCGTGGGATGAGATGTTCGAGCATTGCGATACGCGCTGGGCGCCCTGGCGGGTGATCGAAGGCAACGACAAGCGGGCCTGCCGGATTGCGGCGCTAACGGCTGTCGCCAACGCTTTCGAAAAAGCGATGCCCTCGGAACCACCGGCGGAGGATGAGCGAGTGGCCATCCTGGCTCGGCAGAGGTTCGGCTAGTCCGGGTAACTGATCGCCATCACCTCGTAGCTTTTTTCACCGGCGGGCAAACGCACAATTCGTTCATCGCCGATGCGGGCGCCGATCAGTGCTTTCGCCAGGGGAGCGCTCCAGCCGATCCGCCCTGCAGAAGCATCAGTTTCGTCGTCACCGACGATGGTCAGGGTTCGGCGATTGTCGTCCTCATCGGCCAGCTCGACGGTGGCCCCGAACCGGACCTGGTCTCGGGATGGCTGCCTGGCGGGATCGACGATCTTTGCCGCCTTCATCACACGGGCAAGGTGAGTGAGCTTTCGATCGATCTCGCGGAGCCGGCGCTTTCCGTAGAGGTAGTCGGCATTCTCCGAGCGGTCGCCGAGCGAGGCTGCCCAGGCGACGGTCTCGACCATCTTCGGCCGCTCGACCGAGAACAGCTGGTCATACTCCGCTCGAAGCCGGGTGAAGCCTTCGGGGGTGATGAAGCGCGGCGGTGAATCGGCCATTGCGGCCGTCTATCAGCCGGGCTGGCTCTTACCCAGATAGCGTGAGAGGTGCATCGCCGATTGCTGTGCGGTGCCTCCGCGAATCGAATCGTACACCACCGTGTTTTCGATCACCCGCTGCACATAGCCGCGGGTCTCGCTGAAGGGGATCGCCTCGATCCAGCCGACCATGTCCACCTGGCCGGTGCGTGGATCGCCATAGGCGCGGATCCATTTGCTGACGTTGCCGATCCCGGCGTTGTAGCTTGCGACCGCGAGCGGGACGCTCCCGTTCCAGACGTCGAGCAAATGCTGGAAATAGGCGGAGCCGATCATCACGTTGTAATTGGGATCATAAAGGCGCGTGCCGTCGTACCCAACGCCGATCTTCCGTGCCCAGTCGGCGGCGGTGCCGGGCATGAGCTGCATCATTCCGCGGGCGCCGGCGTAGCTTAGCGCATTGCGATCGAACGAGCTTTCCTGCCGCGTGATGCCGTGAGTCAGCGCCCACGGTGACCTCAGCGAGATGTTGCTCGCAAGCGTCGGGTAGCCGTCGCGGTAGTAGAAGAGATCGCCGTTGTTGCGGGCTTCGCGGGCGATCCAGACGGCAAGATCTTTCCGGGCAAGCGAGCGCGCCATGTCGGTCGCGAGAATCCGTTGCTGCGTGTTCTTCAGAGAATCTGAAAGAGCCCTGATAAACAGCAGCTGTTCTTCGGCATTTCCCTGGTAGAACATCAGCCGGGTCGCTCGCGCGAGCCGGTCGTTGGCGAACGCCGCCCGGGACGGATCGGTGGCGGCGATCTGCGGCAGTTCGGGCGGTGCAGGGACCGAGCGGCCGAGCCGTTCCAGCGCCAGCTGCCCGTAAAACAGGTCCGGGTAATTGGCGGCGGCGGCCAGGTAGGTGTTCGCCTGGGCGACATTGCCGGCCGCGAGCGCGGCCCGCCCAGCCCAATATTCACCCTTGCTGACGACCTGCAGCGATTTGCCGCCGCGGGCGTAGCGGGCGAACATCGCCACCGCGCCTTGCGGACTGTTCAGCCGGTCGAGCGCCGTCCGTCCCGCGAGCCAGGCGAGGCTCGTATATTTGTCGCGCACACCATAGGGTTGATCCGTCAGGTCGGTCCCGGCGGGAAAGGCGTCGTCAAGCTGGCGCGCGATATTGAAGGCCACGCGCCATTCCCGGTCACCGGCAGCACCATTCGCGAGCGTGAGCAGCATGTCGAACCAGCGATCGGGATCTGCCGGATATTCACTGAATTGGTGCGGCTGGGCTGCGAGCAGGCGGGCGGCGTAATCGTTGTTCCCCGCCTCGAGATAGCGGAGCCGATCCATCAGGAGGCCGGCATCGACGTTCGTCCGTGAAGCGACGGCCTGGAACAACGCCTCCGCATTCGGATCGCGGTTCTGCATCGCGACGCGGGCCGAAAAGGAGGCCCGGCGCGTAGCGCTGGTCCAGGGGATCAGCTGCGCCGCATCCTGCGCGTCCTTGGCAAACAGCAACGCGTCCACTCGGCGGTCGTAATCCGCAGTCGCGAGATTTCCGCCGAAGCGCGCCAACAGATAGGCGGCATCGGCGGAGCTAAGATCCGCGGAGGCCCATGCCTCCTTGGCGGCGGCAATGGCTTCCGGTGTTCGGCCGCTGGAGCTCAAGGCTTCGGCGTAACGTATCCACCCTGCGCCGCTTTTCGGTTTGTCGGAGCGATAGAAGGCAAGCACGGTTGCCGCATTCTCGCCGGGCCGCATGGCCTTTTCGGCAGCGGCGCGCATCGAGGATTCGCCGGGCCAATCGGGATTGTAGATCAGGAAAGAGGCGTAATCGGTAAAGGAGAGATTGCCGCCCTGCCGAAGCCGCCGCCACTGCGCGACCGAATAGCTGATGTCGTTGGTTGTCGCCTGAGCGGGAGCCGGATAGCTGGCCGCCGGCGCCTGCGCCGATGCAGGACCGACGCCAAGAACCAAAACCGGCAGTAACCTCGCCACCCACCTCATGCTGGACATAATGCCAGAGCCGTCCTTATCAGATCCTGAATGTCCCGCCGACCTTAACCGCGCCGGGACTCTCAAGTGAAGGAATGAACAATGTTTTTCGGCTCGATACCGGCACTGGTGACCCCCTTTTCGGGCGGTCGTGTCGACGAGGACACATTCCGGGAGCTGGTCGAATGGCAGATCTCGGAGGGCTCCAACGCGCTGGTTCCGTGCGGGACGACCGGCGAAACGCCGACCCTTTCGCACGAGGAGCAGCATCGGCTGTTCAAGATAACCGTCGACGCTGCGAATGGGCGGGTGCCGGTTATCGCCGGCTGCGGGAGCAATAATACGGCGACCTGCATCGAGCATCTGAAATCCGCAAGGGATGCCGGCGCAGAGGCGGCGCTCGTCGTCACCGGCTATTACAACAAACCGAGCCAGGCAGGTTTGCTTGCGCATTTCCGGGCGCTCTCAGAAGTCTCGGAACTGCCCATTATCGTCTACAACATCCCAGGCCGCGCGATCGTCGACATCTCCGTCGAAACCATGGCGGAAATGGCGAAGCTGCCGAACATCGTCGGCGTAAAGGATGCGACGGGCAATCTCGGCCGCGTGTCGGCGCAGCGCATCGCCTGCGGCGAAGATTTCTGCCAGCTCTCAGGGAACGATGAAACTGCGCTCGGTTTCAACGCGATGGGCGGGGTCGGCTGCATCTCGGTGAGCGCGAATGTCGCGCCGCGGCTATGCTCGGATTTCCAGAAGGCGATGCGTGAGGGGCGCTGGGATGACGCCCTGAAGCTCCAGGACCGGCTGTACCCGCTTCATGTCGCACTCTTCACCGATGCTTCGCCAGGGCCGGTAAAATATGCGATGTCGCGCGTCCGCCCCGGCTTTTCGACCGCGCTTCGGCTGCCGATGGTCGACCCCTCGGATGCCTCGAAGCGGGCGGTCGATCAGGCATTGGAACACGCCGGTCTGGTCTAGGTCTGGCAATCGCGAACCTGGCGACATAAATTACAGCGACAACAGTCGAAGGACGGGGCGCTTGTTCTCAAGCCTGACGGAATATCTGGATTCGGTGAAGGACCGCGATCCTGCCGCGCACTCGCGCTGGGACGTGCTGATCTATCCCGGCGCCTGGGCGCTGGCGTTTCATCGGGTCGCGCACTGGCTTTACGGCGGCAGGCTGTTCTTCCTCGCGCGGCTGGTCAACCACATTGGCCGCTTCCTGACCGCGATAGACATTCACCCTGGAGCGAAGATCGGGCAGCGATTCTTCGTCGATCACGGTTTCACTGTCATCGGTGAGACCGCCGAGATCGAGGATGACGTCACGATCTACCAAAATGTGACGCTGGGCGGGACCAACCCGTCGAACGGTGTCGGCGGAAAGCGTCATCCGACCATCAAGCGCGGCGCCGTGATTGGCTCGGGCGCCCAGGTGCTTGGGCCCATCGAAATAGGCGAGGGCGCTCGCGTGGGAGCCAACGCGGTTGTGACCCACGATGTTGCTCCGGGATCGACCGTGGTCGGCATCCCGGCCAAGCCGGTTCCCGTTGATGCCACCCACTACAGCCCGGGATTCATCCCCTACGGCACACCGTGCGGCGAGGATTGCGATCCGGTGCGCGTTCGCTTGAGCGAGCTTGAGCGGGAGATCGCGGAACTACGTGCAGAACTCCGCTCTCGGCCAGCGTTGGGTGAAGCGCCTCAGAAAAAGGCGAAGAGCGCTTGAGCGTCGTCGCGCCGTTCCCGACAAACCGGGACCGGCGCCCAATTGCCAGTTTCGATCGCCTGGAATTGATGCGGATCATGGACCTCTACGGTCGCATGGTCGCAGCAGGGCATTGGCGCGATTACGCTCTGGGCCACCATCCCGATTATGCTGTATTTGCAGCCTTCCGCCGTCACTCCGAACGGCCGGAAATCCGAATCGAGAAACGGCCGGAGTTGCGCCTGAAACAAGGTCAGTTCGCGCTGGTGAGCGAGCACGGGATCGTTCTCAAGCGGGGCCACGAGCTAACAGCGGTCATGGCCCCGCTCGAGCGGCGATTTATGCGGCTGGTTGGCTAGCCGCCGCAGCCCGATCCAGAAGCGGGAGCTTCGTTCGCAGACCCTCCGGGAGCGGCTTCACGACCGCCGCCCTTGCCTGATGCCAGAAGGCTGACAGAAGCAGCAGAGCCGAACCGATTACTAAGGCCGTCAGCGCGATATTGAGCTGGACCGCGCCGAACTGCCGGAAGAGCTCCGAAAGCGCCCATAGGACATAGGCGAGGGCCGACACCAGCAGCGCCCTGCGATCGACAGCAAGGGCCGCAAGGCCGAACAATATGTAAAGCAGCACGACGACGAAGCCTTGGCCGACCGTGACGCTGCCCTGGCTCACGCCCAAAAGTGCGAAAATCGGGTGGGCGATCATCGGTGCTGCCAAAAGATGCAGCCAGAACGCCACGTCTGACCGGCGGGTAATGCGGGCAGGATCTGACGAATCCCAGCGCATGGCCACGTAGAAAACGCCAAGCCCGAGCAACAGGACGAAGCCGAGGATGACGTTGCGCATGTTGTCGACATTGCCGAGAGCAGCCATCAACAATCCTAGTGCGATGCCGCATACCGCGGCAGCTCCGGCCGCGACCGTGATCGGCACATGGAAGCGCCGCCAGTGAAGCCAAGCCGCACCACCGGCGATCACGGCTGAGCCGGCGCCGACGATTCCCTGGAGCTGACTATTGTCGTTAAATCGGTCAGCGCCGACGACCAGCACCGTGCAGAAGATCGCGGTGAAAAATACCCCGCCGATAAAGGCGAGCAGAAACAGGATTGAAGGCAAGGCCATCCGTCGCTTGGCGGTGAAGAAGAGGGCCAATCCCCAGGAGACGGCCGCGACCAGGGCTCCGGCCAGTGGCGAAGGGCCGCCATCTCCGACTTGCGGCCCCAGTTGCTGGCCGATCCAGCCAACCGCAACCAGCAGAATTGCGGCGGCGATCGACACGAAGATATCGTTGAAGCCGGTGATCAGCCGGAATTGTTCTTCGTCGACAACCGGTGTGTGTCGTTGCGTTTCGACAAAGGCGCGGAGCGCACTTGCTGCATCGGCGGTAATCGCGCCCGCAGCAACGGCTTCGTCGAGATCGTTCTGGCTGTACATCGCGGTTCCTCCCGCTGCGGGCCATATCAGAAGTGTATTGCCATATCAACACACCGCTACAGTGAGGAGAATGTTGAACCCGTCTTAAGCCTGAGCGTTCGCCCGCCATGGCTCGTCTGATTCATCTTTCGGACCTCCACTTCGGAGCGCATGACCCGGCGATAGTCGACGCCGTTGAGCGGCAGGTGAATGAAGCTAACCCGGACCTCGTCGTTATCAGCGGCGACCTCACCCAAAGGGCGAAGACCGAGCAGTTCCAGCAGGCCTGCCGATTCCTGGAACGGCTGCGGGACAACGGGCATGATGTGCTGGCTGTCCCCGGCAATCACGACGTACCGCTGTACGATGTGCTTCGGCGCTTTCTGTCGCCGCTTACTCGCTACATGCGCTTCGTCGACGATACTCTATGTCCGCTCTACGAGCTTCCGGGTGCCACTGTCCTCGGGATCAACACGGCGCGCTCCTTCACATTCAAGGATGGCAGGATCAGCCGCGAGCAGATGGAGTTCATCCGCAAGACATTCGAGCGCACCGATCCGCAGGCGATGCGCATCCTCGTGACGCACCATCCACTGTTCGCGCTTCCGGTCGGCGAGGAGGTGGCTCGAGCGGTTGGGCGAAGCGAGCTTGCTCTGGACGCGATCGGCGAGGCCGGAGTCGACATGCTTCTCGCCGGCCACAATCATCAAGCCTCAATCCACAGCGCGAAGGACCTCGTTACTCGTGCGGGCCCTGCACTAGTGATCCAGGCCGGAACGGCTACGTCGACGCGCGTGCGCGAGCAGCCGCAAAGCTTCAACAGAATCGAAACCGGCGAGAACAGCGCGACGGTGACTGTCTTCACATGGAGAGGAGACGAATTCGCCGCCGAGGATACGCAACGGTTCGAGCAGCGGGGCGATCACTGGCGCGTGGACCAGCACGAAAACGAAGCCGCGCATTAGCACTTCGCTCGACACTAACGGGCCATAGTGTAGAGGCGAGCGATGGACCCGACGTTCGACCTCGACGAATTCGTCCAGCGCGTGCTCACCGAAGACCTCGGTACCGGCGGCGATGTTACTTCGGCGGCAACGATCCAAGGCAGCGCGCGCTTCTCAGCCGAACTTGCCTGCCGCGAAGAAATCGTCGTTGCCGGTCTGGAGATCGCGCTCGCTTTCTTCGCCGCGCTCGACCCGGATGTGCGGGTCGAGAGGTTCGCGAGCGACAGCGATCGCGTCGGTTCGGGAACTGTGCTTGCGAGGATGGAGGGTAACGCGCGGGCGATGCTGACGGCCGAGCGATCGGCGCTGAACACGCTCCAGCATCTTTCGGGGATCGCGACACTGACCAGGCGTTACGTCGATGCGATCGCCGGGACCGGCGCAATCCTGCTCGACACCCGCAAGACCACGCCCGGCCTTCGGGTGCTTGAGAAATATGCGGTGCGCATGGGTGGAGGACAAAACCACCGGATGCGCCTGGACGACGGAGTGCTGATCAAGGACAATCACGTGGCGGTCTGCGGCGGCGTCGCCGAGGCTGTGCGGCGGGCCAAAGCTGCTAACACAGCGCTACGGGTTCAAGTGGAGGTCGATCGGATCGACCAGATCGAACCGGCGCTCGATGCCGGCGCGGACCGCCTGCTTCTGGACAACATGCCGCCGCCGGTTTTGCGTGAAGCCGTTGCGCTGGTCGCCGGCCGTGTTCCGCTCGAAGCGTCTGGCGGAGTCCGGCTCGATACGATCCGCGCAATCGCCGAAACCGGAGTCGATTACATCTCGCTCGGGCGCATCACTCAGTCTGCACCCGCGGTCGACATCGGCATGGATTATTCGCTGCAGGTTAGCTGACTGGCGAATTCAGCAACTTGACAGCCATCAAGGCGTACAACCCGTTACAAGGCCCAAAAAAGCGGGCCGCGAGTAAAGGAGTACGGCACATGCTGAAGAAGATTCTGTTGGGCGCATCGGCCCTCGCTTTCGCAGCCGTTCCGAGCGTCGCCAGCGCCCACGGTTATTGGGGCCGGCCGGCGTACGGATACAGCTACGGTTATCCCGCCTACGGGTACGGTAACTACGGCGGATATGGCAGCTATGGCGGATATGGCTACACCTATCCTTCGTACGGATATTCCAGCTACGGCTACGGCTATCCTGCCTATGGCTATTCCAATTACTATGGCTACAACCGCTGCAACACGAACGCGGCGGGCGGAGCCCTCGCCGGTGGTGCGGTTGGCGCGGTGCTCGGCAGCGCCCTCTCCAGCGGCGGGCACTACAGCTATCGCTACGGCTATTATCGCCACGGCGATCGCGCTGCCGGAGCCATAATCGGCGGCGTCCTGGGTGCGGTCGCCGGTGGAGCGCTTGCCAGCAGCAACTGCTACTGACGCTTCACCTCATTGGAGGCCAAAAATGGGCCGGGGGAACGATCCTCCGGCCCTTTGTTTTTGAACGCTACTGTCGTTCCGATTTTTGCAGTAATTTCACTGATCGGCCTATATAGGCTCCGCAGAGCCTCGGGAGTGAGAGTTGGTGTTCAAAGGGCTGCAGCCCATCAGTTATGCAGGCAAGGAAGTCTGGCCGCTGATCGAAGGCGGCAAAGGCGTCAGTGCGACCAACCACGCAAGCTCCGGCGCCTGGGCGGCAGCCGGCGGCATCGGCACGGTCTCGGCGGTTAATGCCGACAGCTACGATCCTGAAGGCCGGATCATTCCGCAGATCTATGAGGGCCTCACGCGTCGTGAACGGCACGAGGAGCTGATCAAATATGCGATCGACGGCGCTGTCGCGCAGGTGCAGCGCGCTTACGATATCGCAAGCGGGAAGGGCGCGATCAACATTAACGTGCTCTGGGAGATGGGCGGCGCGCAGCGGGTCCTCCACGGCGTGCTGGAGCGGACCAAGGGGCTGGTTTCCGGCGTCACGTGCGGCGCCGGAATGCCTTACAAGCTGAGCGAGATCGCCGCCTCCTACGGCGTCAACTACCTGCCGATCATCAGCTCGGCGCGTGCGTTCAGCGCCTTGTGGAAGCGAGCCTATCACAAGGCGGCGGAATGGCTTGCGGCCGTGGTTTACGAGGACCCATGGCTCGCGGGCGGCCATAATGGACTTTCGAATGCCGAGGACCCTCGCAAGCCGCAGGATCCCTATCCCCGCGTCGCCGCGCTCCGCCAGACGATGCGCGAAAACGGAATCGGAGACCATGTCCCGATCGTCATGGCGGGCGGCGTTTGGCGGCTCGACGAATGGGACAATTGGATCGACAATCCTGAGCTCGGGCAGATCATTTTCCAGTTCGGTACGCGTCCGCTGCTGACCCAGGAAAGCCCCATCCCGCCGGAATGGAAGGCGCGGCTGATGGAGCTGGACGAGGGCGACGTGCTCCTGCACCGTTTCTCGCCGACGGGCTTCTATTCGTCTGCAGTGCGCAACCCGTTCCTCCGCAATCTCGAAGCTCGGTCGGACCGGCAGATCGCCTTCACCAAGGAACCGCTCGGCGATCACCATTTCGAGCTCGACGTCGGGATCGGCCGCAAGACCGGATACTGGGTTGCGAAGGGCGACCTGCAGCATGCGCGCGAGTGGTTTGCGGCGGGCTTCACCGAGGCGATGAAGACTCCGGACGAGACGCTGATCTACGTCACGCCCGAGGAGAAGCAGCAGATCCGCAAGGATCAAGCGGAGTGCATGGGCTGCCTTAGCCAGTGCGCCTTCTCTTCGTGGGCGGACAATGAGAAGAACTCCACTGGCCGCCTCGCCGATCCGCGCAGCTTCTGCATCCAAAAGACGCTTCAGGACATCGCCCATGGCGGGCCTGTCGACCAGAACCTGATGTTCGCCGGTCACGCGGCCTATCGGTTCAAGAGCGATCCATTCTATTCGAACGGCTTCATCCCCACGGTGAAGCAGCTGGTCGACCGGATTCTGACCGGCGCGTGATGCCCTTCGATTTTGTCACCCCCGCGCAAGCGGGGGCCCAGCTAAAAAGAATCCGGAACTGGTTTCCCGCGTTCGCGGGAATGACGATGTTGTTTGCCGCGCCCGCCTTGGCTCAGGACAAACAGCCGCCCTATTGGGCCTCGATCGCCTCGGGTCAGGCGATGACTCACACGGGGCCGGGCCGAACCTATCCCAACGTGTGGCTTTATCAGCGCCGCGACCTACCCGTCCGTGTGCTCAAGAAATATGAGACCTGGCGGCTGATCCAGGATCCTGATGGCGCTCAGGGCTGGGTGCTGGTGACGATGCTGTCGGACCGCCGAACGGCAATCGTCAAAGCCGGCGATCCGCGCCCGGTCTACGTGGCGCCGGACCGGAGCAGCCATGTCCGCTACCTGCTGCAACCGGGCGTCGTGGGACGCATCGATCATTGCCGCGAAGGCTGGTGCCGGATCACGGTGGGCGATCGAAAGGGCTACATCCTGACATCCGAGCTTTGGGGCGTCGGGGCCGACGAGGTGGTCGACTAACGTCGGTGACGGTCGGCCTCACAGAACCAATGGCTTTCCGGTTGGGCGGTTTCTCCAGCGCTGCTGGCCAAGCAGCTACAGCGCGTTGATCTTCAGGCGCTCGGATTCGGAAACGGGACAAGGATCGGGGCCGCAAAAGTCCTCGATCCGGCCGCGATCCCGCACGATGATCTGCCGCCCGCGAACCTGAAGCCCGTTGTCCGCAAGAACCTGGAGCGTCCGCGAAAGGGTTTCGGGTGTCATCCCTATACGGGCCGCCAGATTGCGTTTCGGCATCGGAAGCTCCGCAGCTGTACCCTCCTTGTCCGCAAGCTTGAGCAGGAAGGAACCAAGTCGCTGGGCCGCGTTCCGGCACTTGAGTTCCAGGACCTGGCGCATGGTCATTCGGAGCTGCCCGGCCACCGAACGGCCCAGCCGGAGGCAGAATTGGGCTGAGGCCGCAGCTTCCTGCCGGACCCGCTCCGCGTCGAGCAAAAGCACTCGGCTGGAGCTGACTGTACGCGCCGAACTGAGGTAAGGTTCTGAATAGAGCACTGCCACAGGCATGAGCACGTCGCCGGAATTCATCAGGAACAGACCCCATTCCCGGCCGCGGCACGCTGAAAAAACTTCCACCGTCCCGCTCACGACGACATGCAGCTTGTCCGCGTAATCGCCTTCTTCGAACAGTGCGGTTCCGCGCGGGTAGCGCTGCATCGAAGCAAACTGCAAAAGCCGGTCCAGCTGCTGTCGAGGCAGCCCCGAGAGCAGGGGAAGCGTTTCCGCCGTGGCTCGATCGGCCTGTCTCAATTCAAAACTCTCGGATCGCGAATTCCCAGCTGCTTCTAACGCATCAGGAGACATCCGGTCACAGCCTCGATCCAAGGTACATCGGCAGGCACGATGCAGCGTGCCATTTTCGCCATTAACTCCAAACCTGCTGTAGCGCAGGTGAAATCCAGTTTAAAATTGATTGCGGTCAATTTGCGGAGCAGGCGCTCACCAGCTGACTTGGCTGAATATGACCGCCGCCAAACGTTGCGTCCTGAGCGTTGCTTTTCCTTTTGCGCCCGTTTCAGCCGATCCTGTCGGAGGCGCCGAGCAGGTGCTCGCGAGGATTGAACGGGCGATTGTCGCTACCGGCAACCGTTCGATCGTGATCGCCCAGCGGGGCTCGTCGGTTGCCGGTGAACTCCTTGCCATTGACGCGGTAAAGGGTGAGATCACCGCGGACGCGCGACGCACCATACATCGACAAGTGCGAGAGCAGATCGCCGAGGCCGTTCACCGCGCCGGTCCTGATCTCATTCATTTCCACGGAATCGATTTCGGGAGTTACCTTCCCGCAGATGGACCGCCGTGCCTGGTTTCGCTGCACCTGCCTCTCGGCTGGTACGAGCCTGCCACCCTTCGACCGAAGCGTCGGGACACGTATCTGGTGCCGGTGTCGCCAAGTCAGGCGCGTCTCATCCCCGACGGGTTGCAACTTTTGCAGCCCATCGAGAACGGGGTTCGGATTCCGGAGAAGCTCGAACCCAAGGCGGAATTTGCGCTCACTCTAGGGCGGATCTGCGAGGAAAAAGGCACTCACGAAGCGGTTGATGCGGCTCATGCCGCCGGAGCCAAGCTGCTTATCGCGGGCGAAGTTTTCCCCTATCCGGAGCACCGGCGTTATTGGCGCGATATGGTGCGCCCGCGGCTCGACCGGGCGCGGCGCTGGATCGGCAGGATCGCCGGCATGCGCAAACAGAAGCTGCTTGGCCGGGCCAAATGCGTGCTGATCCCGAGCCGCGCCCCCGAAACATCCTCGCTCGTCGCCATGGAAGCGCTCGCGGCGGGAACCCCGGTCATCGCTTATGGGAGCGGTGCGCTGCCCGACATAGTCGAACATGGACGCACCGGTTTCATCGTGCGCGATTCCGGAGAAATGGCGCTAGCGATCAAGGCGGTGAACGATCTCGATCCGCGAGCTTGCCACGCGGCTGCACGTGAACGGTTCCCGCTGGAAAAGATGACGAACGCCTACCTCGCCCGATACGAGGAGCTGGCTGCCTGAGGCCCAGGAACGAAATGTCGAGCGTGCGGTTCGCTCGACGTGGATTTCCTTGAGCAGTTGAAATCGGGACAGCGGATCGAGCAGCCGGTCGCCCTGGTGCTCGCTCACCCCGACGACGAGACGGCTTCCGCCGGCGGACTGCTGCAGCGGCTCGAACAGGTGCGGCTGATCTATCTGACCGATGGGGCACCGCGCGACCTGATCGACGCCAGGCGCGCGGGATTCGACGATCACCGCGAATACGCGATGTTACGCAAGCGAGAGTTGAGCACGGCATTGCGGCAGCTTGGACTTTGCGTTGAGCCGATCTTCTATGATTGCCCCGACAAGGAAGCGCTCGAGCACCTGACCAAATTCGTTGAGCGGCTTGCAGCCGATCTGGGCGGGGCCAAGGCCGTCGTCACACACGCGTTCGAGCACGGTCACCCCGATCACGACACTGCCGCCGTCGCGGTAGCGCTGGCCAGTTTGCGGCTTGGGACCTCGGCTCCCGATCGCTTCGAGTTCGCGGGATATCACCTGAGCGACGACGGTCCGGTCTTTGGCGCCTTTTGGCCCGGCGGCGAAGACTTTGCGCTGCAACTCTCGCCCGACGAACTGGAGCGGAAGCGAAGGGCAATTGCGGCTTTCGAGAGCCAGCACCAAACTCTCGGGCAGTTTCCGCTTGCTCCGGAACGCTTCCGCCGCGCTCCTGAATATGACTTCATTGCTGCGGCGCCTCCGGGCCGGGCGCTGTACGATCTCTACGGCTGGGAAATCACCAGTCGGCTCTGGCGATCGCGCCTGCAGGAAATTTTGGGGTGAGCAGGGACGGAGTGACACCGATCGCACCGGGCGAACTGCAGCCAATTCGCCCAGAATGGGAAAAGTTATGGCGCGAAGTCCCGCAAGCGAGCCCCTTCCAGTCACCGGCCTGGGTGCTTTCATGGGTTCAAGTCTACGCTCCAGACCGGTGTCGGGCCGCGGCGCTCTGGCGCGACGGGCAACTCGCAGCCTTCGTCCCGGCATTCGTCTGGAATGGAGCGCTCCTTCTCGCTGGTACCGGCCCGAGCGATCACGCCTCCGCTCTGTTTGCGCCGCGAGCTGAAAGCGCAGCGCCCGATCTGTTAAGAGCACTAGCCGATTCACTAGCCCAGCCGTTCAACCGGATCGATCTCCAGCAACTGGCGGGCAGCTCACCACTGTTGCAGATCCCGGTCGAGAAGGCCGTCGCAGCGAGCGATCCTGCGGATCCGTGCCTGGTGCTCACGCTTGGCGGTGAGGACGGAATGGCGAACGTGCCGAAGAAGATGCGCTCCAACTGCCGCTATGCCGTCCGAAGGCTGGAACGCGAAGGGGCGAGGATCGACTTGTTCCGCGAGGAAGAGGCAGCGGCCGCAGTGCGGGAGCTGGAACGGCTCCATTCGATGCGATGGGAGGCGGACGGCAGGCTTGGCGTGCTGGCAGACGAACTCGCTGTTCGCCATCTGCGGCTCGCAGTCCCGGAGCTCGCCCGCGCGGGCATTCTTCGGATGCACCGCCTGCATCGGGAGGGAGAAGCAATCGCGATCCTCTTTGCGATGCGAGGAGCGGACTCGACCTGCTACTATCTCAGCGGATTCGACCCGAAGTGGGCGAGACTGAGCCCGGGTACGGCTCTCGTCAGCGCTGCGATTGCGCGCGCGGCATCTGAAGGATGCGACGAGTTCGACTTCCTTAGGGGGCAGGAGGACTACAAATACGCCTGGGGAGCGACCGAGCGTCCGAGATTTCGGCGGGTCATCATTCCGCCGGCTCCAGTGCCGCGGGCAACTCCAGCCCGACTAGGCGGTACAGTTCCGGCCGATGATGCCGCCAATGTTCCAGGCGCACCTCACGAGCCGGGCGGCCCTGAAACTTCCAAGGAAGATTGCGGGTGTTGAGGCCCACAAAGTGGGCGCCGCACCGCCCAAGCTCGGGCAAGTGCGGGGGAAACGGCGAACATATCGACACGTCCTCCACGGCAACGATATACGGCACACCACACCGCGAAAGGGCGGCGATCTGCAGCCCCTGTTCGTCGAGCTCGGACCGAAGCTTCACCGGGTTGTCCGCGAGAACGCTTCGGATTGCGGCTTCATAATCGAAGTTTGCGGGCGTTCCGCGAATTCCCGAATTGCGCGGCTCTGGCCCGCACTGTTCGGCAAACTGGCCGTGAGCCGGAGTGACATCGGCGGCAACAAGCGTCCCCTCCGGATCCTCCATCCACCGGCGAATAGCCAGCGGCAGTCCCCAAAGGATAAGGTCATTGTCGATCGCAAGCTCGCGCACGCCGCGGTCGAGCAGCAGCGGGATGAACTTCCACGCCGTGCCTTCGCTCATCGCTCCATCCAGAAACGGGTCAAGGACGGATGGTACCTGCCGCGGAATGGAATGCCACTGAACGAGAAGCGGGACCTCACCCGTTCGCTGTTTCGCCTCGTCGACCGAGATAGTGTTCACACAGACGTGAAATCCGGCATCGGGGGGGAACAGCCGATCCGCGCCCCAAAGAGAAAGTCGCAGTGCTTCGAATCCTTCGTCGGCGACGTCACCGATCGTCCAGCGGAAATTGAGCTTCATGATTTCTAATGAAGCGCTCGCCGGCCATGCTGTTCCAACGGTTGTTAGGTGCGAGGCCGCGCCGCGGATTACTTACGCAGTTCCGGCTTCTGCAGCTTCAACTCGGACCGGACAGACGCCACCTGATGAGCGGTGACCGGTGGCGCCTTGTTGCCCCAGGAGTTGCGCACGAAGGTTGCGACGTCGGCCACCTGCTGATTGCTGAGCTTCCAGGCGAAGCTTGGCATGGACTGGAACGTCGGTTTCGCTGCGGTAGGCGCAGTGCGGCCGCCGCCGAGGATCAGGTGGATGAGCCCAGTCGGGTCACGCTGCTGGGCGACTGCGCTGCCCGGTAAAGGCGGGAACATTCCCGGTTGCGCTTTGCCCCCGACGAGGTGGCACGCGGTGCATTCATCGAAGAAGATGGCAGACCCCGTCCGCATCGCTGCCGCATCCGGCGCAGGGCTCGATGTGTCGGGACTCGGCGGAAGGGACTTCAGGTAGGTGGCGATCGCCGCGAGATCGGAATCGGACATCATCGAAGTGGAATAGGCGACCACCTCCGACATCAGTCCCGCGGAATTGGAGTGCGAATTCCGGCCGGTCTTGAGATATTCGACGATCTCACCCGCACTCCAGCGGCCCAAACCGGTACGCGGATTTCCAGTCAGGTCAGGCGCGTACCAATCCTCGATGACGGAGCCTTGAAGCGCCTTGTCCTGCTCTTCCGCCTGAAGAATGTTCTTGGGCGTATGGCAGGCGCCGCAATGCTCCGGCCCTTCTACAAGATAGGCGCCGCGGTTCCAGATTGCGGACTGGGCGGGATCGGGTTTGAAGGGATGCGGCCTAAAATTGATCGCATTCCAGCCAATCATCGCAATCCGGATATCCAGTGGAAACGGAAGCCGGTTCGCAGGAGGCGCATAGGAGCTTCCCGGCACCGTCTTCAGATAAGCCAGGATCGCGTCGCTGTCGGCGCGCGGGATCATGTCGAAATGGTTGTAGGGCATCGCCGGATACAGGTGATGCCCTTCGTCGTCCTTTCCGTCGTGCAGGGCGCCGTAGAATTCGGCTGGCGTCCAATCGCCAATTCCCGCCGACGGATCGCCGGTAATATTGGCGGAGTAAATGATTCCGAACGGCGTCTTCAGCCCCAGTCCGCCTTCGAAAGGACGACCCCCGCCGCGCGTGTGGCACGAGGCGCAGTCGCTGACGATGCTGAGGTAGCGGCCACGGCGTAGCAGGTCGGCGTTGGGTCCATCGGGGATCGGCTGCGTCAGAATCCTCAACGGCGCGGGTGGCGGATCCTGAACGTTCGGCTCGGTGGACTTCAACCACAGCCAAGACACCAACGAAACCAGGATGAGGACGAAAATCAGCGCAAGGATGATCGCAAGAATCCGGCCCCACAGGCTTCGCGGCCACGCGACCGTCACGCTGCAACCAGTGGCGACCCGAGCGCCTTCACATATTTGGTCTTGATCGCGTCCGCGGTCATGAAGGCCAGCGCCGCCAGCGTTCCGGTGGGGTTATAACCGGGGTTTTGCGGGTAGAGGCCGGCGCCCGTGACGAACAGGTTCGGAACGTCCCAGCTTTGCGAATATTTATTGACGACGCTGTCGCCGGGATTGTCGCCCATCATGGTCCCGCCGACATTGTGCGTCGTTTGATAGTGGGTGATGTCGTAGGGCCCCTGGCGCGGCTTGGGATGAATGTGGGTTGCGCCCATTTTATTGGCGATCTCAGTGGCGCGATCGGTGCAATATTTCGCCATCTTGAGATCGTTCTGGGGGAAATCGAACGTCATCCGAAGCATCGGGCGGCCGAACTGATCCTTGTAGGTCGGATCGAGGCTTAGGTAATTGCCCGCCTGCGGATAGCTCGAGCCGTGGACCGAAAGCCCCATGTTGCGCAGGAAGTATTTTGCTCCCGCCCGCTTCCACTCTAGCCCCCATTTCGGCACCCCGTCTGGCACTCGGACCATCTCGATCGGCCGAGCGCCGGTGATCATTCCGGCGACGTAGGCGCCGCCGATGAATCCGAGCCCGCTGTGATCGAAATTGTCGCCGTTATAATTGTCGATGACCGACGCCATCGCTCCGGAGCCTATGAAGGGATTGAGCAGCTTGTCGTCGAAGAACAGATCGACCCCGCTCATCGTCTGGTAGCAATAGTTCTTCCCGACAATTCCTTGGCCGGACGCGGGATCGTAGGGCTGCCCAATCCCCGAGAGCAGCATCAGGTGGACGTTATGCAGTTGGTAGGCGGTCAGAGCGACGATTTCAGCCGGCTGGAAGTATTGGACTCCGGCAGTGTCGATGTAGGTCACTCCGGTGGCGTGCTTTCCGTCTGGGGTGCGCTCAACCTTCAGCACCTCAGCTTCCGTCCGCAGCTCGAAGTTGGGCTTCGTCAGGATGTAGGGGATCAGCGTCGTTTGCGGCGACGACTTCGAGTAGTTCCCGCAGCCGAACTTCTCGCAAAAGCCGCAGAAGGTGCATTTGCCGAGCTGCATCCCCAGCGGGTTTGTGTACGGTTGAGACAGATTACCGGCCGGGTGCGGGAACGGATGCAGCCCCATGCTTGCCGCGGCTTGTTCGAACAGCTTGGGACCATAGGTCATCGGCAGCGGAGGCGTTGGGTAAGGAGCGCTTCGCGGACCCTCGAACGGATTGCCGCCCGCCTGCTTCGCGCCGTTGAGATTGCCTGCCTGCCCGGACGTGCCGCAGATCTTGTCGAACATGTCGTAGTAAGGCTCGAGCTCCTGATAGCTCAGCGGCATGTCCTGGAGCGTCAAGTCGGCGGTCGCCTGCTTTCCGTAGCGCGATTCATTGTGACTCTTGAGCTTGAAGTCGGTCTCCAGCCAGCGCCAGATCTGTCCGTTCCAGTGAATCCCGGCGCCGCCGACACCGGTGCCCGGCAGGAACGAGCCCAGGTGGCGCATCGGAAGCGCTGTCTGATTGACGTTGTTGCGGAAGGTGAGGGTGGAATATTTGACGTTCTGGAACAGGTGGTGCCGCCACATGTAGCGCAGCTCGTCCTGGTCGAATGTGGTCGCCCAAGTGACCGGCGTGCTCCGCGACGAGGCCCGTTCGAGCGCCAGAACCCTCAAGCCGGCGTCGCACAGTTGCTGGGCCAGAATCGCGCCCGTCCAGCCGAAACCGACGAGAACGATATCGACCTTCGGGAGAACCTGCGCCACGTCAGCTTCGGTCCCATGCGCGGCGGCCCAGCAGGCTGACCATCGGCACCGGCACCGGCTGGTTATAAGCCGTCACCCATTCCGAATAATCGTAATGGGCACCCGGGAAGCCGATCATCTTCCATGCGGAACCATCCTTGTTCCCGCCGTACATCGGGTCTGAAAAATAGCCTTCGAGGACATTCTGCAGGAACATCGTGAAAAAGGCTTTTGAGGTGATCGGCCCCTCCAGCTTCAGGTCGCCCGATTCCATCTGCTTCAGCAGCGAATCCTGTGTGTTCGTATCGAGGTCCTTGAAGGCCTTTCCGTTCTGGCTGTGCCCCACTGCCTGCTCGATCGCTGCGATCGCGTGGCGATAGAATTGGGCTGGAGTGAAGCGGCTCTGATACCCTTGGGTTTCCGCCCCGTTGGCCCACGGACCTTCGAGATAAAAGTGGGCGCCGTTCCCATAGGCACCGGCGAGCTGCCGGTCGAGGAAGACGACAACGCCTGCCTCGGACGCGCTCGGACCGGTGGGATCGGGAGGGATCAGGCGATCGACCGCAGCCGTCAGAAACGCCACTTCGCCTCCGTTGAGATAGTGCCAACCGCCTTCTTCGATTGGCTCCGGAGCGTCCGTAAGTCCGTCAGCCCAGGGCAGGGCGTTTGTGATTGTACGCCCGGGCGCCCCAAGCATGCCGTCGTGTGCCAGCGCCCCGACCGCTGTCGTACCTGCTGCTCCCAATGCAAGCAGTTCCCGGCGATTGAGCTTGCGACCCGGACCTTGCCCCATCCATCCTCCATCGAGCGGATTCGGGTCCAAGATCCGGATCGGGGCTCGCATTCGTGCGGCAGAATAGGTCGTCAACGTTGGGTGAGGGCCTGTCGTTCCGGCGGTGAAGCGAGCGGGTCCTGAACTGACCTAGATCAAGCTCAGCCTGCTATTTGAGATCGCTGTGCTCAGGAGCTCGTGCAGTGCGCGCCGCGTATCGTTTTACGAGCGCTTGGGGAGTGGAACGGGCAGCTTTGGAAGCTTGGCAGGCGGCGGCGCTTGGGAGGCTGCAACCGCGCTCAGGACATCTTTGGCCGACGGGCAGACATGCCCAGCAGACCAGGCCTGATAGGCGCCAGGTGGTATCTTCGGCATGTTTTCCAGATAGGCGACGACCGACCATATCTGCTTGTCCGACATGCTCATCTTCCACGATGGCATGGCCGTCATCTTCACGCCTTTGCTAACGATCCAGTAGAGCTCTTGCGGGGTCCAGCGGGCGCGGGAGTCGATCAGGTAGGGCGGCGTCGGGTTGAGGCCATTGGCCCAGGCGTCCCGGGCCACTCCCGGTCCGCCGTGGCACATCTGGCAATGCTGCTGATACTCGCACACTCCGTTGGCGACGAAAGCTGCAGGGACGGTTGCCGGTACACGAACATCAGCAGCGCGCTGCCCCACACCGTGGATCATCACACGATGTACGAACGAGCGCACAATCGGCATGTGCGCGTCGGCAGCCGAGATATCGAACCAGCCGAATTCGATCACCAGAAAGGCGACGATTATCCCACCGACGAAGAAGCTTGCCGCGCCCGCGGCAGCTGCAACGATGAAGTTACGAACCTTCACGAGCCTCAGACCATCACCGTAGCTTTGAAAGATATTGGGCAACCTCGTTCGCCTGTTCGGGCGTCAGGTTGGTGTCCGGCATGGCATTGTTCGGAAGCATCGCCTGCGAGTGCGTGATCCAGCGAACCATGTTCTGCCGGTTGTTCGTGAAATATCCGGCGATGACCTGGCGGTCGCCGATTCCAGTCAGCGGCGGCCCCACATTGCCGTTGGCTCCCGGCACTCCGGGAACGACGTGGCAGCTCGCGCAGCTGGTCGCGATGATGCTCTTCGCATCCGTCTCCCGGTTGGGGCCGGTACAGCCGGCGAGTGCAGCGGGGAAAAGCAGGATCAGATTGCGCATGGAGGGACCACTATCAACGAGAATGCATTGAGGAGGATCGCGCCGCTGAAGCCGACGCCAAGGAGGATCCCGCAGAAGGCAAGAAAGCGCATTCGACCGATGCCGGAGCCTTCGAAATGATCTGCGGAGGTCTCCCGGCCAGCCGAGAACCGTTTGTACAGGCGCCAGGCGAGAATTCCGGCTGAAACGGCGAGCGCCAGCAGCACGACATATGCCGCGACAGCAAGAACGAAGGCCCATTGAGCATCTGCCGGGAAAGCGAGCTTGCGATCGGGGCCCGGGAAGCAAGGGGTCGCGGTCAACGGGTAGACGACGTTGATCTGTGTCAGCCACGCCAGCGGTGCGCCAGCAACCGCGAAGGCGAGCTCCAGCCCCTTCAGTCGAGAGTGGCTGGGTCGTCGAGTGTTGTGCCCGCTCATGTGGCGAAGCCCAGGTAAGGAGTGATGTAATAGGTCGCGAAGACCACCAGCCACACGGCATCGACGAAGTGCCAGTAGTAGGAGCCGTTGGTGAACACGATCCGCCGCGTCGGCGTGAAATAGCCGAGCCAGGTCCAGACGAAGAGCATCAGTAGCACCGCGAGCCCCACCACCACGTGTGCCATGTGGAAACCGGTGGTGATGTAGTAGAGCGAGGCGTAGCTCGACCTGGCCAGGCCGTAGGTCTTCGCCTTCCATTCGAACATCTGCACGATGACGAAAATCGTCCCGAGGACGAGTGCGATACCGCAGCCGATCAGCGCCTTCGCTCGCTCCTCGCGCCGGGTTGCTCGCTCCGCGAACCAGATTGCCACGCTGGAGAGCAGAAGAATGAAGGTGTTGGGCAGCGCCAGTTTCAGCGCCGGGTGCGCTTCGAGCACCCAGGGCGTCGGCTCCGAAGCTCCGGTGTAGTAATAGCTGAAAAGCAGATAGCCAAAGAGCGCCGCCTCGCTCGCGATCAGCGCGAACATCCCTCCACGCCCGATGCCGTGATCGCGAACCGGGCCGACCGGAAGTGGCGAGGCTTTCGTCAGCGCTACCTCAGTCATGGGCGGGACCTCGCTCGAGCAGGCTCGCTCTCGGCCAGAACCAGGCGATCAGATCGGCAGCGCAGATCAGGGCCCCCACGGCGGCGATCGGCACGCTGCGCACGAGGAGCCCGCTGAACAGAACAAGCATTCCGGTGGCGAGAAGGAAGGGGATGATCGTGTCCTCAGGCATGTGCAGGATCCGCTGCGGCTCTGCATCCAGAGCCGTGGTCGCGAGTGCTTCCTTGCCGTGATCGAGGATGAACCCTTCCTCGAGGTTCGATCGCTCGCCGGGTTCGCCGAGTTGATCCTCCCACAGCATGTGACGCGATGCGACGGTCGGGATCACCGCGAAATTGTAGGGCGGCGGCGGCGAGCTCGTCGACCATTCGAGGGTGTACGCATCCCACGGATTGTCACCCGCTGGCGCGCCTCGAGTCCTGCTCCTGATCGCATTGATAAAGAAGAGCAGGAACCCGATCGCGAGGAGGAACGAGCCGAGCGTGCTCACCATGTTGATCGGCCCGAGGCCCATATCGACGGGATAGGTGTAGACCCGCCGCGGCATTCCCCAGAGGCCGGTCAGATGCATCGGCAGGAAGGCGACATTGAAGCCGATGAACGTGGTCCAAAAGCTCCAGCGGCCAAGCCGCTCGTCCATCATCCGCCCGGTGATCTTCGGGAACCAGAAATGGGTCGCCCCCATCACAGGGAAGACGTTGATCCCCAGCAAGACGTAATGGAGGTGAGCCACCACGAAATAGGTGTCGGTCAGCTCCCAGTCCGCAGGCACGCTCGCAGTCATGAAGCCTGAAACGCCCCCGATCACGAACAGGACGATCGTTGAGGCAAAAAACAGGAACGCGGCGGTAATCACGGGCCGCCCCAGCCAGATCGTCGCAATCCAGGAGAATACCGAAATTGCACTCGGCACTGCGATGAGGATCGAGGCGGCCGAAAAAAAGGCGAGGCTGAGGCCGGGCAGGCCAGTCGCGAACATGTGATGGACCCAGACGCCGAAGCCGAGCAGCATCGTTGCCACTGTGGCGAGCGCGACCGGCGCGTATCCGACGAGGGGGCGCCGGCAGAAGACGGGAAGCCCGTCCGACACCATCCCCATGGCCGGGAGCACGATCGCGTAGACCCACGGATGGCCGAACATCCAGAACAGGTGCTGCCACAGAAGCGGCTGTCCGCCCCCGGGCACCTGGAAGAATTGCGTGTGGAACTGCCGGTCCAGCCAAAGAAGGAAGAAGGCCAGGCTCACCGCCGGCACGATCAGCAGGTTCGCGAAGCTCGCTGTCGCCGTTCCCCAGATGATGATCGGAAGCCGGTTGATCGACATCCCCGGCGCCCGCATCCGCAGTAGCGTGACGATGAAGTTCGCCGCGCCGACGCTGGTCGAGATTCCAAGGAAGATCATCCCCAGCGAATAGAAATCGATGTTCAGCCCGGGATCGTACCGAAATTGCGCGTAGGGCACGTAGTTGAACCACCCGTCGTTTGGTCCGGCACCGATGAACACCCCGGCGTACATGAAAATTCCGGCGGCGAGATAGATCCAGTAGCTGAGCGCGTTCAGCCGCGGAAAAGCCATGTCCCGGCTTCCGAACAGCAGCGGCCACAGGTAATTCGAGAAGCCCGACAGGATCGGTGAGGCGTAGAGGAAGATCATCGTCACGCCGTGCGTCGAAAACAGCATGTTATATTCTTGCGGGCTGAGAAGGGTCTGCTCGGGACCCGCGAGCTGCACCCGCATAATCAATGCCTCGATCCCGCCGATCACGAGCATGACGAAGGCGGTGACGATGTAGCGGATGCCGATCTCCTTGTGATCGACGGTCGCAAACCAGCCATAGAGGCCCGGCTTCGTCTCCCAAATCCTTTGGAGACGTTCGCGAAGCTCCGGAGTCGAACGCCCGATTTCCGGTGTGCGGCGGACGTCTGGGCGCCTGTCCTCGACGTGCGCTGCAGCCGCGGCAGTGGCCGAAGGAGGACTCACCGGAGAGTCTCCAGGTACGCCCGCAGAACGGTCAGCTCGGGGCCCGAAAGATGCTGGTCGGGCATCAGCGCACCAGGTTTGACGGCTTGGGCGTTCTCCACCCATCCGCTGAGCGACGCGGGGTTATTCTGAAGCATTCCCGCAGCGATGCTTTGCCGGGACATCAAATGCGTCAGATCCGGGCCGAACGATCCGTGCGCGGGCGTTCCGCGAACGGAATGACAGCGGCCGCAACGCTGCGTGAAAAGCGAAAGACCGGCGGTGGCCTCGGGCGCCGCTGGAGGGAAAGCCGGCTGCATCTGCTGCCGTTCCCATTGGGCGAACTGCAGCGGCGGATCAGCAATGACATAGAACGCCATGTGCGCGTGCTGCGCGCCGCAGAACTCGCCGCACTGGCCGCGATACCGGCCAGGTGCGTCAGCCTCAATCCACATCGCATTGACCTGGCCGGGGATGACGTCCGTTTTTCCCGCCAGCTTGGGGACCCAGAAGCTATGGATCACGTCCGCCGAGCGAAGGTGCAACAGCACTGGGCGACCGACCGGGATATGAATTTCATTTGCGACGCGAAATTGGCCGCCGGTGGCACCATCCCGGTATTGGGCATCCCACCACCAGCGTTTGGCGGTGACATCGATGGTCAGGGGCGCGGAAGGCACCGCACCAGTCTTCGCCAGCACCGCAACGGTCCAGAAGACCGATACCAGAAGCGGCACGATCGAGATGGCGAGCCCGATCCAGATCCAGTTCACGCCGTCCCTGTGCTCGAGAGCGATGGTGCGGAGGCTTCGCGGCCCCACCGCCGCCCGTTTCGTAAGCACCGCCCACACCACTAGGCCGATGATGATCACCGTTACGACGATCGACACGATCAGCATGAACCACATGAGCGGCACCACCGAAGCGGTCTGAGCCCCGGAGCCGCTGAGGTACCCGAGGGGATGCATCACTGCATTGCCGGGCGTTCCAGCCAGTTGTGCATGAGCAGGAAAGAACGGCTCGCGGCGGAGAGGAAAATCACTCCGCTCGGGACCCACATGATGACACCGCCAAGCTGCTGGTCCTGAAGCTGGGTCAGGCCCCACGGCTGGGTCGTCGTTGCATACCAGGCGAACCACGGATGCGCCGAGAAGGTCAGTACCGCACCGAGCAGCCCCATCTGCACGCAGGCGAAAAGCCCGGCGCTGATTACCGTGAGCGTCTCATGGCTTCGGTGGTTGAGAAGATCGCGCCACAGCCAGATTGCGCTTCCGAACAGGGTCAGGTGCATGGACCAGTAAATCGGAGTCGAACGGAAAGTTGCTTCGTACGGGACCGGCATGTGCCAGACCCAGATTGCGGCGGTGAATGCGGCGACGCTCCACCAGATGGATTGCTCCCACCGCCCTCGCGGCAAGCAGAGTCCGATGAGCGGGGCAGCGACCAGCATCAGGACCATGTGTTGAGCGATTCGCGCCGAAAAGAGCGCGACAGAGAGCGGGCAGATCGGAGAGATGAAGGCCAGCGCAGCGATTGCCCACCCCGTACCTGCAATGGCGCGCTCTCGCGCGGCTAGCGTACGGACATGTGCCCAGCTGACCGCCGCCAGCGAGGCAATCAGCCACGGATCTAAATTCCACCGGAACCAAAGCTGCCCGGGTAGTGGAGCAGCGCCACAATACGGAACCATCGACTCCCAGTCGCTAGCGGCGCCTGGCCGCAAGGCTGAGAACGAGAGCTGCCCGTTTCCGTTTCATGGCTTGAGGTTGATCAAGCGCGCTGAAAGGTGACGAGCGCCCCGGATTTTGCTGTGTTTTGGGGGGTTGGTGGAGCCGAGGGGGAACGCTTTTTCGCTCCTCAAGCTCCTGATATCCTTAATCTTTCTCCACCTGCTACAGTTGTTACAGTTACACTGTTCCGTAGCAACTCGCAATAAATGCGGAGCCGTCTAAAGGAGCTTACCTAGTGTCCGCTTTCGACCCAAAACGGACACTCGAACGCCCCGACCAGAACAATGGCCATTACTGTGTTGGAACGGCGGCGCCGGCGTAGGGACCGTAGGTTTTGGGCGGCAGATGGCTAGGCTCGGGTGGTGGAGGTGCGGAGACCTGCGTCGGCCCGGCACCCGCAGATGTGTCTCGCTGTATCGCAAGACTGTTCGCTCCTCCGATGATGCCTTGAGCGATACTCGAAGCGCCGAACAGGATGAAGCAGCCGATCACAACTTGCGCCGCGCGGCGAATGTCGACCCGGCCGGTAAGCATCAGGAAACCCACTGACGCCACGGCGATCACCGCGACTGTGGTTGCGATCGAGCCGAGCAATATCGCCTGCAGCCACTCCAACGCCGCGGCAATCGGATTATCGAATGAAAGAGCGGAATACATAGTCGAAGGCTATCTCAACGAAGTGCCGCACGCGAGGTGAATTTGCCTCAAGTGGGTCGGCGCTTAGCCAGCCGCGTGCCGCCGCCGCTTTCTTCCATTCTCGGCGAAACACATAAGATTGCCCGTATCGGGGACGTTAGCGCTTCCAAGTCGCGGTTTGGGTCATCTAAGGTTTCGCTGGTCAGCTTTAGAGCTAGAGGACACTCTCGGAAACGCACAGATCAAGGTCAACGGACCGATCTTGTTGAACTTCGCAAGCCTGACGGATGTCGCAACTAATACCGCGTAGGCAATAACCGAACTGACCATCCAGAGACCAGGGATTAACAAATTGCTAGCATTTATAAGTACATCAACTGTGTAGTGTAAAGCGCCCAATAACAACACAAGACCAAATTTTCGATCCTTCCAAAGTACGTAGAATGTGTACGTAAGGGAGATCTGGACAGCCAATTTCAATGGAGCAGCCAAGGCCGCTGAAATGGATTCTACGCTAAACACGTAATTGTATATCTGGAGAGCTCTTTCGTTGTGTTGTGGAGTTAAGAAGATAAACGAACCGTACTGACTTAGTAATTCTATAATGGTTATCACTGAACCGAACGACATTGATTTTTCGTAAGGCGATCCACTGCTCTTGCTGGAAACAAAGAGTACCCTAGCGGCGTCTTCTATGATCACTGCAGGCATAAGAATTATAGCTATTCTATATACCTCGCTTTGTGCCGGTAGACTATAATACACCAGGTTCGAAATTGGGCCATGCACCATCCATAGAGCCAACACTATCACCACATAGCAGAGGGCTCGTAGGGAGATTCTGAACCCCACAACCAAAGCGTTATATAGTGACAAGATCGCCGTCGTGACTGCGGCTGCAAGAGGGACTAGGTGCAATCAATGCTCCCCTATTGATTCTGCGGCGAATATCACCCTTCAAAGAATGCAAATGGGTCCACGTCGGGTGGCGGCCCCGGAGGTCCGGAACCGGGGTCAACGTCGATCGTGAATAAATCCCAGTTGATGTCAGCGCCCAAGAGATCCCCGCCGCAACAATGTATGTGCAAATGGCCGTCTCCAGGTTTGGCAGTTACACGCGGGGGGCGGACCCTTGCGTTCTGCTGTTCTCGGGCCCGACTGACCTCATCCGGTGTCGCGTAGCGGGTGGCCGGTGGCAATTTCACGGTTACCGAATTCTGCGCCAACTTAACTCCTGTTACCACGATTTCGTTAGCGGTGGATGTCTCCAGGTTCGCAATCTCTCTGTCATATTGCGTACTATGCGCGCGCGTATGCGTAACGACTATTGCCCGTTGGTCCCCAGTGGCAGATCCCGAAGCATTGCCGCCGAGGGACCCTCCTGAAACCACATCCCAAAATCGTATAGCTGTTACGTCGATCTCCGGGCCGGGATCAGGATTTGGTGGAGGGTTCGACGGTGTGGTTGTAAGTCCCAACGGATCGATCCAATTCACCGGGTCATTGTCGGTGTAGGCATAGAGATTCGCGTTATCGGCATAGCCAATCGTATCAGTCTGCATGAACCGTCCCAGCGTGGGCGAATAGACGCGCGCCTTGTAGTAGGACATGCCGATCTCGGGGAGCCAAGCCTGGCCAGTGTATTGGAACCGTCCCTGGTTCGACGAGCCGGGAATACCGTATTCGTCGTAGGTATTGATCGCGACGACGGCGCCCGAGTTGTCCGTTGCAGAAATAATACTTCCTCGTTCGTCGGATGAAAGGAAACGGCGGTTGGTGGTTCCGCTCCCTTCATACCAGATGATCGGCTGATCCATCCCTGGAGCAAATACGTAGCGCCGCTGGAGAATGTTCGAGCCATCATATTCGGCGACCATATTGGCCCCATCATAGCCGAACCGCGTCGTCGAACTTCCAGCGACCTGGAAAAGCCGCCCCAAGGGATCGTAGCTGAGCGTTGTACCCGGTGCGGTAGTCAGCCGATTTTCGCTAGAGTAGGTGTAGCTGTTGGTCCCGTCGGAAGTGAGGTTCCCGTTGGCGTCATAGCTGAAACTAGCGGGACCGGCTGCGCTATATTGGTTGCGGCCGTTCGTAGTGTAGGAGCGGCTGACTCCGACCGCGCCTCTCCACGCATAGACATCATTGGACCGCGGCGCGGACAGAATCTGGCCGGCCGGATTGTACGTGATCGGGGTAGTCGAGCCGCCGATTGTCAGGTCGTTGGCGGTGTTTGGAAGATTGTTGGTCAGAGTCTTCAGACGCGAGACCGGATCGTAGGCGTAGCTCTGAACCACGCCGTTGCCGAAGGTTATGCTACTGCGATTGCCAAGTGCATCATAGGCATAGCTGGCAAGTACACCGACGCCCGATGTCGCACCGTTCTCGGTGATCTTCAGAACCTCGCCCGTCCACAGGTGGTTGAAGCTGACGTACATCCCGTCCGGGTAGGTAAGCTTGGTGCGCCACCCCGACAGATTGTAGTCCGAGTGCATATTTCCTTCGGGCCCGTTTTCGTCGGTGAGGTCGTCTAAAGCATCATAGGTAAGGCCAATCGCATTGCCGCTCTGAGACACGGACGTCAGATCTAAATTGTCATAGCCGTAGGTCACGTCCGGTTCGGTTCCAGGCAGATCCTTGAACGTCACGCGATTCAACGCATCGTAGCTCAGACCGATTGCCTGGCCCGCCCGATTGCGGAAACTCGTGACGTTCGAATTCAAATCATAACCGAGCTGCTCGTAATCGGTCGTCGAACTCGTGCCTGCCCCTTGAGTTGCCGATGGATAAAGCGTCTTAGACAATCGATCTTGCCCATCATATTGATAGGTCGTGAGATTATTGTCGCCGTCCTTCAGCGTCTGAATCTTGCCATTGTTGGTGTAGGTCAGAGTCCGCTCGTTTCTTGAGTCCGCGGTGACTCCGACCGCCTCCTGCACCTGCGTGACATGGCCGTCGGCATCGTAGATGGTTTTCGTGATTCGATCTGGCGTTCCTGTCGCATTGACGGTGCACACGTTGGACGGGAGCGAGGTGAACTCGTTGCTGTTCATCAGTACCCGCGAACATTGCGGTCGCCCATCACTGTCGTAATTCAACTGGGTCATTGCGTAGGCGGTTGAGCCTCCTGAAAGCTTTTGCGTGACCACGCGACCGTTCGTGTCGAGCCCGATGTCCACCGTCTCGAGTGGAGAAAAAGCTGTCCACGCGGCGGCCGTTTGGTCGGTGACCGTTCCCAATTCCTGCTTGGTCAACCGCCCCGCGGCATCATAGGTGTACCTGATAGCCCTCGGTGTCATGGTGCCGGTCGTGTCGGGATCGGGCGAGGTCACCCCGACCAGGCGTCGTGCCGCGTCATAACGATAAACGGTCGTATCAGATGTCCCGGACAAAGGACCGTCGACCGTTAGGAGATCGCCGCTCGCATCATAAGTCATTGTCGATGTAGCCGCCAGAGCGCCTGCGCCGTCGCCCTTGGTGATGGTCAGGGGATTGGCGTAATTATCGTACGTGAGGCTGGTTCTGACTTCGTCCGAAGTCCCCACGCAATTTCCAAGACTCGTTGTGTGGCACTCAGAGATGCCAGTCAGAACCATATTGGTGCCGTAGCTGTATGTGGTCACTGACTGCACGCCATTGACCGCCGGCCGAGTTATGCTCGTCAGCACACCGACTAGTGCTGCGTAAGTATAGTGGGTGACGTTGCCCTTTGGATCCTGAATGTCTGAAGCTCGATTGCAAAGCCTGGCAAAATCTCCATCGCAGCTTGTTCCGAACGTGGATATCCACGTCAGGGTGGGATCGGTCGAACCCGGTTTCGGAATATAGTCGGTCTGGATCCTGTTATCGCGATCGTCGAGTGTGTATTTGATCGCATTACCTTCAGGCATCGTGATCTTCGTCAGACGCCCGTAGGTATCGTTGTGATCGAACGTCGTTGTTTGGCCGAGTGGGTCCTTGATCGAAGTGATCTGGTCGATCGACAGGTCCGATGTGATCACCGTAGAATTGTTGAGTGGGTCGCTCTTAGTGAGCGTCACCGCGTTCCCACTGACGGCGCGGCTGTAACTGGTAGTCACTCCATCCTTGGAGACGGCCGAAACAACCCCACTCTTCTGGGTGACCGAGAATTTCGGCGTTGAGTCGGTCGGCCGTTGGATGCTGGTGGCCGTGATCCTCCAGATTTTTCCGGCGGGGTCGGTCACGTTCACGGTACCAGACACGGGATAGGCGTAGCTGACGGTGCTCACGGGGGTCGCGTCGCGATCGAAAACCGCGTTGGCGCGTTGAAGCCAACCGGTCGTACCGGCTGTGTCACTCTGATAATTGAAATTTATCGAGTAGTTGAACTGGTTCGAAATGCTCCTGAGACGCCACTGCTGTGTGACGCCAGTACCCGCCACGTCATACGTGAAGTTCACTATCTCCATACCCATCTGATGCAACTGCGATGGGTAAAATTGGCCGCTCGGACCCGTTGAATTGAACGTTATGATGTCGCCCAATGCGGACGTATATTGGAATGCCCCACTGGACTGCACTATGAGCGTCGCGCCGTCGCCCTTGACGCTCGACAATTGCGCCTCATTGGGCCCTTGGAAAACCTCATCGGATCCGTCCGGCAAGGAGACGCGATATTGAGAACCCGAGAGGGTCAGCCGAATTCTATCCCACTGGCTGAATTCATCAGCGCTGTTGTTGACCCGAATAAGGGGAAGCTCGGCCTTGCCCGACCCGATCGTCGCTTCCGTGAAGTTCAGCTGATAATCGCCGGTGACAAGATCAACGCCGTTCTCGTCCCAGTTACGGCGAATGGGATTGGCGGACGCCGGGGCAGCAAGTGCACTGCTGGCGAGTAGTGCGCCAACCAGCAAACCGCGTGGTGAAAGCTTACGCATCTTCCGGTTCTCCGGTCTTCTGAGGGAGGTCATTGGGTGCAGGTCCCGGCGAAGACCGTCACCGTCAGGGTTCCGGTTGCGGTCGCGCCCTTGCTGTTTTGCACTGTGTAGGTTGCGGTGTTCGTGCCCGCTCGTGTGCCGGACATATATTCGATCGTTGTAGAGGAAATGACCGTAAACCCGCTGGTGCTTGGCGTTACGCTGACGAGGCTTAGCGGGTAATTGCCGCCCGGGTCGGTGTCGTTCTGAACAACATTGTAATCCGCTGTCGTACATACAGCCTGGCTACCAGTATCGTTCACCGGCGTCGGTGACTGGGTGCCGTCATTGTCATTGATAGTTGCGGTGGCGCTGCTTGGATTACCCAGAGTGGCTGCACCACTCGGGCTAGAAAGCGCCATGCTGAAGGTTTCGGGACTTTCGACAATCGTGTCGTCGATGGTCGGAACGGTTACGGTCTTAGTCCCGGGGGCGGCGAAGGTCAGCGTACCAGACGTGGTGGTGAAGTCTGAGCCTGCTGTCGCGGTGCCGCCTGATGTGGCATAATTGACGCTGCAGCTGCTTGATGTTGTGCCGGATTCCGTAACGGTGAAGACGGAATTTGCACCTTCCGTTACTGCCCCGTTGCTCGAAATCGTGAAGCTGACGCCATTGCAGGTTGGTGTGCTATCATCATCGATGATGGTTCCGACGCCTTGGCTGTCGGCGATGGTCGCCCCAGCGCTCGGGTTTGAAAGGTTTACGTTGAAGGTTTCGTTTCCTTCGACGAGCGTGTCCTGCAGCGTTGTGACCGAAACTTGCAGGGAGGCGGCTCCTGGGTTGAATGTCAGCGTCCCCGATTTCGAAGTGTAGTCGGCACCTGCAATGGCCGTGCCGTTGGCCGTCGCATATTGGACAGTGTCGGTTCCTGCAGTCGAGCCGGCTCTTGTGACGGTGAAGGTTACTGTCCCGCCTTCGGTTGCTGAAGCATTGTTGATTGTGAAGCTCGGTGCGCCCGTGCCAGTGACCGTCACCTGCGTTCGATTGTCCGCATCATCGTAGCTGTATGAGGAGGCGAGGCCGCTGTTCACTCCGCCGGCGTGACTGACCGATTTGAGTCGCCCGAGCGTATCGTAGGTATAGCTCACCGTCTCCTGAGCCGAGACGGGTGAAGGCGGAAGCAGTGCCAAGCTTGTGAGTAATGCAACCCTCACGTGATTGCGTTTCGTCGACTTCATAAGAGCCCCCGTTGGAGTTCGGCTGGTGACTGGGATTGAAGGTCGCGACGGCTTGCGCCGGCGAACCGCAGCGACAGCTGGTTCGCGGAAATGGCGCGCAGATCAGCAATGACGGAATGCATGGTGCACGTCGCCTCTCCTTGCGAATCCACAAGGCAAGGCACGTCCGTTGCGAGTTTCCTCGCAACGGTACCGAGCGCACCGTTGCTTTTAGATTTGCCCCGTTGCCCTCAAGCTAATGCTGCATTGATCTACGTCAATAGTATTTTTTTGTGCCACATTTGGGTTCAAATCCACTCGGGCAGTTGCACGACAGCCTCCAACCAATGCCAAGGGCTAGTGTCCTTTTTCCACCCATTGCAGACATTAAGCTCAGACTGATAGCTTCGGCGAATGAAGCGTATCTGTGGGCCGCTGCTGTGGTTTCTCCTGGTGCCGTATTTCACGGTCCGTGGATTGAATGTCCCAGCGGGGATTGGTGGTTCAAGAGAGTTCACCAACCGAATCAACGCTCAGCTGATTCTCACTTTGATCCTCGTCGCGCCCATTATCTACGGGCTGGCCGCGATGGGCTATCTGCAAGCAGCGCTTCCCACTTACCATCCCTATGTTTTCGCGTTCGTTATCTACGTTCCGGTCCACGTGCTTGTTGGTGCTTGGCTGAAGGCTGACCGCGAAGCAGGCTATCGGCGGAAGTATACGCATCTATCGTTTCCAGCCCGAACGGCTTTTGGGCTTACGACGGTGGGGCTGCTTGTCGCCGGTTTCGTAGCGTTGGTTATCCCGTGGTAGTGTCTGCTTTCCACCCGTTGCAGACGCTACCCGCATGGCATCCGTTTGAGCTCCTTTCGCAAGGAGCTCCGCGATGGCCGACAGCATTGATCCTGTATTCCAACTGCAGTTTAGGGGTGCAAAGCTACCGCTGAAGCCGATGCACATCTGGGGAATCCGAGCGAGGCTTCAGGTGGAGCGACGCTGGCGCGATCTCGCCCTGCTCGATGTAGCGATCGACAGCAAACTGCGCGGCTGCGATCTGGTGGCACTTAGGATGTCCGACATACTTGTCGGTACCGCCGTTAGAAGGCGCGGCATCGTCATCCAGCAGAAGACGGCTCGGCCGGTCCAGTTCGAGATCACCGATCAAGCGAGACAGTCCATTTCCCGATGGCTGGGACAGCGTCGACCAGGACCGCAAGATTGGCTCTTCCCCAGCCGAATGAATCGGGCGCGGCACTTGTCAGCTCGCCAGTACGCTCGCCTCGTGAAGCACTGGGTGGAATTGATCGAGCTTGAACCTTCCGCCTACGCAACTCACAGCCTTAGGCGGACTAAGGTGTCGCTGCTCTACCGGAAGACCGGCAACCTCAGAGCCTGTCAGCTGCTGCTCGGCCACACGAAGCTCGAGAGTACCGTCCGCTACCTCGGTGTGGAATTGGACGACGCGCTTGAAATGTCGGCCGCTCTGGAAATCTAAATGTCTGCAATGGGTGGAAAGCCGTCACTGCCATAATTAGAAACTGACCTGTGCTGATCTATTCCAAAATCGATGAGATCGAGAACTCGCCGCAATATGGGAACTCGGGACCTGACGGCTGGGGATTTCACTTGTGGAGCGACCTGTCGGATGACGAAGCACCGCACCGTTCCCTGTTGAAGCGGTTTTCCGCTGCATTCCCTGAGGCCCGAATCGTCATGCCGGAGTATGACAGACATGAAGACTTCGTAGAGTGCTACGCCGAATGGAAGTCAAAGTCTGTGTGGTTCTACTATGAGACTATCCTGAGCCACCTTTGGGTTTGGTCAGCAGACCGGGAGTCAGCCGAAGAAGTTCGAGCCGCTCTGCTGCGCTTGGTGGCCTGACGTTGTGTCGGAAATGGGTGGAAAGCGGACACTCTGAACTATCAGGTTCGCCGCTGCCTTCGCTTCGCGAGAAGCGACCAACCAATGATGATCGCCACGATAGCGGCCGCGACTGCGGAATGCGGAAGTGAATTGAACCCAGGCACCAGCAACGACAGTGCCACCAATCCAAAGAGGACAGCGATCCAGAACGCGCCCGCTCTCAAAACCATCCTTTCTGCGCTGGGTGTGCCATCGCTTTTGCTATCATCCTCAGCCACTCTTCCGACCGATCGTTCGGCACCTGGCAGAACGGGAGCCGATGTCCCCATCCCGCTCGGTGGCGATTGCGGAGGCAGCAGACCCTCGTCATTTCGAACCGCAAATAGAAACGCGGTCCCTGCGACTGCAGCCGTGTAGATCATCGATAGGGCGCTGATCCCCGCTTCCCCGGCCGCGTAGGCGAACGCGCGGCCCACATCAGAGGCATCTTTGACCGGCGGGACCAGGTCAGCTCGATTGAACGCGGCGAGAACCATCGCCATTCCGATTAGCCCCCATCTAAATCCATGCGTGGCTCTTAGGATTGTCGTGGGAAACACCAAACGCTGGGAGAGCGATTGTGCGACCGGCCAAGCGGGCAAGAAGGCGCTAAGCACAAAAGCAATCGGCACGCCCACAAAGAATAGCGTGAGCGCTGGCCCCTTGCCGACTACGGGTGCTGTTAAGAGCAGACCAACCACGAGTAGCAGCGGTAAAATGACCAGAACCGAAGTGAATGCGAATCGAACATAACCTACTGCTGACCGTTCAGAACGGACGATCGCGGTGACACCCAGATACTCCACACCCGAGACTAGGACAGCATACGGCGCGAGCACCCACAATGTTGCTAGGGTTTCGGGCGAGCCCAAAGACCACCACAAGACGTCAACTAACGCGAACACGACCGCCACGGCGAACATCAAGGCCATCGTGGTTCGCGGAATGAACCGAATGTTCCGAACAACAGAGTTTGTGAAACTTTCGCGGTTCATCTTATCTGCCAACTGAGGGACTTCGGCCCGAGGAACCTATCAGAGCAGACCGCGTCCGCAATGGGTGGAAAGCGGAAATTGGAGTCCGTGGGGACCGCCGGTATGCATCTCCCATATTATGCGCTCTGAGGAGAACGCGATTGGCACCGGGCACCAAACGCAAGCGAATGAAGCTCCGCGAAGGCGATGTTCTGGAGTTGACCCTCCCGGACGGCAGACTTAGATACGGCGTGATCATTGACCGCGGCGTTCTTTCGAGCGGCGGCACTCCTTACATTGCGGTATTCGGGTCCGCGTTTGCGAAGCGGCCAGAAGCGTCTCAGCTTGCGAGTGAGGGTGTCGCGCTCGCCGGCTGGACCACGGACGCGCTGGTCTACCACGATAAGTGGAAGGTGATCGCTAACGATTTACCTCTTCCGGCGCTTCCAATGCCCAACTTCAAAGTGGGACAGGGTGGTGATGTTTTCGTAACTGACTATCGGGGCAAATTTATCGATCACGCCACGGCGAGAGAGCGGGAGCTGCTGGATTTCCAGTTCAGCGTCACAGCGGCCATTTTCCAGGACGCCTTCGAAGCTCTTCACGGGTTCGGGGAGTGGAAACAGTATTATGACGAGCTCACTCCCGCCCACGCGCGCGCAAGGATAACGCGCCCCAACCTTCAGCGCGGCAAATGTCCGCAATGGGTCGAAAGCGGACACTCGGACACTTGCGATACACGGTATGCCGGCGCTCGGAAGCCGGCAGATGAAAGTGTATTGAGTTTCAGCTATTTAGGATGGTGGAGCCGAGGGGGACGCTTGTTTGTTCCTCAAGCTCCTGATATCCTTAATCTTTCTCCACCCGCTACAGTTGTTACAGTTACACTGTTTCGTAGCAATTCGCAACAAATGCGGACCCATCTTGAGGAATTTAGCTAGTGTCCGTTTTCGACCGATTGTGTTGAAAAACTCCCGCTTGAAGTCGTGACTGTGGTCTGATTCAGCGATGGTGTTGCAGCGGGAGAGATGCTGATGATGGGCGAGCGCACGGTGGGTCAGGAAGCGCTCTTCTATGAGTTCAGCCTCGAGCGGCACGTTCCGGCCGACCACCTGCTGAGGTCGATCGATCGCTTCG